>VOFF01000646.1_pt1 | contig 468000 bp, 433 predicted proteins | sample 5384061 | NCBI WGS metagenome assembly VOFF01 (sample SAMN12384725, study PRJNA508395) | human gut metagenome | isolation source: healthy gut E | host: Homo sapiens | reverse complement strand
CATGGGTTATGTACCTGCTGTGCTGTCTACAATCCTCACAGAAATGTCACGGACATACTCCATTTCGACAAAATAACAAGCTGAAATCTCACCAATCTGTGAGATTTCAAATTTTGAGGAAAGCCGAGAGGAAATGCCTCCTCCCGGCTTTCAATAGGTTTATGATTATCTATTGTAGCAATCTCTGTCGTTACTCCGATGTCCTCAGCCGTTCCACCACAGTTCCCTTATTAAAGAAGTGGAGAACGATCAGCGGAATAACCGCAGCCAGCAGCAGATAAAGCACACCAATGACCAGAACAGGAACCAATGTAATGTTCAGGGTAAAGAACCACATGGAAGGGCCATTCAATGCGCTCTTTAGCACCGTGACTGCCAGGATCGCTGCGACTGCTCCGCCGATAATGTCCGCACCTACGGCATAGTAGATGCCCTCATAGACCGTCAAGCGGCGAAGCTGCTTGCCGGTCATACCGATGCTTTGCATGGTAGCAAACTCATGGCGGCGGGTGATGATGTTGGTAATAATCATGTTGGTAAAGTTAATCAGTCCCGCAAAGGCCATGATGCATCCAATCAGACCGCCGATAACCAGAATCATGCTGCGAACCGAATCAAGCTGCTCTTTCAACAACTTGGTGGAAGTATAGGCAACCGAAGTATTTTCACTCACATAGCTGCTCAAAAATTCTTCCATCTGCGGCTGCAAGGCTTCATCCACATTGAATCCATAGGTCAGCAGCGTGGGAGCGTCATAGATTTCCTTAAATACAGTGTCCGGCAGATACACAAAAGGAGCATCAGCGGCGATGTGCGCCTGGGCGGTGGTGCCTGTCGGCGTTTCGGTTTCCGTTCCCACGAGGATCGCTTTTGCAAGGATAGTGCTGGTTTTGACCAGTTCCCCATCCTTGTAGAAGGAAATGCTCTCTCCAACCTGTAACTGATCGGTCAGCGGAGTGTTCCTTGGTTCCTCTGTCAGTTTGTCCATGGGGCAGCCAATAATGACATATTCTCCGGTAGCCATTTTCTGCGTTAGGGTTTCGGCATCTTTTTCGCCTTCAAAAATACGCATATCCGCCCAGAAATTTTCGGAGGCTCCCATTACATTACCAAAATAGCGCCTTTCGGTATCAGAACTTGTGTACAGGCTATATCCCTGATAGCTTTGATTTACGACGCCTTCTTCCTCATGAAACAGCTCTATGCCGCTTAAATCTTCAAACCCATAGTCAACCAATACATTTCTATCGTCTTTTGTATTTCGGTAGAGATAGCGTTCATCCTCAACTCCGGGCTGTCCGGCAATCAGATCCACCGCCTGTTGTGAGAGCGTATCTTTATGGTGCTGAACGCTTTCCATTACATTAAATGCGGCTGAGTTATAGACATTAAAATCTGTTCTGGTGACACGGTTTACCCACTTTTCTTCATCAAGGCTTTGCGTCACAATGATGATAGAGTTAAACAGGACGATGCACAGAAGCAGGGAAATAATGATGAACGCTGAACGCCGACGATTGCGGCCCAGGTTGGAAAAGGCCATACGGGACAGCTTTACCCCATTGGTTCGCTTGGCACTTCTCTTTTTATAGGCGTTCTGCTCGGTGTAGCGAATCGCCTCCAGAGGAGAAATCTTTGCCGCCTTTTTTGCAGGCTTCCTGGTGCTGATAAACACGGTCAGGATTGTAAAGAGGGCGGCGATAACAAAAATCAGAGGCGAGGTCGATATGGATGTACCCACCATAGAGTATTCAAGGCTGATGATCTCTGTCACGATAGGAAGCAGCACCCAACCGGCAAAGAAACCGGCGATCAGACCAATAGGCAGTCCGATCAGCGTGAGCCAGACCGCCTGACGGTTCACAATGCCCTTGATCTGCCGTGTGGAAGTGCCAATCGTCCGCAGCAGGCCGTATTGACGAACATCCTGCATCACAGAAATATCAAAGATATTGTAGATTAGCAGGTATCCGCACACGACAAACATCAGGATAAATACAACAGCGAACACGATGGACTCTGATGAAGTCAATCCCTGGGACATTTGATTTTCAGAGGCGAGAATGAAATTGTCTGCGCCCATATCCTCTGGATTGCCGCCAATGGAGTAAACGAACTCATTCAACTGCTGCTGAACATTTGCTTTATTCTTCAGGACAACATCGGAAAAAAGTAACGCCGGATATTTCATGGTCTACTGCATAAGTGTTCTGGACCACATCGGGGTTTTCCTTTATAAACTGCTCTGAAACAGTCGCAACGCTCACAGAGTCATTGCTTGCTTCCCACCAGCCGGAAAGCACCATATCATAATGATAAGTTTTCCCCCGCAGTTCAAATTCCAGCGGAACCGCTGCGCCAATCTTTGGTTCTACACCCAGCGCCTTCAGCGCCAAATCCGTGGTGGCGATCTCATTCGCTTTCTCCGGTGCAGCTCCGTGAGTAGGCACACAGAAGGTCAGCTCCTGCTGCACACTGTCCGCATAATTAATCTCAATGGAATGGCTGGAAGTATTGCTTGCATAGCTTCAGAAGCCCCAGCACATCGGCGCTGGTCTTGCTGTCCAGATTGCCGGTGGGTTCATCAGCCAAAACAATAGCGGGCTTTGACACCAAAGGCGCGGGCAATGGCTACGCGCTGCTGCTGGCCGCCGGAGAGGTTATTGGGCATATTGTTCAGCTTATCCTCAAGCCCCAGCATCTGAACAACTTCTTTCATAAACTTCTTGTCTACCTTGTTTCCGTCCAGTTCCACAGGCAGCACATGTTTTCAAAGACATTCAGCACCGGCACCAGATTATAGCTCTGGAAGATAAAGCCGATTTTTCTTCTGCGGAAAACGGTCAGTTCCTCGTCTTTGAGTTTGGACAGCTCCTTACCATCCACGACCACCTGGCCGGAGGTGGGCACATCCAGACCGCCGATCATGTTCAGCAGCGTGGATTTACCGCTGCCGGAAGTTCCCACGATGGCTACAAATTCGCCCTTTTCTATGGAGAGGGTCACACCGTCCAAGGCTCTGGTAATGTTCGGTTTTGCGCCATAATATTTTTTTAGTTCAGTCGTTTGCAAAATGCTCATAAAGAACACCATCCTTTCTTTTTGATAAACCAATTGTAACGACCAAACCTCACAGAAATGTCATGAGCCACAAAAAATTTCTGCTAAATTCGGCCCCAAATGTCACAAGTCTGTGACATTTCAATTTTTGGGGCGTGTCGGCGCTACTTTCGGAGCAGGAAAACAGAAAAGGTTGAGCCTTTCCCAACTTCCGATACCACCCAGATATAACCGCCCTGCAAGGTCACAATCTCACGAGCCAGATACAGGCCAATCCCAATACCGTCCACATCATGCACCGCATCTTCCCGGTAAAACCGTTTGAAAATCGTTCCCTGGTGCTGCTCTGAAATGCCAATGCCGGTGTCGGCAATGTCGATCTTCACATACATTTCCCAGCCTTCCACCGACACACGGATCTGCCCGCCTGCCGGGGTGTACTTCACTGCGTTATCCAGAATGTTAAACAGGGCTTCGCTTGTCCATTTTCTATCATGGCGTGCATCCAAATGCTCCGGGCATTCCACCTGCACATCTATTTGTTTCTTTTCGGCATTGAGCAAAATCCCGCCCAGGGCAGCGGCAAGGGTATCATAAACCGGCTGCTGTTTTTGCTCCAGTGAAATGACTCCTGTTTCCAGGCGGGAGGTTTTAATCATGGCTTGCATGAGAAAGTCCAGCTTATCAAGCTGGCTGGCCTGGGCTGTCAGAAATTCCTTTTGCTTCTGCGGGGGAACCTCGTTTTCAAGCAGCGTGTTGTTGATCATCTTCAAGTTGGCAATCGGGGTCTTGACCTGATGGGAGATGTCAGAAATCAGCTCTTGCAGGTCAGCCCGTTCCTTTGCGATGCTGTTTTTATTTTCCTGCATGACCTCGTACAGTCGCCCCAGCCGGTAGTTGATTTTATAGAACAGGTTTTCTTCTTCAACCGTCTGCTTGGGCTGCATATTTTCGGAGAGCATATCATCCATCTGACCACAAAAGGCATCGGAGAACCGGACCAGCTTCCGACGAATCAGAGCCACAAAGCAGATAACGCAGAGCAGCACAAAGACTGAACAGGAACACACACCGGACAGCGGTTATATTCTGGGTCAGCAGATGAACAGCGGTGCAGACTGCACCAACCGCCAGCAGCAAAAGCGTTCCCAAAAGGACGCAGGCTTTGTTGATGGAGAGTTTTCGCATATTCATTTCGAGGCCCCTCCGATCCACATATAACCCATACCGTACACCGTCTTGATGTACTGGCGTCCATCCGTTTCAATTTTGTTCCGCACCCGGCTGATGGCTGCAGTCAGGGCGTGTTCATCCACAAAGTTCCCATCGGCATCCCACAGTTTTTCAAGCAGCACCTGCCTGGTCAAAACATTCTGCGGATTTTTGGTCAGGATTTTCAACAGCCGGTATTCCAACGGAGTGAACACCAGCGCCTTACCGGACAGGGAAGCAGTCATCTCCGAGAAATTGATGGACAGCGCGCCATCCTCATAGCAATCACCGCCACCAGACTGTTTTGCCAGCCGCCCCAACACCACGGACAGCTTTTTTTGAAAGACGCTCATAGGAAATGGCTTGGTCACATAGTCCTCTGCGCCCAGCTCATATCCTTTGAGCATATCGCTCTCCATATCATTTGCGGTCAGGAAGATCACCGCCGTATCCGGCCGGCGCTCTTTTACCTCCCGGCAGAAATCAAAGCCATTCCCATCTGGCAGGTTTACATCCAGAACGATCAGGTCATAATCCTGCTTAGTCAGAAAGTTGCTAGCTGCTGATTTTGTCAATACAGAGTCCACGACATAGCCCGCAGTATCCAGGTTATAGCACAAAGTATTATTCAAAAGTCGGTCATCCTCGACTACTAAAATTCGCATTGTATCACACTCCTTCATTCTTAGTGTAGCATCCAAATGTCACAGAAATCTCACGAGAGGATTATTTTTTTGTATTTTTGAAACGACGGTCTGCCGGTTTCTCCGCATCCTTGGGAATCAGCCAAATGGTAGCCATCTTCACAGCACCGGGGATACGCCCACCGGCACACAAATAATTGATCTGACTTGGGGTAACACCCCATTTTTCCTACTTGTTTTTTCATGGAATATAAATTATGTGGATTTCTATGATTCCTCAATTATAATTTCTTCGCTCAATCAACGCAAGGAAGCAATGTCTACAACCTTATTTTATATAAAGCAAAACGCCGGACAGAGCCAACAGGCCACTGTGTCCAGCGTTTCCTATATCTTGGATTCAAATTTATACCCGCTGCCCAACACAGTGCGGATATAACCGCCTCTTGGCATATCAGGTGTCAGTTTACGCCGGATCTGGCTGATGACACTGGCAACGGCAGTACCGCAGCATTCGCCGTCTTTATCCCATACAGCCTCGTAAATTTGGCTGGCTGAGAATACCCAGCCAGGGTGACGAGCCAGATATGCAAGAACTGCAAATTCATGGTGAGTCAGAGTGACAAGTTGCCCTCTGCAGGATACTGTCTGCTCCTTTAGTCGAATCTCAAGATCGGGGAAGGAGAGACTGGCAGCAGAGAGCGGGAGAGCAATACGGTCAAGCTCTGGTTCGTCTATGATTGCTGCCATGATTCTATTAAAGATGTGTTCTTCGCAGTCGGAAACCGACAGTACCAGGAGTTTTCCCATATCGCTCACCTCCTTTATCCGGCTACAACATCTGCTTTTTTCAGATGATGGGTAGCCAAAACCGCAAATAATACCGTATAGACAAGAACCATAGGAACCAAAGTCGTTATGCTGTCAATCGGCAGTACTTCGTCCTGTGACGATAGGCCGAGAATGATTTGCGAATAAGGGAATATTTCGCTTAAACCCGCAATATGGAAAGCCAGACCGCCAACACTAAGGCAAACCGCCAAACCTACCGGCACCGCAAAGCTCCTGATCCGCATGGACAAATAAAGCTGAACAGCGCCAACGCTCAAAGCTGAAAACCAGCCCATAAACAGCCACCATAGCATATTGATAGGGATGGGCTGTTCAAATCGGAACACGACTTTTCCCACGATAATGATAAACACCATCAAAAGAACCTGTGCGGCCAGAATGGATTTTGCCAGCACAACCAGCTTGGCAATGAAAATAGTTGACCGGGAAACCGGCGTTGTCATAAGGCTGTTCCAGTTGTGATTTGTGTGTTCCAGCCGCCACAAATAGGACGCACAAATGGCAATCAGGATTGGAAAGAAAAAATACCCATAGAACAGCCCTGTTTGAAGCCAAAGCTGCTGCCATACTGCGCCGTCGTACAAATTGGCCGAAGCATTGATGCCATAAATGATTGCACCAATGGCGGCGGTCAAAAGTGGCAGAATGAGAACTGCTACCCACATATGAGAATGGCGGCTTTTCAGATTTTCCGCCCGAATTGCATTGATAAGCATTACAATCCCTCCTTTAATATTCGTATTTTTGAAACTTCTTCTCAAACAGGACAAAGGCAATCAATCCAACAATAAAGAGAATCGTAAGCGGAAGAAAGTCAATATTCCGAACGACAAGTTCACTGGATTGCAAATTGCCGGAAGAAGTGTCCTGCCCCAGCACCATCATTTCTGCGTAATTTCCCCAAATGAGGATATTGCGGATGCCTGTGGGGAGCAAAGTAGAAATAAAGCCAATCAACGCGCCAATCATACCAATAGACATCGGGACAAGCTGGTTCGCAAAAACAAGAGAGAAAAACACCTGAATCGTCACAACCACAAATGTAACCATTGCTGTCCCCAAAACAAATTCCCACAGCGTTTTTACCGGCAGCGGCTCAACAATCCCCACAGCATTACCGTAGGCGACAATCACAAGAGCCTGAATGAGAATTGCCGCCAGCATGAGAACGGCTACTACGGTAAACTTGCAGAACCAAATTGCCTTGCGGTTTTCATTGTTGCACTCCAACAGCTTCCATGTATTTCCCCGGTGTTCCATATCGCAAATGCGGCTGGCAATAACCGCTGCCAGAATGGGAAGAAAAAGCCCATTCATAGTAGCTGGCCCAACGATCAAATCCTCCCATGCCGGTGCATTGGGGTCGGAAATCATACCGAGGAAATTTTCATTGTTTCCATAGTTGGAAAATACAAAGAGCAATTCCACACCGAGGATCAGCACAAAGGTCAGAAAAACCTTTCTGCGTTTCAGTTTGTATAATTCAAGGCACAGGTATTTCATCACAGTGTCAGCTCCTTTCCTGTCAGGTTGAGGAAAATATCTTCCAGACTTTCCCGGTGTTCCTCAACACGATAAACAGAGATACCATTGGAACACAGGCATTGCACAACAGCGCCGGTCTGTTCGTCAGTCAGCGCACCGATCTGCAAACCATCCGTTGTACGCTGTGGGTTGGCCTTTTTAAGAAGCTGGAAAGCGTGGTTGTTATCGCTGGTTCTCAATATAATCTGTGGCTCCCGCTGCATATCCAGAACTGACATCCTTTCCTGAAAGATCAAGCAGCCCTGATTGATAATGCCGACAACAGTAGCCATCTGATCGATCTCACTTAAAATGTGGCTGGAAATCATCACTGTCATGCCATACTGTTTCGGCAGCATCTTAATGAGTTCCCGCATTTCTTCGATGCCTGCGGGGTCAAGCCCGTTGGTCGGTTCATCCAAAATCAGAAGTTTCGGGAACCGGGCCAGTGCCATTGCAATGCCGAGCCGCTGCTTCATACCGAGAGAATAGTTTTTGACTTTCTTCTCCATCTGGTTTTCCATGCGGACAATATGCACTGCTTCTTCAATATTCTTTTTGGGCAAGTCAAGCAGCCTGCGGATGATCTCCATATTCTCGCGGCCAGTCAAATGTCCATAGTAGGACGGGGATTCAATCAGGGAACCAACGGACGCGAGAATATCACGGAGGTTCTTTTCGTTGAACGGTTTTCCCATAATTTCGATGGTTCCGCTGGTGGGTTTGACAAGTCCGAGCAGCATTTTCATGGTGGTGGACTTGCCCGCCCCGTTCGGGCCGAGGAAGCCGTAAATGTCGCCCTCTTTAATCCGAATATCTAATTCCTGAACACGGTAAACACCGTCATATTCTTTTGACAAATTATCTGTTGCTACAATCATTTTTTCTTGCTCCTTTCCTAAGCTGCTTATATCATATAGCCCCCACCTTGCATTGCATTGGAGAGAACCTTGATTTTACCTTGATTTTCACGATCAAAGCTGCAAATATGAAAAGATATGGTATAATACATAAGGAAAGGAGTGAGCCGATGGGTACAATCAAGGACAAAATTATTTTGCTGGTTGATGATGAACCGGCAATTTTACAGATGTGCCAATCCATTCTGAAAGAGAATGGTTTTGAAAATATAGTAACCGCCAATACAGCCCTGAACGCATTGGAAAGAATGAGTGCAAAGCCGGATATGGCGGTTTTAGATGTTATGCTACCGGATATGGACGGCTTTATGTTGGCAAAGACAATCCGGGAACAGAACCCGATCCCTATTCTTTTTTTGACGGCAAAAGGAGAAATCGACGATAAATCAAAAGGTTTTGAGGCCGGTGCGGATGATTACATGGTAAAACCATTTATCGCGCAGGAATTTGTATGGCGCATTACGGCCATTCTGCGGCGAACCTATAAAGAAAGTGAGGAAAGCAGCTTCTTACTGAATGCCTGCAAAGTGGACTTGGAACAGGCAGAAGTCTATCGTGAGGGACAGGAACCAGTTTCCCTGACCGCAAAAGAAGTGGAGATATTGAAAAAACTGTATGCAAATGCGGGCCGCATTGTAACTTTGGGTGCGCTTTGCCAAACGGTTTGCGGGGATATTTATATAGGCTATGAGAAAACGCTTATGTCGCACATTCGCCATATCCGGGAAAAGATTGAGGAAAAACCATCTTCGCCGGTTTCATTGGTAACGGTAAAAGGCATTGGATATAAGTTGATCTTAAAGGACAAGTCAAGGTGAGCCTATGAATAATATTCAACGATTTTTTAAGCGGTATGTTCATTCCAGTGTGAAGCTGTTCTGCTTCTTTATCCTGATAAACATTGTCCTTTTTGTTGTGCTGGCTGTGGTGTCAAGCAGTCGGGGTAGCCATAGCCCAACGCAACTATTAGAGCAGGTTTCCGCAGACTTGCAGCAAAGTGAAGAAAGCTACCGTCTTTCAGAAAATACGGCTATCCAAATGACGAAGGAAAACGCATGGTGTATGCTGATAAGCAATGACACCGGCGATGTGGTCTGGAATTACAAAATACCGTCCGAATTACCTCTGCACTATACACCGGGCGATATTGCAGAAATGACAAGGTGGTACTTAGAGGATTATCCAGTATTCGTGTCAAATCAATCTTATGGTCTGCTGGTTGTCGGCTACCCGCAGGATAGTTTTTGGAAACTGTCTGCTTACAAAACTTCTGACAGCATTAAAATAGACATATTTGGATTGGTTACTTTATTTTTGTTCAATATCATCATTGTGCTGATCCTGTTCATTCACAATAACCGCAAGATTGAAAAATCCATTAAGCCGATCCTCACCGGCATAGAAGAAATTTCATCTGGGAAGAAAACACAGTTAGTTGAACGGGGGGAATTGGCGGAAATCAACGCAAAGCTGAATAAGGTCGCCAAAACCCTGCAACGCAGGGACAGGGCAAGGGCAAACTGGATCAGCGGTATTTCACATGACATCCGCACACCTCTATCAATGGTGCTTGGCTATTCCAGCAGCTTAGAGGAAAGCCGGGATTTGAACACAGAACAGAAAGAAAAGATTGTGGCAATCCGCCAGCAGGCTACCAAAATTAAGCAGCTCATTGAGGATTTGAATTTGACTTCAAAACTGGAATATGATATGCAGCCATTACGAACTGAGAAAATTTCCCCGGTAGAATTGGCCCGGCAAGTGGTATGTGATTTTCTGGATAGTGGGCTTGATGAAAGCTTCTCTATTGATTTTCAATCGGATGAAGAAAGCGAGCTACACTATATGCTGGGTGATGAAGCGCTCTTAAAGCGGGCGATTACAAATCTTCTTCAAAATAGCATCGGCCACAATCCAAACGGCTGTGCAATAACAATCTCGGTTGACTGTACGGATGGACATACAGAAATTATTGTCGCGGATAATGGCGTGGGGGTATCTACCGATAAGTTGCAAGAATTGAATACCAAAACGCACTATCTTGAAAGCACAGATGAAAAACTAAACCTTCGTCATGGACTTGGTGTACTGTTGGTACGGCAAATTGTAGAGGCACATAATGGTACTATGAAAATTGAAAGCATGCCGAACTGCGGATATAAAACGACTCTTATTTTTTTCCATTAGTATAAAAAGAGGCTTCAGGATACAGAAAACCTCTTTTTTGTTTATGAATTTAGGGCTATAAAAGTTCACCACTCCTGAGCTGCAAATGCGAGAAGCTAAGGAAAAAAAGAACGCCGGACAGATCCAGTAGGTCATCATGTCCGGCGTTTCCTATATCACGGATTCAAATTTATATCCACTGCCCAGTACAGTCCGGATATAGCCACCCTTTGGTGTATCCGGCGTCAACTTGCGCCGGATCTGACTGATGACACTGGCAACGGCGGTGCCGCAGTGTTCACCATCTCTATCCCATACAGCCTCGTAAATCTGGCTGGCTGAGAATACCCAGCCAGGATGACGAGCCAGATATGCAAGAACTGCAAATTCATGGTGAGTCAGAGCGACAAACTGACCTCTGCAGAATACCGTCTGCTCCTTTAGCCGAATTTCAATATTTGGGAAGGAGAGACTGGTATCAGAGAGTGGGAGAGCAATACGGTCAAGCTCTGGTTCGTCTATGATTGCTGCCATGATTCTATTAAAGATGTGTTCTTCGCAGTCGGAAACCGACAGCACTAGGAGTTTTCCCATATCGCTCACCTCCGCCTATAAAATGTAAATGATTCTCATTCAAATATGCTTTCTCTGCTGTTTTGACAATAGCAAGTAAAGAAAGAACCAAAGGACACAATGGAGAGCAAGGATAACGATGTCCTTAACCGCTGTTGATGCAGTTCCATTTGCCAAATCCATAATGCCCTCAAAGGTGGCGCTGGACGGAATCAGATAGCAAATGTAGGAAAGGACTTTGTTTCCTGCACCGACCAGATAATTCAGAATCGGAACCGCCATAAATACAATCATCACGATTTTAATATAAACTACACCTACCATCATGCCATCGGAGAGTTTGCCCACAAATAAACCGATCAAAGCCGACACAAATGCGGAAAGGACGATCAATGCCAGCATGACCGCCGCCCCTGTGAAAGAGAGCCGGAAGCAGATGGCCGCCGTAAGAATAGCGGACAGGCAGCCGAATACAAAACCCACAAAGATTTTCTGCATCATGTACTGTCTGTGCGTCATAGGCAGGATTTCATTGATCAGCGCAACGCCATCCTCTTTTTCAGAAATAATGTTCATGGCATTAAAGGTACAGCCCATGAACATCGCCACGATCAGCGTAATGGCAATAAAGATATTCTGATAGCCCGCCATCATATCCGGGCGCTCCAATACCTGCACACTGGCCTGTGCCGCCCATTCCCTCTGCTCGTAAAGAGCCGGGAGCGTGTTGGCTGTCTGCTGAAACATATCCAGTTCATCGCCGGAAAGGATTGTCTGGATGCTGCCGTCAGCCATTTCCACGCCGATCAGGTTTGTTGACGGTTCGTTGATGGCCGCAATCAGTTCTTCCTGTGTGGGATAAACGGTGACAGTACCGTACCGTTCCAGCCATGTGTTGACTTCCGAAGTGGTGGCCTTTGCCGTTACTCCAAAATGAAATTCCCCCAATGAAGAAAGGTCAATGGAGCCGACAAAATTCAATGCCACAGCGACCACGATAGGCAGGAGAAATGACATGATACAGAACTTGTCTTTTCGGACACTTTTCAGTTGATAGATCAGTCCTTTCATTGTCAGCCCTCCTTTCCCATTTCCTTGCGGAACGCAGCTTCTACAAGGATAAAGAGTAGAATGATTGCGCCTATCGCACCGGCATAGTAGACCGGGCTTGTAGTCGGGATGCCGAAAAAGGCATTTTTTAGGCCCATATACACATGGTAAAACGGGTGATAGTCAATCCACGCCATCTTGACAGAAGTATTCGCCGCCAGAAATACCGGCGTAGCCGCAAAGAGCGCAATTACCAGATACGCCAGTGAAAATTGCTTAAAGTCCCGCAGAAGCATGGTACAGCCGAAGCCTGCCAGTGCCATAATCAAGGAGAGGATAGCGGTCTGCACCAGCACCGCAGGCAAAACCGACATCCCGCCCAGCCCCACATTGAACAGAACAATTAAGGCCGCAAAAACCAAATCGGTAATTAGAAAGAGCATGATTTTGGAGCATACAAACAGGCTCTTATGCAGTGGCATAATGGCATGGACGCGGATCACTCCCATCTGCTTTTCCTTAAACAGCACCGAAGCGATCCCCAAAAATCCAACGGCAACAATCTCAATAAAGAGAAGTTCACAGGTAATCTCCCGGCGCTGCTTCATTTCAGGGCTGTTGCTGCCGACGATTTTTGCTGTATCATTCCCATCCGGGGAAAGTAGGGACAGCGCATAGTCTGTTCTGTGTCTGTCTGCTTTTTCGGTTGCCGCATAGAACAGGACATGAGGCGTCCTACCGCTGGCGTCAATCCCGACACCGTTTGTATCACCGGCAAGGGCTGCATCCAGTTCTTCCAAGGAGGACACGGGCCGGACAAGAGAGGAAACCTCTGTCTGCGTCCCAGCCGGATCATACAGATACACATTGTAGAGCTGGGCGTCCATGAATTTCACATAGCCGAAATTGATGAACAGCGTGTATAAAACAAGGGAACCCAGCGCCACCAGAAAGAATTTCCCGGACATCATCATCCGGCAGTCTTTTTTGAACAGAGAACAAAGGCTTTTCCACATTAAGACAGCCCCCTTCCCGTGTACTGGATAAAGACATCTTCCAGTGTCGGCCCCTGCGAATGGATGCTGATGATTTCATCATAGGCGAAAGGAATACCGGCTTTCAGTTCAGGCGCTTCTATGGTCTGCTCCTTTCGCTTGCCCTGATAAAGATAGGAAACCACAATGCGGTGATTGCTGTTTTTCTCTTTCAGATTTTGGGGCGTGTCCAGCGCAACGATATTTCCATTCGTGATAAACGCTACACGGTCACAGAGTAGGTCAGCGTCCAGCATATTGTGTGTTGTGAGAAATACCGTTGTGCCTTTTTGCCGTTCTTCCTCGATGATTTTTCTAAAAAGGACAGCGCCGGCGGGATCAAGGCCGCTGGTGGGTTCGTCCAGAAATAAAAGTTTCGGATTGCTGATCAAAGCTCTCGCCATGCTTACACGCTGCCGCATCCCTTTGGAGTAGGAGGACACCGGCTTATTGAGAAAGTCTTTCTTAAATTCCAGTTCTTCCAGCAGTTCTTTTACATCCCGCAGTTGTTCTTTGGGATAAAAGGACGCAAAATAGTTCAGATTATCCACTGCGCTTAAATTAGCGTACAGATAAGGAAACTCAAACAGGACGCCGATCTGCTGAAAAAACTCCTGCGTCTGTGCGGTTCTCAAATCCTTTCCAAATAGGGAAACCTCGCCGCCATGCCCTTTTAAGATGCCGGTCAATATCTTTTGGGTGGTGGACTTCCCGGAACCATTCGGCCCCAAAAATCCGAAAATCTCCCCATCTGCCACAGAAAAATTCAAGCCATGTAACGCCTGTTTATCCTTTCCGTAGGAAAAAGTCAGGTTTTTAACTTCGATCATCTTCATCACCCCATTTTCCGGTCTGGTTCTTTTTCTTCTCCTGTTCCCGTTTGCTCCACCATTTCATAAACTTTACCTTGAACGGGATGCAGATTACCAGCGCTACAACAATCAAAAGCCACCAGTACCATTCCATACCTAAAAACATAATTGCTACCTCCTTTGTCTGGAGGGTCATTCCCTCCTTGTGGGATAAAGGTACGAAAATGCGTTGAAGTCGGTGTGAGGTCGCTGTGAAGTTGGTGTGAAATCTTACCGGCAGAAGAAAAGGCCCTGATCTCCATTTGGAAACCAGAGCCTATGAGAGAATATAAACTTGTTATTTTACTGTGGGGAGGGAGAAATAAAAGGCCACGCCTCCCGGCTGATTTTCTGCGCCATAGTGTAGGTGCTGCATGGACAAGACCTGTGCAACAATGGCAAGGCCCAGCCCGGAACCGCTGTATTTGGAATTTTTATCACGATAGAATTTCGACCATATCTTTGACAGGCTTTCTTCCGGGATAGGCGGCCCTTGATTGAAGATAGAGAAGTTCAAAAGGCCGTCTTTTTCAAGCAGGGACAATCTCAAAATCCCGCCCGGCCTGTTATTTCGTTTGGCATTGACGATCAGATTATTCAAGACCTGTTCCATCCGCCCTTTGTCTGTATTGACATAGACAGGATGCTCCGGCAGTTCATATTCCAAAACAAAATCTGCGTCCGGGGTGTCGATCAGCAGCCGTCCTGCCACCGTTTCCAAAAAGTCTACAAAGTCGAACCGCTCCGGGCGGAGCTGGGTAGCCCCATTTTCCAATGCAGACAGATCAAGCAGCGTAGTGATTAAGCGGCTCATGCGTTCTGTTTCCGTTATGATGACCTCGGAATACTTTTGCCGTTTTGCTTCGTCCGTTTCGTCTTGCAATCCCTCGGCATAGGCCCGGATCACGCCCAGCGGAGTTTTCATTTCATGGGAGAGGTTGTCCACCAGTTCTTTACGCTCTGCAAGCAGCCTTTTTTTCTGCTCCACATCCTGCTCTAATTTCCGGTTGGCATCTTCCAGAGAAGAAAACGCCTGTTGCAGATTTTCGGCCATCGTGTTCAGGCTCTCCGCAAGCTCTCCAAATTCATCATGGCTTTTTACATGGCAGGGGTGGGAAAAATTAAGCTCTGCCATGTTCCGGGCTGCTTCATTCAGTTCCGAAACCGGCTTTGTGATAAAGCGGGCCATCAGCAGGTCAATGGCACAGACCAGAACCACCACAAAAGCCAACCAGATCACAAAGGAAATATCGGTGTTCACTGGCAGTTTGGTGGATAGTATATAAGAAACGATCAGGGCAACGCCGATTAGTTTGGAGGCCAGCAGTATCTTCTTTCGTATGGTAAAGATGTTCATATTTTCGTTAATCTTCATACGCTCACCTCAAATTTGTAGCCGGAACGAATCAAGGTAACAATGTGTTTACCCTCATCCCCCAATTTCTGCCGCAGGGTTTTGATATGGGTATCGACCGTCCGTGTTGTTCCCTCAAAGTCGTAGCCCCAAATCCGATTAAGCAACTGGTCTCTGCTGAATATCTGGCTGGGATTAACCATGAAGAAATGCAGCAGTTCATATTCCTTGTGGGTCAAAGTGATTTCCTGTCCATCCATAAAAACTTTATGAGATGTGGGGATGATCGTAATTTTTCCGGCGTTCATAGAATCGGTAGGCGTGATAGAGGATCGGCGCAGCAAAGCGCCCACCTTTGCCAGTAACACTTTGGGACTGAATGGTTTGGTAATATAGTCGTCAGCTCCCAGCTCATAACCTTTCAGTTTATCTTCTTCCTCGCTTTTCGCAGTCAGCATGATAATAGGGAGGTTACTCATTTCCCTTGCCATCTTACAGACGGAAAAACCGTCAAGGTGGGGCATCATCACATCCAGTATCATTAAGTCCATAGGATTATTTTTCAAGATCATTAGTGCGTCTACGCCATCGTCAGCCGTAAAGCAGGTGTGACCACCTCGCTGCATATACTCGGCAATAATGTTCTGCATATTCTTTTCATCTTCCACAATTAAAATATTCGCCATAGAGAGGAACCTCCTTTTTGCTCATACTTTAGACAATAGATGCTTGGGGTAATTGTAGCCTTGAGCAAAGGCTTATTATCATAGTCATAACGGCATATACATTCATTATAATTCCGCAGTTCAAACAATACAAGGTGATATACACTGAGAAAAACGCACCGAATACAGAGCCGATAGGCATACTGTATCCGGTGCGTTGTAAATTTTTAACCTTTCAGATAGTAATGCACATAGACATTATAATCTCGATGCCGGGTAATCAGCCGTAGCCAGATATAAAAGTGGGCAGTTTCCGAATACAAATTGAATTCGGTGGGCTCGCTGGTGGGCTGGGCGTACCCTCGGCAGAACCGTGTCAAGGTATCCAAATTCCGAAACTCCGGCAGTTGGAACAGTGCATTCTGGAAAGCATCAATTTCACGGGCAACTTCCAGAACAGGCGTATCCTTTTGGCACTGATGCCAGGTGGTCCACCATTTCCATCCGTCATAATCAGAACGGGAATAGGCTATCTCGCTGGCAGGACGGGAGCCCTGCTGAAACAGATCTTCAAAGGTGCAGGAAGTAGTCAGCAACGGATTTTCAAAGTCGGTCTGCTGCTGGCTCAAACCGTTTTTAACAGCTGCCCATTCTGTTAGAGGGAGTGGGCAACGGTTGGCATCACGCAGGGCTTCATCCATACCGCACGCCTCGCAGATATGGACATCTGCATAGCGGCTCAGGGCGTTGATGACCAGCCTGCGGTCCAGCGGCTGACCACACCGAAGACACAAGGGTGGTTGCGCTGCCTCTGGGGTAAACAGCAGTTTGTCCTGCTGCCATACGGTTTCCAACAGGGATTTGGGATAGATACGGATCTTCAATGATGATGTCCTCCTATTTTATTGTCTTTAATATTCGTACCGTTTCCTCCGGTCTTCAGACCAGGGAGGGTAGACACGCAATTCTTCCTGAAACATGGCCATCAGCTCGGTTGCCATGTCCTCTTTACGCCGATAGATGCGCTGCTTCTCTGTACCATCTGCATAGAGGATGGTAGTTTGGAGTGCGGGACCTTTCTGCGTGAAGATGAATTTGCGGCCATGAGAAGGGTCAAATGCCTCGATCCAGAGGGGCAGGGTGGAGGAACTCCCATCCAGACACCGCCAGCCGCTGTAATCGGTGTAGCTGAATCCGTTGATTTCTCGCGCCAGTCTTCGCAGGGCAAGATACAGCCGCTCAAAGCGGCGCCCCAGTTCGCCTTTCTGCCGCCGGATGTAGAGGGTATGCCCCTCATGGTCCAGGGCGTCCAGTTCTTTGCCATTAAACAGGTATTCAGGGTAAAGGCAGCCATCCGATTCAAGAATTTGCCCGGTAGGTTCCGCAAGGTGATTGTCTGACAGCCAGACTGGAAAAAGTCCGTCTGCGGCTTTTATATTGATGAAAGCGCAGTGGTCGGGCCGGATTCCGGTTAAGTTGGTGGTAAGGGTTTCCCAAAAAATCAGGATGCCGTGATCCTTTTCATAAAGCTTGATGGCGAGATTGCCGTTGGGATATGTACTGATTTTCAAAGTCAGCTGGGATCGGTGTTCGCCCAGTGTAAATACGAGAGTATTCATAAGCGTTTTCCTCCAAAGAAGCACCGGACGCCTGCAAAAATGCAGATTGCCGGTGCTTCTTAGTGTGTGTTCCGGACAAGGAAACCGGAGCAGGGAGAGGAATGCAGTTCCTCTCTGGTCATCGTCAGCTACACAGCCAAAGTTTTTGACTCGAACTGATAGCGCAGAACCTGAGCCAGTTTTGTCCTGTTTTCACAAGTAATGCGATAGGTAGGGCCATAGTTGTGCCGCTGTTCATCCATCCTTCGAATGGAAATGCTAAATCGGGGGCCCTCCTGAGTGATCCACAGACGCCTGCCCGTGGCAGCATCTTCAGCAATAATCCATAAAGGGCACTGCATGGTCATGTAGGTCTGGGGGTAAGCACGCCAGCCGCTGCGGTCATGGTAACAGAAACCGGGGGTAGTCTGCCGCCTTTCATTCAGTACATCATAAACTGCCTTATATTTCATACGCTGCACCGCCTTTCAAAGTTTTTCAGGTAGCCTGCATACCCTTCCGGGTCCAGCTCCTGCAGCCGGTTGGCACGAAAACGATATTCGGGATAGGTGCAGAACCCACTCTGCATGGTGCGACCGGTTGGGATAGCCAGACCATGTCGGATGAGCCAGGTGGGAAATTCCGAATCGGCATTGGTGTCGATAAAGGCATGGTCTTTTTGCCGTTGGCCGGGCAGGTTGACGGTGAGAGTCGCCCAGGGTTCCGGGTCGCCGCTTTCCCATGTCACCATTTGTATGGCAAGGTTTCCATTCAGGTAGGAAGTCACCTGCAGCTGGATGGGGTGCGTGGCGCCAAATTTCTTGTAAGGCAAGGTAACAGGTGCCGCATCGGTATCAGGTTCTTCGTCCTCCACGCCCAGTTCCCAACTAAGGGACAGAATCTGGCTCTGGCTCATCGTGCGGGCATATTTCTTTGCGTATTTTGGCTTGAAGAGCAGGGCACCGTCCTGCAGGAGCAGCTTTCCTTCTTTTTGCTCCTGGATACAGCGCAGCCCATGCAGACGGGGCTTTGCGCGCTCCACCGCATCGTGGATCTTCGGATGGTCAAACCATATGGAATACTGTACGGCTACATGGAGATGGGGATGCTCCTGAAAGCGTGAGCATAGGAGCTCCAGCACCTGTTGACAGATTTTTCTTCGTTTCTCCAGCGTCTGACGCTCGTTAAAGGTCAGCGTGAAATATGAGAAATCCCGTTCGGATGTGTCTGCGGCGCCGTTAAAGGGATTACACCAGAAGTACAGATCCCATCGGTCGCTGCCATAGGACACAGGGATATTTTCGTCATACTGGTAGCAGACAAAGTCCTGTGCGATGGCTTCCATGACGGGTTTCATTGCTGCGCTGCTCTCCAAACTTGCCTGACGGATATACTGCTCCCATTCTTCGCGGGTGTGGCTGTCATAAAACTGTTTGTTGGCTGCTGCCTCTGCTTCGGTGCATAGAGACTGCAGGCGCAGGGAGTGGACATCTTCTTTGGCATAGCCTTTTTCAAACCATCTGGTATCAATATTCATATGAGAACGATCTTCGTGAATTTTCATTTTGCATCCTCCTTGTGTATAGCTGCTGCATTTTTTGACGCAGTGTGGTCATTGGTCTTTCCAGTCATAGAGCAGTAGGTCATGTCCAGAAGATTTGGCTTCGGTTCTTTTGTCCCGGAAACGGTAGTTGGTAAACACAAAGCCGGTGGGCTTGTGGATATAGCGGACAGCCAGAATGTGGAACTGACTATTTAGCCATTCGGCTGAGTCTACTGCTTCCTCAGCGGTGTTCTCAACATCGGTGGCAAAGAGCCAGTTTTCCCAGTACCAACCATGCCCAACCGTTTCTCTGGCATCCGGCAGGGAGAGCAGCTTTTCCCTTAGTGCTTCCTGATTCTGCAGGTGCGGATATTGTGTATGAACGGACTGCACCAGCGATTGGCGGAATTGGCAGAAAGGTACGAAGGGTTTCTTGCCTTCAAAGTTACCATTGCCGTCCAGTGCACAGACTACGCCATCTGCAATCACTTCAAAGATGAGGTCTTCCCGGATGAGACTGCCATTTTCATTCCAGTCCGGTGTAGAGCTGTACCATGCGCCGCTTTCGGTATCCCGGTTGTAGTAGCGTACCGGTTCTGCAATGGTGCAGAATACATCTATACAGAATCCGGGATCTTCAAACAGAAAAGATATTTGTCGTTTTATCATCAGGTGTTTCCTCCTAAATGAAAAAAGGACCGGCAGGCCGCTAAATGCAGTCTGTCGATCCTTTCGGTTATAAGCCGCAGGTAATGCGGCAGGGTTCCTCGTTAAATCAAAGAGATAGGCACGATCAGATTGTTCTGATCAAAAGCGCCCAACTGGTCAGCCATGCACAGGATAGCACCAGTGCCGCGCTGCAGTGGGGACTTGTCGATCAGGTCAAATACCTTCGTCAATTTCTTTGGCGGCGAGGCCATCTTTTTGATCTCGATGGGAAACAGTTTTCCGTCCCGCTCCAGGATCAGGTCGATTTCTCTGGCATCCTTATCCCGGTAATAGTACAGGAATGGCTCCTGACCGGCGTTCTGATAGGTCTTGATGATTTCCGCTACGGTATAGTTTTCCAGTAGTGCGCCGCTCATGGCTCCTTCCATGGCTGTCTCCGGACTGCTCCAACGGGTCAGGTAGCAGACAATGCCGGAGTCGTAGAAGTAGAGCTTGGGTGTGGATACGGTGCGTTTGAGGACATTATTGGAATAGGGCTCCAATAAAAAGATGATCCCCAGCGCCTCCAGAACATGAAGCCAGTTTTTGGCCGTGGTCTGGTCGATCTCCGCATCATCGGCAATGCCCTTGTAATTGACCTGCTGGGAAGTCCTGGCGGCGACAGAACGCAGGAACCGCAAAAACTTCAAGCTGTCAATGTCATTGGACAGCCGCCGCACATCCCGTTCCATGTAAGTGTCAATGTAACTGGAATAGAAGATGGAGGCATTGGAATAGGTTCCTGTGACCAGGGCAGGCATCCCGCCCTGATGGATACGCTGAAAGACCTCTGGCGTGTTCAGCATTTGGCGTCCGTTCTGCCGTTCGGACAAAAGAGGCAGCTCCAGGCTGAACGGTGGTTCAGGAGGCCGTTTCATGATCTCACTCTGGGAAAGCGGTGAGAGGTGGAGCAGAGCCACCCGGCCTGCCAGAGATTCCTGTACGCCCTCCATCATCTTGAAAAGCTGAGAACCCGTCAGCCAGAAATCGCCGGGCTGATGGCGTTCATCTACCATGATTTTGATATATGGGAACAGTTCCGGTGCGTATTGCACTTCGTCAATGAGCAGCGGCGGCTGATACAGCTGAAAGAACATCTTTGGGTCCGTCTTGGCGAGTTCCCGCAGCGTCAGATCATCCAAAGAGACCTTTTTGCGCCCCTTGCCCTCGACCTCTATCAAATGTTCCAGCATGGTAGTTTTTCCAACCTGCCTTGGGCCGGTAAGCAGAAGCACAGGATACTGTTCATTCAGCTCCATCACCGGTTTCTCCATGTGTCGGGTGATATACACAGGCGTTCCTCCTTTCTTAATTTCGGCTGATATATTATTATATACCTATTTTAGCCGAAAAAATCTGATTTTGCAAGTAGGCAGTCTGTAAAGCACACTTCAGCAGCGATTTTTAAGGGTCATTCCTGCGCAGCGGTGGAGCCGACCATTTCTTTCAGACTGGCGATATACTGCCTCCATGCCTGCCTGGATTCTTCAGCACGCTTCAACTCGGCAAGCTGTTCGTCCGGCGACAGGGCTTCAAACTCGCATTGGCGGCAGTCCCTATCAATATCCTGAAAGATGCGGTTCAGGATGGAAAGTGCCAGCTCTGTAACAGTGGGGCTGTGTTCATCAATCGCCTTGCGGCCCTGACGGAACAATTCCAGATAGCGTTCATACTGCTGTTCGCTGATGAATTCCCAGCCGTAGGCTTCCTGGATGTCATTTTCGCTATGGTATTGCATAGCTGCTTCAAATTCTGCCTCGCGGTCTGCGGCTTCCTTTTCGATGCGCCGCCTGAGCTTGGCGCGGATGCGCTCCAAGTCTTTGAGCAAAAGCTTGCAGGCTTTGGCCTCCATGAGATAACCGTGTGCTTCGCTGTTTAGATATTGCTGGGATGTATTTTTCATGCGGCAGCTTCCTCCTTGGATTTGGATTGAACAAAGAGCAGGAACCCTTTGCTGGTATCCTCCAGAAGCTGCCATGTACCATCCCGCCAGACACAGGCGGTTGCGTCGTTGTAGACTTCCGGCGTCTTGGGTGGGTCGTCAAAGCATTCCGGCGTCACATAAAGGCACATATGTCCCATATAGAAGGGCTGCAGAGCTGCTTCTATCTCTTTGCGCAGGGCAAGGGCGAGTGATTCGATCTCGTCAATATCCTGACGCTGAAAGGCAGCATCTGAGATCTGTTTGAGCCGCTTGGTTTGCTTCACAGCTGTATCGATATAGGGTACAGCCTCATCAAAGTATTTGTGTTTGATCCGCATACCGTCGAATACCAGAAAGCGGGTATAGGCGGTAGCGGCTTTACAGATGTCTTGCCGCAGGGCATCAAATGGTTTTTTGTACTTTGTTTTCAGCACCTCCATGGATACGACCTGCAGATTGCGCCGCAGGGTTTCCAGATGGTTCACTAAAGTGGTGCGTAGTTCATCTCGTTCCATAGGCATCCTCCATGGGTAGCTTCCGGGCGGCTATCCGCGCCGGAAGTGGCGGCAGTGCTTATGCACATTGGCGTGGGTAAACGCAAAGCTTTTGCAGGTCAGCAATCGGTTCCGTTCTCTGGAAGATTGCCGGGCAGCGCTTGCATGATACTTTTTAACAGATGTTTTTATAGGGTTATTCGAGTTCAGGTTCCCAAGGGGTATCTTCCTCATAAGGCGCAGCCTCCTTTTCATTGTCAGCGGACTTGTTGGCAGCCCGTACCGTCAGCAGAAGGGCATCTTCCCCGACATCGCTGCTGTGGGACTTTCTGGCTTGTTTCTTTTTGCATCTTTCCACGGCTTTGTCATAGTCGTAGCCGATACCAGCTTGCAGTTTATCCGCAATTTTACGCAGCTTTTCGGCATGGTACTCATAGGTAGCACGATGGAATCCAGTCAGCTCCCACTGATCGCACACCGATTCCAGGAGCCGGACATAGTCCCGCAGTGCGTTGACTGTTTTGTAGATATCGCCATAGCAGGTAGTAAAGGTATGGACGCCATCAAGATCCCGAAAGCAAAAAATCAGTTCTTCCCCCAAAAACTGTTCCAGTTGGACTGATTGTGCGATCATTGGCCGAAAAGCTTCCTGGGGCAGTTCGGGCAGTCTGTTCTCATCCATTGCTATCCTCCTCATGTTCCGGTACTGGCGGTTGTGGGCCTAAGCCTGCCGCAAACATCTGCACAGCGGTACGGTAACCAGAGGCGTATGCTTGCTCCAATACAGCAGAATTGCGGCATTGTACCGCAGTCTGATACTGTTCAAAAGCGATGGATGCCTCGCTGGAGAGTAGTGGAAGCAGCGCTTTTTCTTTCTGTTGTACTGTCTGGTTAAAAGGTATGAGGCGTTTGTCAGGCTTGAACACATCTGCTTCGTATTCGCCGTAATAGAGCGAAGTGAGAAAATGTGGGTCTGCCGGAAAGGATATAGCAGATGGTACAGGGCGGGAAAGCGCCGCCGCAATATCTTTGAGTGTGTTGATCAGTGCAGGGAGTTGAACATTAAAAAATCTTTGCCCCATTGCTGTTTCGTGTAAATTCATAGAATAAGGCCCCCTTTCTAAAAAAGCCATTTGCCTTTTACTGTTCCCCGGCAATCCGGTGCAGGTCTGCTAACAGGTGTCGGTTATTCTGCTCATACTGAGGCTGAAAAGGCTGGTCTAAATCAAAATTGTAATAGCGGTAGTAGAGTACCTTGAATACAATGCCTTGCCGCATGGCAGGGTCAATGGCGCGCATCAGTTTGCCCAGTTCGGTGGCAATCTCATATTCCCGCTTTACATATTCTTTGTCTTCCCTCTTAAAATTCTGATACAACCAGTCCTTGACGGATACCCGGCTGCCGGTAAAGTGGCTCCGGTGCCGATCCAGACACAGGCAGTATTCAAAATCACGGCCACGCTCCCCTGGACCTACGGTAAGAGGATAGATACGGCAGGTACGGGTACGGGCAGGGTAGACGGAACAGCGCCCATCCATAAGGAAGATACAGGAGCCGTTTGGGGCTTTTGTCTTGAGCATATAGATAGGGAAGCCTTCTTCGGTCAGAGGTTCCGGATCGCAGTAGCGGAACAGAAAATCCTCTATTCCTTCGATGGACTCACCCTTTGTTCGGAGATAGCGAGCCAGACGGTAGGCATCCAGACTTTCCACCATTACACAGCCTTCGATATTGCGGCAGCACGCCCCGCATTGACGGCAGGAAAAGGTGAACTGGTCTTTGGGGCGGACTGATTGGATATCATTCATGATTTCTTCATTCATTTTGTTCCTCCATAAAAAGAGCCGTGACGGAATGGTATCCGCCACGGCCAAAACTTGTGGAATAGTCAGCGGGAGCCGGCTGTTCCAATCCATTTACAGCCCCTTCACGCACATGCGGCCAATCTCACAGGGAGCGGACTGACAGCCGCCAGCGGAAAAGGGGACATGGAGAGATGGTAGTGGGAGTTCTGCGTTTCAAAACGGACGCAATCCTCCGACTCCTCCAGAATTGCTACCACACGCGAAGTGTGGTAGATGTTTCCTCCGGCGTGCAGAAGCGCACCCCGCCCAACAGACAGTGGACGCAGCAGAGAACCATTCAAAACGATCTGTTTCTTTTCTTTCTTCATTCGGTTTGACCTCCAATCTTTTTGAAAATGTGGATGTAAGGGTATTTCTTATCTGTAATGGGTTCATCCATAGCAAATATCCAGCAGCACATCATGGACTTCAGCCAGCAACTCTTTAATGCGCCGCATAGGAACATTCTGGGTGCGGGCAATCTCACGGATGCCATAGCCGCCCTGTTTCAGATGCACAATATCCATTTGCTGCTTGGATACTCTGCCGGCCAGCTCGTGGAGCAGAAGATCCATTTCCAACTGCTGCATGATTGGGTCATGGGCAGGAATGGTATCTTCTAAAGGGGCACCATCGGGATATAATCCGACATGAATACTGAGAACCTCCATATTGCGCTTGCGGCGCTCCTGGGTGCGGAAGTAATCATAGAGCCGGAATTTCATTTGTCGTGTGGCGATTGTGCTAAAAGAGAATTTTTGTGCAGATGGAGAGTTGAAGTAATCTTTTACTGCCTTTAAGTATGCGAAAACAACCACATCATAAAATTCATCTTCCGGCAGATGGTTTTCATTCAGGAACTTGTAGACCAGTCCGTGATGATCAGTGGCAAATGCCTGTTGTTCTTTGGTTAATGGTACTTCACATAACATTGTGTTTTCCTCCTTAAATAAAAAAAGAGGGATACCTCCGGTGTGTTAAACCGAAGGCATCCCTTTGTTCATGTGTCATGTGGCGCAGGCCACATCAAGATACTTATGCGGGCAGCTGCTCGCAGTCACCATTGATCTGGCTGACAGTATAGTGACCGTCTGCCGGCTCGTTGGTCATGGCGCCAGGCTCGATTACATAATCGCAGCCGGTGTCGCGCTGCTCCTCAGTGATCTCGGCACGCTGCTGGAGCAGGAGTTTGATCTGCTCCTTAAAACTGTTGGCGTAAGCCCGGATCTGAGCCAGCTCCTCGCCCTGGAAATCCTGCAGCAGTTTGAAGGTAGCAACACTGTAGTCATTGGTGCCGTTGTTCTCACGCTTTAGACCAATCTGCACGATACTGCCGTAAGTGGCGCGGCGGCGGAGCATAAAGGCCCGGTTCAGAAATTCCTTGAAGGGCTTGATGCTGGTAGGAGGCAGATTTACCTGCAGAGGCATGTACTCACCACTGCGAAGCAGGTAGAGCACACGCATATTTTTACAGGCTTTTCCTTTGCTGCCATCAGGTGCAGAACCAAAGCGGTTCATCACGCAGGCAGCACAGGCGCCTCCGGGAGTGCCGATGCCAACCTTGCCATCCACAGAAGAACAAAGCGGTGTGGTATCGTCGTCATATTCGCTGCCAGCCGGCCAGTAGGCGCAGGTGGCGTGGTTATGCAGAATGACGCCTACCAGATTCTTTTTCATAGTCGGGATTGTCCGGATCATCGGACGGCATCTCAAATTGGAGTGTGCCGCCGGCGGGAATCTTGACACGCTGAAAGCTCATCTGCAGACCATCGGCGTCCTCAGCCAGTTCCTCGGCGCTGAAATCGCCTTCGATCATAGTGGGGAGCATGAATTTTTCCTGTTTCATCAAATCGTTGTTCTGATTATACATAGTGGTTCCTCCTTAAAAATTGTGATGGTTGCAGATGGTCAGGCGGCCATCTGATTGATACGGTTCCACTGCTGTCGGGGCATGGACAGGATATTGTATCCGATCCCCTCCAGGGCAGTGGCGCGGTCATAGCTGTCCACATCCTGACTAAAGCGTGTTACGGCATTGGATAGCCCATAGAGGGTCAGATCTTTGCCTTCAATCAGACGCTGCAGAACGCCGGTGCTTTCTTCCTCGGTGATATTGAAATCCTTGCTTGCCAGACGGACAACGCCGGGAATATCAGTGGTATTCATCTGAACGGTTGTGGCTTCACGCATCATGCCAACTACCCGTGTAAACCGCGTTTCATCCACGGCAGCCATCACGGTATCTTTGATCTTCATGGCAAATGCGTGGTCATCAGCGGCCAATGTCTCCTGTGAGAACAGTTGGAAGTTTTCATCTGCCTCATTGACCCGGCCGATGTGAGTGCGGCGAGTCTGGGCATCGTTGACGACCATGCCGTTACTGCATACCAGCCGATAGACCAAAGGCTGGATGTTGACGGAACCCAGTCCAACTTCACTATTGCTGATGATAACGCCGGACTGTACGATGTCACCGGGTACAACTTCGGCTTCAAGCCGCTTGTTGACTACCTTGATGTACATACGGCTGTCCGTGATCTGGCAGCTTTCAAAATAGGCATCCTCCATTTGCTGAATGACAGGGAGGACGATCTCTGCAATGTCCAGATTGTCAATGCGGCGATAGCGGTTGCTCAAAAACGCCCGTACAGTGCCATCCAGAGTACGGACCATACGCTGAGCCGGTTCCCGCTGGAACCAGGAATTCACATTCTCCGCCAGCAGTTCTGGATAATCGGAAAGCATACGGTCATAGTAAGCAGCCGGAATCTTCAGATGCGTGCCGATCTGCCGGTGGGCGATCTGGTTGATCTCCAGTGGCTCCACCAGTGGGTCATTGTGGTCATCAAAGGTATGGAGATAAAGTTGAGAACCAAAAGGTTCTACTTGAAGCCGACGGGTATCAAGCAAATAGTCTTGCTTGAGTTTGGATTGGCGTTCAATCTGCTGTGCCATTTCCACGATGGTAAGTCCTGATTTCATTCGTCAAGTTCACTCCTTTCTCTGTGTTCCTTGGCAGCAGAAGCATTACCAGGACACCTGAATGCCCTGGGCAGTGACTTCAGCAGCCAGACCATTGCTTTCCAGAACCTCTGCCAGACGGGGCCAGTAGACCTTCTGGGGAAAGTTGTTCAGATGCTCCTGAGAAACAGCATCTTCGCCCTGCTCAATGCAGATATCACCGTCTTCCCGAAGCGTCAGTTTGCTGTGTCCACGGGAATTAAGGTCGGAGATCAGTGCTTCCAGTACAGAGCGTCCCTGCGTTTCATACCAGATACGGGGATCAACAGGCTGCCTTTTCGGAGGTGTTGCATCATCCTCGTTTGTTTCTCCGCCGACCTTGGATAGCGGAACGATCTTGATCATATCGCATTTGATATTGGCGTTCTGATCCAGTGTCACATCGGCGTGATCAAACTCGTCAATGCCAAACACACGAATGCGGCCGGTACCGCCATTGCGGATCAGCTGCTCCGGCTGCTTTTCACACCACTCAAAGGTGGCTTGCGGATAAGCGGAGCGCAGATATGCCAGAATACGATGGTTGGTGTGGCGCACCAGAAGGTCATCGGAGTTGGTGCCGCCCAGGTCAGGGATCTCAAAACTTCTTGTTTGGATGCCTTCTGCATGGAGCTGTCTGGTGCGCTGTTGACGCTGGCGATGCCGTTTAGCCTGCTGCATATAGGGGAGAAGCAGGATCAAAACTACCCACAGTCCCCAGAGAGTGAAAACGCCCAGGAGCAGCCAAACCTGCCAGGGTCCGCGTACCAGAGCCATAATTGCGATGACTGCACCAATCAGGATTGTGATGCTGCCGCTCAAAAGTCCTCTGTCATTATTCATGTTTGATACCATCCTTTTTTTCTGAATTTGTTGGAAAACAAAAAAAGAGGGACCGCACCAAGCTTTCAGTTTCATTCTGAAAAACTTGATACGGTCCCTCTTGGGCGCCGAAGTAAACTACTCCGGCAGGGATTCACGGTCACCGTCCAATACCTCTGTGGGAGGCGGTGCGGGTTCCGCAGTAATGTCCGGGTCATTCTCCTGTCTGTTCGCTGCGGCGGGCTGTTTGGGGAGGAAACCAAAGTCATTTAGACTGACCTTCAGCTTCTTTTCCAATTTACCGTCCTTCATGCGAACATCTACCAGCCGCTGTGAGCCGGCAAGCCAGATCATACTGCCTTTTTTGACCTTGAATTGCATGAGCCGGGTGACATCTGCATCCCAGGCCCATACCTGATAGAACTGCGTCCAGTTTTTGGTGCGTTCCATCAGATCAAAGCATACATAGCTTTGTTTGGACTGGCTTTCTTTGGGTACGAGGTCGTTCATGACGCGCCCGAACACAAAAATCTGTGCCATAACACTCCTTTCTGCCATTGGCATTATTATCTATATAAAAAAGTGCCAGCAGTTTTTCGACCCTAAAAGGGCGCAAAAAATCACTGACACTTGCATACAAACTTAACAGCGTGTGCAATGCAGGCTTTTGGCCTACGGTACAGATCAAAAAGACCTGTATTCCCAAATGGGATACGCACAAAAATCAATTACAAATTCAGTATAGCACTGTATCTTGTGTCTGTCAAGATGTAAAACACTATATATAGATTTATAGCCAGCGACAAGTACGATATGTAGTAGTTGAAAAGGTCTTACTCTGTAAGATGGTTCATAACACGGTAGTAGTCATCCAATAGGTAGAATTGAGTCTTTGTTGGGGATGCCGTTTGATAGTCAAAGGTCAGACCGTATAGGCTGCCGATGCCATCTACTCCCAGGGGACCAAACCAGCAGGACATTGTATGGCCGTTGAAATACCATAGCTGCAGGTCATTATATTCCGATTCGGTAACGAGTCCTTTGCGTGCCAGCCGAAGGGCCTCATCTTCACTGATCAAAGGATGGGACAGAAAATGGCGGTAGAGATCATCGGACATACCAAGTGCCTGCTGGTAGGTAAGCGGGTTGGGATTGTTCAGCCACCAGCGGGTCAGCGCTTCAAAGTCATGGACGACTGGGTGGGGCGTAAGGCTGCGGAATTGTTTTAGAAAAGCGGTTACTGTTTCCGGAGCAGCTGGAGCCGGTACGGGTATTTCCTGCACATAGTTATTGAGAAAGGCAAACGCGATTTTCTCACCGGTTTTGTCCTCCAGCATCAGTCCGAAGCGTGACAAAGGAGCGAGCAGGAAATGCTCCAGCGCAAAGTTTTCTTCCAGAAAGCGATAGACTTTATATTGTTCGATGGTGTGGGGCTTATACATAGGAAACCCTCCTTTCCTTGATCTACCCAATAAATAGGGACAGAAGGAATGTATTCTGCAAAATATAAGGAAATCAGGCGTTGGTCATTGTGATTTGCAAAATGCCCTTTAAGAAAGCGAGGTGGCTCAAAACCACCTCGCATTTTTAGGATTCAGAGGACGGATCGGGATGCTCCTCCGGCTCGCTGATTGCTTCATAGCCCAAAAAGCTGTTCGTTGAAAGTGCTGCGTCCAGATAGTCATTTCCAACGACAGGCCGTGACCCTTTCTGAAAGTAAAATCGGTAGGGCTCGCCTATTTTAAGCAGGGCCGATTTACTGAGAAGCAGTGTGATCTCTATGCCATGGCTGTCTATCAGATGTACTTTGCGGTAGCGGCGGAGCATAGGTGTACTGATACCGGCGCAGATGCCTTCCACTACCTCGTAGTTCTTATGTGTTGCAGTCGCCCAGATCCCTCGACAGGATATAAGACAGGCGCAGAGTACGACAATCCCCAATGCCAGCAGGATATGATCTTTAGTCGCCACGCAGATGATGACGCTGATTCCCGCACTGGCGATTCCGGCCAGCAGAGTGAGCAGAAACTTTCGCTGCAATACAGTGGGAAAAAGAGTCCATTGTTTCATCATGCTCATACCCTCTCAAAGATAATCTGCTGCCGCAGATAAAGATTGGCAACGGCTAATGTTACCGGCTTGCTGCTCTGGCTGATTTTGACCATGCTTGCAATGTTGTCACTGGTGGTCGTTTCATCTCCGTAGAGGGAATCCAAAAGCGCACATTCATTGGGGAGACGGGAAATATTTTTATCTATGCACTTGATGATCTCTGCAGTGGAGAGCAGGGCTTGTCCGGCAAGGCGCATGACCAGAGCTTCGTATTTGGTGCGTTTATCTTTCTGGAACAGTTTCCGCGCAGCGGATACCGGAACATGTGCCAGCAGCGTCAGCTTGACAAAAGAGGCGAGCCGGAGGAAGAACGGTCCGCTGGTTGGGATAATGCTGAGCGAACCAAGCAGGTCATACAGAGCATCGTATTCTGTTTCACCGCTGCCGGATACCAGAAGACCGCGGGTAAGCAGTCGGTTTGTACAGTCTTCCCAAGAACGCTCGGTACAGTAACCGGATGCGGTGGCTAGCTTTTCGTATTCTTGTGCGATGTCATCCCAGCGCAGGATTCTCCAGTTGAGCATGCTCCAAATCACCATTTCCTGCATATCGACCATGTATTCCTGACCGCCTAACAGGATGATTGGACAACTGCGGTTGCAGCCGTTTGTCCTTCGTTCAAACCGGCCGACCGCAGTGTATAGGGTTTTGATTGCCATATTTCGATACCTCCTTTTTATACATATCCCTTACTGTTATTGATGCTGATTTTCAACAAATCAAAGCAGGCAGGTCAAAAAGTCAGGGTCGTTGCGAAGTTTTTCCAGTGAGCGGGAAATCCAGGCACCCACATGGGAAGGAGGGACTTGATAGAGGGCGGCGATGTCTGTAATGCGCATTCCCTGAACCTTCAGCGCCAGTGCTTCGATGCCAAGTCTGGCAACGCCCTGATAGTTCTGTTTGCTGGCTTCCAGCAGATCAAGGGTCTCCAGACGAGAAAGGTGGGAGTCAAAATGGTCATCCGGCTGGTCTACCTGCGCTCCATCTGCGGCCAGCTCGCCCTGTTCTCCGATGATCAGCCGACTGACGTGCCGCCCCTGACTACAGATTTTTCGGCAGTAGGAGAGGAGTCCATTTTTCACAACCTTTTTGGCGTAGGTTGAAAACTGCGCCTGTCCGGCATGGTAGGTAAAAGCGGCCTTGCAGAGCCACAGGCATCCTTCCTGAAACAGATCTCCATACTCCAGACCACAGATGCCGGGATTTACATGGATGTTGTTGACAATGACCCAGTGAACGATGGATAGGTTTTTTTCTACCAGCGTCTGCTGGTCTTTGGTAAGCTTAAAGTTTTGCTTCATCAGGCTTCACCTCCGTTCAGGCAGCACGCCCGGATGTGTACGCCGGAGCCTGCTGACAGAGGGAAATGACTTGCTCGCACATATATTCGGAAAACTGGCCGATGTGGGTCTGGTGTGCATCCAGCCCCAGTTTGGCTTGCAGCCAGATATAGACCTCCCATTTTTCCATATGGCAGTCCTGCTGCAGTTTTTTTAGGGCACGATGGGCCAGAATGCGTTTGTGGCGCAGATCGCCATTCGCCAGTGTTCCCATGGGGAGCAATGTGCGCTCATGGGCACTGACATAGGCATTGCAGGCCGGCCATCTGTCGCAGACATACAGGAATTTTCCTCTGGTCTGTGGAGTAGATCCATACACAAGGCTTGCAGGCCGAAGAGAAGCGTGAGCATGACAATAAGGACATTTGATTTGCTTTTGTTTCAATAAAATCACCTCCATTACGCGCCGATGACGGCGGCATTGCGTCTTAACAGGCAGAATCATCCGAAGTAGGTATCCCGGTCTGGGCATAGCTGTAAAAACGGACATACATGGTCCGAAGAGGTATGCCATTCCAGAAACTTGGTATAAGCAGTCCGGAACGAGCGGCACTCCAGAATTGCAGAGCATTCTTCGGGGTCCACTGCTTCCCCACTCAGCTTCCGCACTGTCTGGACGGACAGAAAGATCGGCTGACAGCCTGCGTCTGCTGCCATCAGGAACCCCTCACAGGATGCCTGCCGGATCATTGGACAAAGTGAACCGCTGCAGCGGATGAACAGGGCGTTACGCCAGTTACCCCGGACTGCCTGCAGAAAGGAATAGAACTGACACGGTTTTTGATTCATGCTTTCACCTCCGTTATTCGTTATCTGCAAATAAAAAAGGGGGCCAGCTGCAGAAGTTCTGCAAACTGGCCCCTGATTTGGTGCTTAGGAGAACAGACTTTCAATCTCCTCAGTGATGCGGGGGATGACCGTATCGTTGAAGATGAGGGTCAGAGCCGCCAGGAGCAGCGCACCCAAAACTACGGCGATAATGATCTTGACGGCGTCCGAAATGTAAAAATCGCCGCGCTGATTGGACAATGCCATACGGCCGCGGTTGAGCAGATAGTTGGCTTTGGTATAGATACGGGTCGTGAATTTTCTCATGGGTAACCTCCTGTTATATGTTTGATGATTGAGTGGATAGGTATATCAAGTCCACCGTCTGTTAAGCGCGGCGGATAGGCTTGATCAGATTGTTTTTGTTGGAACGGGGCCGGTTCGGATATGCTTTAGGCCGCTGGAACAGCAAGCAACGAAAGCGGCGTTTTTTGGTGCCGGTATCATTCGGCGGATAAAATTTCTTTTTGGGCATAGGCATTCTCCTGTAAAAAATGAAGCCGGGCTGATGAAACAGTCCGGCTCAGTTCAGATGAAAAGAAATGATGTGCCTGCCGCTATGGAAAATCGCTTGGGTACAAACGCTCACCTCCCTGTGTATCTGTCTTCCATATGAGGAGCAGGTATGAAAACGCTTGGAAGTACCGTGGCGGATGCCGATTAGCCAAAGAACGCCCCGAGCGAACTCATAACCTCGGTACAGAGCACCACCAGGTAGATGATCATAATACAAATCAGCATCATCATAGAGTAACGCTGGATCTTTTTGGGACGCTTGGCAGCTTCCTTTTTCAGATTGTTCTGCTCGATCTGACGCATATCGAAGGTAATCATTTTGAAGTACATCCGCTGGTCATCGCCGCGCAGGACACCAATCAGGCCACGGATCACATCGGATAGCATGGGGCTGCCAATGCGGGTTTCAAATCGAATGAGGGCATTTTCATAGTTGCCGGTCTTCATATCAGCAATGGTCTGATCCAGTTCGGCGCCGAAGTCTTTCCCAGCTACACGGCGGTAGGAAGTCAGAATTTTAAGTACATCCCTGTCATTTTCAAGGCTCTGGCCGACGGTCAAAGCAAATCGGGGAATCTCGCCCTCGATCAGCTTGCGGCGCTTTTTAACAAAATCAAAGGCTGCATAGTAGGTTGAAAACCACAGTGCCACCGCAAGGCCAATCAAAATAGGCACCAGCAGCGGAATAAGAAATGCCATGGGGATGGCACACAGGCCAACTGCCCCTGCAGTTACCCAGGCTCTGGCTATATAGACCTCTGGGGTAAGCTGCAGACCTGCAATGTCCAGAGCGCGCTGCACCTTATTGCGCTTGAGCCGGTCCAGCCGCAAATAAGGGGCGATCCAACCGGCGATTTTTGTCACATAGACATCAAGCAGCTTTTCGTTTTTGGTGCCCTGCTGTTTGCGGGAGAGCATCATCATTTGTGAGGTCTTCTTGGTCGGGATGTCCACAAAGGCGCAGGTCAGGTTGTAGACAGCGAGACCGAAGAAGATGATGGCGATGAGCGCCAGAAAGGTCATACGCTATCACCTCCATATTCGATGGGCTTGCTCAGCTTCATGATCTGGGTCAGCGCAAACAGGATGATGGCTGCGCAGATCGCCAGTGCAATTTTGCCCGGTGTGGTGAAGATAAGGGTGTGGAACCAATCCTCATTCAAGAAATAGAGCAGCGGCACATTGGCGATAACCAGAAATATCATGGTGATGGCTTCACGCCGCGGTCCTTGCATCATTGCCTCCAGTTCCGACTGCACCACACGCACATCGGAGAATTTCTGGTTGATGGTAGGCAGGGTATTCTTCATACTGCGGTCGGACTGGCACTGGATGAGGGTGCCGCACCATTCATGGAAGACCCGGTTGGGTATCTTCATCTTCAGGCTGTTGATAGCGCTGGTAATGTTGGCATTGATCAATTCCGCTTCATAAACGAAGGCTTCAAAGTTGGCTTTTACCGGCTCATTGATGTAGGGCAGGTTTTCCTTGACTGCCCGGATCAGATCCTCCGTGCGCAGGTAGGAAGTCGTGATGATGGAAATAGCGGTTTCCAGTTCTTCATTCAGGTGCTTTTTATAGCTGGCGGCAGTGCTGCGCAGAAACCAGATCGGTATAAGGGAAAAACCGATACCCAGAATAGGCACCATGTACACATTCCCAATCAAAAGAGCCAGAACAGCCCCCACAGCGAACAGGATCAGGGACAGTCGTTTTATTGCCTCATAACGGTCCGCCCGTCCGGTGCCCTTCAAGATCTGTTTCAGTTCGTAATCCTGATTAAAAAAGCCCTTGGCTGGCGTGCCCAGAAGAACATTCAGTTCATCCGACAAGGTGGCGGATTTTCGCTGGGAGCGGAAGAGGGCGTCAATAAAATCACCCGGCTTCACACCAAACAGAGCCAAAAGCCCAGCACTGAGCAGGATAAAACAGATAAGATAGATCCATTGCAATTAACCCACCTCCTTTGGCGGCTCCATGAATTCTTCCAATTCCTTGTTGGAAATGCCATTGTCCAACAGCCTTTTCTTCAAGGAATCGGAGATCAAGCCAATTTTTTTATGGTGCCCTACCACATGGGTTTCACCACGGTTATCAGTTACATTGTCCTCCACTTCATATTTGTATAGGGAATGGGCGATCAGCCGCCCGTCCTGGTAGTCCTCGCCCTCGATGATTTCCATGATCTTACGAGAACGGTCCTCCAGCTGCTTGGTAAAGACGATGATGGGATACGCCTCTACCATGATCTGCATGAGGATGGAGTCGTCCATGTTGTACTTGCGTTTGGCAAGGGTCATCATCCTGCGGTAAGTACTGTTGCAGGAGTTGGAGTGGATGGTGGTACATACAGTATGGCCGGTACGGGAACTTTCGGCTGCGGACAGGCTTTCTGCTGCTGACCGCATTTCACCCACGCCGATGACATCCGGATGCTTACGCAGCACCCGCTCCAGAAGAAAATCCTGATTGATGTTCAACGCAGGGTTCTCGCTGGGGCGGGTCAGCAGATGTACTACGGAATTGAGGATATTGCCCTGCGCATCCCGCTTGACCAGATCAAATTCGCGGCTGCCTTCTTCAATGGTAATAAGGCGCCGGTTATTGGGTACATTGGACAGCAGCCAGGCCATAATCGTGGTCTTGCCGGAGCCGGTAGAGCCTGCAATACAGACGGACACCCCATAGCGAATACAGGCAGTCAGAAAGTGAAGCATTTCAGCAGTGGCACTGCCAGAGTTCAGCAGTTTTTCTTCACTGACGGTCTGCTGGTTGACAATACGGATGGAGGCATTGACGCCTACATCCGCATCCACAATGGGAGTTTTATCCACCGAAATACGGATGTTCTTGTCCAGAAATCCCACAATGCTGGGCATGGTATCATCAATGACCATGCCGCAGGCGTTGAGCATCCTGCGGATCACATCGATGGCGTGCTGGGGCGAACTGAATTTATCAGGGATCTTGATGCTGCGCCCACTGGATTCGATCACTTCAATGTCGTTGTAGGCATTGATGTTGACCTCCTCAACACCGGGCTTATAGATCCATTTCTTCAAAAAGGAGTAGCCGGCCATATCCTCATAGAGTTTGGAACACAGTTCTTTTGTAGAGAGCCCATCAAGGGCATACTTGCGCTTGACAATGTAGTGTTCCATCAGTTCTTTGAGCAGGCTTGTGGCACGCTCTGCATTGCCTTCCCCAGCTTCGGCAATGGTGGAGGCATGGTTTTCGGCAAAATACCGCTGTACATCCTCCAGTACCTGGTCATAGGTCAGCTCCTGATTGGCGGCCGGTGTGAAGAATATATCATTCAAATTACTCATCGGCATCCCCCTCACATTCATACGCCGCATCATCCTCTGACTGCTCGGCCAGTTCCATTTGCTCCAGAATTTCCAGTACCTTGTTCAGTGAAGCGGTGTATTTTGGGTTACAGTAGGTGATAGCCTTGAACATACCGCCTTCGGTAGCACAGCGGTCGATCTCCTTACTGTAGGGAAGCAGGCCGTCAAACCCGCCAATGATATAGCCCATTTCATCCAAGGCGTGGAAAGGACGGGCCAGACCGGCGAATGTCATATGCTCAGAAAACCGGAAGCGCTCGTCCACAAGCAGAGGTTGATGGGCTTTCAGGTAGTTGATGCCCTTTAGGTCCGGGGTGAGGATACGGATGACCACATCGCCGGCTTCAATGGCGGCGGGAGTGAACACATTGGTCATGCTGGTGCTGCAGTCCAGAATGACGAAATCTACCAGTTTGGCGGCAGCATGAATGAGCTGCAGTACCATGGTATATTTGACCTCTGGGTAGCTCAGCGGGTTTTCTCCTGCCGCATAGCCCATCATCCCGATAAAAGGATAGTTTTTCAGCACTGTCACATGACTGGCAACCAGAGATGTATCGATTTCCACACTGCTCAAAACCTGGCCGATAGAGGTATTGGTCTGGATGATCTGCTCCGGCAGCCAGACAGGCAGCATAGGGACATTGATATCGGCATTGATGATGATCGCTTTCCGCTTGTCGCGGGTCAGGGCTTTTGCCAGAATACAGCAGAACATGGATTTGCCGCTGCCGGGGCTTCCCCAGACGGTGATAACTTTACCCATAACGAAGATTCTCCTTCCTTGATTTGATTATTCTGCCGAGGGTGCAGTTTCATTGGTGGATTGTGCAGTCTCTGCATTTACCGTTTCCTGGGGTTCACTTTCAGCGTCAGAATTTTCCGCATCTGCAGCTTCTTCCTCAATCAAAGTTTCGGGGAAGTAGATTTCCTGCAGAGTCTTATCCTGCTCGGCAAGCAGCTCATCTGCCAGTTTGTCATTGTTGCGGGAGATAAGAGCCACATGAGCTACGCCGTCATTTTCAAGACCGGTAATGATCTTCGCCTGTTCAGGGCTTGCCAGCACAGTGATGGTGGCTGACTGTTGCTTTTCTTCATCCTCCGTGGGCTCCTTGGCATTATCTACATTGATGCCGTCTGAGTCTGTGACGGACAATACTTTGACAAAACGCAGTTCCGGTACTTCGGCCGCCGTATCAAGAAAGTGGTAAATACGGATGATGTCACCGGGCTGAAGCTTGTCAGAGAGGCCGGAAGCAAGTGTTTTAACGGTCAGCGAGATAGCAACCTTACCGGAAGGGATGCTGTTGAGCGCCATATCGGACGAAACCGGTACGGAGCTGATCTTGCTGGTAAGGATATAGTCGCCTACAGCCAGGTCGGCGGTAGCATAGAGACCGTTTACATCGGAGAGCTGATGGGCGATGTTGGAGGGGAGGTTATAGCCGCCTACCTCAACCACCTCGGCATTTTCTGACGAGATTTGCTCGCCTTTCAATACCGGCTGGGTGATACGGACGATTTCCTCTTTTCCATTGGTCTGACGGGCGATGGTTGGAAGTGCCACAAAGGCGATAACTGCAGCCAACAGCAGAGAGAGGATACCGAAGATGAATCGGTTATTCAGTTTCATAAGCGTTGTCTCCTATCTTAAAAATAGTTGGGCCAGGGTCGCTGTACAGCAGCCACAGGCGAGAAAATGGCAGGAACGGGATAGCAAGGGGGCTGCCCGGGTCGGTAAAGCCGCCTGAGAAGAAAAATCACAGGCATTGCGGTAACAGCTGCGGTCAGAAAGACCAGCGCCATGCCGGAAGGTCCATAGACCAGCCCTAATATCCCGCAGAACTTGATGTCCCCGCCGCCAAGACCGGTGCCGTTTGTTGCCAGTGCAGCTGCCAATGGAATACAAAAGCCGAGCAGTGCACCTGTCAGGGCATGGGTAGCGACCGGCCAGAGGAAGAGCGGCGGGAGCCCATGATTTAACAGGAAATACCCCTGCAGGACCGGCGCCAGGGCGGCTAAGGGGATAAAAAAGACGAGTGCCCGGTCAGGCACCCGTCTGTAAAGACACATCGTAGACAGCAAAGCCGGCCACCACAAAAAATATGGTAAGCTGGTAAGCTGTCCAGAGGCTATTCTCGATTGGTATACCAGTCATCATAAAGGCTCCCTTGGATCGAAACATAGTCATTTAGGTTGATGGATAACATGCCGTCAGGAGTCCAGGTATCCCACACCTGTGTATAGATGGTGTAGTCGGTGGCATCGGGAAACCACAGCGGTGTGAAATGCACTGTCCGGTCATAGGTGGAAAATTCGTTGGGCTTGAAGATGAATTTTGCACTTTGGCCGCCGGAACGCTGCAGAAGCCGCAGATAGGTCTGATACTGGAACTCAGGAAATACGGAAAAAGCAGTTTGGGGATAAGTAATGTGGCTGGTCGGGGCATCTGTGGACAGCGTTGCCCGCACTTCGGTTTTAACGCCGTACCCGCTTTTCATCGTCTTGCCGGATGCTGTGGGTACAATATCATCTGGCATTAGAGACATCTCGCCGCTGATGGAAGCGGAGTAGCCCGTATATTCGTATTCCCAATATCCTTCATCCACCCAGTGCCCGCCATCTTCACCGTGGTCGCACCATACCCATACAGGCACCCAGTAGCAGCTCCAGACGCCCCAGTTGGCAGTGAGCTTCTGCGTTTCACTGGGTAGGGGCGGCACAGAGTAGCCGGGATTCGTGTCGGTTGCCACAGGGTCAGGTGGAATGTGTTCATTCAGATCCACGATTTTTGCGACAAAGGTATCCTGAGCGGTATAGGCGCCGCTGACAGATACTGTAATGGTCACGGTCTGTGGGGTAGAGGGGGTATGCCATTTGACCCAGACTACCTGGCTGTCACCGGCTGGGATCACTATATCATTGACCCGGTAGGTGGTGCCGAGAATATGGAAGGTAACCGATGCCGGATTATCCGGAGTCAGATCCTGATCTGTCCGCAGTGTGACGGCGGTGATCACATCCGTATCTACTCGGTATTCGACATCAGGGGCCTCAATTTCTCCTTCCGGCGGAGCTTCATCAAACCAGACGATACCAACGCCAAGGGTGCTGATGATGTCGGAATTGTTCTGCTTTCCAGTGGTGCTGCCTGTCCAGGCGGAGATGCCAAGGTCGCTGAATTCCAGGAACATTGACAGCGGCAGATTTTTATGGGTAAGCGAGGTCATGGTTTTCCGCAGATTGCCGCCGGACATCTGATCATACAGGCCGGCTTCAGTAGCTGTCATACAGTAATACTGGCCGTTGTGCGTGAAATAGGCAATGGGCTCGATCAGCAGCTTGTACTCGCCGGCAATCATCCGCTCATAATCGACTCCGGCTGCCTGAGCGACCATCATGCACGCATATTCAGAACAGAAATACCGCTTGATGGCTTCGATGTTGCTCTGCCCCTTGCTGCTGACGATTGTGGGCATAGACTGCGCGGGCTTAATGCAGGAATAGGCAGCGCCGGACTGGAGGGAGAGGCCGGCGCCGCTCAGGTATTGCAGTTTGTTGACTTTCCCAAAGTGGAGAAGACTGGTCTTCTGCGTCCGGTTTGAAAAGTCCAGTGGAGAAGATACGGCAGTTCCGCTGGATGCGTCAACAACAGTAATGCGGACACCATCATTGCCTGAATTCCAGAAGTTGCTGCTTGTGCCGTGACCCATGCTGCCACCGCCGCCATCTATGTTTCCGTTTCCGCCCGTTGCAAAGGCAGAGGAGGGGAATAGACAGAAAACAAAGGCAAAGCAGCATAGGAAGGCGAGAAGTCGTTTCAAATACATCACGCTCCATTCCTTTTGAAAATAGGAAGGCCGCCACAATCCTGTGACGGCCAAGTAGTGCCATATTCAGTTGTAGTAAATCAGCCCATATTGCCGACCTGTTTGTTCAGATCTCCATCGCTGTCACCGGTGGACTGCTGTACATTGCCGGGAACAACCCAGCCAAACACCGGATCATATACAGCTCCATTTCCGTTGCTGGAGCCTGGAACCGGCTCATTGCTGGGCGGCGCTTGCTCGGCGGGCGGGGCAGTAACCTCCGGAACTGACGGGTCGGGATTGACGGTATGCTCCTGACCAGGATCTTTGATTTCGGTCTTACCTTCCGGCACCGGAGGAGGCGTTTCTTCAAACTTTTCAGTATCGGTGAAGTCGATCACAACCTCATCCTCCGTTTGGGAGGTTACTTTGGGATATTCTTCTTCGGCATCTGTGGACTGGCCGGGAGCATAAGCATCTGCTCCATTATCACCATCTGTCTGTGTGCCACCATCTGACCAATCGCCGGTGACGCTGCTGGGTGGGGATTCATCCGGTCTAAAATCTCCGGTACGGTCGCGGCTTACGAACCAGCAGACACCCAGAATAGTGACGCAGAGGAGAGCCAGCGAGGAAACAATAAAGCCTTTGGATTGGAAAAACTTCTTCATATTTTACATACACTCCTTTTTTGCTGTTATATAAAGCCTATACGGTAGAATGTGCCGGGCTTTCAACAGTATTGTTAGAATTTTGTGTTGTGGTAGCCTGTCAGCTCTACCCGTTGGGTGATAGCCGGATAACTGTGGCCGAACATCCGCACATAAAACTCCACGTCACAGTAAAAGATGTACTCAACCCGTCCATCTTCTACATTGAACTCCAGGCTGATGTCGGAAACCTTGTAATCCTCCGTTGAAAGCGGAATCTTGGAGTCCAGGCCGCCTGCCACTGTAGCCTCCAGCATGTCGGTATAGTCACTGCTGGAGTAAAGGGTATTTAGGTACTCTTCAAAGTTAGTTTCACGCTGGGAACGGTAGGTATCTGCATAAATCGTGCCGCTAAGGTTATTTAACTCCATTTTAGCGCCGTTGCGGATGTTGATACAGGTGATCCGTATGGAAGCGTACAGGAGCAGGAAGGAAATCAGCATCACGATGCCTACCACAAAAAAGCAGGCGAAAAAGGTGATCTCGCCCCGTTCGTTTCGCAGCGGCTGTTTCAGTCGCAGGAATATGCGTTTCATAGGTCACCTCACTTCCAGTAGTGCTCACTGACGCCGCTGCCGCGGGCAACCACTGTAATGTTTACCAGGTCAAAATTCCAGAATCCGCCCAGTTTGGCATCTCCCTCGATAGTAATGAAGAAGGGGGTGCCCAACTGGATGGCATTTGTCATACCGGATGGCCTGGATGATGTGTAAGTAGCGTCAATGGAGTAGGAAATATTTTCGGCTCCCTCGATCTGAGAACTCAAAAATTCAAACAGTTCATCGGTCTCACTGTTGACGCCGCCGGAAAGCTGGATCTGTTTGACCATCTGATCGGCGGCATGGTCAAGTTCCTGCTTGGTGGAAATGATGCTGAACAGGTCAATAATGAAGGCCAGCAGCAGGACAGCGATGAAGATGAAGACCACCGTACTGAAATAGTTGGCCTCGCCCCGCTCGTTGTTCAGCACCCTCCGGGCTTTTTGAAAGAGAATAGAAACCACCACCTTTACTGAAATTGAAAACAGCCACTCCAAACCGGAGCGGCTGCTATGCAAAGTTTTGACTGTACCAAGTATAACAGATATGGATTTACGGCGAAAGGGCAGGACTGTGCCAATGTAGAGACAATTTTGTGCCAATTACAGCCCACCCTTAATAAAAGGAATCGCACCATAACGGCCGATCAAATACCCCTTCTCAATTTTGGTATCTTTGCGGATAGAAAAAGATTGGAGGGAAAACAAATCGGTAGCAGCGGTCAGTTCATCTTTTTCGGTGAACCAGATCTGATCTCTCCTCAGCACATCCAAGTCAAGAAGATTGGTGTTGTGTGATGTGAAAATCAACTGGCCTCCATTTGGATTGAACTCCACGCTGTTAAAAAAGCGAGACCAGATGCTTTGTCAGGAGGGGATGCAGATGAGCGTCCAGTTCGTCTACTATAAGGAGTGTTCCTTCATCCAGCACCTTTTTTACCACACCAATCAGTTTGAAATAACTGTTGGTGCCATCGGATTCCTCTGCCATATTCAGTGTGTAGGAAGAAGTATTTCCCTCTGTATCCTGTACCGTGTGAATGGCCTCAATATTGGTGAAAATATCGCCCTGCTGAGAAGTGGCGGGTTCTAAATCACGCATTTGAAGGGACTGTATACCAAAATCTGCGCTACGCAACATAGAGGCGATCATATGCCGGTAGCCATCGTCTTTGAGCTGTTCTGCTTCAAGTTCATAAGCATCTGCAGCAGAATGTTTCGTGATGATCCGGCAGGAAGCAAACCACTCCAGAACAGGAATTACCTTGGAATAGCTCCAGTTTGATGCGACAGACAGATAGAGCTTGTTAGGTGAAGTACGATTTTTGAGCATGCTTTGTTCATCGACATCAACAGTAAAACGAAAATCGTTTGTGTTTTGCCGCTCAAAAATGATCGCCTGCCTGCCATTGGGATAGTAATATAGGTATTCTTCAATAACAACTTTGTCTGTTACCGAAAAGCCATACGCGTATCGGATGCCATTTGCGGTGAAGATGACCTCAAAGCTGCTGGGGCGGACGGGTGTTTCACGGTCAAACTTGAAAGGCGAACGTTCGATGGCTTTGTGGAGCTGCTGGTTATGCGAAGTCAGCACATAATTTACCATGAACCAGAATGCATGAAGGACATTGGACTTCCCGGAAGCGTTGGCTCCGTAAATTCCGGCAGACTTCAAATACTTTTTGCTTCCGTCCACAATCAGGTGCTCTGGATGTTCGTTATCCTTACTGGCAAGCAGGGATAACACGACATTATCTTTGATAGAGAGAAAGTTCTCTGCACGAAACTGAATCAGCATAAAATTGCCTCCTAAATCCTCGATTATATATATTATAACTGTATTTTCGTGAAAAATAAACGCATATAGAAGATAAAATTATGTATTGGGAAGTTTAGAAAGAGACGCATATACTGATAGTATGTGCTAAAGGGGGCAACAGCGACAAAACTAACTGAAAATGAGAAGCTGGTCTTGGAGTATATCTGTTTTTCTTCCTCCCATTGACTGCAACAAGAAAAAGTGTTATTATGAATACATAAAACGAAGGAAAAATGAGTATTATAATAACAAGCGCAACAGAAAGGAGATCTGTATGGAAAAGATAAAGTACCGGGATTTGATCATGCAGTATCTGACTGCTCTGGAGCCAGATCAAACAATTACAACCGAACAAGTCGCAGAGTATGTGGCGGAACGGCTTTTACTTGATACAGCGATGGTAAAAAAGACAGTCAATGTAAATATGGCTCGGCTTGAAAAAGAGGGGCAGATTATGCGCCTAACCAAAGGAATTTACTGCAGGAGAGTAAAAACAGCATTTGGATATTATACTCCAGATAAAGAAACACTTTTTTGTAAGCAGTTACTTCGGAAAGAAAACGAGATAATTGGATATGAAACAGGGTTGTCTGCATTAAATCGTATTGGTCTTGTTTCTCAAATGCCAAAAAGGAGATGCATTGCAACCAACCTGCATACAAAACGAATTCCCGAAGGAATGCAGATTGAGATTCGGAAACCGCCTATTGTAGTTAATTCTGGAAATTTTCGATATCTGCAAATTTTGGATGCAATCAGAGAACTGGATATGGCGCCAGTAGATACTGCAAAGCCGATTGATGTGGTAAGAGCTACTGTTGAGGAATTTACATTGAAAACTGAGATGTTGATTCTGATGGCCAGAAAATATTATGGGCAAAAAACTTTGCTTCGGACCATAGACATTTTGTTGGAGGGTAGTTATGAAACTGCACGAGGATAAATTTGCTTTTTTGAATATTATCAATTTAATCCATGAGGATAGTAGCATTCGGGCTGATATTTTGGAGAAGGACTATTATGTTACGCTACTGTTGAGGGAGTTGGCAGGGAAACAGGTAACATTACCAGCCTATTTTAAAGGTGGAACAGCCCTGTATAAAGCACAGAAAAGTATCCGCCGGTTTTCAGAGGATATTGACTTGACGGTGTGCATCGATAATTGCAGTAACAGCCAGGCTAAGAAACGGCTGGAGATGGCAACAAAGAAATATCAGGCCTTGCCACGCACATCCAGAAAGGATCTCGAAGATGATCGGAAAGGTAGTATCACAACTGTCTATGATTACACTCCACTTGTAGGCATTGACACGGATGATCCGCTCCAACGGTTTGGATATGTCAAAGTAGAAGGTACATCTTTTACTGTCAGCGAGCCTTTTACACCACTTGAAATTGAACCGATACTTTACACCTATGCCACCGAAGAACAGCGAAATATTCTTCGGTCACAATATGATGTTGTCCCTTTTATGATTAACACGATTCGGTTAGAGAGGATTTTTGCCGACAAGATTTTTGCTGCTGAATTCTATTATGAGCGTAAGATGTATTTTGATGTGGCAAAACATCTTTACGATGTCAGTGTCATGTTCGACTTAAAGCAGATTCAGGAAATGATTCAAAATCAGCAGATATTCCTTGAGATGCTGGGATATAAAAAGACTGGAAGAGACCCGAAGAACAGGCAGTGATCTGGCGGAAAAGAAGTTTTCTGATTTTCAGTTGCTCAGAGGGTTTTCTGATAATGAAGCACTTCGTAAGGACTATCAGAATATGCAACGTAACTATGTTTTTGCGGAAGAAGATACACTGTCTTTTGATTTTGTGGTAGAGCAGTGGAAGAAACTCGGAGAGGTATTGCTTGCGCTTGAGTAAGTGCAATATGAAACAAAACTGTGGACAAAAATTAGCCAGGGGAGCAGTGGTTTATCTGCTCCCCTGGCATTGTTTTGCTTACAGGTTCTGACGGATGATCCGAGTGATAATACCTACGGCCACACCCCGCTCCATATCCAGACGGGTGACGGCAAAAGATACATCGTCCTTTTTGCCGGGCATCCGGTAGTCATAGCAGGAATGGGCTACCGCATTGACACCATTGGAGAGACGCACATAGACAACGCCCTTGTGGACATCTGTGACACGGCCGGCATACTTGCCCTGGATACGGCACTTCTGCAGGTTGTCCCTGTCGGTGTTCTCGGAAATACTCTTGATGTCAGCCTTGATGCCCAAGTCCTCCAGACTGTTGCGCCGCACGCTGAGAATACGGACCAGCACCTCGTCGCCTACGGAAAAACGCTCATGGGCATCACCGATCCAGTCCCAGGCAAGGTCACGGGCAAGAATGGAGGTTTCAACGCCGAAAACTTCCACGCGCACAACCTTTTCGGCCACTGCAATCACACGCGCCTGGACGATGCGGCCCTCATAGATACGGTACATACCGGCAGCATCCGTATCCAGATAAAAAATCTGGCGTTTGCGCAGCATGGCCTCCTTGCGGCTGGCAACTACGCTGCGGGTCTTGGAGTCGATACCACGCACGATGAAGTCAATGTCAGCACCGAGCATGTTGCCAAGGATCTTATTTTGGCGCAGCATAAGGTCGGCGTATTCCTGACCGGAAGGGCTGCGGCCCAGATTGATCATCATTTCCTTGATAGGGATAATGACACGGAACCCCTTGTAATCCAGAACTGCCACCGTCTTGCGGTTGTCCAGCTGTTCAATGCCGCCCAGCTTGCCGGTGATGATCTTGCGGGTGCGGTAGGCATTATGGATCTCATGCCAGATTACATTATCACGGTCTTCGGCAGTCTCGACATCATCCCGGCTGCGGATGGTAAGGACGGGGGCCTCGCTGCGCTGGGGGCGGGGCTGGCGCCGGGGAGGAGAAGGAGTGGGGGCAGGAGCGGCAGCTTCTTCCACGACAGGAACATCAGGCTCCACAGCAGGTTCCTCCGTATCAAGAATAGAGTCGGCTGTATCCACCGACTCTGTTGTTTCGGCAGGGACTTCCTCTGTGACAGTTTCTTCAGGAGCAGCAGCTTCTTTCTTCTTTCGGCTGGTACGCTTGGGCTTGGGAGATGCAGGGGGTTCTTGCACAGCGTCGGCGTTATCTTCGCAAACATCAGGCGGCTGCACATCAAAGTCTTCCGGCATATCAGTGGGAGCAGCGCTTTGATCGTCTGTTTCAGCAGGCGTATCCCCGAACATTTCCTCCTCGGTGAGTTCAGGAAGGGGATCTTCAGCCATATCTTCGGCAGAGGTGTCCTCCAGGGGCTGATCCATCTGCCCCAGCAGTTCGTTCAAATCCAGACCATCGCCAGCGTCAGCAGGAAGGGATTCAGGTTGAGCAGTATCGGCCGGCAGAGTTTCGCCTTCCGACATAACGGTTTCGGTAACAGGAGCCTCCTGTTCCAGAAGTTCTTTTTTCTTGGTTGCCATAGATTAAAACCTCCTATGAATTTGATAGTTTTGTTTAAGACAGGATGGAATCCTTGTCTGTGGTGATAATGCCTTCCGGCGTACCGGCAGATTTGGGGGCCGGAGCCTCTTTAGGTGATTTATCCGTGGGGGATGCCGGCTTGGTGGCTTTGCGCTTTGCCGGTTTCTTTGCTGCAGGAGCCGGTTTCGGCGCGGGCTGCGGTGTTTTGGCGGCTTCTTCTTCCAAGCGGCGCCATTCCGGCACATGGGCAGATGCTTTGCAGGAACGCAGGTACTTGGCTTCCGGGTGTTTGGAGTAATCCATTTTGTCTACCTGCAGAACCTTCTTGCCACGGATGATGATGAGTGCCTGATCCAGCGGGAGCCGCAGGACTTCATCAGGAGTAAGTACAGGGCGTTTTCCAACGCCGGAGGTCTCACGAAACTCCGGTGTATAGTTGGAGATACGCCAGGTGCCCAGCTGTTTGGACTTACTGGATACTGCTACGGAGGCAAGCCCTGTCCTGGCAGAAATAAATTCGGCAGTAAGCTGGTCTGTACAGCCTAAAAACAACTGCGCGTCACAGTTTCCAATGATCTCCTGCCACAAATTCTGCGGGTATCGGTTCTGCAATCCTGCGAGATTTTGGAACACACAGGACATGGAGATATTCCGGGAGCGTATTACGCTGAGCCGGCGGGAGAGGTCGGGGATCGTGCCGCACGCTGTCAGTTCTTCCCCAAGGATATGGACAGGCACAGGCAGTTTGCCGCCCTCGCAGTTGTGGTCTGCATATCGCACCAGTTTGATGAAGCAGAAAGATAGAAACAGCGAGGCCAGAAAATCAAAGGTGCTGTCCTGGTCGCTGGTAACGAGGAAGTAGGCACAGGGCTGCTGACCCGGAAGCTCCAGATCGATCTCATTCTTAGCGGTAATTTTTTTGATCAGCTCAGACTGGAATACCTGCAGGCAGCTGCCCAGACCGATAATCACGCCGCTTCGCACTGTGTCGCTGGCCTGCTTGAACAGGCTATAGGGTGCTTTGGCAGGGTGAGTGGAAGGAAGGGCTTCGAATAATGTATCAAGCTGGGATTCCCCATTGAGAGTCAGCAGCCGGTAGACTTCGCCAATGTTGCGGTTTTCTTCTGCATAGCCTTGATCCACATACAGTACCAAGGCCTTGAGCAGATTCATCTCGCAGGCATCCCAGAAATGGTCACTCTTGCCGTTGTTCGTGGTGTTCTTGATGATGACATCTACAAAAAGCTGGGCCATTAGTTCCTGTCCCTCAACTTCGGCAAGGCAACACCAGGAATCTGAGTTTTCAGGCGAAACGAGGTTGAATACCTTGACACAATAGCCCCGGCTGCGGAGAAATTCGCTTGACTTCTCGTACAATTCCGATTTGGGATCGCAGATGATCAGCGATTCTCCGGCGCCATTTTCGCCTCGGACAGTGGCCTGAAGGATACGGTTCATACAAAACGAACGGGTTTTCATGGAACCACTGGCGCCGTAGACTGCCAGATTGCTGTTGATTCTGGTATCTTCCGGTATGCAGACTGCTTTGCCATCCAGCATACCCAGTACAACACCCTTGTGTTTGCGCAGATCGGGCACCAGATCCAGTACGCCGGACATTTCTTTGCGGGACATCCAGCCGGAGGTGCCATAAGTGCCTTTGGCGGAGTAGGAGAAATTGCGGTCTTCATCATACTCGCCGGCATCACCATATCCCATGCGCATGACCATGATGAGCAGCACTGCTAACAAGCCAATGCAGATCAAAATGCCATACACGCCATAAGGCGGTCGGAGCACAGAGGAAAGGCAGAGAAGGAAGTCGGGCGAAGCGGCCAGCGGTGAAGTACCATCGCCGGGAATACCGCCGCCCTGTTTCCAGGTTGCATAGTTACCCAAAAGCTGTGCCAGAAAGCCGCCTGCGTATAGAATTGCAAGAATGGCAAAGGGCGCTGCAATCAGGCTCACGATCAGTTTTTTCTTGTTTATGGGAATAACCTCCCCTCGAATTTTGTGAAATCAATGGTCTGGAAGCGCATCCGGGAACCGCAGTAGCTGTGAAGTACCTCTGCTTGGAAGTCAAAGCAGATCAGTGTGCCCGGGCGCTCGGATAGTTCGAGAGAGGTGTTAAAGCGTGCGATGCGGGGCAGATCGCAGAAATAGCCAAATAGGACTGGTGAGCCATCCGGTGAAATGCCGTCATGCTCAATAGCCAGTCCGGGCTGCCTCGCAGTAAGACCTTGGAGCAGAATGCGATCCAGCTCCGCAGTTTTCCCAGGGTCGCACAGCAGTGCAAGTATCACCTCCCCCTGATGGTCGTTGGTAAGATAAAGAAAATGCTCATAGCTGCCATCCAGCATGAAGAAATCATGTTTGCGTCCTCCGGTGCTGGTCAAAATCTGGTAAGCCAGATCCATGCTGTTGCCCAGAATCAGTCCATGAACATCCTCATGGCGAAACTGTGGGGACAGGCGCTGTTGGCAGATTACGCTCCAAATCAATGCCTTGACCCGCATTTCCGATTTGTAGCGCCACTTCATCAGGGCGCTGCTGCTGTTGTAGGTCACGAAGATGCCGGAGGGCGCAAGGAGTATTCCAGTGGAGCGGGAACTGCGGATCTTCGTGGTGTCGATCCCCATTTCTTTCACTTCTCTGGAACTGAAAAAAGCAGGATAGACAATCCTGCCGTCAGCGTAACCATCCGGCGCAAAAATTGCCGGTTTTTCATCCCGATACACACATACACCCGCATTATCCATGGTCACATAGGTTTCTGCCAGGCGGTGTAGCCGGAGTCTTCGGTCAATTTCGCATTTCAAACGGTTGGTGTCGGTATCTCCTGTCAGGTAGCTGGCAAACCTGTCCGGCCGGCTTTCCAGCAGAGTGGCTTTGGCTCGCGGCCCCAGACGGTAGCCGCGCAGTTTATCCCGGTAATAGGTACGCAGCAGCCCGTCTTTTTTCAGTGCAGTGACAACAGACTCCAGATAATATGGACTGCCGGGAAGTCTGTTAAGCTGGTCTGTGGGGAACTCGCCGGAGATGGCAGTCAGAGAGAGAAGCCTGTACGCCATCGTGTCTGGCTGTGGGAATTTCCCAAGTGATCACCTCCTTGTGGTGTGTGGCTTTTACCGAGACTGCAAGGAACTTCGGTAAAAATCCGTGGTGTAACGACAGAAAAAAAAGCCCCGAAATCCGGGGCTAAATACGATGTTGCGGCAGGTCGGACAAGCAATGGCTGAAAATGCTCAAAAATCCGAGATGGATTTTAGGGTGTTTTCATGCTCAGCAAGCCAGGCGGGAAACCGCTTTTTTTCCATGACACTGATTCTGGTACAGTCCTTTTCGCCCAGCGCAGCGGTGTTGTAGGCATCGCAGAGCAGGCCGGTATCGTCAGCCATGACGAAGGTGGAGAGGACATCCAGAAGCTGCTTTTCTTCCAGATTGTCGTAGTCACGGATACGCCGGGTGGGAAGGCACTGGTCATAAACCTGCGTAAAGCACACCACACAATCGCTGAAGCGGGGCATGGGATGCTCTTTGGCGTATTGCTCCAATGAGAAGTAGAACGGGTCGAGTAGAAACTCAGTGTTTTGCCTCTGCTTGCGTTTTGGGAGCAGACCAGGCAGGGTGACCTCCAGTACACCGTCCTCATAGACAACCTCAATTCCGTGTACAATACCGGCGGATGTCAGGTAATCGCCTTTGCGGATGGTGGTGCTGGAATATATCAAATGCCGCAGCCTGCAGGCAATTTTCTCTGCCCGCAGGGCGGCATCAGTGGATAAGACTTCATAGTTGTCCGGATAGCGCTGAATATCCGTGGTATCCATCGCGTAAAGAGCATTGCTCAAACGGGATATATCATCAAGAATGCTTCCGATTCGGTGTGAGATGATTTTTCGTTCCAATCAAGTTCCTCCTGTTTTCTTAAAGTAATGCACCTGGCCCGCTGCATCCACGGTGCAGAAACCGGAAATGCCAGGGCAGTCAATGCGGCGAATGTCTTCCGGATTATCGACCAAAATGATGCGGCGTCCACCGCTGCGGTCATCCCGAAGCGCATGGTTGATCAGGGCCTCCTGGCCGGAAGCTGCGTAGACGATTTCGTATAGTTCACCGTTTGCAAAGAAGATAAGCTTGACCGGAAAATCACCGGGAGCATGGTATTCCACCTGCCCGATAAAATCCAAGAGTACCCAGGCAGCCCGTATCAGGGAGTTGTCTGATTTTGCTGCCCAACCAGACGGAAAGTAACCGCCTGTATCAGTTTGAAAAATACGGCCCTGCTTTTGTAGATGGGAGAGCAGGGTCTTGATGATTTCTTCTTTGCCAGGGTGAAAGCAAAGAAGCTGCTGCATATTGAGACCGGGATACATCGTGACGATCCGCAGCAGAGCCGCAGCTTCATTTCCATAGATTTCAGCCCTGGTCTTCATGGGTATCACCTCCAATGGCGTAATATAGGCGTATTCAAGACGCATTAAAATAGGAAGGAAAGCCAGTCAGTGTAAGCCAAAAGATGATCTGGTTGGCAAAACTGGCTTTTAGGCGTAATGCAGACGCAAAGCAGACGCATAGCGGCGTCTGGCAGGAAAGTTGCACATGGGAATCACCTCGCTCTTCAAATTGTTATATCTGCTGTTCGGCAGATGTGGATTGTTCACGGCGTTTTCGCTCTACGATTTCACGCAGCTCGCGGCGGTCGGTAGTAATCAGATCCTTTTCCAGAGGGCTGGCTTTGAATTCCACCATAATATTGTTGTTATTGGTAGAAATCAGACCGTGACCTCTTTCAAAGTGAGTGATCTCCATTGTTTCAGCATCGGACAGGTGCAGGGCTTCCTGTACCCGCTGGGCTTCGTCGTCCTCCAGATTCAGAATGATCTTGGTCTTGGAGTTGTTGATGATGCCCTTACCAAATCTGCCGCCGTCAAGGTCAAAGAAATCGGCAAGATCCTGGCTTGCAAAAATCGAGGCGCCGCCGTAACCGCGTATGGTTTTGGCAATTTCCAAAAGGAAATCGCCAGCCAATCTTACACCAGCAGCACCGGCGCCGGATAGAAGCTGCCAACACTCATCGATGAAGATGGCTTTTTCTTCTGTACGGTCGGCTTTGGCTCTGTCCCAAACAAAGTCCAGCGCCACAAACATACCTACGGTGAGCAGATCTCCCGTGAGGGAGGAAATATCCAAAACAGTGTACTTGTTGTCGAGCCGAACATTGGTCTGCTTATTGAAGGTGCTGGCGCTGCCGTTTACCAGACGGTTTAGAATGTGGGCCATGCGCATCGTTTCCTTGGAGGTTTTCAAAATTTCGTACAGGTCACCAAGCACCGGCATTTCACGGTACTGGCCGGGCTGTGCAGGGTCTTCCAAAGAGGCGTTATCATGAGTGATGCCTTTTGTGTTATAGGTACGAACAAGGGCTTCGTCCAAAAGCTGTCGTTCTTCGTGAGACATATCGGGGATCAGCAGACTGAAAAATATGTGGAGCTGCTGGATCTTTGCTGCAAGTTCAGATAACTGAATGCCTGGACCGTCCAGAATTTCATTCACCGAGCGGTCTACCCGCCGAATCTCCATAACATTGATGCAGTGGGGACTGGCCGGTGAAATCTGGATAAAGGAGCCGCCCACATTGGAGCAGGCGCGATGGAATTCATGGCCTTTTAGGGGCGCAACAATGAAAATGGGGATATTTTTCCGCCTCATTCGCAGCGCCATCAACTGCATGGTAAAAGTTTTGCTTAAGCCCGCTCGTGCCAAGGATCGACATATTGGCGTTCTTATAGACCGCAGAATTGAAGATGTCCACGATAATAAGGGAGCTGTTGTACTTGTTGACGCCCAGCAGGATACCGTTATCATCACACATCTCATAGGAGGTAAAGGGATAACAGCTTGCCGCACCGCCTGTCAGCAGGTTGCGTTTACCGCGCTCATACAGTTTCTTTTCCATTGCCACCAATGGAAGGGCAGATAAAAACGCCTGTTCCTCCCGAAAATGGCAGGTGCAGGCGTTCATGTCTTGTGAGAGCAGGAGCTTTTTCATCTCGCTGACCTTCCATTCTAAGTCTTCCTCGTTGGAGGCAGTAATGGTAATCAGCAGATTCAAGTAGCAGAAGTCCTCGTTGTTGGCAAGGCCCTCTTTGAGAAAGTACCCGCTTCGGATAGCGCCATCAATGTCATCAAAGTCGGTGTTGGTGTCGCTGGCGTCCTTGATTTTGGAACGGTTGATACGCAGCTGCTGTCCGACTTTCTGGATGATGGTTTCTTTGGGCTGACGGGAGAGGAACATATCCATATCGATCCCGTCACCGGCATTGACGATAAGACTGAGCCAGCCGGCTGGAACCTGCGTTTTGTAGCCATCAGAGGGCACCAGCAAATAAGCATAATACAGACCGTCAATGCAGATATGGTGACCATGCGTGAAGTCAATGCTTTTTGGCGCACAGAATTCGGTGGCAGGGATATGGTCGATCTCACTGTCGCGCCCTTTGGCAAGGTACTCAGCCACAACCTCCTGTGCCCGGACGGAGAGCGGCTTTACAGCACTTTCATTTCTGCAGAGCAGGTTATAGAGGACATCTACGGTAAACTCATCCCAGTTTTCCGGAACGATGACCTCGTTACCGCACTGACGGAGGTAGTTGGTAGCAGTATGGACTGCACTTTGCAGGGCATTGATTGCCTCGCCTTCTTCATCAGAGCGCTTGGTGTTGCTCCACGGCTCATATTCAAAAATCAGGAAGAAACGTCGGGTAATTGCCTCACGGGAACCAATCTGCTGAACGAACTGGAGGTAGTCTTCCTGCATGAGCAGACACTGTTCATTGGTCTCCTGTTCCATCTCCTTCCGAACGGTATCCAGATGGCGGTTGATCTCTGCCCGACGTGTCAGTACCTTGATTTGCAGCTTGATGGGGCTGATTTTCAAGTAGGATACAAAGGAATAGATGATGTTCCGCTGTTCCTGGGCGCTGCGCAGCATAAAATTGATGGGTACTACCTCGACGACCTTGACATAGCGGTGGTCCTTCGTGTAGATGATGCCGTTTTCAATTTTGGAAATCGGCAGATAATCTGCTACCGGGTTAAGGCAGGCGGGCTTCGGCTCCTGGGTGCGGATAGGGCGTTTTACTTTGCGCTCCTTGGAGACCTTCTTTTTTTTGCTTGGCGGCTTTCTTCTCCTTGGCAGGCTTCTGCTTTTTCACAGGACGGAGTTTTTGGCGGATCTCGTAGCTACGAACTTCATCAAACTCCGCTGGGAAATCCTCTCTGCCGGAGCGCCGTGACCGTCTGGGAGCCTTGTCGGGCTTGTGTACCTTCTTTTTAATATGCTTGCCGCCATGCTCTGCCGCCGGAACCGCATCTTCTGCGCTGTTACCGCCTATAATGCGGCGGTTTCGCAGGTACTTTATGAAAATCAGCAGAAAAGAGGAAAGGCTCTCACCGGAAATTCCGATAAGCGCCACCAATGCTGCTGGCAGTGCGGTCAGGCACAAAGCGATGATACGGGCAGTCAGGCTAAGAGGGAGCAATGAAAAAACCGGCACACCAATGGCAAATGCCAGGATGCCGGCTTCAATCACATTTCGGGCTTTGAACATACCACCGAAGAAGGTGCCTGACTCGATGAAATTCGGTGGTATTATGTAGGTATCTCGGTCGATTTTATGATTCATGATTAACCTCGTTTCCGAAGCCGGGCGGGCACATCAGCCGATAATCCAGAACGGACCGCCAGCTCCAGCGCGCCGGCTGGCCTCATTTAAGATAATGGACAGATCCCAGAGCTGTTCGCTCCGTGTGTAACTGGCAGGGTCAGCCACCATGATCTTGCCGTCTTTTACGCCACGCAGGACAATGAAGTGACCGGATGAGGTAAAGTGGCCTTCAGACATGATTGCTACTACCAGTTTACCATTAGCCAGTGCGTCTGTGATGCGCTGTGGTTCCGCAGTGGTACAGCCGGAAACCGGAAGCCCCCATTCCCCAGCGGCGGCAGGTATCAGTGCATGGTAAGAACCACTGCTTTTACACCAGTAGCCGTTGTTGTAAGACCACTCGGCCATCTCCACAGGGTCAACCATATCGTCTGTCAGAGAGGACACCACGATTGCCATAGCGGTAGGGCCGCAGCCATAACCGCCAATATTGTCCGTGCCATAGGCTTTACCGGCATAGCGTTCATCCAGCTGATTGTAGTAAACAACAGGTGTGATCCCATCGGTGAAAGTAACATCGCCCAGAGAGGTGATGCTGTTTCCGGTCCACGCTTCCAGATTCTGCAGCAGACCATCGCCCAAGAACAGGCTTAGGTTGGAGGCATAATCGGCTGCAAGCTCCTTTTGGTCATCGGTAAGCTGGAATACAACATCAGAAAAATAGGACTCACCGTTGTAACGGACAGTATAGACCATCCATGTTTCTGGCTCTGTTGTTTCTTCCCCAGTCTCCGGATCGGTCACGGTGCTCTCACGAATCTCTTGCTTGCTGGTGTAGGAATATAGATGCTGCTTGTTTTCCCGCAGGGTGGCGGCAAGGTCATTTAGAGAAATGCTTTCAAAATCCTTGTCTTTGGCTGCACAATACTGAGAAATAAACAGGTTGGCGTTATAAATAGGCCCGCCGGAATAAGCATTTTTGACCTCCATATGGTCGGCTCCCGATGCCGCAAAGTCAGCTTCGATCCGGGCAAGTACATCATCCAGTGCCTCGCCCAAGATGCCGTTGAGGGTAAAGGTGATCTCGTTGGCGTTCTCAATAATCGCTGTTTCGCTATTCAAAATCGGAATTTCGGGGTCAGATGGCGAAAAGGCATTGGTCAGTCCGCCGAAAATAAGACCGGGGAGCATGAGAACAAATAATACCGGCAGCATAAGCAGGGCAATGACTGCCACAATGATTTTTCCGATATGCTTCCGACCTGCCCACACTGCGCCTGCAACTGCACCGTAAGGACCGCCTGCGGCAGCGCCTTTGGCAGCGGAGGAAATAGCTTTTCCGGTTTTGATTGCACCGCGGATGGTATGCGCTGCGGAGGCGCCGGTCTCCACAGCTTCGGAAAAACCGCTTTTCTGATCTTCTGGCATTTATATCTTGTCCTTTCTCCTCGGGGCTGGAGGCAGCTTTTTGACAATGGACTCGTTGAAGGCGATAGAACCGTCAGGGGCCATATAGGGCGATTTGTCAACAGCATCCACAGCGTACTGCTTATACCATGCTGTACCATCCACGGCATGAACGGTGGTGTACTGGCCTTCCGGGGCAACATATTGGTCTGCGTGGTACATACCAAAGGAGATACCTTCGGGATGTTCTGCAGTTACTTCTGTACCGGTGATGCGGCCGCCGCCGATTTCGACATTCTGGAAGGTCGGAACATTTTCAGCTCCGGATTCCAGTGCCGCGTATCCCATGTAAGAGTGCAGGGCTTCGGCGGCTTTTTCACCGGAAATGGAACCCATTTGGCTGATACTGCCAGTGGCTACGCTGCCGATTACATTGTTGGCAAAATTGCCGCCCTTACTGACGGAAGAAGCGTACATATGGCCGCCGATCCCTCCGGCTGCAGCATCGCCTAAAAGACTGCCAAGACCGGAGGGCTTGGAGCCGGGAGTTGTGGTGGCTGTTTTGATGGCGCTGTTTGTGACTTTTCGGCTCACCACTCCAGCAAGACCGCCGCTGGCAAACCCTGCTCCAAAGCCGCCGCTGCCTTTACCACCGTTTGCGTTGACATTGGTGGAACTGCTGTTCCTCCCGCCGCCAAAGTGGTGACTGGAAAAGTTCTTGATGCCGCCGATGCCTCTGGCAGCAATCATAGCCTCAGCCAACATGCTGCCGCCGGTATGTCCTACATTGACACCCAGGCTGGAGAGGAAGGAATCGATTTTCTGGCCGACTTTGAGAAAGCCGATAGCACAGAGAAACCAGATAAACACATTGCCGGAAACGGCTTCTTTTCCCACAGCGTCTACCTGAGCCTGCACATCGCTTTCGGAGATAGCGGCAAAAGCCGGCTGGCAGAGCAGGCAGGAGAGAATTGCGACTGTAAAGGCCGCAAACAAAATTTTTTTGAGTTTCTTCAAGGATAAGACCTCCTTACAACGAAAGCGGGTTCGCAAGGAAGGACCCCACCATGCTTGTGAACAGGCGCAGGCACCAGGCGTTCATGACCAATAGGAAAATTTGACCGCCAAGCATCCGGCACCAGGATTTCCAGATGTTTGCTGTGGTCTGGCTGGCGCCCATAGAAAAAGCCACAGGAGCCGTATAGACCAGCACACCGAGCAGAACATACCGTTCGGCTGCCTCGAACAGAAGTTTTAGGTAGTTCCAGGCCAGGATGAGAACCAAAATCAAGGTAATCAGTGCCACAGCCCCATTGGCACACACACCAATGATGACCAGCATCACGGAATTGAAGTCTGCAAAGCTTAATGCAGGAAGGTCGGACTCCATGATCCAGTGGTAGGGGGTGCCGCCGATGGTAAGAACAATATTGACGATTTCATTTGAAAAGAGCGTCAGCAGGATAAAAATAACGGAACGGATACTCAGCTTTACCGGGTCTTCTGCTTCCACACCTGCGCCAAGACCGAAGTTTTTGAATAACTGCCAGACCCAGTTGAGCAGGATGATCCCGATTGCCAGAGCCACGAAAACAGAGTACATAGTCTCTGCTGCGGGAAAATAACGCAGAAATACAGCCATATCACAGCCCAGCGCACCCAAAACCGATGTGGTCACCAGATCAAGACCGGCCATTACCTGTTCTGCGATCCATTCCACTATGCCGTCTAAAATGCCCATAAATGCAAGCCTCCTTTCCGGCGAGCAGTCAGACGGTCAATCAGCCTGTCCATTGTCCGCCACTAAAGAGCGGCGTCACATACGCCATGATAAAGCCCAAGCCATTGAGGATAGCCCAGGTGATACAGATTCGTTTGAGCCAGGCGCGGCTTTCATCCACCGTCCGTCCGGAACGGGAGAAGTTCATGAGCAGCAAGGCTACCGAAGCAGTGACGATGGCGGCGATAGTGGAGATGGCAAGGATTTGGGTGTATACATCCTGCATGATCTCTTTGGCCTTGGTCCATACATCTGTTGCCGCATAAGGTTTACTGGCAGAATATCATGGACATCATCACACACAGGAAGGCGCTGTAAGCCACTTTGGGCAGCGAAAGCCTGCGCTTGGACTGGGTATCCGGCTCCTGAAGCTGCGGAGTTTGAGGGGTTTTCGTTTTCTTCAATTTGCGATCCTCCAATTCTGAATGATTTTTTGATGCTCAATAGGGAACAGAAAAACCCACACCTGTCAAAACAAATGTGGGCTTTCAAATGGCCGGGCGGCCATCTGGGCAGCAAAAAAGCACCCTGATGAAAGGTGCCGTTACTGTCCTGTTCGGTTTTGGGTGCAAGTTTGAGCATATTCAGTTTAACACATCGGTATTTACACTGAAAGAGCAGAACCATGCCAATTTTGTTCCCGAATTGTGCCAATTATTTGCCCGATTGTCCGGAAGATGATTTTGGCTCTGGGAAGAACTGCTCCAGCATGTCTAAACTGCCCTTGGAGGTATAGCCCCAAAGAACGGAACTGAGGGCTTCAATGGCTTCCCGGCGTTTGCGGTAGTAAGTTCTGAAACTGATGTCGCGGATATGCGGTCGCAGGGTCTCGATAATTTCCTCAACATTTTTGAGCTGCTGCGGCGAGAGGAAGGAGTAGTACAGCAACCAGTAATATGCCTCACCGTTTTTGTGCTTGGTACGCAGCAATTCGATTGCGGAATCCAGCAGCTTGAGCATTTTGTGGCTGCGTTCAATGCATTTGGCATGATGCTCGATGTCGCTTCCGGCCAAATCAGCGCCAGCCAGATAGACTGAATCCAGAAAATCCTCAATGGAGGTACCATACTCAATCTCAAACTTGGTGCGGACATGCTGGACAGAAAGCTCCAGGCTCCACACAACATCCCGGTATTTTTTCAGCAGTTTCCAGGTATCATGGTACAGGGGATTATCAGCAACATCAGGTTCAACAAATTTTCTCATTTCAGGTTCCTCCTATTTTCGTGCTCCTCAGAGGGAGTGAGTGTAAGTTCAAAAGTGGCGATTGAAGTATTTGTGCCGCAGAGGATGGTCAGACCAAAGTGGACTGTAGATTTCCCTCGCGCACGCGGAATCAACTCTTCCCAGCAGTCGTCCGATAAGGGATATAACTTATAGCGGGAGAGCGGGCAAGAAAAGCAGGAAATCCCTTGCGTAGATAGGATGTCAGCCATCTTGCGGAGTATCGTTTCAATGTGCGATTTTGAAACGCTGGAAAGTGCATCCGAAACAATGACCTCATGCTCAGAGATGGAATGGCTCTCTTCGGTTTCAGCAGTTTCCGGAAGCTCCAGATGAATGTTTAAGGTCATGGCAACTTCCTCCTTGTCGATTAAAACATCGGAAATCTCAAACATGGTGGACAGGTAGTTCTGCAGGTAGATCACGCTTCCATGCCGGCCGGGAAACGACATGATAGAGATATACCCAAGACCGTCCAGCTTTTTCAGTATCCGGCATACGGTAGCGCGTGACAGCCCCCAGCGGCAGGAGAGTTCGGTATAACTGACCAACGGGTTTCCTGTACCATTGCGAAAGTAGGCTACCGGACCGACCTCTGACCCCTGCACCTGCGTATCGTTGTAGACAGCGGATACCCACAGATCCAGAACGATGTCCATTTCAGAGCAGCGGGCAGAGCTGACCAGTTCCAGAGCAACAGAGACTGGAAGGAAGAAAAAACCGGTATCCTTTTGGCATGGGGCATTGTACTCCAGTGCGGAATTGTGGCGGGCCCAGTGGAGGATTTTATATTTGACTACATTGCCACGGCCCAGCAGTGTATAGGAAATCAAGTGCTGCTTCTGCAGGGTATCCAGCATGGACAGCGCCTGCCGATGAAAGCGGGTGCGGAACCAGCAAGACAGTTCCTTGACGGTGCACACCCATTCGCCGGGCGAGACTGTATAACTGATCCCGTCAATACGGCGATATGAGGTGCGGAAGTTTGCATAGCTGCAAAGTACAGTAAAATGAAAAAGACCGGAGCCTCCGTTTATGCGGATGCTCCGGTCGTTAATCAGCTTGTGGATGAACTCACGATAAATCCGGCATCGTGGGTAATCTACCACTTGTTTAATTTGAAGTTGGTATTCTGGCATAGTGAACCTCCTAGTTTTTTATGCAGACAAGTAGTTCATTGAAAAATGTTGACTTGAATAACTGATGGGGGTATACTTATATTTATATGAGCTGCAAATAAGCAGTTTGTGCATTGCTGGTTTCCGCAGTTTTAGCATTGATACCTTATAATATAGGCTAAAAGCGATAAAGAAACAGTATCAGGGATGTTCTTCATGGCTCTACAATGTGCCAGTCCTTTTTACGGAAAATTTATCCAATTTTTGACATTTTGGAGTTGACACACTTTTTCACAAAAAAATATGCCTACAAACAACTACAATTTTTATACAACTTTTCGAGTGAAGCGGACGGTCAAATAGGACACAAGACGAATGATAAATAGTTTCAAAAACCCAGCAATTATGCGGATTTTGCGCACTACGGAGCGGTATGAGGCAGGATGGAGAGAGCAAAATTTTATTCCCCACAATGAAGTCCTTAGATGGTGTAAATAAGAAAAATGATGTAAATAATACAGCTTCTGAAGCACCTGAAAAAAAATGTAAAAACTGAGTCTGAAAAGATTGATTTTTCTAAAGTAAAGATTGAGCCTTTGTTTGAGGAAATGGTAGACTTTGATACATTCAGCAAGTCAGATTTCCGTGCAGTAAAGGTTAAAGAGTGTGTTGCAGTACCGAAGTCAAAGAAACTGTTACAGTTTACTCTTGATGACGGAACAGGCACAGACAGAACCATTTTAAGCGGTATTCACGCTTATTATGAGCCTGAAGAACTGGTTGGAAAGACGCTTATCGCTATCACAAATCTTCCACCGAGAGCTATGATGGGCATTGACTCTTGCGGTATGCTCCTCAGTGCTATCCACGAAGAAGAAGGCGAAGAAAAAGCTCCATCTTCTGATGGTTGATGACCATATTCCAGCAGGTGCAAAGCTCTATTAAGATGATGTAAAGATGTACCGTTTTACCAAATAGACGGGACGTACTTCATTTGATAAAAAACTAAAAAAACAGCGATTTACATCAAACTTACATCAATTGATGCAGAAATCGGTGCAAGCAAGAAAAAATCGCATAATTAGTACAAAGAGTGGGCAATTCCAATCGGGATTGCCCATTTTTAAAACAAACAGAAATACAAATCGGAAGTTTTAAAGGAGGAATACCATGGGATTATTTGGTAAAAGCAAAAAAGAACGAGAAACAGAATACATGAGCAGATTAGATGTTCCATCGTGTTTAAAAGAAGATTTTGAATTGATTATTGATGATATATTTACAATTATGGGAGTTGGAACAGTTGCCACAGGAAACATATTAACAGGGATGTGCAGAGAAGGGGAAAATGCATGTATTTATAAAGCAAATGGAGATATCTTAGAAACCAGAATTACTACTGTCGATGTACATACAAAAGAACGAAAAGCAAATGGTTGTGGATATAAAACAGAGCATGTTGGACTTGGGTTACGAGGAATTTCCAAGGAACAATTAGAAAAGGGTGATAAAGTACTTGTAAAGAATGCCAATATGTATGGAATGTAATTACAAATTCAAGTTTGTCAATTTGCCCTTTGAGAGAGGAGAAATCCTTTTCTCAAAGGGCTTTTTCTATTTATACGGATATTCGCAAACTACAAGATAAAGCTAAAACTTCATATACTCTAAGCACAAGGAGGTTGAGGTTTGGCTATGAATAACAGTTTAGCAGAAGTACGCCCGGAACTTGTTCCTGAGTGGTCAGAGAAGAACTTACCGCTTAAACCTGATGAGATTACTTTCGGTTCAAATAAAAAAGTATGGTGGAGAGGTGCTTGCGGTCATGAATGGCAGACAAGCGTTAAGGCTCGTTCCAATGGAGAGAAATGCCCGATATGTTCCGGTGCAAGAGTGATTGCAGGGATTAACGATTTGGCAACATTAGAGCCGCTACTGGAAAAGCAGTGGTCGGAAAAGAATAAGATAAAACCGACAGAAGTTTCTATTGGTTCTCATAAGAAAGTGATTTGGAGATGTGAAAAAGGACACGAGTGGGAAGCTGCTGTTAAGAGCAGGACAATAAATAAAACAGGTTGCCCATATTGTTCCCATAATAAAGTGTTGGCAGGATTTAATGACCTTGCAACGCTTTTGCCGGATATAGCTGCCGAGTGGTCGGACAGAAATTATCCGTTACTTCCGACTCAGGTTACGGTCTTTGCCAATCGTAAGGCTTGGTGGAAGTGTAAGGATTGCGGCAGAGAGTGGAACACCCTTATTTCTACTCGTTCCGGTGGCAGTAAATGCCCGTATTGCAGTGGGTACATATTCCTGAAAGGGTTTAACGATTTGCAGACAACACACCCTGAAATTGCTTCTGAGTGGTCGGAGAAGAACTTGCCATTGAAGCCTGATGAAGTAAATGCAAAGTCGAGGAAAAATATCTGGTGGAAGTGCAGAAAATGCGGTAATGAGTGGAAATCAGTTATCAACGCCCGTGTGAAAGGTACGGTATGCCCCGTTTGTGCGGAGAGAGAAGTCCTTGCCGGATATAATGATTTGGCGACAACAGATAATCAGCTTCTTAGCGAATGGGATTATGAACAGAATAAACTGAAACCTACAGAGGTATCACGAACTTCGGCAAAGAGAGCGTGGTGGAAATGCAGGCACGGTCATTCGTGGAGTATGAAGATAAATGAAAGAACGATATTGAAGAAAGGCTGTCGATTTTGTGAGCAGGAGTATTTATCTCTATTTCCTGCTTTGGCTGTCAGCTATTATTCTAATAAGAAAGGCTTGAAAGCAGAACTTGGTTCTGACCGATTGCTTGGAGTTCCGCTTGAAACATACATACCTTCAGAAAAGTTGGCTATTGAGTCAGGAAGTGCCGATGAGAATTTAGAAATAATGAAAGCATATATGTGCAAGCAAAGAGGAATAAGGCTGATTAAGCTGCCGATGAAAGGCACAGAACTGGATTATTCAGAAAGATAAATGTGATGGTATTAAGACCGAAGCACGATATACAACCATTGATGAATTATTTGACCTTTGGGCAAATATGAAAAGAGGGCTGAAGAATAATACCTTTGAAAATTACAAATATATGTACAATACCTTTGTGCGACCAGTGATTGGAAGTAAAAGAATATCAACGCTGAAGAAATCAGATATTAAGAAATACTACAATTATCTTGTTGATGAAAGAAATTTGAAGCCTTCAACGATTGATAATATACATACGGTTCTTCATCAGGTTTTACAGATTGCTGTCGATGATGACTTCATCAGAAATAACCCGTCAGATAATGTGTTGAGAGAATTGAAAAAAGCACATTGTTTTCAGTCGGAAAAGCGTAGAGCGTTGACGAAACCTGAGCAGGAGCTATTTCTGAATTTCCTGAAAACCCACCCTGTATATGAACACTGGTATCCGGTCTTTGCAGTAATGATAGGAACTGGACTTCGTGTGGGGGAAGTAACTGGATTGAGATGGTGTGATATTGATATGGAAAGTGGAATGATTGATGTTAATCATACTCTTGTATATTATGACCACAGAACCGAGGGAAGTAAAAGTGGCTGTTATTTCAATGTAAATACAACGAAGACTCCGGCGAGTATGAGGCAGGTTCCAATGCTCGGTTTTGTGAAAGAAGCATTTGAACATGAGAAACAGAAGCAGGAAGATTTAGGACTTCATTGCGAGGTCACGATTGACGGATATACAGATTTTATTTTCATCAATCGTTTTGGTCAGGCACAGCACCAAGCCACACTCAACAAAGCAATCCGAAGAATTATCCGTGATTGCAATGATGAGCAGTTTTTGCACAGTGATGAACCTGATGTGTTACTTCCTCATTTTAGCTGTCACTCGCTTAGACATACATTTACAACAAGAATGTGTGAAGCGGGAGTAAATATAAAGGTCATTCAAGACGCACTCGGACATTCAGACATTTCAACCACACTGAACATCTATGCTGATGTTACAAAGGAAATGAAAGCGGCAGAGTTCAAAGGATTGGATAGCTACTTCAAAGTATAATATTGGACTTCACATACAGAAAGAGAACATACAGAGTGTTGTGTGTTCTTTTTTCTTGTTCTGAAGCAGGAAAAGATAAGGCAGCGTTACTTTGATGTGGATTGACATTGTAAATAAGAGAAGTTATAATTTCTTGTATATGAATATGCTCTTGCATATACTACTATCGCCCTACATCATTTACATCATATTTTACATCATTTGCCCGCAAAGTGACTCAAAGTAGAGCAAAAATATGAAGTATGGGGGATAATTGGAATATGGAGAATTTAATAGTATTAACACCAGCTTGGTCGAGTATGAAAGAACCACAAAAAAGGGTCCCGACGATGAAGCCTGTGGATTGAAATTTGACGTATAATCGCTATAAAATGGCGTAATAATGCGAATTTCTGACACCATTACACCACTACTACACCAACTTTTCCTATTTTATATAAAGGAGCCTTACAAATAGTGGTGTAAAAACGCCCTGCAAATAGTCCTAAGCCCCCAAGCCTGACCCGCTTGGGGGCTTTTTGTATACGGTGAACTTGACAGTTTGGCAAAAAACCTCTACAATAAAATTAGGTGATAGGATGATTTTAGAGTTTCAGCGCTATGGGCGAAATAAAGAAACCACGGTTGACAGCAGTTATATCAGCGGTGGAGAGTACCGCCGCAAATTTGATAGTATTATAGATAACGCAGCCGTCAGCCGCATCCTGTACAGCAAAGCCAAAGAAATGCTGCTGCACCGCAGCGGCACGTTGTTTGAAGATATGTACTGGTTCGATGGTGCAAGCGGTGCTGTCCTTGCCAGCGTCTTAGACGAGACAGCCGAAGAACAAATCGGCTACACAACGGCTGTTGCCCGCGCCATTGAAGGCGTTGTAAACCTGATTGCAATGCACACGCATCCGAACAGTATGCCGCCGAGCATTGCAGATTTCAATTCGGCCTTCCGGCATAAATACGCTGTGAGCATCGTAATTTGTCACGATGGTTCGGTCTATATTTACGCATCCGCACAGGAAGTCCCAGAATATTTGTACAAATTGTATGTAGAAAATTTTCTCCGAATCGGGTATACTGATAAAGAGGCACAGTTAGCTGCCTTAGATAAAATTAAGCAATCCTACGACATTGATTACTGTGAGGTGAGATGATATGAAAGAGTATTATGAAGATGACCGCTGCATTATCCCCGAAGAAATCAAGAAAATGAGCAACGAGGAACTCCAGAAGAAGATTGCGCAATTTGAGCAGGCCGGAAAGACGCATAAGGCCGCGCAAGTACCGTATCGTCCGACCCGTGTAACACTACCGTATCATTTGGCATAATACAATACGAATGGCTACCCTTTCGTGGGGTAGCCACTTTTATTTGAAATAGAAATTTTTCTTTAGGCGTATAGCGCCATCATCACAGATTACAAAGAGGTCTTGTTCCAAATGTGCAAGGTCAGCTGGCTTGATGATGGGCTGTCGTTTCTGGTTGGGGTCGGTTGCCAATAGGGAACGCTTTTCACCAATCATTTTGGAGAAATACTCCTGTGTTTCGGTGTCCTTGCAGCCAAGTATGACCGTAAATTTGAAGTTGCCGAGCATTGCTTTCCGTTCATCTTTACCGTAAATCATATCGACATCCGATACCGACTGGGTCAGGACAAGGATTCTAATTCTGCGTTTCCGCAGCTTGCGCAGACTTTCAACAATTTGCAGCTTGCCGAATGAAGCAAACTCATCAAGACAAAACAGAATCGTTTGCTTGTTTTCTGGCGGTCTGGATGAAAAATATTCCATCGACTGCGCCGTGATAATACGTAGTAGGTCGCCGTAAATTTTGAGCTTTTCATCGGGGATATAGATGTAAATACTGCTTGTTTCCAGTGTGGCCGGGCTGATTGACTGCTCGTAGCTGGCCGATTTTCTAAGTGCATTTTTAATTTTTTCGTTTGTGGCAAACAGTTTCAAGGCATCGTCTGCCGCCTGTTTGCAACCTGCTGTATTCTGCTCACTTGCCCCCGCAAATGAACTAATGAACATATTGGCAATCGGGTTCTGCTGCTTTGCAATATCGTTCAACAGACTGCGCCAATCATGGCCGAGGAAGAACTCGCAGATTTCCACAAAGCCCCAGCCCATACCGTAGTAGCAGATAAGCGCTGCCGTTATCATTTTGCGACCATTCTTACAAAAGAATATGCCCGCCTCGCTATCATTAGCTTTGTCCGGCAACAGCAGATAGGCAAGTTGCTCTAAGCGCTCCTGACGTTCGGTCTCATCCGCCACCGCATTGATTGAGGCAAACACATCATACGGGATACAGCTTTCTGAAGTCGGGTCAAATACAATCTTATTTGCCGTGTTTACATTGGCTGAAATATCGCCGGATATGTCAACAACAAGAGCCGTCCCCTGCCAACTCCGCAAAGTCGGAATCAGCAAAGCACTTGTCTTACCGGTGCCAGACGGCCCCAGCACGAGAATATGCCCCTCGTCCTGTTCGGGGGAGTAGGCCAACAGCCCGAATTTCTTGCCAAACAGAACGCCTTTTGCTTGCGCCAGATGTCGATACATAAGATTCTTTTTGGCAAAGGGATTCGGAAAATGGGTCACCTGTCCGCGCAAATATACTATCAGTAGCAACACAAGGAGCATGACTGCCGTTGCGCCGTACAGATAGCAGTTGATAATCATTACCGCCTGATTCATGGCTGTACCTCAAAAACGCAGTTCCGGCCCGGACGATTCACCGAAATACAGTGAAGGGCGTTCTACTTCCTGCTGGTATTCCTGTTCGCGTTCCGCTTTAAGCTGCGCGACAGTGCGGTTGCCGCCCTGCCGCTTGGTTACGCCTGTCATAACGCGGGCATCTTCCAAACCGTGCTCGTCCAGATAGCGTTGCAGGTCAGGGTGAAAATTGCGTAGTTCACGGCGGTCAAGAACATCGTTCGCACAGATTTTATAGCCCTGCTCGTGCTTCGGGTCTTCGACAACAGGCACGAAACAAAAATGCAAATGCGGCTGGCCGCCCTCGTCATCGTGGACGATAGCCTGCACGACATTTTCCTCACCATAGCGATTTGCTAAGAAATCGTATGTTGCGCAGAAAAAGTCATCATAACGCTCCGGGTCTAAATCCTGCGGAGCCGTCACGACCCAGCCTGCCATAACCTTTACGTCATCGCGGTTATAGCAGTAAAGTTCCGATTTTCGCTGCAAAAAATAGTCATACTCGGTCATGCCCCTATCGGGGGACAGAACATAGTCCTGCCCCTGCCGAGACGGGTCAATGTCAGAATTGCCGGAATGTTCGATTTCGCGGCGATTGTGCCGCAGTTGATTGCGGACTGCGCCCGCTGAAAACTTCTCTACACTTGCCATTGTAATCTCACTTTCCTTTACGGGGTTCATGTCCCCTCCGCCCACGCCTTGAAATGCCCTGCACAACGAAGCAGTGCATTTAGTCGCGGACTGATGTGCCATACAAGGTATGGCAGTTTCCCCGGAAACTCCCACCGCCCTTGCAGGCTTACCTTGCCAAAGGGGCGTGACCCCTCTGGACTCCCCGCTGCCGACAAGACCTGCTTGCCGTCAGTGGGGGCTGCGGCCCCCATCGGAACGACTTTTCGCCGTTCCTGCCCCTATAAGATTGGTGGTGCCCAAGTTCTGCACTTTCGTGCAGAATTTCAGCACCGCCCTTGCTGCGACCTGTACGCCTTACTATCGCAAAGGCGTGTTAGGTCTTATTTTTTGCACTTTGGAATACGGCTCCACTGACCCAGTGCATCGCGTTCGATGCCGGAGAGGAAAGTAATGCCCTCAAACCAATTAAACGGAACGTCCGGCTCACAACGGTATGCAAGCGTTGCCAGCACATCGTATACAGCCTTTTCAAACCAAAGGGTATCCCAATCGGCAAAAATGTCATCAACCAAGCGTGCGCCGTCCAGTTTGCTGCAATCACTGGAAACAGGCTTTCCCAATGCCGCGTAGACTTCGACAGCCGACTCCCACAAAACCTCATCGTTTGCGATGGAGCAGTTGTCGCGCTTCTCGTGCAAATGGTAACGGGCAAAGATTCCCTGTAGCCGTTCTGAATCGTAAACAGGGCGTGTTCCCAGCGCTCTGATGCCGCGAGACATGGATTGCTTGATTTCCCATGCGTCCAGCGTGCCTTTTGCATTGCACTGGAGAATGAAAGCCGCCTCCGTGCGGAACGGTTCCGTCACAGGCAAAAATTCGTTTTTGAGCGCGATATTGATAAGCTCACCAATTTTCAGCCCGTACAATTTTGTTGCGAGAGCGATAAGAGTATCGCTCTCCTTGTCCGATATAAAATAGCGGTTCATAAAAACTCCTCCAATGGAACGGAATGTATCATTTGATTATATTATACAATATGTATTACACAAAGTCAATATATACAGTTAGTATTATTTTGGCAAGACTACTACATACCTATTCGTCTTGTACAGCCGTTACTGTTGGTGTTCTCAAAACCATTGCCATCGTTACAATCATTGCAACCATTATAACCATTGCCATCGTTATAACCGTTGCTTCCGTTGTAAACATTGGTACGGAAGTTCTTAAAAGAAGAAAACGCCGCTGCGGCGGGACGGGAAGCGTGACCCTGCCGCTCAAAAAAGTATATAAGCCCCCAGCCCTAAGTCAACAGACTTTCACGGCATATTCTCGCACTTTCGCGGGGAGCGCTGCGATATTCCATGTTCTGTTGACACCGGGTTGGGGGCTTTACTTTTTCTTCTCGCCGGCAGGGGCCAAACCTGCAAACCGCTTCTGCGGGGATTAAAAGTAAACTTTTAAGACGAAAGGAAAGTACAACAATGCGTAAACAAACCGTCAAAACTAGCCGTGTAGCCGCCCAACTCGAAAAGATGTTTCGTTTGCTCAACGAGCATTTTTATAACGGGCAGTTGCCGGAGGTGGTTATCAGCCTCAAAAAGACAGTTGGAGCCTACGGACATTTCACCTGCGGGAAAGTTTGGCAAGCGGGAAATGAGCGCCGCTACGAAATCAATATTAGCAGTGCAACACTAAACCGCCCTATAGAGCAAACTTGCAGTACCCTCCTGCATGAAATGGCACATCTTGCCTGTGCTGTTGGCTACGGTAACACAGAAAAGGATGAAAACGGCAATCCGTTACCAATTAAAGATACAAGCGGTTCTGGAAATACATACCACAACAAACATTTTAAAGCAATGGCCGAGGCTCACGGTCTGGAAATCGAAAAACACCCTAAATATGGGTGGACAATCACAAGACCCAATTTAGAGCTGCTGGACTTCATAGAGCAACAGGGCTGGCAAGACCTCCAAATGGTTGAGGGTGTAAACCTACTTGATATTTTAGGCACGCTACCCAAAGGAGCCGCAGGAACAAACGGCAAAACCAAAAAGCCAACCAGCACCCGCAAGTACATTTGCCCTAAGTGCGGCAATAGTTGCAGAGTCACAAAAACAATAAACATCATTTGCGGCGATTGCATGGAAAAGATGGTTGTTGCCGAATAAACCAAAAACAGCGATTATGGTCGAGTGAGAGTAGACCGCCATTTTTATATGTACACTTTTAAAGGAGTTGCGTTATGTGTTATGATTTTTATTCTTGCCCGTTTGAGCCGGATACCTGCTATCCCGGTTGTGGGCTTCATTTAGCATGTTACAGTTGTAGTTGGTGTAAGGTGGTTGTTCCCGGCACCGAAAGCAACAACAATTACAACGGTAGCAATGGTAACAACGGTTATAACGATACCAACGGTTCCCACAATACGGCAATGGTCTGATAATAAAACCAAGAACTGCATCACATCCACAAAGCGAATGTGATGCAGTTTTTGTCGGTTAAGATGTGCTACTTTCTCGAAGCTCTTTTTTATATTTGTAATAGGTGTTTCGTGCAATTCCAATCAGCTTAATGCACTCGGCATCGGAAAGAGAACCGTCAAAATCTTTACTGTATTTTTGTATTTGTTCCTTTGACGGGAGGGCTTTCTTTACAGATAATTTGCGTCCGGCCACTTGTCCGATTTGCTTTCCATTGAGTTTGGCGGTCAACATTCCCTCTTTCGTGCGCTGGTGCAGGTCATCGACTTCTTTTTGCGCCTGTACAAATGCCAGCTTGATTTGTTCCTTTGCCAGAGCAACAGTGTACTGATTTAAAGCGTCAATAACCGCAGAAACGAAACTATCGGTTGCAACGTTCCCCGTCTCGAACTGGGCATGGATTTGCCGCTGTATAGTTTCCCGGTAGGTTTCCGTGTTGATGTGTGGCTCTTTCAGAAAGCGTAGTTGAATATTTCGGTCAAATAGCTCCTCATACAGTTGGCAGCCCTCGTCTGCGCTGCGGCTCATCCGGGAAACGCTGTCAAACACGATAGTATCCCCCGGCTGCACGATGCGCAGCAGTTTGTCTAATTCTTTGCGGCCTTGATACTTAGTACCCGTATAAACCTCCTGCACAATGTGCGCGTCTGGAAATGCCGTCTTAATGTTTCGGATTTGTCGGTCTATACTTTGCGTTGGCGTGGAAATCCGGCAGTACCCATAAACCTGCATTTATATCACCTCTGGGGTTCGATTGATTTGATACTTATAACTATACCCATATCGCAGCAATATGCAAGCACTTTTGGTATAATCCCCAGCGGCCCCATATTTGATATTGAACACACAAAATTGAAAGTGCAGGTTTAATTTATTTTCCTAGAATAGTGACAGCTGTTCAAAAATTATGTATAATATATTTAATTATATTTATATTCGACACGGGAGAAAGAAATATGGAACGGGAGGACATTGCATTAAAAGGGTATAAGACGATTGACGCGGATGCTCGTTATCCATCATATAAGAATTTTATTTGGATTAAGCCGACAGGATTGCCGTCAAAATGTCCTAAGTGCCAAACCGCGTTGTTAGATAGCGCAGGAAACCCAACGGACGAATTGGGGTATGATGAACAGAAGCCTCCAAAGAAAATCAAAGACATCAAGGACGGCAAGTACGATGTTTTTGGAAACTACATAAAATTCAAAGACAGAATACGGGAAATTGTGCTTTTCCGCCAGCGCTATAAATGCAAGGCTTGCGGCAAACGCTTCTTTGCGGAGACCCCGGAGATTGACAGTCAACTGCGCTATACAAAACGTTTCTTGGACGCAGTAGCTGCATACGCATTGCAATACGGCTATACGGGAAGAGCTGTACAGGAAACGGGACTTAGCACTTCTTCCCTGACGAAGTATGTGAACGATGCCATTGAGCAAAAATATTTGAATCGGCGCTGGCACGGGGCCAGAACGATTGCCCTATATACCCAAAAATTCTTTCATGGGAAAAAATACTGCCTGTGCATTAACGTGGAGAACATTTCTCTGATGGAGATGATTCTGTGTACGGGAGATAAAAAAGAGCGCGAGGGCTTTGACTACTTTGTGCAGCATATGCAGGTCAAGCCGGAGCGTGTGCTGATTGACATTGACAGTGATAATACGGCCAAGCGTGTAGCTTCAACTTATTTCCCAAATACGGAGATTCTTGCGGATTCTATTTATGTACGCAAACTTCTTGACAGAATATTGCGACAGGCCTATGACAACACATTAAGCACCTGCAATAAAGATTACAATTTCAGTTTGCTAAAGGATAGAGGAAAGGACGTTTTTGTTGCAGAGGATGGAGCAAACCGAGCAGTTCCCGATAATGTACGCCAGAGAATGCAGACAGCATACCCGTTGTTGTGGAATCAGTATATAACGCGCTGTCACGGATTGCGCCCGTATAAAGTGGAGCCGCAAAAGCAGGAGCCGACTTTTGATAACTGGTCAAGGGATGTAACGCACGAGCCTGACAACGCAATTTTTATACCTGCACTTTTAAATATTGTGCCTTTTAAAGAGTTACTTCTTGCATTTGCGCGGGTCTATTATAATGTGCCGCGTGTAGATTATGTGCAGGAAGTGGAATCGCTTGAATGTAATCTCAAAGAGAAATTACAGGACGGGTTAAGAAAGAACGTCTCGTGGGAGTTATTCCGTGGCCGTATTTTATACGGAACGATTGTTGACGTATATGCCAGACGCTATAATCGTGTGGCCCGCAGTATATACGGTGCGATGAATAAATGCTATTTCTGTATGGATATTTGCATGCTACCATCCGGCAACGCCTATGGTACGATTGAGCGACTTGTGTCATCAGAAAATTTTGAAATCAGCATTGAAAGCGTTCTATGGGCGTTGGCAAGTCCACTCCAAGACTATGCACCTTATGAGTCGCCACGGGCTACAAATGATAATGTGGCAAAGGATTTCTATGGTAAGGCACGGGACATGCTGCAATCTGAATTGGAGTTGACCGCAGACGAGATTGAAGATAAACCCGTTAGTAGCTATCCAAAACTGCGGATGAAGTGGTGGGATATGCCAGCAGATGAAGTAGATGAATCAGGAGAAGATTGATAATGGCTAAAAAAGAGAAGAAACAGGTTCCTTTGGAGGCGAGCCTTTGGGCAGCCTGTAACAAGCTGCGCGGCAGCGTGGCGGCCACTGATTATGTGAATGTAGTGCTGGGATTGCTGTTTCTGCGCTTTGCTTATGACAAATACCAAATCCAGCGTGAAAAGCTGATGGAAAACGAGGATACCAAGATTTTCGTTGACAATCCGAAATTCTATTCCCGCGATAATGTCTTTTATTTGGGCGCGAAAGAACGCTGGCCGTACATAAATGCTCATTCCAAGAAAAACGACATTTATCAGATAATAGATACTGCTTATACCAATATGGAGAAAAACAACCCCGCTTTAAAAGGCGCGTTGCCGATTGGCTATTATGCCGACCTGCATATTGAACCATCGAAGTTTTCTTCCCTGCTGGATGAAATCAATAAGATGCAGTATTCCCTCACGCAGACCGACGATGTGATTGGCCGCGTGTATGAATATTTCTTGCGGAAATTCTGCATTGCGGCAAAGTCGGAGAAAGGCGAATTTTACACGCCGGGTAACATTGTCGATTTGATGACCCGGATTATCCAGCCATATCAGGGGTCTGTATATGACCCTTGCTGTGGTTCCGGCGGTATGTTTGTTCAGTCTGCAAAATTTGTGGATGCTCATCAGGGAAACCGTAAAGAAATCACGATTTACGGACAGGAAAACAGCCCGAAGTCCTACCGTCTAGCCCGCATGAATCTGGCAATTCGTGGTTTGAGCTGTGACTTGGGGGAGGAAAACGCTGACTCGTTCCTGCACGACCTGCATCCGAAGCTGTTGGCAGATTATATTCTGGCAAATCCTCCATTCAATTTGAAAGCGTGGCGCACAGAAAAGCAGTTGACAGAAGATGACCGCTGGAAAGGCTATGCAACGCCGCCCGTTGGTAATGCAAACTACGCATGGATTCTGCACATGCTTTCCCATCTGTCTTATGACGGAACGGCTGCGTTCCTGCTGGCAAATGGAGCCTTAAACGCTGGCGTTGAGGGCGAGGCAGAATATGAAATTCGCAAGAAACTGATTCAGGATAATAAGGTTGAGGCAATTATTGTGCTGCCGAGGGATATGTTCTATGCGACAGATATTTCAGTAACGCTCTGGCTATGTGGCAACCATAAAAAGGCTAAGAAAGTTCGGCGCAACGGTACAGAAGTCATGCTGCGAAACCGTGAGAATGAAATTCTGTTTATTGATGCACGTGAAATGGGCGACAATGGTGCAAACGATGACGGCTTTACACTTCTCCCCGAAGAAAGCAAAGAAAGAATCATCAACACAGTTTTTGCATGGCAGTCCGAGGACTATAGAACATATTACCATAATATTCCGGAATTTTGCTATTCAGCAACGATTCAGGAAATCAAAAAGAAAAATTATGCTTTGTCACCGTCAAAATATATTAAGTTTGTAAACTCTGATAACGATATAGATTATCAAAAGGAAATGCTTTCCCTACAAAAAAGAGCTAACACAATTATCGCAGAAAATGAAAGAGGGACAATTCGCATTGGCAAAGGCTATGGAGGAAATCGGATATGCCATTGACAAAAGTTAAAATAGGAAATTTAATACGCTTAAATAACCAAACAAATGCAGATGGTCGTGACCTCCCATTTTATGGTTTGAACAAAGACAAAGAATTTATGCCGACAGTTGCATCTATTACCAAAGTAGATAAATGTAAATATAAAGTGGCGACAAAAGGACGTTTTGTTTTTAGTGGTATGCAAACTGGACGAGATGTGTGCATTCGATTAGGGTTGTACGATAAAGATTTTGATGCACTGGTATCCCCTGCATATATAACGTTTGACATTATATCTGACAAAATATTGCCTGAATTTTTGTTTATGATGTTTAAATCAAGCGAGATGGATAGATATGGGGCATTCTTAAGTGATGGAACTGTCCGGGCTAATCTAGATTGGGATGTGTTTTGTGATATTGAACTAACTGTCCCTAGTATTGAAATCCAACGGAAATATGTTTTGGTTTATAAGACTATTCGTGATAATATAAAAAAATTATCAGGAATTCATTGACAACGTCAATAAGAATATGTGCCGATATTAGTTAGAGGCGCTTTGCAAGAAGGTGAATAGATGTGACGGTAAATTGCAAATATCACGAATGCGATTATGAAAAAGCTGTTCTGGAATTGTTGCAAAATCAGGGCTGGCAGTATACTGGCGGCTATGACATCCATCGAAAGAATGACGAGATATTGCTCAAGGATGATTTGCAGCAGTATCTTACTGCTCGTTATGGCATTTTCAGCCCGGACGAGCTTGGCCGTATTGCCGGGTATGTTGTTGGTGGTGAACACCAGTCACTTTATAACAACATGAAAACGGCATATACGCGCCTTATGCGTGGCTATACGCTGCATCGTGACGATGATACAACGCTTTTTATTGAGTTTTTTGATATGGAAGATGGACATTGCAGCAACAATATCTTCCGTGCCGTAAACCAGTTTGAGGTGGACGGCTATAAAAAACGCATTCCTGATATTGTGCTTTTTATCAATGGTATCCCCGTATCGGTCTTTGAATTAAAGAATCCTGCCGATGAAGATGTTTCCATTGCGGACGCATATACACAGACTCATGTGCGCTACTGCAAGGATATTCCCGACCTTATGAGGTTCGATTTTATCAATGTTATCAGTGATGGCGCTAATACAAAATATGGCTCCCTGTTCAGTGACTATGAGTTCTATTTTGTCTGGAAATCTACGGATGGGAAAGATTATGCCGCTGATGCACAGGGAATTGTTCTAACGCATACGCTGATTGCCGGATTGTTTGCCCCGGCTACGCTGCTGCGTGTACTCCATGACTACATTTATTTCCCCGATAACAGCAGCACGAATCTGGTTATCCTGCCGAAATATTATCAATACTACGGCACGGAAGAACTGTTTGCCAGCATCCTGAAAGCTCATAGGGATGGTAGCGGAAAAGGCGGCACCTATTGGGGCGCTACGGGCTGCGGTAAGTCTTATACAATGCTGTTCCTTACGCGCCGGATTACAACTTCGGTAGAGATGAACAAGCCGACTGTCATCCTGCTTACAGACCGCAACGATTTGGACGAACAGCTCTCCACGACCTTTGAAAATGCAAAAGGCTATCTGGTCGATGATAATACCCTCTGCATTACCAGCCGGGAAATGCTGCGGAAAAAGCTGTTCAATATCCAGAGTGGCGGCATTTTCCTGATGACGATACAGAAATTCTCCGAGGGCATCCAGCTTTTAAGCCCTCGAAGCAACATTGTCTGTATCTCGGATGAAGCGCACCGCACCCAGACCAATACGGAGGCCCACTATAAGACGGTCAACGGCCAAACGAAAAAGTCTTATGGCTTTGCCAAGTATCTGCGCGATTCTTTCCCGAACGCTACCTATGTTGGCTTTACTGGTACGCCGATTGACGCGACCCTGCGCGTTTTTGGAAGTGTAGTTTCAAAATACACGATGCGGCAGTCCTTGGCTGATGGTGCTACTGTCCAGATTGCCCGTCTGCCCGGCCCCCGTGAAGTCCGTGTGGATGACGCCATCCTGAAAATCTGTGATGAATATTATAATCAACAGCTAAAGGACGGCGCAAACGAATTTCAAATTGAAAAATCCAAACGGGAAATGTCCCGCCTCAAGCAGATTATCGGAAGCCCCAGCCGCCTTGATGTGGTTGTAAATCACTTCATATGGCACTACGAAAAGCGCTGTGAGGAAGCCTCCACGGTCTGCGGCAAGGCAATGTTCGTTTGCTATGACCGTCAGATTGCCTATGATGTCTATAAACGGATTAAGGCGCTGCGCCCGGAGTGGTTCGCAAAACGCAAATGTGCGCCCGAATATGACGGGCAGCAGCTTGACCATGAAAGCATGGAAATCGAAAAGGTCAAGCTAGTCTGTACAAACGACAAGGACGACCCTAAAGAACTGGATGAAATTCTCGGCAACAATAATGACCGCAAGAATTATGCCAAGGCTTTTAAAGATGTACAGAGCAACTTTAAAATTGCCATTGTCGTTGATATGTGGATTACGGGCTTTGATGTCCCCAGTCTTGATACGATGTATCTGGACAAGCCCGTGGAACTGCATAATCTGATTCAGACGATAAGCCGCGTAAACCGCGTGTACAAAGGCAAGCAGCGCGGTTTGGTTGTTGACTATATCGGTCTTGAAAATGCGATTGCCGCCGCCATGAAAATGTATGACGGCGACCAGCAGCCTATCAATGGTGTGGATACCTCCCTGCGCATTTTCAAAGACCATATGAAACTTCTGGCCGATATAATGCACTTGCTCGATTTCTCTATTTTCCTCAATCCGAATATTTCCCCAGTTGCACGGCTTAATATTATCCAGTCCGGCGTTGAGTATGTAATGCAGGATGAACGCCGGAAAGCTGAATTTATGGGATATTCCCGCCGCGCGAAAAAGGCATATGATGTTTGTATCGGCCACCCGGATTTGACGCAAAACGAGATAGACACCCTACATTATTATATGTGTGTCCGTTCCGTCATTTATAAAATGACAAAGACAGGAACCCCTGACGCAACCCTGATGAATCGAAAAGTAGCGGAATATGTGGATAAGGCTATCCGCTCTACTTATTCTGAAAACACATTTGGTTTTGAGGGCGCTTCTACAGATGGTTCCGAGGACATTCTGACAGACGAGTTCTTGAAGAAATTGAGCGATATTCCTTACCCGAACACAAGGTTCCAAGCGCTGCTGAAATTGCTGCGACAGGCAATCAAGATGTTCTCGGACACGAACAATATCAAGGCAACGGTTTTCTCGCAACGGCTAAAGAAAGTTGTTGACCGTTACAATGCCCGGAATGACCTAGGCAAAACGCAGGCAATTGTAGATGATGTGGTTGACGGGTTGAGTGCTGAATTGCAGAAGATTTTTAGCGACCTCAAAACCGAGCAGAACTCCTATCAGGAATTGGGCATCACCTATGACGAAAAGGCGTTCTACGACATTCTGATTTCCGTTGCTGAAAAGCACCAGTTTAAAGAGCAACTTTCCGAGGATAAATATATCTATCTTGCCAAGGAAATCAAAAAGCTGGTTGCTAATAAGAGCAAATACACGGATTGGACGAACCGCCAAGATGTCAAGGATGAGCTTTATACGGATGTTGCGATTTTGCTCAACAAAAACGGATTCCCACCGCAGCCGATTGATGAGGCTTATGACGAGATTATGAAACAAGTAGACAACTACAAAAAGAATCACGATAGCGATTAAAAGTACATATTTAATAACCGAGACCCGACTGGCGTAAAATGCGCTGGTCGGGTCTCTTTTTATTTTACCCACGGGTGCAAAGTTTAGAAATCCAGTTTGTAAGGTATCATAGAGTCATCACCTAGGGATATAAAAAAATATGGAAGCCGCCCAGACGTGGGCGCACGAGGTTGACCATGAAACTTACAGGTTTTTGTTCCCGGTGCAGTGAGCATCGGGACGCAGATGGCAGCGTGGAGGTCATCACGAGCGAGTACACCGTACCCAGCGTGCATGACAAGACCAAGGCCATCAAGTACGCAACGGTGATTGTTTTGCGCTCGATTGGCAGCGCCGACAGCCCGCAAGCAGACGAAATTATCCGTACATACCGCAGCCGTGGATACCGACTCAACATTGTACATTGCAGCAGGAAGCTGTTCAATGAGTGCCTTGCCGATTTGTTCAATGCCGAGGACGATACCGATACCGAGAAAGGACCAGAAAAATGATTGTAAATACAGCCGCCGAATTGGCACAGTACATCAAGAACTCCAAGAAATACGAGAACTACTACATGGGACAGTGCGTTCTGCATGATGACAAGCATCCCAGCTTCAAATTCTGGGATGGTGATGATGGTCGTCCTGCCGGGTACTGCCTTGCTTGTGGGGGAAAAATCCGCGCTACATTTGATAAGCTCGGACTTGAATATCCCTCCGCCAAGGGGAAATATACCCCCGAAGCAATCAAGTACCGCTATTATAACGAACTTGGCAGCTACATCGGAACGAAAGTTGTCTCTCATAAGCCAGATGGAAGCAAGAAAATCCACTGGGAAATTGAGAGCCAGAACGGGCAGGTCATTTACAAGCAGCCAAAAGGCGAACTGCTGCTGTTCAACCTGCCGAATCTGGCAAACACGCCGGAGGGAAAGACGGTCTATGTGGCAGAGGGCGAAAAAAAGACGCGACTACTATTAGCAACCACGGAATGCTTGCAGTAAGCGCTCCCAACGGTGCGGGCCCCGGAAAATTCCCTGTTCCTGCTGCTAAATATTTTGCTGGGAAGCACGTCATTATCTATCAGGACAATGATAAAATCGGCAAGGATTTTGCACAGGAAGAAGCCGCCCTGATTTCTACAGTGGCCGCGTCTGTCAAGATTATCGACCTCTCGGAAATTTGGGAGGATATGCCAGAACACGCCGACATCACCGATTATTTTAAGCGCTTTGGCGATAATGCGTTTGACGAGGTCAAAAAACTGGTTGAGAAAACGCCAGTCTGGACTGCCTCGAAAACTGCTACGGAGACGGAAATCCAAGGGCTTCAAATCCGTTCGGCCAAGGACTTGATGTTGCAGCATTTTGAGCCGGTTCCCTTTATCGTGAACTGCATCCTGCCTACGGGCTTGTCGTTAATGGCAAGCCCGCCGAAATCCGGCAAGTCTTGGTTTTCCCTTGAACTTTGCCTCTCAGTTTCAAAAGGTGAGACATTTTTGGGCTTGGGAACTACCCAATCGGACGTGTTGTATCTCGACTTGGAAGATGGCGATGCGGAGTTGAAAGAGCGTATCAAAAAGGTAAATAGGGGCGAAGATGTTCCCGATGGCTTTATGTATCTGACCGAAGTTCCGACTATGGATAATGGCTTGGTCGAAATGCTGGAAAAGACGCTTGCTGAACATCCAACTATTAAGTTGGTTGTTCTTGACACGCTCGGAATGGTTCTCGGTACGCAGACGAAAGACTCGAATCAGTTTGCACAGGATTATGAGATGTTCCGCACTCTCAAGCAGGTGGCTACCAAGTATTCGATTTCCCTGCTGGTAATCCACCATACCCGTAAAACGAGTGATGACAAGAATCCGTTTAATCGTATCTATGGCGGCGTTGCTGTTCAGGGCGCACTTGACACGATGATGGTTCTGGATAAAGATACCCACGATGCCGATACGGCTCGCCTGTATGTATCGGGCCGCCGTTGCCGTCAGCAGGAATTTGTACTGGCCTTTGACGCAGATAATTGTATCTGGTCTATGGTTGGTGACGCGGAAGAAGTCGATGAAAAATTCCGCCGTGGGCAGTACGAGCGCAGCGAGGTTGCATCTGCAATTAAAGAGGCTGTTGCAAGCGGCAATGGTACATGGAGTGGCCGTATGAGCGACCTTAGCCGTGTGGCAGAAAATACGCCTGATATTGGTCACGGTCTTGGAAATCCTCGCTCCCTCGCAAGCGCAGTTAAGCGCCTTGAAGATGACCTGTATCGGTATGACGGCATTTCTTACACTACTACCTCAAACGGAACTGGCGGTCAAAAGTACACTTTTACCCAAGCAAACAGCAAGGGTCTTGAAAAGTGGGTCGAAACGGACGTTTCGTTCGAGGACGTAAAGGTTTCAAACTGATTTTAAGCGGTGACGGAGTGACCTGACCTTGTGTCCCAGTTTACTCCGTTGCGGAGATGGTATCAATAGCTTTCGCGGCATATTCTCGCCAAATGCTGCGATATTCCACGGTCTTATTGACACCACCTCCGCAGCGGGGTACTGGGAAGCCACAAGGTAGGAACCGAAACGCCTTGCACAACAACGGAGGTGCGTATAATATGCGTAATGTAAACGAAGTCCCTATTTGGGAAAAGAGCAATCTGACACTGGAGGAAGCCGCTGCCTATTCTGGTATCGGAATTACCAAGCTACGTGCAATGTCCAATGACGAAAACTGCCAGTTCGTGCTGTGGAATGGAGCAAAGCGGCTGATTAAGCGCCGTGAACTTGACAAATACACGGACAAAGCATATTCAATCTAAGCAAAATTCGTAATGGACAGGAGCCTTACAGAGTGGTATACTTCATTGTGTAAGGCTCCTTTTTTCAAAAAGGAGTAATTACTATGTCTATTGCTAGAAGAAAAGATTCTCGTGGTCGTGTCCTTAAAGATGGTGAGGTACAGCGCAAAAATGATGGACTTTATATGTTCCGCTGGACTGCCAAAAATGGGAAGCGCCATACAATCTATGATGCAACTTTGGAGGGGCTGCGCGAAAAAGAGGATAAAATTCGGCACGACCTTACCGATGGAATCCGTGCTGTTGAAAGCAATGTCACTGTAAACGATATGTTTGCACTTTGGCGTAAGGATAAAATCGGAATCCGCGAACATACGCTCACCAACTATGTGTACATGTACAATCGCTTTATTCGTGATGCGATTGGGAACATGAAAATCAAGGATGTCCGTAAATCTGACATTCGCCACTTTTACAGTGATATTCTGCGCAACAAGAAAATGGCGGTCAATACGCTGGACACCATCAACAACGTTCTCCATCAGGTATTTGCTGTTGCTGTGGATGATGAATACATCCGTGGAAATCCGACAGATGGTGTATATGCGTCAATTAAGGCTGCGTATCATTATGAGACGCCCAAGAGACACGCATTGACACTGCCGCAGGAACAGGCGTTTCTTTCGTTCATTAAACACACCCCAAAATATCTGCACTGGCTTCCGCTTTTTGTTTTCTTACTGGGAACGGGCTGTCGTATTTCAGAAGCAATCGGCTTGTGCTGGGAAGATGTTGATTTTGAAAACGGTACCATTACTATCCGGCACAATTTGGTTTATCATCAAGACCAAGCGGGAAAATGCTATTTTACGCTCTCAAAGCCTAAAACTAAAGCAGGAGAACGCACGCTTCCTCTGATTAATGAAGTTCGAGATGTGCTGCTGCAAGAAAAGGCGCATCAAGACGAATTGGGAATGACCTGCCAATACCAAATTGAGGAACTGAATAATTTCGTTTTCTTAAATCGTTTTGGAAGCGTTCAGAATCCTCAGGCTGTAAATCGGGCGATTGCACGGATTATCCGTGATTACAATGAGCGTGAACTTGACCTTGCCGAAAAGGAAAAGCGTGAAGTTCAGCTCCTGCCCCCGTTCTCTTGCCACAATCTGCGCCATACATACTGCACTCGTTTGTGTGAAGTAGAAACGAATATTAAGCTGATTCAGGAGCTTATGGGACACGCGGACATTAAAACTACGATGCAGATTTACGCGGAAGTAACCCAGCAGGCAAAAGCTGATGCGGGTGTGCGGTTGAGTGGTAATCTCGGTATTGCCATTTGATTTTACTACACCAGCCACTACACCACTTTTACACCAACTTTGTTGAGAGTTTTGCAAGAGCTATTGAGGGTTACACCAAATGACTAAGTAGAACATCCTATAAAGTAAGGGTTTTATAACCTTATAGAGACATCTAAGGATGCCAACTTAGAATCCCCACGATGAAGCCCATCGACTAATTTTATGTCGTAGCTACGATATAAAATTGCAAAAAAAAACAGGCGATTTTGGGGCGAAATGTACCAAATTTATCCCATTTGCCTGAAAATGTCCACAAGCGATTTTGCGCGCATCCTGCCGAAAAGCAGAATGCGCTTTTTTGTTGCAGCGTGAATTTTCACCACTGGCGGTACGGTTTTGAGAGCCTATCGCCAGTCTTGACAGACAAAACCGCAGCAATTTCCGAAGGAAAATTTCGGCGAGGGAGACATATTCTCCCCCGCCGTTTATTATAGATGTACCTGCTGAAGAACCTGCCCGGTGACAAGGCGTGGCGGCACGACAAATCGCTGTATCCCAGCAATCAACCACGGCTTCATCATAATACTCTCATTCATTAGCAGATAATCTGTCGCGCCTTATACTGCCTCAGTAGGGGTCATTTCTTTCCTATACTGCGCCGGTGACTTCCCTATCTCTTTCTTAAACACCCTGCTGAAATACAGCGGGTTCTCATACCCTACGATTTCGGAAATTTCCTTGATGTTGTAGGTCGTCCGCTCCAACAGGCTTTGGGCGTTGACCATGCGCAAGGAGAGGATGTACTGGGCCGGGGACATACCTGCGTACTGTTTGAAATTGTGTATAAACCAGTTGGTGCTGATGTGCAGGGATTCCGCATAATCGTCTATGCTGATCTTTGTGTTATAGTTCTCGTTGAAGTAAGCCGCCGCGCGTTCAATTTGCTCTTGGACGTCGCCGGTGGCTTTTTTCTGTTCATGCTGTTGGCGGTCCACCAACAGCAGAATATCGTTGAACAGCGATGCAATATAGTCCTCGTACCCATAGCGGCACAGCTGCAACTCCTGAATGATTTTGCGGAACAACGCCTTGTAATCCGGCAGTACACCGCAGTAGAACACATGCTCATCGAGCGAGATGCCGTGATACGCCAGTATGTTCTTTACATCGCTGCCTGTGAAGTGAATCCAGAAAACTTCCGGGTTATCTTCCAGATAATATACATATTTTTGGAATTTCTTCCGGCTTGTAAAGCACCATATGGCCCGCGCTGACGATTTCTTCCTTGCCGTCAAACCAGAAATGCGTCTTGCCGTTTGCCACATATAAAATCTGGTAATCCCTGCGCCCTTTCTGCCAGTAAGTCGGTAGGTTGGGGCGCGTTTTCAGCCGGTAGGTGCCACAGCTGCCCACCACCAACGGCGTGGAATTGTCTTTGAAATCTGTACGGGAATTGTTCAGATAGCCAGAGTTAATGTACACAAAAATCTCCTCCCGTTTTTGTGAATATTGCGAGGTGCTTCGTCCATTTTACCTTCACTTTACAAAAAGCCATTGATTTTGTGCATGTTTAGTGCAATACCGTTTATGTTTTATTGTATATAGAAATTGTATAATAATTTCAGACGGAACGCAAGCAGAACTGTATAAATCACAGGAGGAGAATGGATGATGATTCCGCACTATTACGAGGACCCGCACTCACTGCATGTGGGTACCATGCCGAATCGTGCATATTACATTCCGGCATCCCGGCGCAGCGATGCCTTAGTCGAGCACCGCGAGACCTCGGATCGCTTCCAGCTTTTGGAACGGAAGCTGGAAATTTCGGTACTACGCCAGTATTTATGACTTGCAGGATGCTTTCTATGAGGTCGGCTATGATGCCTCCGCTTTTGACAGCATCCCGGTCCCCAGCGTGTGGCAGAACCACGGTTACGACCACCACCAGTACACCAACATCCGTTATCCATTTCCCGCTGATCCGCCGTATGTTCCCAAAGAGAATCCCTGCGGCGCTTACCTCTACGACTTCACCTACCAAAAGGATGCCGCTGCCCCGCGCGCATTTCTGAATTTTGAGGGCGTTGCCTCCTGTTTCTACGTCTGGCTCAACGGTCAGTTTGTCGGGTACAGTCAGGTCGCCCATTCCACAAGCGAGTTCGATGTAACGAAGTTTTTGCAGGACGGCACCAACCATCTGGCGGTCCTCGTGCTGAAATGGTGCGATGGCAGTTATATGGAAGATCAGGATATGTTCCGCATGAACGGCATTTTCCGTGATGTCTACCTGCTGCACCGACCGGAACAGTGCATCGAGGACTATTTCATTACCACCGACATCCACGGCAGCACCGCAGGGGTTGCTGTCCGCCTGCGTTACTACGATTCCGCCGTTGCCACCCGCATCACCCTCTACGATGCAGCCGGCACGATGGTCGGCAGCGTAACGCCCGTGGAAGCACCGGATGATGCGGAATTCCCCTATCATGCAGAAATCACCGTTGTTGACCCGACACTCTGGAACGCAGAGCAGCCCTACTTATATACCCTTGTGTTGGACACGCCCAACGAGACTATTACGGACCGTGTGGGCATCCGTGAGGTTCATGTTGCCAACAACCAGATTTATGTCAACGGCCAGTCCATCAAGTTCCACGGTGTAAACCGCCACGAATCCGACCCCGTCACGGGATATGCTGTTGGCTTTGAGCAGACGAAAAAAGACCTGCTCATGATTAAAAAGCACAACTTTAATGCCATCCGCACCAGCCATTACCCGGATGTGCCTTACTTCTATCAACTCTGCGACCAGTACGGCTTCTTTGTCATTGATGAAGCCGACAACGAGAGCCACGGTGCGTCCGAATACTATTGCGAGGGCAACGAAAGCTGGCCCAACCACGTTGAAAACTGGAACAAGCCCATCGCAGACAACCCGGAGTTCACCGAGGCCACCGTAGACCGCACCCGCCGCTGCGTGGAGCGCGACAAGAACCGTCCCTGCGTCATCATCTGGTCGATGGGCAACGAGAGCGCCTACGGCTGCACGTTCGAAGAAGCGCTGGCATGGACAAAGAGTTTTGACCCCCGCCGCCTGACCCACTACGAGAGCGCCCAGTACCGCAGCAAGAACCGTAAATACGATTTCTCGAACATTGATATGTTCAGCAATATGTACCCTTCTCTCGAAAGCATTCAGGAATATCTGGACAACGAGCCGGACAAGCCCTATATCATGTGCGAGTACAGCCACTGCATGGGCAACGGCCCCGGCGATTTGGAGGATTACTTCCAGTTCATTCAGAGCCATGATGGCTTGGTCGGCGGTTTCCTGTGGGAGTGGTGCGACCACGGTATTTATAAAGGGAAGATGCCCGACGGCCGCGGCATCTATTATTACGGCGGCGACCACAATGAGTGGCCGCATGACGGCAACTTCTGCATGGACGGTCTGGTTTACCCCGACCGCCGCCCGCACACCGGGCTGTTGGAGTTCAAGAACGTCTATCGCCCGGCGCGTGTTGTGAAGTACGACCGGGAATCCGGCATGCTCACGCTGCACAACTACATGGACTTTGTTGATTTGACCGAGTATGCCGCACTAACCTATCAGGTAAGTTGCGACGGCGAGGTCATCGACAACGGCTTCATCCCTTACCCTGACGGTTTCACCCTGCCGCCGCACAGTGAAAACGCCTTGCCGTTGGCCGTCCATATTCCCGATAAAGGCAAGTGTTTCCTGAAAATCTTCTACCATTGCGATAAAGACCTGTCCTTGCGTTCGGAAGGTCATCTCCTGGGTTTTGATGAAATCCTGCTGGAAAACGAAGACAGCCGCAACCAGAAAACCTTGGCTATGTGGAGTGATGCCTCTTCCAACAGCACAATCACTGTTCAGGAGACGGACCGCCATTTGACGCTGCGCGGCAAGAACTTCACCTACAACTTTAATAAGCTGACGGGTCTGTTCGCCGCGATGCAGTACGAGGATGCAGTCCTGTTGGACAAGGAAATGGAGTTCAACATCTGGCGTGCTCCTACGGACAATGACCGCAAGCTGAAGCTGGATTGGCTGGCTGCCCGCTATGACCACTGTATGACCAACGCCTACCGCACCGAATATCAGGTGACGGACAGCGGTGTGACTCTGCGCGCCAAAGTCGGCATTGCACCGATCAGCTTGCAGAAATTCCTTGATTTGGATGTCTGCTGGACGATTTCCAACAGCGGTGCAGTAACGCTGGCACTGCACGCTGAGCGCAACACGGTATTCCCCGAACTGCCGCGCTTTGGCCTGCGCCTGTTCCTGCCAAAAGAAATGGCCCGCGTCAGTTACTTCGGCATGGGTCCGATGGAAAGCTACTGCGACAAGCACCATGCTGCCAGCCACGGCTACTTCAGTTCCACCATCTGGCAGCAGCACGAGGACTACATTCGCCCGCAGGAGAACGGCAGTCACTATGATTGCGATTATGTCCAGCTGGATGGCGCTGGCATCAAGCTTACCGCTGTCGGTGCAAAGCCGTTCTGCTTCAACGCCTCGCACTACACGCAGGAAGAGTTGACTGAAAAGGAGCACAACTATGAGCTGCATCCCTGTGACAGCACCGTTCTCTGCCTTGACTATGCACAGAACGGCATCGGCTCTGCCAGCTGCGGGCCGCGTCTGGCGGAGCAGTACCGCCTTGACGACGCTTCCTTCGATTTCAGCATCCGTCTGATTCCCGAAAAAGCATAACCTCTACACAAAAGAATGGAGAAATTCTCATGTCTGAAAACACTGAAAGACGTTATTTGAAGTGGTATAACAAGGTCGGATACGGCTCCGGCGATGTTGCGGGCAACGTGGTCTATGCGTTCCTCTCCTCGTTCGTTATGATCTACCTGACCGACACCGTCGGCCTGAATCCCGGTATCGTCGGCACGCTGATTGCTGTGTCCAAGCTGTTTGATGGCCTTACCGACATCTTCTTTGGCTCGATGATCGACAAGACGCACTCCAAGCTGGGCAAGGCTCGCCCGTGGATGCTCTACGGCTACATCGGCTGCGCCATCACACTGGTCGGCATCTTCGCCATCCCCATGGGCATGAGCGAGTTTGCCAAGTACGCATGGTTCTTTATCTGTTATTCCCTGCTGAACGCTGTGTTCTACACGGCCAACAACATCGCCTACTCTGCCTTGACTTCCCTTGTCACCAAGAACAGCGCCGAGCGAGTCGAGATGGGTTCCTACCGCTTCATGTTCGCATTCGCCACCAGCCTTGCCATTCAGTCTTTCACACTGCTGGCTGTCTCTGCACTGGGCGACACTGCCGAAGCATGGCGCACCGTGGCTATCGTCTATGCCATTATCGGTCTGATCGTCAACACGCTCTCTGTTTTCTCCGTCAAGGAGTTGCCGGAGGAAGAGTTTGTCGATACCACGGATAAAGCCGAAATCGAGAAAGACGAGAAGTACGGTCTTGTCGAAGCTGCCAAGCTGCTGGTCTCCAACAAATACTACCTGATGATCTGCGTCACCTACATTTTGCAGCAGATTTACGGTGCCATGATCAGTATGGGTACCTACTACACTGCTCATATCCTTGGCGACAAGAACCTGTTCGGCGTGTTCTCCTGGGCCATCAACATTCCTTTAATTATTGCACTGGTCTTTACCCCGACCCTCGTTGCCAAGATGCACGGTATGTACAAGCTGAACGTCGGCAGCTATGCCCTTGCTACCGTGGCCCGCGCGCTCGTTGCCGTGGCCGGCTATACTGGCACCGGCGATGTCAAGATGATGCTGCTCTTCACGGCCATCGCTGCACTGGGTCAGGGCCCGTGGCAGGGCGACATGAACGCCGTTATCGCCTCCTGCTCCGAGTACACTTGGCTGACGAAGCACAAGCGCGTGGACGGCACGATGTACTCCTGCACCTCGCTCGGTGTCAAGCTGGGCGGCGGTCTCGGCACCGCCATCACCGGCTGGCTGCTGGCGTTCAGCAATTACGATAAGGCGCTGGCCGTACAGCCGGATTCCTGCATCAATATGCTGAAACTCATGTACCTCGTGATTCCCTTTGTGCTGGACGCCATCATTACCTTTATCCTCTCCCGCATGAAGGTCGAGGAGGCCAACGATAAGATTCGCGCCAAAATGAAAAACTGATATTCACTATTCTCCTTCTAAAAAAGGGCTTCCGCATCTGCTGGCGGAAGCCCTTTTTCTGTATAGTGCTTTACCCTCTAAAATCGGCCAAAGCACTGGCTATTAAATCTATTGGCGGCGAAGATATGGACGGTTCCTCTTTCTGCAAATCCGGGGTACGCCTCATGCTCTGCTTTTCTAAGGCAATACCGCATAATTCTAAGTGCCGATACGGCGAGCGAGGTGCGGCAGATGCCAAGCCAAAAGCGCAGATAATACTGGATGCTGCAAAGGTGAGCGCCGCCAGTGGCGGAAACAGCGAACCGAAGCAGGGGCAGCGGTCGCAGAGTGCGAGGGGCTTTTGCCCCCGAAGCACGATGCGGGTACCGCAACCCGACATTATCGAGCATTTTGGCAACGCAGATGCCGTGCCGCAGCTGCCGGAGCGGTGCTTAAGCCGCAAGGCGGGAATTGTGCGGTGTTGCCCTAAGTATTCCTGCACGATTTGCTCAATCAAGGCGCGGTCCGTCTGCTGGAAAGACCTCGTGCCTGCCTTTTCATAACACAGAATTGCATCGGCAAGATTCGTTGCTGAACATAACCATCTTGGTCAAGTGAATTTCGGCTCTTTTCGGTGGCCGTTTGGCCTATTCAGTGGCTCCGCCCATCCCGGTTTATCACGCAGTTCATGTACCAAACCGTGTACCAAACGCCGAAAGTATGATAGAATAATACATAATATGATAAAACTGCAATTTGCGGTGTATCGCAGTATCGCTCCAATGATGAATCGGGATATAACCATCAAATGAGCGAATCGTGCAAGTAAACACGATGAAGCCCATTGACGAAAAAGCATTGATTCCACGCCTTTTATAAACCTGGCTTGGCTGATTTGACACCAAACTTGTGCAGAAAAGGCTTTACAAAAAAGCAGAGAGTTATCCTCTTACGGGGATGGCTCTCTGCTTTTTAGTCCAGTTGTGCATTTCTATACATAGTATGGAGAAAGTTCTATCTCCCTCTGTTAAATTCCCACATAAATTGACGCAGGCGGCTTATCGGTGGTATAATTTACAATAATTATAAAGGCAACACCGCACAATTCCCGCCTGACGGCTTAAGCACCGCTCTGGCGGCTGCGGCACGGCATCTGCGTTGCCAAAATGCTCGATAATGTCGGGTTGCGGTACCCGCATCGTGCTTCGGGGGCAAAAGCCCCTCGCACTCTGCGACCGCTGCCCCTGCTTCGGTTCGCTGTTTCCGCCACTGGCGGCGCTCACCTTTGCAGCATCCAGTATTATCTGCGCTTTTGGCTTGGCAGCTGCCGCACCTCGCTCGCCGTATCGGCACTTAGAATTATGCGGTATTGCCTAAATAGAATTGTGCCCTGCATAGGGCAGAACAGAGAGGTGAGGAACGATGGAACGTGCGGATATTGCAATTATCGGCACCGGCCCGGCGGGCGTTTCGGCGGCCATTACGGCAAAGGTACGTGGCAAAACAGTGCTGCTGTTTGGCAGCCGGGAGCTGAGCAGCAAGCTGACCAAGGCCCATAAAATCCAGAACTACCCCGGTTTGCCGGATATTGATGGTGCCCAGCTGGCCCAGGCGTTCAAAAAGCATCTGGATGTGCTGGAAATCCCAATCACAGAGAAGCAGGTCACGGCGGTGTATGCCATGGGCGGCTATTTTGGCATCCAGACGCCGGATGCCATGTTGGAAGCATCCAGCGTGATCCTGGCGGGCGGTGTGGTGATGGGCAAACCGTTCCCGAAAGAGGATGAGCTGCTAGGCCGCGGTGTGAGCTACTGTGCAACCTGCGATGCGCATTTTTACCCCGGAAAAACCGTTGCAGTCCTGGGATACAACGCAGAATCCTGCCGGGAAGCGAACTTTTTGGCAGAAACTGCGGGCAGGCTGCTGTATTTCCCTGTTGTGCCCCACGAGGTTGCTGTGAACGACCATGTGCAGGTCATTAATGAGCGTCCCATTGCCATTTTGGGCCAGACCCATGCCGAAGGCGTGCAGACGGAGCAGAATACCTATGCGGTGGATGGTGTGTTTGTATTGCGGGATGCTGTTGCACCGGACAAGTTGGTGCCGGGGCTTGCCGTGGAGGGGGCACATGTAAGGGTGGATGCCAACATGGCAACCAACCTGTCGGGCTGCTTTGCCTGCGGTGATCTGGCGGGAAAGCCGTACCAGTACATCAAGGCGGCGGGGCAGGGCAATGTTGCAGCCCTGTCGGCTGTGGAATGGCTGGCAAAACAAAAGAAGTAAGCGTGTGTTGTGCGGCAGATGATTGCGGATTCGGTGGTCCGACAGCAGGCTTAAGGCGTTAAAAACGGCACTTTATCCTATATTCTCTGTAAGGGGAAAAGTGGTACAATAATTTTTAGCGCTTTGAAGCTACTGACAGGGGCACCATATAAGGGGAGGAAAGCGATGAAGAAGAAAAAAAGAATCGCCCTTGCGCTTGCGGCGGCACTGATGATGGTGCTGCTGTTGGCTGCGTGCAGCGACAAAACCATCCGTTTGGGTGTGGCCGGCATCGGCGGCGTGTACCAGGTATTTGGTGAGGATTACGCCGCCCTGCAGGCCCAGAACGGCGGTCGGAAGTTGGAAGTGCGTGAAACCGCCGGTTCGGCGGCAAGCCTGCGGCTGTTGTCCAGCGGGTACCTGCAGATGGCGGTGGTACAGGCGGATATGGCTCAGGATGCTTACAACCAAACCGGCGCTTTTGCGGAATCTGAGGTAGAAAATAACTTCAGCACCGTGGCGGTACTGTATCAGGAAGAATGCCATATTGTTGTGCGGGCAGATTCCGGCATCAACACCGTGGAGGAGCTGCAAGGCAAGACCGTCAGCATTGGCGAGGAAGAATCCGGCACGGAGCAGAACGCCAAACAGATTCTGGCGGCTTATGGCCTGGACGAAAAGCTGGTCAAGGAGGTCAACCTGAACTACACCGATGCGGCCAAGCAGCTGCAAAGCGGTGAGATCGACGCGCTGTTCTGTACGTCCGGCGTAAAGACCGAGATGATTGAAGAACTGGCCAACAGCTGCGGCATTGCCTTGCTGCCGGTGGATGGCAGCGCAGCGGCCCGTCTGCTGGCCGCTTATCCGGCGTACAGCCAGGGCGTGATCCCGGCGGGCAGCTACAATGGCCAGGACCAGGATGTGCCGACCATTGGGGTCAAGGCCGTGCTGCTGGCAAGTGATGAACTTTCGGAAAACACCGTAAAAGCATTGACCAAGACGCTGTATGACGGGGTGGATACCCTGCAGGCAGAGCTTGGCCTCCCCTTGGAGCTGGGCCCCGCGGATAAAATTGGGGTGCCGGTCCACGCCGGCGCGGCGGCGTATTATCAGGAGAACGGCATGGCAGCAGGGGAGGACGCAGCATGATCATAGAGCTGGATATGTACCAGACCCTTGCCATTGCGGTCGTGGTACTGATGTTGGGAAAGTTTTTGCGTAAAAAATGCAGCCTGCTGGAAAAGTTCTGCATCCCTGCGCCCGTTGTGGGCGGCGTGCTGTTTGCCGTGTTCACCTGCATGTGCTATGTGACCGGCATTGTGGAGTTTACATTTGATGATATCCTGAAAGAAGTCTGCATGGTATTCTTCTTTACCTCGGTCGGCTTCCAGGCAAACCTGAAGGTGCTCAAAAGCGGCGGCAAATCCATGCTGGTGTTTCTGAGCCTGGTTATTGCGCTGATTCTGGCCCAGAACTTTTTGGCGGTGGGGCTGTCCAACGTGATGCGGATCAGCCCGCTGGTGGGCCTTTGCACCGGTTCCATTTCGATGGTTGGCGGCCACGGCACAGCGGGCGCTTTTGGCCCTGTGCTGGAGGACTTTGGCATTTCCGGTGCAACCACGCTGTGCACCGCTGCGGCAACCTATGGCCTGATTGCAGGCAGCATGATCGGCGGACCCATTGGCCGCCGCCTGATTGAAAAGCACAAGCTGCTGGATACCGTGGTGCAGGAGGACGACAGCCTGCTGGTGGAAGAAGAAATCAAGCACGAACGCCACGCCAGCATGTATCCTTCCGCGGTGTTCCAGCTGATCATCGCCATCGGCATTGGAACCGTTGTTTCCAAGCTGCTCTCGCTGACCGGCATGACCTTCCCAATTTATATCGGTGCCATGATTGCGGCCGCCTGTATGCGCAATATCGGCGAGTATACCGGAAAAATCACCATCTATATGGGCGAGATCAACGATATCGGCGGTATCAGCCTTTCGCTGTTTCTGGGTATCGCCATGATTACCCTGAAATTGTGGCAGCTGGCCGAACTGGCCCTGCCGCTGCTGATCCTGCTGGCTGGCCAGACGCTGCTGATGTTTGTGTTTACCAACTTTATTGTGTTCCGCGTGATGGGCCGTGATTATGACGCTGCGGTGATATCTTCCGGCGTGTGCGGCTTTGGCATGGGCGCAACCCCCAACGCCATGGCCAATATGCAGGCCCTGTGCGAAAAATATGCACCCTCAGTTAAGGCATACCTGCTGATCCCCCTGGTCGGCAGTTTGTTTGCGGATTTTATCAACAGCCTTGTTACCACATTTTTTATCAACTTTATTTGAACCACGCTGTGCAAAGCAGTGCACGGCATGAAAAAGCATCAAGAGATGACTTGGAGGAAACATCTGTATGTTTTGGAAATGGAGTAAGAAAAAGGAACAGGTTTATCATGTTGGCAATGAAGATGTTGCCGTACCGGAAGTACATACCGGCAAGGTAGCACATGAGCAGGCCGCTCAACAGGATACTGGGGAGAAAGAAAACATCCACTACGAAAACGTGGCCATCCCAGAGGTGCATATCCCCCACAAAAAGAAAAAGTAATACGCCAAAACAAAACCGCCGCCGGGCCGCAAGAACTGCTTTCATGCCCGCCCGGCGGCGTTTTTTTGTTCTGTTATAACTCCAATGTTTTGAGCGGCGCTTTGCGCCGCGGTCCACCAAAATTATTCTTTATTATTTATTCATTATTATTTATCAGTCAGGTGTTCTCTGCCAGCCATTGGTGCATGTGTTCCCGCATCAGGGCAAAGGCAGTGGCGGTTTCGGGATTGTGTGTCTTAAAGTCCATCAGCTTCCACAGCCAGCCCTGGTCTGCCACGATGCAGCGGCTTTCGGGGTAAACCAGTTCATAAACCAGAGAGGAATGCCCCACCGCGTGGTCCGCTGGGTGCTGCTTTATGCTGCGCAGTACGGCGTGGTGCTCATAAAAAGCCTGCTGCACGGCAGGGGTAACAGGGGAGGCCAGCAGTTCTGCGGTGGTTACATTATAAATATCCTCCAGCGGGGTTTCCACATTGACCCGCAGGATGTCAATTTTATCGGCATCGCGCAGGATGTTGCAGTACATTACGGTGCGCTCGTCCAGGCCGTCCGGCAGACGGTAGGCGCTGTGCCATTCCACGGCGGTACGCAGCATGGCATCCTCGGAATCATCGTCCAGGTAATCCCGGATATGCCCCTGCTCGAACAATACCTGCACCCCGGCGCGGGCGTGGTCAATGCTCTTGCTGTCATCAAAGGTGCCAAAACGGCGCAGCTGTTCAAAGCGGCCGACATCGTGCAGCATGCCGCATAGCCAGGCCAGATCCAGCGCAGTGCCCTCCAGCGCAATGCTGCGGCCAATCTGCTCACACAGGGCGGCCACACGGTAAGTGTGATGGATTTTCAGGCTTACTTTGGGGTCCTGCGCATCATAGGGGTTGATATAGGCGGCAAAAGCATCCAGAACCTTTTGGCGGTCAACAGTCACGATATCCATCTCCTGATTGGTTTTGATTCTGCTGTGATTATAGCACAAATCCGTGGGCACAGCGCCGCAAACCGCAAAAAGCAGCAAAATCGTATACTGCGCACAAAAACATAATCCTCTTTGGGTGCAAATCTATACAAAAGTGCAGTTTTTCCTTGACAAAAAGGCCGTGCGGCTTTACTATTAAGATATTAACCAAACAGTTGCCCGGCCAGCGCAGGAATGCACGGTGCGGGTGCCTGACGGAAAGGGAACATACGCTTATGAACAGCAAGGGTGAGGAGAACCGCAGCGTGCGGCTGACCCGCAAGCGCTTGTCCGATGCATTGATCACGCTGCTGATGCAAAAACCGGTGCGGGAAATCACCGTGCGGGAGCTGACCGAACTGGCTAACGTCAGCCGGGGAACTTTCTATTTCCATTATACCGATATTTATGACCTGATGGACCATGTGGAGCGGGAACAAATCCACACGCTGGAGCTTTTGATGGATGATATCCTGCCGCGGCTGGAAGAAGATTCCACCCCGGAAGCTTTGAGGGCGCTGTTCAGTTATCTGGACGAAAACGATGGTATTTGCAGTGTATTGCTGGGCACAAATGGGGATACTGCATTTGTGCACCGGCTGAAAGGCGTGATTGAAGAAAGTTGTCTTGGCTACCTGCGCCCGCGGGAGAAAGAAACCCAGCTGCAGCGCTATATGGTGGCATTTGCCGTTCAGGGGTGCTTTGGCAATATTGACCTGTGGCTGCAAAACGGTAAGCCTGAAACGGTAGATGAAATGGCAGATATCACATGGCAGGCTGTGCGCGCTGTGCGTGCGGCGGCTGCGCCGTGATAAATTAAGGCATAAATCCGGCTTTGCTGCGCCCTGCGTAGCGGGCCATGAGCAGAAGGAGATTTTCATATGGGACTGTTTGATATGTTCAAAAAGAAGGATGCCGCACCGTCCTTCCCGGTTGTGCTGGCAGCGGATGCAGCTGGTGCTTTTGTCAAGATGGAAGATATCCCGGACGAGGTGTTTGCACAGGGCATTCTGGGCCAGGGCTGCGGTATTGACCCTTCGGAGGGCAAGGTGTACGCCCCCTGTGACGGCGAGATCACCCAGGCACCGGATACCCTGCATGCCTTTGGCATTACCACCCCCGGCGGCGTGGAAGTGCTGATCCATGTGGGCGTAGATACCGTGGAAATGAAAGGCGACGGCTTTGAATCCAAGGTCAAGCTGGGCAGCAAGGTCACCAAGGGTCAGCTGCTGCTGACGATGGACCTGGATAAGATCAAGGCAGCGGGCCACCCGGCGGTGGTTATCACCGTTGTTACCAACACCGATGATTTTGCCAGCGTGGATGTGGTTGCTTCCGGCAATGTCAACCCCGGCGATGACATGATGAAGGTGAACAAGTAATCCGGCAGATTTGAGAAATACAGGCGGCACAGGCTTTGGGCTTGTGCCGCTTTTGGGCTTTTGGGCTTTTTGATGCGCGGCTCTTCCCATTGGGGCAAAACTATGGTAAGATACAGATAGTTACACCGCCGACAACCCGGCGGAACAGGAAGGAACGATAACATGAGCGCAATTCTTGCAGTATGCGGTACGGCGTTCTGTGCCATGGTCAGCGATGGCCGCATGGTGGAAGAACCAATCACAGACGGCAAAATCAAGGTGCTGACGGATGCACTGCCCAAAGTGCGCAAGCTGAACCGCAACGTGCTGGTCGGCTTTGCAGGGGATGCTGTGGCAGCAGCCCAGATCATCAATAAATTGGATGAATACGATGTGCAGTATATGACGCTGGAAAAGGCGGTCAAGGTATTGCAGCAGGCAGCCCAGCAAACGCCCTGTGCCCCAGTTGGGGTGCGGCTGCTGGTGGGCGGCCGCGGCCGCAAGGGGGATTTCCAGCTGGTGATGCTGGCCAGCGCGGAGGATTATGCCCCGCAGACCCAGCCAGCCAGGGACGGTGCCTATCTGATCGAAGGCGCTTGTTCCCATACTGAGGTTGCCCCATATCTGGAGCAGTACGTCAAGCCCGAAGCCGCCAGATGGCATACGCTGGACGATATTGCCAAAACACTGGATGGCTGCATTGCCAAATTGGCCGAAGCGGATCAGACGGTGAATACCAAATATTTTCGCGAACTTGTAATGTGATAAATGGGATTGCCACTGCAGACGACCCTGCTCCCTTCAAGGATACAATAAACAGGAGAAATCAAGCCATGAAAATTGCACTGATCAATGAAAACAGCCAGGCCGCCAAGAACGCCCTGATCGAAGCCACCCTGCGCAAGGTTGTGGAGCCGATGGGCCATGAGGTTGTCAACTATGGTATGTACGCAGCCGATGATGCTGCCCAACTGACCTATGTGCAGAACGGCATTCTGGCAGCGGTGCTGCTGAATTCCGGCGCAGCGGATTATGTTATCACCGGCTGCGGCACCGGCGAGGGTGCCATGCTGGCGCTGAACAGCTTTCCCGGCGTGATCTGCGGCCATGTGGAAGATCCCGTGGATGCCTATACCTTTGCTCATGTGAACGATGGCAATGCTGTTGCCCTGCCGTTTGCCAAAGGCTTTGGCTGGGGCGGCGAGCTGAACCTGGAATATGTGTTTGAAAAACTGTTCGGTTTTGGCCATGGTCAGGGCTACCCGAAGGAGCGCGTTGTGCCCGAACAGCGCAACAAGAAGATCCTGGACAGCGTGCGTTCCGTGGCGTTCCGTGACCTGTGCGATATCCTGAAAGATCTGGATCGCGATCTGGTCAAGGGCGCTTTTGCCGGGGAGCATTTTGCCGAGCATTTCTTTGCAGACTGCGAGGATGAAAAGATCGCTGCAACCGTAAAGGAACTGATGGCATAATCAACCAAAACAGCTTTTACTGGGGCTGCCTTTGCACGGGAAACCGTGCAGGGGCAGCCCCTTTTTAATTGCTGCATTCAAAAATGATGTGCGGCGGGCGTGTGCAGCGAGGTGAAAATACACAAAAAAGCGGTGGAAACTGGGCCGTGAAACCTGTAAAACCGGAAAATGTCCCAAATTTACAGCATAATTCACAAATAGATAACAAATTATTTGTGCATAACTGATATGATAGAGCCGTCAAGAAAGAAAACTTGACGGTGCTGCAATAGAGGGCGGCACCTGCACCGCAGCCGGGAAAGCTGCCGTGCCGAGAGGAGTATATCAGTTATGAAAAAATTTATGGAACGTATGGCTCAGATCGCTTACAGCATTAACCTGGTCAATGGCTTTGACACGGAAGTTGAAGTTTTTGCCTGCGCTGAAAATTGCTGAGCTGGCCAAAGCAAGCCCCTGCATCCGATTGGGTGCGGGGGCTTTTTTGCGCTATGTTGCCCCCAAATTCCTGCGGCAGAAATTACCAGCCCGCGGACATTATTTTTTTATATAGAACACACAAAAAGGGTTGACTAACCCGCGGTGGAATGGTAAAGTTTAAATGGTTTCATAGCGCTTTTGCAGCAAAATATGGAACCATGATGATAAAAATCCAACACAAAAGGCAGGTGGTTAAGCATGGAGATTCCCGGTAGTCCTGTGAACCGATGTAAAACTGAATATAATGGCAACCGTTGTTTCGGTGCAGAGGTGCAGGCGGTGGCTCTATGCGGAGCCACTTGCTGTTTGTGCGCGCATTTTTAGCGCACGGCACGCTTGCTTCATTTTGAAAGATTTCACCCTCCTTGTGCGTCTGCGTTGAAACAACGGCTGCACAGGGAGGATTTTTTATGGCAAACAACACCATTGCTGTGCTGCGCCAGATGCTGGCCAGCCTTGACGATGCCAAAAAGTACCAGAGCCTGCGTGATGTCATGTCTACCATGAACGCGCCGGATCTTGCCGCCGTGTTTGAGGACCTGCCCGAAGAAAAAATGCCGGTGCTGTTCCGTCTGTGCCCTAAGGACCTGGCGGCCGATGTGTTTGCGGAGCTTAGCTCCGAAACGCAGGAAGCGCTGATCCGCGGCCTGACTGACCGCGAGCTGAAGAGCGTGGTGGAGGAGCTGTGCGTGGACGATGCCACCGACCTTGTGGAGGAAATGCCTGCCAGCGTGGTCAAGCGTATCCTGGCCCAGGCAGAGCCGGACACCCGCAAGATGATCAACGAACTGCTCAAATACCCGGAAGATTCCGCCGGCGGCGTTATGACGACCGAGTTCATGGAGCTTGCCCCCGATTGGACCGTGCGCGGCGCCATGGATGCCATCCGCCAGAACGGCATTGATAAGGAAACCATCAACAACTGTTACGTTACCCGCAAGGACCGTACCCTGGTTGGCGTGGTCAGCCTGCGTGCCCTGGTGCTGGAAAAGAACGAGCAGCGCCCGGTTGAAGAGCTGATGAACCCCAATGTGGTCAGCGTTGTAACCAGCACTGACCGTGAGGATGCCGCCCAGCTGATTGAAAAGTACGGCTACCTGGCTTTGCCGGTGGTGGATAAAGAGAACCGCCTGGTTGGTATCCTGACGGTTGATGACGCTATCAGTATTTTGCAGGATGAGGCCAGCGAAGACATCGCGAAGATGAACGCTATGACCCCCAGCGATAAGCCATATTTCAAGCAGTCCATGCTGGATGTTTACAAAAGCCGTATCCCCTGGCTGCTGTTCCTGATGCTCAGCGCAACCTTCTCCAGCCTGGTGATCCGCGGGTATGAAAGCGCGCTGGCCGCCGTTACTGTGCTGACCGCCTATATCCCTATGCTGACCGATGCGGGCGGCAACGCGGGCAGCCAGAGTACCTCCACCATCATCCGCAGCATGGCGGTGGGCGATATTGCCCCCCACGATCTGCCGCGTATTATCTGGCGTGAATGCCGCGTGGCCCTGATGTGCGGCGTGACGCTGGCCGTGTGCAACTTTTTCAAAATGCTGCTGCTGGACCGCATCGCGGCTCCGGTGGCGCTGGTCGTCTGCGTCACCCTGATCTTTACCGTGCTGCTTTCCCAGTTGATCGGCGTATTGCTGCCGGTGATTGCGGAAAAGTTCAAGATCGACCCGGCGGTCATGGCTTCGCCCCTGATCACTACCATCGTGGATACCACCACGCTGTTGATCTACTTCAACGTGGCCAAGATGGTGCTGCATATCTGATGCAGAGTTTTTGAACACAAAGTCGAACAACTGTTAATTGTACCATGCCGCAAGGCATGGTATAATTTTTTGTAGAACATAATTTGGAAAGAAACAATAGATGCCCACTGCACGGCCCGGCGGCTGCCGGTGCTGCATTATTATGCTACTATATAAAAGGAAGGAATATGCTTTATGAATATTCAGGGGTTTTATACCGGCAGGGAGTTTGACGCGGATACCTTTTTTGGTGCGCACCCCTATGAGGGCGGGACCCACTTTGCTGTGTGGGCACCGTCTGCACGGGATGTAAAGGTTATCACCAGCGGCCTGAGCGATGGCAGCTGGGCAGAATGGCAGATGCACCGCAGCTATTCCGGCTGCTGGGAGGCAGACGCTGCCGGGGTAACGCGCGGCACCTGTTACCAATACCGTGTGTGTGGCGCAGACGGCAGTGTGGTGGACCACTGCGACCCTTACGGTACGGCCATGACACTGCGCCCCGATGGCCGCAGCATTGTGTGGGGCGCACCCACTTGCCAGTGGACGGATTCCGCCTGGATGGCAAAGCGCAGCAAGAACTTTGATGCTCCGCTGAATATTTACGAAGCACAGGCAGGCAGCTGGCGCTGCAAGGAGGATGGCACCCCCTATACTTATTCTGAACTGGCCAAACAGTTGCCCGCCTACCTGAAAGAAAACGGCTACACCCACCTGGAGCTGATGCCGCTGAGCGAATACCCCTTTGACGGCAGCTGGGGCTACCAGACCACCGGCTTTTTTGCCCCCACCAGCCGTTACGGCACGCCGGACGAGCTGTGTACCCTGATCGATGCCTGCCACGCGGCGGACATTGGCGTGATCTTTGACTTTGTGCCGGTCCACTTCGCTGTGGATGAATACGGCCTGAAACACTTTGACGGCACCGCTTTGTACGAATACCCCGCCGCAGCGGTGGGGGAGAGCGAATGGGGCAGCTGCAATTTCATGCACTCCCGCGGCGAAATCCGCTGCTTTTTGCAGTCGGCCGCTGATTACTGGCTGCGCACCTTCCACGCAGACGGCCTGCGCATGGATGCCGTCAGCCGCCTGATCTACTGGCAGGGCGACCCCGCCCGCGGTGTGAACGGCTCTACCCTGGAATTCTTGAAGAATATGAACCAGGGGTTGCAGCAGCGCTACCCCACCGCCATGCTGATTGCCGAGGATTCCACCAACTTTGAAAAAGTGACCGCCCCCGTGGAACACGGCGGTCTGGGCTTTGACTACAAGTGGGACCTTGGCTGGATGAACGATACGCTGGACTACTTCAAAAAAACACCGGAAGAACGCAAATCCAACCTGGGCAAGCTGACTTTCTCGATGATGTATTTCTGGCGGGAGCATTACATCCTGCCGTTCAGCCATGATGAAAATGTTCATGGCAAGGCGACCATCCTGCAAAAGATGTACGGCGAGTATGAGGATAAGTTCCCCCAGGGGCGTGCGCTCTATCTGTATATGGCAATTCACCCCGGCAAGATGCTGGACTTTATGGGCAACGAGTTTGGCCAGCTGCGGGAATACGATGAAAGCCGCGAGCAGGACTGGCTGCTGCTGGATTACCCCATCCACGAGGCCTTCGCCAACTATCGCCGCACCCTGAACGAACTGTACCGGAAATATGATGCGTTCTGGAGCGGAGAATACAACCCGGACCATTTCCTGTGGCTGGACTGCGACCACCCGGAACTGGATGCCTGCGCCATCCTGCGCAAAGGGCAGGAAGCCACCGTGTTTGCGGCGTTCAACTTTGGTGATACCGAGCTGAAAGACTATGAGCTGACCCTGCCCGGCAAGGGCAAGATCACCCCGCTGCTGAACAGCGATTGGAACTGCTTTGGCGGCAGGACCGCCCGCCCCAAAGCCCTGCGCAGCAAAACAACCACCGGCAGCGTAAAGCTGACACTTGCCCCCTACAGCGCCCAGCTGTACCGCTTTGAACCGGCAGTGGAAAAAGAAACAAAGTAAAACTGGGGTGTATCAGAAAAGTCGAAAATATCGTCTGTTTCTACAAACGCAGCCGGATTTTGCGTTAAAAAGCCTTGGAAGCCACAAAGGATCCCTGCGGCTCTATGCCTTACATCCTGCTTGTGTTTGCGAAATATCCGTTATTTCCTTTGTTTTCAGATATACCTTAATAAAATCCAAAATGGCACCCGGCACAAATTTTTGAGTTTGTGCCGGATTTATTTTGCCAGAACGTTATTTTTGCCTGCGATTACTTGCCTGTTTGGGATGGATGTGGTAAACTGATACGGTTAATGCAAGAAAAAAGCACTTGGATGAGGAAAGTGGAAAGGGGTAAAACGGATTGTTGAAACAAATGACGGCGCTGCTGCTGGCAGCGGCTTTTGCCTGCGGGGCGGCACTCCCGGCAATGGCGGAACAGGCCACGCCGGAAACCGCAGCCCAGCCCGACCCCACAGAATGGGCAGACGAAGCACAGGATGTGACCGAAGCAGAAGAAGCACCGGTGTATCAGCAGGCTGATGCGCAGGAAGTGGCAACGGGGGAAACCGCAGCATCACTGACCGTTACGGCAGCAGACTGCACGGCACAGTTTATTGATGAAGCGTACCGCCTCTTCTTGCCCGTCAATACGGACATGGCAGCTCTTACGATTGAAACTGGTGCTGAGCTTGCCGCCGCGGATGCAGAGGGACTGACTGTGGACGGAACCACTGTCAGCGGCGATTTTACCAACATCGAAACCCTGAACCTGACCTTTACGGATGGCAAAGCGGCGCGGGTGGAACTGTACAAATCCCAGCTGCCCAGCGTATCCTTTACCCTGAACGGTGTGACCCTGGATGAAATCCAGGCTGGCTCCAAGGATGTCAAATACAAGGGCAACAGCGTGACGATCAGCCAGGCAGGCGGGAGCGACCTGACCGATACCGATGTTGAGTTCAAGGGCCGCGGCAACACCACCTGGACGCTGGACAAGCGTCCCTACCAGTTCAAGCTCAGCAGCAAAGCTAAGGTATTGGGCATGGATAAAGCCAAAACCTGGCTGCTGATCGCCAACCGGCAGGATACTTCCATGATGCGCAACAAGGCAGTGTATGACCTTGCCAACGCCATGGGCGAATGGGCTCCGGATGGCCGCTGGGTGGATGTGTGGATCGATGGCAGCTATCAGGGCTGCTACCTGCTGTGCGAAAAAGTGCAGGTGGGCACCAACCGCGTGGAACTGGAGCAGGCGGATGGCATCCTGGCTGAAGCGGACAACATTTATTATAATGGTGAAGAGTACTGGTTTACCGGCAACCAGAGCGGCACCCACTTTACTTTAAAGGATTCCGCCGCCGATGACTTGGACGAGCAGGACTCTGCCACCCTGAAAGCCTGGTCCGGCTTTGAAACGGCGTTGGATGAATTTGAAGATGTGCTGTACGCATCCGACAAAGATTGGAACATCATCAGCTCCAAAATTGATGTGCAGAGCTTTGCGGATTATTACCTCATTTCGGAATGGGTCGAAAACTGGGATACCTTCAAAAGCAGTACCTTCTGCTACCGGGACGGTGCCGACGATGTGCTGCATATGGGCCCCATGTGGGACTATGACTCCGCCCTGAACAATGAAGATGAAAGCTATGGCGTCAGCGATCCACATGCCGACTATGCCATGAACATTCAGGACCAGCAGCGCGGGGAAATCTCGCTGACCTGGTTCACTGAGCTGATGAAATGCCAGCAGTTCCGTGAAGTAGTGCAGGAGCGCTACCAGCACACCATGCGCCCTCTGCTGGAAAATTGGAGCGAAACCTGCAACGATTACCGCAGCACGCTGGAAAACTCCGCCAAGATGGAATTTGTCCGCTGGGATCTGAAAGATCAGCCCGGCACCACGCGTGCGGATGAGAGCGGCACCTGGCAGCAGGATGTTGACAAACTGCAGGATTGGATCGCCCAGCGCACGGCGTATATGACAAAGCGGTTTGACGATGAATTTGTCCGCCGAGGCAACCGGGCTGACAGTATGACCCTTGGCGGCTTGAACGATAACGCCGTTAAACTGGGGGCAGGGCAGAACAAAAAGTATACCTTCTGCCTGACCCCTGCCAGCGCCTGCGATACCGTGCGGGTGACGGTGGATGACCCTACAGTTGCGAAAGCTGAAATTGGTACTTACGCAGGAACTTTTGTGGTGACTGGCGTGCAGAACGGGGAAACGACCTTGACGGTTCGGGCGGGCGCTGCTTCCGCTACCGTGAATGTCATAATCGACGATGAGGCACGCAACGGCTGGTATGAAGAAAACGGCAAACACTACTGGTATGTGGATGGCGAACGCCAGGGTTTGCAGAAAGGCGGCCTGGAGTTCACCGACCCCGATACCGGCTGCCGCTACTGGCTGGACCCGGACGATAGCGGAGCCCGCGCGGAAAACCGCAAGGTGCAGCTGGATGAAGACCGACTCTGCTACTTTGATGAAAATGGCTGCATGGCATTTGGCGAATGTCTGGAGCACGGCGGCTGGTACTATTACGATGAAAAGACCGGTGCCCAGTGCCGCGGGCCTGTGGTGCTGCCGGATGGCCGCCAGGTGTTTTACAGCCTGACCAACGGCAAAATGCTGTATGGTAAGCAGACGATCTGCGGAACATCCTTTACCTTTAATACGGTGAATGGCAGCCGCAGCAGCGGCCCGGATGGCCTGTTCTGGCTGGAATGGGGCGGCAAGCGCTACTGGTTTGAAAGCTGGAAGCGCCAGGGTTACAATCCATACGATTCCAGCTACCGCGGCAAAGAGATTTATGACCCCGCCAGCGATGCCTGGTATTGGCTGGATAATATCCAGAACGGCGCAATGGCAGCCAGTAAGGACGTTTATCAGGAATCCAACGGCGGCAAGTGGGTGCGTTACGATGAAAACGGCCACATGGTAAAGGGCTGGGATGTGAACGAAAACGGCACCTACTATTTTGACCAGATTACCGGCGCTATGGCCAAGGGTGCCTTGCTGCTGGATGATGTGCAGTATGGCTTTGACCCCATCATGGGAACCATGCTGGACTGCCAGTGGCTGCATACCGAAGTGGGCGACTACTGGTACGAGGGCGGTATTCGCCAGGGGACCGAGGGCCGCGGCAAGGAAATTTATGATCTTGCCAGCGACGCCTGGTATTGGCTGGATGCGGTGGACAACGGCAAAAAAGCCGTGAGCAAAGATGTTTACCAGGAATCCGATGGTGGCAAGTGGGTGCGCTATGATGCAGACGGCCACATGATCAAAGGCTGGGATACCCAGGGCGTGGACCGCTTCTACTTTGACCCCATCACCGGCGCAATGGCGAAAGGCGTTGTGATGATTGATGGCATCCGGTATTGGTTCGACAGCCGCACCGGCGCATTGATTGCACCGAAGTAAAGCGTATATAATATTATAAGGAAGATAAGTTAAAGTCAGGGCTGTGCAGAAAAGCACGGCCCTGACTTTTTAGATGGTGGCTTGGCTGAGGTGGGATATTTGGCGGCAAGTGAGTTCCCGCGGGCCGATGCGAGCAACGGCCCCTACAAATGTTCTTTAGGTTGGCTGCTGGGAACCACAGCTTAAAGGAAAGTGGAGTTTTGCAACGAGATTTTATGCGAAATTTATCATAAGGCAACACCGCACAATTCCCGCCTTACGGCTTAAGCACCGCTCCGACGGCTGCGGCACGGCATCTGCGTTGCCAAAATGCTCGATAATGTCGGGTTGCGGTACCCGCATCGTGCTTCGGGGGCAAAAGCCCCTCGCACTCTGCGACCGCTGCCCCTGCTTCGGTTCGCTGTTTCCGCCACTGGCGGCGCTCACCTTTGCAGCATCCAGTATTATCTGCGCTTTTGGCTTGGCATCTGCCGCACCTCGCTCGCCGTATCGGCACTTAGAATTATGCGGTATTGCCATAAACATGCCCTGATACAGGCTGTTTCTCTCCCGGGAAACTCTAACCGCTCCAAAAGATAACATTTCTTCGCCAAAAATCCCAACAACTCCAAGACAACAGAAAATGCACCATGCCAGGCAAAATATGCGTGAAACGACCCTTGGGCAACACCGCATAATTCCCGCCTAATGGCTTAAGCACCACTCCGGCGGCTGCGGCACAGCATCTGCGTTGCCAAAATGCTCGATAATACACAAAGTATTATCTGTGCTTTTGGCTTAGCAGCTGCCGCACCTCGCTCGCCGTATTGGCACTTAGAATTTATGCGGTATTGCCCTTGCTTTTTGCGCAGGAACGTGTATAATATACCACGGTAGAAGATGATGCCCCCAAAGAGGAAATGCCGGAAAGGGCCGGGATAATGAATTTCGGCAAAATGCAGAATTTTTCAAAAAATATTTTACGATTTGCTGAAAAAACACTTGCAATTTACGGTATATTGTGGTATCATACTTCTTGGCTGCGAACGGCTGGTGTAGAACGGGCGTTCGGCACCAGCCACGATATGCGTTGATGCGGGAGGTTGCCGCTGCTCCCATAGGGGCGGACGGGTTTTTCCGCGGAGTATGTCCGATCTTAGAACCGGGCGAAAGAATTACGAATGCGAAGGGATATGTACGGCGCTGCATTCTGCGGCACGGACCAATTTCCATAGTTTTTGCGATGTATTTCTCCGGGGGAACTGCGGTGCGCGGTTCACCGGATTTTCTGATGCGAAACTATTGAACACCCGGAAACGTGTGTAATTTATCGGCCGCCTAAGGCACACAAATTTATAGGAGGCGAATGCAATGGCAGTCAAAGAAAAAATCAGAATCCGTCTGCAGAGCTATGATGCTCAGCTGATCGATGCCGCAGCAGAGAAGATCGTGGAGACCGCAAAGCGCACTGGCGCTCGCGTGTCCGGCCCGATCCCCCTGCCGACCGACAAGGAAGTCGTCACCATCCTGCGCGCTGTTCATAAGTACAAGGACAGCCGTGAGCAGTTCGAGACCCGCACTCATAAGCGTCTGATCGACATTCTGAAGCCGTCCAACAAGACGGTCGAGGCTCTGATGAGCCTGCAGCTCCCCGCTGGCGTTGACATCGAGATCAAGCTCTGATGCAATCAGGCGGGAACCGGAACCCCGGCCCGAATGGCCGTGATCCATTAACCGCCGGACCCGCGTTCCCATGCTGAATGAATTCAGACACGATCCGCATAAAACGTTCATTAAGCGGAGAGGTCATGTTGGCGGACAACCCGCCGCCAACCAATAACCTTTACAGGAGGATTTACACAAATGCAAAAAGGTATCATTGGCAAGAAACTGGGCATGACCCAGCTGTTTGATGAAAACGGCAAGGTCGTTCCCGTAACCGTCATCGAAGCCGGCCCCTGCACCGTCGTGCAGAAGAAAACCGTCGAGTCCGACGGCTATGAGGCAGTCCAGCTTGGCTTTGGCGAAGTGAGCGCCAAGAAGGTCAACAAGGCAGCCAAAGGCCACTTCGACAAAGCAGACGTCGCTCCGAAGCGCACCCTTCGTGAGTTCCGTCTGGACGATATTTCCGGCATGAACGTCGGCGATATCCTCAAGGCTGACGTTTTCGTTGCTGGCGATAAGGTCGACGTCATCGGCACCAGCAAAGGTAAGGGCTACCAGGGCGTTATCAAGCGCTTTGGCCAGCACCGTCTGCGTGAGAGCCACGGCACCGGCCCCGTTGCCCGTCATGCCGGCTCTAACGGCTCCACCTCCACCCCGTCCCGCGTGTTCAAGGGCAAGCGTCTGCCCGGCCACATGGGCGCTGTGCGCGTGACCGTTCAGAACCTGAGCGTCGTTAAAGTCGATGCCGAAAACAACCTGATCGCCATCAAGGGCGCCATCCCCGGCCCGAAGGGTTCTGTGGTTTGCGTCAGTGACAGCGTCAAAGCGTAAAGGAGGAAAACACAATGGCTAAATTTGATGTCGTTGATATGAGCGGCAAGAAAGTTTCCACCGTTGAGCTTTCCGACGCCGTGTTCGGGATCACCCCGAACGAGAAGGCTGTCCACGAGGCAGTCGTCAACTTCCTGGCTAACCAGCGCCAGGGCACCCAGAACACCAAGATCCGCAAGGAAGTCCGCGGCGGCGGCAAAAAGCCTTGGCGCCAGAAGGGCACCGGCCATGCACGTCAGGGTTCTATCCGCGCTCCGCAGTGGACCCACGGTGGTGTTGCTCTCGGCCCCAAGCCGCGTGATTACTCTTACACCATCAACAAGAAGGTCAAGCGCCTGGCTCTGCTCAGCGCCCTGTCTGACAAGGCTGCCAACGGCAACCTGATCGTCGTTGACAAGATCGCTGCTGACGAGTTCAAGACCAAGACCGTTGTTGCTTTCCTGGCTGCTGTCGGCGCCGGCAAGAAGAACCTGATCCTCAACGATACCGCTGATGTCAAGTTCGTTGCTTCCGCTGCCAACATCCCCGGTGTCAAGACTGCTGTTGACGGTGTGAACACCTACGACGTTGTGAACGCCGACAAGCTGATCGTCAGCCTGGACGCCGCCAAGAAACTTGAGGAGGTATATGCGTGATGAAGTTCGCACAGGATATCGTTCTCGCCCCCGTCATCACCGAGAACTCCATGGCAGGCATTGCCGATAAGAAGTACACCTTCAAGGTTGCTACCAACGCCACCAAGGTTGAGATTGCTCAGGCAGTCGAAGAGCTGTTTGGCGTGAAGGTTGCTAAGGTCAACACCATCAGCGTCCGCGGCCGTTACCGCCGCCAGGGCATGCATGCTGGTTACACTGCCGCTTCCAAGAAGGCCATCGTTACCCTGAAGCCCGACTCCAAGGAGATCGAGTTCTTCAACAGCATGGTCTAATTGGTTGCCGCCCGGTAAACGCCGGGCGCATGGCCCCGCCGAGGGGCCACATATGGGGATATGACCCCGATAATAAGTCATAAGATCAAAAAGGAGTACCACAATGGCTATCAAAAAGTACAAGCCGACTACCCCGGGCCGCCGCGGCATGACTGTTACTGACTACAGCGTGCTGAGCAAGGTTGCACCCGAGCGCAGCCTGCTGGAGCCCAACAAGAAGCATGCCGGCCGCAACAACACCGGCAAGATCACCGTTCGCCATCACGGCGGCGGCAACCGCACCAAGTACCGCGTGTAATCGATTTCAAGCGCAACAAGTTCGGCGTTCCCGCAACGGTCAAGACCCTTGAGTATGACCCGAACCGCTCCGCTTTCATCGCTCTCGTTGAGTACGAAGACGGCGCCAAGAGCTACATTCTGGCTCCGGACGGCCTGAAGGTTGGCGATAAGGTTATGGCTGGCCCCACCGCCGATATCAAGCCGGGCAACGCTCTGCCGTTTGAGAACATCCCCGTCGGTACCATGATCCACAACATCGAGCTCTACCCGGGCAAGGGCGGCCAGCTGGTCCGTTCCGCTGGTGTTATGGCTCAGCTGATGGCTAAGGAGAACGGTTATGCACTGGTTCGCCTGCCTTCCGGCGAGATGCGCAACATCCCCGTTAACTGCATCGCCACCATCGGCGTTGTTTCCAACCTCGACCACGAGAACGTCAACCTGGGCAAGGCTGGCCGCAAGCGCCACATGGGCGTTCGCCCCGGCAGCCGTGGTTCCGTCATGAACCCCTGCGATCACCCGCACGGCGGTGGCGAAGGCCGCGCCCCGGTTGGTCACGACAGCCCGCGCACCCCGTGGGGCAAGCCGGCAATGGGTCTCAAGACTCGCAAACATCATGCTCGCTCCAACAAGTTCATTGTGAAGCGCGCCAACGGTTAAGGGAGGAAATAAGATATGTCTCGTAGCACCAAAAAGGGCCCTTACGTCGCGGATTCTCTGATGAAGAAAGTTGAAGCGATGAACGAGGCCGGTAAGAAGAGCGTCGTCAAGACCTGGAGCCGCTCCTCCACCATCTTCCCCGAATTCGTCGGCCACACCTTTGCTGTCCATGACGGCCGCAAGCATGTGCCCGTATACGTTACCGAGGATATGGTTGGCCACAAACTGGGTGAGTTTGCTCCCACCCGCAAGTTCACTGGCCACGGCGGCGGTAAGACCGTCGCCAAATAAGAGAGGAGGAACACAACATGGAAGCACGGGCAACGCTCCGTTACGCCCGCATCAGCCCCCGCAAGGTTTCTATCGTGATGGATCTCATCCGTAATAAGCCGCTGGCTGAAGCTCAGGCGATTCTGCAGTACACCCCGAAGGCCGCTTGTGAGCCCCTTCTCAAACTGGTGAACTCTGCTGCCGCTAACGCGGAAAACAATTTTGATATGGACCGCAACAACCTGTATGTTGCGGAATGCTATGTCTGCCCCGGCCCGACCCTGAAGCGCATTATGCCGCGCGCACAGGGCCGTGCATACCGCATCCTGAAGCGCACCAGCCACATGACTGTTGTGCTGAAAGAGAAAAACTAAGGAGGTAAACAAATGGGCCAGAAAGTTAATCCCCATGGCATGCGCGTGGGCGTTATTAAAGATTGGGACAGCCGCTGGTTTACCTCTAAGCAGGAATTCGGCGACACCCTCGTTGAGGATCACAAGATCCGCAAGACCCTGAAGAAGCAGCTGTACGCTGCTGGCGTTCCCAAGATCGAGATCGAGCGCACCGTGGACAGCCAGACCGGCACCCCCCCCGCGTTAAGGTCAACGTCTTCTGCGCCAAGCCGGGCATCGTTATCGGCAAGGGCGGCGCTGAGAGCGCAAAGATCGAAAAGCAGCTGGCTAAGCTGACCGGCAAGAACGTTAACCTGAACATTGTTGAGGTTAAGGGCACCACCACCAACGCTCAGCTGGTTGCTGAGGATGTTGCTTCCCAGCTGGAGCGCCGCATTGCGTTCCGCCGCGCTATGAAGCAGGTTATCCGCAATGCAATGCAGCCCCGCGGCGGCGTGCCTGCCAAGGGTATCAAGGTTACCTGCTCCGGCCGTCTGGCTGGCGCTGATATCGCCCGCGTTGAGAGCTACCATGAGGGCACCATCCCCCTGCAGACCCTGCGCGCTGATATCGACTATGGCTTCGCCGAGGCCAACACCACCTACGGCAAGGTCGGCGTCAAGGTTTGGATCTACAAAGGCGAGATCCTGAAGGGCGCCAAAGCCCCTGCTAAGAAGGAAGGAGGCAAACAGTAATGTTACTGCCGAAGCGTGTTAAATACCGCCGCGTTCAGCGTGGCCGCATGACCGGTAAGGCCATGCGTGGCAACACTGTCAACCAGGGCCAGTACGGTCTGGTTGCTCTGGAGCCGGCATGGATCACTTCCAACCAGATCGAAGCTGCTCGTGTTGCTATGACTCGTTATATCAAGCGTGGCGGCAAGGTCTGGATCAAGATCTTCCCCGATAAGCCCGTTACTGAAAAGCCGGCCGGCACCCGAATGGGTTCTGGTAAAGGCAGCCCGGAGTACTGGGTTGCTGTGGTTAAGCCGGGCCGCGTGCTGTTTGAGCTCGCCGACGTTGATGAGGCTACCGCTCGTGAGTCTCTGCGCCTGGCCAGCAACAAGCTGCCGATCCGCTGCAAATTTGTCAAGCGCGAAGAGCTTGACACCGTAAAGGAGGGTGACGCTGAATGAAAGCCAAGGAACTGCGTGAAATGACCGATGTCGAACTGAACAAGCAGCTCAAGGACCTGAAGGCCGAGCTCTTCAACCTGCGCTTTCAGCACGCCATCAACCAGCTGGATAACCCCGTTCGCATCGATGCTGTGAAGAAGGACATCGCCCGCGTGATGACCATCATGGCAGAGAAGAACGTTAAAAACGCGTAAGAGGGAGGGTAAAACATGGAACGTAATCTGAGAAAGACCCGTGTGGGCGTTGTCGTTTCCGACAAGATGGATAAGACCATCGTTGTTGCTGTTAAGGACAGCGTTCAGCACCCCCTCTACAAGAAGATCTTGAAGCGTACCAAGAAGTTCAAGGTTCATGACGAAAACAACGAAGCCGGCATCGGCGACCGCGTTGAGATCATGGAGACCCGCAAGATTTCCAAGCAGGTCAACTGGCGTCTCGTCAAGATCCTGGAGAAAGCGAAATAAGCCTGGTACTTTGAAAGGAGGACCTGAAAGATGGTTCAGATGCAAACTTATCTCAAAGTGGCCGACAACACCGGTGCCAAGGAGTTAATGTGCTTCCGTGTACTGGGCGGTACCCGCAAGAGATACGCAAACATCGGCGACGTCGTGGTCTGCAGCGTGAAGAAGGCTGCTCCCGGCGGCACCGTTAAGAAGGGCGATGTGGTCAAGGCCGTTATCGTCCGTAGCAAGCAGGGCCTGCGCCGTGACGACGGTTCCTACATCCGTTTCGATGAGAACGCCGCCGTTATCGTTATGGCCGACAAGAGCCCCAAGGGCACCCGTATCTTTGGACCCGTCGCTCGCGAACTCCGCGACGCCGGCTACACCAAGATCCTGTCCCTGGCTCCCGAATCGCTGTAAGGAGGTTTTAGAATGAATAATCTTCATGTTAAAACCGGCGACAACGTGATGATCATCTCTGGCAAGGACAAGGGCAAGACCGGTAAGGTTCTGCAGACCAGCCCCAAAGAGGGTAAGGTCATTGTCGAAGGCCTGAACATGGTTACCAAGCACGTCAAGCCGCGCCGTCAGGGCGAGCAGGGCGGCATCGTTAAGGCCGAAGGCGCTATCTACGCCTGCAAGGTCATGCCCGTTTGCCCCAAATGCGGCAAGGCCACCCGTGTGGGCCATTCCGTTAAGGATGGCAAGAACGTCCGTATCTGCCGCAAGTGCGGTGCTGAACTGTAAGGGAGGAGTTAATTATGGCACGTTTGAAAGAACAGTATGTCAATGAGATCGCTCCGGCCCTGAACAAAAAGTTCGGCTACAAGAGCGTGATGCAGATTCCCAAGCTGGATAAGGTCATCATCAACGTGGCTGCCGGCGAGGCAAAAGAGAACGTCAAGGTTATCGATGCTATCGTCGCTGACCTGGGCCAGATCACCGGCCAGAAGGCCGTTGTCTGCAAGGCCAAGAAGAGCGTTGCAAACTTCAAACTGCGCCAGGGCATGCCCATCGGCGCAAAGGTCACCCTGCGTGGTGAGCGTATGTACGAGTTCGTTGACCGCCTGTTCAACGTTGCTCTGCCCCGTGTCCGCGACTTCCGCGGCATTAACGGCAACAGCTTCGACGGCCGCGGCAACTACGCCTTCGGTCTGAAGGAGCAGATCATCTTCCCGGAAATCGACTTTGATAAGGTCGATGCAGTCCGCGGCATGGATATCTGCTTCGTCACCACCGCTAAGACGGACGAGGAAGCCAAGGAGCTGCTGAAGGCTCTGGGCGCTCCGTTCGCCAACTGATCAGGGAGGAACAACGAATGGCAAAAACTTCTATGAAGATCAAGCAGCAGCGTCCTGCCAAGTTCTCCACCCGTGAATACAACCGTTGCAAGATTTGCGGCCGTCCGCATGCTTACCTGCGTAAGTATGGCGTCTGCCGTATCTGCTTCCGCGAGTTGGCCTATAAGGGCGAGATCCCCGGCGTCAAGAAGGCGTCCTGGTAATCTGCTTTCTTCACTGTAAGGGAGCGTTTGCTCCCATAACGAAACATCAACAACAAATTTATCACAACCTAAGGAGGTTAGTGGCATGCAAATCACCGATCCTATCGCGGACCTGCTCACCCGCATCCGCAACGCCAGCACTGCCAAACACCCTTCCGTGGACGTTCCTGCTTCCAACCTGAAGAAGGCAATCTGCCAGATCCTGGTTGATGAGGGCTACATCAAGGGTATGAAAGTCACCGACGACGGCAAGCAGGGTGTTATCACCCTGACCCTCAAGTATCAGGAAAATGGTGCTCCGGTCATCGACGGCCTGAAGCGCGTTTCCAAGCCGGGTCTGCGCATTTACACCAACTGCGAAGATATGCCCAAGGTCATGAAGGGCCTGGGCACCGCAATCATCTCCACTTCCAAGGGCGTCATGACTGACAAGGCTGCTCGCGCAGCTCATGTCGGCGGTGAAGTGCTCGCCTTTGTGTGGTAAGAAAGGGGCATAAGACAATGTCGAGAATTGGAAGAAAACCCATCGTCATTCCCGCGGGCGTGGAAGTGAAGGTCGACGAGGCCGATCACGCCATCACCGTGAAGGGCCCCAAGGGTACCCTGCATTCCAAATTCCATCCCCTGATGACCGTTAAGGTCGAGGGCAATGAGATTTTGGTTACCCGCCCCAATGACGAGAAGGAGGCACGTAGCCTCCATGGCCTGACCCGCACCAACATCCACAACATGGTTGTCGGTGTTACCGAAGGCTTCCGCAAGGACCTGGAGATCCAGGGCGTTGGCTACCGCTGCGCAAAGCAGGGCAGCAAGCTGGTCCTGACCCTGGGCTTCTCTCACCCGGTTGAGGTTGCAGAAACCGAGACCATCAAGATCGAAGTCAAGGATGCTCTGCATTTCAGCATCCTGGGCAGCGACAAGCAGGAAGTCGGCCAGTTTGCGGCCGAAGTCCGCAGCAAGCGCCCGCCTGAGCCGTACAAAGGCAAGGGCATCCGCTATGTCGGCGAGTTTGTCATCCGTAAGGAAGGCAAAGCCGGCAAGGGCAAATAATAGGAGGGGAGAAACATTATGGTCAATAAGGCTGATAAGAACGAAGCTCGTCTTCGCCGTCACCGCCGCGTCCGCGGCAAGATCAGCGGCACTGCCGAGCGTCCTCGTCTGGATGTTTTCCGCTCTGCCAAGCACATCTACTGCCAGGTGATCGACGATGAAGCTGGTGTTACGCTGGCTTCCGCCTCCACCCTGGAAAAGGACTTTGAGGACTACGGCGGCAACTGCGACGCTGCCAAGAAGGTTGGCGAGCGCATCGCCAAGAAGTGCCTTGAAAAAGGCATTACCGAAGTGGTCTATGACCGCGGCGGTTTCGTATACCACGGCCGTGTTAAGGCACTTGCTGAAGGTGCCCGTGAAGCCGGCCTGAAACTGTAAGGAGGGAGAAGATACAATGGCCATGCAGAGAAACAGAGAACAAGATGACGGCATGATCACCAAGGTCGTCTCCATCAACCGCGTTTCCAAGACCGTTAAGGGCGGCCGCGTTATGAAGTTCGCTGCCCTGATCGTTGTTGGCGACGGCAAGGGCAACATCGGTTACGGCGTTGGCAAGTCCGGCGAAGTTCCCGAGGCTATCCGCAAGGGTGAAGGCGCCGCCAAGAAGAACATGCACAAGGTTGCCATGAAGGGCACCACCATCCCCCACGAGATTGTTGGCGTGTATGGTGCAGGCCGCGTTCTGATGCGTCCCGCTGCCCCCGGTACCGGCGTTATCGCCGGCGGCCCGGTCCGTGCTGTTCTGGAATGCGCTGGCATCAAGGACATTCGTACCAAGAGCCTGCGTTCCAATAACCCCATCAACGTTACCGCTGCCACTTTTGCTGGTCTGTGCGGCCTGACCGACGCCGAGAGCGTCGCAGCCAAGCGCGGCAAGACTGTTGCGGAAATCCTGGGCTAAGGAGGGCGCTACAATGGAAAAAGTTACGATTCGTCTGGCCAAGAGCCTGATCGGCCGCGGCAAAGAGCAGATCGCCGTTGCGCACTCCCTGGGCCTGAACCGCCCCGGTGAGGTTACCGAGCAGCCTGACAACGCAGCTACCCAGGGTAAGATCGCTAAGATCGCCCACCTGGTTGTTGTGACCAAGGCATAACGCAAGGAGGTGCAAGCATGAAGCTTCATGAACTGAACGCGCCCGCAGGTGCCCGCAAGGCTGTGACCCGTAAGGGCCGCGGCGCTGGCTCCGGCAACGGCAAGACCGCCGGCTACGGCCACAAGGGCCAGAAAGCTCGCAGCGGCGTCAAGAAGGCAGGCTTTGAAGGCGGCCAGATGCCCCTGCAGCGTCGCCTGCCCAAGCGCGGTTTCAATAACATTTTCGCCACCAAGTATGTCACCATTAAGGTGTCTGACCTCGAAAAGTTCGAGGCTGGTGCAACCGTCGATGCACAGGCTCTTCTGGATGCCGGCATCATCTCCAAGACGCTGGATGGCGTCAAGGTCCTGGGCAATGGTGAGCTGACCAAGGCAGTTAATGTCAAGGTTGCAGCTTACACTGCTTCGGCCAAGGAAAAGATTGAGAAAGCAGGCGGGAAGGCTGAGGTGATCTAAGGTGTTCGAAACGTTTCGCAACGCCTGGAAGACCGAAGATCTGCGTAAGCGCCTTCTGTACACGCTTTTGATCCTGATTCTTTTCCGTCTTGGCTGCGCAATTCCGGTACCTTATATCACCAGCAGTGCACTGGAATCCATGTTCACCACCGGCAGCATGCTGACTTACCTCAACATGATGTCCGGCGGTGCCATGAGCCGCTGCACGATCTTTGCGCTGGGTGTTCAGCCCTATATCAACGCAACGATTATTATTCAGCTGCTCTGTGTTGCGATCCCTTATCTGGAGAATCTCTCCAAAGAGGGTGAGGAGGGCCGTCAAAAGCTCACCAAGATCAGCAACTACACCGGTGCGGCAATCGCGCTGCTGTTGAGCATCGCTTACTACTTTATCATCCGCCGCATGGGCGCGCTGAAGTACACCGATGGCTTTGCCGGTATCTTCTCCGGTATCGTTATCGTGGCCTGCTTCACCGCCGGTGCTCAGTTTGTCACATGGATGGGCAATCAGATCGACGCAAAGGGTATTGGCAACGGCCTGTCCCTGATGATCTTTGCCGGTATCGTGGCTGACTGGTCCCGCGTGGGCTCTTCCTTCCAGGATATGCTCACCCGTGCACAGGCTGGTGCTTCCGGTTACTACATTATGATCCCCGCCATGGTCATTCTGGCCCTTGTTGCTGTGGTCTTTGTAGTGATCCTGACCAACGCTGAGCGCCGCATTCCGGTGCAGTACGCAAAGCGCGTGGTTGGCCGCAAAATGTACGGCGGTCAGGCCAGCTATATTCCCATCAAAGTGAACATGAGCGGCGTTATGCCCATCATCTTCGCTTCTACCCTGTGCGGTCTGCCCAATATGATTGGCAGCTTCCTGAATTTGGACGCTACCAAGCATCCGTACTGGACAGCATTCTTCCGCGTTTTTAACTACAACAGTGTTCTGTATCTCGTTGTTTATGTTCTGCTGATTGTGGCTTTCAACTACTTCTATGTTGCAATCCAGTACAATCCGGTAGACATCAGCAACCAGCTGCGCAAGAACAACGGCACCATCCCCGGCATTCGTCCGGGCAAGCCGACCAGCGATTTCATCACCAAGACCCTGAGCAAGATCACTTTGATCGGCGCTGTGTTCCTGGCAATCGTTGCGGCTGTGCCGATGATCATCGGCGATCTGACCGGCGTTTCCATCCAGCTGGGTGGTACCAGCCTGCTCATTATCGTCGGCGTGGCACTGGATACGGCCCGTTCTCTGGAAGGCTACATGACGGCGCGCCATCACAAAGGCTTTTTGGAGTAATTGACCAGCTCCGCCAGAGGCGACTGGTCACTGGTGGAGCTTGAATGGAAAGGGGAACATCTATGAAACTGATCCTGTTGGGCGCCCCTGGCGCCGGCAAAGGCACCAATGCCGAGATCCTGTCCGATAAGCTGAACATCCCCACCATTTCCACCGGCAACATCCTGCGTGCCGCCGTTAAGGACGGTACCCCGATGGGGCTGAAAGCAAAGAGTTTTATGGACGCGGGTGCGCTCGTTCCTGATGAAGTCATCCTTGGCATCATCAAGGAGCGCCTGACCGCTTCCGACTGTGCGAACGGTTTTATTCTGGATGGTGTGCCGCGCACCATCGCTCAGGCCGAAGCGCTTGAGCAGCTTGGTATCGAGATCGATAAGGTCGTCAACCTGCTGGTTGAGGATTCCACGATCGAAGCACGCATGGCAGGCCGCCGTGTGTGCGCCAAGTGCGGTGCCAGCTACCACATCAAGAATAAACCCAGCAAGGTGGAAGGCGTGTGCGACCGCTGCGGCGGCGAGCTGGTGATCCGCAAGGATGACCGCCCTGAAACCGTGCGTGACCGTCTGGTAACGTATCATCAGCAAACCGAGCCGCTGGTAGATTTTTACCGTAAGCGCGGCAAGCTGGTTGATATTCCGGACCAGGGCTCGATTGAAGCAACCAACGCCTACATCCTGAAGCAGTTGGAGGCGTAAGCGTTCCATGATTCAGATTAAAAATGCTGCCGAACTCGAAAAAATGCGCAAAGCTGCTGCAATCAGCGCAGCTGCATTGAAAGCAGGCGGCGAAGCAATCGAACCGGGTATAACCACGGCAGAGATTGACAAAATTATTTACGACTTTATCGTGCGCCATGGTGCAAGACCGAACTTCCTTCATCTGTACGGTTTTCCCGCCACGGCATGTATCAGCGTGAATGACACCGTCATCCATGGCATCCCCTCCCGCGACCAGAAGATCCGCCCCGGCGATATCGTTTCGATTGACACCGGCTGCAAGATTGATGGTTTTAACGGTGATAACGCCTGTACCTTTGCCTGCGGCAAGCTCGACTTGGAAGCCCAGCGCCTGCTGGATGTGACCAAAGAGAGCCTGCACCTTGGCATTGCTGCCGCGCAGGCAGGTGCAAGAGTGGGGGATATCGGCCACGCAGTGCAAAGCTACGTGGAGGAGAACGGTTTCTCCGTTGTGCGTGAATATGTTGGCCACGGCGTTGGCAAGGAGCTGCACGAAGACCCCGAAATTCCCAATTATGGGCACGCGGGCCGTGGGCAGCGCCTGATGCCGGGCATGTGCATCGCAATTGAACCGATGATCTGCCAATATAAATGCGCGGTAAAGACCTTGAAAGATGGATGGACGGTCAAGACCTGTGATGGCGGCCTTGCTGCTCACTTTGAGCACACGGTGGCGATCACATCCAACGGGCCGGAAGTCCTGACCCACGGCTGGGAGGAACCCGGATGGACTTTGTGAAAGGCCAACTGGTACGCTCCAAGGCGGGACGGGATAAAACCCGCACCTATGCCGTTCTGGATGTGGAGGGTGAAATACTGGCCCTGGCCGATGGCAGCCACCGCACGGTGGCAAACCCGAAGCGCAAAAAGAGCCGGCACGTTGCCCCCACCGCAACCGTTCTTGGCAACGAGCTTCTGAAAAGCGATCAACCGATCAGTGACGCGATCAAGGCATATGATGCCGAACATCCGTTCTGAATGAACCTTCAAGGAGGCAATCAGCTTGTCTAAAGAAGATGTCATCGAAGTAGAAGGCGTCGTCCGCGAGGCTATGCCCAACACTGTGTTCAAGGTTGAACTCCTCAACAAAGAGGGTAAGCCCAACGGCCATGTGGTTATGGCACACATTTCAGGCAAACTGCGGACCAACTTCATCCGCATCCTGCCCGGCGACAAGGTCACCATGGAGATGTCCCCCTACGACCTGACCAAAGCCCGAATCACCTGGCGCTCCAAATAAGTGCCTTGTGTTTATAGAAGGAGGTTAACATCATGAAGGTAAAACCTTCCGTGAAACCCATCTGCGAGAAGTGCAAGGTCATCAAGCGCAAAGGCCGCGTGATGATCATCTGCGCCAATCCGAAGCATAAGCAGCGTCAGGGCTAAAGGTCCGGGGTTAAGACCCTGGAAACCGTACCCAAAACGCTTGGGGGCCAAGTGCGTAGATTCCCGGCGCAGGCCCCGACTAGGACATGGGATGTTACTAATGGAGGTGCTTTATGGCACGTATTGCTGGTGTTGATCTGCCTCGCGAGAAGCGGATCGAGGTTGGTCTGACTTATGTTTATGGTATCGGTCAGAGCACTGCTGACGAGATTCTCGCCGGCACCGGAATCAACCCTGATACCCGCGTCAAGGATCTGTCTGCTGACGATGAAGCTAAGATCCGTGACTACATTGACAAAAACAATATCATCGTTGAGGGCGATCTCCGCCGGAACGTCGCGCTGGACATTAAGCGTCTGACCGAAATCCAGTGCTTCCGTGGTGTACGTCATCGCAAGAGCCTGCCTTGCCGCGGCCAGCGCACCAAGACCAATGCCCGTACCTGCAAAGGTCCGAAGCGCACTGTTGCTAACAAGAAGAAGTAAGGAGGAACTGAAATGGCTGCTACGAAAGCTAGTGCGGCTCGTAATACCCGCACCAAAAAGAAAGAGCGCAAGAATATTGCTGCTGGCACTGCTCATATCCAGAGCACGTTTAACAACACCATCGTCACCATTACCGATACCCAGGGCAACACCGTTTCCTGGTGCAGCACGGGCGCTCTGAATTTCCGCGGTTCCCGCAAGAGCACTCCTTACGCTGCTCAGTCTGCCGCTGAAACCGCTGCAAAGGTTGCAATGGAACACGGCATGAAGACTGTTGAAGTCTACGTTAAGGGCCCTGGCTCCGGACGTGAAAGCGCAATCCGTGCCCTGCAGGCTACCGGCCTGGAGGTCACCATGATCCGCGACGTTACCCCGATCCCCCACAACGGCTGCCGCCCGCCCAAGCGCCGCCGTATTTGATTGAAGGAGGAAACTGAATTATGGCTAAAAATACTCAGCCGATCGCAAAGCGCTGCAAGGCTCTCGGCATTTCTCCTGCAGTCATGGGCTATGCCAAGAAGAACACCACCCGCAATTCCAACGGCAACTTCCGCAAGAAGAAGTCTGAATACGCCACCCAGATGCAGGAGAAGCAGAAGCTGAAGTTTATCTACGGCGTTCTGGAAAAGCAGTTCTCCAACTACTTTGAAGAAGCTTCCCGCCGTCAGGGCCAGGCTGGTGAAAACCTGCTCCAGTTGCTGGAGTGCCGTCTGGACAATGTGGTCTTCCGTCTGGGCTACGCTTCCACCCGCCGCGATGCCCGTCAGCTCGTTTCTCACAACCACTTCACCGTTAATGGCAAGCGCGTTAACATCCCCTCTTACCAGGTGAAGGCCGGCGACGTGATCGACGTTGTTGAAGGCAGCCGCAAGATTGAAAAGTTTGCCAAGCTGACCGGCGCTGATGCTGCTGTTGTTGCTCTGCCTTCCTGGCTGAGCCGCGAAACCGGCAGCCTGAAGGGTGTTGTCACCAAGTTGCCTGAGCGCAGCGATATCGACTTCGACGTTCAGGAACACCTCATCGTCGAGTTGTACTCCAAGTAAGCTCTCTTTTTTCATTACCGCTATTTACTACGAACCTGCGCGCCAGCTATTGGCCGCAGGCTGATCAAGGAGGGTTTTTATGATGGAGATTGAACGCCCCAAGATCGAGATGGCCAACCTTTCGCCGGATGGCCGTTATGGTAAGTTCGTTGTTGAGCCGCTGGAACGCGGTTTCGGCACCACGCTGGGCAACAGCCTGCGTCGTGTGCTGCTCTCCAGCCTGCCCGGTGTGGCAGTTACCAGCGTCAAGATCGACGGTGTCGTGCATGAGTTCTCTGTTATTGAGGGCGTGCGCGAGGACGTGACTGAAATCGTGCTGAACCTCAAGGGCATTGCCGCCAAGATCTATGGCGACGGCCCCAAGACCGTCCGCGTTGAAGCTGTTGGCCCGTGCGATGTCACGGCCGGCACCATCAAGCAGGGCGATGACCTTGAGATCCTGAACCCGGAATGGCACATTGCCACCTTGGGTGATGGCGCTAAGCTGGTTATGGAGCTGACCTTTGATAAAGGCCGCGGCTATGTTCCCGCTGAGCGCAACAAGCAGGCGCTGATTGAGAAAAACGATATCAGCACCCTGCCGGTGGACAGCATTTATACCCCGGTGCTCAAGTGTAACTACACGGTGGAAAACACCCGTGTTGGCCAGATCACCGACTATGATAAGCTGACCATTGAGGTATGGACCGACGGCACCACCAGTGCACAGGAGGCTTTGAGCCTTTCTGCACGCGTGCTGACCGAGCACCTGAACCTGTTTGTGAACCTGTGCGATGAAGCCGCTGAGACCGAAATCATGGTCGAAAACGACGAAAAGGGCAAGGAAAAGGCCCTTGAGATGACGATTGAAGAGCTGGACCTGAGCGTCCGTTCCTTCAACTGCCTCAAGCGTGCCGGCATTAACACCGTGGGCGACCTTGTGAACAAGAGCGAGGACGACATGATGAAGGTGCGCAACCTTGGCCGCAAGAGCCTCGAGGAAGTCATGGCAAAGCTGGACAGCCTGGGCTTTACGCTTACCAAAGACGAAGACAACTGATTTGTAAAGGAGTGAAACGGAATGCCCGGTACTAGAAAGCTCGGCCGCGCTACCGATAGCCGCAACGCCATGCTGCGTGCGATGGTCACTTACCTGTTTGAGAACGGCAAGATTGAAACCACCGTTACCCGCGCTAAGGAAGTTCGCGCTATGGCCGAAAAGATGGTCACCCTCGGCAAGAGCGGCGACCTGCATACCAAGCGCCAGATCTTCAGCTACATCACCAAAGAGGATGTTGCCAAGAAGGTTATGGACGTTTATGCACCCAAGTACGCTGACCGCAATGGTGGTTACACCCGCATTATCAAGACTGGTATGCGCCGCGGTGACGCTGCCGAAATGGCCATTATCGAATTGGTCTGATTGACAGATAGCATGAATTAAGAACAGCGCCTGCTGAATAAGCGGGCGCTGTTTTTGTTTAAGGGCAATACCGCATAATTCTAAGTGCCGATACGGCGAGCGAGGTGCGGCAGATGCCAAGCCAAAAGCGCAGATAATACTGGATGCTGCAAAGGTAGCGCCGCCAGTGGCGGAAACAGCGAACCGAAGCAGGGGCAGCGGTCGCAGAGTGCGAGGGGCTTTTGCCCCCGAAGCACGATGCGGGTGCCGCAACCCGACATTATCGAGCATTTTGGCAACGCAGATGCCGTGCCGCAGCTGCCGGAGCGGTGCTTAAGCCGCAAGGCGGGAATTGTGCGGTGTTGCCTTTATGCGTTTATATATGGGTAGATTTGTGCATGGTTGGCAGGGGAGGGGGCAGGCTGAACTGTTTACCCAACCGGAAAATGCCAACAATACAGGTACACCATGCACCAAAAGTTCATGGCAAAACCGAACCAAATGGACACAAGAAAGAGGATTTCCTGCATAGGGACAGGCATAATCGGACTGCTGCGGGCAAAAAACACAACGCTTTGTTAAAAAATTGTAAAATCATACAGAATTTTTTGATAAAAGAAAGTTGACGAATGTGCAAAGCGCGGAAAATGGCGGAAACACAGCAAAAAGAGAAAATAAGGGCTGTTTTTGCGGTGGGTATGTGTTAGAATATGTTTAGAAGTGCGGCAAAAACCGCCGCAGTATGCACAAACAAAAGCACAATGAAAATCGATAAAGGAGCTAATGTTATGGCAGAACAATCGATGGGCCCCCGCGACTTTTTCCGCAAAGAAGCCGCGATCGCTGATCTGGCACTGCTGGCTTGCCCGGGTGCAGAGGAGCTTTGCAACCTGGTAGACGGCCATCTGGTACGCTGGGCGCGTGAAGTGGGAATGAATGTGGACACTTTCATCATTCCTTCTGACTGCCCGCGTTTCCAGTCCGGTGATGCTAAGGGCCTTGTCAAGGCTTCCACTCGTGGCGATGATATCTACATTTTTGTCGATCCGGGTAACTACAGCGTGACCTACAACCTGTTTGGTTACGAAAACCATCTTTCCCCGGATGACCATTTCCAGAATCTGATCCGCCTGATCCAGGCTGTTTCCGGCCGTGCGCACCGTATCAGCGTGATCATGCCCAGTCTGTATGGCGGCCGCCAGCATCGCCGCGTCAGCCGCGAAAGCCTGGACTGCGCTTACGCTCTGCAGCAGCTGCGCACCATGGGCGTTAAGAACATTATTACCTTTGATGCTCATGACCCCCGCGTAATGAACGCTGTGCCCCTGATGAGCTTCGATAACGTTATGCCCACCTATCAGGTGCTCAAGTGCCTGCTGCACCATGTACCGGATGTCGACTTCAGCAAGGAGCAGTTCCTGGTCGTTTCCCCGGATGAAGGCGCCATGAACCGCAACATGTACTACTCCAGCGTGCTGGGCTGCAACCTGGGTATGTTCTACAAGCGCCGTGATTACAGCCGCGTTGTGAATGGCCGCAACCCCATTGTTGCCCATGAATACTTGGGCGAGGATGTCAAGGGTAAGGACGTCTTTATTGCCGATGATATTATCGCTTCCGGCGAGTCCATGCTGGACATCGGCTATGAGCTGAAGATGCGCGGTGCCAAGAACATCTTTACTTGCGCCACCTTCCCGCTGTTCACTGCCGGTCTGGATAAGTTCGACAAAGCCTACAATGACGGCATCATCAAGGCTGTGCTGGGCACCAACCTGACCTACCGCAAGCCGGAGCTGTTGGAGCGCCCCTGGTACTTTGATGTTGATTTGTCTAAGTACACCGCTTATTTCATCGCTGCCATCAACCATGATATGAGTGTATCCAGCATCATCGACCCGATGACCAAGATCAAGCATCTGCTGGATAACCACGGTATTCCCATCGGCAACCAGGAATAATTGACGGAATAAGTTGTTTGCCTGCGGCTGTAACCGGCCGCAGGCAAACTTTTTGCCCGGATTGATTGCAACAGGCGGGGAATGCGTATATAATAGTTGCGTACAAGGGCATTTTTGTGGGGCTGCTGCATTGTCAGCGCGGCTCCAAATTTATTTGTCAGGAGGTTTTTCCATTATGACTCCCATGGAACAACTTAAAGCAATGGTCGCTGGCAAAAAGGTGGCATTCATCGGTGCGGGCGTCAGCCACAAACCGTGCATCACCATGCTTGCCGCGCTGGGGGCAGATATCACCCTCTGCGACCAGAAAAAGAGCTTGGATGATTTTGGTGATTACGCCGATACGCTGCGCAAGCTGAACGTAAAGCTCAGCCTTGGCGAGCATTATACCGATGGCTTTGCCGGACAGGATATCATCATGCGCACCCCCGGCTATGAATTCTTTAAGCCGGAGCTGCAGGCCGCCAAACAGGCCGGTGCGCTTGTGACCAGCGAGGTAGAACTCTTTTTTGAGCTGTGCCCCTGCGAGATCGTGGCTGTGACCGGCTCTGACGGCAAAACCACCACCACCACCCTGATTGCCAAAATGTTTGAGGCTGCCGGCCGCAAGGTGTTCCTGGGCGGCAACATTGGCGCAGCCCTGCTGCCCCAGCTGCCGGACGTTACCCCGGCTGATATCGCTGTTGTGGAACTTTCCAGCTTCCAGCTGATCAGCATGCGCAAGAGTCCCAAGGTGGCGGTTGTGACCAACGTGACCCCCAACCACCTGGACCACCACAAGGATATGCAGGAGTATATTGATGCCAAACGCAACATTCTGCTTTGGCAGGAGCCACCCTGCCGCGCCGTACTGGGTTATGAGAACGATATCACCCGGAGCATGGCCGCTGACTGCAAAGGTGAACAGTTCTGGTTCACCCGCCTGCACGAGACCGACCACGGTGCATTCCTGCGAGAGAGTGATGATACCCTCTGCTATGCCGAAAACGGTGTTGTGACTCCCGTGCTGCCCCGTGCAGAAGTAAAGCTGCGCGGCCTGCACAACGTGGAAAATCTGCTGGCCGCCATTGCAGCGGTCTGGGGCCGCGTTCCGGTGGATGTCATGCGTCAGGTTGGCTCTACCTTTACCGGCGTGGAACACCGCATTGAGCCGGTTCGCGTGCTGGATGGCGTAACGTATTACAATGACTCCATCGCATCCAGCCCCACCCGCACCATTGCGGGCCTGCGCAGCTTTGACCAGAAGATCATCCTGATTGCGGGCGGCTATGACAAAAAAATCCCCTATGAGCCGCTGGCACCGGAAATCGTGGCACATGTCAAAGTGCTGGTGCTGATGGGGGCAACCGCACCGCGCATTGAAAAGGCTGTGCGCGAGGACCCGAACTTTGACCCGCAGGCATTGCCGATCCTGCACGCAGACAGCATGCAGCATGCCGTTGAGCTGGCACGCGGTGCAGCCAAGCCGGGTGACATCGTCAGCCTGTCGCCGGCATCGGCATCCTTTGACCTTTACCCCAACTTTGAAGTCCGCGGCCGTGACTACAAGCGTATTGTCAACGAGCTGCAGTAATTACGGGATTACGGGGGCTGTTTGTTCCTTTTTTGAAAAAAGGAACCGAAAAAACTTTAAGGCAACACCGCACAATTCCCGCCTAGCGGCTTAAGCACCGCTTCGGCGGCTGCGGCAAAAGCGTTGCCAAAATGCTCGGGTGTCGGGTTGCGGTACCCGCATCGTGCTTCAGGGGAAAAGCCCCTATTTTCTGCGACCGCTTTGCCCCTGCTTCGGTTCGCTGTTTCCGCCACTGGCGGCGCTCGCCTTTGCAGCATCCAGTATTATCTGCGCTTTTGGCTTAGCAGCTGCCGCACCTCGCTCGCCGTATCGGCACTTAGAATTATGCGGTATTGCCCAATCTCCGCAATCTCAAAATCTAACCTAAAGGAGTTCCCCATGATTCAGGCTGTCACCACCCCCGCGCACAAGCAGGCGTTTGCGGCGGCCATTCAAGGGGCTCCTTATTTTCGTGCCGTGATGGGGCGTGACCTGGCCCTGTGGGCAGATAACCCCGGTGCCCCGGTGCGGCTCTTCACCCTGCCCGGTGCGGCCCTGACCCTGAACGGCAGCACCGCCCAGCTGTGCGGCACCCCCCAGGATTGGGAGGAACTGCTAAGCTTTTTGCAGTTTGCGGGCATCGCCCATCTGATTGCGGAAGAAACGCCCCTACTGCCCGCTGCAGCGGGGGAGCCGCTGTTCCTGTATAGTATGCCACCTCAGGATCGTCTGCCGCTGGCGCAAGAACATCAGGGCTATATGCTGAATCGCAGCCCATCTGTCTTGCGCCTGGCAACCCAGCTTTTCCCGCAGGAACCGGAACGGCAGGACTGCTATTATTCCGAAACCTGTACCGCGCTGGCCCACGGCTTTGCCCGTGTGCTGGCTTTGCAGGATGCAGCAGGCCGCCCGGTGAGCACTGTGGGGGCTTATGCCATGGCCAACGGCGAAGCCTATATGGCAATGGGGGAAACCCTGCCGGAGCTGCGCGGGCGGGGCATCGGCGGCTGGCTGATTCCCTACCTGGCCAACGAGCTGGCAGGGGAGGGCTGGACCGTGACATTTTTGTGCGCGGCAGAGCGCTGCCGCTTTTATGAACGCCTTGGTTTTGTACTGCAAAAACAGTACGTTAAGTATAAATTATAATAAGTAAAACAGACAGGATACACTATGATTGAACAATTCTATGATTTGAAACCCCAGGTGCTGGAACTGGACCGCAAAACGCTGGAACTTTGCCGCGATCAGTTTGCCCACCTGGAAGAGATCCGCGATTATAACCAACTGAAAATGCTGCGCGCCTTTACGGACTGCGGCGTGGAAGCCCGGCATTTCCTTGGCTCCACCGGTTACGGCGTGTGGGACGATAGCCGCAATAAGCTGGAGGAAGTATTTTCTCGCTGCATGGGGGCCGAGGACGCTCTGGTGCGCCCGCAGTTCATGAGTGGTACCCACACCTTGACAGTGGCGCTGTTCGGTCTGCTGCGCGCAGGGGACACTCTGCTGGCCGCCACCGGCCGCCCTTATGATACGCTGGAAGGCGTGATCGGTATTGGCGAGGCTGGCAAGGGCTGCGGCACGCTGCAGGAATACGGCATCCATTACGATGAGGTGCCCCTGCTGCCGGACTTTACGCCGGACTATGCCGCCATTGCAGAGCACGCCAAGACCGCTACCGTGGTGCATATCCAGCGCAGCCGCGGTTATACCCAGCGCAACGCCTTTGACCTGGATACCATCCAAAAAGTGGCCGATACCGCCCGCAAGGCCAACCCCGATGTGGTGATCTTTGTGGATAACTGCTATGGCGAGTTTACCCAAATCCGGGAGCCGCTCTCCGCCGGCGCGGACGTTATCGCGGGCAGCTTTATCAAGAACCCCGGCGGCGGCATTACCCCCACTGGCGGCTATATTGCCGGTAAAGCCGACCTGGTGGAAAAAATCAGCCACCGCTTTACCGCCCCCGGCATCGGCAAGGACCTTGGCTGCACGCAGGACAGCCTGCGTGATACTTTCCTCGGCTTCTATTACGCCCCCGGCGTTGTGTGTGAAGCACTGAAAACCGCCGTGTATGCCCAGTGCCTGCTGGAGCTGGTGGGTGTGAACCCCGTGCCCCGCTATACCGCCGACCATAACGATATTGTGACTTGCTTTGATTCCGGCAGTGCCGCCGCGCTGCAGGGGTTCTGCGCAGGCATCCAGTCCTGCTCTCCGGTGGACAGCTTTGTCAGCCCCGAACCGGCAGACGAACCGGGCTATACCGACCAGGTCATTATGGCATCCGGTTCCTTTACCGAGGGCTCTACCATTGAAATCAGCTGTGACGGCCCGCTGCGCGCCCCCTACACCTGCTATTTGCAGGGCGGCGTAAACTTTACCGCAGGCCGCGCCGCCGTGCTGAACGCTGTGCAGAAGGCTTTCTTTGCCTGATAGCGGCACAGCAAGGCTGAGCAACAGAAAAAGCAAAACCGTACAAAATGCAAAACGCCCCGGAACACTGGTCAGAATGTGTTCCGGGGCGTTATTTTTTTAGATAAGCAATCAGCCGTTGCGGACATAATCACGCACAAGGGCCTGCAGCAGATCGTCGCGGTCAATGCGGCGAATCAGCGAACGGGCGTTCTTGTAAGTAGTGATATAAGTCGGGTCCTCCGAAAGAATATAGCCGACCAGCTGGTTGACGGGGTTATAGCCCTTCTCCTCCAGTGCACCGTAAACAAGCTGCATAACCTGCTTGATCTCCTGGTCTTTATCGTCGCGGATAGAGAATACCGCGGTAGGTTCAGAAATCGCCATTAGCAACAACCCCCTTCTGCATCGGGCCTATCAATATCCCACATGCTGTTTCACTCTATTATATACGCATTTGCCGCGCTATGCAAGTGGGTAAGCGGCAGAATAGACAAAAAAACGAACTTTAATCCCGCAAAAACTTGCACTGCTTAAAGGCATATCTGAAAACAAAAGAAATAGACTGAATTTTGGCTTATCAGATACACCCTAGAGCTTACGGCATCACAAAGCCGGGGTCACCGGGCAGGATCAGGTTGTTCTTGGCCAGCATGGCGCGGAACTCTTCCTCCGGCATTTCAAAGGTGATCTCCCGGATCATAGAAGGTTCGTGCAGCAGCACCTGCCACGGTGCGCCGGGTTCGCTCTGCTGCAGAAACAGGATGTTCTCGATTTTGCCGCCAAAGTCCTGCACGGCTTCATCAGCCAGCAGGGCGGGAGCGGGCACCACAAAATAATGGTCCACCATGCGGCCATCTTTGAAGTTGTGTTCGATCACGGCAGGAATTTCGTTTTCCGCCTGTTCGGCTTTGTACTGCATGCGCAGCGAAAGAAAATCTGCCACGGTAAGGGTAGTGGGCATAGGCACCTCCGGTGGTTAGGTAGGAGTTAGGAGTTAGGAATTATAGGGAACGCGGAATTCCAACACAAATAAAAAATGATGGTGGGAAATTGGCTTAGTGTCATTATACCACATCTTTACGAAGTTGGGATAACGGAAAAAAGCAAATTTCGTGCGCGGCGCGGGGCCGCGGCCACCATCATGGTTGGGATGCTATTTAGGGCAACACCGCACAATTCCCGCCTTACGGCTTAAGCACCGCTTTCGTTGCGGTACCCGCATCGTGCTTCGGGGGCGCCCCTCGCGGCCACGGCCACCATCATGGTTGGGATGCTATTTAGGTGTCAAACACACCCGTCAGATAAGCGCAGGATCAGACGCGCAGGCTGGTGCCTTCGCCGGTGCCGGGGTTGGAGTCGAACTCGTAATCATTGCCGGGCAGGATGGCGTTCAGCAGGATGCCGGCCAGGGCAGCAATGGCCAGGCCGGACAGGGTAACGCTGACACCGCCGATGCCGAAGGTGATGCCGCCCACGGAGTTAAAGCCCAGAGCGCACACCAGGATAACGGCAGCAATGATCAGGTTACGGCTGTTGGTAAAGTCGACCTGATTTTCCACTACGTTGCGAACACCGATGGCGGAGATCATGCCGTACAGCACAAAGCTGATACCACCGATGATGCCGGAAGGAATGGTGTTGATGATGGCTTCAAACTTGGGGCAGAAGCTCAGGATGCAGGCAAATACAGCGGCAATGCGGATGACCAGGGGATCATAGATCTTGGTCAGGGCCAGAACGCCGGTGTTTTCGCCGTAGGTGGTGTTGGCGGGGCCGCCCAGCAGGCCGGCCATGGCGGTTGCCAGACCGTCGCCCATCAGGGTGCGGTTCAGGCCGGGGTCACGGATATAGTTGCGGCCGGTGGTGGCGCTGATGGCGGCAATATCGCCGATGTGCTCCATCATGGTTGCAATGGCAATGGGCATGATGGTGAACAGGGCGCTGATGAATTTTTCGCTGCCGTCAATGGAAAACAGACCCATGGCCTCTTTGTGAATGGGGAAACCGATCCAGGAGGCCTCGCCGATGGCGGCAAAGTCAACCGCACCAGTTACCAGGGCAACCGCATAGCTGACCAGAACACCGATCAGAATGGGCAGGATCTTGACCATGCCTTTGCCCCAGATGTTGCAGATGATAACGGCGGCCAGCGCCACAAAAGCCAGCAGCCAGTTGCTCTGGCAGTTGTTGATGGCGGACGGGGCCAGGATCAGGCCAATGGAGATGATGATGGGGCCGGTGACAACAGGCGGGAAGAACCGCATGATGCGGCGGATGCCGAACACCGAGATCAGCCCGCTGACCAGCACATACAGCAGGCCGCTGAACGCAACGGCTGCGCAGGCGTAGGGCAAGTTTTCCGGGTTGGCACCGTCATTGCTGACAATGGCAAAGCCGCCCAGGTAGGCAAAGCTGGAACCCAAAAATGCGGGAACCTTGCCCTTGCAGATGATGTGGAACAGCAGCGTGCCAAGGCCGGCGCACAGCAGCGTGGTGGAAACGCTCAGGCCGGTCAGCAGGGGAACCAGCACGGTTGCGCCAAACATGGCGAACATGTGCTGCGCACCCAGGATCAGCATCCGGGGCGTGCCCAGTTTTTTGGCATCGTAAATGCCCTGGGAATAATCAATGGGATTGCTCATAAAATGAATCCTCCTTACCGTGCATGTGTGTGCGGCCGGCGTGCAGAATGCCGCAAACAGAACCGGCCGGACAAAAAAACACACATACTTTATCTAGTCTACCAGAAACGACAGTAAAACACAAGTTGAAAAACTGCCAAATACTGCTGCATTTTGTTCGCCGGGAGTGTCAGGTTCCACAGCGTGCTTTTTGCCTGGCGGTATGGTATAATTTAAGGCAACACCGCACAATTCTAAGTGCCGATACGGCGAGCGAGGTGCGGCAGATGCTAAGCCAAAAGCGCAGATAATACTGGATGTCTTATCGAGCATTTTTCGGCAAAAGCCCCTCGCAGATGCCGTGCCGCAGCTTCCGGAGCGCTGTTTCCGCCACTGGCGGCGCTCACCTTTGCAGCATCCAGTAAGGCGGGAATCTGCCGCACCTCGCTTGCCGTATCGGTGTGCGGTGTTGCCTTAAAAATAAAAAGCGGCGAAAGAGAGGCAGCTGAGATGATCCGCCATATTTTGTTCTGGAAATATACCGACGCTGTAAAAGCACAGCATCAAGAAGCCGAAGCTTTGAAGTTTTTACAAAATTCCGTTGCCACCATGCGGGGCAGGATCGACGGCTTGCTGTGCATTGAAATTGGCCTCAACCTGGCCGGAGGGGACTATGACTTGATATTCTATGCAGAACTGCGGGATGAACAGGCGCTGCAATGCTTCCAGCAGCATCCGCTGCACGCTGCCCACCGTGAGCGCTGCAAAGACCTTGTAACGGCGCGCTTGTGCGGTGATGTGAGAGTGGGTACGAATTAAAGGCCAGTTGCGCAAAAAGTGCGGCGGAAAGCCGTGCAAATGTGGTCATTCTCGGCATGTTTTTTGCCGGAATGATATGGTATAATCGTATCATCAAAACAATCCTGCGGGCCTGCCCCAAGCATGGCTGCGGGAATGTAAGGACGTAATATAAAGAGGGATCAATGTGGATAATTTAATGTTCAGCCTGAATGCGACCCTTCCGGTATTTCTGGTGATGGTCATTGGATGGGCACTGGGGCAAAAAGGCTTTTTGCCAAAGCAGTTCTGCACCGTGGCCGACAAGCTGGTGTTCAAGGTAACGCTGCCGGTCATGCTGTTCTGTGATATGGCAACCCTGGACCTTGCCCACAGCTTTGATGCAAAGTTTGTCTTGTTCTGCTTTGCGGTAACGGCCATTGCCATTGTGGTCATCTGGGTGCTGGCGCGCCGCCTGTTGAAAGATAAAACCCTGGTGGGTGAGTTCGTACAGGCCAGCTACCGCAGCAGCGCGGCCATTCTGGGCGTGGCGTTCATCCAGAACATTTACGGCACTTCCGGCATGGCCCCCCTGATGATTTTGGGCAGTGTGCCGCTGTTCAACATTTTTGCGGTCATTATCCTGACGGTGGAAAGCCCGCAGCAGCATGGCAAAGTGACCCCCTCCAAGCTGCTGTACGGTGTGCTGACCAACCCCATTCTGGACGGCATTATTCTGGGTACGCTGTACAGCCTGCTGCCCTTTGGCCTGCCTACCCTGGCGCAGAAAACCCTGACCAGCCTTTCCAGCCTGACCACCCCGCTGGCGCTGCTTTCCATCGGCGCTTCGTTTGAGGGAGCCAAGGCCATCAAAAAGCTGGCACCCACCCTGGTGGCGGCTTGCTGCAAGCTGATGGTGCTGACCACGATCTTTATCCCCATTGCCGTCAAGCTCGGTTTCCGGGACCAGCAGCTGATTGCCCTGCTCATCATGCTGGGCAGCCCCACCACGCCAAGCTCTTACGTTATGGCCAAGAACATGGGCCATGAGGGTGTGCTGACGGCCAGCTGTGTGGCGGCAACCACGCTGTTCTCGGCGCTATCGCTGACGTTCTGGATCTTTGTTCTGCGTAGCGGCGGCTATATTGCTTAAAAATACAGAATATCTTAACACAAAACGAACCCCCTTTGCATAGTGTGAAATGAGGGCGGGCGGCAAGCCTGCAACACACAGCAAAGGGGGATTTTTTATGGCAAATGCAATGCCGGAATATGGCGGAACCGTGCTGCGGCCGGGGGCATCCGGCCCGGATATTGCCCTGGTACAGCGCTGGCTGGGCGGACTGAATGTGGATGGACGCTACGGTGCCAGCACCGAAACCGCAGTGCGGCGCTTCCAGCGGGAACAGGGGCTGAAAATTGACGGCCACGTGGGCCGCGATACCTGGGATGCCCTGTACCGCGCCTGGGCGGATAAAAACGGGGAAGGGGAGATCTGGCCCGGTGTTACCATGCGCCGCGGCAGCAGGGGCGCAACCGTGAAAAGCGCCCAGCAGAAATTGAAAACCCTGGTGCCGGAACTGACCACCGATGGCCGTTACGGTGCCAGCACGCGGGAAGCGGTTCTGGCCTGGCAGGTAGTGCATGACCTGAAACCGGACGGCATGCTGGGCCGCGCAACCTGGAACAGCCTGTACGGTGTCACTACCAGAAAAGCATAACAAACGCAAAACAGCATCCGCATGGCGGCCCACGGGCAGGGGGCACCATACGGATGCTGTTATTTTGTGAAAAGCAAAGGCAATACCGCACAATTCCCGCCTGACGGCTTAAGCACTGCTCCGGCGGCTGCGGCACGGCAACTGCGTTGCCAAAATGCTCGATAAGACATCCAGTATTATCTGCGCTTTTGGCTTAGCAGCTGCCGCACCTCGCTCGCCGTATCGGCACTTAGAATTATGCGGTATTGCCCAAAGCCGGAACCATCAAGTAAGAAAAAGCGGAAGAACCAGTGCGACGACCCCAAATACCGCAAACAGCACACCGCCGATTTTGGTGTTCAGGATATAAAAGTCCGACGGTCCGTCTGCCGCATAGGACTTCCACTGCTCTGTCAGCGCCCAGAGCCATTCCGGTTTCAGAAAAATCAGGATGCCGCCAACGATAAATGCAATACAGCCGAAAGGGTACCACCATGGCATAACATCGACCTCCCAACAAAATCAAACGGTCTGTGCGGCAAACAGGCGGACGCCCGCTGAGTTATAGCCCCAGCAGTACCGGCACAACATTCAGCACGACCATAACAACAGCAAAAGCAATAAAGCAGCCGTAAATAATCCTGGAGGTTCGACTCGCAGCTTTTTTGATGCAGAACGCCAGAAAAAGGATCCAGACCAGGTATGCCACAACCAGAAACACAAGGTGGGCCAGAAACGCCAAGAAGAACAGCATGTTTACAATTTTAATGCCGTTTTCGGAGAAGAGCAGCTGTTTGAATTTTTCCATGTTTCTCTCACTTTCTGGTCATGTTCCAATGGAATAAGGGGCTTTTTTCCAGTATATCAGATAACTGCCTCCTGCGCCACCCCAAAACAAAAAGCACCCGGAAAAATCCGGGTGCCAGTTCATGATGATATAAGCAGAAATCAGCGCTCTTCCAGCGGCAGGTACTCCTGCGGCTCGCCCAGGTATTTGTAAGCGGGGCGAATGATGCGGTTGGCGTACTCAACTTCTTCTACGCGGTGGGCGCACCAGCCGGGTACACGGGCAATGGCAAACAGCGGGGTGTACAAATCTTCGCTGATGCCCAGCATGCGGTAGATCAGGCCGCTGAACAGGTCCACGTTGGCGCAAACCTTTTTGGGGCCGTGCTTTTCTTCGGCAAAAATCTCCGGGGCCAGGCGCTCAATGCTGCACAGCATGTTATATTCTTCATCGTAGCCTTTGTAGGCAAGGCTGCGGGCGTGGTTTTTCAGGATCTGGGCGCGCGGGTCGCTCAGGGTGTACACCGCGTGGCCCATGCCGTAAATCAGGCCGCTGCCGTCACCGGCTTCCTTGCGGATGATCTTGCGCAGCATCTCGCGCACTTCGCCGTCATCCTCCGGGTGCTCCACATTGGCCAGGATGTAATCCAGCTGGTGCATAACTTTCAGGTTGGCACCGCCGTGCTTGGGGCCTTTCAGGGCACCGATGGCCGCAGAGATGGCTGCGTATGTATCGGTGCCGGAGGAGGACAGCACACGGGTGGTAAAGGTGGAGCAGTTGCCGCCGCCGTGGTCTGCGTGAACCAGCAGGCACAGATCCAGCAGGCGTGCTTCCTCGTGGGTGAACTTCTGGTCTGCACGGTAGGAGCTCAGAATGTGCTCCGCAGTGCTCTGCCCGGCGATGGGGTAATGGAAGTACATGCTTTCGTGGTCATACACACGGCGCTTGAGCTGGTAGGCGTTCACCATCATGGTGGGCAGCTCGGCAATCAGGTTGATGCTCTGGGTCAGGATGTTGGGCAGGCTCAGATCATCGGCGTGCTCGTCATAGCTGTACATCGAAAGCACGCTGCGCGCCATCTTATTCATAATGTTGGGGGAGGGCGAGTTCATGATCATGTCGTCCGCAAAGCCTTGGGCAGTTCGCGGTGCTCATCAATCAGCTTGCAGAACCGGGCATACTGTTCCTGGGTGGGCAGTGCGCCAAACAGCAGCAGCCACACCACTTCCTCAAACATGAAGCGGTCGTTCTTGTCGGCTTCGGCGGCCAGAGTGTCAATATCAATGCCGCGGTAAACCAGGCGGCCCGAAATGGGGCGGATGGTGCCTTCGGGCAGCTTTTCGTAACCAATAACGCTGGAAACATTGGTAATGCCCGCCAGAACACCGGTGCCGTCCGGGTTGCGCAGACCGCGCTTAACGCCAAGGCGGTCCGCAATGTGGGGGTCAAGATGCTTGTTGTGCGCAATATACTCATTGCACAAAAGTTCAATATCTTCCGGGTCAAGCGCCGGAACATCCGGGTAATACATCAGATGCGCCCTCCTTACTTTCCTGCAAAAGCGCCGCTGGGGGCTTTTGCCTGCACTCTATTACCAGCACGTACAAAAAACGGGCACAGCGCCCGCAGTGCGCCCTGCCCGCCGCCATGCGGGCCAAAAACGCTTCAAAGTGCTGAACAGTTACAATTTTATAGTATTTGAGCGCTGTAGTCAAGCATGAATCTTAAAGAATTGTAAATATGAACGAAACATGACTTTATAAAATAAAGCTTGAATCCGCAAAATACAGGTGCAACTTTAATGAATTACGTTGACAAGGCTGACCAAAATGGGTATACTCAAACTGTAATATTATTAAAACAAATTTTTTGCAGGTGTGGTTCAGCTTTTGGCAGGTTTGTCCTGCGTTAAGGCGGGGCCCACCGGCAAAAAGCAGTCCGGCAGGGCGGGGTAAACGGCCACGGCACGCCGCACCCCTGCCGCTTTTTTAGAAAGGGGCAAACCGATATGAAGGCAGTTTTGATTCCTGGTGACGGCATTGGCCGCGAAATTGCGCAGAGCGTGCGCAAAATTTCGGATGTTTTGGCAACCGGTATTGAATGGGAAGAATACGCCGCCGGCGCAGAGTACGCCGCAGAGCATGGTGAGCTTTTGCAGCCCGGCGCACTGGATGCCATTGAAGAATACGGCTGGGCGCTGAAAGGCCCCACCGCAACCCCTATCGGCAAAGGGTTCCGCAGCATCAACGTGCAGCTGCGCCAGCGCTTTAATACCTACGCCAACCTGCGCCCCGTGCGCACCCTGCCCGGTGTGCCCACCCGCTTTGAAAATGTGGACCTTGTTATTGTGCGCGAAAACACCGAGGACCTGTATAAAGGCATCGAGTACATGCTGAACGATGAGATCGCCAACGGCGTAAAGCTCATCACCCAAGCCCGCCTGCGAGCGCATCTGCCGTTTTGCCTTTGATTACGCTGCCGCCAACGGCCGTAAAAAGGTGACTGCAGTCCATAAGGCCAACATCATGAAGCTGACCGACGGCATGTTCCTGTCCACCTTCCGCGAGGTCGCCAAGGATTACCCCGCTATTGAAGCAGACGACTGCATTATTGACGCCCTGTGCATGAAGCTGGTGCAGAAGCCGGAGCAGTTTGACGTTCTGGTTGCCCCCAACCTGTACGGTGATATCATCAGCGACCTGTGCGCCGGTCTGGTGGGCGGCCTGGGCTTTGCCCCCTCTGCCAACATTGGCGCCAAGACCCGCATCTATGAGGCTGTCCACGGCTCCGCCCCCGACATTGCAGGCCAGAACAAGGCCAACCCCAGCGCCATCCTGATGGCATTTGCCATGATGCTGAACGACCTGGGCATGACGGATAAGGCCGCCAGGCTGAACGCCGCCATTCTGGCACAGGTTGCCGAGGGTAAGGCTGTTACCGCGGATATTGGCGGTACCGCCACCACCACCGAATTTACTGACGCTGTTGCGGCACGGCTGTAATAAAGCCGTCTTGCAGGAAGGAGCATGAAAATGAAACTGCACGACCACGGCGTGTACCTGGTCAACGGCCAGCTGACCGATACCGCACCGGCCCATGTGACCGAAGCAGAGGCCCGCAAGGGCACCATTGCTTACGGCATTCTGAAAGCCCATAACACTGCGCCGGATATGAAAGACCTGCGCATCAAGTTTGATTCGATGACTTCCCACGATATTACTTATGTGGGCATCATCCAGACGGCGCGCGCCTCCGGCATGGAAAAGTTCCCCTGCCGTATGTGCTGACCAACTGCCACAACTCTCTGTGTGCGGTGGGCGGCACCATCAACGAGGACGACCATCAGTTTGCCCTTTCCGCTGCGCATAAATACGGCGGTATTTATGTTCCGCCCAACATGGCAGTTATCCACAGCTATAACCGCGAGATGATGGCAGGCTGCGGCCGCATGATCCTGGGCTCTGACTCCCATACCCGCTATGGCGCACTGGGCACTATGGCCGTGGGCGAAGGCGGCGGCGAGCTGGCCAAACAGCTGGTGGGCCGTACCTATGATATGGCCATGCCCGGCGTGATCTGCGTTTACCTGACCGGCAGGCTGAACCCCGGCGTTGGCCCGCATGACGTGGCGCTGGCCCTGGTTGGCGCAACCTATGCCAACGGTTATGTGAAGAATAAGGTCATGGAATTTGTTGGCCCCGGCGTTGCCAGCCTTTCCGCAGACTGCCGCAACGGCATTGACTGTATGACCACCGAGACCACCTGCTGGTCCAGTATCTGGCAGACCGATGGCGTGACCGAGGAATACCTCGCAGGCCATGGCCGTGCCGATGCTTATAAAGAGCTGAAGCCCGCCGATGTTGCCTATTACGATGGCTGCATCGAGCTGGATCTTTCCAAGATCGAGTGCATGATCGCACTGCCCATGCATCCCAGCTATGCTTACCCCATCCGCGAACTGAAGGCAAACGCCAAGGATCTGCTGCATGAGATCGAAACCCGCGCCAATGAGCAGCTGAGCGGCAAGGTCAAGATGGATCTTGTCAGCAAGGTGCGCGCCGACGGCAGCATTTATGTGGATCAGGGCATTGTGGCTGGCTGCTCCGGCGGCACTTATGAGAACCTGTGTGCTGTGGCTGACATCCTGCGCGGCAAGAGCTGCGGCAACGGCGAGTTCAAGTTCAGCGCTTACCCGGACAGCATGCCCACCTACCTGGAGCTGGTCAAGAACGGCGTGGTGGCCGATATCGTTTCCGCTGGCGGCATCTTCCGCGAATGCTTCTGCGGCCCCTGCTTCGGCGCAGGTGATACCCCGGCCAATGGCGAGTTCAGCATCCGCCACACCACCCGCAATTTCCCCAACCGCGAAGGCTCCAAGCCCGGCGAGGGTCAAATCTCCGGCGTGGCGCTGATGGATGCCCGCTCCATTGCGGCTACCGCAGCCAACGGCGGCATTCTGACCGCAGCCAGCGAGGTTTGTGACCACGACTACACCGCACCCAAGTATCACTTTGACCGGGGTGTGTACGATAAGCGTATCTATAACGGCTGGGGCAGCCCCGAACCGGAAACCGCCCTGCGCTTTGGCCCCAACATCAAGGATTGGCCGCAGCAGCCGGAACTGACGGATGACCTGCTGGTCAAGATTGTCAGCTACATCACCGACCCTGTCACCACCACCGATGAGCTGATCCCCTCCGGTGAGACTTCTTCCTTCCGCTCCAACCCGCTGCGCCTGGCAGAGTTCACCCTGTCCCGCAAGGACCCGGCCTATGTCGGCCGCGCCAAGGCAGTCAAGGTTCTGGACGAAGCCCGCACCGCAGGCACTCTGCCGGAAGAAGTACAGGCTGTGTATGCCGCGCTGGAAAAGGCCGGTTACAAGCCGAACGCCGCAGCCACCAATATTGGCTCCGCCATCTTTGCCAATAAGCCCGGCGATGGCTCCGCACGTGAGCAGGCGGCTTCCTGCCAGCGCGTGCTGGGCGGCGCGGCCAACTTTGCCAAGGAGTATGCAACCAAGCGCTACCGCTCCAACTGCATCAACTGGGGCATGTTGCCCTTCCTGGTGGAGGACCCCAGCGTGTTTGAACTGGGCGACTGCATCTACCTGCCCGGCGTGCGCAAGGCTCTGCTGGAAGCTGCCGATACCATGCCCGCCGTGGCTGTTAAGCCCGATGGCAGTGTGAAGGAGTTCACCGTAAAGCTTGGTGCCCTGACCGATGCCGAGCGCCAGATCCTGGCCGATGGCTGCCTGATCAACTACTACAAAAATAACTGATTGATTTAATGTTTCAAAACGCCTCCCGGCGGACCGTGGGTCCAGGCCGGGAGGCGTTTTTCGCTTGGAAAAAGCGTTGGGTTAAAAAAGAATAGTGAATCATTGTGGTGGACCGCGGCACAAACATGCCGCTCAAAAATATTAGGGCAACACCGCACAATTCCCGCCTTGCGGCTTAAGCACCGCTCCGGCAGCTGCGGCACGGCATCTGCGTTGCAAAAATGCTCGATAATGTCGGGTTGCGGTACCCGCATCGTGCTTCGGGGGCAAAAGCCCCTCGCACTCTGCGACCGCTGCCCCTGCTTCGGTTCGCTGTTTCCGCCACTGGCGGCGCTCACCTTTGCAGCATCCAGTATTATCTGCGCTTTTGGCTTGGCATCTGCCGCACCTCGCTCGCCGTATCGGCACTTAGAATTATGCGGTATTGCCTTAGGCGATTGAGCCTTTTGAAATGTGAGACGAACAATGAAAAAATTGTAGGGCGCGATGCCCTCATCGCGCCGCAGAGAAACGTAAAGCAGTTGACGCAAACCCGCAAATCATCTGTAGGGGGACAATGACGAGCATCGTCCTGTGGCGGTTTGCCCAATGCGGGACCATTGAAAAAAGTATTGCCTATTTAGGTTGGCGGGCGCACAATATGTGCCCCTACGGGTGAGATGCCAATAAATGCCCGACATAACACATAAAAACTGCAATATAAAAATCACCCGCATACCGCTCCACCACCCCGCATATAAAATCCATAATAAACCCAACCCCGTCTCCAATTTCTAATTGCTTGCGCCCAACTCCGAACTCCTCCCTCCTAACTCCTAACTAACTGGGGTGTTCACTATGCTTCTTCCTCTCCTCATGACAACCATCGCCGGTCTGTCCACTGGTCTGGGCGGGCTGATTGCGGCGCTGTTCCAGCCAACGCCAAGGCTGATGGCGTTCTGCGGCGGCTTTGCCGGGGCGGTCATGCTGACCGTCAGTTTGGCGGACCTGGCTCCGGCGCTGCTGGATTTTTACGGGGCGCTGCTTTCACCCTTTGGCTGTGGGGCTGCGGCTGCGGCACTGCTGCTGGGTGGTATGCTGGCAGCCTGGCTGTTGGCCTGTGCTCTGCCGGACGAGGATACACTGGCCGACCGTTTTGGCTCCCGCACCCAGGGCTCTGCCATGCGGGCTGCGCTGGTAACGGGGGCAGCCCTGCTGTTGCATAACCTGCCGGAGGGCATCCTGACCCTGCTGACCAACGTCTCGGACCCGCAGCTGGGGGCACGCACGGCACTGGCGATTGCCCTGCACAATATCCCGGAGGGATTGGCTGTTGCGGTACCTTTTGCCTGCGCCACCGGCAGCCGGGCCAAGGGTGCCGTGGCTGCGCTGGTATCCGGCCTTGCGGAACCGGCGGGGGCCGTTTTGGCGGCACTGGTGCTGGCCCCACTGTTGACGCCGGGACTTTTGAACGGCATTGTGGCTGTGGTGGCGGGCATTATGCTGTGGGTGGCGGCTGCCCAGCTGCTGCCCGCGGCGTTTGAACCGGCGTGGCGCAAAATGGGGGTGACAGGCTTTTGCGCGGGGGTGCTGATGATGATTCTTGGCATTGCAGCGTTGGCTTGATTGTGGTATACTATAACCTGTATTTGTCTGGGGTGCAAATAGTGCCTGGAAACTATGCAGGGGAGGGAAAATATCCATGCCATACCGCCGCAGCTGCGCCGCGTGCGCACTGGCAGCCGCGCTGTTGCTTTCCGGCTGTTCTGCCGTAACCGGCAGCGATGTGGAATCCCTGCTGCGCGCGCCGCAGGCTTCCGGCGAGACGAGCGCCGTACAAAAGGCGCTCAACAGCGCCCTTGGTGTAACCGCGACCCTGAAATACCCTGCCAGCGGCGATTTTCTTTCCCCTCTTTTGTTTGGCGATTGGGATGGTGACGGCCAGGATGAAGCCGCCGTGCTGTACACGCTGGATGCCTCTGCGGGCAATGTGTACCTGGCTGTTCTGGAACCGACCGAGGAAAACGGCTGGCGGGTGACGCAGACGGCAGAAGGGCTTTCCAGCGAGGTGGAAAGCGTGAACACCGCCCATCTGCGGGATGAAAATTCCTTGCAGATCCTTGTCGGCTATGCCAGCGCCCAGGGCGACCGTTATATGGTGGTGTATCTGTACACCGAGGATGGCCTGCAGATCATCATCAAGCAGGCATACACCGAAATGATCCTTGCCAACCTGACGGGCGGAGAGGACACCCAGGATTTGGTATTGGCCCTGCCTGCTGAGCAGGAGGGCGGCGGCCTGAACCTGCAGCTGCTGACCAACACCGAGGATGGCTTCCGCTCCGCCCAGACCCTTGCGATTGGTGATTACAGCGGCTGTGCGGCCCTGCACGCGGGCATTGGTGCGGACGATGGCAACTATCTGGTGGTGGATGGCTGGACAGGTGCTTCCGGCACCAGCCTGGCAAGTTCTATTGTAGTGTATGACCCGGAAACCCGATTTTTGCAGACCTACCGCCCGGCGGGCGTGGCCAACCTGACCAAAGCGACCCTGCGGTATGACGCCGCGCTGGTCAGCACCGATCTGGACGGCAACGGAACGATCGAGATTCCCACGATGATCGATGACGGCGGCAAAATTTCCACCGGAATGGACAAGCGGCTGCGCTTTATCCTGTGGCGGGATTTTGCTGCGGCGGATGAGACCGGCAGCCACTTTGGTGTGTATGACAGCGAGTACAGCTTCTTTCTGGAGCTGCCGGAATCCATGCACGGCTCGGTGCTGCTGCGCACCAACCGGGATGGCAGCGGCTGGATGGTGTGCAACCGCGAGGGTACCACAGTTTATTGCGAACTGCGCCTGACCGACCCCGCCAAAGAAACCCAAACCCCGGACATCGATGGGGAACAGACCGAAGCCGGGGAGTACCGCCGCATTGCCAACATTGGCAGCCAGCAGCTGCAGGCCCGCGTGGTGACACCGTATTATGGCCTGAGTATTGACGATATCATCCACGGAACAACCGTGTTCCGTTAAAAAGAAAAACTAAAAATATACGGTGAAACGCGCATGTCTATCTGCGGGCGGTGCGCCATAACAATCAGGCGGCGGGAAACAGAATCCCGACCGGGAAAGGAAACAATGAAACGTATTCTGGTCGTAGAAGACGAAGCCAGCATCCGCGAACTTGTGGCACTGAACCTGAAAATGACAGGCTGGGAAGTATTGGAAGCCCCCAGCGCGGAACGTGCGCTGGAGTTGATCCAGAAAAATCCCCCCTGCGATGTAGCGCTGCTGGATATCATGCTGCCGGGCATGGATGGGTTTTCGCTGTGCGAAACCATCCGCCACGGTGACCCGTACATCGGTATTATTATGGCGTCCGCCAAAGGGCAGGAGAGCGATAAGATCCGCGGCCTTTCCATCGGCGCGGATGATTACATCACCAAGCCGTTCTCGGTGTCGGAGCTGATGGCCCGCGTGGAAGCGCTGGCCCGCCGAGTGCGCCGCAGCGCCACTGCGGACGATGAACAGGCAGGCTCCGAGCCGGATCAGCTGGTCAGCGGCCCTTTTGTGCTGGATGAAAAAAGCCGCGTGCTGTACAAATCCGGCAAGCCCATTGACCTGACCCAGGTGGAATTTCAGATCATGGAGCTGTTTTTCCGCAACCCCGGCACTGCCCTGGTGCGCGAAAAGATCCTGGAAGGCGTTTGGGGCAAGGGGTATTTCGGCGATGTCAAGATCGTGGATGTCAACATCCGCCGCCTGCGCATGAAAGTGGAAGATGAACCCAGCAGCCCCCAGCACATTTTGACCGTCTGGGGCTATGGCTACCGCTGGAACGCATAATTACCGCATTTTTATGGAAAGGGGGCTGCCGCCTGTGCAGAGCATTACCCGCCGCTGGCTGCGCGGCAGCCTGCTGATTACCATTTGCATCCTGGCTGCGGCGCTGGGGCTGTTTTTGTATTACAGCCACCAGAATTTGTACGGCGGGGTGCAGCGTGCCATGCAGGCGCGGTTTTCCACCGTGGAGGGACGTTTGCAGGCAACCGGCACCGCCGGCAGCAGCCAGGCAACGTCTGAAAGCCGCAGCCAGTCCCTGCGCCGCACGGTGGAACAGTTTGATGAAAAAGATAAGTTCGAGTTCATGCTGTTGGATTCCTCCGGCGTGGTGCTGGCAACCTCCAGCGGCACCATGAACAAGAATCTGCTGAGCGAGGGCAGGGATTTTTATCAGGCTGTCACCGGCTCCACCGGCAGCGGCATGGTCACTTTCCGCACAGCGGACGGCGAACACGTGATGGCTGTTACCAGCCTGGTGCCTTATGCGGCGGGCAATGTGACGGCCATGCGCCTTGTTACCAGCCTGACGCTGGTGGACCGCCAGTGGTACAGCACGCTGATGGTTTCGTTCGGCGTGGCGGCGGTGGTGCTGGGGTTTGCGGTGTTCAGCGGCCTGTTTTTTATCCGCACCATTGTGCGGCCGCTGGGCCAGGTGGAAGCCACCGCCAATCGCATTGCCCACGGCGATTTGACCACCCGCCTGCCGGATGCCCCGTATGACGATGAGATCGGCCGCCTGTGCAAAGCCATCAACCAGATGGCCGAGGACCTGACAAAAACGGAACGGATGAAAAACGAGTTCATCTCCTCTGTCAGCCACGAACTGCGCACTCCGTTGACCAGCATCAAAGGCTGGGTGGAAACCATCGCCAACATCCGTGACCCCGATGACGAAAACTACCGCAAGGGTATTACCATTATCCGCAGTGAGACCGACCGCCTGTATGATATGGTGGAGGAACTGCTGGATTTTTCCCGCCTGCAAAACGGCATCAAGCTGAACTGCGAGGTGCTGGATTTTGTGGCCGAAGCCACCGACGCTGCCCTGTTTGTGGAAGCCCGCATCCGGCAGGAGGGGCTGCACCTTGTGTATGACGAACCGCCGGAGCCGTATCCCGTTTGGGCTGACCCCGCCCGCCTGCGCCAGGTGTTTGTCAACGTATTTGATAACGCCATCAAATATTCGCCGCCGGAAGGAACCATTTTCTTTACTTTGACCCGCACCGCCACCACCGTAACGGCCAGCATCCGGGATCAGGGCCGCGGCATTGCGCCGGATGACCTGCAAAACGTAAAGATGAAATTCTTCAAAGCCAAAAACGCCGTGCGTGGTTCCGGCATCGGCCTGGCGGTGGTGGATGAGATCACCAAAGCACTGGGCGGTACGGCGGATATCACCTCAACGTTGGGGCAGGGTACCACCGTTACCATCACCCTGCCCATCTACCACGCTGGGCAGGAACATCTGCACGCGCCGATTTGACCGCAAAAATAAAGGAGAACCCATGCCGCAAGAACAACGTCCAACTGAAAAATTCCGTACCTCTGTGGGCGGCCAGGCCCTGATGGAGGGCATTATGATGCGCGGCCCTGAAAAAATCTGCTGCGCGGTACGCCGCCCGGACGGCACGATTGATCTGAGCTATTCCGATGTGACCACCCACTGGTACAATAAAGTTCCCCTGGTGCGCGGAGTGTGCAATATGGTGGAAAACCTGATGAACGGGTACAAATACCTGATGCACTCCGCCGATATTGCCATGACGGAAGAGGAAAAAGAGGAAGAAAAGCAGAACGAGAGCAAGCTGGACCGCTGGCTGGACGAACACGCCGGCCCCAAGGTACAAAGTGCGCTGATGACCCTTTCCGCCTGCGCAGGTGTAGTGCTGGCAATTTTTCTGTTTACCTTTCTGCCTACGTTCCTGACTGGGCTGGTGGCAAAAGTGATCCCCATGGGGCGCTGGCCGCGGGTCATCTTGGAAGCAGTGCTCAAGCTGGCAATCTTTTTGGGTTACATGTTCCTCTGCACCCGCATGAAGGAAATCCACCGCATGTTCCAGTACCACGGGGCTGAGCACAAAACGATTGCCTGCTATGAGGCAGGTGAGGAATTGACGGTTGCTAACATCCGCAGACATACGCGGTTCCACCCCCGCTGCGGCACCAGTTTTTTGATTCTGGTCATTCTGGTCAGCATTGTGCTGTATGCGGTGCTGCCGTGGAGCGGTACCATGCTGCGCGTGCTGTACAAGCTGGCCATGCTGCCGCTGCTGGTGGGCATCTGTTATGAGATTTTGAAGTGGGCAGGGCGTTCCAACTCGCTGCTGGCACGGGCTGTTTCGATGCCGGGGCTTTGGCTGCAGCACCTGACGACCTTTGAGCCGGAAGATGACATGATTGAAGTGGCCATCGCCGCCGTTACCCCCGTACTGCCCAAAAAGCCGGAGGACGGCCAATGGTAACGCCGCTTGCCCCACAGCAGCTGGCGGGCATTCTGCCGCGCCAGGCTGTGCGCATGGTGCAGGATGCTCTGCAGGCCGCAGGCTGCCCCGATGCTGATTACGACGCCCGCGAACTGCTGCGCATTGCCGCTGGAAAAGATCCGCGCTTGCTGTTTGACCCGCTTACCCGGCCGCAGGCTGAGTGCTTGGCGGAACTGGCGGCTCAGCGCATGCAGCGGGTGCCGCTGCAATACCTGGCAGGGGAGTGGGACTTTCTGGGGTTGACCTTCAAAGTCGGCCCCGGTGTGCTCTGCCCCCGCGCAGACAGCGAGGTGGTGTGCGAAACTGCCATTGAGCTGTTGCAGCAGATGGCAAAACCTGAGCCCCGGGTGCTGGACCTGTGTGCCGGAACTGGCTGCCTGGGCATTGGCATCCGCCATTTTGTGCCAAGTGCCGGCGTGACCTGCGTGGAAAAAAGCCCGCAGGCGCTGCAATACCTGCAAGCCAACGTACATGGCACCGGTGTGCAGGCAAAGGCAGCGGATGTGCTGCAATACTGGCGAGAGCTTATGCCCCAAAGCGTGCAGCTGATCATCTCCAACCCGCCGTACCTGACCGGGGCAGAGATGCAGGCCCTGATGCCGGAGACCGCCCACGAGCCAGCTATGGCGCTGGACGGCGGAACGGATGGGTTGGATTTTTACCGCGCCATTGCCGCCCACTACCGTGATATTGTCTGCCCCGGTGGGTGGCTGGTGTTTGAAATTGGCTGTGCCCAGCGGGCGGATGTGATGGAGATATGCCGCCAAAACGGCTGGCAGCAAGTGCAGGCAAGGAAGGATTACGGCGGCAACGACCGTGTGGTGTACGCCCAACGGGTGAAATAAATCTGATTTTCAACGTTTTGCAGCTGAAATGTGGAAAATGCGAAGAAAATTTTGAAAAGATGACAACAAATGGTTGTAATTCGCGCCGCGATTGGTTATAATAATACCTGATAAACGCAGGACGACCATTTGGATAGCGGCGCACCTGCCGTACAAAATAAAAACAGCACCGCAGTTGCCTGTGGTGCATATGGGATACAACGCACGATCGCTCAGATAAGGAGATATAAACTTATGGCAGCAAAAAAGGAAAGTTCATCCAAGCAGCTCCCCACCGGCCCGGCAGGGGATAAAAAGGCAGCGCTGGAGACGGCACTGGCCCAGATCGAAAAGCAGTTTGGCAAAGGCGCCGTGATGAAGCTTGGGACCAACGTTGCCATGCAGGTGGATGCCATTTCCACCGGCAGCCTGGGGCTGGACCTGGCGCTGGGCATCGGCGGCCTGCCACGCGGACGCATCATTGAGGTATATGGGCCGGAATCTTCCGGTAAAACCACCCTGGCCCTGCATGTTCTGGCTGAAGCCCAGAAGCTGGGCGGCGAGGTTGCCTTTATCGACGTTGAGCACGCCCTGGATCCCACCTATGCCCGCGCCCTTGGCGTTGACATTGACAGCCTGCTGGTCAGCCAGCCGGATACCGGCGAGCAGGCCATGGAAATCTGCGAAGCTCTGGTACGCTCCGGCGCGATTGACGCTATTGTTGTGGACTCTGTTGCTGCCATGGTGCCCAAAGCCGAAATTGAAGGCGAAATGGGTGATTCCCACGTTGGCCTGCAGGCCCGCCTGATGAGCCAGGCTCTGCGTAAGCTGACCGGCATCATCGGCAAAACAAACACCGTCTGCATCTTTATTAACCAGCTGCGCGAAAAAGTCGGTGTGATGTACGGCAACCCTGAAGTGACCACCGGCGGCCGCGCCCTGAAATATTATTCCTCTGTACGTATTGATGTGCGCCGCATTGAGGGCCTGAAGGACGCCAGCGGTTCCTTTATCGGCAACCGTACCCGCGCCAAGATCGTCAAGAACAAAGTGGCACCCCCGTTCCGTGAGGCCGAGTTTGACATCATGTTCGGCGAGGGAATCTCCAAACTGGGCGAAATGATCGATCTGGGTGCTAAGCTGGGCATTGTGCAAAAGAGCGGCGCATGGTTCAACTATGGCGATATCCGCCTGGGCCAGGGCCGCGATAACGCCAAGCTCTACCTGAAAGAACACCCTGATGTGGCTGCTGAGATTGAAAAGCAGGTGCGCGAAAATGCGGACCGTCTGCTGGCGGCCGGCAAAAAGGGAACCGTGAAGCCGCTGGAGAAGCCGGCTGTTACCCCCGTTGCTGCTGAAGATGCCCCTGCCGCTCCCATGGCGGATGCACCCAAGACCACCGGCAGCGAGATGGACCTCGACATCATGGTTGACGAGTAAGCGATGCCGAAGCTGACACAGGTAAAAGAAACAAAAAGAGGCCGCTATGCGCTGTTCTTTGACGGCGAGTTTGCCTTTTCGCTGGACGAGGACACCTTTGCCATGGCGGGGCTGCATACCGGGGATGAGCTGGAAGAATGGCAGATCCATGACCTGCAGACCAAAAGCGACACCCGCAAGGCTGTGGATAAAGCCATGGACCTGCTGGCCCTGCGGGACCATGCAGCCGGGGAGCTTTATCAAAAGCTCTGCCGCAGCTTTGACCCCCACAGCGCTGCCGCCGCCGTGGCAAAAATGCAGGAGCTGAACCTGCTGGATGACGCCGGTTTTGCCCGCCGCCGTGCGGCGGAGCTGCTGCGCAAGCGCAAGAGCCGCCGTGCAATTTTGGATGATCTGCACGCCAAAGGCATTGACCGCGGCGCGGCCGCCGAAGCGGTGGAAGCTCTGTTTGCCCAAAGCGAGGAGGACGAGGAGGAAAACCCGGAGCTGGCCAATGCCCGCGCACTGGTGGAACGCCACTATGCCGCAAAGCTGGCACAGGGAATGGCAGCAGGTAGCTGCCGCTTTGGCACGGCGCGGGTTCTCCCACAGCGTGATCCGCCAGGCATTGGCAGATGCCGAGACAGAAGAAACCGAAGCGTAACACAAAAAAGTACACACCGCAGGGGCAAAAAATGCTCCTGCGGCATTGTGGTATCAATGCACCGAACGGATAACTTTGCCTGAATTTTGCCCAAGCAAGCGGCAGAGCCCAACATAACATACTGAAAAGAGAGACAGGAACAACCATACATGAATATTGCAATTATTTCCCTTGGATGCCCCAAAAACCAGGTCGATGCTGATGTATTCTGCCACGCGCTGATCAAGGCGGGCCACCAGACGGTTGCGGACCCCGAACAGGCGGACATTATTATTGTCAACACCTGCGGCTTTATCCAGTCCGCTAAAGAGGAAGCCATTGAAAACATTTTGATGGCCTGCCAGTATAAGCAGCAGAACCCCAACCTGAAGGTGATCGTGACCGGCTGCCTGGCTGAGCGCTATAAAACCCAGATTGTGAGCGAAATGCCGGAAGTGGACGCCGTTGTGGGCATTGGCTCCAACGCCGCTCTGCCCGCCATTGTGGAGCGCCTGACCGCCAACGGCGCGGGCCAGGTGGAAAGCTATGGCCCCAAATGCGATATGGAGCTGGGCGGTGCCCGTGTTATCAGCACGCCGCGCCACTATGCTTACCTGAAAATTGCCGAAGGCTGCAACAACCGCTGCCATTACTGTGCCATCCCGCTCATCCGCGGCCCGCTGCGCAGCCGCCCCATTGACGACTGTGTTGCCGAAGCTCGCTGGCTGGCCGGGGAGGGCGTGAAAGAGCTGATCCTGGTGGCGCAGGACCCCACCGCTTACGGCGAGGACTGGGGCAAACCCGGCGCAGTTTGCGAACTGTTGGATAAGCTGAACACCATTGAGGGCATCCGCTGGATCCGTGTGCTGTACGCCTACCCGGAGCGTATCTCCGATGAATTCATCGCAGCCCTTGTGCGCAACAATAAGGTTGTGCCGTATCTCGATCTGCCCATCCAGCACTGCGATGACGAGGTGCTGAAAAACATGAACCGCCGCGGCGGCCGCAAAGAAATTGAGGATGCCATCCGCCGCCTGCGCGCGGCCATCCCCAACATCACGCTGCGCACCACCCTGATTGCAGGTTTCCCGGGTGAGACCGAGGAACAGTACAGCGAGCTGTGCGACTTTGTCAAAACCGTCAAGTTTGACCGCCTGGGCTGCTTTGCCTATTCCGCCGAGGAAAACACCGTGGCCGCCAAGATGGACAACCAGATTGACGAGGAAGTCAAGCAGCGCCGCGCAGACCACATTATGGAGCTGCAGGCCGAGATCAGCGCGGAAAAGGAAGCAGAAAAGGTCGGCAAGACCTATGAGTGCATCTGCGATGGCGTGGACGATGAAACCGGCATGTACCTGCTGCGCTCCGCAGCAGACTGCCCGGAAATTGATGGCAGCATCATGACCCCGGCAGATACCCCGCTGGAAGCCGGCGCGTTCTATAACGTTACCATCACCGATGCCGATACTTATGATCTTTATGGTTATGCGGAAAGCAAAGTGGAGGAATAAACCATGAATCTGCCTAACAAATTAACGATGATGCGTGTCATCATGGTGCCATTCTTTATGGTATTTGCTGCCATGAGCCACATGGGCACGCCCCAGTTCAATGCAACGTATGCCTTGATAGCGGGTATTCTGTTTGCTGTGGCCAGCTTTACGGATTTCCTGGATGGCTACCTGGCCCGCAAGAACCACCTGGTAACGGACTTTGGCAAGTTTATGGACCCGCTGGCTGATAAAATGCTCACCACCGCCGCCATTATTTATATGGTGGTGGACGGTGTCTGCTCCCCCGTGGTGCTGGCCATCATCATGTTCCGCGAGTTTGCTGTGGCAGGTGTGCGCATGATTGCGGCAGAGTCCGGTACCGTCATTGCCGCAAACATGTGGGGCAAGGTCAAAACCGTGCTGCAGATGGTCACCATCATCTTTTATTACTTTGCCATGGCGCTCGCCCCGGCGGACGGCGTTGGGGTTATCAGCTTTACCACCCAGGTGCTGTGCTGGGCCGTTGCTGCCGTTACCGCACTTTCCGGCTGCATCTACCTGTGGCAGAATCGTTCCTGCTTTATGCAGGCAAAATGATGCTGCCCCCTTGCAACCGCTTATCAGGGCGGCTATAATAAATCTGAACGGTTTGCAGGTTTAGCCGCGCCGTACCAGCAAAGTTGGGAAAGGAAGTTCCTGTCCATGCAGATTTTTAATACCATGACCCGCAAAAAGGAAGATTTTATCCCGCAGGAGCCGGGCGTTTATCGCATTTACGTCTGCGGCCCTACGGTGTATAACTATATCCATATCGGCAATGCGCGCCCCATGATCGTGTTTGACACGCTGCGCCGCTATCTGGAGTACCTTGGCAACAAGGTGCTGTATGTCTCCAATATCACCGATATTGACGATAAACTGATCAAAAAAAAGGCCAGGAGAACGGCACCACCATGCAGGAGGTTGCCCGCAAGTTCGAGGCCGAGTACATCAAAGATTCCGAGGGCCTGAACGTTAAGACCCACCGTGCGCCCCCGCGCAACCGAGCATATCGGTGAGATCATCAAGATCGTCAAGGACCTGGTCGAATCCGGACATGCTTACGTTGCCCACAACGGCGATGTCTACTTCCGCGTTAAGTCTGATCCCGGTTACGGCAAGCTGAGCCACCTGAACCTGGACGACCTGGAAAGCGGCAACCGCGAACTGCGCAGCCAGATGGATGACGACCTGAAAGAAGACCCCGCAGATTTTGCTGTCTGGAAAGCCGCCAAGCCGGGCGAGCCTTCCTGGAACAGCCCCTGGGGCCAGGGCCGTCCGGGCTGGCACATTGAGTGCAGCGCCATGGCCCGTAAGCACCTGGGCAAGACCATCGACCTGCATGCAGGTGGTCAGGACCTGATCTTCCCCCATCACGAAAACGAGATTGCACAGTCGGAGTGCGCCAACGGCTGCACCTTCAGCCATTACTGGATGCACAACGGCTTTTTGAACATCAACAACCAGAAGATGTCCAAGAGCGCTAACAACTTCTTTACTGTGCGTGAAATTGCCGATAAGTACGGCTATGAGCCGATCCGTTATTTTATGCTCACCGCTGGTTACCGCATGCCGCTGAACTATACGGTGGACCTGATCGAGAGCTGCAAGAACAGCTTGGAGCGCCTGTACACCTGCCGCGATAACCTGGATTTTGCCATCCGCAATGCCCATGGCACTGACACTGCCCTGACTGAAAAGTGCGAAGAAGCACGCAAAAAGTTCAAGACCGCCATGGATGACGACCTGAACACCCCCGATGCTCTGGCCGCCATTTTTGAGTTCGTTAAGGACATCAACACCATGTCCGATGCTGCCGATAAGGCTACGTTGGAAAAGGCCGCCGCCACGTTTGACGAGCTGACCGGTGTGCTGGGCCTGATGTACAACCGCAAGGCTGAGGAAGCCCCCGACGAAGTGAAGCAGCTGGTGGAAGAGCGCGCCGCAGCCAAAAAGGCCAAGGACTTTGCCCGCGCCGATGCTCTGCGCGCCAAAATCACTGAGCTGGGCTGGAATGTGATGGACACCGCCAAGGGCCCGCAGCTGACCAAGCTATAATTATTACTGCACAATCACGGCAAAACAAAGGAATTGGAAACAGGGAAGCATCTGCCTCTGCTTCCAGTTCCTTATTTTATTGCAGCGGCAAATACGCTGCATTATCTGGAGAGTTTAGAATGACAAATACCAGAACCAAACAGAAAGAGCGAACGCTGTATATTATATTGGCCGTAGCGCTTGCCGCGCGCCTGCTGCTGGCCCTTGTTACTGAAGGCTACACCTATGATATGAGCTGCTTTGTAGCCTGGGGGGATAAGCTGGCCAGCGAAGGTCCCGCGGCCTTTTACAGCGCCGATTATTTTGCGGACTACCCGCCCGGCTACATCCTTGTGCTGGGGCTGGTCAGCCTGGTGCGCAAGGCGCTCCAACTGAGCTATGAATCCCACTGGACCTATTTTTTGCTGGCACTGATCCCCGCAATCTGTGATTGTGCCGCCGTGGTGCTGCTGGACCATATCAGCCGCCGGTATATGGGGCAGGGCAGGGCACAGCGCTGCCTGGTGCTGTTTGCGGCATTCTGCCCGCTGACCTTGTTTGATACCGGCATCTGGAAGCAGATCGATGGGGCTTTTGCGCTGCCGCTGCTGCTCTGCTTCTGGCTGCTGGAAGAGCGCCGCTACCTGCTCGCTGCGGTGCTGTACGGCGTGGCGCTGGCCATCAAGCCGCAGGCACTGTTGGCTGGGCCGGTGCTGGCCGTCTGCTTTTTGGTGGCTATTGCGGATGCCGTGCGGGATGGCAAAAGCCCGCTGAAATCGGTCGGCCAGATTTTTGGCGGTGCTGCGCTGGCTTTGCTGCCGCCGCTGCTGGCGGGCCTGCCGTTTTACGGGGCAAAAAATCTGGTGCCGTCCTTGATCGATAAGTACATCACCACGGCGTCTGGCTACCAGTATGCCACCATCAATGCGTTCAACTGGTTTGCAGCGCTGGGCGGCAACTGGCAGGCGCTGGATGCTTGCCCGGTGTTTGACCTGAGCTGGAAAGTGCTGGGCATTTTCAACATCGCTGTTATCACGGTGCTGCTTGTGGTGCTGGCGGTCATCAGCTGGCGGGCGGGGCGGTTTTCCCCGCTGCTGCTGGCAGCGTTTTACACGGTGGGGATTTTTACCTTTGCCCATTGCATGCACGAGCGTTACCTGGTGCTGGGCATGCTGCTGGTACTGCTTGCTGCGGCGCGCTGGAATGACATCCGGCTGTATGGCGCCGGGTTTGGTCTGTCGATAACGGGCTTCTTGAACCTGGAAACTGTGTATACCCTGGTAGGCAGCGATGACGAGTGGCTCAGCAGCGATACCAGCCGCGAGTTTGCCATGGCAGTGGGCTTTGCCGAAACGGCAGCCTTTGTGCTGCTGGCTTTCACCGCGTGGGCCATCTGCCGCCATGGAGCGATTTCTCCACTGACAAAAGTGGAAACCATCGAAAAAGATAAAACAAAAACAGTGCAGAAAAAGCTGGGACTGTGCACCCTGCGCATTGATCCGCAGCCTGCCTGGACGGCTAAAGAGAAGAAAGCCTTGGCAACGCTGACGTTGATCGTTGCTGTGGTGAGCTTTGCCTACCTTGGCAGCATGAAAGCACCGCAGAACCCTGTGGATGCTACGGACAGCACGGCAACCATCGACTTTACCCCGCAGCAGGACGCGGTGGAAATCTGGGTGTACCCCGGCATTTCCACCGGCGGCAGCCTGCGCATCACGGATGCAGCGGGCAATGAGCTGTACCAGAAGGAACTGAGCTATGCAACGCCGTTCTGCTGGACCAAAACGGCCATCACGGCTCCGGCAGGGCAGACCTTGACCGCAACGATTGAAAATGCGCAGATGTTTGAACTGGCCCTGCGGGATGCCACCAGTGCGCTGGTGCCGGTAACGGGCGGCGATGCTCTGTTTGATGAGCAGAGCGAAGTGCCAGATGCCATCAGCCAGCTGAACAGCATGTATTTCGATGAAATCTATCATGGCCGTACTGGGTACGAAATGCTGCACCGCATGACGGCATACGAAACCACACACCCGCCGCTGGGCAAAGATTTTATCATGCTGGGCATTGCTATTTTTGGAATGACAGCCTTTGGCTGGCGCTGTGCCGGAACGCTGTTCGGCGTGATGCTGGTGCCGCTGATGTGGTGCTTTGCCCGCCGTCTGACCCACAAACGCTGGGCCGGGGCCATGGCAGGTGCGCTGATTGCCGCTGGGTTTATGCGATTTTCCCAAAGCCGCATTGCCACAATCGATATTTACGGTACGTTCTTTATCCTGTTAGGCGCATATTTTATGGTATGGTATTGCCAGAGCGTGCTGCAAAACGGCGTAAACGGCTCGCTGCTGCCCATGGCGCTGGGCGGCGTGGCATTTGGGCTTGGGTGTGCATCCAAGTGGACCGGAATTTATGCCGGGGCAGGGCTTGCGGTATTGTACCTGGGTGTGCTGTATGCCCGCTGGAAGCAAAAACAGCCGGGCTTCTGGAAAGAATTCCGGATGGCTGCTGTGGGCGGTGTGGCGTTTTACATCGTTGTGCCGTTCCTGATCTATCTTGCATCCTACCTGCCTTATTGGTGGAAAGACCCTACCTTTGGTTTGCGGGATTGGTGGGATTGCCAAACCTACATGTACTGGTATCATTCCACCCTGAAAGCAACCCACCCGTTTGAAAGCCGCTGGTACACCTGGCTGCTGGACCTGCGCCCAGTGTGGTATTACAAAAATTCTTACCTGAAAGCTGGGCTTCAGGGAAGCATTGCGGGTTTTTATAACCCGGTCATTTGCTGGGCGGGGCTGTTCTGCATTTTGCTGCTGCTGTGGCGCCAGGTTTCGGCTCGCGGCACGGCAAAGGGAGCGGGCGTTCTGATCTTGTACGCCAGCCAGCTGCTTTCCTGGATGCTGGTATCGCGCTGCACTTTCATGTACCATTACTTCCCCAGCTCGGTCTTTGCGTTGACGGCCATTGTGCTGGTTTTAACGCAGATGAAGCGGCAGGACCGCGCCAAAAAGATTGGCGCGGGGCTGTGCATTGCGGCGCTGGTGTGCTTTGCCTGGTTCTATCCCGTTCTGTCCGGCTTGCCCGTGCCGACCCTGTGGGCGCAGAGCACCAAGATTTTGCCGAGTTACGGGTTCTATTAAGGCAGTTACGGGGAGTCTTTTCAGCCTTTTTGAAAAAAGGCCTGGCGAAAAACTTTAATTATTTTCACTGGCAATACCGCATAATTCTAAGTGCCGATACGGCGAGCGAGGTGCGGCAGATGCCAAGCCAAAAGCGCAGATAATACTGGATGCTGCAAAATGCTCGCCAGTGGCGGGTTGCGCGAACATCGTGCTGGCAAAAGCCCCTCGCACTCTGCGACCGCCTTTTGCCCCCTTCGGTTCGCTGTTTCCGCGACTGGCGGCGCTTGATGCACCTTTGCAGCATCCAGACATTATCGCGCATTTTGGCAAGCATCTGCCGCACCTCGCTCGCCGTATCGGCACTTACGAATTGTGCGGTATTGCCCTAATTATTTTCACGAATTACATTATATAAAATAAATGTGCGGCTCCGGGCGGTGAATGCAGCGGGGCCGCACATTTTTGTGTGCAGGAGAATTTGAAGAAAAAGCAATATTTTTAGAGTGCATCTCTAACCTGGCGCTCCGACTTGGCCGCCCTACTGACACTTTAGAAGATCCCCCAAACAAAAACCGCCGCCCCAATCAGGGCGGCGGCCAATCAATATTCTATATACGATAAGCACCAATCTTCACGCAAGATAGAGGCTTACGCGGCAAAAATCAGGTTTCCGGCAGGTAGATATGGTGGGGCAAGCCCTCAACATAGATGGGGGTCAGCTCGGCCTGGGTCAGCGGCATAGCATAAGCCAGGAACTCCGGCAGCATGGCAGTGTGGTCGGCGTTGACCCATTCCAGCGGAACTTTCTTTTCCAGGTTGGCAACCTCGCTGATAGGGTGCAGGCTGGTGGTACACTGGTACGGTGCGTTGGAAATGCGGTCCAGTGCGACCATTTCGCCGGTGTGGCCCTCAAAAGCAGCCTTGGCGGCAGCACCGCCCACCTGGTATGCTTCGGTGATATCGGTACGGCTGGTCAGGTGGCCAGCGCAGCGCTGCAGGGTGGAAAGCTCAATGCAGCGGGTCTTGGTGTCCAGACGGCGGGCAACGGTGTTGGCCAAAAAGCGTGCTGTGCCGGTCAGGGCTTTGTGGCCGAACGCGTCAACTGCGTGCACATCGTCGGCCAGCTCGCAGACATAGCGGCCATCAGCCAGTTTAACGCCTTCGGAAACAGCAATCACGATGGAAGGCTTTTCTTTCTGCATCCGCTCCACTTTTTCCACAAAGCGGTCTACATTAAAGGGAACTTCGGGCAGGCAGATCATATCCACGCCCTCGCAGTCCTCACCCTTTGCCAGGGAGGCAGCGGCGGTCAGCCAGCCGGCATTGCGGCCCATAATCTCCACAATGGTAACGTACTTGGTGCCATATACGGTGGCATCGCGGATGATTTCCTTCATCACAACGCCAATGTACTTGGCGGCGCTGCCGTAACCGGGAGTATGGTCGGTCACCATCAGGTCATTGTCAATCGTCTTGGGAACGCCCATAAAGCGGATATCGCTGCCAATATGGGCACCGTAATCAGCCAGCTTGCCGATGGTATCCATGCTGTCATTGCCGCCGATGTAGAAGAAATAGCCGATATCCAGTTCGCTCAGGATCTCGAACAGCTTCTGGTATACGGCTTCGCCCTCGGCGGTGTGCCAGTCGGGCAGCTTGTAGCGGCAGCTGCCCAGATAGCTGGACGGTGTGCGCTTGAGCAGCTCAATGTCCATGGCACTTTTCAACTTGTCATCCAGTACGCAGACGCGGCGCTCCAACAGGCCGGCCACGCCGTGCATCATGCCGTACACCTTACCTGCACCGCGGCGCTTGCAGCTTTCATAAACGCCGGCCAGGCTGGAATTGATGACTGAAGTGGGGCCGCCGGATTGACCGACGATCGCATTTTTTGCCATAAAATAATCTCCTTCTCTCCGGCAGTGCCGTGCGCACTGCTGTTTGTGTGCCGTGTGGCAGGCGGGCCGCCCTATGCACAATTATGTCATAATTAGTGTAACATTTTTTAATATGGGATACCATTGCAGGGGTTGACAAAAGTAAGAAAGAATATTTAGCACTATTTTTGTTCCGCTTGCCGGAACCTGCAAAGCGTTGCGCTTTCCGTATTGAGGAAAATCATTCCATACAGCGGAATTGCATAGCCTTGTGAAAGAAATAACTGCGAGAAAACGCCTAAAAACATTGCAAAAATTGCATATACGTGTAAAAATAACGAAAAAGCGGCAGGCGGAAAGAACATTTTTTGTACCGTAATAAGTGCAAAATTCGTATGTAGGCGGCAATAGACAGGCGCTTTTTATGTAAAGAGAAATTTCCGGAACAGAAAAGTGGAGAGTGAAGAAGAAACAATAAAGACCGGAGGAAAAGGTCCACAGAGATCTGAAGCCAACCATGATTTATATGGATCGGTTTGATTGAAAAGATAGCATGTCCCCAAAGTGAAAGAGGAAGGCTCCCAATAAGAAACAAAATATCCCGGAATGGGAGCCGCCCACAGCAGGCGGTACACCGTTCCGGGATGTTCTAAGGCAACACCGCACAATTCCCGCCTTGCGGCTTAAGCACCGCTCCGGCAGCTGCGGCACGGCATCTGCGTTGCCAAAATGCTCGATAATGTCGGGTTGCGGTACCCGCATCGTGCTTCGGGGGCAAAGGCCCCTCGCACTCTGCGACCGCTGCCCCTGCTTCGGTTCGCTGTTTCCGCCACTGGCGGCGCTCACCTTTGCAGCATCCAGTATTATCTGCGCTTTTGGCTTGGCATCTGCCGCACCTCGCTCGCCGTATCGGCACTTAGAATTATGCGGTATTGCCTTAATGTTATTTGATAAGATCCGGAAAAAACGCTCGCTTAGTTCTTTTCAACAATCAGCATACGCATGGCGTTCAGCACGGCAAGAATCATAACGCCAACGTCGGCAAAGACGGCCCACCACATATTGGCAATGCCAAAGGCTCCCAACAGCAGGAAGATGGCTTTGACGGCAAGGGCGAATACAATGTTCTGGTACACAATGTGCATGCACTTGCGGGAAATCTTCATAGCCAGGCTGATCTTGGCCGGGTCGTCATCCATCAGAACAACATCAGCGGCCTCGATAGCAGCGTCACTTCCCATGGCGCCCATCGCGATGCCGACATCGGCGCGCATCAACACGGGGGCGTCGTTGATGCCATCACCGGCAAAGGTCAGGATATCGTTCTTGCCCTTGGTGGCCAGCAGCTCTTCCACGCGGTTGACTTTATCGGCGGGCAGCAGCTGGGCATGGTATTCATCCAGCCCCAGCTGGCCGCTGATCTCGCTGGCAACGGCTTCACTGTCGCCGGTCAGCATGATGGTACGCACGCCCTGGGCTTTCAGGGCGGCAATGGCCTGCTTGGAGTGTTCCTTCACTTCGTCCGCAATCAGAACAGAGCCAAGGAACTGGCCGTCACGCGCCACATAAACCACAGTACCGGTGCCGGTATTTTTGGTGTAGGTAATCTTGCTGTCGTCCATCATGCGGGCGTTGCCTGCCAGCACCACATGGCCGTCCACCATAGTGCGGACACCATGGCCAGCAATTTCCTGAGCATCGGTCGCACGGCGGGCATCCAGCTCGCTGCAGGCTTCGCGCAGACTCTTGCTGATGGGATGGCTGGAAAAGCTTTCGGCCAAAGCAGCCTGTTCCAGCAACTCTTTTTCGGTGCAGCCGTTGGCCGGGCTGACCTGGCTGACGGCAAAAACGCCCTTGGTCAGGGTGCCGGTTTTATCAAACACAGCAATGGAGGTGTTGGCAAGTGCTTCAAGATAGTTACCGCCCTTGATGAGGATGCCGCAGCGGGAAGCGCCGCCGATGCCGCCGAAGAAGCTCAGAGGAATGCTGATGACCAGCGCGCAGGGACAGCTGATAACCAGGAAGGTGAGCGCACGGCTGATCCAGGTCAGCCAGCCGCCGCCCAGCACCAGCGGTGGTAAAATGGCAAGTACCAAAGCGCCGATGCAGACGGCGGGGGTGTAATAATGGGCAAACTTGGTAATAAAGTTTTCAGCGCGGGCCTTTTTCAGGCTGGAATTTTCCACCATGTCCAGGATCTTGGCAACGGTGGATTCACCATACAGCTTGGTAGTGCGCAGCTTCAGCAGGCCGTCGCCGTTCACGCAGCCGCTGATGATCTCGCTGCCGGGATGCACAAAGCGAGGCTTGCTTTCGCCGGTAAGGGCGGCGGTGTTCAGCGTGCTTTCGCCAGAAATGACCTCGCCGTCAATGGGAACTTTCTCGCCGGGGCGCACGACCAGCACAGAGCCGATGGGCACATCATCGGGATCAACGGTACTTACCGTGCCGTCGGCAGTTTCCAGGTTGGCGCTGTCGGGGCGAATATCCATCAAATCGCTGATGCTCTTGCGACTTTTGCCGACGGCGTAACTCTGGAACAGTTCGCCAATCTGGTAGAACAGCATAACGGCAACGCTCTCACTGAACTCACCCAGGCAGAGCGCTCCCACAGTGGCAACGGCCATCAAAAAGTTTTCGTCAAAAACTTCGCCGTGAACAATGCCCAGCACAGCTTTGCGCAGCACATCGTGGCCAATGATGAAGTACGGCACCAGGAAGAGCACCAGCTCCAGATACCAGGGGATAGCCACCAGTTTGGAAGCCAGAATAATGGCCAGATACAGCACCGCTGAAATAATGATACGTTTCAGCGTCTTTTTCTGCTTCTTTGTCATAAGATAAGACCTCTCTTTTGGGTGTTCGTCAGGAAAAAAGGGGCAAAAATAAGGGCGGTTGGAAACCGCCCTGAGCGTGTCACAAAAGCTCCACGCTACAAAGGTGGGGTTCGCCGCAGTGTGGCTGCGCCACGCTCCTGCACCCCTCCTTTGGAACCACCCTGCCGCAAAGAAGCATGTTCTCATGCCTGGACGGCGCTCGGACCTGCTTTTTTGCTTGCAAGGTATTCCAAGCGTCGGCACATGTCCGCCGCTTGGAACGGATTCCGAAACTTTCAGGCGGTTGGAAACCGTCCGAAAATGCTGATGCAAGGAGCTTACAGCTCGATCTCAAAGTCCGGCTCAACACGCTTGGCGGTCTTAACAACATCCTTCAGCACGGCATCGAACTTATCATCATCGACATCCAGAACCATCTTTTGGGCCATAAAGCTGACGGAAGCGCTGTTCACGCCGGGCAGCTTTTTAACGGCATCTTCAATTTTGGCGGCGCAGTTTGCACAATCAACTTCGATTTTGAATTTCTTCTGCATGATAATATCTCCTTTGGTTTTATGATCAATATTTTTTGAAAAATAAGGGGTAACAAGAGTTGGGGGCGTTTTATTCCTCCACATGCTCCATGCCAAGCGCAATCATGCTGCGTACATGATCATCATCTAGGGAATAGAACACCGTTTTTCCGTCCCGCCGGAACTTGACCAGCTTGCTGGCTTTCAGCAGCCGCAGCTGGTGGCTGACGGCGCTTTGGGAAACATCCAGCAGCTGGGCCAAATCGCCTACGCACAGCTCACTCTCAAACAGCGCGTACAGGATCTTGATGCGGGTGGTATCCCCAAACACACGGAACAGCTCCGAAAGGTCATACAGAACCTCGTCGTCCGGCAGATCGCTGCGCAGCCTGGCAACGATATCCGGCTCACCGTGGCAATCTGGGTCACATACCGGAACATCAGGCAGGGCGTTGGCTAAGCCATCCGGTGCTGTGGCGGGCTGCGGGAACTTTTTGGTATCAGGCATTGGGAGTATCACCTCGGTATCAAACATTTTATCATATGAATGATTGTTCATATGTTGATATTATAATACTGCCAACAGGGGCGTTTGTCAATAGAGGAAGGCAAAAAATATCGGGAAATTTTTTATGGAAGGAGAAGGGCCGGGGGTGGGGGGATGAGAAAGAATAAATAATAAAGAATCATGTCGGTGGGCCGCGGCGCAAATACTCTCCTGCAAAATGAGTCAACCGTGAGCATGGAAACCTCCGAAACAACAAAAAAGCCGCGCGTCCCACCCCCTATACAAGGGGCAAAACGCGCGGCACAAATTTATTTTGTTGGTGCTATATTAGGTAAAGCAAACAGGCGTAACTCTGCCCAGCCGATTACTTCTCATCCTCATCCCACGTGCGGTCACTGATGATGTAGCGGGGGCGGCGCTTGGTTTCCATGTAGATCTTGCCGATGTACTCGCCGATCACGCCCAGGCAGATCAGCTGTACGCCGGAAACAAAGCAGATGATGCTGGTCATGCTGGCCCAGCCGGATACGGTGGCACCCAGCAGCGCTTCCACAATGGCCCAGATCACGCCGATAAAGCTGATGAGCGCCACAATAACGCCAAACCCGGTAATGAACCGGATGGGCTTGACGGAAAGGCTGGTGATGCCGTCAAACGCAAGGGACAGCATTTTGGACAGGGGATAGTGGCTTTCACCCGCAATGCGCTCGTGGCGCTCGTAAGCAACGCTGGTGGATTTAAAGCCCACCAGCGGCACCATGCCGCGCAGGAACAGGTTGACCTCCTTGAAATTGGCAAACTCATGCAGCACGCGGGCGCTCATCAGGCGGTAGTCCGCGTGGTTGTAAACAACCTCGGCCCCCATGGCGTTCAGCAGCTTGTAGAAGCTTTCTGCCGTAAAGCGCTTGAAGAAGGTATCCGTATCGCGCTTGGAGCGCACGCCGTACACAACTTCGCAGCCATCGTTCACATAGGCATCTACCATGGCGTCCATGGCGTTGATATCGTCCTGACCGTCGCAGTCAATGGAGATGGTGATATCGCACTTGTCCTTGGCTTCCATCAAACCGGCCAGCACTGCGTTCTGGTGACCACGGTTGCGGCTCTGGCTGATGCCGATGTAGTGCTTGTCGCTCTTGGCCAGGTCGCAGATGATGGACCAGGTTTTGTCCTTGGAGCCATCGTTGACAAACAGCACGCGGCTGTCATCGCTGATTTTACCGGCGGCAACCAGGTCGGTGATCTTTTTCAAAAACAGCTTGCTGGTAATGGGCAGAACCTCCTGCTCGTTATAGCAGGGGATCACGATGTACAGGATTGGATTTTCGCGGGTAGCCTTCATGGTTTACAGCACCTCTTTTTTGCTTTTTCTGCTGCGCCGCCCGGCCAGCAGGTAAATTGCCGTCAGCAGAATGCTAATGGCGCTGACCCCGATCCCGCACCAGAGCGGGGTGGGGGAATAGTGGAAACGAATACAGTTTTTACCGGCATTCACCTTGACGGCCATCAGGCCGTTGATGTTCAGGATCTCTGCAGATTCGCCGTTGACCGTGGCGCTCCACGCCTTGTCATAGGGAACACTGAAAAATGCGTACTGCTCGCTGCCGGATGTGATTTCGGAATAAAAATAGTCTGTGCCATAATCAAACACATCGGTGCAGGCTTCGCGGCGCTTGTCCATGTCGGCATACTTGTTTTCCTGGCTGATCTTACCATCCAGCGCGGCATCATAGTGGCGCAGTATGGTGGAAACCGTGGCTTCGTCCTCGTCTGCCACCACAAGGGTCTTTAACATGGAGTGGGCGCGCTCGGCGGGGTCTATCTCGTCAAACTCACTGCGGGTCATGTAGGTATCATAGCAGAAGCCGATGGGCAGGGCGTGGGAATCCTGATAGACGTTGATCTGCTCGTGACCGTTGGAAAAACTGGTGTAGATTTCATCCGGCCAGTCGGAGTTGTTGCGGATATAATACCCAACGGAAAGCAGCTCGTTGGTGCCCTCCGGCCCGGCGGGGGTAATGGCGTGGCGCTCGTCCCCCAGGGCATCATACAGTGTAAAGATGGAGGGGGAAAGCGTGCTCAAAAAGGAGGTACGGTCCGGCAGGTAAGCCGCCATGCCGCGGTTGGAATACGGCTCCCAGAAATAATAGCGGTAGGGCAGGGCATCAGGCAGGCCGTCGCCGCTGTGGACAACGTCACCATAAATTTCTGTGGTGGTCAGGCCGATCGTCTGGGTGTAGGCACGCTGATAGGTGCCCACGGTAAAACCGGTGGTCAGTGCAGCAACCAGAGCAGTGCAGGCCGTCAGGGCAGCCATGGGGCGGCGCAGGCGCAGCCGCCGCACCCCGCCCAGGGCAGCAAACAGCAGAACCACGCCGCCGATGGCAATCAATGTCAACACAACCAGCCAGTATTTGCGGTACACTATGGTATCGCGCTTGACGTACAGATACAGCGTGATAGCGGCGATGACTGCAGCCGAAATACCGCAGCCCGCACGCCAAGGGTAGTCCTGCAGATGGTCCAGCACCTTGATGGTGGCCAGCACCAGCAGGAACACCAGCATGTAATACCAGCGGCGGTACGGCTCGCTGGTGAACATGACGAACAGACTGTTGCTGACCGGGCTGGCTGCTACAAGGAACAGCCCCACCAGCAGCACATGCAGCCAGTCCCACTTCCAGCGCAGCAGATAAGCCAGAACCAGGCAGACGCCTACCAAGGGCAGGTACGCCGCGATGGAATACCAGTTATCATGCACCACAGCGGAAAAATTGAACATATTCTCCGCCGGGAAGAAGAGCGCCCGCAGCATTTGCAGGTAATTGGGCCAGTCAAAGGTCAGTTGGCTCAAGCTGATGTGATCCGATACGCGGGGATTATTGAGCACCGCCGCAATGGAGGGGATGAACAGTACCCCCGCCATGCCGACGCCCAGACAGCCTTCCAGGATGCAGGCCGGAATTTTGCGGGCATTTTTGCGCAGATCCGCCCCGGGGCGTGCGTCCTCGCCGCCAAAAAGATACCGCGTAATATAGTAAAACACCAGGAAGAAAACTTCCCCGATAAAGAAGTAATAGTTGACCAGCGCGTTGATGGTAACGGCAAACAGGAACGGAGCTTTTTTGCCCTCCTGCATGCGTTTGTCCAGCCCCAGCATCAAAAGCGGGAACAGGGCGATCACATCATGGAAGTGATAGAACACCACGTTGATGCAGGAAAAACCGGAAAATGCATACAACACACTGCCAAGCAGGGCGCTTTTCTCGCTGGCACTGCGGCGGAAGTAGGCAAACGAGGTCAGCCCGGCAACAGCATATTTGAGCATATAGATCCAGCCGACCAGATAGGGAAACGCGCTGGCGGGGAAGAGAAAGCTCAGCCAGAAAAACGGGCTGCCAAGGGTGTAAAAGCTGAACGAGGATACAAAGTCCGAACCAATATCAATGCGCCAGTTCCACAGCACCTCGCCGCTTTTGATGGCGTTGTTGCACAGCATGTTGTAGGAGAGCTGTTCTGCGTCAAAATCCGCCGCAACCAATAGCAGGCCGCCGTCCCGTATCATGTAGGGCAGCAGTGCAGCCGCGGCAATGGCAAAGTTCAGCACAAAAGCCAGCAGCAGCCACCGGCGCGGGAAACGGTTTTGCAGTGTTTGTTTCATGTAGCAGCCTCGCGGCATCAGCCCTGACCGTTAGAAAGTTCGATCCCGCGGGTGGGCATGTTTGCCATATTGTTCAGGGTAGAGTTGTATTTTTCACTCAGGGATTCCATAGCCCAGTCAGTGCAGTCCATAAAGGTATTGTCAAAAATATCATTCATGAACGCATCTTCGCCCATAAACACCCCAGCGTAATGCCCGCCGGAAATGGTGTTGCGGGCAATGATGTTCTCATAGCAGGGGGTAAAATCCAGGCCCTGCACGGCTTCGTCCGCGTTCAGGTCAGTGCTGAGCTCAATACCAAAGAAGTGGAAGGTATCGCTGGCACCCCGGTTGTTGTCAATGATCTGGTTGCACAGAATGGTGTTGCTGAACGCCGAGCGCACAGCCTTGATGCCGGAACCGTAATTGTCCCGCACAATGTTGCCGTAAATGGTGTTGTAGGCGGTGTTATCCAGCGAGATGCCGGGCAGCTTGGCGGGGGAGGAACCATCCGCCATGCGGCCCTGATCCAGAATAAAGTCAGCTTCCAGATCCTCATCACTCATGCGGTTGCGGCCGCCGTTCTGGCGGATCTCACATCCGGTAATGTAGTTGCCGAAGGAGCCGTAATCCAGGCACATGCCCTCTTTTTCGTTCTTGTAGATCGTGTTCTCTACATAATAGTTCAGGTAGCCGCTTTCCGAATAAATGCCGGAGGAATGGTTCTGCGCAACCGTGTTGCCGCGCACAACCAGCTGATGGGGAGACTGTAAAATATCGTACAGCATTTCATCCGGGAACGGATTGTAGGCGGTCTCAATGTCCTCAATGGGCATGGAGCAGAGCACCAGCCCGGCGGTCAGGTTGCGGGCACCAGAGTTATTTTCAATGCGGTTGCCCTCGATCACGCCATTGCTGATCTCGCCGTTCAGGAAGATGGCACCATTCTGGTTTTCATGGATGCTGTTATTGACCAGTGCAAAGCCGGTGTTCTCCCCCATAACGCAAAGGCCCTTGAGGGAAACATTGCTGATGTCAAGGTCAGCCAGATAGAAACTGCTGGAATTCTTGACATACACACCGTAATTGCACCCGCCGTTGATGACAAAGCCGGTCACGGCGGTATTTTCCGCCTGGTCCAGAACAATGGCTTTGTCCAGCGTTTCATTGCCGGGGATCAGCACTGCGCCGTTGCCGTGCAGGATCGTACCAGTGGGTACCACCAGGGTGGCATCCATCACCAGAGCAGGGGAGATGACCTCCACCGTGCTGCCGGGATTGGCTGCCAGAAAGTCATTCAGTTCTGCCAGGCTGGAACCGGTAAAATTCACAGCCTGGGCGGTCTCGGCGGTGGCCAGGGGGGCCAGCCGGGTCATGACAGAGTTGTACAGGTTTTTCCAGTTGGCCTCCGGGGTATCAAAGGTGGCAGGGTCAATACCGAGGGTCTGAATGCGCTGGATGACCTGCAAAGGGGCAATCAGGCTTTCGGTGTCGGACTGGGTCATCCGCTCCAAAGCGGGCAGGGCATAGCGCTCGGTCAGGCTCTGGCTGTCGGTATCCAGCAGGGAAACATATTCCTCTGCGCCGGGATCCGCAAAATCCACAACCTGCCCGGTACCGGCCAGCACGCAGCTGATGGGATCCGGCTCAGCGGTAGCCTGTGGTTCTGCGCTGGGGGCCAGGCTGAAAATCACATGCGGGGCAGGGGTCAGCTTGACCCCGACCACGCCGATCACGGTGGCAGCAGCAATGCCCGCAATGGTAAGAACAAACGAATTTGCCTTCTTTTTGGCCATAAGTGTAAGATTCCTTTCCAGGGAAAACCGGGGATAGGCCCGGTAAAATTACTTGTCCAGGTTCAGATACTTTTTCCAGAAGTCCAGACTGCGCACTTCGCCGCAGCGCTCGCGGTAGCTCTGGGCGGCAGCGTCAAACTGGGCGTCGATCTCCTTCATGCAGGCTTTCATCTCGCGCACGCAGCGGCTGTATTCTTCCTTGCTGCGCTCGGTCACAAAGCCTTTCTGGGAGTTGGAATCATAGTTCAGCACCTTCTGCACGCGGTAAGCATTGTAGGCGGTCATGTGCATCATGCTCACAACGGTGTTTTCGCGGGTGGGGGGCACCAGCCAGCCGTTGCGGGTCAGCTTGACCTTGAGTTCCTTCAGCTTGCCCTTGTTTTTTTCTTCCTCTTTGGTGGCGTACAGGTAGCGGGAATAATCAAACGGAACATCCAGCTGGTCCACCGGCTGGGCCTTGTAGCCATATGCCATAATCTCTTTGTGCAGGGCTTCGGCATCGGTCTGTTCCAGCCAGTCAATGCCTTTCAAAAAGTCGCGCACGCCGCGGATCAGCAGGTCAGCATTCTTATAGCGGTAGCGGTTCACTTCGCCCATCACCTGGCTGCGCAGGTCGGCTTTCAGGGCGTTGGCATCATAGCCGGGGCAGTGCATGCTGTTGTCAATGCACTGGTTGCGCAGGATGTAGTAGTACATCGAGGAAGAATACTTGCTCTCAAACGGCTCATGCCATACGCAGATGCCGTTCAGGGTGACCAGGCGTTTGCAGTTGCGTAGGCCGTATTCAATGTCATCGCCGCGGATAAAGATGGGCATGGGCAGGTTGTCCGGCCGCACAACGGCAATGGGGATGCAGCAGTACCACCAGGCGTTATACTCATGGCGTTCTTCCAGCTCATTGGCAACGCACAGGTCAACCTTGGTCAGATCAAAGTTGGCTTTGTGGCTGATCAACTGGCCCTGGTTCCAGGCGGCGCCGTTTTCTACCTGAATGTTAGGGCGGTCCAGCCGCAGCATGGCACCGCCGACAAATACATCCGCATATTCCGGCTTGCGCAGGCTCAGCAGGGTGTAGGTGCGCAGCAGCACATCGGTATCCAGCACAATGTCATCATCCATGACCAGTACATGGGTAACGCCTGCGCCATTTTCGTTGGCTTTCAGGATCTCGATCATGCCGCGGGTAAAGCCGCCGGCACCGCCCACATTGGCGTTGGGCACAACATGCACGGTATCGCTGTTCAGCTTATCGTAATCCAGCGTCTGGCCGTTATCGGAAACAAACACTTCCAGGTGGTTGTGCAGCGGGCTGGCGGCGTTTTCCAAAATATCGCTGCGCATGCGGGCAATGTTGCCCATAACGAACGGCTCCCGGCGGAAGGTGCAGATATCCACGCCGATTTTGACGGGCTGCACATCCTTTTCAGCGGCATCGCACTCATAAGCGCCGCCGCAATAGGCGGCATTGCCGCTCAGGGCCTGCAGCTCAAAAAACAGCATGCCGTCAGCGCCCTTGGGAAAATCGAAGCAGAATTCCTGCACGGAATCCGCCTGCACTACTTTTTCGGCCAGCACGGCGCGCACGCTCTGGCTGTTGATGAAATGGCGGCTGCACAGCACAACGCGCAGCTTGCCGCTCAGTTTCAGCCGCAGCGAAAAATTCTGCGCGGCGGTGTAGCGGCGCCATTTGTCTGCGCTGACGCTGTTAAAGTAGGTATCAAAGCAGACGCGTTCGCCCTGCTCAATGCGCAGGATATCCCCCTCATCGCGGAAGCTGGGGGCTTTCATACGGTAATACAGTCGGTCCTCGGTGCATATGCCCACGCGGGGCCAAAGCAGCTTTTGCAGCAGCATACGGTATTCTCCTTTCACTTTTTGCCTTATCATATCCGGCAAAGTATTCAAGTATCCGGCACAGCATTATAAAATGCCGCCGTTGGATTGTTTTCCGCGCGCCCATGCGCTCAATGTGCGGTAGGGCAGGTAACGCCCGGCCCGCAGCAGACGGGTGTTTTTGTTGGTCATCATGGCAGCGATGTGTGGGTAAGTCTGGCACAGCATCTCGTCATACCGGCGCAGGGCCAGGCCGGTTTCACGGTCGGGTGGAAAGCGCAGGTACAGCTCAATCAGGTACTGCGCCACATCCCGCGCCCGCTGCACCAGCAGCAGGTCCCGCCCGGCGGGGGCAGGCTGTGCGGCCAGCGGTTCGGCAACATCCAACAGAATGCGCGCTACGCGGATGTAATCCTGCGTGTGGGCGCGGTAGCTGGCCATGCTCACGCTCTGGCCATCCCGCCCCAGGCGGTACTGGTACAGAACCACCGGCACAAAGCAGATGGTCTGCGCCGCAGCCATGCCAACAAACGTATAGCCCATATCCGTGTAGCTGCAATGCTCCGGCATGGGGCGCCATGCGGCGCGCAGAGTTTTGGTGCAGAGGGTCAGCGCGTGCATCTCCATGCACAAATCAGGTGTGGCCTGCTGCACTTCACCCACAGCATACACACGGTTTGTATCAAATTTGCAGCAGACATCAAAGGCCTTTCCGCTGCCGTTTTCCTGCACGGTGCGGTAGTTGGTGTATACCGCATCCGCCGTGCAGTTTTGCAGGCGGCGCAAAAGGGTCTGCAAAGCATTGGTGTCAAACCAGTCATCGCAGTCCAGCGTGCGAAAGTACCGCCCGGAGGCCAGCTCTACCGCGGTATTCAGCGTGGAGCCGTACCCGCCGTTCACCTTGCTCACCAGCCGGAAACTGCCGGGGTGTGCCTGCACAAAGGCCTGCGCCAGCGCGGCGGTGCCATCGGTGGAGCCATCATCAATAATGATCACATCCAGCAGCGCCTGCAGGCTTTCATCCGCCACCAGGCAGGATTCAAGCGCTTTTTGCAGCGTGGCAGCGCCGTTATAGGCGGCAACCGAAACCGTCAGCAGCTTTTCCATCAGGTTTCACCGGCCTCCATAGCGCGCACATAGTCCGCGCAGACTTCACGCGATGGCCCATCCCCGCGCAGAACACCGTGATCCAGCCAGATGGAGCGCTGGCACAGCTGCTGCACCTGGTTGATATCATGGCTGACGAACAGCAGCGTGGTGCCGTTGGAAAGCATCTCTTCCATGCGGCGGTGGCATTTCTGCTGGAACATAAAGTCGCCAACGGCCAGCACTTCGTCACAAACCAGAATGTCGGCCTGTACTTCAGTGGCAATGGAAAAGCCCAAACGAGCGATCATGCCGCTGGAAAAGTTTTTGACCGGAACATCCACAAAATCTTTCAGCTCCGAAAATTCAATGATGCGGTCAAAATGCTCCATCATATAGTCCCGGTCGTGGCCAAGCACCGCGCCGTTCAGGAAAATGTTTTCCCGCGCGGTCAGATCCATGTCAAAACCGGCGCCCAGCTCGATCATGGGGGCAATTTCGCCGTTGACGGCAACGCTGCCGCCGGAGGGGTACATCACGCCGGAAATCACTTTCAGCATGGTGCTTTTGCCGCTGCCGTTGCGCCCGATCAGCGCCAGGGATTCGCCGCGCTTCATGCTTGAAAGAAACATGTTTCAGTGCGTAAAATTCGTTAAAAAACAGCTTGTGGGTCAGCAGTTTTACGGTGTATTCTTTCAGGGTCTCAGTTTTTTCCTGCGCAAGGTTAAAGCGCATGGAAACGTCATTGACTTTAATAATCTCGTCCATACGTTACCTCACGTCAGATATACAGGATAAAGTTCTTTTGCAGCTTGCGGAACACCAACAGGCCAATAGCCATAGAGGCAACGGCGCAAAAAATGCAGGCAATCCAGGTGTTGGGGCCGGGAATGTTGCCGTACATCATCAGGTTGCGGAACAGGTTGATGTAGTGGTACAGCGGGTTCAGCTTCATCAGTTTCTGCAGGGTTTCCGGCAGGGCGGTGATGGGGTAGAACAGCGGGGTGGCGTACATCCAACCCATGGTAAGGATACTGTACAGGTGCATCATATCACGGAAATACACCGCCAGCGCGGAAAGCAGCAGCCCCAGCCCGCAGCTGAAAAAGAAGAGCAGCACCAGCGGCAGCCAGCTCAAAAAGATGGTCCAATAGAAGGTGGCACGGGTAAAGATCATGACCAACAGAACCGCACCAAAGCTGAACAGCATGGTGACAAAGCGGGAAACCGCCTGGCTGATGGGGAAGATGAACTTGGGAATGTACACCTTTTTGATCAGCGGGGCGTTCTGGATAACAGAAGTCAGGCCCATGCTGGTGGTCTCATTGAAAAAGGTAAACAGGGTGTTGCCGCAGATCAGGTAAAGCGGGAAGTTTGGGATATCGTTGCGGAACATGTACGAAAAGATGATGCTTTGCAGCAGCATCATCAGCAGCGGGTTCAAAATGCTCCAGATGTAACCCAGAAAGCTGCGGCGGTATTTGACTTTCAGATCGCGGCTGACAAGTTCATGGATCAGCGGTTGGTATTTTTTCAGGTGGGTCCAGGCGCGCTGCGCGGAGACCTGCATTGTTTCGGCCATGTTTGGCTCCCTCCAGATTTATGGCCCGCATAAAACGTCAGAACGCTGTTTTGTGCGGCACTTGTATCAACACCCCGCGCGGCAGCCGCCGCCAGGGCACAGTTTCTACTATTATACAATAAAAGACATTAAAATGCAATTCGAACCGGGCGGCAAAAGATCATGGGTGTGCGATGTTTTTTGCCGCCCGGTACCGCCCTTTTTGTGCAACAGTGAAAAGGAACGCAAAATATGAGCGCAGTTTGTGTGAAAATCGTTGAAACCGGGACGAAAATACGGTACAATAAATATGACATAACAAACCCTGCGGCGGGCCATGACCTGGTTTTGCCCGTGGGGCCAGAAAAGAGAGGTAGATGTTATGGAACATTTTAACCCCCTGCTCCTGCATAACGACAGCCCGGCTAAATTTATTACGATTGGTGAGGTCATGCTGCGCCTGACCCCGCCGAACTATGAAAAGATCCGTATGGCTTCCAACTTTGAAGCCAGCTATGGAGGCAGCGAGGCCAACATTGCCCTGGCTCTGGCCAACCTGGGTGTGGACAGCACGTTTTTCAGCGTGGTGCCCAACAACTCTTTGGGTAAAAGTGCGGTGCGCTGGCTGCGCTCCAATGATGTGCACTGCACCCCGATGATCCTTTCCACCCCGGAGGAAACCCCGACCCACCGTCTGGGCACCTATTACCTGGAAACCGGTTACGGCATCCGCCCCAGCAAGGTTACTTACGACCGCAAGCACTCCGCTTTTACGGAGTATGACCTTTCCAAAGTGGATCTGGACGCCCTGCTGGACGGCTTTGACTGGCTGCATCTTTCCGGCATTACCCCGGCTTTGGGCCAGAACTGCGCCGATTTTGTGATGGCCTGCCTGAAAAAAGCCAAGGAAAAGGGCCTGACCGTCAGCTTTGACGGCAACTTCCGCTCCACCCTGTGGACTTGGGAAGAAGCCCGTGACTACTGCACCAAGTGCCTGCCCTATGTGGATGTTCTGTTTGGCATTGAGCCTTACCACCTGTGGAAAGACGATGCCGACCACGCCCAGGGCGACTGGAAAGACGGCGTGCCCCTACAGCCCAGCTATGAACAGCAGGATGAGATCTTCCAGCGCTTTGTGGAGCGTTACCCCAACATCAAGTGCATTGCCCGCCATGTGCGTTATGCCCATTCCGGCTCCGAGAACAGCCTGAAAGCCTTTATGTGGTATGAGGACCATACCTTTGAAAGCAAGCTGTTTACCTTTAATATTCTGGACCGTGTAGGCGGCGGCGATGCATTTGCCAGCGGCCTGATTTACGCCATGCTTCACAACTACAAGCCGATGGATATGGTCAACTTTGCGGTGGCAAGCTCCGCCATCAAGCACACCATCCATGGCGATGCCAACATCACCGATGATGTTTCCACCATCCGCAACCTGATGGACATGAATTACGATATCAAGCGCTGAGAATAAGTTTATTTTCAGCAGTGCCCCAAAACGGTGCAGCAGGCTGCGGCTTTGCTGCACCGTTTTTGTATGGGGGTAAGATTGGTTTAGAACCGTTTAAGAATGTACAAACCTTGCATCCCGTGTTATAATAATGCCGGATCAGTAAATGAAAAAGGTGGGTAGATTATGGAACAAAACACCGTTCAAAAACCGGATTGCGCCGCCATTACGGCGCAGGCACGCCAGGCAGCGGAAGAACTGCTGGCGGCTGCACACCTGCGCGCCGGGGATATTTTTGTGGTCGGCTGCTCTTCCAGCGAGATCGTTGGCGGGCATATTGGCAAGGACAGCAGCATGGAAGCCGCCGCGGCTGTGCTGGCGGGTATTCTGCCGGTGCTCAAAGCGCAGGGCGTCTATCTGGCGGCCCAGTGCTGCGAACACCTGAATCGCGCCATTGTCATCGAGCAGGAAGCTGCCGAAAAGTATGGTTATGAACAGGTGAACGCCGTGCCGCAGCCCCATGCGGGCGGCAGCTGGGCAACCAACTGCTGGCAGGCGTTTGAACATCCGGTTCTGGTGGAGGAAGTGCGTGCCGCTGCCGGAATTGATATCGGCGGTACGCTGATTGGCATGCACTTAAAGCGCGTGGCCGTGCCGGTGCGCCTGACCATCAAGCAGATCGGCGCTGCGCCCATCATCTGCGCCCGCACCCGCCCCAAATACATCGGCGGCAGCCGTGCCGTTTACCAGGAGATGTGAACCATGCTGACACAGGAACAACTGACAATGATGGCCGAAAATGTGGCCCGCATCCGTGAAAATATGGCCGCCGCCGCCCGTGAAGCCGGCCGCGACCCGGCAGATATTCTGCTGTGTGCCGCCTGCAAGACCCGCACCGTGGAAGAGGTGATTGCCAGCGCCGCTTTGCCCATTGACCTGTTTGGCGAAAACCATGTGCAGGAACTGGTGGAAAAGACCGACGCCAACGCTTATTGCGGTAAGCCGGGGCATTTTATCGGCCATTTGCAGACCAACAAGGTCAACAAAGTGGTGGGCCGTGCTGCTTTGATTGAAAGCGTGGACAGCGAGCACCTGCTGCAAAAGGTGGAGCGCGCCGCTGCCGCCGCAAACCTGACCCAGGAAATTTTGATCGAGATCAACATCGGCGGGGAAGAGAGCAAGTCTGGCGTTTCTGCCGAAAGCCTGTGGCCCCTGCTGGATATGGCAGCCGCACAGCCGCATATCCGCCTGCGCGGCCTGATGGCCATCCCGCCGGCAGCTGCAACCCCGGATGAGACCCGCGCGTTCTTTGCCCAAATGCGGGAACTGCTGGCAAAAGCTGCTGACCGCCATTATGAGAACGCCAAAATGGATATCCTTTCCATGGGCATGAGCGGGGATTACCCCGATGCCATCCGCGAGGGTGCCACCATTGTGCGCATCGGCACCGCCATTTACGGCGCACGCGATTACAGCAAAAAGGCATAAGGCATTCCAGGAACCCATACCTGCACGTTGACAGCTGCAAGGTGAATAGGTAAAGCAACGGCCCGGAACCACCGCAAATGCAGGCGGCAGTTCCGGGCTGTTTTGTTAAGCGGTGGTGGGGGCGTGGGCCTCAAAAGTCTCCACCGGAGACTTTTGTGCGCGGCTTAGCCGTGCCGCCCTGTTCGACCCCCATGACCATGCCAAAAAAGACCCCAAAAAGCTCTGCGCCTTTTGGGGTCTTATATCAGTGCCGGTGGTGGGGGTCGAACCCACACGGTGTCACCACCAACGGATTTTGAGTCCGTCTCGTCTGCCAATTCCAACACACCGGCTCATATGTTGCTTGTATAGTATACTACAGGCCTGTCAAAAAATCAAGATTTATTTTGCGTTGATTTTTACGCCTCAAATACGCTCAAAATCCACCCTTGATATTCCCCGCATTATTGGGCTCAGCTTTTTCTCGGCGGTGTTTTCCCTTATCACGCCGGTATTTTTCCAGGCAATCGGTGCGGCAAAGGTCAGCGTGGCAATCTCTGTTATGCGGGAAATCATCTGCCTGATCCCCATTTTCTGGCTGTTGTCCCGTTTGGGGCTGGGGTGGACCTGGTGGGCGTTCCCGCTTTCCGAAACCATCTCCGGTGAGTTTGGTCTGGTTTTGTATCTGCGCCAGATCCACCGTTGGCCGGATGTGTAAAAAGTCAGGCTGCTGAAAAAGAATTTTGCGCGGCGGCAAAACCACCATTGACATCCCGGTATTAATATTGCATAATGAAACCAGCAAAAGGGAGTAGCGGACGCGCAGCGCCTGCAAGTTACGTCAAGACGGCTGACAGCCCGTAATTTGTATGAAATAACGCAAGACTTTTGCCGAGCATGGGTGTAGTACCCCTGCGCGGCGAAAGTCTTTTTCTTTTTGCTGTTTGTATTAAGATTGCATTAAAACAAGGAGGGCTATGGATGCAAGAACTGTTTGGAAATCTATGGAACCTGCAATGGCAGCAGGTGGTTATGTGGGGGATCGGCGGCCTGTTGATCTGGCTGGCAATCAAAAAGGAGATGGAGCCATCCCTGCTGCTGCCAATGGGCTTTGGGGCCATTCTCGTCAACCTGCCGCTGTCCGGTGCTGTTACCCAGGTGCTGTCCACCGGCACCGAGGTCGGCCCGCTGGATGTGCTGTTTGATGCTGGCATTGCCAACGAACTGTTCCCGTTGCTGCTGTTTGTGGGCATTGGTGCAATGATTGATTTTACACCGCTGCTTTCCAACCCCAAGCTGATGATTTTTGGGGCGGCGGCGCAGTTTGGCATCTTTTTCACGCTGGGGGCTGCGACTTTGATGGGCTTTGAACTCAAAGATGCCGCCTCCATTGCCGTGATCGGTGCGGCGGACGGGCCGACCTCCATCTTTGTGGCGAACTTTCTGGAATCCAACTATCTGGGGGCCATCATTGTGGCGGCGTATTCTTACATGGCGCTGGTGCCCATCATCCAGCCGCCGGTCATCCGGCTTGTGACGACCAAAAAAGAGCGCCTGATCCGCATGCCATATGCCGAAAAGCAAGTCAGCAAAACGGCAAAAATCCTGTTCCCCATCATTATTACCATGGTGGCTGGGCTGTTTGTGCCGCGCAGTGTGGCGCTGGTTGGCTTTTTGATGTTCGGCAACCTCATCCGGGAATGTGGTGTGCTGGACAGCCTGTCCGAAACCGCACAAAAGGTACTGGCAAACCTCATTACCCTGCTGCTGGGGCTGACGGTGGCATCCAAAATGCAGGCAGAGTATTTTTTGAATCGGCAGACCCTGATGATTCTGGCGCTGGGGCTGGTGGCCTTTGTGTTCGATACCATCGGCGGCGTGCTGGTGGCCAAGGTATATAACCTGTTTGCCAAACAAAAAATCAACCCCATGATCGGTGCAGCGGGCATTTCGGCATTCCCGATGTCGGCCCGTGTGGTGAACAAGATGGGCCTGCAGGAAGACAACCAGAACTTTTTGCTGATGCACGCCGTTGGGGTGAATGTATCCGGTCAGATCGCGTCCGTGATTGCGGGCGGTATGATTCTGACATTGTTTGCCTAAGGTGTATCTGAAAACAAAGAGAATGACGGATATTTTCGACTTTTCAGATACACTCTAAACAAAAGGGGAGAACAAGATGAATTTAACACTGTTTATGCAGGTACTGCCCAAAGCGGGCCTTGGCTGGCTGGGTGTTTTTGCGGTAACAATTATCATTGTGGCGGCGGTGGAGCTGCTGGAGCATTTTACAAACCGAAAAAAGTAAAATGTCCGATTTGCCGAACAACTCTGAAACCGTTTCCATTGGCGGAGATCTGCCGACGATGGGGGTTCTTAAAGGAAGGTAGGAGCATGGCGCAGCCACAGTGCGGCAAATCTCTCTCTTGAGGAAGGGATTATTTAACGTACAGGGCAAAATTTTATTGACAAACGCGGCGTTAAACGGTAAAATAAGAACAATCGCATTTATCCAGGGAGGAAAGTAGCCATGCCGCAGCAGATGGATGACGAGCTGCTGCAGCAGGCACAGGCTGGGGAGGAAAGCGCTATTGCCGCGCTGATCACCGCCATGATGCCTGCCATACGCAAAGGCGCCGCTGCCGTTGCAGCACCCGGCCTTGACTTTGACGATGCGGTGCAGGAAGGGCTGATTGGCCTGTTCCATGCCGTGCGCAGCTACCGGGCGGATAAAAAAGTCCCCTTTACCGCGTATGCCGCAGCCTGTATTGCCAACGCACAGCAGGATGCCCGCCGCAGTGCCACCCGCAAAAAGCATGCTCCGCTGAACAACAGTGTGCCCCTGCCGGAAAATTCTGCCGCGCCGGGGCCGGAAGAGCTTGCCATTGCCAACGAGCGCTGCGCCGCCGTGCTGGAACGCATCAACACGCAGCTTTCGCCCCTGGAACGCGGCAGTCTGCTTGCCAGTTTGGAGGGGCACACTGCCGCCCAGACAGCCCAACTGCTGCACTGCACCCCCAAAGCGGTGGAAAACGCCCTGATGCGCGCCCGCAAAAAGCTGCGCAGTGATGAAGTGCGAGAATGAATTTGGATTCAGGCGTTTGGCCTGGACATATAAACAATGCCCCCAGTAGCTTAGCAATCAGTTCATTGGTGACCCCAAGCGTTGGTTGAAATTCTTCCGCGGGCAAGTAAACAAAGAGGAGATACCCACTATGTACGAAGACAAGACTTTGGTATGCAAAGATTGCGGCAAAGAGTTCGTTTGGACCGCCGGTGAGCAGGAGTTCTACGCAAGCCGTGGTTTCGAGAACCAGCCCCAGCGCTGCAAGGCATGCCGCGATGCCCGCAAGAACGCTACCCGTGGTGAGCGCCAGATGTTCGACGCCGTTTGCGCAAGCTGCGGCAAGACCTGCAAGGTGCCCTTCCAGCCGCGCGAAGACCGTCCGGTCTACTGCAGCGAGTGCTTCGCTAAGATGAAGCAGAACTGATTGTAACTGATTTGTTCTAAAAAGCAGCCTTTCCCGCAAGGGAGGGGCTGCTTTTTTTGTGTTTATAGAGCTTAAAGTAAATAACACTATTGACAATTATTATCCTTAATGCTATTATATACATATAATAAACGCTATGATTGAAACAAAATAGTTAAAATGCAACAAACTGACTTAGAAAGGAGCAAGACATGACTAAAAAGACATTAAGTAGGTGTTTAACAACAATCGGCATGTTGGCTTTTGCAATTAGTATGGCGTTGCCGCGGCTGCTCTAGAAGACAGAGCATTACCAACTTATCCATGTCCAAAATGTGGAACGACAATGACGACTTCGGTTGAAACTGGGTATGAATTTTTTACAACGCCATGTATCCATGGAAATGTAAATGCGCGAGATCAAAAATGCTTTGAGGTTAGTTATACCTATGCAGATTGCCCGGAATGCGGAACGCGTTCGATGATGAATCGTAACCAGATAAGAGATTTGGGTTGGACATGCCTGAAATAAGCAGAGGGGAGATGACAATAATGAAACGAAGATGGATAGTAATTATTTTTACTATTTGCTTTGGAATGGGAATGCTTTTGCCTGTTCATGCACAAGAAAAAGACAAAATTTGGGCCGGGACAAATAGCAAAATTGAAAAAAATAGAAGAAGCACTTTATAAGATTTTGATGATGATGTAAAAGAATATCAGAGTGGACATTCGAATGACGTAGCAGAACAAGTTGCGGGACAATGTATACAGTGCGGAAGTTTTGACATTAGGTACAAAACTCAAAACTCCTATTATGCACGTACAGCAGCATGTATGCATGGATATCATGCTGGACATGACGTAGTGAAGCAAGATATTTTGGTAAGATACGTAGAATGTCAGGTGTGTAGGTATCAGGAACATATAAGCAACACAAAGATTGGAGAACCATATATTGAATGCTATGGATTTAATTAGTATATGAGGGAATAAAGAAAGAGCATAAAATCAATGAAGAAAAGACTGTTGTTGATTTGTGGGATTCTTATACTTGTAGCAGTGATTGCTTTGGAAGCAACAAATGCAATGAACAAAGGTTCCACAAATACAGAAGAGGTCATAAGTAAACCTAATAAAATGGCAGAACCAGCACAAAGCACGGCGGAATCGGCGTTGCCGGAACCAGTGCTGCAGGGGAGAAAGGTCAATATGGATGATGCAATGTGGGAAGATGCAATCAACGAATTAGATGAATACATCGACCAACAGATTGGAGAAAATTAAAAGAATAGGATCGTGTGCCGGGTCTGGCGCGGCGCTGTTTTGTGTGCGGCGCGAACCAGAACCCGGCCTTTTGACATATTGCCCAAAAGTTGACACAAAAATACAAAAAATCCTTCTTGATGCAACATTTCGTGTTGTGTTGACACCATTGTCCCGGCATGGTACAATAATTAAAATCATATGTGAAAGGGTGAACTGTGTCATGGTATCCATCCGCGAAGGCTTGTCCTGCTGCGATAAAACCCACGGTGCAGTGTTTCTTCCCCACGCTGTATCAGGTGCTTCTTTTTGACTTTTCCTCTTTTGGGGAAAAGTTATTTTTTTGCCTGCGCGGCTATCGCGCAATCGCGCGAAGCGCGGTGCAAAAACAGCCGGAGCGCAGAGCGAGGATGTTCCTCTGTTCACCCGCCGCCGAACAGGCGGCGAGTGGGTGGAGGTAGCAACCCTGCCCCACCACCAACAGGCTATCGCCGCGCAATCGCGCAAAGCGCGGTGCAAAAACAGCCGGAGCGCAGAGCGAGGATGTTCCTCTGTTCACCCGCCGCCGAACAGGCGGCGAATGGGTGGAGGTAGCAACCTTGCCCACCACCAACAGGCTATCGCCGCGCAATCGCGCGAAGCGCGGTGCAAAAACAGCCGGAGCGCAGAGCGCTGCGCCCGCAGGCGCGTTTCGGAGCGCAACCGCAGCAGGCGGCACTTGGCGCGGAGATAGGATGTTCCTCTGTTCACCCGCCGCCGAACAGGCGGCGAATGGGTGGAGGAGGCAACCTGGCCCTACTGCTGGGGAAGCAGCAAACCCTGCACCACTGCCAACAAGCTATCGCCACGCCGCGCAAAGTTGGCACTTAACGTGAGGATAGGCCGTTCCTGCCGCGCCCACAACCACCACAAATTCTCACACAGAATCTTGCAACCCCACACCAAAAGGAGGGCCAGCCATGCTGATTAAAAATGCACGGGACTACGAGGGCCGCATCTGCGATTATCTGATCGCGGACGGCAAAATTAGAGCAATCGGAACCGACCTGCCGGAAGCAGGCGAGGTGATCAATGCAAAAGGGCTGACCATTCTGCCCGCGTTTATTGATACCCACTGCCATTGGCGTACCCCCGGCTTTGAATATAAAGAGGATATTGCCACCGGCTCTGCGGCTGCAGCGGCAGGCGGATATACTTTCGTCAACCTGATGCCCAACACCAAGCCGGTCTGCTCTTCGGCAGAGATCGTTCATGAGGTGGAGGAGAAAGCGCGCGAGATTGGCCTGTGTGATGCCAACCAGACCGTTTCCATTACCAAAAACTTTGACGGCCACACCATTGACCATCTGCTGGACCTGCCGGATGATATCAAGTTTATCACCGAGGACGGCAACGGCGTGATGAATAACGCCACGATGGCTCGCGTGTTTGCTGTGGCAGCCGAGCGCGGTCTGACCGTGATGTCCCACGCAGAAGACCGCGAGATCAGCCCGTGGGATTACCGCCTGGCCGAAAACATTGAGACAGTGCGCAACTGCCACCTGGCCGAATATTACGGCACCCGCCTGCATATGTGCCATGTTTCCACCAAAGAATCTGTGGATATGGTGCGCCAGAGCCGCCGCCGCGGTGCAATGGTCAGCTGCGAAGTGACCCCGCACCACCTGTGGTTCGATGATTCCCGCCTGCAGTATAAGGTCAACCCACCCATCCGCAAGGCGGACGATGTGGCCGCCCTGGTGACGGCAATTAAGGATGGCACAGTCAGCTGCATCGGCACCGACCATGCCCCCCACAGCGCCGAGGATAAGGCCAAGGGCGCTGCCGGTATGGTTGGGCTGGAAACCGCCTTTGCCGTGTGCTACACCAAATTGTGCCGCATGGAGGGCTTGCCGCTGGAAATGCTGAGCTTTTTGATGAGCTCCGGCCCCGCTCAGGTGCTTGGCCTGGATGAGCATAAGGGCCGCCTGGTGCCCGGCTTTGATGCCGATATTGTTCTGGTGGATACCGACCACATGTTTACCGTACATGCGGACGAGCTGCACAGCAAGAGCAAAAACTGCCCCTATGACGGCGAAAGCTTCTATGGCCAGGTCATGGTGACCATCAAGGGCGGCAAAGTGACCTACCAGAAAGATAAACAGTAACCCGCAGAAAAGTTTGAACGAGCTTTTTTTGATACAGAAAACGGAGGAACAGCAATGACCAACATGGATAAACTGTATGCCAGCGTGGCAGCCAACGGCCCGGTGTGCGTGGGTCTGGATACCGAGTTCAGCTACCTGCCCGCCGATGTGGTGGACTGCACCAAGACTGCCGGTGAAAATGTGGTGGAATTCAACCGCCGCATTATTGAAGCTACCAAGGCTTCCGCAGGCTGCTACAAGGTTCAGATCGCTTATTATGAATCTCTTGGTCTGGATGGCATGCGCGCTTACGCCGAAACCCTGAAGATGGTGCGCGCCACCGGCCTGCCGGTTATTGCCGATATCAAGCGCGGCGATATTGCCAAAACCGCCGAGATGTACGCCAAGGCACACTTTACCGGCGACTTTGAGGCTGATATCATCACGCTGGCCCCCTATATGGGCCTGGATTCCATCAGCCCCTACCTGCCGTACTGCAAGGAACAGGGCAAGGGCCTGTTTGTACTGTGCCGCACCTCCAACCCCGGCGCAAAGGATTTTGAGTATAAAAAGCTGGAGGACGGCCGCCATGTGTACGACCTGGTGGGCGACAGCCTGAGCGAGCTGGGCAGGGATTACATCGGCGAATCTGGTTATTCCAGCATCGGTCTGGTCATCGGCGGCACCCATACCGAGGAAGCAACCGCCATCCGCGCTGCTTACCCCCAGACCTTCTTCCTGATCCCCGGCTACGGCGCACAGGGCGGCAAAGCTGCCGATATTGCCCAGTATATGAACAACAGCAACGGCGGTGTGGTCAACTCCAGCCGCGGCATCCTGCTGGCTTACAAAAAGCAGCCCGGCGTTGCCTTTGATGAAGCTGCTTATAATGAATGCGTGCGAATGAAGGAGGATATCCAGGGTGAATGCAACAAGCTGTAAGGTAACGGTCCTGCGCCAGAGTACCGTTGCAGCGGATATCCGCTGCCTGACGGTGCAGTGGCCGGATGCCAGCCGCCCGGCCAAGGCGGGGCAGTTCTTTATGCTGCGCGCCTGGGCTGCCAACGAAACGCCCATCCTGTCCCGCCCCATCAGCGTGCATGATTTTGACGCCGCGACCGGCGCACTGACTTTCCTGTATCAGGTCAAGGGTGAGGGAACCCAGAAGCTGGCCGCCCTGAAAGAGGGCGACACCCTGACGGTGACAGGCCCATGCGGCAACGGATTTGATGTGGCCGCGATCGCCCGGGCGGCAGGCGGCAAAAACGGCAAGATCGCTGTTGTGGGCGGCGGTATTGGCACCGCGCCGCTGCTGCAGCTCTGCAAGGAGCTGGCTGCGGCGGGCTGCAAGCCGGAACTGTACTGCGGCTTCCGTGATGAGCCCTATGGGCTGGAAGCTTTCCTGCCTTACTGCGCCGCCATCAGCATTGCAACGGATTCCGGCGCGGTGGGTTACCACGGCCTGGTAACCGGCATCCTGCACCCGGAACAGTTCGCCATGGTGCTGACCTGCGGCCCCATGGTGATGATGCGCGGCGTATACCAGCTGTGCGCCCAGAGCGGCACGCCCTGCGTAGCCAGCCTGGAACGCAAGATGGCCTGCGGCCTTGGCGCCTGCCTGGGCTGCACCTGCCGCACCAAGGTGGGAGCCAAGACCGTATGTAAAGACGGCCCCGTGTTCAAAGCTGAGGAGGTGTTTGACTGATGGCAGACCTTCGCGTAAACCTGTTTGGCAAGCAGCTGGCCGGCCCGGTCATTGCCGCTTCCGGCACCTTTGGTTTCGGCCCGGAATATGCAGGCATTGAGGACCTGCGCGTGCTGGGCGGCATTTCCGGCAAAGGCCTGACGTTGAACGGTCAGCCCGGCAACGACGGCGAGCGCCTGCTGGAAACTCCCTCCGGCCTGATGAACTCCATCGGCCTGCAGAACCCCGGCGTGCAGCACTTTATTGAAAACGAGCTGCCCGCCATGAAAACCTGCGGCACCTCCGTCTGGGTCAACCTGGGCGGCCATACCATTGAGGAAAACGTGGAGGGCGTGCAGAAGCTGTGCGCCGCAGGCATTGATGTGCTGGAACTGAACATCAGCTGCCCCAACGTCAAGCAGGGCGGCTTGGCGTTCGGCATCCGCGCCAAGGACGCCGAAGAGGTGGTTTCCGCTGTGCGCAAAGTGTGCACTGTGCCGCTGGTGGTCAAGCTCAGCCCCCAGGCAGAGAGCATCCCCGATATGTGCAAGGCCGTGGAAGCTGCCGGTGCCGATGGCATCAGCCTGTGCAATACCTTCCAGGCCTGCGCCATTGATCTGGAAAAGCGCCGCCCGGTGTTCAACAACACCTTTGCCGGGCTTTCCGGCCCGGCCATCCGCCCCATTGCACTGCGCATGGTGTGGCAGGCTGTGGGGGCCGTCAATATCCCGGTCATCGGGCTGGGCGGCATCCTGACCGGTCGCGATGCGCTGGAGTTCATCATGGCCGGTGCAGCCGCCGTTCAGGTGGGTACCGCAAACTTCCTGGACCCGAAAGCCTGCACTCGCATTACTGCCGAGATTGGGGAATGGATGGACGCCCACGGCGTGAAAACGCTGGATGAGATCCGCGGGTGCGCGAGAGGATAAGCGGGTTAAAGAACAGAGAATAAAGAATAATGAAAAAATGGTGGAGTGCGCACCGCGCGGCGGTCCACCACAAGGATTCTTTATTATTTATTCATTATTTTTTGAATTTGCCTGTATAAACATTCAAGATGTTGCAATTTTATGCAACTTGTGGTATAGTAAAACAGCTTTTATAAACGGAGGAAAGTATCATGGCAAGAGAATCGATCGAAGTTTTGAAGGAATGTGAAGCATTTTTGGAGGGGCACTTCCTCCTTTCGTCCGGCCGTCATTCCGGCGCATACTGCCAGATGGCCTATCTGCAGCAGTACCCGGATAAGTGTGCCGAGGTTATGGCTCATGTGGCAGAAAAGCTGAAGGATACTGATGTTGACGTTATCGTTGGCCCTGCCATGGGCGGCATTGTGTATGCTTACGAGCTGGGCCGCCAGCTGGGCAAGCGCGCCATCTTTACCGAGCGCGTGGATAACGTGATGACTCTCAAGCGCTTTGCCATCCATCCGGGCGAGCGCTGCATCATCGCCGAGGATGTTGTGACCACCGGTGTTTCCAGCCTGGAAACCAAGCGCGTCATCGAAGAAGCCGGCGGTATCTGCCTGGGCATCACCTGCGTGGTGGACCGTACCCGCCCCGAAGCTCCGTCCCCGATCCCCATCCTGGCCAGTGCCCTGAAGCTGGATCTGCCCAACTATGCTCCCGAAGAATGCCCCATCTGCAAGGAGGGCAAGTTGCCCCTGGTCCACCTGGGCAGCCGCAAAATGAAGGAAGCAGCAAAGCAGACGCTGTAAAAGAGTTAGGAGTTATTGCGTGGGAGATAGGCTCTGCGCGGACGGAAACGGCCTTGGCTGTTTCAAAAGACGGGCGCACGGTGTGCGCCCGACCATAAACTCCTAACTCCTCACTCCTACTTCCTAAGGCAATACCGCACAATTCCCGCCTAACGGCTCAAGCACCGCTCCGGCGGCTGCGGCACGGCATCTGCGTTGCCAAAATGCTCGATAAGACATCCAGTATTATCTGCGCTTTTGGCTTAGCAGCTGCCGCACCTCGCTCGCCGTATCGGCACTTAGAATTATGCGGTATTGCCCTAACTCTAACCGGAACCGGATTTCGATACAACAAAGGATTGCGAGGCAAAACATGCAGGCATATCTGATTTTGGCAAATGGCCGGATCTTAAAGGGCAAAAGCCTGGGCTGCCAGGGCACTACCGTGGGCGAAGTTGTGTTTGCCACCGGTATGGTCGGGTTTGAAGAAACGCTGACCGACCCCAGCTACTATGGCCAGATCATTACCCAGACCTACCCGCTGATCGGCAACTACGGCATGAACAGCGAAGACAAAGAGAGCGGCAAGATCTGGGCAAAGGGTTACATCGTGCGCGAAGCATGCACGACCCCTTCCAACTTCCGCAGCGAGGAAACGCTGAATACTTTCCTGAAAGAAAACGGCATTATCGGCATTGAGGGCATTGATACCCGCAGCCTGACCCGCATCCTGCGCGAAAGCGGCGTTATGAACGGTGCCATTACCACCGAGTTTGACCCCGAAACCGAGCCGGAAAAGCTGGCTGCCCTGATGCCCATCATCAAGGCTTATGCCGTGACCGGCGCGGTGGATGCCGTGACCTGCACCGAGCCGCAGTGCTTTGCCCCCACTGCCGGTGTGGCGGAGGGCGAAGAACCGCTGCACATTGCCCTGCTGGACCTTGGCTGCAAAAAGAACATTGTGCGCTGCCTGTGTAAGCGCGGCTGCCGTGTAACGGTGCTGCCTGCTTCTACCACCCTGGCAGAGCTCAAAGCCCTTGCGCCGGATGGCCTGATGCTTTCCAACGGCCCCGGTGACCCGGCAGAAAACGTGCAGGTCATCGCCAATATCCGCGATATGCTGGATACCGGCATCCCAGCTTTCGGCATCTGCCTGGGCCACCAGCTGACCGCCCTGGCTGCAGGCGCCAAAACCTGCAAAATGAAGTATGGCCACCGCGGCGCCAACCAGCCTGTGACCGACTTTGCGCTGGAACGTACCTTTATTACCAGCCAGAACCACGGTTATGCGGTTCTGGGCGATACTTTGCCCGCAGGTACCGGCCGCGTCAGCCATGTGAACGCCAACGATAAAACCTGTGAGGGAATTGAATACCTGCAGTGGAACTGCTTTACGGTGCAGTTCCATCCCGAAGCAAACGGCGGCCCCAAGGATACCGAGTTCCTGTTTGACCGCTTTTTGCAAAATGTCCGCCGCATCAACCGCGTGAAAGGGGGCCGTTGAGATGCCGAAAGATCCTAGAATCAAAAAGGTGCTGGTTATCGGTTCCGGCCCTATCATCATCGGTCAGGCTGCCGAGTTTGACTACTCCGGCACGCAGGCCTGCCGTGCTCTGAAATCCGAGGGTATTGAGACCGTTCTGGTCAACTCCAACCCGGCCACCATCATGACGGACCCGGATATTGCGGATCATGTTTATATTGAGCCGCTGACCGCCGAAGTTGTGGAACGCATTATTGAAAAGGAAAAGCCGGACGCCATTCTGCCCAATCTGGGCGGCCAGATGGGCCTGAACCTTTCCATGGAACTGGCCCGCAGCGGCTTTTTGGACCGCAGCGGCGTGCGCCTGCTGGCCTGCAAGCCGGACACCATTGACCGTGCCGAGGACCGCCAGCTGTTTAAGGATACCATGGAAAAGCTGAACCAGCCCTGCATTCCCTCCAAGGTGGTGGAGGACCTGGATTCCGCCATGGCGTTTGCCGATGTTATCGGCTATCCCGTTATCGTACGCCCGGCTTTCACCATGGGCGGTACCGGCGGCGGTATCTGCGAAAACCCTGAAAAGCTGCACGAGATCGCAACCAACGGCCTGCGTCTTTCCCCCATCCATCAGATCCTTGTGGAAAAGTGCATCGCCGGTTGGAAAGAGATCGAATACGAAGTGATGCGTGACCACAAGGGCAATGTGATCACCGTATGTAACATGGAAAACCTGGACCCTGTCGGCGTGCATACCGGTGACTCCATCGTTGTGGCACCCAGCCAGACTCTGTCCGATAAGGAATACCAGATGCTGCGTACCGCCGCGCTGGATATCATCACCGAGCTGGGCATTGAGGGCGGCTGCAACTGCCAGTTTGCCCTCAAGCCGGACAGCTTTGAGTATGCGGTCATCGAGGTCAACCCCCGTGTGTCCCGCTCCTCGGCGCTGGCCTCCAAGGCAACCGGCTATCCCATCGCCAAGGTGGCAACCAAGATTGCCCTGGGCTACACGCTGGACGAGATCACCAACGATGTGACCGGCGAAACCTGCGCCTGCTTTGAGCCTGCGCTGGACTATGTGGTTGTCAAATACCCCAAATGGCCGTTTGATAAGTTCGTTTACGCCGATAAGAGTCTGGGAACCCAGATGATGGCCACCGGCGAAGTGATGGCCATTGGCAACAACTTTGAACACGCCATGATGAAGGCAGTCAGCTCCATTGAGCTGGGCATGGACACCCTGACCCTGTCCGACTTTGAAAAGCTGACTACCGAGGAAGTCATTGAGCACCTGCATGTACAGGACTCCGAGCGCGCTTTCTGCGTATACGAAGCCCTCAAGCGCGGTGTGCCGCACCAGACCATCTATGACATCACTAAGATCGACTGGTGGTTCCTGGATAAGATGCAGCACCTGGCAAACCTGGAGCTGGGCCTGAAAAACGGCCCCCTGACCCGCGAAAAGTATCTGGAGGCCAAGCATTACGGCTTCCTGGATAAAACCATCCTGCGCCTGTCCGGTGCCGAAAAGCTGCCGATGGACAACTATGTCTGCGGCTTCAAGATGGTCGATACCTGCGCTGCCGAGTTTGCCGCCAAGACCCCGTACTTCTACTCCACCTGCGATAAGGAGAACGAGGCCGAGCAGTTCATCAATGCCCATAAGACCGGCAAAAAGAAGATCCTCGTCTTTGGCTCCGGCCCCATCCGCATCGGCCAGGGCATCGAGTTCGACTACTGCTCTGTCCACGCAGTCTGGACGCTGAAAAAGCACGGCTGCGAGGCCATTCTGGTCAACAACAACCCCGAAACGGTTTCCACCGATTTTGATACCGGTGACCGCCTGTACTTTGACCCGCTGAATCCCGAAAGCGTTGACCATATTATCGCTGCCGAAAAGCCGGACGGCTGCCTGGTGCAGTTCGGCGGCCAGACGGCCATCAAGCTGGCAAAGCATATGGATGAGATCGGCCTGCCCATTTACGGCACCCCGGCCGATGCCATTGATGAAGCTGAGGACCGCGAACGCTTTGATGAGCTGTTGGAACGCTGCGGCATTCCCCGCCCGGCGGGCCGCACCGTCTTTACCCTGGACGAAGCCCTGCAGGCTGCCCAGGAGGTCGGCTACCCCGTCCTGATGCGTCCGTCTTACGTTCTGGGCGGCCAGAATATGATTGTGGCCTATAACTCCAGCGATGTCATCGAGTATATGGGCGTTATCACCAAGCATGTGGACATGAGCCACCCGGTGCTGATGGATAAGTACATCTACGGCACCGAATGTGAAGTTGACGCCATCTGCGACGGCACCGATTACCTGGTGCCCGGCATCATGGAGCAGATCGAGCGCACCGGCGTGCATTCCGGCGACTCCATCTGTGTCTACCCGCCGTATAATTTCCCGCAGGATGTGATTGATACCCTGGTGGATTACACCGGCCGCTTTGCCCGCGAGCTGAAGGTTGTGGGCCTGGTCAATGTGCAGTACGCTGTGCAGGACGGCAAGGTTTACGTCATTGAGGTCAACCCGCGTTCCTCCCGTACCGTGCCGTATATCTCCAAGGTCACCGGTGTGCCCATGGTCGATCTGGCCGTGCGCTGCACCTTGGGCGAAAAGCTGAAAGATATGGGGTACGGCACCGGCCTGTGGCGCAACGGCAAGAGCCCCTATGTGGCTGTTAAAGTACCCGTCTACAGCTTCCTGAAGCTGCACGGTGTGGATACCATGCTGGGACCCGAAATGAAGTCCACCGGCGAAGTTTTGGGCATTGCTCCCAACATGCACGAAGCGTTGATCAAGGGCTTGGTTGCCGCCGGTTACCAGTTCAAGACCCCCGGCCCCGGTTCCTGCGTAATTATCTCGGTCAAGGATTCCGACAAGAAAGAAGCCGCCGAGCTGGCCTGGAAGCTGCATGACTACGGCTATAAGATCTATGGCACCCCCGGCACGGCACGCTACCTGAACAGCCAGATGGTGCCCTGCAGCACCGTGCGCCAGATGAGCGAAGAACGCCCGAATGTGCTGGATCTGCTGGAAAGCGGTCTGGTGGATTACATCATCTCCACCAGCCCCCATGGCCGTGACCCGCACCGCGATTCCGTCAAGTTCCGCCGCAAGGCAACCGAACTGTCCATCCCGTGCATCACGGCGCTGGATACCGCCCGCATTCTGGTGAATGCCCTGCGCAGCGACCATGACATCAGCGGCATGGAGCTGGTGGATATCGCCACCCTGCACCGCGATGCCGCCAACGGCAAATAACCAAGGGTAAAACAGAAAAACAACCTGGGGCAGCAAAGCCCGGCAGCCGTTGTGCTGCGGGGAGCTTTGCTGCCCTGTTTTTGTGCCGTACAGCAAATGTTTTGCGGCGGTGCTCGTGCGCTATGCACGCGTTCCCGAAAGAAACGCGGGATTGTTGCATCTTTTTGTGAGATATGCCAATTTTTGATTTTTTGGGCTAGGTTTTGGCAGAATCACTTGATTCTGCGCGAAATTTTCCTTATAATAATCAGCGTACTAAAACGTGGGGCAGTTACTTGCCTGATGATGAAATATATGCTTAGGGAGATAACGAGTTATGACCAGATCACAGTTGATTACCAAAGTTGCAAACGATACCGGCATTTCTGCCGTTGAAGTTGAAAAGATCATGGACGGCATTTTCGGCACCATCGGCGATGTGCTGAAGGCTGGTGATAAGGTTACCATTGCAGGCTTTGGCCGCTTTGAAATGCGCGAACGCCAGACCAAGAACTTCACCAACCCCAAGACTAAGGTTACCAGCCAGCTGGAACCCACCGCTATCCCCGGCTTTAAGGCAAGCGGCCGCCTGAAGGAAAAAGTTGGCAAGTAATTGCTGAACAGCAGAACATAAACAAAATCAACCGCTCCGGTTTGCCATGCAGGGCTGACCGGGGCGGTTTTTAGTTAGGCGTTAGGAGGGAGGAGGTAGGAGTTGATTAGGAATTGGGAATGAGAAATTAGGAATTGTCGGGGGGAGATTGGAAAGAGTGAGGCAGACAGAAAAATTGGGTGTGGGGCGGGATGCCCTCATTTTTCCGGAAAAAACTATGCTGGTTGTGACAAACGCTGCAAATGATTTGTAGGGGACGATGTTCGCATCGTCCCGCGGGCTTTGGCTTTGCTGCAAACGATAAAAAGTGTGATGTGCCCTGCCATTTCCTGTAGGGCGGGGTCACCTGACCACGTCGCTATCCCGATATAAAACCCTCAAACGCATGCGCATCGTTCCCAATTTTATAGCCAACCCCCGCCCTCCACAAAAAATCAGCAAAAACTATTGCAATCTGCATAAAGTGCGGTATACTAAAGCAGTAAAATAATATTTACGCAGAGTAGAAACCCGCGCGTTAGGCAAAGCGGCAATGGCGCCGCTTTGCCGCAGTGCCTGACCAACGGGGAGTTGTGGCAGGACGAAGATGCAGGGCAGGGGAGTGCAATGTGCACGCCGCTGCCGGCACGCGGTGCAGGTTTCGCATCCCACTGCTGCATAAAGGTGTGCAACGGCGGGTGTGGTTGCACACCTGCCCTTTATCCTCCCTTGTGCGGCAACACGCACGATGGAGGTATTTTATTATGCAAAAATCCGTTCAAGTCCGTACCCCGCTGTATGCCGCGGCCTATTGGCAGCAGGCCGCCGATGAGTTTAAGAACATCCGCGTTCTGGCTTTTGCCGGTATGGTCACGGCGCTGGCCATTATTCTGGAAAGCTTCCCCATCTATCTGCTGGGCCAGAGCCTGAAGATCTATTTCAGCTTTGTGGTGGTTTCGCTGGGGTGCGCCTGTTATGGCCCGCTGGTGGGCATGGGCGTTGGTGCGGTCATTGATACGCTGGGCTTTCTGCTTTCCAGCTATGGCGAGCCGTATTTCCCCGGCTATCTGATTACGGCCATGTTGTCCGGCCTAATTTACGGCGTTATGCTCTACCAGCGCAAACCCACCATCCCACGCCTGATCGTGACCCGTCTGCTGATCAATTACGGCAGCAATGTGCTGCTGGGCAGTGTGTGGAAAGCTATGTTGTACGGCAAGGGCTATTTGTACTACCTGAGCACCGGCATGGTCAAAAACACCATCATGATCCCCATTGAAGTTGCCTTGATGTGGCTGGCCCTGAACGCGGCAGAAAAACACGGCCTGGACCGCCGCTACCTGCATCCCCGCCGCTAAAATGCATTTTTTGTTCAAAAGTCATACTTTGATACGAAAAGATTGTGCGTTTTGCTGGCAGAACGCAGCCGAAATTTGAAAATTGTTCCGTAATTTACAAACTTTTAACAACGTATTCACAAAGCATTGAAAAATGTCCCCGCCGCGTATACAATAACATATGTGAAAAGAATGTGTCGGATTTCCTGCAAGCATGCAGCAAAACGGCGCATTTTTGGTTTCAGGACCGTGGCTCCGGCTGGCAGCTGCCGCCGGGCCAGACGTAAAAAGAAAAGGAGCACTTACACATGAAAAAATTGTTGGGTATTGTGTTGTCCGCAGCTATGCTGCTCAGCATGGCCGCCTGCGGCAGCACTGCTGCATCCAGCGCTGCATCCAGCGCAGCAGCAGATTCTACCGCTGACGCTGCCACTGCTACCGATGCAGCTGCCAGCGACCTGAAGGTTGGCGTTATCACGATTGGCGACGAGACGGAAGGCTACACTGCTGCGCATATCAACGGCATCAAGGCTGCTGCACAGAAGCTTGGCATGAGCGACAGCCAGATCGTTTGGAAGTACAAGGTTCCTGAAGGTGCTGAGTGCTCTGACGCTGCAGAAGACCTGGTTGGCCAGGGCTGCAACCTTGTTGTTTCCAACTCTTACGGCCACCAGACCTATATCGTAGAAGAAGCTGAAAAGTATCCCGATGTCACTTTTGTTTCCATGACCGGTGATTTTGCTGCCCTGACAGGCCTGGATAACTTCAAGAACGCTTTCACCAATGTTTATGAGAGCCGCTATGTTGCCGGTGTTGTTGCCGGTATGAAGCTGCAGGAACTGGTTGAGTCCGGCACCCTGACCCCGGAGACCCAGCCCAACAGCTTTACCGCTGACGGCAAGGTCAAGATCGGCTATGTCGGTGCTTACAACTATGCTGAGGTTGTTTCCGGCTACACTGCATTCTTCCTGGGCGTGCAGAGCGTTTACCCCAATGTTGCCATGGAAGTTATGTACACCAACTCCTGGTTCGATATCGACAAGGAAGGCGCTGCTGCCGAAGCTCTGATTGCAAACGGCAGCGTGATCATTGGTCAGCATGCTGACTCCACCGGCGCTCCCGCTGCCACCCAGAAGCAGAAGGATGCCGGCAAGATCTGCTACTCTGTCGGTTACAACATCGACATGCTGGAGACCGCTCCCACCGCTGCCCTGACCTCCGCCACCAACGTTTGGGAAGTTTACTATGAATACCTGTTCAAGAGCATGATGGACGGTGAAAACCCGGCTACCAACTGGTCCGAGGGTTACAACGAAGGCGCTGTTGCCATCACTGATCTTGGCCCCGAAGTTGCCGAAGGCACTGCCGAGAAGGTTGCCGAAGTGGAAGCAGCCCTGAAAGATGGCAGCCTGCATGTGTTTGATACCAGCAAGTTCACCGTCAACGGTGAGACTGTTACCACCGCTCCCATCGACCTGACTTTCTATGATTACTCCACCGGCACCCCGGTTGCTGTGTACCAGGGCGATACCGAGGAAGCCATCACCGATGGTTACTTCTCTGAATCCACCCTGCGCAGCGCTCCGTATTTCTCCCTGCGCATTGACGGCATTACCGAGGATGCAGACCCGGTTGCCTGATCCCACAAACTGAACTGACATGGAGGGAAGCTCTGCCTGTTACTGAACAGAGCTTCCCTCTATTGGTGTTTACGGCACCGCATGATGGATTTTTACAGAGAGGAGCATTCCCATGCCGCAGACTGAGTACGCCATCCAGCTGGAACATGTAACCAAAACTTTTGGCCCGGTCATTGCAAACCATGATGTTACCATGAATATCCGCCGCGGGGAGATTTTGTCCCTGCTGGGCGAGAACGGCTCCGGCAAAACAACCCTGATGAATATGATCGCCGGTATCTATTATCCGGACGGCGGGCAGATCATCGTCAACGGCCAGCCGGCAGATATCCGTTCCCCGCGCGATGCCCTTGCCCTTGGCATTGGCATGATTCATCAGCACTTCAAACTGGTGGATGTGTTTACCGCCGTGGAAAACATTGCCCTGAGCATGGACAAAGGCGAAAAATTTGACCTGCGCCGCGTGCGGGACAAAGCCCGTGCTATTTGCGAAAAATACCAGTTTGCGCTGGATCTGGACCAGAAAGTGTACGAGATGAGCGTGAGCCAGAAGCAGACGCTGGAAATCGTAAAGGTGCTGTTCCGTGGTGCAGATATCCTGATCCTGGACGAACCCACCGCCGTGCTGACCCCGCAGGAAACCGAAAAGCTGTTTGCCGTGATGCGCAACATGAAGGCGGACGGCAAGGCCGTGGTCATCATTACCCACAAGCTGCATGAGGTGCTTTCGGTTTCGGACCGCGTGGCAATTTTGCGCAAGGGCGAATACGTTGGCACGGTGGAAACCGCCACCGCAACGGAATCCAGCCTGACTGAGATGATGGTGGGCCAGAAGGTGGAGCTGAACATCAACCGCACCACGCCGCAGGACCCCACCCGGCGTTTGGCTATCAGCCACCTTTCGGTGCGCAGCCCCGAAGGTACCAACGTGTTGGACGATGTGAGCTTTGATGTGTATGGCGGCGAGATTTTGGGCATTGCCGGTATTTCCGGCAACGGCCAGAAAGAACTGCTGGAAGCCATTGCCGGTTTGCAGCATACCGAATCCGGCTCCGACGTTAAGTTTTTTGCCCCCGGCGAAGAGGACAAGCCGATGGAGCTGCTGGGCAAGAGTCCCAAGGACATCCGCGATGCCGGTGTGCACCTGAGCTTTGTGCCGGAGGACCGCCTGGGCATGGGCCTGGTTGGCACCATGGGCATGACGGACAACATGATGCTGAAAAGCTATGGCGAAGGCCGCTCCCCGCTGGTGGACCACCGTGCTCCGCGTGAACTGGCCGAAAAGATCCGCAAGGAGCTTGGCGTGGTTACCCCCGGCCTGAACACCCCCGTTTCCCGCCTGTCCGGCGGCAACGTGCAAAAGGTGCTGGTTGGCCGCGAGCTGGCGGCTTCGCCCATTGTGCTGATGACGGCTTACGCCGTGCGCGGCCTGGACATCAATACATCCTACACCATTTACAACCTGCTGAATGAGCAGAAAGAAAAAGGTGTTGCCGTGATTTACGTCGGCGAGGATCTGGACGTTCTGCTGGAGCTGTGTGACCGCATTCTGGTGCTGTGCGGCGGCAAAGCCAACGGCATGCTGGATGCCCGCACCACCACCAAGGAAGAAGTTGGCCTGCGCATGACCAACCTTGTACAAAAGGAGGGCAAATGATGAGCAAAACTGCAGCTGAACCGCTTGTGCGTATCTCCAAGCGGGAGGGTACCACCTTTGTGCAAAAAGTGCTGGTGCGTGCCATTGCTATCCTGCTGGCACTTGTTGTGGATGCGTTCTTCATCTTTTTTGTTACCGGCCTGAACCCCATCAGCGTGTACGGCGTTATGTGGAACGGCACGTTTATGAACACCACCCGTTTCTCTTGGGCGCTGCGTGATCTTTCCAGCCTGCTGTGCATTGCCATTGCACTGGCTCCTGCCTTTAAGATGCGCTTTTGGAACATCGGCGGCGAAGGCCAGGTACTGATCGGCGGCCTGGTCGCGGCGCTCATCATGGTGTATTTTGGCAGCAGCCTGCCCGCACCGCTGCTGTTTGCCGCCATGGTCATCGGCAGTGTGCTGGCCGGTGCCATCTGGGCCTTTGTTCCGGCCTGGTTCAAATCCCGCTGGAACACCAACGAAACGCTGTTCACCCTGATGATGAACTACGTTGCCACCAGCATTGTGGCCTGCATGACGAATATCATGCGCGGCCAGGCATCCAGCCTGGGCACCCTGAACAAAGCCACCAAGGCTGGCTGGCTGCCCGTGATCAACGGCCAGCGCTACACCATCAATATTATTGTGGTGCTGGTGCTGACCTTTGCGATGTACGCTTACCTCAAATACTCCAAGCAGGGGTACGAGATCAGCGTTGTGGGCGAGAGTGAAAACACCGCCCGCTATGCCGGCATCAATGTCAGCCGCGTGATGATCCGTACTATGCTGCTGTCCGGTGCCATCTGCGGCCTGTGCGGCTTTTTGGTTGTGGCCGGTAAGGACCAAACGATCTCCACTACCTCGGCAGGCGGCAACGGCTTCACCGCCATTATTGTGGCCTGGCTGGCAAAGTTCAACACCTTCTATATGATGCTGATTTCTTTCCTGCTGATCTTCCTGGACCGCGGCGCTTCGGAAATTGCTTCTGCTTATTCCCTGAACGAATATGCAGCGGATATCATCACCGGCATTATCCTGTTCTTTATCCTGGGCAGCGAATTTTTCATCAACTACCGCCTGGTCTGGCGCGGCCATCATGATGGTAAGGAGGGCAAGTAAGTATGAGCAGTCTGATTGCATGGATCCTGCGTGCCATCCCGTTTGGCACCATCATTATGTACGGCGCTTTGGGCGAGACCCTGACTGAAAAATCTGGCAACCTGAACCTGGGTGTTCCCGGTATCATGTACCTGGGCGGCTTTGCCGGTTTTGCCAGCGCTTATTATTACGAAAAACTCAGCGCCAACCCCAGCGCCTTTGTTTGCGTAATTCTGGCCCTGCTGTGCGCCCTGATCGCATCCGCCCTGGGCGGTCTGATTTACGCCTTCCTGACCATCACCCTGCGTGCAAACCAGAACGTGACCGGCCTTGCGCTGACCACCTTTGGCATGGGTGTGGCAAACTTTTTTGGTGTGTTTATCCTGAACGGTGCCAGCTACACCGCGGCACCGCTGGCTTATAAAGCATTCAGTGCCATGATTCCGGTGCTTTCCGGCCTTGGCGTTGTGGGCAAGGTGCTTTTCTCTTACGGCTTTTTGGCTTATGCGGCCATTGTGCTGGCAGTTGTGCTGCACTGGTTCTTTACCCGCACCCGCGCGGGCCTGAACCTGCGCGCGGTTGGCGAAAACCCCGCCACTGCCGATGCCGCCGGCATTAACGTTACGCTGTATAAATATGTGGCTACCTGCACGGGTGCTGCCATCTGTGGTGTGGGTGGTTTGTATTATGTTCTGGATTATAACCAGGGCATCTGGGCAACCACCGGCCAGATCGAAGCCTTGGGCTGGCTGGCTGTAGCGCTGGTCATCTTTACCACCTGGAAGCCGCTGAATGCCATTTGGGGCGCTTACCTATTTGGCGTGCTGTACTGGCTGTATCAGTTCCTGCCCAGCCTGCTTGGCATTACCGTTGCCAGCTACATGACCGATCTGATCCAAATGCTGCCCTATGTGGTTACTATTGTGGTGCTAATCGTGGTCAGCCTGCGCAAAAAGAAGGAAAACCAGCCCCCGGAGCATCTGGGCCTTTCCTACTTCCGCGAGGAGCGGTAAAAAATATTTTTGCAGAATTCGCAAAAAATTGCTCATTTTGCATCAAAGCCTCTTTTCCTATTGGAAATGGGGCTTTTTTGTTTTTGGGGAAGGGCAGGGGGATTTCGGAGAGTGATATCCGGCATGGCCCATCACACATTTTTAATTTGACTGTGTGGCCGGGGGAGTTCGTTGCTATTGTGGGTGAATCCGGCTCCGGCAAAAGTACCCTGATGAATATTATCGGCGTGCTGGACAAGCCGACCTCTGGCGAGTATACGCTGGACGGGGTGGATATCCATAAAGCAGACGATGACGAACTGGCGGGCATCAGCGCAAGATTGAACCGCATACAGCAAAAATGCTCCCGTTGCACGGGGGCATTTTTTGTGGTATACTTCTGCCTGAATGATAAAAACGGGGTAGTTTTTGCCCTGGGGTGTATCTGAAAAGTCAAAAGTACAGTCTGTTTCGGCAGTTACGGCCGGATTTTGCGCTTGCAAAATGCGGCATCTTCTTTTCTTTCAGATACACACCTTAGAGCAGAGAGGAAAGAAGGAAGGTCTGACAATGCAGACACAACAAAAACTATTTACCAACCGTATGCTGCTAACACTATTGTGGCCGCTGGTGGTGGAGCAGGCGCTGAACGTGCTGGTGGGCATGTCCGATACCGTGATGGTATCCAGCGTAGGCGAAGCCGCCATTTCCGGTGTTTCGCTGGTGGATATGATCAACTACCTGATCCTGAATATTTTTGCCGCGCTGGCCACCGGCGGCGCGGTTATCACCAGCCAGTTCCTGGGAGCCAAAAAGCCGGGGGAAGCCTCCCGCAGCGCGGGGCAGCTGGTTACTTTAAGCTCTATCCTGGGTACGGCTGTCATGGCGCTCTGCCTGCTGCTGCGCGGGCCCATGCTGCAGCTGTTCTTTGGCAGCATTGCGGACGATGTGTTCCAGGCAGCCATGATCTACTTTACCATCACGGCAATCTCTTACCCGTTTTTGGCGCTGTACAACGCGGGCGCGGCCATCTTCCGCTCCGTCGGCAACAGCGAGGTATCCATGCGGGTATCCGTTATCATGAACATTACCAATATTGTGGGCAATGCGTTCTGCATCTTTGTGCTGCACATGGGGGTTGCCGGTGTTGCGGTGCCCACGCTGGTTTCCCGCGTGCTGGGCGCTGTCATCATCCTGAAACTGACCACCCGGCATGATAATGTCGCCCGCGTTACCTGGGATGGCGTCAAGCACCTGCAGCCCCAGATGGCAAAGAACATTTTGTATATCGGCATCCCCTCCGCGCTGGAAAACAGCCTGTTCCAGCTGGGGCGTGTGCTGGTCGTCAGTATGATCTCTTTGTTCGGCACGGTGCATATTTCCGCCAATGCGGTGGCCAACAACCTGGATGGCATGGGCTGCATTGTGGGCCAGGCCATCGGCCTTGCCATGATCACTGTGGTGGGGCGCTGTGTGGGCGCCCAACAGCTGGACCAGGCCAGCTACTTTACAAAAAAGCTGCTGCTGTGGGATTACATTGCCCAGGGCGCTACCAATGCCCTGATTTTGATCTTCCTGAACCCGCTGCTCAGCGTGTACACCCTTTCGGATGAAACCCGCCACCTGGCCTGGCTGCTGGTTATGATCCATGCGGGCAGCGCCATCTTCCTGTGGCCGGCGGGCTTTGTTCTGCCCAACGCCCTGCGTGCAGCCAATGATGTGCGCTTTACCATGCTTACTTCCATTCTGTCCATGGGAATCTGGCGTCTGGCGTTCTCTTACATCCTGTGCGTTCAGATGGGTATGGGTGCTGTCGGTGTCTGGATCGCCATGGTGGTGGACTGGGTGTGCCGTGTGACCTGCTTTGTGGTCCGCTTTGTATCTGGTGCGTGGAAGAAAAAATGTGTGGCAAAATAACAGGAGGAACCCCCGATGAAGCTTATCAGCTGGAATGTGAACGGCCTGCGTGCCTGCCTGAAAAAAGGCTTTGAGGATACTTTCAACCAGCTGGATGCAGATGTGTTCTGCATTCAGGAAACCAAAATGCAGCCCGGCCAGGCGGATTTTGCCCCCGAAGGCTATACCGAATACATCAACAGCGCTGAGAAAAAGGGCTATTCCGGCACGCTGATCTATACCCGCGTAAAGCCCCTGAACGCCTGGAACGGCATTGGGGTGGAAGCCCACAGCCACGAAGGCCGTGCCATCACACTGGAATTTGAGGATTACTACCTCGTCAATGTCTATGTACCCAACTCCCAAAACGAGCTGGCCCGCATTGACTACCGCATGCAGTGGGAGGACGACTTGCGCGCCTACCTGAAAGACCTGGACAGCAAAAAGCCGGTGATCCTGTGCGGAGATTTAAACGTGGCCCATGAGGATATTGACCTGAAGAACCCCGGCCCCAACCGCGGTGCTGCGGGCTTTTCGGACCAGGAGCGCGGCAAGCTGAACGAGCTGCTGGCCGCTGGCTTTACCGATAGCTTCCGCTACCTGTACCCTGATGCCACCGGCATGTACAGCTGGTGGAGCATGCGGTTCCGCGCAAGAGAGCGGAACGCAGGCTGGCGCATTGACTATTTCCTGGTATCGGACCGGCTGGCCCCACAGATCAAAAAGGCCGAGATTTTGATGGATGTGCAGGGTAGCGACCATTGCCCGGTGCTGCTGGAACTGTAAAGCTGCAAAACGTCCAAGAAATATTCGGTGTGTCGAAAAAACTGTGCCTTTCTTTTGCAGAGCATGTGGGTATAAAACATGTAGGGGTGCACGATCTCGCCCCGCATGTCGGACCTTGCCATATATTCCATCACATCATTCTCCGCAAGGCATCGGGCGCACAATGCGCCTCCTATGAAGACTTTTTCGACAATCTGAAATTTTCATGATTTTTTCAAAAATATCTGCTCCCGCTGCAAAATGCCGGGAGCATTTTTCGTATTAGTATACAGAAGCGCTTCCAACAAAGAAAGCGCGCCGGCAGATGAATGCGAAAGGAGGTGTGGGGCACTGAACCAAACAGATTTTACCCAGCTGATGCAGCAATACCAAAAACTGGTTTATACCGTTTGTTTGCAGTTTGTCCACAACCCCCACACCGCCGAGGATCTGACCCAGGATACCTTCCTTTCGGCATGGTCGTCCATTGACCGGTGCGAGCCCCAATACTATAAGCAATGGCTGGTGCGTGTGGCAGCCAACAAATGCAAGGACCACCTGAAAAGCTCCTGGGCGCGCAAGGTGGAGGCACAATCCGACGAAACGATGCCGGAACCACGCGGCACACCGCCGCCCGGCAGCGGCCTGCAAAGCGCAGAGCCGGACCCGCAGGATGAATTTATGCGCCAGACCGATGCCGCAGAGCTGGAAACGATGGTGCGCACCCTGCGCGAACCCTATGGCCGGGCCGCGGCCATGTATCTGCTGGACGGGCTGCCCGTGGCGGCCATAGCCCAAAAGCTGGGCCGCCCGGCACCCACTGTTCAGAACCAGCTGTTCCGCGCAAAAGCGATCCTGCGCAAACAGATCATGGAAAGGAGGCAGGAATAATGGAACAGGCAATGTTTCCGCAAAACGAAAATAACACCCTATTTGATAACGAAGCCCTGTTTGATGCTGAAGGCCACCTGACGGATGAGGGGCTGCACGCCCTGCAGGAGGGCCGCCTGGATGAACTGGGCAGCCTGGAGACCGCAGAGCACCTGACCTTCTGTGATTACTGCCTTGCCCGCTATACCGCCCTGATTGAATCGGCCCCCGAAAAGCTGAAACAGCCCATGCGGGACCTGATCCCCCAGGTGCAGGCCCTGATGCGGCTGCGCAGCTTCCGCATTATGACAAACCGCTATGTTTCCACGGCTGCCGCCGTAATGCTGGCCTTTGCGCTGTGGCGGTTCGGGTTCTTTGGCGGCGTTGGTACGGTGCAAAAGCCCGTGCAGCAGCTGCCGGACGTTACCCCCAGAGTGACGGTAAGCCAGGCGCTTGGCGGTATGTTTGACAGCATGAGCAGCGGATTGAGCGATATGTTCAGCGGGATGCAGCTCACCATCAACAGCGGCCTGGCCCAGCTGGCCGACCCGGTTGTGCCCCGCAGCAACCCCACCAATAACGGCGGCAGCCCCGCCCACGGAGAGTGATACACTATGAAGAAAAACGCATTTTTGACCTTTATTTTTGCCTGCATCCCCGGCGCAGGGCAGATGTATTACGGGTATATGAAGCGCGGTACCTCGCTGCTGGTCTACTTCTGCCTGTTCATCATGCTGGGCACCATCATTTCCCCGCTGGTGGTGGGCGTCGCCGTGGTGTATATGTTCAGCTTTTTTGACACCTATGACCTCATCCGCTACCTGGTAGCGGGGGACCCCAAGCCGGATGAATTCCTGCTCCCGCCGGATTGGCAGAATCAGCTCGGCGGTGCCAAAGCTAAAATGACCCCCAAAATGAACAAGATCATTGGCTGGTGCCTGCTGCTTACGGGCGTTTATGTGATGTATGACAGCGTGGTATGGCCGATCGTGAGCAATATTCTGCAACAGCTGGGCGTTTACTGGGATATAATCTATACCCTCAACAACGCAATCCCTTCCGTTGTGGTGGCGGTGCTGCTGATCGTCTTTGGCGGCCGCCTGCTGGGCTTTGGCAAACATGCCCACCACAACGATACCGACGACCTGCCCCCGTACCAGGGCTGAACCGGCAAAGCAAATTTGAAAAGAAAATTGAAAAGAAAATTGAAAAGAAAGTGTAGGGCAGGGTGCAGCACAGCACCCCGCCTGGTAACCTGCGGCCATTTGGAATAAAAACAGCGCCGCCCGATAGCCTGACAATGATTCAACAGACAAAAGAGAAAATGGTGATTCACTATGGAAAACAATTTTAACCAGAATATCCCTGTGCCGGAGGAACCGACCCAGGATACCTGCCAGGATGCCAGCCAGGAAACCACCGCGCAGGCCGCGCCCGAAACGGCCCCCAAGCCCCCGATCAAAGTGCGGCGGGTGGGCACCTTCAGCCTTGGCCTGATGCTGGTTGCCATCGGTGCCATCCAGCTGGCCCAGATTTTTATGCCGAATGTCAATGTGCTCAGCGTGGTAAAGTATGCCCCGGTGGTGCTGATCGTTCTGGGCATTGAGGTGCTGATTTACGCCGCACGCCCCGATGTAAAGATCAAGTATGACGTCATTTCCATCTTCCTCTGCATTATCATCATGCTCACGGCGGGGGCTTCCGGTGCAGTGGCCGCAGTAGCCCAGGCATTCACTCCCGAAAACGTGACCAAGCGTGTTACCACCGAGGAACAGTACAAGAAGACTGTTCAGAAGGCACTGAGCAATATCCCCAATGCCCATGATTTTGTACATGATTATTCCATCGATGTCAGCAGCGAGAGCTGGTTCATGGATATGCCGGTGGGTACGATGCACGCAACGGTGTACCTGACCATGAATTACGGTGCCCAGACCACCGCCGAAGAATTTGTGCGCGACTGCATGAAGGTAATGGATGCGGTAAATGCCACGGATATCCCGGTAGAATACTATCGCTTTGATGTGGACCAGAGCAACCTGACCGATGGCGAAGTGTGGAGTGTATGGCTGGATGAGTGGGAAATGCACGGCAACCTGCAAAACATTGCGGCCCATGTTGATACCGTGTACTATGTGGACGGCGATGCCTACACCAGCCTGGATGATGTGCCCAAAAAGGACGGCGATGAACTGTTGAACCGCTACATGACCGCCTTTGGCACCAACCCGCTGACCGATTACCAAAATGAATACGGTACCGTTGAATTTGGTGATGAGCTGGAAGAGTACATGCAGAACCGCGTGGAAAACGAAGCCGGCCAGGACCTGACGGACACTGACAACGCTGGGAAAACCGCAGCCAGTGAGGAAACACCCGCAGCGCAGGACGATGTGACGATGGAAGCCACTGAACCCGCAGCGGGCGCTGCGGAAGCTGCCTCTGAAAATGCAAACTGACATTTGAACAAAAATAATATATTTGTGCAATTTCGTTAAAAACGACGGAAAAGTTGACCAGATTTTTACGCCCCGCATACGCGGGGCTTGTTGTTTTGCCTGCCTGAAATGCTACAATACAAATAAGGGCAATTTTGCCCTGTAAATGCGGCCTGCCCGGCGGCGGGATGCAAAATCAGGAGGTACCCCATGCTTAAAGGCTATACCAAGCAGGAAATCAGTTGGATGATGTACGACTGGGCCAACAGCGCCCATTCCGTTATCATTGTAACGCTGCTCCCCATCTTTTTTGACACGGTTGCGGGCTATACGGCGGACAGTGTTTCCAGCATGTCCACCTGGGGCTATGCAACCAGCATCGCCATGCTGATCGTGGCGCTGGCCGCTCCGTTCCTGGGCGTGTTTGGCGATATCCGCGGTATGCGCAAAAAGCTGTTCAGCTTTTTCATGCTGCTGGGCGTTGCAGCCTGCGCGGGCATGGCGTTTACGCCTGGGATGGATTTTACCTCCGGCCCGGTGGCAGCAGGCAAGGTGGCCAGCCTGATCCTGGTTTTGTACATCGTCAGCGTCATTGGTTTTGATGCTTCCGCCATCTATTACGATGCCTTTGACCGATGTTACCACCGAGGACCGCATGGATAAAGTTTCCACCATGGGGTACGGCCTGGGTTACATCGGCGGCTCCACCATTCCGCTGCTTATTTTTCTGATCATGAACCTGGTTGGCGTGCCCATGCTGACCTGCCTGGCGTTTGTGTTTGGCCTGACCGCTGTGTGGTGGCTGGCGTTCAGCTTGCCGCTGCTGAAAAACTGCGAGCAGACCTCTGGCAAGCCGTATGAAAAGGGCGATGTTGCCCGCAGCATTAAGGGCGTTGGTACCACCATCAAGGAGATCATTGCCAACAAGCCGATGCTGATCTATATTCTTTCGTATTTCTTCTATATTGACGGCGTGCACACCGTCATCAGCATGGCAACCACCTATGGCACCAACCTGGGGCTGGATTCCACAGGCATGATGCTGGCGTTGCTGCTGGTGCAGATTCTGGGCCTGCCGTTCTGCCTGCTTTACATCAAGTGCAGCGAAAAGTTCGGTGCCCGCACCATGGTGGGCTTTGGCATCTGCGTGTATATGTTCATCTGCATCTTTGCGTTCTTTATGAACAGCCTGTGGCAGTTCTGGGTGCTGGCTGTGCTGTGCGCCACCAGCCAGGGCGGCATTCAGGCGCTGTCCCGCTCCATGTACGGCAAGCTGATCCCGGATAAAGACCGCTCCGGCGAGTTCTTCGGCTTCTTCGATATCTTTGGCAAGTTCAGCTCCATCATGGGCCCGGCTTTGGTCGGCGTTGTCAGCAGTGTGGTGGCAAATGGAATGCTGGGGGCCCAGGGGCTGACCGCTCAGACCGCAACGGCGGAGCAGATCGATGCAATCAACGCCCAGTCCAGCCATTACGGCATTTTGTCCATCATTATTATCATCATTGTGGGCGCGGTGCTGTACTTCGGCTTTTTGCCCAAAGCAGAGCACGCCAAGCAGTAAATTTGACAAGATATTCGATTCGCATTACAATATAGGGGTATATTCTGTTCAGGTACACCTGGGGAATATACCCCTTTTTAAGGTATATCTGAAAACAAAGAAAATGCCGGATATTTCGCAAACACAGACAGGATTTAAGGCAAAGAGCCGCAGGAATTCTTTGTGGATTCCAAGAGTTTTTAACGCAAAATCCCGCTGCATTTGTAGAAACAGAATGGCAATACCGCATAATTCTAAGTGCCGATACGGCGAGCGAGGTACGGCAGATGCTAAGCCAAAAGCGCAGATAATACTTTGTGTATTATCGAGCATTTTGGCAACGCAGTTGCCGTGCCGCAGCCGCCGGAGCGGTGCTTAAGCCGTCAGGCGGGAATTGTGCGGTGTTGCCAATATATTTTCGACGTTTCAGAGACACCTTAGGGCTATCTCAAAAGGAAGTGACCCCCCCCTATGCCGGAAGGCTACACCCATGTGCGCACCGCCCAAAAGGCCGCGCATGCCATCCATTATAAATTGCAATGCCCCGCAGCGTTTGCCGCCGGTGCCAATGGGCCGGACAGCTTTTTCTGCTATGAAGTGTGGAAAAAGGGCCAAAACCGCACCTATAACCTGCCGCTGCTTGGCAACCGTATGCACGAGGATAAGACCGGCGCCTTTCTGCTGGCCCTGCTGCACCACACCCACACCCAGGCGCAGATCGAGTATACGCTGGGCTTTTTGTGCCACTATGCGGCGGATACCGTTATGCACCCTTACGTTGTGTTCGTCAGCAGCCCCGGCCAGCCCTACGGCATGAAAGGCGGCCACGGCTACTTTGAAATTGCGCTGGATTCCACCCTGCATGCCGAGGATACCGGCGTTTCGGAGGTCCCGGCGGATGATTCCAGCCCGGTGCCGGTCGGGCAGGACCTGGCGGAAATTGCCGCATTGCTGCACCAGTGTATTCTGGAGGTATATGGGCAGGATATCAGCGTGGAAGCCCTGGCGGACAGCTTTTATTACACCTACCGCCTGCGCCGCCTTTTCACCAGCCGCCACGGCGTGCGGCGGGCGTTCTATTGGGTGCTGGAGCTGTTTTTTGGCGGGCGCGGGTTCATCACCGGGCATGTATCCCCGGCACACCTCAAGCTGAACCTGCCGGAGGATTGGACTGACCCCGCCACCGGCGAAGAGCGCCACGGCGGTGCCTTTGCCCTGCTGAAGGATGCCCAGCACCGGTGCGAGCTGTTTATGACGGCCGCCCTTGGCCACTGGATGGGCAAGCTGGACGAGGAAATTCTGGAAAAGACCCTTGGCAGCATGAGCTACATCACCGGTACCGAAACCGAGCAAAGCAAAAGCCAACAAGCGCCGGATGCGGAACAGGCAGGCGAAACCGCCTGACATCCCCGCGCCCGACCTTTGCGGATAGATTATTACAACACGAAAGGAACTAACACCTATGGTTCGTATTACGATGCAGAACGGCAAAACCATTGACATTGAACTGGATGCTACCGCAGCACCGATCACCTGCGAAAACTTTTTGAAACTGGTCAATCAGGGCTTTTATAACGGCCTGACCTTCCACCGCGTCATCCCCGGCTTTATGATCCAGGGCGGCGACCCGTCCGGCAACGGCACCGGCGGCCCCGGCTGGCACATCAAGGGCGAGTTCCTGCAGAACGGCGTGAACAACCCCATCAAGCACACCCGCGGCGTGATCAGCATGGCCCGCGCTATGGACCCCAACTCTGCCGGCAGCCAGTTCTTCATCATGCACCAGGATGCTCCGCATCTGGATGGCCAGTATGCTGCATTTGGCCATGTTGTCAGCGGCATGGACGCTGTGGATGAAATCGCCGCAGTTGCCACTGACTGGAACGATAAGCCCCGCACCCCGGTCGTGATGGAAAAGGTCGAAGTTATCGGCTGACATCCTGCCGTAAAATTGTAACAAAAAGCGCATGTGCTGTTCCCGAACCGGGAAAGATGCACATGCGCTTTTGCGTTATGGATAACCGTTTTTCAAAAACAGCAGGGGAGCCGCTTACCCAAAGATGGAGCCCACGTTGCCCAGGAAAGATGCCACGCTGTTCAACTGCTGCTGCAGCTGGGCCACTGCGTCCATGGTGGCAGGCAGCTTGGCCATCACATCGTTCAGGGCGTCCACATCGATCTGGCTCAGCTTATCGGCAATGTCGGGCAGGGTCTGCATCATGCTGTCCAGCTGTTCGGTGTCCAGCTTGGCAAGGCTGTCCTGCAAGGTGCCGGCAATCTCGTTCACCTGGGCGCAGGTGGTGATCACCTGGTTATACGCCGTGTTGAACCGCAGCAGCAGCCCGCCCATAATCAGGCAGAGCACCACCACAATGGCAATAGCGGCCCACAGCAGCCGCTTTTGGCTGCGCAGCAGGGCGCGGTTTTGCTGATCCTGCAATTCCAGCTGCGCTTCCACGCGGTCCAGCTGGTGCTTCAGGTCCAGGGCGTCCACCTTGCCGTCACCGGTTTCATCGTCAGTGGCATTCAGGGCGGCCACTTTGGTGTTCAGGGCATCGTCCATCTGTTTGTTCAGCTTTTCCATGGGGCAAAACTCCTCTCTTGTGTGGGCTGCATGCGGCATGCTTTGGTTACTGTGGGGCTTTCATCTCAAACCAGAAGGTGGAACCTTTGCCGACCGTACTGTTTACCCCAAAGGGGAAATCATGCTGCTGCAAAATGGCCTTGGTGATGGAAAGCCCCAACCCGGTACCGGTCCTGCCGGCATCCTGGCGGGCACGATAGTAGCGGTCGAACAGGTGCGGCAGTTCCTCCGGCGGGATGCCGGGGCCGTGGTCCTCCACTTCCACCCGGCAACCGCCGTTTGGCATGGAGATGGCCCGCAGCACAAACACACCGTCCGCACCCATATGGTGGGTGGCGTTGCCCAACAGGTTGTGCAGCACCCGTTCCATCATGGCGGGGTCGGCGCGTACCATGCATTCCTTGTTGGCTTCCAGCTGCAGCGTCCAGCCATTCTGCTCGCACACGGCGTCATAGCGGCCCGCGACCTCAAAGCAAAGCTGGCTCATGTCAAAATCAACGGGGTTAAGCTTTTCTGCACCGCTGGAAACTTTGCTCAGTTCCATCACGCTGTTTACCAGCGCGCTCAGGCGGTCAGTTTCGTCCACAATAATGCTGCACTGTTCGGTGCGTTTGGCCTTGTCATCGCCGGTAATATCGCGCACCGTTTCGGCATAGCCCTTAATCAGGGTCAGCGGGGTGCGCAGGTCATGGCTGACATTAGCCAGGATATCTTTTTCCAGCTGGGCAGAGCGTTTGACTTCCTGCGCCATGTGGTTGAACTCCCGCCCCAGCAGGCCCAGCTCATCATTGCGGACTACCGGAACCTGAACATCATAGTTGCCGTCGGCAATCTCGCGGGCACCCTCCGAAAGCTGGCGCATCGGGCGGGTGAACCACCGGCTGAACAGCGCCGCCACCAACAGGTTGAGCGCAATCAAAAAGATGGCAACCGGAATCAGCACACTGCGCATGACCTCGGCGGCTGTTTCAATCTGTGCCAGGCTGGCGGATACGATCACACCGTAACTGCCGTCTTTGGTCAGGCAGCCCACCAGCATCTGCCGGTTGCCGCCGGATTCAATAATTTTGTACAGCGAACCCTCATTGTACAGGGCATGGCGGGCCAGGATGGCGGTTCGGGTGTCTGGGGTATATACCGTCATGTTATCGCCAAAAGTGGCCATGCTGTTGTGTAAAATGCAGGGGTAAAGCCCCTCCAAAAACTGCACGCTGCGGCAGGTGTTATCGCTGATATCAATGCAGCAGTTGTCCACATTGATCACGCCGTTTTCCAGTGAGGTTTTCAGGTTGGACCAGAACGTTTCGTTCTGCAGCGTCAGGGAACCATAATCCCGGCTGGAAATCTGGCCCCCGGCGGAATCAATCATTCCGGCGATCACGCTGGATTCGCGTTCCAGCCGCTTTTGAATGTTGCGGTTGTACATGGGCTGCAGGCCATAGGTGATCAGCCCCCACACCAGCCCAAGGGTCAGCACAGTAATACCGCACAAAAACAGCATCAGCTGGCCCTGCACCCCCAGCGCCCAGCCATGGGTGTGCGGTGCGCTGCCCGGTTGCTTTGGTTTACGCAAAATCGCGGCCCCCTAACGTTACTGTGCGGTATCGGGGTCAAACTTGTACCCCACGCCCCACACGGTAACAATATAGCCGCGGCAGCTGCCAAGGTGGCTGCGCAACATTTTAACATGGGTATCTACCGTGCGGTCCTCGCCATAATAGTCATAGTTCCACACTTTTTGCAAAATTTTCTCGCGGGAAAGGGCAATGCCCTTGTTGTTGACCAGAAACACCAGCAGGTCAAACTCTTTGGGGGTCAGCGGGGCTTCCTGCCCGGCCACCTTAACGCTGTGGCTGGCGGTGTCGATCACCAGATTCCCAAAGGTATACACATTACCCTCGGCAACCGGGGCGGGCATGGTGCGGGCCAGTACGGCCTTCACGCGGGCAACCAGCTCCCGCGGGCTGAACGGCTTTACCACATAGTCATCCGCGCCGCCTTCCAGACCGGCCAGCTTGTCATACTCCTCGCCGCGGGCGGTCAGGATGATCACCGGCGTCATGATCTTGCGGGTGCGCATCTCGCGCAGGCAGGTCATGCCATCCATAAACGGCATCATAATATCAAGGATCACCAGGTCAATGCCGCCATTTGCCAGCTCGGCCAGCGCCTGTGTGCCGTCCCCGGCTTCGGCACAGGTAAAGCCCGCGTACTGCAGGTGCTCGCGGATCAAATCCCGAATGCGCGGTTCATCGTCAACGATCAATACTCTTGCCATTTCTAATCCACCTCATCTGGGCGCAAATCACCCTTGAGTTACTATTACTATACCATAATAACGGCGAACCGTGGAGAATTTGTGAAAACTTTTTAAGTTTTTTCAAATTTTTATCCGCCACGGTCTATTACGCAAACTGTACCGCAATTTTGCTCCGCCAGCTCTTGAAAGCCCGCGGGCAATGCGCTACAATATGGATGCAATGCCCGGTACATATTTTACAACGTGCGCCGGATGAAAAAAGGAAGTTGATCGCATGTTCTGGTTGATTTTGCTGATTGTTGTGGCGGTACTGTGCGCGCTGGTGCTGTTTTTGGTGGCTCCCGCCGCTGGCCGCAAGGAGCTGCGCACCCCCTTTGCGGGCCGCAATTTTGCCCACCGCGGCTATTTTGGCAAGGATCAGCGCCCGCCGGAAAACAGCCTGCCCGCCTTTGCCGCCGCCGTGCAAAACGGATACGGCATGGAGATGGATGTGCAGTTCAGCAGCGACCGTAAGCTGCTGGTGTTCCATGATGATACCCTGACCCGCATGACCGGCACCAAAGGCTGGGTGCGGGATTACCCCTATGACCAGATATGCCAGATGCCGCTGAAAGGCAGCGCCGAGCACGCCCCGCTGTTCAGTGAGTTTTTGCAGACAGTGGACGGCAAAACCCCGCTGATTATCGAGATCAAGAGCCGCCATGAATATACCGGCGAATATCTGGACGCCCTGTGCCACGCCACGCTGGACGGCCTGAAAGGCTACAACGGCCCCTATTGCATTGAAAGCTTTGACCCCCGCGTGGTCAAGCGCATCCGTAAATTTGCGCCGCAGGTACTGCGTGGCCAGCTGGTGGATAGTTACCGTGCTTACCGTAAGGAAGGCGCGAACCCCATCCATGCGTTTGTCATCAGCCACTGCTTTGGCAACTTTATGGCCCGGCCGGACTTTATTGCCTGGTGCCCGGACAAACAGAACTGGGCCGTGCGGCTGTGCGCCCGCCTTGGTGCTATGATGGTTATGTGGACCGCCCTGCCGGAGCATGACCAGGCCGCGCTGGAAAAACAGTACGATGCCGTCATCTTCCAGTGGTACCACCCGGAAGTCAAGTACAAATAAGAACCGCGGTTCTAAATACAGCAGCCCCCTCATATCGTTGCGTAAAAGCATTGCAACGTTTTTGAGGGGGCTGCATTTATGTTTTTATTTACAGTTACCAAACCTGGTCTGCGGCAGGCGGGGGCGCTTGCCCTTTGCGCTGTCTGCCTGGCTGGCACGGTTACGGCGGCGGTGCGCTTGGCGGGCAAAAGCGTGGCTGCCAGCGCTACAGTGCAAACCACAATTGAAAATACCCAGGATATCGGCACCTACTTTACCGGCTACGGTTTTGAGGTGGACTTGAGCACCGCCGCGGTGGACAAAGTGAAGATCCCCAAAAAGTGGGACGACAGCTTTACTGCCTTTAACCAGGTGGTGGGGGAAAGCGGCCTGACCCTGGCGGACTATAAGGGAAAAACGGTGGAAAAATGGACGGTACTCTGCCCGGCGCGCTCAGATGGCGCAACAGACACCTACTGTGTGCTGCTGGTATATAAAGCAAAGCCGGTTGGCGCCTACCTGCTGGAAAAGCCCTCCGGCGAGGTGAGCGGCCTGATTACCGCGGCCCAAACCGCCGCCGAAGCCGAACAGCAGGCCGCCGAAACCAGCGCCGCCCTGCCGGACGAGGCAGATTATCCCAGCGAGTAAGCAGGAAAGCGAGATATCGTCAGCCCACCGGCATAAAGCGTGTGACTGCTTTGTGCCGGTGGGCCGTTTGGTTATGTGTTAGAAAATTGCGCTTTTGCCGTAGAGGGGCACAGTGTGCGCCCGCGAGTTTGCGGGCGGATGACGGGGTGAGATATTCAGTACAGCACAACACCCGGGACGGTGCAAGCATTGTCCCCTACGAATTATTTTTTATGTTGGCTGCTCTTTGCAAAATAATCCTGTAGGGAACGGTCTTGACCGTTCCGGAACGTTGCGGCAAACATGCCACTCAAATGTGCCGCTCGCTCCGCCGCCTTAATCCCACTCCTCCCCCGGATATTTCATCCCCCACTCCTTGCGCAGCCGGGTCATGATGTCCATCACATCCCGGCTGTAGCCAAGGCACATGGCGGAAGCATCCCTGGTCTGCACGGCGTGCTCCATATCCAACATTTCATAATACAGGGCATCCGCCGTGCTGCCTGCGGCAACTTCGGTGCGGGCACCGGTCTCAGCATCCACAATCACGGCCTTATCGGCACGGGGGTACTCCATGATTTCAATATAGCCTTTTTCACAGCTGATCATTGCGCGTTTGGGCTGCTTGGAGTGCATCGAAAGCGCTACTGTGGCCATCTGGCCCAGACTGTTTTGCAGCAAAACGGTTGCCTGTTCATCGGACCCGGTGGGGGAGGGCTTCCACTGACTGAGGATGTTGGTGGGCGTTTCCTCCATAAAGCTGCGCACGATGGAAAGCGCATACACGCCAATATCCAGCATGGCACCGCCCGCCAGGTTCATATTGAAAAAGCGGTTCTGCATGTTGTATTCTTTGTAGCTGCCAAAGTTCAGCGTCATGATCTGCACTTTGCCCAGTGCGCCGCTCTGCACGATCTCCCACAGCTTTTTGTAAAGCGGCATGTGCCAGATGGTCATGGCTTCCGCCATAATCAGGTGGTTGGCATCGGCCAGGGCGGCCATGCGTTCCAGCTCAGTGCTGTTCAGCGTGATGGATTTTTCCACCAGGATATGCTTGCCGTGGGTCAGAGCCTTTTCCATAAACTGGAAGTGGGTGTTGTGTGGGCTGGTAATGTAGATGATGTCCACATTTTCATCCAGGAACATATCATCAATGCAGTCGTACACCATTTCAATACCGTACTTTTCCGCGAAGGCAACAGCTTTGGCGTGGGTGCGGTTGCCGACGGCATACAGCTTTTTGCCCATCTTCTGCAAAGTCTGTGCCATCTCGTTGGCAATCACACCGGTGCCAAGCACAGCCCAGTTCAAGTTATCTTTCATGGTGGAACCCTCCTGTGGCGTTTCTCTAACTGCTGGGCAGCCCCGGCGGTTATTTATCTGGCCCCATTATACCGTGCAGGGGGGGCGCTTTGCAATGGGGCGGCGAAGCGCGGCAGATACAAAAAATCCCTGCCGTAGCAAACAGCAGGGAAAAAGAAGTATAAAATGTTAAGCTTGCAGAACTTCGCGCTTTTTCCAACTGATAAAGCCGTACAGATCATTAAAAAAGAAAATGATAAAGTTGACGGCCACCGGAAGATACCCCGAATTTGTCAGCGAAGCCAGCAGCCACAGCACGATCAGCACCACATCATTGGCGGCATACCCTAAAGCATAATAGGATGACCGCAGCATGGTCAGTGCCGCCGCAAGGAAGCTAGTGATGACAGAGAGGGTGCTGAAAGCAAGATTTGGCGTGTCCAGTGCGGCCAAAATGCGGTAAAACAGCACCGTGACCACAACGCAGCTGGCCAGCAGCCCGGCAAACTGGCGCAGGTTCAACTTCTGGATGGCAACAGCATCGCCGCTCTCGGCAGGGTGCCGCAGCCAGGTGATGGCGGACCATACCGCCATGGGCAGCGCCATGCCCAGATAGGTGATCATCTCACCCCAGTAGCGGAACCGGAAGGAGATGATACCGTATAAAATACTGAACACGATCATCAGCACCTGCGCCCAAACGTTGCCTTTGGCCGCAAACACCAGGGAGGTAACGCCCACCAGCGCAGCAATCAGGGTGAGAGGGTCAAAGTTTGCTGCCAGAATATTGGAAACCAGCACAATAAAAAGCGAACAGAGCCAGAGCAGCCATTCCTTTTTGGTCAGGGTAGAAAACGGATTGTTCAATTTATACGCTCCTTTGATTCTTTTTGTTGGAGAAAGCAAAAATCAAAGGAATAATTCGGGGTCAAGGATCGGGACACCGCGGTCGGATAAAATTACCATATAAGCACCTGAGTGAAACGAGTGTTGAAAACGTAAAGGCAATACCGCATAATTCTAAGTGCCGATACGGTGAGCGAGGTGTGGCAGATGCTAAGCCAAAAGCGCAGATAATACTTTGTGTATTATCGAGCATTTTGGCAACGCAGATGCCGTGCCGCAGCTGCCGGAGCGGTGCTTAAGCCGCAAGGCGGGAATTGTGCGGTGTTGCCTAAAGTATATCTGAAAAAGCAGAACCAGAACAGATTATACCCTTTTCCAACCCCCTTGGCAATGGGCAAACGTTACGGGTGTTCGGCGGCATACTGCAAAAATTCCGGCGTTTTTGCCCAGTATTTGCAGCCCCAGTTTTCAAAGTTCCATTCGTCCATGTAGTCGTTGCACTCATAGTCAATATAGTACAGCGTATCGCCCTGCAAAATGAAATTGGTGGGAAAATAGTCAATGTTGGTGTGCGCCGGGTACAGCAGGCGGCACATGGCCTGCACCTGGCGGAGGCAGGTTTCGGGCAGGGCATCTTTCAGCACAAGGGTATACACGGTTTTGCCAGCAATGTATTCTTTCACAATGCGTTCCGCTTTGGTGTCAACATCCAGCATACGAGGCATCGGAATGCCGATTTCCTGCAGGTGGTTGTAATCCCGCAGTTCGGCTTCGATCTTATTGCCAAACTGGTAATAGGCGCAGGGTTCATGGTGAATCTGCTTAACCACGACCTGCTGCCCGTCCGCCATCTGCGCCAGGTAAGAATACCCGCCTTTGCCCTTGCCCAGCAGTTTGAGCAGGGAGTAGGCATTGCCATTTACCAAAACTGTTTCAGGCATAAAAGCACGCTCCTTGTGGGTTAATCATCAAAGAAAAACAGCTCTTCTACCGTGGTATGGAACACTTTTGCAATGTCCATTGCCAGCTTGAGGGAGGGATTGTATTTCCCTTTTTCCAGGTTCACAATGGTTTCGCGCCGGACGCCGACCAGCTCGGCAAGGTCTGCCTGCTTAAGGCCATTTGCTTCCCGGTATTCTTTCAGTTTGGTTGATAAGGCCATGCTCAAAGCCCTTTCTTATCCATAAGATAGAAGATGATCGTGCGCACCACCGAAATCAAAATCAGTGCGGCCATCAAGCCATAACCGATGATTTCTGTGGTAAGAACCATACGGCCGACAGCGCAGGTAAAGCCAATCACAATAAAAGCTGCCACGCTGATTTTTAAGCAGATGGCATCGCATCTCCGCAGGTTGGCTTCAGCCATTTCATCGGGGGATTCCTGCTTGTATTTTTTGACCCGGATGGCGCGGGAAACGAAATAATAAAAGCTGAAAGCAAAAATAACGTCTTGAACGGTCGTGTAATAATCTTTCCAGTCGTTCCGTGCCCACATCCAATAGTACATGGCAATCAGGATAGAAAAAATGATTTTATCAGCAACCAGTTCCCGTAATGACACCTTTTTCATGGTAAGCCCCTTTCTTTTATCTGCATCCATAAAGTGAGAAATTTCGCACGTGCTATGTGATGAATATATCACACGAAAGCTTCGGTGTCAATAGAAATGTGAGAAATTTATAACATTCTATGGAGTGAGGAAAGAGGAGTGGAAATCGGCCGAAACAGAGTCTTGCCGTTATTATATCTGACAGCACGAGCTTTTTTGGGGGGCTATACGGTTGCTTTGCTGGGAAATATAGTGGGTACGAAAGTGTGTACCTGCAAAAGAAAACACCGTAGATTCTAACGAACCTACGGCGTTTATTCTGGTGGAGGATGGGGGACTCGAACCCTCGACCTCTGCGATGTGAACGCAGCGCTCTAACCAGCTGAGCTAATCATCCATAACGAACAAGTAATATTATAGCCGGGAAATAGGTGTTTGTCAAGCGTTGGGCAGGGATTTTTTTGTAAAAAAGCCAAAGCGCGGGAACTGTGCGCAGCAAGGGCAAAGTTCAGGGCATAAATAAAATCAGGAATTATGGAGTGGGCGCTATATTTATTCATACAATCTCGTTTATAATAAAAAGACATTCCAATATTGTTGTAAAAACTGGGGGAGAGCGCTTTGTCAAAATTACAGTTGCCGCGCCCGGCAGGCAAACAGCCGGCCGCGGCCCAGCCACAGCCCGAACGCCCGCAGGTGCCGCTGCTGGAAACAGACCCAGCCAAGGGTCTGACCGCGGAACAGGCAGCCCAGCGCATGGCGGCGGGGCTGGATAACCATGCGGCGGCTTCGCCGACCCGGAGCGAAACCGAGATCATTCGGGATAATATTTTTACGTTTTTCAATCTGGTTTTTATCGTGCTGGCGCTTTGCCTGGCATTGGTGGGGTCCTTTGCGAACATGACCTTTTTGGGGGTTGTGATTGCCAATACCATCATTGGCACGGTGCAGCAGCTACGCAGTAAGCATACGGTGGACCAGCTGACCCTTGTGGCGGCGCATAAGGTGCGCTGCCTGCGGGACGGAAAAAGCATTTTGCTGCCCAGCGAAGAGCTGGTGCGGGATGACATTGTGGAGTTTACCTCCGGCGAGCAGATCTGTGCAGACGCCGTTGTGTGCACCGGCAGCGCTCAGGCGAACGAAGCCCTGATTACCGGCGAAGCAGAGCCGGTGCCCAAGAACGTTGGCGATGTGCTGCGGTCCGGCAGCTTTCTGGTATCTGGCCGGTGCACCGTGCGCCTGACCCATGTGGGTGCCGAAAGCTATGCCAGCAAGCTGGCAACCGAAGCCCGCGAGGGTGGCCACAAGGTTGCCAAGGGCGAGATGATGCGCTCGCTGGATGGGCTGATCCGGGTGATCGGCATTGCGCTGATCCCGATGGGCGTGGTAATGTTCCTAAAGCAATATGTCAGCCTGGAACTACCGCTGCGGGATTCGGTGGAAGCTACGGTGGCGGCGCTGATCGGCATGATCCCCGAAGGGCTGTATCTGCTGACCAGTGTGGCCCTCGCCGTCAGTATGGTGCGGCTGGCGCAGCGCAAGGTACTGGCGCAGGATATGAATTGTATTGAAACGCTGGCCCGCGTGGATGTGCTGTGCGTGGACAAGACCGGTACCATTACCGAGGCCCGGATGGAAGCCGGGGAGCCGCTGCTGCTGGCCCCTGATGCCTGGCCGCAGGACAGGGTATACACCGTGCTGCATAGTATTTACGCGGGGACTGAACCGGATAACGATACCGCCCGCGCCATGGTACAGCGTTTTGGCAAACAGAACGGCACGCCTTGGCCACGCCAAAGCGTGGTGCCGTTCAATTCCGCATACAAATGGAGCGCCGCGACCTTTGCCGAGGGCAGCTTTGTGGTGGGGGCACCGGAATTTGTGGCCGGTGCCCGCTATGCCGAGCTTGCTGCGCAGGTGGAGCCGCTTTTGGAAAAAGGCAGCCGCGTGCTGCTGTTGGCTCGCTGTGATGTTGAGCCGGACCCCAAGGTCGGGCTGGATGCTGACAAGCTGGAGTTTGTGGCCCTGCTGCCCGTTGCCAACCGCATCCGACCAGAAGCACCGGAAACGTTCCGCTACTTTGCCGAACAGGGCGTTGCCGTTAAGGTCATCTCCGGCGATAATCCCGTTGCCGTCAGCGAGGTGGCCCGCCAGGCGGGCATTGAGGGCGCAGAGCGTTATGTGGACGCCGCAACGCTGGATACCGACGAAAAAGTTGCCGAAGCCGTGCGCACCTGCACGGTGTTTGGCCGTGTAACCCCCGCCCAGAAGCGCAAATTCGTGAAAGCATTGCAAGCGGATGGCCACACCGTTGCGATGACGGGCGACGGCGTGAACGATGTGCTGGCTCTGAAGGATGCGGACTGCGGTATTGCCATGGCATCCGGTGCCCAGGCCGCCAGCCAGGTGGCCCAGCTGGTACTGCTGGAATCGGATTTTTCCGGCCTGCCTGCCGTTGTGGCGGAGGGCCGCCGCGTGATCAACAACATTCAGCGGTCGGCATCGCTGTTTTTGGTCAAGAATATTTTCTCGTTCCTGCTTACCTTTATCGCGCTGTTCATCACCATGCCGTATCCGCTGCAGCCGCTGCAGCTTTCGCTGCTGTCGATGGTCACCATCGGCATCCCATCCTTTATTCTGGCGCTGGAGCCCAACCACGAGATGGTGCACGGCAAATTCATCCAGAATGTTCTGCGCGCGGCCCTGCCCGGCGGTTTGAGCGACCTGCTGCTCATTTTGGGTATCGAAGCCTTTGTGTTCGCATTTGAGCTGCCCATCGGCACCCTGACCACCCTGACAACGCTGCTGTTGCTGGCTGTTGGCATGGCGGTATTGTGGGATGTGTGCAAGCCGTTCACCGTGGCTCATGGTGTGCTGTGGGGCGGTATGCTGATTTTGGCCGGTGCGGCGATCGCGCTGCTGGGCGGGTTCCTCGGCCTGGAACGTCTGGATATGCGCGGTATGCTGATTTTGATCGCCTTTTTGCTGCTTGTTGTGCAGACGCTGCACAGCATGGAGCGCGGCCTGACCGCCGTTGGCGATGCCGCTGCGCTTGTGTGGAAGCGTCTGCCGCGAAAGAGCAAAGCGGAAGAAAACTACTGAATTTCCGCGCAGGAGCACAATAAATAAAAATGGCATGTACTGCTCACGCACAAGAGTGCAGTACATGCTATTTTTGGTTATCCGGGAAGCAGCTGTGAAGGGGGGCAGTTAAGGCAACACCGCACAATTCCCGCCTTGCGGCTTAAGCACCGCTCCGGCAGCTGCGGCACGGCATCTGCATTGCCAAAATGCTCGATAATGTCGGGTTGCGGTACCCGCATCGTGCTTCGGGGGCAAAAGCCCCTCGCACTCTGCGACCGCTGCCCCTGCTTCGGTTCGCTGTTTCCGCTACTGGCGGCGCTCACCTTTGCAGCATCCAGTATTATCTGCGCTTTTGGCTTAGCATCTGCCGCACCTCGCTCGCCGTATCGGCACTTAGAATTATGCGGTATTGCCTTAAAAAAATTATACTTCCAAAATGTTTGCCAGTTTCCCCAAATCCGTATAATCCCCAATCACTGCATCCACACCCAGCGTTTCCAACTCGGCGGGCTTTTTCATGGAAGCAATGCCGACCACCTTTCTGTATGGGGATCAGCGCTTGCCGCCGCGCTTTAAGCGCTGGTCGGTGCCAAAAAACTTGAAGATCTGGCAGCTGCCCAAAATGCGGCTGGCTACTTTTTCGGTGTAGCGGGCTTCAAAAATGGAACTATCCACAATGTTGGAAGTGTAAATGGTGGGCCGGTGGCAGAGCATACGGGTGTTGATCAGCTCATACAATACGCTGATGGTCAGCTGGCTGATGTACTCGGTGCCCAGGTCGTCCAGAATCAGCAGGTCGGCCTCCTTGCAGGCATCCAGCCAGGGGTCTTCGGCGGCACGGTCAAAGTGTTCGCGCCCCAGCTGAGCGGCCAGCGCGGCGGAGCTGGTGTACAGCACATCAAACCCGCGGTTCAAAACTGTGTCTGCAATGGCAAGTGCCATGTGGGTTTTTCCCAGCCCGGCACTGCCAATAAACATCAGGCCGCGGCTTTCCGGCGTAAAGCTGTTGGCGTACCGCTGGCAGTAGGCCAGCACTTTGCCCATGTAGTCCCGCGGGGTGCCACCCAGCTCCGGCTCCGGCTCGGCGGGGTAGCGGTCCAGTTCGAAAGTATCAAAGCTGCACAGGGCCAGCGGGCTTGCGGCGTTGATCTCCTCCCGCCGCAGGGTGCGGGCTGCTTCGGCCACGCAGCTGCAGGGACGACCGTTCACCATGCCGGTATCCTTGCAGGTGGGGCAGGTGTAGTGCGGAACAAAACCCTCCGGCCCAAGGCCCAGCGTGGCATAAGCAGCTGTCAGGCGCTCGTCTGCCGTTTTCAGTGCTGCGGCTGCGGCGGTCTGGTCCGCGCCGCGGGCGGCAGCCAGCGTCAGGGTCAGCCCGGCGTGGGTGCGGGCGTCCTCGGCGGCGCGTAGCTCCGGGTGGGCAGCCAGCGCTGCGGCACGGTCACGCTCGGCTGCTGTTACGGCCTGCTGGCGGCGGGCCGCAATGTGGCGCAGTGCTTCGCGGAAGAGTTCATCTTTGGTGCGCATGGCTTATCCCTCCGTGTCATCGTCAAAAACATCATTCCAGTTGGTCTGGAACAAGTCGGTTTTGGGGGCGGCTGGCTTTGCCCCGGTGGTCAGAATGTTGCTGCCCGCCAGCTGGCCCTGACCGCGCACCGCCGATACCGTGGTTAGTCCCTGCGCGTACCAGGAGCGCAGAATGCCGTCCACATAGCGCACCGTGCGGTGATTGTCCGCCCGCAGCAGGGCTTCCTCAATCATGTCCGCGCCAAAACGCCAGTCCTCGTGCCAGCGGGCAATGGCCCCGCGCTCCCAGCGGCTGAGCTGCGCAGGGGCGATGCCAAACAGGGCGGCAGACTCGATGCACCAGCTTTCCCGCTGGGCCTGCTGCTTTAAGTAACGCTCGGCGTCCTCGCCGGTTTCCACCCCGGCATCCCGCCATTTCAAAAGTTCGCGGCTCAGCGCGCCAACGGTGCGGCGGCCCTGGCGGGCAACTTCGGCGCAGCAAAGCAGCACAACATCCGGCTGCCAGCCATCATTCAGATACAGGCTGACCAGCCGCTGCATCTCGGTTCGGCTGAGTGCCTTGCCGAATGCGGTCTGCGCTTCCTCGCATAGGACCGAAACATAAGGGTCGTTCAGGGTGGTCAGGTCGATGGCGGAAGCTTTCTGCATTTCGGTTTTGGGCAGGGGCGCATCCCGGTCACTGACCAGCAGCCCGGCACCGGCCCAATACTGCATGGCGCGCTTGGCGGCCTCAATGCTGGGCATGCCAAGATCCCGCGCCATGGTGCGGGGGTCGGTTCCGCCGCCGCCCAAAAGATACAACGCGGCGCGGATGGTATCGCCGTCTGCGCGGGCCAGGTGCGCGAACACCAGCCGCGGCACGGCAACACTTTCCCCATTTTGTTCCGCCAGCCTGTAACCCATGGCGTCAGATCCCCCTTTTACCCCAGTATAATATTAAATATTATACCATTGGCAGGGTAGGGTGTAAAGCGGCAAAACAAGACAGCAAAAACGCAAAAAATAGCAGTTCAACCAAATTGCAGCCCGGCATTTTGTACGGAATTGCCACCAAAAAGCTCTTGCATATGGGGATGTTTTACAATAAAATAAAAGAAAGAGAGCGATTTATCGGTTGAAATGACAGAACAGGAGTGAGACACATGGCAATCAATATGGTCAAATTACCCACCCAAAAACAGGATCTTGTACTGCGCGTGGCAAAGGGGCACTTTGCCACAAGCCACAGCCATATCAATTATTACATTGACGTTACCATGCAAAAGACCCGCCTTTCCGAAGCGCGCGCCGTGGCACTGGAACTGGTCAGCTTTTATACCCACACCACCATCGTGGATACCATCCTCTGCCTGGACGGCACCGAGGTGATCGGTGCCTGCATGGCCAGCGAGTTGACCCGCGACGGCTATGTAAACATGAACGCCCACCAGACCATCTATGTGGTCACGCCGGAACACACCACTGGCAGCCAGTTGCTGTTCCGCGAAAATACCTCTCCCATGATCGCGGGCAAACATGTGCTGATCCTGGCAGCATCCGTTACCACCGGTTATACCGCGCAGGCTGCTGTGGAAGCAATCAACTATTACGGCGGCCAGGTGGTTGGCATTGGCGCAATCTTTGCCACCCAGACAGAGTGCGCAGGCTACCCCGTTACTTCCATCTTTAACCCCAACGACCTTGGCGATTACCAGAGCTATGATTCCCGCGACTGCCCGTGGTGCAAACAGGGCAAACGCATTGACGCACTGGTCAACAGCTTTGGCTATTCCAGCCTGTAACATAAAAAAAATATACAGCCTGTGGTGGAACTGCGCCTGCAATCCGCCGCAGGCTTTTGTGTTGCCATAGGAAACAGAGCGGCACCCGGTAACATGGGTGCCGCTTTTGTTGTCACAAAATGTGGGGATGGCGTGTTATAGAAGTGAAAGGCCTTTCTGAATAAAGGAAAAAGGAGGGAGAAGAGAATGTTCTCGGCAGATACCTTGCAGCAGGCATTGGTGCAGGATTATGGCCGCCTGTGTACATTGGCAAATAAAATTTTGCAGGACAGCCATCTGGCGCAGGATGCTGTGCAGGAAAGCTGGCTGCGGCTGAACCGGGCACGGCCCGATACGACCGATGCGGAAAAGCTGCGCCATTTGCTGCTGGTCACGGTGCGCCATACGGCCCTGAACATGCGGCGGAGCCGGCGGGCCGAACCGGCAGAAGATGCAGTATTTGCCGCCCTGCCGGATGCTGGCCCGCTGCCGCAGGAAAAGCTGGAACGCAGCGAGGCCGTGCGCTGCCTGCTGGCGGCAATGCAGGCGCTGGAAGAAACCGACCGCGCCATCTTGCAGCTGCAATACGGGCAGGGCATGACCGGGGCACAAATTGCGGCAGCACTGGGGCTGCACGCCGCTACGGTGCGTCAGCGCAGCCGCCGCGCCCGGCAAAAGCTGAAACAATTACTGGAACAGGAGGGCTTGACCTTATGAAAGAACCATTGGATGAACTGCTGGTGCAGGCGTGCGCCGCCCAGCAGCAAGCAGACTTGGCAGCGCTGGAACAGCTGGCACCAGCCAATGTGCCAATGCCATTTGTGCCGCAGGTGCGCCGCACACCCCGGCGGCTGCTGAAAACGGTCATCATAACCGCCGTCTGCGCAGCATTGGTTACAACCGTGTATGCCTTTTGGCCTGAAGTTGCCGTAATACTGGAGGGCAGCCGGGCATACCTTGCCGTGCAGGAAGCGCCGCAGACCGACATCCCCATGGAACAAATGCAGCTGACCTATGTTCCGGAAGGATGTACCGTGGCATGGGACGACAGCACCTATCAGAAATACGGCGTGTACTACTGCCTGATCGATAACGGCAAGCAGAGCAAAGAACACCAGGTGCTGGGCATTGCCCAAATGCCGCTGGAAAACAAAGTCAACATTCAGGGCCGCGGGCCGGATGATGCAATCACAGAGGAAGATGAAGAAAACATTGCACAGCAGTTCGTGCTTGTGGATGATATTGCAGCTTTGACGGCAGAAGAGATTCAGGAACGTAGCGTAGTGACATGGACAGCAGGGGACAGCTACTATGTGGCATCGGTGTACCGTTGGCAGGATAAAGCGGAAGTGGTGGAGATTTTGCAGGGGATACGGTAAGAACGGATGACTACACGCCCGCCGCACTGTAGGGCGGGGACACCCGACCCCGCCGGACCTGAGGCCGGACTATGCATAAAAAATACGGGAGAAACGAATAAATTATTTGTAGGGGGCGGCGCCCCGGACGGACATGAATTTTGGCGCACATTTTAAATGACATAATATTCTATTAAACTATTGCGCGGTAGGGCGGCCATCTCCGGCCTAAGAGCCGGGATTTTCAATCCCGGTTGGCCTCCGAAACGCGCCTGCGGGCGCAGAGCCCTCTGGCCGCCGGGTGGGAATAATAACCTGCATTTTTAGGCTCTGCGTGTGGAACTACCCTTCAATCCGCTGCGCGAACAGCTTCCCTCAAGGGAAGCCAAAATACGATTGCAATGTTGACGGTCACATTTATAGTTAAGGCAACACCGCACAATTCCCGCCTAACGGCTTAAGCACCGCTCCGGCGGCTGCGGCACGGCATCTGCGTTGCCAAAATGCTCGATAATACACAAAGTATTATCTGCGCTTTTGGCTTAGCAGCTGCCGCACCTCGCTCGCCGTATCGGCACTTAGAATTATGCGGCATTGCCTTAAATCTGTCCTACGGTTCCGGAACGGTCAAGACCGTTCCCTACAGTGCACGATAAAAGCCCACCAATCTTGTTCCACTATCCCGCACCCAAAAAAAATTCTGAGCGGCACGCCCGCGCCGCGGTCCACCACAATTATTCTTTATTATTTTTTCTTTCTTAATTAACCAAAAAATCCGCCCCTTTTTTTTGCAAAAGGAGCGGATTTTTTAGCTTAGTTCAGTTTTAGGCGCTTGAGCTGGAATATAGGTGCAATTACAGCAAGCCTTCGTTGCCCAGAACTTCCTTGGTGTCGCGGGCAATCATCAGCTCTTCGTTGGTCTCGATGACCAGGGTGCGAACCTTGGCACCCCAAGCGGTGATTTCCACAACATCTTTGTTCTGCTTGTGGGCGTTGGCGTTCTTGTCGGTATCCACGCGGATGCCCAGCCAATCCATGTGGTGGCAGATCTTGGCACGGGAGTCAGCGTCATGCTCGCCGATACCGCCGGTGAACACGATGGCGTCAACACCGCCCATAGCGGCAATGTAGCTGCCGATGGTCTTCTTGATCTGGTAGTTCAGCATATCGCTGGCCAGCTGTGCGCGCGGGTTGCCGGCTGCGGCTGCTGCCTCAACGTCACGCTTGTCGCTGGAAACGCCGGAGACACCCAGCAGGCCGGACTTCTTGTTCAGAATCTCGTCCAGCTGGTGGCCGGTGATGTTCAGGGTGTACTTCAGGTAGTTGACCACAGAAGGGTCGATATCGCCGCAGCGGGTGCCCATCATCAGGCCGGCCAGCGGGGTCATGCCCATAGAGGTATCCACAACCTTGCCCTGGTCAACTGCAGCAATGGAAGAACCATTGCCCAGATGGCAGGTGATCAGCTTCAGGCGGTCGATGGGCTCTTCCAGATATTCGGCAGCGCGGTAGCTGACGTACTTGTGGCTGGTGCCGTGGAAGCCGTAACGGCGCACGCCGTACTTCTCGTAATATTCATACGGGATGGCGTACATGAAAGCCTTCGGCGGCATGGTGGAATGGAAAGCGGTATCAAACACGGCAACATTGGGGATATCGCCAAAGACCTTTTTGGCGGCCTCGATACCCAGGATGCCGGCAGGGTTGTGCAGCGGGGCCAGGGGGCTCAGCTCGCGCAGGGTCTCGATCACTTCGGGGGTGATCAGGCAGCTGGCCTGGAACTTTTCGCCGCCGTGGACCACGCGGTGGCCGATGGCGTTGATCTCGCTGACATCATCAATGACCTTGCCATCGCCGGTGGTCATCTTCTTCACAACCTCAGCAAATGCTTCGGTGTGAGTGGGGAAGATGGCCGGGGTGGTGGCTTTATTGCCGTTGGCTTCATGGGTAATCATGCTGCTTTCCATGCCAATGCGCTCGCACAGGCCCTTGCACAGCACCTTCTCGCCTTGCATATCAATGAGCTGATATTTCAGGCTGGAAGAACCACAGTTGATAACAAGGATCTTCATTGGATTTGTCCTCCTTCAAAATTTAAGAACCATGCCGGGCGGGACCCGGTTTTTGTATTGGCCCTTTTGTATCAGACAAATTTATTATATAATGAAGCAGAAAACATTGCAAGGCTCTTTTCGGCACAAGCGAAGAGAATTTGCGGAGAATCAGGGGTAGACGATATGAATTTTGTCGGCATCATTGCAGAGTATGACCCGTTCCACAGCGGCCACGCATTGCAGCTGCGCATGCTGCGGCAGCGGGGGGCCAGTACCATCGCGGTGTGCATGAGCACCGGCGTTGTGCAGCGCGGTGGGGTACCCATCCTGCCGGAAGCTGTGCGGGTGCGCGCAGCGCTGGCTGCCGGGGCGGACCTGGTGGTGGCGCTGCCTGCGCCCTATGCCAACGCCAGCGCAGAACAGTTTGCCGCTGCCGGGGTACATCTGCTGGCCGCGCTGGGGTGCGATACCCTTGCGTTCGGTGCCGAAACCCCGGAGCCCGCCCCCTTGCAGGCAGCGGCTGCCGCGCTGTGCAGTGCGGCGTTCCCGGCGGCGCTGCGCAGCCAGCTGGAAAGCGGCCTGCCCTTTGCCGCCGCCCGTGCCGCAGCCGCCGAAACATTGTGCCCCGGTACTGCGGATTTGCTGCAAACGCCCAACAACATTTTGGGGATCGAATACTGCAAGGCCATTCTGCGGCAGGGGGCAGCCATGCAGTTGCTGCCCCTGCCGCGTCTGGGCGCAGCCCATGGCACCGCCCAGACCGGCCAGGTGCAGGGGCAGGCACTGGCTTCGGCTTCCCATATCCGGCAGTTGGTGCATACGCAAGGAATCAAGGCTGCCAGCCCCTTTGTGCCGCAGACAGCCATGGAGCTGTACCGCCAGGCCGCGGAACAAGGTCAGCTGGCGGACCCGGAAAAGTTCAGCACCGCAGTGCTGACTTTGCTGCGCACCAAAACGCCGGAGCAGCTGAGTACCTTACGCGGCGCGGGCGAAGGGCTGGAAAACCGCCTGTATGCCGCAGCCCGCGAAGCAGAAACGGTAAATGATCTGTATGACCGCCTGAAAACCAAGCGCTACCCCACGGCCCGCCTGCGGCGACTGGTACTGGATGCTGTGCTGGATGTGCCCGCCGCGGGCCTGCCCGCGCTGCCGCCGTACCTGTTGGTGCTGGGGGCAAAGCGCAGCGCGCTGCCGCTGTTAAAGCACGCAAAAATTCCGGCGGGCACCAGCCTTGCGGGTTTGGCGGGGCAGGACCAAAAACTGCAAATTGCTGCTGATATGCACAGCAAAGCGGTTGATTTTTCGTTACTTTGCCGGTACAAAATACAGCCCATGGGGCATGCGTACACGGCGCATGTAGTGCTATTATAATATAGTTATGGATAAAAAGTGCGCGGAGTTGAAACTTTGTTGCGCTTTTAACACGCAAAATCGTTGCAAAATGAGAAAAAACAGTGGCACTACATGTCATGGACGAAGCCAACCAGTGTCTGGGATGCAAAAAGCCGCGCTGCCAGCAGGGGTGCCCCATCCAGACCAATATCCCCGAAGTGATCCGCCTGTTGAAAGCCAACAAGCTGGACGAAGCAGGCCGCAAGGCGGGAATTGTGCGGTGTTGCCTTAAGGATAGGGGATAAGGGGGCGTTATTCCGTTCCGCACAGCTCAAATTCGTTTTTGCGGCAGCGGATCAGCCCATCGTCCCGCATTTTGCCCAGCGCCTTGGAAAGCGCGCTGCGGTCCAGGTTCAGGTAGTCCGCCAGCTGCTGGCGGTCAAACGGGATGGAAAAATGCGTGCTGCCCGCCCGCACTGCCTGCGCGGAAAGATAGGTCAGCAGCCGCCCACGCGCACTTTTTGGTGTGGTACACCGGATGCGTTGGGAGAGCGCCAGGTTTTTCTGCATAGAAAGCAGTAACAGGTTGTGCAAAAACTTGGGGTACCAGCTGGCGGCAGTGTTTTGCTGCTGCAGCATGGGTACAAGATCCAGCCATAAAATTTCGCACGGCTCCGCGGTGGCCACATCCACCATCAGCGGCTCGCCGCACAGGGCATAAGTTTCGGCAAACGCCTGCCCGGCTTCCACATGGCTCAAAATGCTTTTGTTGCCCCACAGGTCGTTGGATTCTACGTTTACGCTGCCGCTTTGCACAATGCCGATCTCATGTACCACACGGCCCGCATGGTAGATCAGAGCGTTTTTGTCATAACGCTGCACACGGATGCAGTGGGCGGCGCGTAGGGCGGCAAGTTCGTCCGCCGTCATGCCACGGAAAAGCTGGATGGGGGTGCTGGCTGTTTTTTCCATGGGATTCCTCGCTTTTTGTGGTTATAACCACAGATTTATTGGCCTGATGGCATTATAATACAAGCACAGTAAAAAGAAAAGAGCAGCGCGCCGCACAGCAATGCACGGCATTGAACGGCGCGGAGAAAGGAACACCCTCTATGATTCGCAAAATTATCCAGATCGATACCGATAAATGCAACGGCTGCGGTGCCTGTGCCAATGCCTGCCACGAAGGTGCTATCGCCATGGTCAACGGCAAGGCCAAACTGATGCGGGATGACTACTGCGATGGCTTCGGCGACTGCCTGCCCCATTGCCCCACCGGCGCTATCACCTTTGTGGAGCGCGAAGCCGCCGCTTATGATGAAAAGGCTGTGGAGGAAAACAAGCGTCAGAAAGCCGCAGCCGCCCAAAGCCGCTGGGCGGCTGCCCCGGCAGCGCGGCCCGCAGCATGTTCCACCAGCCTGTGCCGCAAATGCACAACGGCTGCCCCGGCAGCCAGATGCGCCAGATGCAGCATAAGCCGGAACCGGCAGGGGAGGACATGCCAGCACTGCGGTCTCAGCTTTCCCAATGGCCGGTGCAGATCAAACTGGTTCCGGTCAACGCCCCCTACTTTGATGGGGCCAAACTGCTGATTGCAGCGGACTGCACGGCCTATGCTTACGCCAACTTTCATCAAAAGTTCATCCGCGGCCATATCACGCTGGTGGGCTGCCCCAAGCTGGACGATGTGGATTACAGCGAAAAGCTGACCCAGATTATCCGCGAAAATAACATCCAGAGCATGACGGTGGTGCGGATGGAAGTGCCCTGCTGCGGCGGGCTGGAACGCGCCGCCAAGGTGGCCTTGCAGAACAGCGGCAAGTTCATTCCGTGGCAGGTCATCACCATCTCCATTGACGGCAATATCCTCAGCGAGCTGTGAGATAAGCCCGCTTTTGACAAAAAACAAATTGGATAAAAATAAAACTGCCTGGATCGTTTGCACACTGCAAACAGGTTCAGGCAGATTTTCTATTCTTTTCAGATACACCCTCGTGTTACCGGCGGGCAGACGACCGGCAGAGGCTTGCCCTTTGCGGGAAACAGCGCTGCGGGCAGCAGCAGAATGAAGGGGTCGGCGGAGAACAAAAAGCATTTGTTTTCCATCAAAAAGTAAACCAGGATCACCGTCAAAAACAAAGTTTCGCCCGTGCAGCGGTTTTGGCACAGCCGCCACATCAACAGCAGGAAGATGACCCCAATCACCACAGCGCCCAACACGCCCTTGTTCATCGGGATGGCAAGGAAAGAGTTATCAATGGCGTGGTGCTCGTCTCCATCAGTGGCAAGGCCACCCAAAAGGGTAACGGCCTTGGGCATGGCATCATGGTACCAGCCGGGCACCCCGTCCTGCTCCGGGTGGTAGAGGGGATACCCCCAGAACACATGGCGCCAGATCTCGAACCGGCCGGAAAGCAGGCCGTTCAGTTTGTCCAGCAGCGGGGTGGCGGTGGGATGATCCGGGTCAAACAGCCGCCCGGCCAACAGGCTGAACCCCAGCGCCAGCGGTGCGGCAGCCAGAGCCATGCCGTGCCAGAGGCGGCTTTCAAAAAAGGCAGGCAAGGCACGCTGCAGCAAAAACAAAACCAGCAGCAGCACCATGGCAATGCCAGCCCCGCGGCAGCCGGGCACCAGCAGCGTGTAGGCTGCCAGGGCAGCCAGGCCGCCCCAGTCCCACCAGCGCAGGCGCGGCCAACGCAGCCAGCCCCAGGCAAAAAACACACCGGCCAGCCGGGCACCGTACCCGTTGTAATGGCCATAGCCGTAATCCCAGTTGCGGCAGTAGTACAGGTAGGGCACCAGCGGCGTTGCGGCGTGCAGCAGCTGCACCGCCAGCAGCCCGCCAGCCGCTGCGGCAAGGTAGACCTGCAGCACCCGGCGCAAATCAACATCCTTGGCACCAATGCCAAGCAAAACGGCAAACAAAAACCATTGGTCGTGCCCGTATGCGGTGGTAAACACCGCAAAAGCGGCCAACGCGGCAGCCGTCAGCGCCTGTTGTTTGGTCTGCCACTGGGTCAGCAGTAGGCTTTTGGCAACCAGCAGCACCGCCGCCGTAAGGGTTAAGGCAATGCGGCACACATGGCTGAATGTGGGCAGTGTGTTTTGAATGTTGGAGCTGAATACCTCCGATAAAACCAGCAGCAGCGCCACGGCAGCGCAGAACACGCGCTCGCCCTTGGCCTGTGCTGCTGGGCTGACCGGGCGGAAAAGCCGGTCAGGTGGTTGTGTGGTCATCAAACCGGCCTCCTTTCCGCATTGGTTCGGTTTGAATTTTGTGTATAGGCAATACCGCATAATTCTAAGTGCCGATACGGCGAGCGAGGTGCGGCAGCTGCTAAGCCAAAAGCGCAGATAATACTGGATGCTGCAAAGGTGAGCGCCGCCAGTGGCGGAAACAGCGAACCGAAGCAGGGGCAGCGGTAGCAGAGTGCGAGGGGCTTTTGCCCCCGAAGCACGATGCGGGTACCGCAACCCGACATTATCGAGCATTTTGGCAACGCAGATGCCGTGCCGCAGCCGCTGGAGCGGTGCTTAAGCCGTCAGGCGGGAATTATGCGGTGTTGCCTATACTTTTTAGCATACACAAACAGTATACCACAATTTTGCGCAAAAGAAAAGCAGGGCCGTGCCGCTTTTGCCGCAAAGCAGCAAAAGGCAAAGCATAGCCCTGCAAAATTGCTTATTCTACCCCAGTTTCAGCGGCGTACTCTTCAATCAGCTCGCGCTCCAAAAACGGCGTTTTAACACCCTCGCGGTCACGGTAGGCTTCGTGGCCTTTGCCAATTACGGCAATCAGGTCGCCCTCCTGCGCGTGGTCAATGGCGTAATGCAGGGCATCCAGCCGGTCGGGAATTTCCACATACTTGGCGTCCGGGTTGCCCTTGGCCATGCCGGTTTTGATGTCCGCGATAATATCTTCCACTTTTTCAAAGCGGTTGTTGTCTTCGGTCAGGATGCTGAAATCCGCCAACTTGGCGCACACTTCGCCCATGCCGTAACGGCGCAGCTTGCTGCGGTTGCCGCCGCAGCCGAACACCACGACCAGGCGGTTGGGGTTGTACTCCCGCAGGGTTTCAATCAGGCTTTCGGTGGCGGCTTCGTTGTGGGCATAGTCGATCAGGATGGTGAACTTGTGGCTGATGGGCACCAGCTCCACACGGCCTTTGACGAGCGCCCTTTTCAGTCCCTCATGGATGGGGGCATCCGCAAGGCCCAGCACCTTGCCCACGCCGATGGTGGCCAGGGCGTTGTAAATACTGAACAGCCCCGGCATGCCCACCTGTACGTCCAGCGTGTGGCCGTCCGGCTCGGTCAGGGTGAACTCAACGCCCAGCATCTCCTTGTTGCGCAGCAGGCGGTACTGCTCGCTGGCGCGGTAGTCCACCTTGGGGGCGTGGATGCCATAGGTAACCAGCTTGCAGGTGTGGCCTTCCAGCAATGCTTCGGTGTTGGGGTCATCGGCGTTTACCACGCCGACATCGCAGCGCTGGAACAGCTTGCCTTTCCAGCTGCGGTATTCCTCAAAGCTGGAATGTTCGCCGGGGCCGATGTGGTCCGGGTACAGGTTGGTGAACACGCCCACTTTATAATGGATGCCCGCCACGCGATCCATCATCACGCCCTGGCTGGAAACTTCCATCACGCAGGCATCGCACCCCGCATCCGCCAGCTGGCGCAGGATCTTTTGCAGCTCATAGCTCTCGGGGGTGGTGTTGTTCAGGTCATAGTGGTGGCCGGGGTAATACACGCCGTTGGTGCCGACCATGCCGACCTTGTGACCTGCGGCTTCCAGCACAGCCTTGATCATGTGGGTGGTGGTGGTTTTGCCCTTGGTGCCGGTCACGCCAACCATCGTCATTTCCAGCGCGGGACGGCCAAAATAGGCGGTGGAAAGCAGCGCCATGGCGTAACGGGTGCTCTCGAACTTGACCACGGTCACATCCGGCAAAGCGGCCAGCACCTCGGCGGGCAGGTCGTGCTGGATGGCCAGCACGGCGGCGCCTTTGGCGGCAACGTCCGCGGCGTAATCATGGCTGTCCCGCTGGGTGCCGACGATGCAGACAAACAGACCGCCCGGCGTTACCTTGCGGGAATCATAGTAAATGTCAGTCACTTCGGTATTCAGGCAGCCCTGAACAAGTGTATAGTCTAGATTTTTCAGCAGTTGTTTTAACAGCATGTTGTTATCACCTCAGCGTTTTACAAAGTATTCATCGTACCAGACTAAGAACATAAAAATGCACCAGATCTGCCGCCAGTTATCCCGCTTGCCGGAAATATGCTGGTCCAGCATGGCATTCAGCTCTTTTGTGCGGAAAAACTGCTCCGCGGCGGGGGTGTTAAATGCCTTGCGCACAACGCCCGCATACTGCTCATCCCGCAGCCAGGCGCGTACCGGAACAGGGAAGCCGAGCTTCTTTTTGTCTGCCGTTTTGGCGGGAATGGTCTTTTCTGCCGCACCGCGCATCGCAATCTTGGTCTGGTTGGCGTTCACCTTGCACTTGGTCGGAATATGACTTGCCAGTTCAAATACTTTGCGGTCCAGGAACGGCACGCGCAGCTCCAGGCTGTTGGCCATGCTCATCTTGTCGGCTTTCAGCAGAATATCGCCCACCATCCACAGGTTCAGGTCGCAGGTTTCCATCTGGGTCACAGCGTCCTGCCCCTTGGAAAGCTCAAAGTACGGGCGGGAAAGGTCGGTGGGCAGCTTGCCGGGGTGGTAGTTTTTCAGCAGCTTTTTCTTGCGGTGCTCATCCATCAGGTTGGTGTTGCCGATGTAACGCTCCGCCAGCGGCTTGCCGCGGCGCACCAAGAAGTTGATGCCATGCACCGGCGGCAGCAGGTCCGCCACCGCGCCGATGGCCCGGCGGATGGGCAGGGGAATCTTGTCATACCAGGTTACGGTAAACGGCTCTTTATAAATGTTGTACCCGCCGAAAAATTCATCGGCACCCTCACCGGACAGGCAGACCTTGACCTGCTTGGATGCTTCGCGGTTGACAAAGTACAGCGCGACCGAAGCGGCATCCGCCAGAGGCTCATCCATGTGGTACTGGATCTTGCCCAGGTTGGCCCAGTATTCCTCCGGCGTAATGCGGTAAGCGTAATTCTTGACCCCGATGTGCTTGGAAAACTCCTGTGCATAGTCGGTTTCGTCATACTGCTTGTTGGCAAAGCCAACGGTGAATGTTTTGTCCACATGGGCCAGCGCGGCCATGTAGCTGGAATCCACGCCGGAAGAAAGGAAGCTGCCAACCTCAACATCGGCGATCTTGTGTGCCTGCACGCTCTCTTTCATCGCCGCGCTGATCTCGTCCTCCCACTCTTCCAGTGTGCGGGAATCATCGGGGTCGAACTTGGGCTGCCAGTAGCGCTGCACCGTCAGCTGCCCGGCTTTCCATTCCAGCCAGTGGGCGGGCATCAGCTTTTTGACGCCCTTGAAGAAGGTATCCTCCCCGGGGGAATACTGGTAGGAAAGATACAGCGGCAGCTGCTCTTCGTTCAGCTCTTTCTTGAAGCCGGGGTGGGCCAAAAAGCTTTTGATCTCGCTGCCAAACAGCAGCTCTCCGGCATCGTTTTGGTAATAATAGAACGGCTTGATGCCAAAATGGTCGCGCGCGCAGAACAGCGTTTCGTTCTTGCGGTCCCAGATGGCAAAAGTGAACATGCCGCGCAGCTTTTGCAGCATCTCCTTGCCCCACTGCTCGTACCCGTGCAGCAAAACTTCGGTGTCGGACCGGGTGGCGAAGATGTGCCCGGCGCGCATCAATTCGGCGGTCAACTCCTGGAAGTTGTAGATCTCGCCGTTAAAGATGACGGCGAGGTTCTGGTCCTCATTGAACATGGGCTGTTTGCCGCCCTCCAGGTCAATGATGGAAAGGCGGCGCTGGCCAAGGGCTGCCGGGCCTTCAATAAACTGGCCCTGACCATCGGGGCCGCGGTGGGCGATGGCATCCATCATGCCCTGCAAAATTTCCTGCATGTCGGCGCGTGCGCCGACAAAGCCAACAATTCCACACATGGTTATAATCCTCAACTGGCTGCGGAGTTAAAAACAAACCGCAGGTTATTACTTTCTTGCCCCGGCGGGAACCGGTACTGTTTGTACGATATGCCCTATTATACACGGTTCGCGCCGTAAAGAAAAGCATTTTGCGGCGAATGCTGCTGGAATTTTCGCCCGCGCAGACAAAAAACGCCGTGCCCGCACCCCCAAAGCAGGCGATATTGCCGTTTGACATGTGGTGGCAATGGCGGTAAAATAAAGGATAACCAAAATGGGAAAGGTTTGGTATTATGTTTGATTTTTTACCGGTACTTCTTGGCAGCGATGCCAATGTTTATGGTATGGCACGCAGCTTTTACCAGCAGTATGGCGTGCGCAGCGTGGCCATCTGCAAGGGTGCGCTGGTTGCAACTTCCAACACCAATCTTGTAAAAATTGCCGTGCTGGAACCTGATTTGGAAAACGATGAAACGTTTGTAAAAACGCTGACCGATTACGCAAAAGCCCATGCGGACAAGCCGCTGGTGCTGGTTTCCTGCGCGGACGGTTACACCGTGTTGATGGGCCGCCACCGCGATGCCCTGAAACCCTATTACCACTTTGCCTGCCCGGAACTGCAAACCGTGCTGGACCTGGATATTAAGGAAAACTTTTACCGTGCCTGCGAAGCACACGGCCTGAGCTACCCCAAAACGGCAACCTGCAATGCGCAGAACTATAAAAATATAGAACTGCCGTTTGCGTTCCCCGTTATCATCAAGGCGAGCAATTCCCCGGCGTATTGGAACTGCACCTTCCCCCACAAGAAAAAGGTGTTCCTTGCCAATAACCGCGAAGAATTTGACGCCATCACCGCCGCCATTTACGGCAGCAGCTACCAGGACGAATTGATTCTGCAGGAGTATATCCCCGGCGATGACAACTGCATGCGTGTGCTGAACGCCTACTGCGGCCTGGACCACAAAGTCAAGCTGATGGCTTTGGGCCGCCCCCTGCTGGAAGAGCAGACCCCCGAAGGTATCGGCAACTATGCGGCTATCTTGTCTGACCCCGAATACAATGATGCTGCCCTGCTGGAAAAGCTGAAAAACTTTTTGGAAGATATGCAGTGGGAAGGCTTTGCCAATATGGACATCAAGTACGATGCCCGCACCGGCGAGTACAAGATGTTTGAGATGAACCCCCGTCAGGGCCGCTCCAGCTACTTTGTTACCGCGGCAGGGTATAACCTGTCCAAGTGGCTGGTGGAGGATGTGCTGGAGCACAAGGAACTTGGCCTGACCATTGCCGATACCAAGAGCCTGTGGATGATTGCCCCCTACGGCGTGATCAAAAAATACCTGAAGGACCCGGATTTGCTGGCCCGTGCGGATAAGCTGAAAAAAGAGGGCAAATGTGCCCACCAGCTGTTCTGTAAAGAGGATTGGAACCTGAAGCGCTGGCTCTGGTACATCCGCAGCCAGCTGAACTACTACCGCAAAACCGCCCGCTACTATGGCAATAAGGGTCTGCGGGATTGATGATAGAATAAAAGCTATCACACACTATAAATAAAATCGCTGGCCCCCGTAGGGGCGCACATTGTGCACCCGCCGCCCTTTTGGCAATCATAGAAACGCCAGCCTGTAACAAAACAAACCATTATAATATTTAGAGAGGGGAAAGCGCCTATGTGTGGCATTACCGGCTTTGCTGAGCGCAACCATAAAGCGGAAACCGCCCGCCGCATTGTAAAAGGAATGGCGGACCTGATCACCTACCGCGGCCCGGACGGCGAAGGCTACTATGTGGATGACCAGGTAGCCCTGGGCCACCGCCGCCTTTCCATCATTGACCTGGAGGGCGGCAAGCAGCCCATGTTCAATGAGGATGGCAGTCTTGTCTGCATTTTTAACGGCGAGATCTATAACTTCCAGACCCTGCGCGAGGAACTGATCGCTGCAGGCCATACCTTTGCCACCCGGTCCGATACCGAGGTGCTGCTGCATGGCTATGAGCAGTGGGGCAATCAGCTGCCCGGCAAACTGCGCGGCATGTTCACCTTCGTGATCTGGGACCAGAAAACCAAAACCATGTTTGGTGCGCGGGATATCTTCGGTATCAAACCGTTCTATTATTATAATCAGGATGGTCTGTTCCTGTTTGGCAGCGAGATCAAAAGCTTTCTGGCTCATCCCGGTTTCAAAAAGGAACTAAACGAGGAACGCCTGCCGGAATATTTGAGCATTGAGTATATCCCCAATGAGGAAACCATGTTCAAAAATGTCTACAAGCTGCCCAGCGGATGTATGTTCACCTGGGAAAATGGCGAGCTGACAGTGGAACGCTACTATGAGATCAAGTACCATGTGGACGATTCCAAGAGCCTGGAAGAGTGGGAAAAAATCATCACCGATACCTTTGCCGAAAGCGTTGCCGCCCACCAGATTGCCGATGTTGAGGTTGGCTGCTTCCTTTCTTCCGGTGTGGATTCCAGCTTTGTGGTCAACGAGGTTGCTAAGGGTACTCCGCATGTCAAGAGCTTCTCGGTCGGCTATGCGGAGGAAAAATACTCCGAGCTGCCGTATGCCCAGGAGTTCAGTAAGGAAATCGGTGTGCCCAGCATTGCCAATAAGGTGGATGCCGAACAGTTCTTTGAAGCCAACCGCCTGATCCAGTGGTACCTGGATGAACCCATGCCCAACCCGGCGGAAGTTCCGCTTTACTTTTTGGCCCAGAACGCCCGCAAGTACGTCAAGGTCGTGCTTTCCGGCGAAGGTGCCGATGAACTGTTTGGCGGCTACCCCATGTACTGCCAGGCGGTTCACTTTATGGATTACGAGCATAAGGTGCCCAAAGCGCTGCGTAAGGCCGCAGGCGCAGTGGCATCCAAACTGCCGGACTTTAAGGGCAAGAACTTCCTGGTGCGCGGTGCAGAAGAACCCTGGCAGCGCTATATGCGCGCCAACTATGTTTTCCTGGACCCGGCTGAACGTGACCGCTGCCTGAAAAAGAACTACCACAGCCCCCGCCCGGAACAGTTCTTTAAGCCTTATTTTGATAAAGTGCAGGGTCTGGATGAACCCACCCAGCTGCAGTGGGTGGATATGCACACCTGGATGCTGTATGATATCCTGCTGAAAGCCGACCGCATGAGCATGGCCAACAGCCTGGAACTGCGCGTGCCTTTCCTGGACCGCAACATGCTGGATGTGGCACTGTCCATCCCGCAGAAATACCGCTCCGGCAAAGAGTCCACCAAGATCGCTCTGCGCGGTGCCGCCATGAAGCAGCTGCCGGAAAGCGTTGCCCATCGCAAAAAGCTGGGCTTCCCCGTGCCGCTGAACGACTGGCTGCGGGAAGATAAGTACTATAATATGGTAAAGGAAAAGTTCACTGGCCCCGTTGCCGAAAAGTTCTTTAATGTGGACGAAATCATGCGCCTGCTGGATGATCATAAGGCGGGCAAGGCCAAGAACATGACCAAGATTTGGAGCTTCTATTCCTTTATTTTGTGGTACGAGCTGTATTTCGTAAACACCCAGGCCCCGGCAGGAATCTATTAAGGCAATACCGCACAATTCCCGCCTAACGGCTCAAGCACCGCTCCGGCGGCTGCGGCACGGCATCTGCGTTGCCAAAATGCTCGATAATGTCGGGTTGCGGTACCCGCATCGTGCTTCGGGGCAAAAGCCCCTCGCACTCTGCGACCGCTGCCCCTGCTTCGGTTCGCTGTTTCCGCCACTGGCGGCGCTCACCTTTGCAGCATCCAGTATTATCTGCGCTTTTGGCTTAGCATCTGCCGCACCTCGCTCGCCGTATCGGCACTTAGAATTATGCGGTATTGCCTTAAAAGCCGGGCAGAAAGCCCCGATAAAAACACAAATAAAAAAGTTCAAAAAAATTGAACTTTACTATTGACACAATGCGCCCCATGTGATATTATAATTCTCGCAGCATGTTCCCAGACAACAGGAACTGACCCGTGCGCGCCCGTAGCTCAGGTGGATAGAGCAACTGCCTTCTAAGCAGTGGGCCAGGGGTTCAAGTCCCTTCGGGCGCATTCTATGGTGCCTATGGCGCAGTTGGTTAGCGCGCCAGATTGTGGCTCTGGAGGCCGAGAGTTCGAATCTCTCTAGGCACCCCACCAAAGACCGCACAGTGATTATGCTGCGCGGTCTTTTCTTTTGCTGGGCCGTCGCCAAGCGGTAAGGCAGAGGACTTTGACTCCTCCATTGCGTCGGTTCAAATCCGGCCGGCCCAACCAAGATGCAACCTCGCAGGGGGTTGCATCTTTTTATTTGTAATAAACGGCGGCGGGAGAACATAGGCCGAATTTGAACAGCCCGTGCCCGGCGTCCCACGTCCCGCCGGGTAAAAACAGTCCAGCGGACTGTTTTTAGGGCGCGGCTTGCCAAATCCGGCCGGCCCAACCAAAATCGCTCATAAATTTAACGTGAAAACGTTGAATTCATGAGCGATTTTTTTGGCAGTATAAAGGCCGCAAGCCTGCCCAGCTGCCGACGGATTTTGATGCTCTGTACGCCCGCTACCAGTGCCGTGAGATGAATAAAACCCAGCTGGCCGCCGCTGTTGGCGTATCCCGCCCCACACTGGAACGGTTATTGCGTGACTATTTGGCCTGATAGTACGATTATTCACCCCATAAAAACAAAGGCTGCTGCACCGGGAAAGCCAGGTGCGGCAGCTTTTTGCATAGAAAGGCGGCAGCAAACAAAGCAGCGGACCTCTATTCCGCTGTCTACACAATGGCGACGAAATGTGCAAAATAAATCAACTTGAACTTGATTTTTTGTGCATTTAACGCTATGATTAAACCAATGGAAACCATGTTGACAGGATGGATTTTTGCATCCTGAATGACCAATACAACTGGGAGGTAGTTATGCTGGATGTAGCAATCATTGGCTGTGGTGTGGTTGGTGCAGCTGCAGCGTATGAACTGTCGCACTATCCGCTGCATGTGGCAGTGCTGGAAGCAGAAAACGATGTGGCGGATGGAACAACGAAGGCAAACAGCGCCATCCTGCACGCCGGGTATGACCCGGAACCGGGCACCCAAATGGCCCGCCTGAATGTGCAGGGCGTGGCGCTGGCAAAGGAAATCTGCGCCCGGCTGGATGTGCCCTACCGCCAGTGCGGCAGCCTGGTGCTGGCGCTGAGCCAGGCAGAGCTGCCCCACCTGCAAAAGCTGTACGCGAACGGCGTGGCAAACGGCGTGCCGGGCATCCGGCTGCTGACAGCGGAGGAAACCCTGGCGATGGAGCCGCAGCTTGCCCCCACGGTGGCCGGGGCGCTGTTTGCCCCCAGCGCAGCCATCGTCAGTCCGTGGGAGTTTGCGCTGGCCATGGCGGAGGTGGCTGTGCGCAACGGGGTAGAGCTGTACCGCAGCACTCCTGTAACCAACATTGAAAAGATTGACGGCGGCTGGCAGCTGACCACGCCAAACGGCAGCTTTGCGGCCCGCTATGTGGTCAATGCGGCGGGACTGAACGCCCAGGCCATCCATGAGATGGCCGCGCCGCACACCTTTACGCTGGAACCTACCCGCGGGGAATACTATCTGCTGGACAAAAGCGAAGGCAACCGCGTGAACCATGTGATCTTCCAGTGCCCGAACGAGAACGGCAAAGGGGTGCTGGTAACGCCCACCGTACACGGCAACCTGCTGGTGGGGCCGAACGCCCAGCCGGTAGCGGGGGATGATACCGCCTGCACGGCAGACGGCCTTGCCTTTGTGGCGGCAACGGCCAGGCGCAGTGTGCCGGGGATCCGCTTTGGCGAGTCCATCCGCAACTTTGCCGGTGTGCGCGCCAACGTGGATATCGGGGACTTCGTGATCGGCGAAGCGGACGGCGCGCCGGGCTTTATTGACCTGGCGGGCATGAAATCGCCGGGGCTTTCCAGTGCACCGGCTGTGGCAAAAGAGGTAACTAAAATTCTGGCAGCCCACAACGACCTGCCGGAGCCAAAAACGGATTATAAGGATGGCCGTACCCGCGTGCGGTTCAAGGAGCTGCCGCCGGAGCAAAAGACGGAGCTGATTGCCAAAAATCCCGCCTATGGCCGCGTGATCTGCCGGTGTGAGACGATCACCGAGGGCGAGATTCTGGATGCCTTGCAGAGCGAGATCCCAGCCGTGAGCATTGATGGCGTAAAGCGGCGGTGCAACGCGGGCATGGGCCGCTGTCAGGGCGGCTTTTGCGGGCCGCGCGTGCTGGAACTGATCAGCAAAACACGAGGCATTGACCCGTTGGATGTATTGCAGGACAAAGCCGGCACCAATGTGCTGCTGTGTGAAACCAAAACCGGAAGGGGGTGCAACCATGGTTGAACTTGTTATCATCGGCGGCGGCCCGGCGGGCCTGGCGGCGGCGTACAGCGCGTGGCAGCATGGCCTGCGCGATATTTTGATTTTGGAACGCGATGCAGAGCTGGGCGGCATTTTGAACCAGTGCATCCACAACGGGTTTGGCCTGCATCGGTTTGGCCAGCAGCTTACCGGCCCGGAATACGCTGGGCGCTATATCGAGATGCTGCGCACAACCGGCGTGCGGGTGAAACTGGGCACCATGGTGCTGGAAGTGACCCCCGATAAGCAGGTACACTGCGTCAGCCGCAGCAAGGGCTACCAGATCATTCAGGCCAAAAGCATTATCCTGTGCATGGGCTGCCGCGAGCGCACCCGCGGGGCCATCGGCACCCCCGGCACCCGCCCGGCGGGAATTTATACCGCCGGTGCAGCCCAGCGCTATGTAAATATGGAAGGCTACCTGGTGGGCAGACGGGTATTGATTTTGGGCAGCGGCGATATCGGCCTGATCATGGCGCGCCGTATGACGCTGGAGGGAGCCAAAGTGCTCGCCTGCGTGGAAGTGATGCCTTATTCCGGCGGGTTGACCCGCAACATTGTGCAGTGCTTGCAGGATTTTGATATTCCGCTGTACTTATCCCACACCATTGTGGAAATTCAGGGCAAAAAGCGAGTGGAAAAAGCCATCGTTGCCAAGGTGGATGAAAACCGCCGCCCTATCCCTGGAACCGAGATGGAGTTTGATGTGGATACCATCCTGCTCAGTGTGGGGTTGATCCCCGAAAACGAGTTGACCCGCCAGGCAGGTATTGCCATGGACCCCCACACCAAGGGGGCCGTGGTATATGAAAATATGGAAACCGAGATCCCCGGTGTATTTGCCTGCGGCAACGTGGTGCATGTGGACGATCTGGTGGATTTTGTTTCCGGCGAAAGCGAAACCGCCGGTGCAGCCGCGGCAGCCTATGTGCAAAATGGCGAGATAGAAACCGAAACCGTTCTGCCGCTGGCAGCGGGGGAGGGCATTGGCTACACCGTGCCGCAGCATATCCGGCTGGACGGCGTGCAGAAAAGCGTGAGCGTATCGTTCCGTGTGCGGCGCAATTATGGGCCCAGCACCATAACGGTGCGCTGCGGACCAAACAAAATTGCCGCCTTCAAGCGGGAACGCCTGGCACCGGGGGAGATGGAGCACATTACGCTGCCCAAAGCTCTGCTGCAAAAAGCGGACGGCCCGCTGATCGTTGCTGTGGAGGAGGTGCCGCAATCATGACAGAAACAATAAAAGAGCTGATCTGCATCTGCTGCCCCAAGGGGTGCCACCTGCGGGTGGACACCGCAAATGACTATGCCGTGACCGGCAATGCCTGCCCCAACGGCGCTGCATACGGCAAAGAGGAACTGACCCACCCCACACGCATCATTACCAGCACCGTGCGCATTACGGGTGGGCTGTACCCGCGCTGCCCGGTCAAAACCGCGCAGGCGGTGCCAAAGGAAAAGATGTTTTCCGTGATGGCTGCGCTGAATACCGCGGCTCTGCAAGCCCCCGTGCATACCGGGGATGTGGTACTGCCTAACGTGTGCGGCACCGGCGTGGATGTTGTGGCAACGCGTAACATGGAAAAAGTGGAATAAAAACAGCGGGTAGTTAGAGCAACACCGCACAATTCCCGCCTTACGGCTTAAGCACCGCTTCGGCGGCTGCGGCACGGCATCTGCGTTGCCAAAATGCTCGATAATGTCGGGTTGCGGTACCCGCATCGTGCTTCGGGGGCAAAAGCCCCTCGCACTCTGCGACCGCTGCCCCTGCTTCGGTTCGCTGTTTCCGCCACTGGCGGCGCTCACCTTTGCAGCATCCAGTATTATCTGCGCTTTTGTCTTAGCAGCTGCCGCACCTCGCTCGCCGTATCGGCACTTAGAATTGTGCGGTATTGCCTTAGCCCCGTTACCCATCAACAGGGAGGTTGAAGATGAGCAGATATGTTCTTGCGCTGGATCAGGGTACCACCAGCAGCCGGGCAATCCTGTTTGATAATGAGCAGAATATTATTGCCGTGCGCCAGCGCGAATTTGAGCAGCTATACCCCCAGCAGGGCTGGGTGGAGCACGACCCCATGGAGATATGGTCCAGCCAGTATGGCGTGATGAACGAGGTGGTAGCCCAAAGCGGCGTGGATGCGCATGATATTGCCGCCATCGGCATTACCAACCAGCGCGAAACCACGATTTTGTGGGAAAAAGCGACCGGCCGCCCCATTTATAACGCCATTGTGTGGCAATGCCGCCGCACTGCACCGTTGGTGGATGAGCTGCTCAGCCAGCCGGGCATGGCAGAGTATATCAAAGAGAATACCGGCCTTGTGCCGGATGCCTACTTTTCCGCAACCAAAATCAAGTGGATTCTGGACCATGTGCCGGGCGCACGGGAGCGCGCACAGGCGGGAGAAATTCTGTTTGGCACGGTGGACAGCTGGCTGGTGTGGAAGCTGACCGGCGGCAAGGTGCATGTAACGGACCGAACCAACGCCAGCCGCACCATGCTGTATAATATCCACAAGCTGGACTGGGATGATACACTGCTGAACGCGCTGGATATCCCCCGCGCCATGCTGCCGCGTGTGACGGATTCCAGCGAGATTTACGGTTACACCGACCTGTGCGGCGTACAGGTGCCGGTGGCCGGTATTGCGGGCGACCAGCAGGCCGCACTGTTTGGCCAGGGCTGTTTTTCCAAAGGCGAAGCCAAAAACACCTATGGTACCGGCTGCTTTTTGCTGATGAACACCGGCGATACCATCTGCCGCAGCAAAAATGGCCTGCTGACCACCATTGCCATCAGCCTGAACGGCAAGGTGGAGTATGCGCTGGAGGGCAGTGTGTTTGTGGGCGGGGCGGTCATCCAGTGGGTGCGCGATGGCCTGCGCATGATCCAAGAAAGCCGGGATTCGGAGTATTACGCCCAGAAGGTGCCGGATAACGGCGGGGTGTATATTGTTCCGGCCTTTACCGGATTGGGCGCACCCTACTGGGATATGTACGCCCGCGGGGCTATTGTGGGCATTACCCGCGGCACCACCCAGAACCATATCATCCGCGCGGCGGAGGAGTCCATCGCTTATCAGAGCTATGACCTGGTGCACGCGATGGAGTTGGATGTGGGCCAGCCCATCACCGCCCTGAAAGTGGATGGCGGTGCTTCCCGCGACCAGTTTTTGATGCAGTTCCAGGCGGACATCCTGAACAAAACCGTGCTGCGCCCGGCCATCCGCGAAACAACGGCCCTTGGCGCTGCCTACCTGGCGGGCCTTGCCACCGGCGTGTGGAAAGACCGTGGGGAAATCCGCAGCCTGTGGCACTGCAACATGACCTTTACTCCCAACATGGAAGCTCCGGAACGCGAAAAGCTGCTGGCTGGCTGGCACAAAGCCGTGGGCCGAAGCCGCGATTGGGCGGAACACGAGTAGGAGTTAGGTAGAGGACGATGCTCGCATCGTCCCGGGTGACGGGCTGTATCAAACGTTTTACATGTATCCCCACGATTCAATTTGTGAGCAAATTCCCCGAACCAACTCCAAAACTACTCACATAAAAAACAACCACCAAACAACAACAGGCCCGCGCCGCAGGAGAACATCCCGGCGTGGGCCTGTTATTTATCTATGGCAACACCGCACAATTCCCGCCTGACGGCTTAAGCACCGCTTCGGCGGCTGCGGCACGGCATCTGCGTTGCCAAAATGCTCGATAATGTCGGGTTGCGGTACCCGCATCGTGCTTCGGGGGCAAAAGCCCCTCGCACTTTGCGACCGCTGCCCCTGCTTCGGTTCGCTGCATCCGCCACTGGCGGCGCTCACCTTTGCAGCATCCAGTATTATCTGCGCTTTTGTCTTAGCAGCTGCCGCACCTCGCTCGCCGTATCGGCACTTAGAATTATGCGGTATTGCCCTATGGCAATCTGTGACTAAAATGATTTAACTCATGTGCACCAGCTTGGGGTAGACCCGCTGCATATAGGAATCGTCGAAATGCTCGTCCAGCAGGGTATCCAGACTGGTCTGGGCGGCAACGCCCTCCAAACGGGCGTCATAACGAATCAGCGCGGCGGAGCTGACGATCATATTGACTGCCATAAATACCACCAGGCACCAGGTCAAAATGGTACCGCCGCGGCGGGGCAGGCTTTCAATCAAGCGGTCCAACGGCGGGAACAGCACCTTGAACCATGCCACGGCGGCCAGCCCCCAGAAAAAGCAGTACAGCAGATTGATACGCCCGCCCAGGTTGAACGGCAGGGCACTGTAATCCCAGAATACCGCGCCGAACACGATTTCGGTAAACACGCTGCACAGATACTCATAAGCACCGCCCAACAAGGTGCCCATGCCGAACAGCCAGAATGCCGAACGGTCTTTGTACTTGTACAAAACCTGGGTGACCAGCGCAATGGCAAGGCCCCAAACAATAGAGAAAGGTCCCCACACCAGGCTGGAACGGCTCATCCAATATCCAGCGGTAATGCGGCAGAAAATCGTTTCGGTGATGTCGCCCAGGAACGCGCCGATTACAAACAGCAAAAAGATTTTGTAAAAGCTGCATCCGGCAGCAAACACCGTGCTTTTGGTGCGCTTGGGGCGTATCAGGTCCAGCTGCGGGGCCTTGGTGCGCATGCGGCGCTCGGTGCGGTCAAAAATCCACAACCCCATCCGCAGCGTCAGGTTGGCAAGGCGGTTGTTGACCTCGTCCACTCTGGGCAGCTTGTAGCGCAGGCCGCCCAGGGTCAGCGCGGTGCCCAGCAGATCAATGACCAGCAAAATGGCAAAGATCCACAACAGAACATGCGCAAGCCCGGCGGGTACCAGCTGGTACAAACGCATCAGCAGCGGCACCAGCCACTTGACGGTTACCAGGCCCAGGGCACCCCAGACGATGGAAGCCGAAAGGCAGATGTACCCATCCAGGTTCCATTTGCAGTCAGAGTAATCCCACCAGCGGGTGTGGCTGTAGTGCTCCAGCAAATGCCCGGCAATCCATTCCACCACCGTGGCATACAGCGCGCTGAACAAAAACAGGAAGAACCACCCGCCGCTCAATTCCCGCAGGGCAATGGTGATCAGGCAGCCGGTAATGCCGTAAACCAGGCACAGCGGCCCGTGCAGCACGCCGCGGTCCCGGTACTGGCCCAGCCGCACCGCGGTGGCAGCAACTTCCAGGCACCAGCCCAGGAACGAAAAGGCCAAAAACAGCCAGAATAGTTGGTATAACATAAAAACTCCTCTGTGTGTTGCAGAATCAGCGAACACCACTATTCTACAATACCCAAAGGAGTTATGCAATATTTTGGCGCAGAATGGTTGAAAATAAGAACCTTTACGGCATGCCGCACACCAGCCGCTGGCCGCCACTGCCGCCGCTGACATAGTGGGTGGTGCGGCTGACCTGGTTGTCCACCGGCTGCCCGGCAGCGTACAGCTTGAGGTTATGGATAAAGATTTCTACAATGTTATCCAGTGTTTTGGCCAGGCTGAAACGCCCGGAAATGTGCGGCGTGATGATCACATTCGGTTCGTTCCACAGCGGGTGGTCTGACGGCAGCGGCTCTGGGTCAGTCACATCCAGCGCTGCACCGAACAAATGCCCGCTGTGTACGGCATCGGCCAGGGCAAGGCAGTCCACCGTGGAACCACGGCCCACGTTCAGCAGAATTGCCCCCTGCTTGCAGCGGGCCAGGCGGGCGGCATCAAACATGTGCAGCGTTTCTGGCGTGCCGGGCAGGCTCAGGGCAACCAGGTCCGCTTGCGGCAGCTCGGCGTCCAGTTCGCTTTGGGGTACCACCCGCAGGCAGTAATCGGGGCAGGGAGCACCGGGGCGCACGCTGCGCCGCACACCGACAACCTCGGCCCCAAGGGCATGGGCGCGCATGGCAAAGTTGGAACCGATATCCCCCATGCCAACGCATAACACGCGGGACCCGGCCACCGGCCGCACCTGGCGGGTGATGGCATCCCACTTGTGCTGCGTCTGGCGGTCCCGGTACAAAAACAGATCCTTCTGCAGCCCCAGCCACAAGCCCAGCATCCACTCGCTGATGGCCAGCCCGTAAGCGCCGGTAGCGTTGGTCACCAGGCACTGCTCCGGCAGCACGCCCGGCACCAGATAGGTATCCGGTCCCGCAAAGTTGGATTGGAACCATTCCAAATGGTGGTTTTGGCAAATCAGCTCCACCGGCACATTGCCCATGATGATATCTGCCTCCAGCACCTGGGCCAGGGTAACGGTTTCGGTTTGGGCAAAGGTAAATTCATATTCCGGCACGCTGGCCTGCAAGGCGCGGCGCTGGGCATCGCTCAATGGCAGAGCCACTAAAACATGTTTTGGCATGAAACATTTCTCCTTGCAATCAAACGCCGCGTTCCTGCTTGCTGAAAATGCAGCCGCAGTAATCCTGCCGGTACAGGCCGTATTCTGCGCTCAAAGCAAGGCTGCGCTTGTAACCGTCCTTTTTGCGGAACTCGCTTTGCAGGTAGTTCAGGCCGTACTGTTGGGCCAGTTCGCAGCCGATGGTGTTCAGCCGCACAGGGTCCTTGACCGGGGAGATGGAAAGGGTGGTGGTGAACCAGTTAAAGCCGTGTGCCCTGGCGTACTGGGCGGCGCGTTCCAGCCGCATGCGGTAACACACGGTGCAGCGCTCGCCGCGCTCCGGCTCGTTTTCCAGCCCTTTTACCGCAGTGTAAAACTCCTGCGGGTCATACGGCAGCTCCACCACCGTGATGCCGCGGGCAGCGTACCCGGCATCGCGCACAAAACGTTCCAGTTCGGCTTCCCGGCGGTGGTATTCCTCCGGTGGGGCAATGTTGGGGTTATAATATAAAATTGTAACGTCAAAATGGTCGGCCAGACGTTCCAACGTGGCGCTGGAACAGGGCGCGCAGCAGGCGTGCAGCAGCAGCTGCGGGCGCTGGCCATCGCGCTCTAATGCGGCGATGGTTTCTTCCATCACGCGCTCATAATTGATTCGGTTTGCCAATGGTGTTTTCCCTCCTGCATGGCAGCGGCTGCTGCCGCAATCTAACCCCATTATAGCGTATTGCTGGGCAAATTTACACCCCGCACAGGAAGAATAACCGCCACAGCCTTTGAAATATGGAAAATTGCGCGGCGTTTTTTGCAAAATGTTGAATTTTTTATCACGAATTGTTCACATCTATCGGGTATTCTATAGTTGTTCCCAAAAGGAACGGTGGCAAGGAACAGGGACCCAAACACCGTTGGGGCATTGCCAAATGCTCAGGGGAACAACGCAGACTTTTTTCATCCACTCCTCTTTCTCTTTTTTCTTCTTTTCAAGGAAAAACCGCCGCACAGGAACAGGGACCTGTGTGGCGGCTTTTCTTTGAATTTGGGTTTGATGAAGCAAACTGAATAAAAATGTGATATAATAACAGGCACAAGCAATTTACCACCAACAGGAGGGGAACAACTATGGTACAGGTCGATTTGATCACCGGCTTTCTTGGCTCTGGCAAAACGACTTTTATGCGGCACTATGCCCGCTATATGGTTCAGCAGGGCTGGAATGTCTGCATTTTGGAAAATGACTTTGGCGCGGTCAATGTGGATGTTATGCTGCTGCAGGATATTTTGGGCGACCATTGCGATATGGAAAGCATCAGCGGCGGGTGCGACTGCGATACCCACCAGCGCCGGATGCGCACCAAATTGATCTCGCTGGCCATGCAGGGCTTTGACAGGGTCATTATTGAGCCGAGCGGTATTTTTGATGTAGATGAATTTTTTGACATCCTGCACGACGAACCGCTGGATAAGTGGTACCGTATGGGCAACGTGATTGCTATTGTGGATGCCAAGCAGGAGCAGCAGCTTTCGCCCCAGTCGGCCTACCTGCTGGCGTCCGAAACCGCCAATGCCGGCATGGTGGTGCTGAGCCGCAGCCAGCTGGCTACCCCGGCCGAGATGGATTCCACGGTAAACTACCTGAACCACGCGCTGGAGCAAAACGGCTGCGCCCGCCGCTTTGGCGCAGATGTACTGCGCAAAAACTGGGAGGACCTGACCCCGCAGGACCTGGCCGCCGTTGCCGCCTGCGGCAGCAAGCAGGCCAGCTATGAAAAAATGCACTTTGACCAGCACGATGTGTTTTCTTCGCTCTATTTTATCGACCGTCACTTACCCCTGCCGCGGCTGAAAGAAGTGGTGAATGAACTGTTTGCCGATGCCTCCTGCGGCCGCATTATGCGCATTAAGGGCTTTACCTCGGATGGAAATGGCTGGCTGGAGCTGAACGCCAGCCGCGACGCCATGACCTTAAAGCCCATTGCCAAAGCGCAGGAAGTGATCATCGTGATCGGTGAGCAGCTGAACCGCGCTGCCATTGAGGCACACTGGAAAGAGGTTTGAAACCACTGAACCTGCTGAACGAAAGCCAAATGCAGGAAAAAGAAAAAGGTTAAGGCAATACCGCATAATTCTAAGTGCCGATACGGCGAGCGAGGTGCGGCAGATGCTAAGCCAAAAGCGCAGATAATACTTTGTGTATTATCGAGCATTTTGGCAACGCAGATGCCGTGCCGCAGCCGCCGGAGCGGTGCTTAAGCCGTCAGGCGGGAATTGTGCGGTGTTGCCTTAAATCAAAATTCCCTCACAGTGGTCAATTTCGTGCTGGATGATTTCCGCCGTCCAGCCGGTAAACGTTTTAAGCCGCGTCTGGAATTTTTCATTCTGCCACTGCACTTTGATGACTTTGTGGCGCTTGGTTTTCCGCGTGCCGGTAAGCGATAAGCAGCCTTCGTCCGTTTCATAGGCTCCGGACTGTTTGACGATGACCGGGTTGAACATGACCATGTATTCGCCGTCATTCTCAAAAGCGATGATGCGTTTGTTCACGCCGATCATGTTTGCCGCCATACCCACGCAGCCATCCTTGTGGGCAATCAGAGTTTCCATCAGGTCCTGCGCTACGCCAAGGTCCGCCGCCGTGGCGGGCGCGGCTTTCTGCGCAAGAAAAGTCTCGTCTTTGCAAATTTCACGAATCATTGGGGATGCTCCTTAACTGTTTTTTCTACATTGTATCAGCCAAGGGGAAAATACACAAGAAAGAAAACGATAACAAAAAATATCTGCCCGCTCTACGATTATATCTGTGCGATAGAACTGGTGCCATCTGAAGAGGAATCTTATGATTTGTGCCTTCAATGCCAGAGGCTTTTTAATGGATCCGGCGATGAGATCGGCCTTTGGGCTTAAGGACAAAGCGGATGATAAAACGATCCAAAAACAACTCATATTAAAAAAGATTTCTTATGGTTCATTAAACGGTGCGCTGGTTCCCGATCAGGATAAGGATAAGGCAATACCACATAATTCTAAGTGCCGATACGGCGAGCGAGGTGCGGCAGCTGCTAAGCCAAAAGCGCAGATAATACTTTATGTATTATCGAGCATTTTGGCAACACAGATGCCGTGCCGCAGCCGCCGGAGCAGTGCTTAAGCCGTAAGGCGGGAATTATGCGGTGTTGCCACAAATTTGAAACGTGCTTTGTTTTCAATTCGGAACAGATGGATTCCTTCGCCAGCGGAAAACAACGATCGCGCTCAAATATCATCCGGATGCTGGAACGATGGATGCTGTAACCATTACATAGCGTTTATAGTGGAACTGCAAAATAGTAAAAAGTGGATTCCCTGAAAGTTGATTTGCGAAAAAGCTATAAAAGTGTGTACTTAAAATAATAAAAGCCGTAGACTCTAACGAATCTACGGCTTTTATTTTGGTCGAGGTGACAGGACTCGAACCTGCGGCCTCGTGGTCCCAAACCACGCGCGCTACCAGCTGCGCAACACCTCGTGAACATTTCTATTATATCTGTTCACGCCGTGTGCGTCAAGTGCTAAATTTGGGAGATGACAAGGAAGAGGCGGCAGGTGCGCACAATATGCACCTCTGCGGTCTCAATAAGTGCAAGTGTTTTTTGCTGAAACAATAACCCGTTTACACATTCCCCTTGCCGATGCCCCATTTTTTGAAATACCGGCCCATGCTCTTCAACTGCATTTTGAACTTGCCTGCGTCCCGCATGGGGTCGCGGTGCCAGGCGTGGGTGGCGGTGAACTGCGGCAGCAGGTAGACAAGCCCTTGGCGCAGAGCACGCTGGGTCAGGTCGGCATCCTCCACATACATAAAGTATTCGGGGTCAAAACCGCCGATGGTTTTGAACACATCGGTGCGGATGGCGGCAAAGCTGCCGGTGCAAAACTCAATGGGGCGGGGGATCGTCAGGTCCTCATCCTGCATGGTGTAATGTTCGTCAGCTTTTTGCATCACACCGCCAAACCGCGGGGCCAGCTGGCGGGCCAGCAGCAGCCACGGGGTGGGCTTGCGGCGCGGCAGGTTCTGGATGCGCCCATCCGGAAAATAGAGCTGCGGCGTGGCCATCACAACGCCGGGGTGGTCCAGCAGCCACTGCGCCATCTGGGGCAGGATGTCATCGTGAATGATCACATCCGGGTTCAGGATAAAGTGTACATCGCTGGTCAGGCGGTCCATAATGCTGTTGTGGCCCTTGCCGAAGCCGAGGTTCTTGGGCAGGCAGATTACCTGCACGCGTACATCGCCAAAATCTGTCTGCGCCAGGCGGGGGCCGCAGCCATCCGGGCTGGCGTTATCCACCACATACAGGGCAAAGTCATCGCCGGGGGTGTTGGCCAGCACGCTGCGCACGGCAGCGCACACTTCATCATAATCACAGTATGCCACAATACAGGCACTGATCTTCGGCATACGTCCTCCTCAGGTGCGGGGCGGGTCCACCACGGCTTCCAGATCATCCAGGTCATAGGGGGTGTTCTGGTAGACATAGTAGTTCAGCCAGTTGGTATACAGCAGGTGCGCATGGGCACGCCAGCGGAAAATGGGGTCCTTGTTGGGGTCATCGTCCGGGTAATAGTTGACCGGCACATGAATTTCCTTGCCCGCCTTTACATCGCGGCGGTACTCGGCATCCAAAGTGTACTTGTCGTATTCCGGGTGGCCGATGACAAAAATCTGGCGGCCGGACTCGGTAGAAAGCAGCATGGGGCCGGCAACATCGCTTTCGGCCAGCATGCGCAGCTCCGGGGCGGCATCAATATCGGCGCGGTTCAGCCCGGCCCAGCGGCTGTGCGGGGCATAGAATACTTCGTCAAAGCCGCGCACCAGCGGATTGGAGGGCCGCACCACGCGGTGCTCGAACACGCCGAACATTTTTTCCGGCAGGTGTACCTTGCGCACGCCGAAGTGGTAATACAGCCCGGCCAGCGCACCCCAGCACAGATGAATGGTGGAATATACGTTTTCGCGGCTGTAATCCATGATCTCGCACAGCTCGTTCCAGTAGTCCACATCCTCATAGTCCAGGTCCTCAATGGGGGCACCGGTGATGATCATACCGTCAAAGCGCTCATTGCGCACCGCATCAAAGGTTTTATAAAACGCCTTCATGTGCTCCTGCGGGGTGTGGGTGGTATCATGGGTCTTGGTCTGCAAAAAGGTCAGCTGCACCTGCAGGGGGCTGTTGGCCAAAAGGCGTGCCAGCTGGGTTTCCGTTACAATTTTGGTAGGCATCAGGTTCAAAATCAGGATGCGCAGGGGACGGATCTGCTGGGTCTGCGCACGCTGCTGGTGCATGACAAACACGTTCTCGCGCGAAAGTTCGCCATAGGCGGGCAGCTCTTTGGGAATGATCAAAGGCATAAACAGTAAACTCCTTAACGGTCAGATCTGGTCAAGTGCCTGGGCAATATCGTGGATCAGGTCGTTTTTATCTTCCAGACCGCAGCTCATGCGCACCAGGTCGGGCTGAACACCGGCGGCAATCAGCTGCTCGTCGTTCATCTGGCGGTGGGTGGAGCTGGCGGGGTGCAGGCAGCAGGTGCGGGCATCGGCCACATGGGTCTCAATGGCGGCAATCTTCAGATGGCCCATAAAGGCAGCGGCGGCTTCGCGCCCGCCCTTTACGCCAAAGCTGACAACGCCGCAGGAACCATTGGGTAGGTACTTTTCGGCAACAGCATGGTACTTATCGCCCGGCAGGCCGCAGTAGTTCACATAGGCAATCTTCGGGTGGCTGGCCAAAAACTCTGCCACAGCCTGGCCGTTCTCGCAATGGCGGGCCATGCGCACATGCAGGCTTTCCAGGCCAAGGTTGAGCATGTAGGCGTTGATGGGGCTCTGCACGCAGCCAAAGTCACGCATCAGCTGTGCGGTTGCCTTGGTGATGAAAGCGCCCTCCTTGCCAAAGTGCTCGGCATAGGTGATACCGTGGTAGCTGTCATCAGGGGTGCACAAGCCGGGGAACTTATCGGCATGAGCCATCCAGTCGAACTTGCCGCCGTCCACAATGGCACCGCCCAGGGTTGCGCCGTGGCCGTCCATGTACTTGGTGGTGGAATGGGTCACGATATCGGCACCCCATTCAATGGGGCGGCAGTTAACGGGGGTGGCAAAGGTGTTATCCACAATCAGCGGCACACCGTGGGCGTGGGCTGCATTGGCAAACTTTTCAATATCCAGCACCGTCAGGGCGGGGTTGGCAATGGTTTCGCCAAAGACAGCCTTGGTGTTGGGCTGGAACGCGGCGTTCAGCTCTTCCTCGGTACAGTCAGGCGAGACAAAGGTGGCGGTAATGCCCATCTTTGCCATGGTGACGGAGATCAGGTTGAAGGTGCCGCCGTAAATGGAGCTGGAAGAAACGATGTGGTCGCCCGCGTTGCAGATGTTGAACAGGGCAAAGAAGTTGGCTGCCTGGCCGGAACCGGTCAGCATACCGGCGGTGCCGCCCTCCAGTTCGGTAATCTTGGCGGCGACGGTATCGCAGGTGGGGTTTTGCAGGCGGGAATAAAAATAACCGCTGGCCTGCAGGTCAAACAGCTTGCCCATATCGTCGGAGCTATCATATTTGAAAGTGGTGCTCTGCACAATGGGAATCTGGCGGGGTTCGCCGTTGCCGGGGGTATAGCCGCCCTGTACGCACAGGGTATTGATGCTGTATTTGCTGGACTGATCCATGATCTTACTTCCTTTCCGCAAAAGCGGTAATATTTAATCTTATTGTAAAGGTTTTGGTGGGTAAAATCAAGGGCGGCGGGGGATAGTTGCCATAAAACAGGAAAGGAACACAAAAATGCCGCCTGATTTGCGGCAGGCGGCGGGGACGTTTGGGAAAATGTATGGTGTGTGAGGGAGATTGTTTTTTGGAAAGCAAGCAATGCAACAAGGCCCATCCAGCGGGACGATACAAGCATCGTCCCCTACAAATTGCTGGAGGCGTTGCAGAAATTTAGGGCAATACCGCATAATTCTAAGTGCCGCAGCCGTCGAAGCAGTGCTTAAGCCGTCAGGCGGGAATTATGCGGTATTGCCTTAGCATCGGCTTTCTTGCAGAATAAAAGCGCAGAATTTGGAACAAAATACTCGGCTTAATCCAGCATCCCAACCTCGGTATAATTCGGGGTGCCGGTCAGGTAATCGGCATACGAGATCAGCCCAAAATAGCGGTGGGAGGATTGAATCGTGTAGGGTGCGCCGTCCGTTCCGGTTGTGGTGCGGGTGTATGGCTCCGTACGGCAGAGCACCAGCAGCCGGTCTTGCAGCTGGGCCAGGATGGTGGTGCTGGTGTGGTCGTACCCGTTCCAGTTCAGCGGCGGCAGGGCAGGCTTTTCCGCTACGGTGCCGGCGGCAAGGTCAACCAGGTAGACGGGGGTTTTTGTTTCGGCGTTGTCGTCCGTCCAGTCGTTGGAATAGTACTCCACAACCAGCTGGCCGTTCAGGATGCGGGTAATTGTCACATCAAACGCACCGCGCCCCTCATATGGGTCAGGCGGCAGGGCATCGGTTACGGTGCGGGTCTGCCGGTCAGCCAGCCCGGTGGCGGTCAGCTCGCCGGTGGTGTAGTCATATTCATATAAAGTATCGTCCAGCACAGCGGTGCTTATATTAGTGGTGCGCCCGGTGGAAGCGTTGGTGATCGGGTATTCCCGCAGCAGTTCTGCCGCGCCGGTGTCGGCATCTACTAGATACAGGCAGGAAGTCTGTGGCTCGCTGCTGTCATAATAAGGAGATACCGAAACCACCAGCTGCCGCCCGGTGCAGCCGATGATGTTGGCGGATTGCCCGCTGGTATCCCCGGCATCAAACAGGGTGGTGATGCCGCCGGTGGACAGATCGAGGCGTTTGATGCGGTCATAGCTGTCCCCGCTGGGGCAGGTGGAAAACCAGAGGGAAGAACCGTCCGTGCAGCAATAGAAACTTGAAATGTAATTGCAGTGGTACAGTACCTGTTCCACGCCGTAATCCTGATTCAGCCGCACGATGGACATGCCGTCGGAATCATATCCATAGACAAAGGAAAGATAACTGCCGTTCCCAACCGGGCAGGGCAGCGTGACGGGCACGCCGGTAAAAAAGCAGGCCGGGCAGCTTGGGCTGTCATGCGTGCAGCCGGTAATATGGCAGGCCGGGGCCTGGGTACCGGTCTGGTAGTCCGCATAGAGCACCTGCTGGTAATCGCCCGAAGCGGCAGTCATGAAGGTATAATATCCGTTTTCATCCCCCTGGTACAGCGGGCGCAGGCTGGGCAGATCAGGTTTCGCTGCCGGTTCCGCGGCGGCAGGGGAGGGGGACGGCTCCGCCGCAGAACTGCCGGAAGAGCCCGGCACAGCGCTGCAGCCGGAAAAGGCAACACAAACGGCGGGCACAAGCAGCAGTGCAGCCAGGCGCACAGCGCACGGCATGGTCTGGTTGAACGTCTTTTTCATGGGGCAGACCTCCTTTATGGCGTAACATCCCCGCGGTAAGCGGCGGCATCCTGCGGGGAGAGCGATGCTGCCGACACCCGCAGCCCTTGCCCGCTGCGGGCCACGCAAAGGTAAAGCTGGGCACTGACGCTGTAGCGTACCGCGCAGGGCTCGTGCAGCTGCAGGGGCAGCGTTTCCCAATCGGTGATCGCATCCCCGCCTAAAAATGCGGCGTAAGCATCCGCTATTTCATCCAGCGCGGAATCCGCAAAGCTGCACTGCTCCACCGTAAACCCAACGGGCAGGCCGCTGGCTGTCAGGGTGAGGGTGACATGGTTCTCATCGGATGTAAAAACATATTCGCTCTGGCCGGTATCGTCAGTGTAGGTAGTACAACTGTCTGTTTGCTGCGTGGCGGAAAGAAGCTCATCCGCCATGCTGGCAGGCAGTACCCCGGCCGCCTGCAGCTGCTGCACCGCGGCAAGGGTGGGGGCAGTGCTGGCTGGAGTTGAATCAGGCTCCACCATGGTGCGGGATGTATTTTGCCAGGTCATACGCCAGCAGTAAAGCTCCCGTGCGGCAGTACAGCTGCGCCCGGCGGGGCTTAACGCTTCAGCATCCTGCTGCACCGCAATGCTGTGCCCGGCGGCACGGTCCAGCACGGCAAAAACCGGCAGCGGCAGGGCCAAAGCCGCTGCAGAAAGTGCAATAGCCACAGCAGCCAGCCGCAGTGCAGGCGGAAAAAACATTTTCCTTTCCCTCATGGCTCCACCTCCGGTTGGCTGCCCGCTTTTTGCAGGCAGAAGCTGACCGTGGTTCCCTGGCTGGGCACACTTGCAAATTGCAGCGTTGTGCCGTGCAAGGCGGCAATTCTGGCGCACAGGGCAAGCCCCATGCCGCTGCCGCCCTGCTCCCGTGCACGGGATTTATCTACCATATAAAACGGCTCGGTAATGCGGGCCAGTTCCTGCGGCGGAATGCCGCAGCCGGTATCCTGTACGCGGATGGTCAGCCGGGTGGGTGTTTCGTCCAGCAGCACTTCCACTTTGCCATCCGCCGGGGTGGCTTTGCGGGCATTCTGGATCAGGTTGTACAGCATATCGCACAACAGTTCCGGCTGGGCCAGCACCACGGCGTCACTGCGGGGTAGGGTTGGCACCGGGCTGCCCTGGGGCAGGGCGCGGCGCAGGCTTTGCAGCACACGGCCCAGGGGTACGGCTTCCAGCTGCGGGGGCTGTTGTTCCAGCCCCATCAAAGCCAACAAATTCCCGCTCAACGCTTCCAACCGCTTGCTTTCGTGGTAGATATAATCAGCAGCGGTGCGGCGGGTGGCGGGGCTCACCTCGCCGCTGCGCAGGATATCGGCAAAGCCGAGGATGCTCGTCATCGGGGTTTTCAGCTCGTGGGTAAACGCGGCCACAAAATCATCTTTCTGGCGGGCGTTCTGCTGCAAGGTCTGCACGGTGCCTTCCACCGCCTGGGCCATCTCGTCAAAGCTGCGGCTTAAACTGGCAATTTCGTCACTGCCATGGATGGCCGTGCGCTGGCTGTAGGCTCCCGGCGGCAATCTGGCGGCTGGCCTGCTCCAGCTGCTCCAGCGGGCGGGTCATGCGGCGGCAGAGCAGCAGAACCAGGCCCCCGGCCAGCACCATGGCCAAAAGTTCTACGATCAGTGCATTTCGGGTGCGGGCCTGCCGCGCCTGCCACACGGGGGCGGCATCCTGCGCAATGACCAAGGTGATGCAGCGTTCTGGCAAAACGACCGCTCCGGCGCACAGCAGGGTATGGCTGTTCGCCAGCACCATGCGCGGCTCGCCATCCTGGGCAAGCAGGGCTTCCACTTCGGATAAGGGAACCGCGGTGGGCAGGGCATAATACAGGGAGGTTCCATCCACACTGTAAGCGGCGCAGGCAAGGCTGTTCTGCTCGGTGATGGCCTGCAAATAGCTGCCCACCCGTGCGGCCAGGCTGCCGCTGGTGGGGGTGACCAAGGTGCGCTGCATGGCGCGGCTTTCCCGCTGCCAGTCTGCAGATAACGTTTCCTGCGCGGTGTGCAGCTCCTGCCGGAACTGCTGCCCGATCAGCACCGTGTTGCACAGCGAAAGCACAACTGCCAGCACCACCAGCAGGGCAAGGGTCAGCTTGTGGGCAAACTTCATGGCAAAACTCCTGTTTTATGGCAATACCGCATAATTCTAAGTGCCGATACGGCGAGCGAGGTGCGGCAGATGCTAAGCCAAAATGCGCAGATAATACTTTGTGTCTTATCGAGCATTTTGGCAACGCAGATGCCGTGCCGCAGCTGCCGGAGCGGTGCTTAACGTCAAGGCGGGAATTGTGCGGTATTGCCATATAAAAAGGATAGGCAAAGCGGCGCTCATTCTCCGCGCTCCAGCACATAACCCACACGGAATACGGTGCGGATCTCGTTCTTCCAGCCCAGCTTTTTGCGCAGCCGCTGGATGTGCAGATCCAGCGTGCGGCTGTCATACTCGGCATCCAGCCCCCACACGCGCTCATAGAGCACTTCGCGGTACAGCACAATGCCGCGGTTGCGCAGCAATACTTCCAGCAGGTCAAATTCCCGCGGGGTCAGGTGCAGCGGGGTGCTGCCGCGCGTTACCCGGCGGGCGGCCGGGTCCAGCACCACATCAAAAGCAGCAAGAGTACCCTGGGCTTTACCACAGCGGCGCAGCACCGCTTCCACCCGTGCCACAAGCTCGGTGGGCTCGAACGGCTTGGTAATGTAATCATCCGCGCCCAGGTGCAGCCCACGCACACGGTCCGCCACCGCGGTTTTGGCGGTCAAAAAAATCACCGGGGTCTGCACGCTGCGCAGGTAGTCCAGCAGCTCGTACCCATCGGGGCCGGGCAGCATAATGTCCAGCAGGGCCAGATCATAGGTGTTTGCTTCAATTTTATCGGCGGCCTCGGTGCCGGTGGCAGCTTCGTCACAGGTGTAGCCCGCGCGCTCCAGCGTCAGGCGGATCAGCGCACGGATGGGCGCTTCGTCATCCACAATCAAAATAGGTTTCATGGGCGGATCCTTTGTCGTTTTGGCTTTTTGTGCTTCTTCATTTTCTAATTCTACTGTATACTTGTATCCAAAATCTTGCAAGATGGAAAACGCCCGAAAAAGCAGGAAACTTTTTGACAGTTCATAAATCTTTTTCAATTTACCCTATTGACAACGGTTGGCTATGTGTTACAATATTAGCAGTCGAACAGATAGAGTGCTAATAAAGATAATGCTTCCGCATAACGCCCTTGAACCTGCAAGGATATCAAGCCGCCGGGCACGAAGCAGCACTTAAACCGGTTCGCTGCTAATAGATAGAAAACCATTATCGTTGCCGATAAAGGAGGTTTGCGATATGAATACCAACCAATTTACCCAAAAAACGATGGAAGCCCTGCAGGCTGCCCAGCGTTTGGCAATTGAATATTCCAACCAGGCGTTGGAACAGGAGCACATGCTGGTGGCCCTGACCCAGCAGCAGGACGGCCTGATCCCCCAGCTGCTGACCAAGATGAACGTTGACCCCGGTACCTTTGAAGCTGCCGCAGCGGAAAAAGTTTCCCAGCTGCCGCATGTGACGGGTTCCGGCCGTGACCCCGATAAAGTCTATATCTCCAATGAGCTGGACCAGGCCCTGACCGCCGCTGAAAAGCAGGCCCAGCAGATGAAGGATGAATATATCAGCGTGGAGCATGTCTTTATGGGCATGCTGCAGCGCCGGCCGCGTGGCTGGCGAGCTGTTCAAGCAGTTTGGCATCACACCGGAAAAGTTCATGCAGGTGTTGTCCGCCGTGCGCGGCAACCAGCGCGTGACCACTGATAACCCCGAATCCACCTATGACGCCCTGAAAAAATATGGCCAGGATCTGGTGGAAGCCGCCCGTGCCAACAAGCTGGACCCCGTCATTGGCCGTGATTCCGAGATCCGCAATGTTATCCGCATCCTGTCCCGTAAGCGCAAGAACAACCCTGTGCTGATCGGTGAAGCTGGCGTTGGTAAAACGGCTATCGCTGAGGGCCTTGCCCAGCGTATCGTGCGCGGCGATGTGCCCGAAAACCTGAAAGACCGCACCGTGTTCAGCCTGGATATGGGCGCTCTGGTCGCCGGTGCTAAGTACCGCGGCGAGTTTGAGGAACGTTTGAAGAGCGTTCTGAACGAAGTTAAAAAGAGCGAAGGCAAGATCATCCTGTTCATTGATGAGCTGCACACCATTGTGGGCGCCGGTAAAACCGACGGCGCAATGGATGCCGGCAACATCTTAAAGCCGATGCTGGCCCGCGGTGAGCTGCACTGCATTGGCGCCACCACCCTGGACGAGTACCGCCAGTATATCGAGAAAGACCCCGCTCTGGAACGCCGTTTCCAGCCCGTTATGGTGCAGGAGCCCACAGTGGAGGATACCATCTCCATCCTGCGTGGCCTGAAAGAGCGCTATGAGGTGTACCATGGCGTTAAAATTCAGGATGGCGCTTTGATTGCGGCAGCAACGCTGTCTAACCGTTATATTACCGACCGTTTCCTGCCGGATAAAGCCATCGACCTGGTGGATGAAGCCTGCGCAATGGTCAAGACCGAGCTGGACTCCATGCCCGCAGAGCTGGATGACCTGAACCATAAGATCACCCAGCTGCAGATCGAGCAGGCTTCTTTGCAGAAAGAAACCGATGAAATGTCCAAGCAGCGCCTTGCCGCCATCGAAAAAGAAATGGCCGAACTGCGCGATTCCTTCAATTCCAAGAAAGCTCAGTGGGAGAACGAGAAGAACGCCATCAATAAGGTGCAGAGCCTGCGCGCCGAGGTAGAAACCACCAAGGCCGAAATTGAAAAGGCAACCCGCAACGGCGATTACGCCAAGGCTGGTCAGCTGCAATACGGCAAACTGCCCGACCTGCAGCGCCAGCTGGAAGCCGAAGAAAAGATTGCTGCCGACAAGAAGGAGCAAAGCCTGCTGCGTGACCGCGTGACGGCCGAAGAGATCAGCCGCATTGTGGCCCGCTGGACCGGCATCCCTGTGGAGAAGCTGGTGGAGGGCGAGCGCGAAAAGCTGCTCCGCCTGCCCGAAGTGCTGCATCAGCGCGTGATCGGCCAGGACGAAGCCGTGCAGAAGGTTTCGGACGCTATCCTGCGCTCCCGCGCCGGCATTGCAAACCCGAACCGCCCCATTGGCAGCTTTTTGTTCCTTGGCCCCACGGGGCGTTGGCAAGACCGAGCTGGCCAAAGCGCTGGCCCAGGCCCTGTTTGACGATGAAAAGAACATGGTTCGTATCGATATGACGGAATACATGGAGAAATTCAGTGTGTCTCGTCTGATCGGTGCGCCTCCGGGATATGTGGGTTATGAGGAGGGTGGTCAGCTGACCGAGGCTGTGCGCCGCCATCCCTACAGCGTTGTGCTGTTTGATGAGGTGGAAAAAGCCCACCCGGATGTGTTCAACATTCTGCTGCAAGTCCTTGACGATGGCCGTATTACCGACAGCCAGGGCCGTACCGTGGACTTTAAGAACACCATCATCATCCTGACCTCCAACCTTGGCTCTGACATCATTCTGGAAGACCTGGAAAAGAACCGTGCCAACGGCAAGAACGAACTGTCCGCCGAAGCGCGTGACAAGATCGACCTGCTGCTCAAGCGCCAGTTCCGCCCGGAGTTCCTGAACCGTCTGGACGATATTGTCTACTACAAGAGCCTGACCAAGGATGAGATTGGCGGCATTGTGGATCTGATGTTGGCTGACCTGCGCAGCCGCCTGGCTGACAAGCAGCTGAAGCTGGTTGTGACCGATGCAGCCAAGAGCGTGATTGTGGATGACGGCTATGACCCCATCTATGGTGCCCGCCCGCTGAAGCGGTATATCCAGGCCAACGTGGAAACCATGATCGCAAAAGAGATCATCGGCGGCAACCATGTGCCCGGCGATACCCTGACCGTGGACGCCGAAAACGGCAAACTGGTCCTGCGCTAAGCGCAAAGCGTTCAGCAATGCTGTACAAATAACCTAAGGCAACACCGCACAATTCCCGCCTTGCGGCTTAAGCACCGCTCCGGCGGCTGCGGCACGGCATCTGCGTTGCCAAAATGCTCGATAATGTCGGGTTGCGGTACCCGCATCGTGCTTCGGGGGCAAAAGCCCCTCGCACTCTGCGACCGCTGCCCCTGCTTCGGTTCGCTGCATCCGCCACTGGCGGCGCTCACCTTTGCAGCATCCAGTATTATCTGCGCTTTTGGCTTAGCAGCTGCCGCACCTCGCTCGCCGTATCGGCACTTAGAATTATGCGGTATTGCCCTAAAACAATATCCCCTGCGGATGCGGAAGTGATTCTGCGTCTGCAGGGGATATTTGCTTTGGAAATATTTTTGGAATTCTGTGTTCTGTACGGTTTCGGAACGGTCAAGACCGTTCCCTACAGAGCGTTATATAATGTGCAATGAACGGATTACATGTTCTGTAGGGCGGGATACCCTCATCCCGCCGCGGAGAAACCTTGTTGGTTTGTGTTGTGCTTGCAAACCATCTGTGAAGCTGCATAAAACCAATGATTTACTTTTTCCGCGGCTTTTTCCTAACACTATACCCAAACGACCCCAATTTGCGGCCCAGTGCCAGATAATCTCCGTGGGAATATACGATCAAATTTGCCTTGTTCAGGCAGAGCTTGCCGCTTTCGTCCAACAGGCGCTCGTCCACATCCACGGCAACGACTTCAGCCAAAAACAGGTCGTGGCTGCCTAAGGGGATTACCTGGGTCACTTTGCACTCCAGGTTGACGGGGCTTTCTTCCACCAGCACGGTGCCAACTTTGGCGGCGGGGGAGGGGGTCAGGTGCATGGCGGAAAATTTATCCACATCGCGGCCGCTTTTTACGCCGCACCAGTCCACCGCGCGTACCAGGCTTCCTGTCGGCAGGTTGATGACAAACTCGCCGCTTTCTTTGATCAAATGGTGGCTGTACCGTTCCGGCCGCACACTGATGGAAACCATGCTGGGCTGGGTGCAGATGGTGCCGCACCAGCCAACCGTGATCAGGTTGGGCGCCCCAGCAGGACCGCAGCTTACCAGCACCGGCGGTTCAGGGTTCAAAAGGGTGGAACCTTTCCATACTTGACGGCTCATAGTGTATCTCCTTGCTTTATCATTACATTTTTCCTATATCGGACGGTGCACCCCTACGGTCTTAACGGGGTAAAAGTGCGGCGGTTAGCACACGAATAACAGGCATTACCGGCATTACGTTTCCGCCGCGCGGAAAAACAGCCCTTCAGAAGCCGCAATCGGTGCAAGCAGCTGCTGCATTTCGGCGCTGGGGTGGTAGATGCTCAGGTTCAGGCAGTCCCAATCAAACACCAGCAGAGCCAGCTCATCCGGGAACAGGCAGGTCAGCGTGCCGGAATGGCAGTCCATAATTTCGGCAATGATGTGGTCGATCAGCTCCGGATTTGGCTGGTCGACCCAGCCGCCGTCCCACGGGATGCAGACGCGGTAATAGCACATCAGCTTGAAAATTACGCTGGAAAATTTGTCTTTTAACGCGGTGTAACGCGGGCTGTTCAGCAGATAGTATTCCACATCAAAATACTGCCCGCCGCTGTTTTGTGGCACCGTGCGGGGCAGGTAATCTACAATATAAACGTCTTTGGTTAATAATTCTTCCACCAGGGCATCCATGGCGGCGGAATTTGACAGTGGGGCGGGCATAAGAATCTCCATTCTAGCTTGTGGCGGTCAGACATTTTTCAGCCGGTCTTTGTCCAGCAGCTTAAAGCTGCTGCGCCATGTTTCAATCAGGCCGTCATGCTGCATGCGGCTCAGCTCCCGGCTCAGGGCGCTGCGGTCACAGTTCAGGTATTCGGCCAGCCCGGCGCGGGTCAGCGGGGTGGTAAAGGTATCGCTCCCGGCGCGGTGGGCTTCGTCCAGCAGCCACAGGCTGATGCGGGCGCGCAGGCTTTTGCAGATCAGCAGCTCCACCCGGCGGTCCAGCGCAAAATATTTATCGCTGATGGTCAACACAAGGTTTTGCATCAGCTGCAAATGGGCGCTGTGCAGCTTGGCGCAGGGGCGGATGATCTTCTGGTATGGCAGGTACAGGGCAAGGCAGCTGGTGGTGGCCATGACCGTAACAGGACTCTTTTGGCTGGAACCGGAAAGCACATCCCCGAACAAGCCGCCCGGCCTCATGTGGGTAATGGCAACGCTGGCTCCGTCCGGCGTGTTTTTTACGGCGGTAATGCTGCCTTCCAGCAAAATGCCGACCTCCCGCGTTTCGTACCCGGTCAGCAGCAAAATTTCGTCCCGCGCATAGCGCCGCACACGGGGGGCAAAGCAGTCCAGCAGGGTGTCCAGTTCGTCCGGACGCATGCCGCGCAGCAGCGGCGTGCGGGCCAATAGCGGGTAATACGGGTGCAGATCCATGCGGTGCAGCCTTTCTGTTTTTGGGATGGCAGGTGTGCCGCAACAGTTTGTTGCCACGGCAACCGACAAGATGATTTAATTATAGTATAGTAACACCGCAAAAGCAAGTGCGCCCGGCGATACCGGGCGCTTTTGTACTGCCGAAATGGCAGGCAAGAGGGAAGAGCACCGTGCCCGGCATGGTGCTGTATGCAATCAGGAGGATATACTATGTTCAAAAAGTTGATGTCTGCTGTTGCAGCGGCGGCCCTGTGTGTTTCGCTGGCCGCCTGCGGTGCAACGGCTACCAGTGAAGCTGCCGCTGAAGCAACCGCCACCCCGGCCCCAGCTGTTACCGAAGCCCCGGCCGAAGAGACTGCCAGCGCTGAAACTGCTGACGGTGCCCTGCGCGTTGCCGGCCTGAAAGGCCCCACCACCATGGGTCTTGTGAACCTGATGGCAGGCGAAGATGCCGCTGATTATGACTTTGAAATGTACGGCAAGGCCGATGAAATCGTGCCGCAGCTGGTAAAGGGCGAGCTGGACGCAGCCGCTGTGCCCGCTAACCTGGCCGCAACCCTGTACCAGAAAACCAACGGCGCCATTGAGGTTGCCTGCATCAACACCCTGGGCGTGCTGTACGTTGTGGAAAACGGCGAGACTGTGAACAGCGTGGAGGACCTGAAGGGCAAGACCATCGTGACCACCGGCAAGGGCACCACCCCGGAATATGTTCTGCGCTACATCCTGACTGAAAACGGTGTTGACCCGGATAACGATGTGACCCTTGACTTCTACAGCGAAGCAACCGAGGCTCTGGCTCAGCTGCAGGCCGGCACCAGCACGATCGCCATGCTGCCCCAGCCCTTTGTGACCAGCGCACTGGCTCAGGTCGAAGGCCTGCGCGTTGCCCTGGATATGAACGAAGAGTGGGAAAAAGTTGCCGGCTCCAAGCTGGTAACCGGCGTTCTGGTCGCCCGCAAGGATGCTGTGGAAGCTGACCCTGCCCGCTTTGCTGCCTTTATGGACGGCTACAAAGCCAGCGTGGAAGCTGCCAACACCGACCTGGAAAACACTGCTGCCCTGTGCGAGCAGTACGGCATTGTAGCCAAGGCTGCCCTGGCCCAGAAAGCCCTGCCCAACTGCAACATTGTGTTTGAGACCGGCGACGAGATGAAGACGGACCTGGAAACCTACTTCAATGTTCTGTACGCAGCTGACCCCACCAGCGTGGGCGGCCAGCTCCCGGCAGATGACTTCTACTATGCCGGCTAAGGCGCGCAACAACAAAACACCAATGTGGCAAACCCTGCTTGCCGTCGCTTTTTGGGTGGCGGTGTGGCAGGGTCTTGCCGTTTGCATTGGTCATAACGGCTTATTTTTGGCCACCCCCCTGCAAACGGTGCAGACCTTGTGGCGGCTGCTGCCCACGGCGGATTTCTGGCACAGGGTCGGGTTCAGCGCGCTGCGCATTTTAACGGGCTTTGTGCTGGCGGTCACAGTGGGGCTGCTGCTGGGGGCCTGCGGGGCCCGGTGGCGGTGGTTCGGCACCCTGGTGGGGCCGGTTATGCAGTTGATCCGCGCCATGCCAGTGGCGAGCTTTGTCATTCTGGCGCTGCTGTGGGTCAGCGGAAAAAACCTTTCGGTCATTGTCAGCTTTACCCATGTGCTGCCGGTTGTTTATGCGGGTACGGTGGGCGGCATTGCCGATACGGACCCGGCCCTGCTGGAAATGGCAAAGGTCTATCGCCTGCCGCTGGGCAAGCGGCTGCGGTATATCTGGCTGCCGGGGATGTTCCCGTCCTTCTGCGAAAGCTGCATTGCCGCCATGGGCATGTGCTGGAAAAGCGGCGTTTCGGCGGAAGTCATCGGTTTGCCGGACCACAGCGTGGGCGATGCGCTTTACCGCGCTAAGATTACCATTTCCACGCCGGAAGTGTTCGCCTGGACGCTGGTGATCGTGCTGCTGTCGGCCACGCTCAGCACGCTGGCGGCCTGGGCGCTACGCCGCGCCAAGCGTGCCCTTTGCGGGGAGGTGGAAGGATGATCAAGGTAAAACACCTGAACAAAGCCTTTGGCAGTATTCCGGTTTTGCGGGATCTGAACCTGACGGTAAATGGTCCGCTGGTGCTGATGGGACCCTCCGGCTGCGGAAAAACCACCCTGCTACGTATCCTGATGGGGCTGGAAACACCGGATTCCGGCACCGTGCAGGGCGTGGGAAATATTGGTGCGGTCTTTCAGGAAAGCCGCCTTTGCCCCCAGCTGACTGCAGTGGGCAATATCTGCCTGGTGGGCGGGGTGAACCCAGCGCAGGCACAAGCGGAATTGAAGACCCTCGGCTTTACGCAGGCGGAACTGGCCCTGCCAGTGGCACGGCTTTCCGGCGGGCAGCAGCGGCGCACGGCGCTGCTGCGGGCGCTGCTGTGCCAGCCCGTGCAGACCCTGCTGCTGGACGAACCCTTTACCGGCATGGACCCGGAGCTGGTCAGCCACGCCGCTGCCGCGGTGGTGCGGCTGGCCGCCAGGCGGGATACCGTGCTGGTGACCCACGACGAACACGCCGCCGATCTGCTGGGGTGGCCGGTGGTTCGGCTGGAAACAGTTGGAAAATAAAAGGCAATACCGCATAATTCTAAGTGCCGATACGGTGAGCGAGGTGCGGCAGATGCTAAGCCCAAAGCGCAGATAATACTGGATGCTGCAAAGGTGAGCGCCGCCAGTGGCGGAAACAGCGAACCGAAGCAGGGGCAGCGGTCGCAGAGTGCGAGGGGCTTTCCCCGAAGCACGATGCGGGTACCGCAACCCGACATTATCGAGCATTTTGGCAACGCAGATGCCGTGCCGCAGCCGCCGGAACGGTGCTTAAGCCGTCAGGCGGGAATTGTGCGGTATTGCCAAAAGGCTTATTGAGCAATAAGGGGGCCGTTTCCTCGGCAGGATGAGGGCATCCAGCCCTACATAAAGTTTTAATGGTTATTCCCAATTATGCAATGTTCTGTAGGGAACGGTCTTGACCGTTCCGGGACCTTGTCATATATGGCTCAACGGGATTTATGGCAAAGCCTATCCGGCGGCCAGAGGGCTCTGCGCCCACAGGCGCGTTTCGGAGGCCAACCGCCGCAGGCGGCTTTTGGGCCGGAGATGGCCGCCCTACCACGTAATTGCCAACAAATGCGCAATATTTTTCTGCGTCCATCCGGGCTTGACAGGGAACGCCGCCCCCCTACAAATGGGGCAGTGTATATCATGAATGTTACATGTGCAATGGGGCAAGGCTTTCGGCGGGGTCGGGTAACCCCGCCCTACCGCGCTTTTGATGTGTGTGGTAAAGCATACACATTCCTGCAAAATCCCCGTGATGTGGAGCTAACTCCAATTTGGTAATGGGCATAAATTCGGCACCCGCCCGCTGCCTTGTACTATACTTCAAAGCAAAATATCCGGCACAGCCCCACAAAATAGCACTTTCCACAAATAAGCAATTTTTCCTAAAAAATTCTGCAATTTAAAAACACAACACAAACGGCATGTTCCTCCTGCATCACAGCTGGTGTACAAGGGAACATGCCGTTCGTTTAATGATGGATTATAAAAAGTTAGAAAAATAACACCGTAATAATAGGGCAAAAAAGACTTATTACAAAAGGCTTTGTTTATTCCTCAATCCCCGCTTCCGGCTCTTCGTCTTCCAACAGGCGCAGGCCGGCGGTGGAGGTGACGGGCAGGGAAAGGATGACCGACCGTGCCTTGCTGGCGGTGCCCGCCTGATCCATGATGGCGCGCATGATGCGGTTCTTATCTTCGCGCTTGATCACGATCAGCACCATCTCCTTTTCGGCAGCGAGAGAAACGCCCAAAAACTGCTCGGCACGTTCCATCCCGGTACCCTTGGCGTGGATGACGGTTCCGCCACCCGCGTTTTCGCTGCGGGCCGCATCCATAATCAGGCCGCTGTATCCCTGGTTGGCAATCACAATCAACAGCTCGTACTTGGTATCTTTCAAGGTGGTTTCCTCCCCAATCTGGAAATCCTGGTCTTCGGTCAAAAATTGCAGCGCGCGCTTGCCGCCAATGCTGCTGACAGGGACGGTAAACGCAATGCCGGTGCCGGGCACATCAATGTTCATCGTGTGCTCCAGCTGCCGCTTTACCGCTTTCCAGCGGGAATCGGTAACGGTGGTAAAAATTACGGCTTTTTCGGTGCGCTCCAGCCCAAGATAGTTCAGCGTTTCGCTCACGGCGGTTCCGGCTCCAACAGTGGTCAGGCTTACATGTATGTTCTGTTGCTGGTACAGCGCCACAAAATCCGGCGCTTTTTTGCGGTCAGTAATGGTAATCATCCAGGAAAGCTGGCTCATTCAAACATCCCTCCGTTACAGCTCAATAATAGCGTCTTCGGGCAGGCTGGCAAAGGCATCCACATAAGCCTGCTGCGTGCGGGAAGCATGGCGCTGCTTGAGCTGGTAAGTCATGCCAAGAATCTGGATAGTAATCAGCGGGGTCATGGCAACCATGGCTACCACGCCAAACGCATCCGTTACAATGTTGCCGCCCACGGCCAGGCAGGCACCCTGGGCCAGCGGCAGAAGAAACGTTGCCGTCATGGGGCCGGAAGCCACGCCGCCGGAGTCAAACGCGATGGCGGTAAAAATTTTGGGAACGAAGAAAGAAAGCCCGATGGCGATGCCGTAACCCGGTATCAGCATCCACAAGATGGAAATGCCGGTCAGCACCCGCAGCATGGCCAACCCAACGGAGAGGGCTACGCCGATGGAAAGGCTGGTCCCCATTGCCTTGGCGGAAATGGAACCATCGGTCACTTCCTCCACCTGCTTGTTCAGCACATACACGGCGGGCTCGGCCTTGACGATGAAATAGCCAATCAGCATACCAAGGGGGATCAGTACCCAGCGGTAGGGCAGGGCAGCCAGAACCTGGCCCAGATAGTTGCCGGCAGGCATAAAGCCCACATTAGCACCGGTCAAAAACAGAACCAGACCGATATAAGTATAAAACAGGCCGACCAGAATTTTGCCCAGCGCTTTGCGGCTCATGTGCAGGACGGCAAACTGATAAACGCCAAAAAAGACCATGATGGGCAAAAGTGAAAGCGCGATCTCTTTAAAATAAGCGGGCAGCCCCACCATGAAGAGGTCCCACAGCTCCACCGAGTCCTGAATATCCGGCAGGAACGCGGCGGTGTAGCTGCTTTCGCCGGGGCTGTAGGCGATGCCCAAAATCAGCACGGCCAGGATGGGACCGATGGAACACAGGGCAACCAGGCCAAAGGAGTCATCCGCGGCGTGGCGGTCACTGCGGATTGCAGAAATGCCCACGCCGAGCGCCATGATGAACGGTACCGTCATGGGCCCGGTGGTCACGCCGCCAGAGTCAAACGCCACAGCAAGGAAATCTTTGGGAACAAAGGCGGCCAGCACAAATACAATGGCGTACAGTGTTACCAGCAGCGGCGGCAGCGCCATACTGAACAGCATACGCAGCAGCGCGATAACAAGGAAAGCCCCCACACCGGCGGCAACCGAAAGGATCAACACCGGATTGGGCACCGACGGCACCTGGTTGGCCAGTACCTGTAAATCCGGCTCCGATATGGTAATGATGAAACCGAGAATAAAGCCGATCACAATCATTTTGGGCAAGCTGCGGCTTTTGGTCATGGCGGAACCAACCCGTTCGCCCATGGGGGTCATGCTCATCTCGGCGCCAAGGGTAAAGAACATCATGCCAAAAATAATCATGACCGCCCCAAGCAGAAAACACAGCAGCACACTGGGGGATAGGGGTGCGATGAAAAAACTGAGAACCAGCACGATAGCAACAATAGGCAAAACAGCCTGCAGTGCTTCCACCAGTTTTTCTTTCAGCTTTTCCCGTAATTGTAAGCGGGAACGTAGCACACGGATAGCCTCCAATCTTAACTCAATCTTAATATGATAATAGTGTAACATATTATTGGGGCAATCAGGAAGAGATGTTGTCTGAATTTTTTGTGAATTTCACGCTGCAGGGCACACAGCAATGGCCGGAGCCGCAATTTTTGAATAGGATGTTGAAGCAGAAAATGAAAAACGACTTAACAAACGATGAAAATACTACATGAAAGCTTAAGAATATTCAGGAAAAAGGTGAAATGTGCGCCGATCGGGCCTATCCTTGCTTTTTATACTTGCGTAACGGGCAAAACCATGGTATGATATTTCTTGCGCAAATACTTCCCGCAGGGAGTCTTATGGTGTAAGAAACCGGAAAGGGAGCATGGCGCCCGGCAGCCGTTGCCCTTGACGGCTGCCGTTTTTTTTGCCTGCGCGGCTATGCCGCGCAATCGCGCAAAGCGCGATGCAAAAAACAGCCGGAGCGCCGAGCGAGGCTGTTCCTCTGTCCTCACGCCGCCGAACGGGCGGCGAATGGTTGGAGCCCGCAACCCTGCCCCACCACTAGCAGGCTATGCCGCGCAATCGCGCAAAGCGCGATGCAAAAAAAACAGCCGGAGCGCCGAGCGAGGCTGTTCCTCTGTCCTCCCGCCGCCGAACAGGCGGCGAATGGTTGGAGCCAGTAACCCTGCCTCACCACTAGCAGGCTATGCCGCCCCATACGCCGCTGAAACATCCCGCTATGTCCCTCCTTTGTATACATATCCCACAAAATTCATGCACAATCTTTGTCATATTGTTATGTAGGGGGTAGACTTATTGCGGCAAATAGCATATACTTAATAAATATTGTTCGCCTACCTCATGTTGGCCGGGCTGCAACAAAAATACCGAGCCGTTTACAAATTAAAGGCAATACCGCATAATTCTAAGTGCCGATACGGCGAGCGAGGTGCGGCAGATGCTAAGCCAAAAGCGCAGATAATACTGGATGTCTTATCGAGCATTTTGGCAACGCAGATGCCGTGCCGCAGCCGCCGAAGCGATGCTTAAGCCGTAAGGCGGGAATTGTGCGGTGTTGCCTAAAAACAAACCGAACGTAAAATAACATGAAATACACCCAATCCATCAACCAAGGGGGCCAAATGTATGTGTGGAATTGTAGGCTTTACCGGCAGCGCACAGGCTGCACCGATCCTGCTGGATGGGCTTTCTAAGCTGGAATACCGCGGGTATGATTCTGCTGGTCTTGCTGTGCAGAACGCCGCCGGCAAAATTGAAGTGGTCAAGGCCAAGGGACGCCTGCGCGTGCTGAGCGAAATGACCGATGAAGGCAAAGCCGTGCAGGGCTGCTGCGGCATCGGGCATACCCGCTGGGCAACCCACGGCGAACCCAGCGTGGTGAACGCACACCCGCATTACAGCCGCGACCAGAAAATTGCGGTTGTGCATAACGGCATTATTGAAAATTACCAGGAACTGAAAACCCGCCTGATCAACAAGGGCTTTACTTTTGCATCCCAGACGGATACCGAGGTAGTGGCCCAGCTGCTGGACTATTATTACACCGGCGTTTCAGCGGGGGACAGCCTGGACGCCATCACCCGCATGATGATGCATGTGCGTGGTTCTTATGCGCTGGGCATCCTGTTTGCAGACCAGCCCGGCGTGGTATACGCAGTGCGGAAAGACAGCCCGTTGATTGTCGGCAAGGCCGAAAACGGCAGCCTGATCGCATCGGACGTTCCGGCTCTGCTGAAATATACCCGCACGGTGTATTACATTGATAACCTGGAAATCGCCCGCCTGACCTCGGACAGTATTGAGTTTTTCAACATTGATAAAGAACCGGTTGAAAAAGAAGCCAGCACCATCGAGTGGGATGCCGAAGCCGCCGAAAAAGGCGGTTACGAGCACTTTATGATGAAGGAGATCCACGAACAGCCCACCGCTGTGCGGGATACCCTCAGCCCCCGCATCAAGGATGGCCGCATTGATCTGAGCGAGCTGGGCCTGGATGAAGAAGCCATCAAAAATGTACGCCGCATCTATATCATTGGCTGCGGCTCCGCCTACCATGTGGGCGTTGCGGCACGCTATGTGTTTGAAAGCCTGGCCCGCCTGCCGGTGGAGGTGGATGTGGCCAGCGAGTTCCGCTACCGTAACCCCGTGCTGGAGCCGGATTCCATGGCGGTCATTATCAGCCAGAGCGGCGAAACCGCCGATACCCTGGCTGCCCTGCGCGAATGTAAGGAGCGCGGCGTGCGCACCATCGGCATTGTGAACGTGGTGGGCTCTTCCATTGCGCGTGAGGCCGATGCAACCCTGTACACCTGGGCCGGGCCGGAAATTGCCGTTGCCACCACCAAGGCATACAGCACCCAACTGGCGGCCTGCTACCTGCTGGCTGTTGAGTTTGCCCGTGTGCGTGGCAAGATTGAGGAAGAAAAATACGCCGAGCTGGTGGCCGAGCTGCAGATCCTGCCGGATAAGATCGCCAAGACGCTGACGGATAACGAGCGCATCCAGTGGTTTGCTTCTAAGTATGCTTCCGCAAAGGACGCTTTCTTCATCGGCCGCGGGCTGGATTACGCCGTGGCGCTGGAAGGCAGCCTGAAGTTCAAGGAAATCAGCTATATCCACTCGGAGGCTTTCGCTGCGGGCGAGATGAAGCACGGCCCGATCTCCCTGATCGAGAAGAACATGTTGGTGGTGGGGGTGCTGACCCAGCCGGACCTGTACGAGAAGATGGTATCTAACCTGGTGGAAGCCAAGAGCCGCGGCGCTTATATCATGGGCCTGACCACTTACGGCAACTACAGCATTGAAGATACCGCCAACTTTACCGTATATGTGCCCAAAACAGACCCGCACTTTGCCACCAGCCTTTCGGTGGTGCCGCTGCAGCTGCTGGCATACTATGTCAGCTGCGCCAAAGGCCTGGATGTGGATAAACCCCGCAACCTTGCCAAGAGCGTTACGGTTGAATAAATCTTGCGTCAGTTGAAGCAATGCTGCTGACCTGACAAAAATAAACGATGCATTTTGTGCACTTTTTACTCCGTTTGCCCTGCCGGAAGCAGGACAAACGGAGTAAATTTGTGTTATAATAACAGAAATTATGCAAATACAGTTGCCCGGAGTGGCGAAAATGTGGTAGAATAACTTGCTTTGCCCATAATGCTGCAAGCTGTTCTGATAATTACTTTTACTTTTTTGCTTTGATTATCAAATTATAAGCCATAGAACACAAGGCAATACCGCACAATTCCCGCCTTACGGCTTAAAATGCACCGCTCTGGCGGCTGCGGCACGGCATCTGCGTTGCCAAAATACTCGATAATACACAAAGTATTATCTGCGCTTTTGCGTTTTGGTTTAGCAGCTGCCGCACCTCGCTCGCCGTATCGGCACTTAGAATTATGCGGTATTGCCACAAATCAAACAAGATTTGAGAAAATAGAAAAATGCCCGCTGCGCCTTGGTTTTGGAAGGAACGGCCGCGGGCGGCGCAGGCGCTGCGCGGCAGCTGTGCAGGGGACAGCCGGCTGCGACATTATTGAAGAAACAGGAAGATAGTGCAATGAAACAGAAAAACAGGCAACTCATCAACGGCTTGCCGCGCCGCATTTTGTTAATGCTGCTGGACTGCGGGCTGATTGTGTTTTGTTATTATCTGGCAATTCTGCTGCGGTTTGACGGTGAGGATTCCATTGTGCCTGCCGCGGTGCTGCGGGCCGAAGTGATCCGTGCCATGGCTCCCATGCTGCCGTATGTGCTGGTTATTTATATGGTCGTGTTCTGGTTTGGCGGCCTGTATGAGATCATGTGGGAGTATGCCGGCATGCGGGACCTTGCCCGCCTGACCTGTCTGTCCGGCCTGGCAACGGGTTTTATCCTGCTGTTTGATCTGATCTTCCGCACCCGCCCTATCAGCGGTACGGTGCTGATTCTGGGCGCAGTGTTCAACACGGCAGCCATTGCGGGCGTGCGCTTTTTGTGGCGCTTTGTGCGCACCGCCACCCGCCTGCGCAAGGATAACCGCGCCAAACAAAAAAGCAACGCCGCCCCGCGGGATGCAACCCCGCTGCTGATCGTCGGCGCTGGCAACGCCGGTGCCTGGGCGGTCAACCTGTGCAAAAGCAAAAACTCCAGCTTTGGCAACCCGGTCGTGATCGTGGATGACGACCTGACCAAAAAAGGCCTGCGCGTGCAGGGCGTGCCGGTGCGCGGCACCATTTCGGATATCCCGGAATTGGTGCGCAAGTACCATATTGTGGAGATCATCATCGCCATCACCACGCTGAAAGGCGAGCGCCTGAACGAAGTGATCAACTTGTGCAACTCCACCCATTGCCGCGTGCGGATGCTGTCTGACCCGCAGGCGGTGGATGCCAACGGCAAGCCGGTGGTGGCCGGTCTGCGTGAACTGAACACCTCGGACTTTCTTTCCCGCGATGAAGTGCAGCTGAACAGCGCCCAGATCTCGGAATACCTGCATGACAAGGTGGTTCTGGTCACGGGCGGCGGCGGCTCCATCGGCAGTGAGCTGTGCCGCCAGATCATGCGCTACCGCCCGCGCCAGCTGTTGATTTTCGATATTTACGAAAATTGCGCCTACGAGCTGGAAATGGAGCTGCGCAATAAATACGGTGCAGATATCAACGTTGTCACGCTGATTGGCTCCATCCGCGATATCAAGCGTCTGGATGAAGTGTTTGAAACCTATCATCCATCCGTTGTGTTCCATGCAGCTGCCCACAAGCATGTGCCGCTGATGGAAGTAAGCCCGGCGGAAGCCGTTAAAAACAACGTGTTCGGCACCAAAAACCTGCTGACCAGCGCGGCGGAGCATGGGGTGGAGCGCTTTGTGCAGCTTTCGACCGATAAGGCGGTCAATCCTACCAATGTTATGGGCTGCACCAAACGCATCTGCGAAATGCTGATTCAGACCTTTGCTAAGAACACTTCCATGAAGTGCATGGCCGTGCGCTTTGGCAATGTGTTGGGCAGCCATGGCAGCGTGATCCCGCTGTTTGAAGAGCAGATCAAGAACGGCGGCCCCGTTACCATCACCCACCCGGACATCGTGCGCTACTTTATGACGATCCCGGAAGCTGCCCAGCTGGTGCTGCAGGCCGGCGGTCTGGCCCAGAGCGGCAGCATCTATGTGCTGGATATGGGTGAGCCGGTCAAAATCATGGACCTGGCCACCCGGCTGATCCGGTTCTATGGTTATGAGCCGAACGTAAACATGGAAATCAAGGTAACGGGCCTGCGCCCCGGCGAAAAGCTGTACGAGGAGCTGATGCTGGATTCCGAGCAGGACCGCATGACCAAAACCGCCCACGATAAAATCTTTATTGCCCCGCCCATGCAGATTGACCTGGCGGCATTCTATGAGGAATTGCAGAACCTGCGTCACGATGCGGAGCATAATGACGAGGGTGTAGTGCTCAGCCTGCAGCGCATGGTGGGCACTTATCACCCTAACCGCGTGGTGAACGAGGACCACACCGTAAGCGCCGCCCATGGCAACACTGAAACCATTGATAAGGAAGAGCTGCAAAAGGCGCTGGACGAACAGCATTCCACCCAGCAAAACGCCCAGTGACGGCGGCCTGGCCGGGGCCTGCGGGCGCAAAACCTTCCCCAAGGAGGCTTGACTTATGTATGAATCCTGCATCAAGCGTTTGCTTGACCTGATTTTGTCGCTGGCAGCCTGTGTGGTGCTGGCAATCCCAATGGGAATTATTGCCCTGTGGATCAAAAAAGATTCGCCGGGACCGGTGTTCTTTAAGCAGCGCCGGGTTGGCCGCGGCAAAAAATGCTTTAATATCTTAAAGTTCCGCACCATGCGTGGGGATACCCCCCACGATGTGCCCACCCACCTGCTGAAAAACGCAGACAGCTATATCACCAAAAGTGGGGCGTTCCTGCGCCGCACCAGCCTGGATGAGCTGCCGCAGATCTATAACATTGTGGCAGGGCAGATGTCCATCATCGGCCCGCGCCCGGCGCTGTATAATCAGTATGACCTGATCGCCGCGCGCGATGCCGTGCATGCCAATGACATCCGCCCCGGTCTGACCGGTCTGGCCCAGATCAATGGCCGCGATGAGCTGCCGATTGATGTGAAAGCCCGCTATGACGGTGAGTATGCCGCTGACATCACTTTCCTGAACGATGCAAAAATCTTTTTGCATAGCATTACTTATGTGTTCCAGCGCCGCGGCGTGGTAGAAGGCGGCACCGGTGCCATGCAGCAGGCCGAAAACAGCCAAAAAAAGCGCAGAAATAATCCCCGCTTTGGCAATTTGACCAAATGGAAAACCACTGCAAAACCAACATATTGCTAAAAAATCCAAATTGACCAAGAAAATATTGAGTTTTTCGTTGAAATATGTTGCAAAAGTCAACCTGATTGTGTAAAATATACATTGTAGTTAAATCTATTTGTGTCAAAATAACAGCAATGAGCCGATGGGAACTTCTGTTCGGCCATTGTCAATTTGCATATAAACATGAAGGAGAGGCAGTATTATGGCAAACAGGGTATTCCAGAACGTGGTCTACCAGATGAAGGACGCGATCGACCGCGTGGTAGGCGTGGTGGACGAAACGGGAGCCGTCATCGCCTGCTCCGAGCTGGGGCAGATCGGCGAAATGCGGGAAGGCTTTGCTGTTGCCCGCCTGACGGCCGGGGATGCCTTTGAAAAGGACGGTTATGCCTACCACCAGTTCTCCAACGCAAAACATAACGATTATGCTGTGTTTGTGGAAGGCAACGATCCCACTGCCGCCCAGTTCGCTTCGCTGCTGTCCATCAGCCTGCAGAGCATCAAGCAGTACCACGATGAAAAGTTTGATAAAACCAATTTCATCAAGAATGTGGTGCTGGATAATATCCTGCCCGGTGATATTTACGCCAAAGCGCGGGAGCTGCACTTTGTTTCGGATGTGCAGCGCGTGGTTCTGTTGATCCGCGTTACCTCCGGCAATGATATTTCCGCTTATGATGTGGTCAGCAGCCTGTTCCCGGATAAACAGAAAGACTTCGTGTTCAACATCAGCGAAACAGATACCGTGCTGGTGAAAGAAATCCGCCCTGATAACAATACCCGCGATATGGAAAAGCTGGCAGCTTCCATTGTGGATACCCTGCAGGGCGAACATTATATCAAGGCAGTTGTCGGCATCGGCACCCCCATCGACAACATCAAGGATCTGGCCTCCTCCTTTAAGGAGGCGCAGATCGCCATGGAAGTTGGTAAGGTATTTGATACCGAAAAGCAGGTCATCAGCTATGATCACCTGGGCATTGCCCGCCTGATTTATCAGCTGCCTACCACCCTGTGCGAAGCATTCCTGCGCGAAGTATTCAAGCAGGACAGCATTGATTCGCTGGACTCTGAAACGCTGTTCACCATCCAGCGCTTTTTTGAGAACAACCTGAACGTTTCCGAAACCAGCCGCGGTCTGTTTGTGCACCGCAACACGCTGGTTTACCGCCTGGAAAAGATCAAGAAGCTGACCGGCCTGGATCTGCGCAAGTTTGACGATGCGATTGTGTTCAAGGTAGCCCTGATGGTCAAAAAGTATCTTTCCTCTGACCCTGCCCGTTACTAAAATATCCTATAAGCGCTTTTTCCGCGCCCCCCTGCTTGGTGGGCGCGTTTTTTGTTGCAGGTTTGCTGGAAGAGAAGATGAGCGGATAAGTGGAATGCAGGAAAACAAAACGGATGGATGAAGAAAAATAGGAGAGGGGAGAACGGAAAAAGGGGTGGATGAATAAGCATAAAGGCAAGTCTATGGCCATACACAGCCCGCACAGGCCGTAAAATTTACAAAGTTTCCACAAATTGCCCAAAAATACAAAATTGACGAAAATGCGATATATTCCACAAGGCACCCGCTGCACGGAATCTTGACGGGGCGGGCTTCCTATGGTACATTATTAAATGTATCGTTTTGCCCTGGGGTGTAGTGTACCATTTTGCACGCCATGGCCGGGAAGTGCTGTATTGCTTTAGGAGCGCCATTCATGATCGATTTTGAACATGTTACCAAAGTATATGAAACCCAAAATGATGAAAATGTGGCATTGGAAGATATCAACATCCACATTGATGAAGGGGAATTCGTTTTTATCCTGGGCCATTCCGGCGCGGGCAAATCCACATTCCTCAAACTGATCCAGATGGAAGAAAAGCCCACCGAGGGCAAAATTTATATCAACGATCAGGACCTGACCACCATCAAGCGCCGCAAGGTGCCTTATCTGCGCCGCCAGATGGGCGCGGTGTTCCAGGATTTCCGCCTGATCCCCACCATGACGGTGTACGAGAACGTGGCTTTTGCCATGCGCGTGACCAACATCAATAACAAAACCATCAAGAACCGTGTACCGTTCGCCCTCAGCCTGGTTGGCCTGGAGGATAAGATGGACCGCCTGCCGGATGAGCTTTCCGGCGGCGAGCAGCAGCGCGTTGCTGTGGCCCGCGCCCTGGCCCATGGCCCCAAGCTGATCATTGCGGACGAGCCTACCGGCAACATTGACCCCGAAATGAGCATGGATATCATGCAGCTGTTCGAGGCCATCAATAAAGTGCATATCACCGTTGTGGTTGTTACCCATGAGCATGAGCTGGTGCACAAGCTGGCCGCCAAGTATAACAACCGAATCATCACGCTGGCCAACGGGCATGTGGCATCTGATACCGCCCACCCCGAAGTGGCGCAGGAGTACGAAGAATGGCTTGCTGCCCGCCAGAACGATGATGAATACGAGTATGAGGATTAAGGAGGGGTAGACCATGCGTTTTTCCAGTTTTACCTACCTCGTGGGGCAGGGCCTGCATAACCTCAAGGCAAACAAAATGATGACGCTTGCCTCTATGGGCGTGTTGATCGTCTGTATGATTTTGGTTGGCGCAGCATTTTTGTTCGGCGCTAATATTGATTCCATGGTGGCCTATATCGGTGAGCAGAACGAAACGGTTGCGTTCATCAATGATGACGCTGATACCGCCGCCGTGGAGGAAGCCATCCGCAGCATTCCGCATGTGGCCGGGGTGGAGTTCATCTCCAAAGACCAGATGCTGGACGAGTACAGCCAGCGCCTGGAAGGCTACACCAACCTGAAAGAGATGTTCCAGAACGATAACCCGCTGCTGGCCAACTATGTGGTGCGTGCCGATGACCCGGCCAACATCTCCAGCGTGGCCGCAGCATTACAGAATGTGGACGGCGTGCGCGCGGTCAACTCGCCGCAGGCCATGTCGGATCTGTTTGTTTCGCTGCAAAAGGCGGTTACTTATGTCTGCTATGGCCTGGTCATCGTGCTGGCCATCGTCAGCGTGGTGGTCATCAGCAACACCATCAAAATTACCGTGTTCAACCGCCGCAAGGAGATTGGCATTATGAAGCTGGTTGGTGCAACCAACGGCTTTATCCGGTTCCCGTTCTTTGTGGAGGGTGTTACCTCCGGCCTGATCTCCGCGCTGATCGCTTCCGCCATTGTGTGCGGCGGATACTATGCCGTGTATGAATGGTACGGCAAGAACCCCACCAACCTGACGGCAATGTTTGGCGGCACACTGCTGCCGCTGCAGGACCTGTGGTATTATGTTGTGCTGGGCTTTATGCTGTTTGGCTTTGTGCTGTGCGGCATTGGCACTGCAACCAGCATCCGCAAACATCTGCAGGTCTGAGCACCCGGCGCTTGCCTTGAGCTTTTTGAACCGCCAAAACCCGTTTTACCCGCATCCCACCAAAGGGGGAAAGTTGAAAATGTCCATTGCCATCCGCCGCAATGTGCGGCGCGCAGGGGCTGCGCTGATGGCTGCCGTGGTTGCCGCGGCGCTGTGCCTGAATGCTGCCATGCCGGCCCATGCCGATGATAAGCAAAAAGAGCTGGAAAACAAAAAGAACGAGCTGCAGTCGGAACTGGACCAGATCCGCCAGCAGCTGAAAGACGTTGCCAGCGATAAAGCCGAAGCCGAGCAGCAAAAACAGCTGCTTGTGCAGGAGAAAAACACCATCAAGGGCCAGATCAACGCGCTGAATGACCAAATTGATGATATCAGCGCACAGATCGTGGAAAAAGAACAGCAGATCACCGATAAGCAGGCTGAAATTGACCAGAAGCAGGCAGAATACGATGACCGCTGGGCAAAATATAAAGAGCAGGTCGTCAGTATGCAGATGCTGGACCAGGGCGGCGGTATTGCGCTGCTTTCCACGGCGGAAAACATTTATCAGCTGTTGACCTTTGACCAGGTGCTGCAGGATATTTCGGATGCCAACACCCAGGCCTGCGAGGATCTGGAACAGCAGGGCATTGAGCTGACCAACGAGCGCACCCAGCTGGAAGAAGCGAAGGCATCGCTGGAAGCGGACGAAGAAGAGCTGCAGAACCAGAAAAGCCAGCTGGACAGCAAAACCCAGGAGCTGGCCAGCAACATTCAGGCCCAGGATGCCAGCATCTCCGCCGCCGCAGCGCAGGAGCAGGCTCTGGAAGAAGCCAAGAGTGATAAACAGGCAGAGTTCGATAAGGCTGCTGATGAATATGACGCTTACCTGAAATCTCTGATTGCCCAGACCCAAAGGAACTACGCCAATGCGCCCATCAGCTGCTCGCTGAACTTTATCTGCCCGCTGCCGAGCTATAAGTATATCTCCTGCCAGTATGGCAGCGGCGGCCACAAGGGCGTTGACTTTGCCGCGCCCGGCGGCACCAACATCCGCGCTGTGGCAAGCGGCGTTGTCACCGTGTCCGGCTGGCACTACAGCTATGGCAACTATGTCATGATTTACCACGGCACCGACGACCAGGGCAACACCTATGCTACCTACCCTGTACGCCCACATGAACAGCACCCCGCCGGTCAGTGTGGGCCAGAACGTTTCGCAGGGGGATGTCATCGGCCATGTTGGCACCACCGGCAACTCCACCGGCAACCACCTGCACCTGGAACTGCGTGTGAACGGTGCGCGCACCAACCCGCTGAACTATGTTCCGCACTAATGTTATGGTGTAGCTGAGCGCCAGCCGACACTTTATTTTCAGTTATGCCTTAGGCCTGACAGCCTGAAGGAGATCAATTTCGATGAACCAGCAAAAACATAAGCTTGTTGTGCGCATTGTCTGCCTGGTGATCGCCGTCTTGATGGTGGCAAGCCTTGCCGCAACGGCGTTTATGGCACTGCTTTGATCCGGCAGCAACGCACAACTTTTACGCAAGGGAGCACATTTTCGCTATGAGCAAAAAAGTCAGTCTTGGTGTGGCCGCAACCGTCACGCTGATTGCAATGGCCGTGACCTTTTCCATGACCATGACCGTATCCATGAACATGTTCAACAATACGGTTTCCAGTGTTAAAAACAAGGAGCGCATGTATAACAAGCTGTCCGAAGTGGACCGCTATGTGCGCGCCAATGAGTACTTTGATATCAACGATGATACGCTGAACGATACCATTGCATCCGGCTATATGCTGGGCATCAGCGACCGGTACGCCCGCTATTATTCCGCCAAGGCCTACAGTGAAAGAGTCGGTCTTGCCAATGGCCGCCTGATGGGCATTGGCGTTGCCGTTGTCAAGGATCCGTCCTCCGGCTATGCGCGCATCATCCGTGTGTATGATAACACCCCCGCTACCAACGTTGGTCTGGAAGTCGGCGGCTTTATCACCGCTATCGGCGATACCAGCACCCGCAGCATGAGCGATACCGCCGCCATGACCTCCGCCCTGTTGGGGGAGGAAGGCAGCACCGTCAACATCAAATACCTGACCCCCCTGCGGGAAGAGCAGAGCTTTGAAATTATCCACGCCAACTATACCACCCCCAGCATCAGCACGGTGCGCCTGATGGATAACGGCGTTGGCTACCTGCGCATTGATTCCTTTACCTCAGGCACGGCGGTGGAATTCCGCAATGCTGTCAACAGCCTGACCAACCAGGGGGCTACCTCGCTGATTTTTGACCTGCGCGATAACAGCGGCGAAAACCTGAACGCTGCCCTTGTTGCCACAGATTACTGCGTGCCCTCCGGTCTGATTGCCCAGAGCCAGGATAAGGGCGGCAATGTGACAGACCTGCGTATGTCTGACGAAAACGAGATCACCCTGCCCATGGTCTGCCTGGTCAACGGCAGCACGGCATCCGGTGCGGAGCTGTTTGCCAACGCTCTGCGTAAAATGGCCGGGGCCACCATCGTGGGCAGCACCACGGCGGGCAAAGGCGTTCTGCTCAGCGACCCGCAGAGCCTTTCGGACGGCAGCGCGGTGGTAATCACCGTGGGCATTCTGCTGGATAACGAGGGCAAAAACTGGAACGGCACCGGCCTGACCCCGGATGTGGACGCCAGCCTGACCAACGATGAACAGAGCAGCTATTACGACTTTACTGTCGATAGCGACCCCCAGATCACCAAGGCTATCAATGCCATTTCCGGCGCCAATGGCCAGTAAGCGGGCAGGGGAGACCCAGCCTGAGATATACCCTAAGGCAACACCGCACAATTCCGCTCCGCCTTGGCACGGCATCTGCGTTGCCAAAATGCTCGATAATGTCGGGTTGCCGCTCCGGCGTGCTTCGGCCCGCACTCTGCGACCGCTGCTGCGTTGCCAAAATGCTCGATAATACACAAAGTATTATCTGCGCTTTTGGCTTAGCAGCTGCCGCACCTCGCTCGCCGTATCGGCACTTAGAATTATGCGGTACTGCCCTAAACACAGTATAAGAAGAAACGGAGTGCCAGCCCCATGCCAAACCTGACGGACCTTTCCACCATTCGTGATGTGTGCGCACGGCACGACTTTGCACTTTCCAAGGGGTTCGGCCAAAACTTTATCATCAACCCCGGCATCTGCCCCCGCATTGCGGAAGCCGCCGGCATTGGCCCCGGCTGGGGTGCGCTGGAAGTCGGCCCCGGCATCGGTGTGCTGACAGAACAGCTGTGCAAACGCGCGGATAAGGTAGTTTCGATCGAAGTGGACAAGCGCCTGCCGCCGATCCTGGCCGAGACAATGGCCGAGTACGAGAACTTTAAGCTGGTGCTGGAAGATGTGCTGAAAGTGGACCTGCGCACCCTACTGGCGGAAGAATTTGGTGATAAGCCCGTTGCCGTCTGCGCCAATCTGCCGTATTACATCACCAGCCCCATTCTGATGCGCTTATTGGAAGAAAAACTGCCCATCCGCAACATTACCGTCATGGTGCAGAAAGAGGCTGCACAGCGTCTGTGTGCCGCCCCTGGCACGCGTGAGGCGGGGGCAATCAGCTATGCGGTGGCTTATTACGCCAAACCCAAGCTGCTGTTTACTGTGCAGCCGGGCAGCTTTTACCCTGCCCCCAAAGTGACCAGCGCGGTCATCCAGCTGGATGTTCACACCACACCGCCTGTTACCCCGCCCAACGGGGACGAAGCCGGGCTGTTCCGCCTGATCCGGGCAGCATTTTCTCAGCGGCGCAAGACCGCGGCCAATGCCGTGACGAACAGCCTGGGCATCTCCAAAGCTAAAGTGAACGCTGCATTGCAGGCCGCCGGGTTGGATATCCGCCTGCGCCCGGAGCAGCTGACGCTGGAAGATTACTGCGCGCTGCAGGCCGCCCTGGCCGCGGCAGAATAAGCGCCGTTCGGAGCGCTACTGCCCCATAATTCGGCATTGACAAGGTGCCGCAACATGTGCTAGAATACTTAGGTATTCCTAAGATATATCTGAAAACAAAGAAAATGACGGATATTCCGCAAACACAAGCAGCATTTAAGGCTCTTTAACGCAAAATCCGGCTACGTTTGTAGAAATAGACGATATTTTCGACTTTTCAGATGCAACCTAAGGATTTCTTAGCCGTGCTGGCGTAGCTCAATTGGCAGAGCAGCTGATTTGTAATCAGCAGGTTGCAGGTTCGATTCCTGTCGCCAGCTCCAAAATATCCCGGCAGTTTTATAACTGCCGGGATATTTTTGTATCAATCCTATATTTTGTAGCACAAAAAGGTAAAAAGTACCCCCGGCACAGGGTCAGCCCTGAGCCGGGGGGCGGTATATTCAGGAAAATGAGATGGACTGAATGGCAGATAAGAGAAGCAGATCTTAGCCCATATTGAGCAAGTTGCTCTTCATAGTTTTCAGCTCTTTTTCCAACTGGTCTTTTTCTTTGGTGTATGCCTGGTAATCCTGCATCTGCTCCATCACGGCGGGGTCGCTGGCAGTCAGGTAGCCGCTGGTTATGGAGGTGGTGGTGCTGAACTTTTTCTGCTGGCCGTTAAAGTCGATCACCAGGAACTGATCCGTAGAGGGCAGTACCTTGCCCACGCCGAACATCTTGTGGGTTACTTCGCAGCCGGTCAGGTTGGGCAGGGCAGTGGGGCTTGCCAGCAGCTCCTGCAATTTCTGCTCCTTTTCGGCGATCTGCATGCACAGGTCGGCGCGCTCGGCTTTCTGTTTCACGGCCTTGGTGCGTTCCTTGGCGGTTGCCGTGCGGGAAAAGCCCTTGGGGTAATAGCCGTTTACATAGGCGCTGTGCATGATATCATACACCAGCAGATGCAGCTGGTCATTGATGCCGTGCATGGTGTTTTTCAGCCGCTCGGTGTGCAGGCGGGTCAGCTCATCGTATTTGGGCAGCTCGTTCAGCAGGTCATCGCACATGGCGTAATATTGGGTCAGGTTAAAGGCCGCGCCGGTGCCAAAGTCTTCGTCATAGCCGAAATAGGTGGCCCAGGCTTTGGCTTCGGCGGGAACAAAGAAGTAGTTATCCTCCGGCTCCAGCAGGCTCAGGTACAGCGCGGCGCTGCCGGCCGTCTGAGTGAACTTGGCCATGCGCGGCAGGCAACGGCGGAAACGGCCGTTGACCTGGTCGGCAAACATTTCCACGCGGCCCTGGCGTTTTTTCAGGTCACCGTCATCATCATTGAACAGCCAGCGAAAACACTCGCGCACAAGCTCAACTTCCGTGGGGCGCATCATCAGGGCCTGCATGCCGCCAACGGGCTGCAGGGCGGGCGTGTCCATCACGGCACGGGCCTGCTGTGTGGCCTGGGCAAACATGGCAGGAAAATCCACCGCGTCGATATCCCAGTTTGTGCCAAAGCAGTTGATGGCTTCCCAAACGCCATTTTCTGCGGTTCCGCCATCGGTCAGGCTGCGGATATACGGGGCAAGGATCGTGTTCAAGTTTCAGTGTTCAAGCTCGTGATACCCTCCAATGAATTACAATGAATTGCCGCCGCCCGCCGCAAAGGTTTTTATTGGGCGACAACCTTTTTATTATACGAAAAAATCAGGGCTTTCGTCAAGGCATCGCGGAGCAAAAAAGGATGGGCAATACCGCATAATTCTAAGTGCCGATACGGCGAGCGAGATGCGGCAGCTGCTAAGCCAAAAGCGCAGATAATACTGGATGCTGCAAAGGTGAGCGCCGCCAGTGGCGGAAACAGCGAACCGAAGCAGGGGCAGCGGTCGCAGAGTGCGAGGGGCTTTTGCCCCCGAAGCACGATGCGGGTACCGCAACCCGACATTATCGAGCATTTTGGCAACGCAGATGCCGTGCCGCAGCTGCCGGAGCGGTGCTTAAGCCGCAAGGCGGGAATTGTGCGGTGTTGCCAATGAAAAAAGGCACCGGCGGTGAAAGCAGGTACACCGCCGGTGCCGAAAAATAAAACAGGGATAAGTGAGATATAGACAGGGAAGAACGCCGCCTTGCAAAAGGCAGGCCGCCGAATGGCTCAGGTATGGAAAACGCCAATGGTGGGGTTGATAAAATCAACGATGAGCAAAAACGAGATGACAGCCAGCATGCCGATCAGGCAGAAAAACATGCGGCGCAGCCAGCGGTTTTTATCGGTAAGGATATCCCGGTACTGCTTGTCTTTGTTCTCAAGCTCCCGCATGTACTGCTGACGGGCGGCGTCCAGGGTTTTGGCATAATAGTTCTGCATGGAAAGCAGCAGCTGCATCACGTTGGAATCCAGCAACTGGCCGTTTTCGCTCTCCAACTTTTGTAGGCCGGTGATCGCATCCAGCGAGCCATCCATGGCGGCAACGATCGCGGCGACATCACGGAAGCTGGGATTCTCGGTCTGGCCGCTCAAAATGCGGTTTACGGTGCTGAGGGGTACCCCGCTTGCACTGGAGATTTGCTGCAGGGTCAGGTTTTGTTCGGATTTCATATTTTTCAACGTTTCCACAATAGATTCTTGCATAAATCTCCTCCATTTCCCAAATCTGGGAAAGCCTAAAAGAGCGTTTCTCAGATTTGATGGTTTACAATTCCGGCAGCCTCTGCTACAATTCACATAATGTTTCCATAAGGCGATGGGGAAACAGGAAAGACCCCACCGCTGCCAGGGGCAACGTGATCCCCCGGCAGGAAGCATCCCGAAATGTGCCGCAAAACATGCCACTATTTTAATATGACTTTTATAATTTGTCAAGAATTGTAAGAACTGTTAAAAAATGGATGTCTGCGGTATGGTGGGGAAACTGTTTGGGCTGTGGAAGGGGGCCGAGAACGATTTACCAGTATCTTGCGGTGGAACAAACCCTGTTCAGCTGTGAACTTGGCCGCTATACTGCTTTTGGAATTGCGGCCCAAAAGCGGGTACCGGATAGCTGGCGGCAGATTGCATTTGTCCCAGATATTTGCACCAATGCCCAACAGGCACAGCGCCTGGCGCAGCTGTGCACACAGGGGCAGCTGGAACCCATCCATTTGATGGATGTAATTGAAGATTTTGTGGCAGACCCTTGTTCCTGGCCATAGAGGACCTGGCTTGCCGCAGAAATGTTAAAATCCCCCGGATCGTATAGAATCCGAGGGATTACGTTTTTATTTTGGGCGACTGATTCGTTTGGAGAAGGGGGATGCCTTTGGGGCAAAACGGACCGCAGGGACAGCTCTCAGGCGGAGATGGCCGACCTGCAAAGCACTTTGGGCATATTCTCCCAAAGCCGTAACAGCTTGTCCGGGGCATCAAGAAGGTCGCCCACTGCAAATATTACAGCAGCTGCACACCAGCGCGTTCGCACACGGCTTTGGTCTCGGCATCCCACAGGCTGACCTGCACTTCGCCGATGTGGGCCTTGCCCAGCAGCAACATGCACAGGCGGCTCTGGCCAATGCCGCCGCCCATCGTCAGGGGCAGCTTGCCTTCCAGCAGCATTTTGTGGAACGGCAGTTCCGCACGCTCCGGGCAGCCTGCGGCTTCCAGCTGGCGGGTCATGGCGGCCGGGTCCACACGGATGCCCATGCTGGAAAGCTCCAGTGCACAGTCCAGCGCTTTGTGCCAGAACAGAATATCGCAGTTCAGCGTCCAGTCATCATAGTCAGGGGCACGGCCATCGTGGCGGATGCCGCTTTTCAGCTGGCCGCCGATCTGCATGATGCAGACGGTGCCATGGGCGCGGGTAAAGGCGTTTTCGCGCTCTTTGGGGGTCAGGTCGGGGTACAGGTCTTCCAGCTCCTGGGTGGTGATAAAGGTCGGCTCACGGGTCAGGCGGATGGCTTTCAGCTCCGGGAACTTCCAGCGCAGCTCGTCCGCAGTGGAGCAAACGGCATCCACAATATCGCGCACGGTTTCCTGCAAAAAGGGCAGGGTGCGGTCCTTCGCGGTGATGACCTTCTCCCAGTCCCACTGGTCTACATAAATGCTGTGCAGGTTGTCAAGCTCTTCATCGCGGCGGATGGCGTTCATGTCGGTCACAAGGCCCTGGCCGGGGCGGAACCCATACTCAGCAAGGGCATAGCGCTTCCATTTGGCCAGGCTGTGCACAACTTCAGCGCGCTCATCCAGGCAGGGTACATCAAAGCTGACGGGGCGCTCCACGCCGTTCAGATCATCGTTCAGGCCGCTGCCGTTCAAAACAAACAGCGGGGCGGTAACGCGCTTCAGGTGCAGGGCGGCACACAGCTTTTCCTGAAAGATGGTTTTGATGATGCCGATGGCCCGCTGGGTATCGTACAGGCCCAAAAGATCATGATAGTTTTTGGGAATGGACGTTTTGGACATAAATATTCCTCTTTTCCTCTCTACTTGCAGGGCAGCGTATGACTGCACCTTGAGCCGGAACGCCAGGCTGTGACAAATTCCGGCAAATTACACCGCATTTATTATAATCCCTGCGTCCGTCTGCGTCAAACAAAATTCGCCGATGACGTACAGGATATACAGCAAAACTAAACATAACGGCCCGCACTGCATTTGCAGCCGGGCCATTTGATATTTAGGGCAATACCGCATAATTCTAAGTACCGATACGGCGAGCGAGGTGCGGTAGCTGCTAGGCCAAAAGCGCAGATAATACTTTGTGTATTATCGAGTATTTTGGCAACGCAGATGCCGTGCCGCAGCTGCCGGAGCGGTGCTTAAGCCGTAAGGCAGGAATTGTGCGGTATTGCCTTAGTTGGGGTTATGCAGCGGGGCAGGCGTTACGCCTTGGCAAACTGGCTTGCATACAGGTTGGCGTAAAAGCCGCCCCTGGCCAGCAGCTCCTCGTGGGTGCCGTGCTCAATAATGTTGCCGGCTTTCATCACAAGGATCTGATCGGCGTTTTTGATGGTGGAAAGGCGGTGCGCCACAATAAAGCTGGTTCGGCCTTTCATCAGTTCCTCAAAGGCATCCTGAACCAGCACTTCGGTACGGGTATCAATGCTGGAGGTTGCTTCGTCCAGAATCAGGATGGGCGGCTTGCGCAGCATAACACGGGCAATGCAAAGCAGCTGCTTCTGGCCCTGGCTGATGTTGCCGCCGTCCTCGGCAATTACGGTATCATAGCCCTGGGGCAGGCGGCAGATAAAGCTGTGGGCGCGGGCACGCTTGGCGGCGTCGATGATCTCCTCGCGGGTGGCGTCCGGCTTGCCGTAAGCAATGTTATCTGCCACAGTACCGGCTTTCAGCCAGGTTTCCTGCAAGACCATACCCAGGTTGCCGCGCAGCGAATCCCGCGTTACGGTGTCAATGGGGTGGCCATCCACCTTCAGGGTGCCGCCGTTGATCTCGTAAAAGCGCATCAGCAGGTTGACCAGGGTGGTTTTGCCGCAGCCGGTGGGGCCGACCAGGGCAATGCGCTGGCCGGGCTGAACGCACAGGTTCATGTCTTCAATCAAGGGCACATCCGGCACATAGCGGAACTTGACATGCTCAAACTCCACACTGCCCGCACCGTGGGGCAGGGTAACGGCATCGGGGGCATCGGGCAGGATGGGGTCTTCGTCAATAAAGTCGAACACACGCTGCGCACAGGCCAGGGCGTTCTGCAGCTCGGTCATAACGCCGGAAATATCATTGAACGGCTTGGTGTATTGGTTGGCATAGTTCAGCAGAACCGAAAGCTCGCCGACCGTAATGCCGCCGCCAATGGCAACCAGCGCGCCCACCACGCCGACCGCCGCATACACCAGCGCGTTGACAAAGCGGGTGGCAGGGTTGGTGATGGAGGAAAAGAAGGTGGCCTTTACGCCGCAGATCTGCAGATCGGCGTTGATCTTGTCAAAGCGCTCCTCGGCGCGGCTTTCGTAACCGAAGGCGCGGACAAGATGCTCGTTGCCGATCAGCTCGTCCACCAGACCGGTCAGCTCGGCGCGGGTCTCGCTCTGTACGCGGAACATATCATAGGTATGCTCCGCAATGAACTTTGCCACAAAGATGGAAAGCGGGGTGAGAACCACAACGATCAGGGTAATACGCCAGTCAATGGAAAGCATAAAGCCCAAAGTGCCCACAATGGTCAGAATGCCGGTGAACAGCTGGGTAAAGCCCATCAACAGGCCGTCACTGAACTGCTCCACATCGGTGTTGATGCGGCTGATGGCGTCGCCGGGCTTGTGGGCATCCATATAGCTCAGGGGTAAAATCTCCATGTGCTGGAACGCCTGCACGCGGATGTCGCGCACCACCTGGAAGGTGATGCGGTTGTTCACCATGTTCATCAGCCACTGGCAGATGGAGGTGACACACACGGTAACGCCAAACTGGATGGCAAGCTTGCCCAGGGCAGGGAAGTTGACATTGCCCTGGCCCACAATCAGGTCCACGCCGCGGCCCGAAAGAATGGGGGCGTACAACGTGGTAAGAACGGTAACGGCGGCAAGCAGCAGGGTGAACAGCACCAAACCGTGGTACGGCTGGATCAGCTTTAACACGCGCTGAATGGTGCCTTTACTGCCCCGCAGGGAAACACGCTTTTTCTTTGCATTGCTCATAGGGTTTTTCCACCTCCTCGCGGCTCAGCTGGCTCAGGCAGATCTCGCGGTAAACATCGCAGGTTTTCAGCAGGTTGGCATGGGTGCCGCTGCCAACCAGATTGCCGTCATCCAGAACCAGAATGCGGTCCGCACGCTGCACAGCGGAAGCACGCTGGGAAACAATAAATACCGTCATGCCATGGGTCTGCTCTTTCAGCGCTTTGCGCAAAGCAGCGTCCGTGGCAAAATCCAGGGCGGAGGAACTGTCGTCCAAAATCAGTACCTGGGGGTGAGGCACCAGCGCGCGGGCAATGGTCAGGCGCTGGCGCTGGCCGCCGCTGAAGTTGCGCCCGGCGGTCTCCACCGGTTCATCCAGCCCTTTGGGCTTGCCGCGCACAAAGTCCGCTGCCTGGGCAATCTCCAGGGCCTGCCAGATCTGCTCATCGGTGGCATCGGGGCAGGCCCATTGCATGTTGTCCCGGATGGTGCCGGTAAACAGCACGGCGCGCTGCGGCACAATGCCGATCATCTGGCGCAGCTGGGCAAAGCCGTACTGCTGCACGGCATGGCCAAACAGTTCAACGCTGCCGCTGGTGCAGTCATAAAAGCGGGGAATCAGGTTGATCAGGGTGGATTTGCCGCTGCCCGTGCCGCCGATCACGCCGATGGTCTGGCCGTTCTGGGCGGCAAAGCTGATGTCCGTCAGGCTGGGGGCACCGGCACCGTGGTAGGTAAAGCCCACGTGGTCAAATGCAACGGCCGGGGCATCCACTGCCGGGGCAAGGGCGGCCGCGGCGGGGTCGGTCATCGTGGATTTGGTGTTCAGAATCTCCGAAACACGGATGCCGCTGGCCAGCGCGCGGGTGACAGAAACCACCAGATCGGCAATGCGCAGCAGGTTGATAAGGATCTGGTTCATATAGTTGATTAGGGCAATGATCTCGCCCTGGGTCAGCGCGCCGCTGTTTACCTGCAGCCCGCCGCGCATCAGGATGGCGATCACGCCCAGGTTGACGATGAGATAGGTCAGCGGGGTCATCAAAGCGGAAATGCGCCCGGCGGTCAGCTGGAAAGTTTTCAGTTTGTCGTTCACGGCGGTAAAATCCGCAATTTCGTCATCCTGCCGTGCAAAGGCGCGCACCACGCGGGCACCCACATAATTTTCGCGGGTCAGCAGGGTCACTTTGTCCAGCGTATTCTGGGCGGCGCGGTACTGGGGCACCGTCACCCGCATGATCAGCCAGACCACCAGCGAGATGGCCAGCGTGACCAGCACGAACCAGAACCCCATGGTGGGGCTGATGACAAACGCCAGAATCAGCGCGCCGATGACAATAAACGGGCAGCGCAGCAAAAGGCGCAGCGTCATGTTTACGCCGTTTTGCAGCTGGTTCACATCGCTGGTGATGCGGGTGACCAGCGTGGGCGTGCCGATGCCGTCCAGCTCCGTGTAAGAGAGGGTATCAATGTGGCGGAACAGCGCCCCGCGCAGCGCCGTGCCATAGCCCAGCGCGGCCTTGGCGGCAAAATACTGCGCCGTCAGGCTGGATGCCATACCCACAACTGCAAGCAGCACCATCAAGCCGCACTGCTTGCCAATATAAGCCAAATCCCCGTTTTTGATGCCCACATCAATGATGTTGGCCACCACAAGGGGAACCAACAGCTCAAAGCAGGCTTCCAGCATTTTGAACAGCGGGGCAAGGATGGATTCTTTCTCGTATCCTTTCAAAAACCGCAGCATGTTCCGCATGAACGCACCAACCTTTTTGTAATATCAAATTATATGCCTAAGGCAACACCGCACAATTCCCGCCTTACGGCTTAAGCACCGCTCCGGCAGCTGCGGCACGGCATCTGCGTTGCCAAAATACTCGATAATACACAAAGTATTATCTGCGCTTTTGGCCTAGCATCTGCCGCACCTCGCTCGCCGTATCGGCACTTAGAATTATGCGGTATTGCCCTAAAACAGAGCATACTTTTTAATCATACAACAGATGCGTCTAAATGCCAAGTTGAAAAACGCAATACAACCAATGAAACCAATATTTTTTGCGGCCAGCCACAAAAACAGGCCGGATGGCAGCGCCTTGCCCGGTTTCGATGATTATTTGCACCCTGCCCGCCTATACTTGCAGTGGGGTAACCCGCAACGCTGCAACATGTAGGAGGGCAGAGGTCACTATGTTTTATTATCATAAAGGTTTAACCCGCGCCGCACGGCGCACCGTCGCCACCGCGATCACCATCGCAGGCCGGCAGGGGTGTACGGCGGTGGATACCGGGCACCTGCTGCTTGCCATGCTGCAAACCGGGCGGGGCACTGCGGTGGAGTTTCTGCGCCGCAAACAGATCACGGTAACGGCACTTTCGGCCTGTGCCTCCCAGCGGGCCTGCACGGGCCGCCCGCTGCACCTGCGCGGCCGGGACCTTGCGCCCGAAAGCCGCAAGGCGCTGGAATTCGCTGTTCTGGGGGCCCATGCCGCCCGCGTGAACAAAGCGGAGAACGAACACCTGCTCTGTGCCATGCTGGAAGATACCGCCTGTACGGCCAGCGTGTGGCTGGCGGGCCTTGGGCTGGAAGTTCCACGCGCCGCGCGGGAATGCCGCCAGCTTTCCGGCCAGCTGGTTTTGCCCAGCAGCCCCCGCATGAGCAGTACCCGCGGCAGCCGCCCCAGTGAGAAATATGGCCGTGACCTGACCCGCCTTGCGCAGGAAGGCCAGCTGGACCCCGTACTTTGCCGGGATGATGAGCTGGAACGCATGATCGAAATTTTGTGCCGCCGCCAAAAGAATAACCCATGCCTTTTGGGGGAGCCGGGCGTGGGCAAAAGCGCCCTGGCCGAAGCCCTGGCCCAGCGCATTGCTGCCGGGCAGGTAACGCCCAGCTTAAAGGGTAAGCGGGTGCTGGCGCTGGATATGGCGTCCATGGTGGCGGGCACCAAGTACCGCGGCGATTTTGAGGAGCGGTTCAAAAACCTGCTGGAAGAGCTTTACCGCGACCGTTCCACCATTCTGTTTATTGACGAGATCCATGTGATCGCCGGGGCCGGTGCGGCGGAAGGCGCGATCGATGCGGCCAGTATCTTAAAGCCGATGCTGGCCCGCGGGGAAATTCAGCTCATCGGTGCGACCACACCGGAGGAATACCGCAAGACCATCCAGAAGGACTCCGCCCTTGACCGCCGCTTTGGCATGGTGAATATTGAGGAACCGGCCCCACAGCAGGCGGAAAAAATTTTAACCGGCCTGATGCCCCGGTATGAGCGCTACCACGGGGTGCGCATCCCGCAGGAGGCTATCCGCGCCGCGGTGGAGCTGAGCGTGCGCTACCTGCCGGGGCGCTACCTGCCGGACAAGGCCATTGACCTGTTGGACGAAGCCGCCGCGGCGCTGCGGATTTCAGGCGGGGAGCAATCCATGCTGCCAGGCAGCAAAATGCCGGTGCTGACCTCGGCGGAAATTGCCAAGGTGGTGGGCAAGGCCAGCGGCGTGCCCGCCGAGCGGGTAGGGGAGGCGGAGCGTGTGCGCCTGGACCAGCTGGAAGCCCGCCTTGCCGCGCAGGTGATTGGTCAGCCGCGCGCGGTGCATGCCGTGGCGGCGGCTATCCGGCGCAGCCGCACCGGCCTGCGGGAAGCTGGCCGCCCCATTGGCGCAATGCTGTTTAGGTCCCACCGGCGTAGGCAAAACCCAACTGGCCCGTACCCTGGCCCAAAGCTGGTTTGGCAGTGAAAAAGCCCTGCTGCGGTTTGATATGAGCGAATATATGGAGCAGCACACGGTGGCACGGCTGATCGGCGCACCGCCGGGCTATGTGGGGCACGATGAGGGCGGCCAGCTGACCGAAGCCGTGCGCCGCCGCCCCTACAGCGTGGTGCTGTTTGATGAAATTGAAAAGGCCCACAGCGATATCCAGAATATTCTGCTGCAGATTTTGGAAGATGGCACCCTGACCGATGCCCAGGGGCGCAAGGCGGATTTTTCCAACACGATCATTCTGCTCACCTCCAACCTGGGGGCGCGCTGCCTGGCGGGGCAGGCCAGCCCGCTGGGCTTCGGCGCTGCCGCCGAAGAAACCGCCCGCCGCGGCAAAAAGGCATTACAGGAAGCCAAAGATTATTTCCGCCCGGAGCTGATGGGCCGCCTGGACGATGTGGTGCTGTTCGACCCGCTTGGCCCCGCCCAGCTGGCCGCGATCGCGGATCGCCTGCTCTGCGAGCTGGAAGAACGCGCCGCCCGCCAGGGCTACACCCTGCGCCATACCCCGGCGGCTGCCGCGGCGCTGGCAGGTGATACCGTACCCGCCTATGGTGCGCGGGAGCTGCGCCGCAAGGTGAGCCGCGCCGTGGAGCAGGCCCTGGCCGACCGCATTGCCGCCGGTACTGCCCGCCCCGGCGTATTGTTTGTGGCGGATGCCGCTCCGGACGGACACATTACCCTGACAATGGGGGATGTGGCGGCGTGCGCATCGTGAGAGAGTGGATAGTGGGTAGTGGCCAGTGGACAGGGAGCAGTGCAGGCAGCCCGGCGGGCCGATGGCGAGCATCGGCCCCTACAAATGGGGTTTAGGGCGGTTGGCCTCCGAAACGCGCCTGCGGGCGCAGCGCCCTACGGATATTTTGCAAGTTAGCAATGCGCCCCAAAACATTCTGTAGGGAACGGTCTTGACCGTTCCGGAACGCTGCAAATATTGGAAACCAAAACACGAAGAAAAACGCCTTAAGGCAATACCGCATAATTCTAAGTGCCGATACGGCGAGCGAGGTGCGGCAGCTGCTAAGCCAAAAGCGCAGATAATACTTTGTGTATTATCGAGCATTTTGGCAACGCAGATTCCGTGCCGCAGCCGCCGGAGCGGTGCTTAAGCCGTAAGGCGGGAATTATGCGGTGTTGCCTTAAATACAATCCAAAAATAAAAACGGAATACACCAACAAAAAATCTGCCCGCTTCCCCGCATCATACCGGGGAAACAGGCAGATATTATTATTTTATGGGATAATAGCGTCTATATAGCGATAACGGCATGGTGGCGCAGCATAAATTTTACGCCTTGCCCACCATCATATCACAGGCTTTGTACAGATCGCCGCAGCTCATGCAAACCACAAGGTCGCCTTCGCGGGCGTTCTGCTTGACCCAGTTGGCAGCGCTTTCCAGCCCGTCAACCACAATGCTGCCGGGAATCTTGGCAGCCAGGTCCTCGCTCTTCACACTGCCGTCGTCAACCTCGCGGCTGCCCATGATCGGCAGCAGCACGCACTGGTCGGCCTGGCGCAGCACGGCAGCAAAGTCATCCATCAGGGTCTTGGTGCGGCTGTAGGTGAACGGCTGGTGCACAGCGATAATGCGCTTGTAGCCCATCTTTTTGGCGGTTGCCATGGTGGCGGCAAGCTCGGTGGGGTGGTGGGCATAATCATCTACCACGGGGGCACCGTTGCATTCGCCCTTAATCTCAAACCGGCGGCCGGTGCCGTGAAACTCTGCCGCGGCGCGCTCGGCATCGGCGGGCTGCAGGCCCAGCGGGCGCACGCAGCAGCACATGGCCAGCGCATTGTAAATGTTGTGGTAGCCCGGAACACCCAGCTTGATGTGGGCAAACTGCTCGCCCAGCTCCAGAACGTCAAATTCATAGAAACCGGGGCGGTATTCCTGAATGTTCACTGCGCGGAAGCGGGCTTCCTCATTGATGCCGAAAGAGAACACCGGGCGGTCAATGGAGTTGACCACATCCACCGTGTTGCGGTCGTCCATGTTGAACACGACCGTGCGGGAAAGCAGGGCAAACTTCTGGAACGCCATCTTCAGGCGGCCCATCGTGCCGTAATACTCCAGGTGATCGTTATCAATGTTCAAAATAACGCCCATAAACGGGGTCAGATGCAGGAAGGTCTCACTGTATTCGCAGGCTTCGATCACAACGTCATCGCCGTGGCCAGCTTTGCCGTAACCGCCGATCAGTGGCAGCTTGCCGCCGATTACGGCAGCGGGGTCTTTGCCGGCCAGTTCCAGCATGGTCGTGATCATGCCGGTGGTGGTGGTTTTGCCGTGGGTGCCGGAAACGCAGACGCTGTGGGAATACATGCGGCTGACATAACCCAGCATCACGCTGCGCTCCACGGCGGGAATGCCGCGGGCGCGGGCAGCTTTCAGCTCAGGGTTTTCATCATGGATGGCGGCGCTGTAAACCACCAGCTGGGCATCGCCCAAATGGGCGGCGTCATGCTCCAGATATACTGTCACGCCCATGGCGCGCTCGGCCTTGGTGATCTTGGTTTCTTCCACATCGCTGCCGGAAATGGTCAGCCCGCGGCTGTGCAGGATCTGGATCAGGGGATAGGTTCCGGAACCGCCGCAGCCGATAAAATGCACATGCTGCACACCATCAAGCAAATGGGGATTATAGCTGTCGATAAAAGACATAAGTTTCACCTCAAAAAAATCAGGCGCAGCCGCAGCTGCCAGCCTGGCAATCAGTTCGTTTGGCGCATGACGCTATGATTTTTATATTATAAAGGTTTTTCGCTGCAAAATAAACACTTTTTTGAAAATTTCTGCTATAATAACCAAAAATGTCAGCCCAAAGGCATCCAGGAGGTACCCAATGAAACATCACCTTTTTGTTTGGGGCACTAACCCGCAGCCGTTCCGCGGCAAGGCGGACAGCAGCATCGTGCTGCCCATCAGTGTGGAAGAAATGGCCCGCATTGGCATTCCAGCGAGCAAAATCCCCCGCGTGCGGGAAGAATTGCAGCGCCTGATTGCAGCGGACCCCGCGCTGCGGGACCGCAAAATGGTGCTGCAGCTGGCCAGGCAGATTGCGGCTGAAATTTTGTGACATGCAGAGAGCATTGATATAAGGCAACACCGCACAATTCCCGCCTTGCGGCTTAAGCACCGCTCCGGCGGCTGCGGCACGGCATCTGCGTTGCCAAAATGCTCGATAATGTCGGGTTGCGGTACCCGCATCGTGCTTCGGGGGCAAAAGCCCCTCGCACTCTGCGACCGCTGCCCCTGCTTCGGTTCGCTGTTTCCGCCACTGGCGGCGCTCATTTGCAGCATCCAGTATTATCTGCGCTTTTGGCTTGGCATCTGCCGCACCTCGCTCGCCGTATCGGCACTTAGAATTATGCGGTATTGCCATAATTCAGCAGTTGTGCCAAATTTGTTCCGGCTTTTTTGGCGGCAGTGTTGCCACTGCCCGCGGCCCGTGCTATAATAAAGGCCTGACGGCGCACCGTGCGCCGGTTAAATCGCTTTGTGTGGCAGCCAGCCATGCGGAAGGAGTTAGAAAATGAAGAACAGCGAAAAGACCCTGGACATGATCGTCAACCTGTGCAAAAACCGTGGTTTCATCTACCCTGGCAGCGAAATTTACGGCGGCCTTGCCAACAGCTGGGACTATGGCCCCCTGGGCGTTGAGTTCAAAAACAACGTCAAAAAAGCATGGATGAAAAAGTTTGTACAGGAAAGCCCCTACAACGTCGGCCTGGATGCCGCTATCCTGATGAACCCGCAGACCTGGGTCACCACCGGCCATGTGGGCAACTTCAGCGACCCGCTGGTGGACTGCCGCGCCTGCAAGAGCCGCAACCGTGCGGACAAGCTGATTGCCGACTGCGAGCAGGGCCAGAACGTGGATGTGGACGGCATGACCTTTGACCAGATGGATGAATTTATTGCCACCCATCCTGAAGTTGTCTGCCCTGTGTGCGGCAAGCATGACTTTACCCCCATCCGCAAGTTTAACCTGATGTTCAAAACGGCCATCGGCGTAACCGAGGATTCTTCCTCTACCTGCTATCTGCGCCCCGAAACCGCACAGGGCATTTTCGTCAACTTTGCCAACATCCAGCGTACCACCCGCCGCAAGCTGCCGTTTGGCGTCTGCCAGGTGGGCAAGGCGTTCCGCAATGAGATCACGCCGGGCAACTTCACCTTCCGTACCCGCGAGTTCGAACAGATGGAATGCGAGTTCTTCTGCAAGCCGGGCACCGACCTGGATTGGTTCGCCTACTGGAAAGATTACTGCGAAAAGTGGCTGCTGTCCTTGGGCATCAACAAGGAAAACCTGCGCCTGCGCGACCATGAGCCTGCCGAGCTGGCTTTCTACAGCCGCGCCACCACCGATATCGAGTACGCTTTCCCGTTCACCGACTGGGGCGAGCTGTGGGGCATTGCAGACCGTACCAATTACGATCTGGGCCGCCATCAGGAAGCATCCGGCAAGAGCCTGGAATATTTTGACCCCGAAACCAACGAGCATTACATTCCTTATGTCATTGAGCCTTCCCTGGGCTGTGACCGTGTGGCACTGGCTTTCCTGTGCGAAGCTTATGATGAAGAGCATCTGACCGACTCCAAGGGCAAGGAGGATGTGCGCACCGTGCTGCACCTGCATCCGTTCCTGGCACCATTCAAGTGCGCTGTGCTGCCTCTGTCCAAAAAGCTGGGCGATAAGGCCATGGAGATCCGCAACGAGCTGGCCAAGGACTTTATGGTGGATTACGACGATGCCGGTTCCATCGGCAAGCGTTACCGCCGCCAGGATGAGATCGGCACCCCGCTGTGCATCACCGTGGACTTCCAGACTGTCGGCGATGACAAGGTGGAAGCCGATAACTGCGTGACCGTGCGTGACCGCGACACCATGGAGCAGATCCGTATGCCCATCAGCGAGCTGAAAGAATACATTGCCAAGAAGGTTGCTTTCTAAGCGATTTAGGGCAATTTGAAAACTTAACACTGCTGAATCACCAATAAAATGCAAATACCCGTACAGCCTGAAAGCTGTACGGGTATTTTTGGTTAAGGCAACACCGCACAATTCCCGCCTTACGGCTTAAGCACCGCTTCGGCGGCTGCGGCACGGCATCTGCGTTGCCAAAATGCTCGATAATACACAAAGTATTATCTGCGCTTTTGGGGGCAAAAGCCCCTCCGCACTCTGCGCCACTGCCCCCTGCTTCGCCGCTGTATCGGCACTTAGAATTATGCGGTATTGCCTTAAAATCTGCATTTTGCCCGGCAGAAATAATGGGGTTACTTACCTTACAGGGAAAGCACCGGGCATAAAATTTATTTGTAGGGGCCGATGCTCGTCATCGGCCTGCATGGCGGGCAGAAAGTGGCATTTTACCCTGAAATATTGTAAACGGTCGCGGGCGCACAATGCGCGCCCCTGTGGTGTGAAATGACAAAAATAACTGCGAACGACACCTGTTAATTTTGATGCAGACGGCAGCGGGAGAACAGGGGATAATACCGGACGGACAGGGAAAAAACGGTGGAGCAAGACAGGAAACGAGCTGACTTTTTGTCATCCCCATGTAAAAAACCGGAAAAATGTGAAATAATTGTTGACAGCCCCCCAAAACAATGTATAATGAAGCTTGTGTGTTGCATCTGTTAAACATCAGAACACATTGGCGTTGTATGTGCTGCTGTAGCTGCCGCGTTTGCGGTGGTGTAACAAACCTTTTGCGGGGCGGCATAATTGGCGCTGACCCACCGGGAAAAGCCGGCGAGCCGGCATCAAGGAGGCCCGAGGTGGGACTAAATTCCGCAAAGGGGGATGCAGTAAAAATGAATGAAATTGTATCACTGAAAGACATTGTCGTCGATTTTGACGGGGAAAGAATCCTGGACGAACTTTCCCTTGACATCCACGATAAGGAGTTTGTTACGTTCCTTGGCCCTTCCGGCTGCGGCAAAACAACCACCTTGCGTGTGATCGCCGGGTTTATTACCCCAAAATCGGGCAATGTCTTTTTCGATGGCAAGGATATCGCCTCGGTACCGCCGTATAAGCGGCAGGTGAATACCGTGTTCCAGAAATACGCACTGTTCCCGCACCTGAACGTGTACGAGAATGTGGCCTTTGGCCTGCGGCTGAAAAAGCTGCCGGAGGAAACCATCCGCCCCAAAGTGCTGGAAATGCTGGAAACCGTGGGCCTGCGCGGCTTTGAGCGCCGTAGCATCAACCAGCTGTCCGGCGGCCAGCAGCAGCGCGTGGCCATTGCCCGCAGCCTGGTCAACCAGCCCCGTGTTCTGCTGCTGGACGAACCGCTTGGTGCTTTGGACCTGAAGCTGCGCAAGGAAATGCAGCTGGAACTCAAACGCCTGCAGCGTGAGATGAATATTACCTTTGTGTACGTTACCCACGATCAGGAAGAAGCCCTGACCATGTCCGATACCGTTGTTGTCATGAACAAGGGCAACATCCAGCAGATCGGCAGCCCGCAGGATATTTATAACGAGCCGCGCAATGCCTTTGTTGCCAAGTTCATCGGAGATTCCAACATTGTGGACGGCATTATGGAAAAAGACTTCCTTGTCAGCTTTGGCGGGCAGGAATTTGCCTGCGTGGACCGCGGCTTTAAGCCGCGCGAGCCGGTGCAGGTGGTTGTCCGCCCGGAGGACGTGGATATTGTTCCGCCGTCCGCCGGCAAGCTGACCGGCCTTGTGCGCGAGGCGATCTTCAAGGGCGTGCATTTTGAAATGCACGTTGACGTGGAAGGCAAAGAATGGCTGATCCACTCCACCCAGGCCAGCCAGCCGGGCGAGCTGATCGGCATGAACATTGGCCCGGATGAAATTCACATCATGTCCCGCGAGGAGGTGTGATGGGATGCTGCGTTCCAAAGCTTCGCGCTGGGCTGCCGCACCGTACCTGGTGTGGATGGTCCTGTTTATTGTGGTGCCGCTGGGCATTGTTGTGTGGTATGCCCTGACCAACAGTGACGGCCAGGTTACCCTTGCCAACCTGACCAGCATTGGGCGGTACGCCTCGGTTTTTGGCCGCAGCCTGCTGCTTGCGGCGGAGGCCACGATCATCTGCCTGGTGCTGGCGTTCCCGGTGGGGTATTTCCTCAGCCGGCTGCGCGCCAATAAACAGCATATTATGCTGATGCTGGTCATGCTACCCATGTGGATGAACTTTTTGCTGCGCACCTATGCGTGGATGACCCTGCTGGAAAAAAACGGCCTGATCAACAAGCTGTTGGGCCTGTTCGGCATCGGCCCCTTTAATATGATCAATACCTCCGGCGCCGTGGTACTGGGCATGGTGTATAACTACCTGCCGTATATGATCCTGCCGCTGTACACCGCCATGACCAAGATCGACAATTCTGTGGTGGAAGCTGCGCAGGACCTGGGAGCCAATGTGTTCCAGATTTTAGGCCGCGTGCTGATCCCGCTGAGCAAGCCCGGCATTGCAACCGGCATTACCATGGTGTTTGTTCCGGCGGTTTCCACCTTTATTATCAGCCGTATGCTGGGCGGCGGCGCTAACCTGCTGATTGGCGACTTGATCGAGCTGCAGTTCCTTGGCAACTCTTACAACCTGAATCTCGGCTCTGCCATGAGCCTTGTGCTGATGGTGATCGTTCTGCTCTGCATGAGCTTTACCTCCAGCTTTGACGAAGAGGAAATGGAGGGTGTGATGTAATGAAAACACAGCATAAGCATTTGCTGCAGCGCACCTACCTGGTGCTGGTGTTCGGGTTTATGTACCTGCCCATCGCGGTCCTCATCGCCTACAGCTTTAACGAAAATAAGAGCCGTGCGGTATTTACCGGTTTTTCTTTAAAATGGTATGCCAGCCTGTTCCATAATGAGATGATCCTTTCCGCTTTGGGGCTTTCACTGGTATTGGCATTTGTTTCGGCTATCATTGCCACGGTGCTGGGCACCCTGGCCACCATCGGCATCAACTCCATGAGCCGCAAGGCACAGCTGATTATCAATAACATCAGTTATGTCCCGGTTGTCAACCCGGAAATCATCACCGGCGTTTCCCTCATGCTGCTGTTCGTCATCGTGCAAAAAATGGGCATTGGCGGCGAAAATGGCGTGTTCGGCTGGATCACCCTGCTGATTGCGCACATTACGTTCAATGTGCCGTATGTTATTTTTAATGTCGGCCCCAAGCTGCGCCAGCTGGACGGCAGCCTGTACAATGCCGCCCTGGATCTGGGCTGCACCCCGCGCCAGGCGTTCTTCAAGGTCATTCTGCCGCAGCTCAGCCCGGCCATCATGTCGGCATTCCTGATCTGCCTGACTTACTCCATTGATGACTTCATGATCTCCTACTTCAACTGCGGCACCATGCAGACCCTGCCCATTGCCATCTACTCCATGACCCGCAAAAAGGTCAGCCCGGAGATCAACGCGCTGTCTGCCATCATATTCCTGGTCATTCTGGCAATCATCCTTACCTCCAACGCTATGGATTCCCGCGCCTACAAGCGTAACCAGAAGGCCATCCGCCGCGCTGCGGCCGAACAGTAAAGGGGGTAAGCAGAGATGAAACAGTTTACCCGCGCGGTTGTCAGCGCTGCCTTGTGCGCAGCCCTAAGCCTTGCCTGCACCCTGCCTGCTTATGCAGCGGAAGGGGAGATGCTGGAGGTCAACGAGGATATCTCGGTTTCTGCCGATTACGATTGGACCCGCTTTGCCAACGACCATCTGACCCTGAACGTGTATAACTGGGGCCTGTATATCTCGGATGGTTCCGATGACAGCGTGAACGTGATTTCGGCCTTCGAGGACCTGACCGGTATCAAGGTCAACTATACCACCTTTGACTCCAACGAGAGCCTGTATGCCAAAATGAAATCCGGCGGCGCCAGTTATGATGTGATCGTGCCGTCTGACTACATGGTGGGCAAAATGATTGCCGAAAACATGCTGGCCGAGCTGGATTACGATAACATCCCCAATATGGCCAACATCGGCGAGAATTACCTCGGCTGGAGCTATGACCCTGATAACACTTACAGTGTGCCGTATACCTGGGGCACCACCGGCATTATTTATAACACCACCATGGTGGAAGAACCGCCCACATCCTGGGCGGACCTGTGGGATGTGGAGTACGCCGGTAATGTGCTGATGTTCAATAACTCCCGCGATGCTTACGCTATTGCAGCTAAAAAGATGGGCTTTTCGCTGAACCCTTCCAGCGTGGAAGAAGTAGACGACGTAATGAAGGAATTGCAGGCTCAGAAATCTGTGGTGCAGGCCTATGTTATGGATGAGATCTTCGATAAAATGGAGGGCGGCGAAGCTGCCATGGCCCCGTATTATGCGGGCGATGCCCTGACCATGATCGATGAAAACCCGGATCTGGCGTTCGTTTCGCCGGAGGAGGGCGTCAACTTCTTTGTAGACAGCATGTGCATCCCGGCTTCCAGCAAACATAAGGAAGCCGCCGAAATGTTCATCAACTTTATGTGTGAACCGGATGTCGGCTACCAGAATTGTGACTTCATCGGCTACTCCACCCCCATCACCGAAGTGTGGGAGCGGCTGGACGATGATTTGAAGTACAGCCCGATCGCTTACCCCAGCGATGAAGTGATGAATAAGGCGGAAGTCTTTGTGACCTTGCCGGATGACATCAACGCCGAAATGGACGCTAAATGGAGTGAGATGAAGAGCTACGATGAATCCGGCAGCGGCTGGCTGATCGTGGTGTTCCTGCTGGGGGCCATTGCAATTTCCGGCTTTAACATCTGGCGCAAGATGAGCAAAAAGGTGCGGGACAATTATTAAGCAGCCCAGCACCGCTTAAAATCAATTTGAAACACAAGCCCCGATTTGTCCTTTGTGATGAACCGGGGCTTGTGTTATACTATAAAAAGATTTGTGTGCAAAAACAATGCAGATGAATAGAGGGCAGAGAGATGAAATACACCCAGGAATATAGGATCTACGAAAATGATGTTGACTTCCGCAAAATGGCAACCCTTGGCAGCCTGCTGCGCTACTGCCAGCAAATTGGCGCCGAGGATGCGGAACATTACGGCATTACCCCGGAATTGTATGCCAGCACCCACACGTCTTACGTGCTGGCCAAGCTGGCTCTGCACATTACCCGTACCCCGCGCGTGGAAGAAACCATTACCGTGCAGACCGAGCCGGAAGCCCTGCACCGCGCCGTAAACCGCCGCTTTACCACCTTTTGCGATGCACAGGGCAGGGAAGAAGCGTGTGTGGACAGCCACTGGGTGTTGATTGATACGGACAAGCGGATGATCCTGCGCAAGCACCCGGAAGGTTTCCCCACAACGGGCTGGGTGGATAAGCTGGAACGGGAACTGCCCATCAAGCTGACAAAAGTCAAGCGGGAGGATTGTGAAGAGCTTGGCACCCATCGCGCTGTGTACAGCCGGTGCGATCGGAACGGCCATATGAACAATACCGTGTATGCGGACCTGATCTGTGATGCGCTGCCGCTGGAAGTATGGCGGACCCACACTGTAACGGATGTGATCCTGTATTATCACAAGGAAGTACCCATGGGCGAAAGCACCCGCCTGTACCGCGCCGCAGTGGGCGAAAACCGCTGGTATATGGCCGGGTGGCAGGGGGATACCTGCAACTTTGAAGCCGAAATTACCCTGGCACCCCTGCAGGATAACGCAGATTGACGGGGCAACAAAGAGAAGGATGAAGCGTTCACACAAAAAACACAAAATTGGTTACAAATCTTTTACAATTTGGCCTTGACAAAAGGTTTCAAAAAGGTTACAATTTAGTTGCAAGCGAAAGATAAATATTAACAAATCTTTTTCATGTGTTCTTCTCCTCCTTTCTCAAATCCCCGCCTTTCCCTCAGGCGGGGATTTCCTTTTGTGCAGGTTTTTTATAGGGCAATACCGCATAATTCTAAGTGCCGATACGGCGAGCGAGGTGCGGCAGCTGCTAAGCCAAAAGCGCAGATAATACTGGATGCTGCAAAGGTGAGCGCCGCCAGTGGCGGAAACAGCGAACCGAAGCAGGGGCAGCGGTCGCAGAGTGCGAGGGGCTTTTGCCCCCGAAGCACGATGCGGGTACCGCAACCCGACATTATCGAGCATTTTGGCAACGCAGATGCCGTGCCGCAGCCGCCGGAGCGGTGCTTAAGCCGTCAGGCGGGAATTGTGCGGTGTTGCCATAGCGGGAACATCACGGCCTGATTGTGATGAAGTTGAACAATAACAGCACTGTTTCGTAAGATGCTGACGGGATTCCACTGCATTTTAAAAGCACGCTTTGCAAAACCGCAGCAACAAAAAGTGTAAAAAAAATAAAGGGTGTGCAGCAAACCGTTCGCTGCGCACCCTTTTGTGTTTTGGTTGAGTTTGTTCCAAATTGTTACAATTTGCCGCTCATTTGGCAGCTTTTACCAGGCCGGTCATTTCATCGGCGGTCAGCCCAGTGCCGTCATCGCGGTAAATGCCGATGGAGTAGGTATAGTCCCCGTCCAGCCAGGTGGCAAGCTGAACCTGGCCGTCGTTGCCCTGCAGGGTCACGCTGCGGCCGTCAACATCAACGGCATTGCTTTCCGCATACTGGTTGAAATCTCCGCTGATGTCATCGCTGCCGGGGGCCTTGCGCAGGCAAAGGCGGGCATTGCCGGAGCTGTACTGCACCTCGGTCAGCTGCTCGCTTTCCAATACGGCAATGGTAACGTCCGGGTAGCCATCCACGGAGTCGGGTACGGTAAAATCGTACCCGGTCAGGGCGGCGGCATCCGCCAGGGTGGTGCAGCCGGTCCACGGGTTGGGGATTTGAGCGGTATCACTGGTGGCGCTGCTGGAAGCGCTGCCTGCAGTGCTGGCGGCATCGGAAGCGGCAGGCTGGCTGCAGGCGGCAAGGCTGACAGCCAACAGGGCAGAACAAGCAAGCAGGGCGGTGTGTTTGATAAAATTGATGGAATGGATATTTTTCATGGTATTCAAATTCCTTTCGTAATAAACGCTTTTTGCGGGAGAGCCTTGGAAAATTTTTTCAGGCAAACACCTTTAGGGCAACACCGCATAATTCCCGCCTTACGACTTAAGCACCGCTCCGGCGGCTGCGGCACGGCATCTGCGTTGCCAAAATGCTCGATAATGTCGTGTTGCGGTATCCGCATCGTGCTTCGGGGGCAAAAGCCCCTCGCACTCTGCGACCGCTGCCCCTGCTTCGGTTCGCTGTTTCCGCCACTGGCGGCGCTCACCTTTGCAGCATCCAGTATTATCGCTTTTGGCTTGGCATCTGCCGCACCTCGCTCGCCGTATCGGCACAATTATGCGGTATTGCCTTTGGAATCCACAAAGGATTCCAGCGGCTTTTGCCTTGAATCCTGCTTGTGTTTGTGGAATATCCGTCATTTCCTTTAGGCAACACCGCAAATTCCCGCCTTGCGGCTTAAGCACCGCTCCGGCAGCTCGGCATAAAATGCTCGATAATGGGGTTGCGGTACCCGCAAAGGGGGCAAAAGCCCCTCGCACGACCGCCCCCTGGGTTCATTCGCCACTGGCGGCGCTTCCAGTATTATCTGCGCTTTTGGCTTGTCCCGCACGATCAAAAACGTCAAAAAGGCCCGCGTTGTTACACGGCAAAATAAAAAAATAAGGGAAGGCCGTTTTCTACAGAATATCCGTCAGCTTTCCCAAAAAAGGCATTCGGCTTTCCCGTTCAATCAAAAACGTTGCGCCCGCCTTTTCCACCGTGGCCTGCACCATTTCCCACAAAAGAATTTTCTTCAAAAAGTGCAGCTGTTCAGCGCGCCGTTCTCCACATTACGCAAACAGTCGGCAAGGGGCATCCAGCGCACGGCGCTGATCTCCTCTTTTTGCAGCGTAAATTCTTCGGCATCACGGTCCAGCCAGAGCAGGTACACATTGCTGACCTGGTTATCCTTGAACGGTTTGCCGTGGAACACCGCGGAAAACTGGAAGCTGCGCTGCCCGCACAAAATCAGGTCCTGCGGCTGGGCGGTTACGCCAAGCTCTTCTTTCAACTCCCGCAGGGCGGAATCCACAAAGCCCTGCCCGGCCGGGATATGTCCCGCACTGGAAATATCGTAACAGCCGGGGAAAGAATCTTTCTCGTCACTGCGCTTTTGCAGCAGAACTTCCAGCACGCCGTTTTTGCGGCGTACCAGCCACACATGGCTGGTACGGTGGCGCAGCCCAAGGCGGTGCGCCTCGCTGCGCGGCACAGCCCGGCCGATGGGGGCGCCCTGCTCGTTGACCAAATCCAGCATTTCTTCCATGTTGTTTCCTCCCTGTCCCTCAACATCCTATGTTCGAATCTCGAATTATAGGGCAATACCGCATAATTCTAAGTGCCGATACGGCGAGCGAGGTGCGGCAGATGCCAAGCCAAAAGCGCAGATAATACTGGATGTCTTATCGAGCATTTTGGCAACGCAGATGCCGTGCCGCAGCTGCCGGAGCGGTGCTTAAGCCGCAAGGCGGGAATTGTGCGGTGTTGCCATAGGCATTATAGCACGCCGGATCCCGCTTGTCACCCACTGGCGGCGGGGGCGCTGCGCGGTTCGGCAATGTTAGCGCAAAACACAAACACCGCGCGGCACACGGCGGCGGTGGCGGTGGTGCTGGCAAAATCGCGCTCGCTTTCAATCACGGCATCGGGGTAATCCTGCAATAATTGCAGGCGGGCGCTGCGCCGTGCCAGAGCTGCGGCGGTTTCGGGGGTGAAAGTCTGCTCCTGTGTTTCCCGTGCCCAACAGGTGGTTTCCTGCACGCAGCCGGGCAAAGCCAGCCGCCCCAGGCGCAGCGGCAGCCACCGTACGCGGGGCGGAACATCCTCCAGCAGTGCGCCGGACCCCGGCAGCTGCCAGCTGCGGCCCAGCAGGGTTAGGGTGCGGCGTTCCGCGCAAGCGCCGGTCAGAACCGGGCGCTGCTGGGTGAACGCCTGCTGCCCGGTGTAGGCCAGCCGCACCCGCGCTGTTACGGTGCCGCTGGCGGGCTGGGGCACGGGCGCACCGCTGCGGTCCAGCTTTTCCGCAGCGGCCAGCAGCATGCCGTTGCCAACGTATTGGCCCGGCTGCACCTGTGCAAAACCGCTGGCAATGTTTACGGCAAGCACCTCGCCGCCTGCACGGGCATAAAGCCCGGTGTTCTGGGCGGGTGGTTCCGCATGTGCCTGCTGGAGGGGCGTACCCTCGGCGGCCAGGCAGCCACCGGTAAAATTCAGGCTGACCCAGCCAAAATCACCGCTGGCTTCCAACAGCTGCTGCGCCTGGGCCAGCTCCGCCTGGCTGGGGCGGCAGCCCTCCCAGATGCCGCTCTGCGCCAGCAGTGTGCGGATGCTTTCCTGTTGGGGAACGGTTAAAAGTTCCAGATTCATGCACCACAAAAAGCCGCCCAGCCAGTGCAGCAGCACAAAAAACAGGCCGATGCCCGCCAGAATGCCGGGGCGGCGCAGCAATCGCTCTGCTAATGGACCGGGGCCGCGCCGCTGCATTTGGATCACCTGCCACCCGCCCGCACCGGCCAGCTGGCAGAGCTTGGCCCAGCCGGCGCCGGACACCACGGCGGTAAAGCCGTCTGCCTGCGGGGCAATGCGTTCCAGCTTCAACCCGGCCTGGGCGGCTTGGCCCAAAAGGCGCTGCGCCCCGCGGCCGCGCACACAAAACCGAATGCTATCTGCTGCCTGAATGCGGCGCTTCATTGGCGTCAACCTCCCACTTGGGTGCAAAATCAATGCGGGCCACCCGCCCGGCAACCGTCAGCCGTTTGCCGTTCAGCGATTCTATTCGCAGCGCAGTGCCATAAAATGTAATAACCGTGCTGCCCACATCCAGCGTGATCTTCTGTGGGGCAAAATCCAGCACCCGGCGGCAGCCATCGGTAACAATGCGCCCGGAGCGGATCTCCAAATCCGGCAGACGGTAAAAATCGGCGTCCGGCTGGCGCAGCAGGTCGTGCAGGGTGGGGGCCGGGGTGCGGCGTTTGGACCGGCGGCGTGGGTGCTGCTTCATGCCAGACCGCCTCCTTTCGTCTGCCGGGGAACACACATGCGAGGATCATTCACCCCAATATACGGCAAAGGCGGTGCAGATATGAAGCAAAAATCAAGCCAAATGCGGTTTGCCCCCTGGCCGGTGGTGCGGGCCGCACTGGCGCTGGCATTGAGCGGCCTGCTGCTGGCCCGGCCCCAGGCAGCGGCGCAGGGCTTTGCGGCGGGGCTGAAGCTCTGCGGCGGCAGCCTACTGCCCGCGCTGTTCCCACTGTTTGTGGTGTGCGGCCTGCTGGGGCCGCTGGCACCGGCGCTGGGGTGGCCGCTGCGGCCTTTGGTGCGGCTGTGCGGGATCCGCAGCCCACGGGCCCCGACGGTGCTGGTGCTGGGCTGGTGTGGTGGATACGCGGTGTGTGCCCAACAGATTGCAGCATTGCGCAAAACGGGGGAACTGCCCCCGCGGGATGCCGCGCTCCTGCTGCTGTTGGGCTGCTGTTCCGGACCCGGCTTTGTGGTTGGCTGCATTGGGGGGCAGCTGTTTGGCAGCGTGGCGCTGGGGCTGCTGCTGTATGGCTTGCAGCTGGCAGCCAACCTTGCTGCCGCAGCCTGCCTGGTGCCGTTTTTGCCAAAGCAGGAATTGCCAGCTGGGCAGGGGAGCAGTCAACAAAAGAGCGTGACCTTCCCACAGGTCATCAGCAATGCGGTGCAAAGCAGCCTGACGGTGTGCGGCTGCGCGGTGTTCTGCCGCGTGGTGGGCAGTGTGTTGGGGCAGGGGATGCCTGATGGTGCGCGGCTTTACCTGAACGCTGCGTTGGAAATCTCCGCAGGCTGCGCAGATTTTGCCGCTGCAGGCAGCGTGGCGGGGGTGTGCCTGTGTCTGAGCCTGCTGGGGGCGGTGCTTGCCCAGCTGGCGGCGCTGCTGCAGGGGACGGTGCCGCTGGGGCTGCTGCTGGCCGCACGGGTGCTGCATTTTGTGTTTTTGCAGGGGCTGCTGCGCTTGTGCCTTCCGCTGGTACCGGGGCAGGCGGCTGTGTTCACCAGTCTGGCCCCGCAGGTGGTCGTTATGAAGCGTACCGCGTGGGATACGGCGCTGGCAATTGCATTCTTTTTGTGCGCTGCACTGTATCAACTTTACAAAACCTGCCAAAGCTCTTATAATAATACTATTCCGGCAGCGCACCGCAGCCGTGCAGACGGCCCGCGGTGAACCGCTGCCAAACCTTGCAGTATTGGAGGAAAGCGGATGTTCAAAAAGCCGCCCTACGGCACAAAAATCTCTCCGGCGTGTGCTTACTGCACCCACGGCTCTCCGGCGGCTGACCAGAAAATGGTTCTGTGCAAAAACCGGGGCGTGGTTTCGCCCTATTTTGCCTGCCGCAAGTTCCGGTATGACCCGTTGCTGCGCGTGCCGCACCGGCAGGAACTGCCGCATTATGACCCCAAAGATTTCAGCCTGGAGGACTGATATTTCATGCCCGATTTGAAAAATGTACCACCCTCGCCGCGCCCCCGCCGTTTGAGCCAGCTGAAAGATGCCTGGAAGAACAAGCGCTCGGTTACCATCGTTTACCTGTTGCTGCGTGCCTCGGTCATTCTGGTGCTGATTGCCCAGATCTTTAACCGCAACTTTGAAAATGTCTTTTTGTGTGTGCTGACGCTGTTCCTGTTCGGCGTGCCCAACATGGTGCAGCACCGGCTGGACATTGAACTGCCAAATACGCTGGAAATTATCATCCTGCTGTTTATCTATGCGGCGGAAATCTTGGGCGAGATTAACGCCTATTACGTTACCTTCCCCTATTGGGATACCGTGCTGCACACCCTGAACGGTTTTTTGTGCGCGGCCGTCGGGTTCTCTTTGCTTGATATCCTCAACCGGGAGGAAAAGATCGGCTTTTCGCTCTCCCCGCTGTACCTGGCCATTGTGGCGTTCTGCTTTTCCATGACGGTTGGCGTGATCTGGGAATTTTTTGAGTGTACCATGGACCAGCTGTTTTTGCTGGATATGCAAAAGGATACTGTGGTCAACACCATTGGCAGCGTGATGCTGGACCCCACCGGTGGTAACAATCCCGGCGTCATCCGCAATATCACGGATGTGATCGTGGTGCAAAGTGACGGCACCCAGACGGCCCTTGGTCTGGGCGGCTACCTGGATATTGGCCTGCTGGATACGATGGAGGACCTTTTCGTCAACTTTATCGGTGCGTTCACGTTCTCGATTATCGGCTATTTCTATGTGCGCAGCCGCGGTAAAAACAAGTTTGCCAAGCGCTTTATCCCCGTGGTGAACGAAGAACCCCAGCCCCAAACGAAAAACACCTCTGCAGAAGACGCACCCGAAACGGAAAAAACGAAAGAATAATCAACAAAACAAGCGCCCTGTTGTGAAAAACACAGCAGGGCGCTTGAATTTTTGTACAGAAAACACAAAAATAAACCGCGAAGGATTACCAAACGGAACCCTGCGCGGTTTATGGAGCTGGTGGCCGGACTTGAACCGGCGACCTGCTGATTACGAATCAGCTGCTCTACCAACTGAGCCACACCAGCACAACAATAATAGTATACTGGATTTTTGGCACAAGTCAAGGGGAAACGGGGCAAAAGTTGAAAAAATATTCTGGGTGGGATACTTTTGTTCATGACGACCAAAAAGGTTACAATCATCCCCTGCGTGGATTTTAACATGCAGAAGGTTAAAATTTTGTGCAACATTCATAGTTTATTTTCGACAAAACTGTGCTATAATTCAAATTGAAAGATTATGGCTATCTGTAATCTTTTACCACAAAAACCGCAAAAACAGGCGTAAAAGCGTGCGGGCTGGCCCGGCGGTTGACGCCTGGCTGCACAGGAGGTACCATATTGGCCGAAAAATCAGTCGAATTAGACAGCATCGAACTGGCCGCCGCCATTTTTGGCAACTGTGACCAGAACGTAAAACTGCTGGAAAATGAGTTCCACGTCACGGCGGTCTGCCGCGGCTCCCTGTTAAAGTTTACCGGTGAGCCAAAAGACGTGGAAGCTGCTGTGCATGCAGTGGACGGCATGGTGACCCTGATGCAGAACCACACCCCGCTGGAGGAACAGACGGTGCGCTACTGCATCAGCCTGGCCCGCGGCGGCGAGGAAAAGCGCCTGCGGGAACTGAACGATGATTTTGTCGCCGTTACCGCCAAAGGCCGCCCCATCCACCCCAAAACGCTGGGCCAGAAAGAGTACCTCTCCGCCATCCGCGCCAACTCCATCACCTTTGGCGTGGGGCCTGCCGGTACGGGCAAAACCTACCTGGCTGTGGCCATGGCGGTCAAGGCGTTCAAGTCAAAAGACGTCAGCCGCATTATTTTGACCCGCCCCGCCGTGGAAGCGGGGGAGAAGCTGGGCTTTCTGCCCGGCGATTTGCAAATAAGGTGGACCCCTATCTGCGCCCGCTGTATGACGGCCTGTTTGACCTGCTGGGGGCGGAAACCTTCCAGAAGCTGGTGGAAAAGCAGGCCATTGAGGTGGCCCCGCTGGCCTACATGCGCGGCCGCACGCTGGACGATGCCTTTATCATCCTGGATGAAGCCCAGAACACCACCCCCGAACAGATGAAGATGTTCCTGACCCGCATGGGCGTGGGCAGCAAAGTGGTAGTGACGGGCGATGTGACCCAGGTGGACCTGCCGGAAAAGACCCGAAGCGGCCTGGTGGATGCCCTGCATATATTAAAGGGGATTGACGGCATTGCGCAGGTTTACCTGACCGAAAAGGACGTTGTGCGCCACCGCCTGGTACAGCAGATCGTAAAAGCCTATGAGCGCGCCGCCCAGCCGCCCAAGCGGGCCCCGCAGGCCAAGCCGGAAACGGCAAATGCGTAACGGATAGAGTATAAAAATAAAAATGATTTATAAACGGTGCCCAACCGCACCGAACAAAGCACAGTCAGGAGGCAGATTTCCTATGTCTAACAAAGTATTGATCACCAATGAGCAGAACGCGGTCAAAGTTCCTTCGGGGCTTCGCATCCTGATCCGCCGCAGCTGCAATGCGGTGCTGGAATACGAAAACTTTGACGGCCCGGCAGAGATCAGCGTGACCTTTGTGGATAACGCCCGCATCCACGAGCTGAACAAGCAGTACCGGGATAAGGATGCCCCCACCGATGTGCTCAGCTTCCCCATGGCAGAAAACGGGGAGTATGATATCGACGAGGACAACGGCTGCAAGATTCTGGGCGATATCGTGATTTCTATGGAACGCGCTATGGAACAGGCCGAACTGTACGGCCACAGCCTGCAGCGCGAAGTTGCCTATCTGACGGTACATTCCATGCTGCACCTGCTGGGCTATGATCATGAATCCAGCGGGCTGGAAGCGGTACGTATGCGCGAAAAAGAGGAAGCTGTTCTGATGCAGCTGGGCCTGCCGCGCACCGTCAGCTACACCAACGACGAAGTGTGAGCTGTACATGAAGCCCAAGAAAAAGAATCGCATGTTGACGGACCTTGCCCGGTTTGGGCACGGCTTTGTTTACGCATGGCACGGCATCTGCGCAGCTGTTTTGGAGGAACGCAACTTCCGCTTCCACCTGTGTGCGGCACTGTATGTATTTGCCGCGGCGCACATGGCGCACATTGACGCCACCGGCGTGGCGCTGCTGGCCATCTGCGTGTTTATGATGCTTGGCATGGAGCTGATGAATTCCGCCGTGGAGCGCGCTGTGGATAAGCCGGATACCACCCACTGGTGGAGCGCCGGTGCCGCAAAAGATATGGCGGCTGGAGGCGTGCTGGTCACAGCGTTTGGTGCGGTGGTCGTGGGCATCTGCCTGTTTGGCAACGCGGCTGCTCTGAACGCCATCTGGACCAGCGTGACGGCAACGCCGCTCAGCACGGCGCTTTGGGTGCTTTCGCTGGTGCTGGCCTACCTGTTCACCTTCCGCCTTGGCAAGCAGGAACAGGTCAAAACCCCAAAAGAAAATAAAACCGAAGAAAAATAAGGCCCGGCTGCCCAACCGTGCAGCACGGGTGAACCCAACCGGGCCAAATAGCCCGCAGATTGCAGCAGATTGAAAGAGAAGGTACGAATGCAGAAGAACCACAATGAACCTGAAATGCCCTCCAGCGTGTTTGTGGCCCTTGTGGGCCGCCCCAACGTGGGCAAATCCAGCCTGACCAACCACCTGGTTGGCGAAAAAGTTGCCATCGTGACCCAAAAGGCACAAACGACCCGCAACCGTATTACCGGCATTATCACCAAGGGACCGGTACAGTATGTGCTGCTGGATACCCCCGGCATCCATAAGCCGCGCAACCGGCTGGATTCCCGCATGACCCAGACCGCCGCCGCCAGCCTGAAGGATGTGGATGTGACCCTGATGCTGTTTGAGCCTACCGGGGAATTTACCGAATCCGAGCTTGGCATGGTGGAAGCCCTGCGCAAAGCAGGTCCGGCGATCGCGGTCATCAACAAGGTGGACCTGCTGAATGATTTTGCCGCGCTGGAAGCCCGCAAAAAGCAGGTGGAAGAGTTCGGTATTTTTGATGCGATCGTCACCGTTTCCGCCAAGGATGGCACCGGCTGTGAAGAATTGTTCCCGCTGCTGAAGCAGTACGCCAACCCCGGCCCGCATTACTTTGACGATGATGCTTTTACCGATATGCCGGAAAAAGAGCTGGTGGCCGAGCTGGTGCGTGAAAAAGCCCTGCTGTTCATGCGGGAAGAAATCCCCCACGGCATTGCCGTTACGGTGGAAAGCTTCAAAGAACGCCCGGACAGCGATTTGATCGACATCAGCGTGGAGATTTGCTGCGAGCGCAAGAGCCATAAGGGCATGATCATTGGCAAGGGCGGCCAGATGCTGAAAGATTGCCTCCGCCGCCCGCATGGACTGCGAGGAACTGCTGGGCGCCCGCGTGAACCTGCAATGCTGGGTAAAGGTGCGCGAGGACTGGCGCGATAACGACCGCCTGCTGGATAACCTCGGTTTTGCCAAGCCGTAACAGCGGGGAGACTGCGCGAACCCTGTCCAACCACACGGTTGGACAACTTTTCCACGCATGGATCGGTATGATGGTGGCAAGCTAATCCGTAAAGGGGGCGGGCCATCATGCCAGGAAATGCTGAAACCGACGGAATCCGCGCCGCACAGTGGCAGAAATTTGCTGCCAGCGGCAGTATTTATGACTACCTTGATTACCGCAGCACTGCGCCGCAGGGCATAACCACGGGGGAAAACAATGCAGATCAACACAATGGGGCTTGTCCTGCGTGCGGTCCGGGTGGGCGAAGCCGACCAGATCCTGACAGTGCTGACACCGGGTAACGGGGTGCTGTCAGCATCCGCCCGCGGCAGCCTGCGGCTGAAAAACAAGCTGTTCAGTGCCTGCGGGCTTTTCTGTTATTCAGAATTTGCCATTACACTGGGCCGCAAAACCAATTTTATTGACAGCGCCGCTGTCAGCAAGGTGTTCCACGGGTTAAGCAAAACCGTGGAAGGCACCGCCCTGGCAGCCTATCTTTCGGAGCTGACCATCACGCTGGCGCCGGAGCCGCCGGAATCGGCGGACTGCCTGCGCCTGCTGCTGAACACCCTGTACATGACCGCTGAGCAAAAACGCCCGCTGCGCCAGCTGAAAGCTATTTATGAAATGCGCACGATGACCCAGGCGGGATACATGCCGGGGGTGCTGGCCTGCGATGTATGCGCCCGGTATGACGGCTGTGATTTTTACCTGGATCCGGTAGCGGGCCGTCTGCTGTGCGCCGACTGCGCCGCCAAAGAGCACCGCGCCCCCAACCTGGACCCCGGTGCACTGTATGCGCTGCGGCATATCTGTTTGGCAGAGGATGCCAAACTGTTCAACTTTACCCTGACAGACCAAAGCCAGCGCCGCCTGGGCCGTGTGTGTGAACAGTATGTGGCGGCTCACCTGGACTATCAGCCCAAAAGCCTTGAATTTTTGCACGGTGTGCTGGAATAACTGTGCACGATAGATGATACGATAAAACAAGATTTTTGACCCATCTGACCCAACAGGAGTAACCAATTTATCTATGGACGTTTCCTACCGTACAACCCTGGAACTGGATAAAATTATTGCCCGTGCGGTGCAGCTGTGCACCTGTGCGGAAACCAAAGAGATGATGCGCGCCATTGAGCCGTTTGCCACAACGGAGGAGGAGCGCTACGCCCTGGCCCAGACCAACGCCATCAACGCCCTGCTGCTGAAAAACGGCAGCCCGCGCTTTGGCGCTGTGCATGAAGTGCGCCGCGTGGTGGCCCATGCGGCCAAGGGCGGCATTCTTTCGATGGGCGAGCTGCTGGAAATTGCTGCAGCGCTGCGCAATTTTTCCGGCCTGGCCCAGTGGTACGGCCTGACCGACCACGATATGCTGCCCACCGATGACCTGTTCTTTGCCCTGGCTCCTCAGCCGGTGCTGGAAAAGCAGATCGGCGAGTGCATCATTTCGCCGGAAGAAATGGCCGATACCGCCTCCGTTACCCTGCGCGACCTGCGCCGCAAGATCCGCGCGACGGAGGACAGCATCCGCACCAAGCTGGATGCCATCATCAAAAACTCTACCACCAACAAATTTTTGCAGGATGCTGTGGTTTCCATCCGCAACGGCCGCTATGTTGTGCCGGTTCGTGCCGAGTACCGCGGCGAAGTCGGCGGCGTCATCCACGATGTTTCCTCCACTGGCTCCACCGTGTTTGTGGAGCCCACCGCTGTGGTGGAAGCCAACGCCCGCATTATGCAGCTGCACGCCCAAGAGCAGGAGGAAATCACCCGCATTTTGACGGCGTTCTCCGGCCAGGTGGCATCGCTGGAGCCGCAGTTCAGCTACAGCTATGACGCTATGCTGCAAATTGACCTGCTGCTGGCCAAAGCCCGCCTTGCGGTGGAGCAGAACGCCTTTATGCCGCAGGTGAACGATAGCTGCCGCTTTGCACTGAAAAAAGCCCGCCACCCGCTGATCGACAAGAAAAAGGTCGTGCCTGTGGATATTGCCCTGGGCGAAAAATATGATACCCTTGTCATCACCGGCCCCAACACCGGCGGCAAAACCGTCAGCATCAAAACGGCCGGCCTGCTGAACGCGATGGCCCAGCACGGCTTCTTGATCCCGGCGCACGAAAGCAGTACCGTCTGCCATTTTGATGAATACCTGGTGGATATCGGCGATGAACAGAGCATTGAACAGAGCCTGTCCACCTTCTCCGGCCATATGAAGCGGATCACCGGCATTCTGGAGCTGGCCGGCCCCGATACCCTGACCCTGATCGACGAACTTGGTGCCGGTACCGACCCGGCAGAGGGCGCGGCGCTGGCCGTCAGCATTCTGGAAAGGCTGCGTAAGCAGGGCACCCTGCTGATGGCCACCACCCACTACGCCGAGCTGAAAATTTACGCGCTGGAAACCCCTGGCGTGGTGAACGCCAGCTGTGAGTTTGATGTGGAAAGCCTGGCCCCCACCTACAAGCTCAGCGTGGGCGTGCCCGGTAAGTCCAACGCGTTCCTCATCAGTGCCAAGCTGGGCATTCCGGAAAGCGTCATCGATGCCGCCCGTAATCATATGTCCAACGATGATAAGCGGCTGGACAGCGTTCTGGCCCAGCTGGATGATTTGAAGCTGCAGCTGAAAGCCGCTGAGGACGAAGCCGAAAAGGCCCGCTATGAAGCAGAGCATGCCCTGGAAAGCGCCGAGAAAAAGCGTGATGCCCTGATCAAACAGGGCGAGGAAGAGCTGGAAGCCACCCGCCGCAAAGCCCATGAGCTGATGCAGAATGTGCAGAACCAGGCATATGCCCTGACGGACGAGCTGCGCCGCATCCAGAAAGATGAAAAGACCAACGCCGCCGCCCGTGCTGTGCGTGCCCGCGAAATTGCCCGCAAGGATACAGAGCAGCTGCTGAACCGTACCGAGAAAAAGCAGCCCAAGCGCCAGTTTGTGCCGCTGAAAGAGGTCAAGCCCGGCCAGGAGGTCGTGATCGCGGAGCTGGACCAGCACGCCGTGGTGCTTTCCCGCCCGGACAAAAACGGCATGGTGGAAGTGCGCGCCGGTATTTTGAAAACTAAGCTCCCCCTGACCGGCCTGTGCGCCCCCGATAAGATGGATAAGCGCACCCAAAAGCAGGAACCGCCGCGCACCCGCACCCGCGTGGAGCTGAACCATGACCGCAAGTCCAGCATGGAGCTGAACCTGCTGGGCTACACCGTGGAAGAAGCCCTGGCCGAAGTGGACCGCTTTTTGGACCACGCCATGCTCAGCAACCAGAACACCGTGTATATCATCCACGGCAACGGCACCGGCGCGCTGCGCAACGCCATCCAAAAGCACCTGCGCACCCACCGCGGGGTCAAATCCTTCCGCCTTGGCCGCTATGGTGAGGGCGAGAGCGGCGTGACCGTTGTGGAACTGAAATAACGGCGGATTTGCTTCAAAATTGAACAAAAGCGGGTGCGCTGTGAAATAATCTAGTACATTTTCCCGCATTTATCTATAGCACACGCCGCCCGCGCGTGCTATTCTACTATTAAGGGCAATACCGCATAATTCTAAGTGCCGATACGGCGAGCGAGGTGCGGCAGATGCTAAGCCAAAAGCGCAGATAATACTGGATGCTGCAAAGGTGAGCGCCGCCAGTGGCGGAAACAGCGAACCGAAGCAGGGGCAGCGGTCGCAGAGTGCGAGGGGCTTTTGCCCCCGAAGCACGATGCGGGTACCGCAACCCGACATTATCGAGCATTTTGGCAACGCAGATGCCGTGCCGCAGCTGCCGGAGCGGTGCTTAAGCCGCAAGGCGGGAATTGTGCGGTGTTGCCTAGGGTATATCTGAAAACAAAGGAAATGACGGATATTTCGCAAACACAAGCAGGGGTTAAGGCTTTTTAACGCAAAATCCCGCTGTGTTTGTAGAAGCAGACTGCATTTTCAGATACACCCTAGGGGAATGCCCCAGGGGCAGCGCTGTACCGCTGCCTGCATACACTGTAACGGCCGCGCTGCCCCGCGGCTGCGAAAGAAGGATACCATGAAACCTGATTTGGAAAACTCCCGCAACTTTGCCATGACGCTGGCCCACCGCGCAGTGCGCGATGTGCGGCGCGATGGCTTCCGCCAGCTGCGTAACTATGTGGATATGTGCGCCCTTTTGGCGCAGCGTCCGGACTTAAAGCACTTTTTTGACCATGCGCAGACCGTCTTGCAGCGCACCGACAGCCTGTATTATAAATTGATCAACAACCTTGTGGCACAGGTCAACGAGGATGCCATCTGCACCGCAGGCATCAACCTTGGGTTTGATGCCATCATCAGCTGTGCTTCCAACAACCGCAAGCAGAACGGGGAGACCCGTTCCTGGCTGAATGTGGGCTTTTGCAGCGCCCCAGAGCTGGACGATGCCATTATTCAGGCAGAGGCCGGTTCCAGCTATGCCTGGGTGCTGTATGCGGACGAGGACCTTACCCCGAAAACGGTCGCCATGCTGCAAAGCCATACCCACAGCGTGTTCTTTGTTCTGTTTGATGCCCAGGAATTTAATGAAGCAACCATGGAACGCGTTGCCGGGTGCAATAACGTGATCACACTGCTGTGCCTGCATGAGCCGGAAATTACCACCGAAGCCTGCCGCGCAGCCAACGCCATGCGCAGCAAACAGATGTTCTATGGCTTTTTGGTGGAAATGGGGCGGGCAGATGCCGCCCAGGCCGTGAATACCGACTGGCTGGATGTGCTGGCCCAGTATGGCCTGTTCTGCGTTTATACCTGCAAGCCGGATATGGATCAGCGAACCGCGGATGCTATGTACCGCAAAATCGTCCACAGCCGCATTGGCAGCGTTGCGGTCCCCGTCCTGCTGCTGGATTGGGAACATGATATAAAATACCTGAACCGCATGATCACCCCCAAAACGGAACTGGGCCAGTGCATCCCGGAGGGGAAAACTTTCCCGCTGAATTTTGACTGAACTGTAGAATAAATAAAACCGGCAGCTTTCCCGCTGAAATAAAGGGGAAAGCTGCCGGTTTTCGTTTATTGTTTATGGAAAATAAGGGACTGAATGTACCCTGGAAGCGCTGCTTATAATACCAAAGCGCTGGGGTCAATGCCATAGCCCAGCAGAACCGCCAGATTGCAGCTGCACAGCGTGCGCAGGCCGTGGTCCAGGTCAGCTTGGTTCAGCGGCGGCATGCCATTGCGTACCCAGGGCAGCAAAAGGCCCACCATGGCGCCCGATAAAAAGTTGCCGGTAAACTGGCAGTCGCGCTCGGTTGCGCTGGGCACCAGCGAGAGTAGCCGCTGGCCAAACATCTCGCTTAAGTAATGGAACACATATTCCTGCAAACAGTTCTGCCCGGTGTAAGCCAGCGCGTTTACATAAAAGGTCTTGTTCTGCAAAAGGTATTCTTCCAGATCCGTCAGCAGGGTAGACCAGCTGGCGTAATGGCCGCGCGTTACCAAAAACTGCGTTGCACCACTTTGGAAATACCAGTTCACCAGGTCGAATTTATCCTCAAAATGGTAATAAAAGGTGTTGCGCCCAACCCCGGCATGCTCCACAATATCGTTTACCGAAATTTTTTCCAGCGAGGTGGTAACCATCAGTTCCGTCAGGCTCTGCGCCAGCAATTCCTTGGTTTTGTTGGTACGGGACATCCTTTTTCTCCTTTTCCATGCAGCAAATAGATAAAAACTCATATCATGCTTATCAAGTATTATAGCACACAGGCGAAAAAAATTCTACCATCCAAACCCAAAAGCGCGCAAAAAAGCGCGCAAATGCAGCGGTATTTGCCAGCTTTTGGCTGCGCTGCGGCCCGCTTTTTTGCACATACTGTGTAGGGAAGGGGATGAAACCATTGCCAACCAATGGCTTACGATATCTGCGCCGTGTGGCGGCCCTGCTGGCGGCTGGCAGCGTTCTGGCGGCGGGGCTGCTGTTTGCCCTGCGGGCAGAACTGCCGGATACCTTTGTGCTGGAGCAGGGGCAGCCGCTGGCGGTAGAAAGCATGCCGTTCCTGCAAGCCGCCCCCGCCGTTCCTGCGGGCAGCGCTGCCCCCGCGGGTGTAACGGCTGCGGATAAAAGCGCGAATGTAACCCTGACCCTGCTGGGCCTGCCGGTCAAAACCGTGCGCACGGTGCAGCAGCAGCGGCGAACCGTCCAGCTGGGCGGCACCCCCTTTGGGGTCAAGATGTTCACGGATGGGGCGCTGGTCGTTGCGTTCAGCGATATCTATACCGTCCATGGCAGCGAGAACCCGGCCAAAGAAGCGGGCCTGCGCCTGGGCGACCTGATCACCCAGGCGAACGGCATCCCGGTGCGCACCAATGAGGAACTGACCGACGCCATTGCCGCCGCGGCGGGCGGCAGCGTGGAACTACGCTACCTGCGCGGGCAAAACCAGATGACCTGCACCATTACCCCGGTCAGAGAGCGCGGCACCGATGCCCCGCGGGCGGGCATCTGGGTGCGGGATTCTTCGGCGGGCATTGGCACTTTGACCTTTGCGGATACCGAACACGGGACGTTTGCCGGGCTGGGACACGCGGTTTCGGACAGTGATACCGGCACGGATTTAACGTTGCTGACCGGGGAAGCCGTTTCCGTCACCATTACCGGCTGCCGCCGCGGCAGTGCGGGCAGCCCGGGGGAGCTGCGGGGCGAATTTGGCGGTCAGCAGCCCTTTGGCGACATCAAAGCCAATACTTCGACCGGTGTGTACGGCGTTTTGACAAATTCCGCGCAGGCAGGGGAGAACATCCCCGTTGCCAATCTTCAGGAAGTGTACCCCGGCGAAGCAGAGATCGTGACCACGATATCCGGCCAGACGGCACAGCGCTTTGCCGTCCGCATTGAGCGGGTCAACATGACAGCTTCGGACCCCAACCGCAACCTGCTGCTGCGCATTACTGACCCGGAACTTTTGCGGGCAACGGGCGGCATTGTGCAGGGCATGAGTGGCAGCCCCATTGTACAGGACGGCTGCCTGGTCGGCGCGGTGACCCATGTGCTGGTCAACGACCCAACCCGCGGCTATGGCATCTTTGCTGCAACCATGCTGAAACGTGCCGATGCCGTGCAGGGAAGGTAATTTCCTGGGAAAAAGTGCGCATCGCACGTTTTTTACGAAAATGGTAAAACCGGAAAAGAAAAGCAAAAAGAAAACCGAACAACATCGCAGCAAGGGCAGGGGAGAGGACACGAAACAATCCGGAAACTGTCGATAATTACGAATAGGCGGGGATTTTTGAAAGAAAAGAAAGTACGATTCTGCTTGCATGACATGGTAAAATATGGTAAAATTCTCAATGTAGAGAGCGGCAGGCAGCCGCAGATCCGAATAACAGCTCCGGGCGCCGCAAAAACCGCCGTCCGCTGGGCTGAACATGCAAGGGGAGGAATTTTTGGATGGATAAGATCAAGTTTTTGATGACTGATACCGGTGCGCAGACCACGCAGCTTTGCCGCCAGGCACTGGAAGCCAAGGGAATTGATGTGACTGTATGCGAGAAAAACGGTTCGCAGGCGCTCAAATCCCTGCTGGAAGAGCACCCGCAGGCCGTTCTGCTGGATGCGTTTATGCCGGATCTGGACGCCATCACGGTCAAACAGCGCTATGAAACCCAGGATACCCGCGGCGGCCACACAACATTCTTTGTGACCGGTGCATTCCAGAGTGAGGAAGTGGAGCAGGATTTGCTGGATAACGGTTTCTCGTTCTTTTTCGTTAAGCCGTTTGATGAAAACGTTCTGGTCAGCCGCGTACTGAAAGCCGCCGGTTCCACCAGCCGCCCGCAGCCGGTATCGCAGGATTGTGATGAGCTGACGGTGACAGAAATTCTGCATCAGGTCGGCGTACCGGCGCACATCAAGGGCTATCAGTTCCTGCGCGACGCCATTCTGCTGGCCGTGAGCGACCATGACTATATCAACGCTGTAACCAAGCGCCTTTACCCGGAAATCGCCAAGCGCAACGCCACCACGGCTTCCCGCGTGGAGCGCGCCATCCGCCACGCTATTGAAGTCGCCTGGGACCGCGGCGATGTGGATACCCTGAACAGCTACTTTGGCTATACCATCCACAACCTGAGAGGAAAACCCACGAACAGCGAGTTCATCGCAATGATCAGCGATAAGATCCGCCTGGATAAAAAGCAGCGCAGGGCGTGAGACAAAACGACATTCTGTGGTTAAGGCAACACCGCACAATTCCCGCCTAACGGCTTAAGCACCGCTTCGACGGCTGCGGCACGGCATCTGCGTTGCCAAAATGCTCGATAAGACATCCAGTATTATCTGCGCTTTTGGCTTAGCAGCTGCCGCACCTCGCTCGCCGTATCGGCACTTAGAATTATGCGGTATTACCTTAAAAAACTGGCTGATTTGAGCACTGCGCTTACGCCTATAAATCCCGCCTTTTATTGCGGTGAAATGATAAAAACACATTTTTGACCCAATAAATAATCTATGTCTAAAACGATAAACTTCCTGCATTGGTTGGCCCCCAATCTGTGCAGGAAGTTTTTTTGCCCAAAAAAGTTCCTCTGTAAGCAGAAAACAGCGGAAAATAAAAACGAGCAAAAAAATTGCCCGTTTTAAGTGATTGCTGCCATGCGTGCTCTGCAAAAATCCTGCACCAAAATACTGGGATTGACTGGATTTTTATGGCTATGACCTGTATAATAAATTCAGAAGAATTGCTGCAGAGCATAGTGCCGATAAACAGTACCATGCTTTGTGGGCAAAACGTGGAAATACATCTGCAAGGGGAGTCATTTTGTGGAAGAAAATGCCCAGGTAAAAGTCAGCGCTATCATTGTGGCGGCGGGGGCTTCCCGCCGAATGGGATTCGATAAACTCAGTTACCGCCTGCCCAGCGGCAAAACCGTGCTGGAAACTAGTGTGGCGGCTTTTGCCGCCCACCCGCAGGTGGACGAGCTGATCCTTGTGGCAGGCGGTAACCTGCCTGCCTGCCAGGCGATTGCAGCGGCCTGCCCCAAGCCGTGCACCGTGGTCGGCGGCGGCGCGACCCGCGCCGACAGTGTGTGCAACGGTCTGCGCGCGGCAAAAGGGCAGCTGGTGGCGATCCATGATGCCGCCCGCCCCTTTGTGAGCGAGCAGGTTATTACCGATGCTTTAGCGGAAGCCGAGGCCATAGGGGCCGCTGCCCCGGCGGTTGCGGTCAAGGATACCATCAAGATCGCCAATGACGGCGCTGTGGTGCAGACACCGGACCGCGCCGCTCTGTTTGCGGTGCAAACGCCCCAGTGCTTCTGCCGGAACCTGTACTGGAAGGCTTTGGAAGCTGTGCAGGGGGAAAAAGTCCACCTGGTGACCGATGACTGCAGCCTGTTTGAACTGGCGGGCCTGCCGGTGCACCTGACGCAGGGCGATTACCTCAACCTGAAAATTACCACGAAAGAGGACCTGCCCGCCGCGGCACAGAATAAGGGAGAAAATACAATGCGCATTGGTCATGGTTATGATGTTCACCGCTTGGTGGAGGGCCGCAAGCTGATTATGGGCGGCGTGACGATCCCATATGAAAAAGGCCTGCTGGGCCATTCCGATGCAGATGTGCTGCTGCACGCAGTTTCGGATGCACTGCTTGGCGCGGCGGCGCTGGGGGATATCGGCAAGCATTTTCCGGATACCGACCCGCGGTACGAGGGAGCAGATTCCCTGATGCTGCTGCGGGAGGTTGGCCGTCTGCTGGATGAAACCGGTTATACTGTTGGCAACATTGACGCCACTGTTTTGTGTCAGGCACCCAAGCTGGCACCGCATATCCCGGCCATGCGGCAGAACATTGCCAATGCTTTGGGCCTTGCTCTGGACGATGTGAGCGTGAAAGCTACCACGGAAGAACACCTTGGCTTTACCGGCGAGGGGCTTGGCATTGCCGCCCACGCCGTGGCACTGATTGAGAAAAAGTAATCAGAGTTTTATTAAGGTAATAACTCTTTTTGCTGGCGGGGGCTTATATCATTTGCACTTCGCCGCAGCATGGCCAATGCGTTCATATCGGGTACTTCTCTACAATGGGCACAGTTTTTTGCCCTGCCACATTTGCATGGCGGGCAAACTGTGTTATACTAAAGTGTATCTGAAAACAAAGTATTGCCCAAAGAAAATGACGGATATTTCGCAAACACAAGCAGGATTTAAGGCTTTTTAACGCAAAATCTGGCTGCGTTTGTAGAAATAGACTGAATTTTTGACTTTTCAGATACACCCTAAAAGGTAACAGCCGGGGCTGCAGCCGGATACTGCGGCAGAACAATGGATAGGAAAGGGGGCTGCCTGCGCGATGTTTGGCTTTTTTGATGTGATCCAGGACATTTTGAGCAACCTGCGCACGTTTGGCCTGCGTGATGTGATCGATATTGCGGTGGTCAGTTTGGCCATGTATCAGATCTTTTTGTTTGCGCGCAAATCCCGTGCTGGGCAGCTGGTGCGCGGTTTGCTGCTGCTGCTGGTGTTTTATGCGCTGGCGGATGTGATGCAGCTGCGCACGGTGCGCTGGGTGCTGACCAATGTGATGCAAATCGGCTTTATTGCAGCTATTGTACTGTTCCAACCGGAACTGCGCCGCACGCTGGAACACATGGGCCAAAGCACCAACTGGACCAAACTGCTGTTTACCACCCACCGGCAGGACCCCACCCTGCGCGGCGCATGGCAGAGCGCCGTGGTGGCCATCTGCGATGCAGCCGAGCAGCTTTCCGATACGCGCACCGGCGCATTGATGGTGCTGGAACGCATGAACAACCTGGATGAGATCATCCGCACCGGCACACCGCTTTCGGCGGATGTGATCCCCGAAATGCTGGGTACCATCTTTTATGAGGGTACCCCTTTACATGACGGCGCTGTTGTGATCCGGGATGGCCGCATTGTGGCCGCTGGGTGTGTGCTGCCGCTTTCCAACAACCTGGAAATGGGCAAAGATATGGGTACCCGCCACCGCGCGGGTCTTGGCATGAGCGAAAATTCTGATGCCATCGTGGTGGTGGTCAGTGAGGAAACCGGTATTATCTCCCTGGCCAAAAATGGTGTTCTGATCCGCCGCCTGGACCGCCAGAACCTGTTCAACCTGCTGCAGGAGGAAATTATTCCGCCGGAAACAGCCGAAGCGCAAAAGCAGCCGCTGTTGAACCGGCTGCTGAACAAAGGAGGTGCTGGCAAGCATGCAAAAACAAACGCAGCCCGCTGAACCGGTGCGCAAAGCGAATGGTTCCATTTGGGATAACCGCTTTTTCCTGGGAATTGTTTCCGTGCTGGCCGCAGTGCTGGTCTGGATGGTGGTTTCTACCTTTCTGGATCCGCAGGGTTCCTTTGTCATCAAAGATGTCAGCGTGAATTATGGCTACCAATCTACCATTTATACCTCCAAAGGGCTGGATATTGTGGACCAGCAGGCAGTGGATAACGTGCAGGTGCAGGCGGACGGCAACGGTACTTTGATCGGCAAGCTGTCCAGCTCCGATATTATGGTTTACCCGGTCTATAACGGCGTGCAGGGGGCGGGCAAAACCACCCTGCGGCTGGAGGCCCGCATCACCAACACCGATTATACCAACGTGGGCATCAAGCTGACGGTGCTCAGCCCGCAGACGGTGGATGTTGTGTTTGATACCGTCGGCGAAAAAACACTGCCCGTTACCACCGATACCAGCGGCATTACCATTGCCGACGGCTTTACCCTGAACCGCATTACCACTACCACCGAAGTGACTCTGACCGGCCCGACCAGTGAGCTGGATAAAATCAGCGAGGTGGTGGCCCCTGTTTCGCACGAAGGCTCGCTTTCGGATTCCGTGTCGGCAACAGCATCGCTGGAACTGCGGGATGAAAACGGCGATATTGTAACGCCGGAATACACCACGCTGGACAGCAACACGGCGGATATCAACCTGACAGTCTATCAGGTGCGGGAACTGCCGCTTTCCATCGTGTTTATCAACGCGCCGTCCGGGTTTGATACTTCCTATCTGAAGTATTCGCTCAGCATTCCTACCCTGAATGTGGCGGGCCCGGCCAAGACGGTCGGCGCCCTGACCGAACTGAGCGTTGCAGCTTTTGATCTTGGCCGTGAGTTTGCGTTTGACCGCGACTACCAGAAAAACATTGAACTGCCTGCCGGTGTGGTTTCGCTGGATGGCGTATCCGCTGTAACGATCCGGTTTGATACCACCGATATGACCTCCCGTACCTTTACCGTAACCAACATCCGCACCGTCAATGTGCCCAGTACGATTGACCTGGAAGTGCTGACGGCGCAGATCCATCAGGTTACGCTGTACGGCCCCAAGAGCGAGATGGAAGAACTTTCGGCAGACAGTATTCTGGCCCAGGTGGACTGCCAGAATCTGGCGGTATCCGTTGGCCAGCAAACCGTGGCGGCCAGCATTCAGGTGCCGTCGTCCAGCCACATTTTTGCAGTCGGCAACTATACGGTGCAGTGCCAGGCAAGCTCACAATAACCGGGCATCCATCAGCCGGGGTTCCGGCCTATCCGATGCCCGCCAACCAAAGGAAAACATCAGCCCATGATTCTTGTACGCAATATCCGCCTGCCGCTTTCCTGCCCGGACCCGGAGCAGGAAGCTGTCCGGCAGGCTTACCGCACGCTGCGCCTGCGGGGCAACGCTCCGGCGCAGGCTGGCGTGGCAAAACTTTCGGTGGATGCCCGGCACGGCACGCCTGTGCTGGTGTATACCATCGCCATCACGCTCCATGACGAGGGTGAGGAATCGGCTTTGGCCGGGGCCTCGCCCTGTGTCTGTTTCACCCGCAAACCGGATTTTACCTTCCCGGTTGGTCAAACACCATTGAAACACCGCCCTGTGGTGGTCGGCCTTGGTCCGGCGGGGCTGTTTGCGGCCCTGCTGCTGGCCCGCAATGGTTACCGCCCCATTGTGCTGGAGCGCGGTCCGGCCCTGGCGGACCGTGTGGCCGCTGTGCAAAAGTTTGAGCAGACCGGCGCGCTGGACCCCAACGCCAATATCCAGTTTGGCGAGGGCGGCGCAGGAACATTCTCGGACGGCAAGCTGACCACCCGCGTGGGGGATCCTTTGTGCGGCTTTGTGACGGACGCCTTTTTGAAGCACGGCGCCCCGGCGGATATCGCCTGGCGGCAAAAGCCCCATGTGGGCACTGACCTGCTGCGCGGCGTTATTACCAGCATCCGCACTGAGATCGAAAACCTTGGCGGGGAAGTACACTTTAACACGGCGCTGACCGGCCTGCAGACCAGCGGCGGCGCGCTGTGCGGCATTACTACCACGGCGGGCAGCATCCTCTGCGACCAGCTGATCCTGGCGGTGGGCCACAGCGCGCGGGATACCTTTGCCGTGCTGCATACCATGGGTCTGCCGCTGGAATGCAAACCGTTTTCGGTGGGATTCCGCGCGGAACATCTGCAAACAGAAATTGAAAAGAGCCTTTACCACGGTGCTGCCGGGAACCCGGCCCTGCCGCGGGGCGAATATCAGCTTAGCCAGCATGTGGGCCAGCGGTGCGTGTACACCTTCTGCATGTGCCCCGGCGGTCAGGTGTGCGCCGCCGCCAGCGAGGATGGCGGCGTGGTGACCAACGGAATGAGCTACCATGCCCGCGATGGCCGCAACGCCAATGCCGCCGTGGTGGTCAGCGTGGATGGCCGCGATTTTGATAACGACCCGGTCAAGGCGGTCGCATTTCAGCGCCAGTTGGAACAGGCCGCTTACCGTGCGGGCGGCGGGGGATACCTTGCCCCGGCAGAAACGGTCGGCAGCTTTCTGGCAGGCCGCGGCAAACTGGAGCTGGGGGCGGTGCAGCCTACCTACCCCCGCGGCGTGACCCCCTGCGACCTTGGCAGCCTGCTGCCGGGGGAACTGGCCGCCGACCTGCGGGATGGCATTACCGCCTTTGGCCGCAAGCTGCGGGCTTACCAGGCACCGGATGCCGTGCTGACGGGGCTGGAAACCCGGACTTCCAGCCCGGTGCGCCTGCTGCGCGGGGATAACTTCCAGTGCGCCGGCCTGACGGGACTTTACCCCTGCGGCGAGGGTGCCGGTTACGCAGGCGGCATTATGACCGCCGCCGTGGACGGTGTGCGCTGCGCCGCTGCCCTGATGCAGCAGTACGCCCCGGATAAAGCCTGAACTGCAAAGCCTGGCAAGATGTTGAAATAACGAAACGTGTGAAGAAACGTAAAGAGTGAGAAGAGAAAGAGGAACCGCTATGCCCAACAATCACCCGTATGATAAAAAAAGTGACCGCCGCCAGCAGGATCTGAATGACCTGGTGGATGGTGCCGTCAACTTTGGGCTGGGCATCAGTTCCACGGTGCTTTCCGGTATTGCCGGCGCACTGGACAGTGTGGGGGATTCCCTGAACCGGGCCGCGCAAAGGCCGGAACAGAACAGCTTTATTGCCTACCGCCGTAAGCTGGATAACAGCCTGGCCGGGCATTACGGCGGCTGGATGACCATGGGCGTGCTGGGCTGGGTGTTCGGCGGCTGCTTTGCCATTGCTGCGCTGGTTATGGCCATCCTTGCCGGTGTGGCACCCAATGATGCAAGCTTGTGGAGCGCAATGCCGGTGTTCAATATTCTGGCTCCGATGTTTTCCGCCTGCACGCTGGGATTTTTTGTCATGGGGTACGCAGGCTGCCACGCAGCAAACTATTTTGGCCGTCTGCGCCGCTACCTGCGCGGCATGCACGGCTTTACGGCGGAGCTGCCGGAGCTGACCCGCAGCAGCGTGGTGCGCGCCGATAAGGTGCGCAAAGACCTGCGGAATGCTTTGGCCAAAGGCCATTACCCCAACGCCTGCATGAATGAGGCAGAAACAACGCTGTACCTGGACGAAACGATGTACCACCCTGCGCCCGCCGCGGCACCGGTGCAGCCCAAAGCGGCTCAGCCCGCGCTGACCGATGAAGAGCTGTTCCGCCGCGATGGGTCAGACTTTTTGAACTACCTCAAAACCTGCCAGGGCCGCCTGGGGGACCAGGCAGATGAAGAGCTGGTGCAGATGCGCAAAACCTGCGCGGCTATCATGGGGTTTGTGCATAACCACCCGGAACAGCTGCCGCGGGTGCGCCGCTACCGCGAATATTATATGCCCACTACCCGCAAGCTGCTGAACACCGCGCTGGGGTTGGGCGAAAGCGCTACCCAGAACGCGCAGGAAATCCGGCGCGATATCGTGGGTATCCTGCACACCCTGAATACGGCATATGAAAAGCTGTACGATACCCTTTTGCAGGATGTTAGCATGGATGTTTCCACCGAAATCGATACGCTGGAAGCCATGCTGAACCAGGACGGCCTGACCCATGACTTTGCAGCAGATTTTGGTGCAAAATAAAACCGGTGAAAGTAGATAAGGCAATACCGCATAATTCTAAGTGCCGATACGGCGAGCGAGGTGCGGCAGATGCCAAGCCAAAAGCGCAGATAATACTGGATGCTGCAAAGGTGAGCGCCGCCAGTGGCGGATACAGCGAACCGAAGCAGGGGCAGCGGTCGCAGAGTGCGAGGGGCTTTTGCCCCCGAAGCACGATGCGGGTACCGCAACCCGACATTATCGAGCATTTTGGCAACGCAGATGCCGTGCCGCAGCTGCCGGAGCGGTGCTTAAGCCGCAAGGCGGGAATTGTGCGGTGTTGCCATAAAGGAACAGGAGCAAGACAATTATGAACTATCGTGCCTGGCAGCTGAAAAACGCCGATACCGCAGGGGAAAGTGCGCTCCTGGCCGCCGGTTATGGCCCGCTGCTGGCCAGGGTGCTGGCCTGCCGCGGTATTGCCCAGCCGCAGGCTGCCGCCGCATTGCTGGAAGAGGAACCGCCGCTGAGCGACCCGTTCCTGCTGAAAGATATGGACGAAGCCGTTGCCCGCATCCAGCAGGCTATTGAAAACGGTGAAACCATTGTGATCTTTGGCGATTATGATGTGGACGGCGTTTCCGCTACGGCCATCCTGTATGAATGCCTGACCAACCTTGGCGCGCAGGTGCGCTGCAAACTGCCCACCCGCGAGGGCGGCGGCTACGGCCTGAACCGTGAAACCCTGCAAAAGCTGGCAGATAAAGGCTATAAGCTGATTGTGACAGTGGATAACGGCATTTCCGCCATTGAGGAAGCTGACCTGGCCGCAGAGTTGGGCATTGAGCTGGTGATTACCGACCACCACCTGCCCGCCCAGCAGCTGCCCAAAGCCGTTGCCGTTGTGGACCCCAAGCGGGAGGACGACACAAGCCCCTTCAAGGATCTGTGCGGTGCCGGTGTGGCGTTCAAGCTGTGCGCTGCGCTGGAAGGCTGTGAGGACCCCGCTGAACTGCTGGAACCCTTTGGCGAACTTGCCGCCCTTGGCACCATTGCGGACGTAATGCCGCTGGTGGGGGAGAACCGCACCATTGTAAAAGAGGGCCTTGCCACCTTGCAGGATACCCTGCGCCCCGGTTTGCAGGCCCTGCTGGAAAATGCAGGCTATGCAGACCGCCCTGTCACGGCGGAAACCGTCAGCTATGGGCTGGCACCCCGCCTGAACGCCGCGGGCCGCATGGATACCGCCGCTGTTGCCCTGAAGCTGCTGCTGTGCGAAAACGAGGAGCAGGCCGCAGGCATTGCGGCGCGCCTTTCGGAGATCAACACCAGCCGTCAGCAGGCGGAACAGCAGATCGCTGCCGCTGCACTGGAAAAACTGAGCGCAGACCCTGCCCGTGTTCTGGACCGTGTAATCGTGGTATCAGGCGAAGGCTGGCACCCCGGTGTAATCGGCATTGTGGCAACCCGCCTGATGGAAAAATACGGCCGCCCCTCCATTGTTATTTCGACTGAAAACGGCGAGGGCCGCGGCAGTGGGCGCGCCCCCACCAGCTTTAACCTGCACGCCGCTTTGTGCGCTTGCGCACCGCTGCTGCTGCGCTTTGGCGGGCATTCCGCTGCGGCGGGCCTGACCATTGAAGAAGAAAAGATCGGCGCGTTCCGCAAAGCCATCAACGATTGGGCCGCTAAAGAATACCCGGTGCCCAAGCCGCTGCCGCTCAAGTTGGATGCAGTGGCCGATATTGCGGAATTGACAGTGCCTACCGTACAGGAACTCAGCCGCCTGGCTCCCTTTGGCAGCGGCAACCCGGTTCCGGTGTTCCTGCTGCAAAACGCCGCGGTGGATGGCATCTGGCCCCTGGGCAGTGAGGGGCGGCATTGCCGCATTCGCCTGCGCCAGGGCGGGGCAGCCTGCTTTGTCTCACTGTTCGGCACCGCCCCGGACGACCTGCCCTACCGCATGGGTACAGCTGTGGATGCCGCGGTGGAAGTCAGCATCTTCCAGGGGCGCGGCGGGCCGATGGTGTCCTGCCATTGCTGCGCCATGCGCCCGGCCGGTTTGGGCAATGCCCCGGCGGAGCAGGCCGCACGGTTTGATGCTTTTCTGAGCGGAACGGCCCTGCCAGATGACGAGCGGTTGGCCTGCCTGCCCACCCGTGCCGATACCGCTGCCGTGTATCGCATGGTGCGCACCGGCAATGTGTTTGCGGATGATCTGCAGCCGCTGTTTGCAACCGCAGGGCCGGAAAACACCGGCAAGACCCTGGCCAGCCTGACGGCGCTGGAACAGCTTGGTTTGATCGAGCGCCGCGGCAGCCGCTACCAGCCGGTGGAAGTGACCGGCAAAAAAGACCTCTCCTCCGCGCCGGTCCTGCGCAGACTGGCGGAAGGGGAAGGATAAGGCAAAATGAAAAATACCCCCGCGGCAGGAGGGAACTGCCGCAGAAACGGGATTTTTTTATGATTGTGCGATACTTGAAATGGGGATGATAGAATGCCAGAAGAAGTCAAAAAGAATGCTGCAGAACAGGCAGCTCAGGCGCAAAAGCAGCCGGTGCCCATGCCCACTACTTATGAAGCACTGCGCCATGATCTGATCGCCAGCGGCCGTGCCTATGATTTTGACATGATTGACCATGCTTATCAGCTGGCCAGCGCGGCGCATGCCACCCAGTTCCGCCGCAGCGGCGAACCGTATATCTGCCACCCAATCAGCGTGGCACAGCTGCTGGTGGAACTTGGCATGGATAGCGAAAGCGTTGCCGCAGCCCTGATGCACGATGTGGCCGAGGATACCCCCGTGACCATTGACGAGATCCGCCAGAAGTTTGGCAGCGAGGTTGCCCTGCTGGTGGATGGTGTTACCAAGCTGACCCAGATCAAGTTCTCGAATGTCGAGGACCGCAAAGCGGAAAACCTGCGCAAAATGCTGCTTGCCATGAGCCAGGATGTCCGCGTGATGATCATAAAGCTGTGTGACCGCCTGCACAATATGCGTACCGGCGATGCCTGGCCGGAGCAGAAACGCCGCGATAAAGCCCTGGAAACCATGGAGGTTTATGCCCCCATTGCCCACCGCCTTGGCATTTCCAACATCAAGGAGGAGCTGGAGGACCGCAGCCTGCAATACCTGGATCCTGTGGGCTATAACATGATCCGCTCCCTGCTGAACAAGCATGGGGATGACTTCCTCAACGATATCTGCGCCACCATCCAGGAACACCTGGAACAGAACGGCATCCACGGAGCAACCATCCGCCACCGTGTCAAGAGCATCTACGGCATTTACCGCAAGATGTATATGCAGAACAAGGACTTTGAGGAAATTTATGATATTTATGCTGTCCGCATCATTATTGATACGGTGGCGGAATGTTATACCGCGCTGGGCCTGATCCATGATATGTACCACCCGCTGCCCAACCGCTTCAAGGATTATATCTCCACCCCCAAACCCAACGGTTACCAGAGCCTGCACACCACCGTGATTGGCCGCGAAGCCATCCCCTTTGAGGTGCAGATCCGTACCCGCGAGATGGACCGCAACGCGGAATACGGCATTGCTGCCCACTGGAAGTATAAGGCCGGCATTACCGCCGCCAGCAGTGATAGGCTGGACGAACGCCTGGCTTGGGTGCGCCAGCTGTTGGAAAGCCAGCGTTCCAGCATTGATGCCACTGACCTGCTCAGCGATATCAAGTCTGACCTGCTGCCGGAAGAAGTGTTTGCCTTTACCCCACGCGGCGATGTGATCAACCTGCCGGCCGGCGCAACCGTCATCGACTTTGCTTACGCCATCCATTCCGCCGTGGGAAACCGGATGATCGGCGCCAAGGTAAACAACCGCATTGTGCCCATTGACCATCAGGTCGTTACCGGCGAAATCATTGAAATCATCACCGGCCCGGAAAACCGTGGCCCCTCCCGCGACTGGCTGAACATTGTAAAAACCAGCGAAGCAAAGAACAAGATCCGCAACTGGTTCAAGAAAGAGCGCCGGGACGAAAACATTGCCGAGGGCAAGGATGCCTTTGAAAAAGAGCTGCGCCGCAACCTGATGGTGATCCCGCCGGAGCAGTATGACGAGTTCATGTCCAACCTGGCGCGCCGCAACCACTGTAACTCGGTGGATGAAATGTATGCGGCCATCGGCTATGGCGGCTTGCAGCTGGCGCGCATCCTGCCCAAGCTGAAGGAAGAGTACACCCGCCTGAAAGCAACGGAACCCAAGCCGCTGCCCACGGTGGATATCAAGCGTGTTCATTCTTCGGACGGCGTTGTGGTGGAAGGCATTGACAACTGCCCCATCAAGTTTGCCAAGTGTTGTTCGCCGCTGCCGGGGGATGACATCATCGGTTTTGTCACCCGTGGGTTTGGCGTGTCCATCCACAAGCGGGACTGCGCCAATGTGCAGCAGAGTATGAAGGACCCGGAAAATGCCGCCCGCTGGGTGAAAGCCTATTGGGCGGATGATGCCAAAGAGGACTACAAGGCAACGCTGGAGCTGGACTGCATGGACCGCGCCAACCTGCTTTCGGACGTTGCGCTGGCGCTGGGCGATATGCGTGTGCCGATCTATTCACTCTCCGCCCGCGCGGCGGACCAGGGCCGCGCACGCATGTCCCTGACGGTGGGCATTATGAACACCGTGCACCTGAACAATGTTGTGGCACGCCTGAAAAAAGTCAAAGACGTTCTGACAGTTACCCGCAACTAAAACTTTTATACGGGGGACTTTTTGATCCTTTTTGCAAAAAAAGGAACCGAAAAGACTCTAATATATCAGACATAAAAAATAAAATAGAAAGTGTGCAGAAACCCCGTAGGAACGCATATTGCGCGCCCGCTGCCTGGGGTTAAATCAAAATTGACCTATCACTGCACAACCCATAAAACACATGAATCAAAACACAAAACGGCGGTGGCTGGCGGCGCTTTTGGGCGCGGCGGCGGGCATGGTGGTATTTTTCCTGCTGTATGGCACATCCACCCTGCACCCAACCTATGATGCCTGGATCTTGAACGGCTATGATGAGTGGGACATTCAGCAGCATTATGCGGGCTGGGTGTTGTTCCGCAACTCTCATTGGGCGTTCCCGCTGGGCCTGGCGGATACCATTGCCGCCCCGGATGGCACCGTCATTTCGTTTACCGACAGCATCCCCTGGGTCAGCATCTTCTTCAAGGCGCTGCGCGGGGTGCTGCCCTCCACCTTCCAGTGGTTTGGGTGGTACACGCTGTTCTGCTTTGCCATGCAGGGGGCAGCCGGTGCGCTTCTGTGCGCCCGCGGGCAGGCAAAAACTGGCGCGGGAGCGCTGGTGTTTTCCACACTGGGCGGTCTGCTGTTTGTTATGCTGCCTACCTTGTGGGAGCGCTCGTTCCGCCATACCGCGCTGGCCAGCCAGTGGCTGTTTTTGCTGGCGCTGTATGCCTTTCTGGAATACCGTCAAAACCTGCACAGCGGCACGGCCAAATTCCCCTGGGCCATGCCGGTGCTGGCCTTTTTGGCGGTGGGCATCCACCCGTACTTTCTGCCGCTGGTCATGATGTGCGCCCTGCTGGCCGCCGTGGAACTGGGCCGCCAGAAAAAAGCCTGGGGCCGCGCGGCGCTGCAGTTTGCGGCAAGTTTGGCAGCGGTTGTGGTGGGCGGCGTTTTGTGCGGGGCCATCGGCTCCGGCACCGGGGCATCCCGCTCCGGCTATGGCGATTATTCCATGAACCTGAATGCACTCATCAACCCAACCTCCCGCGGGGGCTACACTTGGTCCCGGCTGTACCAGGTAATGCCGCAGCAGCCCGGCCAGTATGATGGCTTCAATTACCTGGGGTTTGGTGTGCTGGCGCTGATTACGGCGGCGCTGCTGTTCAGCCTGCGCCGGGCGGTGCGCTGCCTCCAGAACACCAAAACCTGGTGGCACCGCAACGGGCCGGTGTTTGCGGCCTGCGTGTTTTTAACGCTGTTTGCCGTCAGCAACAAAATTTACTGGGGCAACACCGGCATTGAGCTGCCGCTGCCTGCAAAGCTGTTGGAGCTGTGCGGCATCTTCCGCTCCAGCGGGCGGATGTTCTATCTGGTAGCGGCCTGCATGGTGGTGTATGCCGTGTATACCCTGCGGGACCGCCTGTCCGGCCGGTATGCGGTGCTGGTGCTGGCGCTGTTTGTCGGCGTTCAGGCGTTTGATTTGAGCGCCGCCGCCCAGCAAAAGCGGCAGAAGTTCGCCGACCCCATCAACGCCACAGTGGTAAACAACGACCAGACCGCCAGCCTTGGCGCTGGCCACACCCAGCTGCTTGCCGCCGGGGAAGTGCGGGAGGACCGCCTGCGCCTGCTGGCCATTCTGGCGGGCAAGCAGGGGCTGGCAACCAATCTGGATATTGCTGTGTCCGGCAGCCACCCAGCGGCGGAAGCCAGCCGCGCCGATACCGCTGCCCGGCTTGCCGCCGGGCAGTATGACCCCACCGCCGTGTATGTGACAACCGACGGCGCAACATGGGAAAACTGGCAGGCGGTGTTTGCGGGCGATGATTCGCTGAATTTCTTTGTAGCGGATTCCTGCTATTTTATGGTGCCTGCGGCTTAACCGGGTGTGCCATACTGACTGAATAAGGAGAACTGTGTTATGCGTGCTGTGCTTCAGCGTGTTTCCTCGGCGTCCGTTGTGGTCAACGGCGGCGATCCCCGCACCATCGGGCCGGGGCTGATGATTTTGCTTGGGGTAAAGGATGGGGACGACCCCGCCATTATCCCCAAGCTGGCAGCCAAATGCGCCGGGCTGCGCATTTTTGCCGATGATGAGGGCAAGTTGAACCGCAGCGCGGTGGAACTTGGCTATTCGGTTCTTGTCGTCAGCAACTTTACCCTGTATGGCGATACCTCCCGCGGCAAACGGCCCAGCTTTATCCATGCCGCAAAAGGGGAGACCGCCAAAAGCGCTTATGATGCCTTTTTGCAGGAGCTGATGAACACCCAGGGACTGAAAGACGTTCAGCATGGCGAGTTTGGGGCCGATATGCAGGTCAGCCTTGTCAACGATGGTCCGGTGACCATCATCATTGATACCGATGAGTGGAAGTAAAGGAGCACAACCATGAAATTGATCCATATCCATGGCGTTTGGCCGCTGTACACCAATACCTTTTTGCTGATCACCGCCGTCGGGCATGCCGTTGTGGTGGACCCCGCTGCCGAGGCCGAAACCTATCTGGCTCAGCTGAAAGAGAATAACGCAACCCTGACGGACATTTTCCTCACCCACGGCCATTATGACCATGTGGGCAGTGTGGTGGCCCTGAAAAAAGCCACTGGCGCCAAGGTGCATATGGACCTGGCCGATGCCAAAGGCGACCAGATGTACCCGCTGACTCCGGATCTGATCGATGCCCCGTGGCCTGCGGGCAACAGTGAGTATCAGGTGGATGAGCTGACGTTCCGCATCTGGCACACACCGGGCCACACCCCCGGCGGCGTGGTCATCGCCTGCGGCGACCGGCTGTTCAGCGGCGATACCCTGTTTGCGGGCAGCTGCGGCCGTGTGGATCTGCCCGGCGGCAGCCCGGCGGAGATGCAACGCAGCCTTGCTCTGGTGGCGGATCTGCCCCTGCCGGATGAAACCACCGTCTACCCCGGCCATGAAAGCTTTACCACCCTTGGCCAGGAACGCCGGTCCAACCCATATCTGATGGGGGAAGTATTTTAAGATAGGTAGGAGTTAAGAGGGAGGAGTCAGAGTTAAGCGGCGGCCTAAAAGTTTGCGGTATGCCTGCAATGCGCCGGGTACTGTTTTGGCAGTATTGGCATAAGCGGGATTACAACAGGCTCGGCTCCGCGCTAACTCCTCCCTCCAATTCGGGGGTTCTTATGCAAATTGTATTGCGCGGTGCGGCAGCTGGGTATGAGGCCGAGCATACCGCACGCATCTTTTACCCGGCGGCGGAGCTGAGCCAGACCCTGCCGGACGATACCGCAGACCTTGTGCTGGCTGTGGCTCACAGGTATCTGCTGCTGGTTCTGGTACGGCAGAACGGCACAACCACCTGGATGCAGCAGCGCCCGCCCCAGGGGGATGCCCGCACGCAGGAGTATGCTCTGTGCCGCATGCTGTACACCATGCTGTGCGGCGTTACCGGTATCCGCCCGCCCTGGGGCATGATGACCGGCGTGCGCCCGGTGCGCATCATCCATGACCTGCGCGCCGAGGGCAAAACCGAAGAAGAAATCGAACAGCGCTTTTTGCAGCATTTTGACTGCACGCCGCGCCGTTTTGCCATGGCCAAAAGTATTGCGGACCTGCAGCGCCCGGTGCTGGAGCGCGCCCAGCCGATGGATTGCAGTGTGTACGCGGGCATTCCGTTCTGCCCGTCCCGCTGCAGCTATTGCAGCTTTGTTTCCCGCACGGTGGGGGATAAATCCAGCCGTGCGCTGGTGGCCCCCTACGTGGACTGCCTGTGCAAGGAGCTTGCCGCTACCCGCGCCGCTGCGGACGCCGCACACCTCAGCATCAAAACGCTGTATATCGGCGGCGGCACCCCCACCAGCGTCAACGCGCAGCAGCTGCGCCAGCTGATGGGCACCATGGCCGAGCAGTTTGACCTGCCCGCCCTGGAAGAGTTTACCGTGGAAGCGGGCCGCCCTGACTGTACCGACGAAGAAAAACTGCGCATCATCAAAGAATACGGCGCAACCCGCATTTCCATCAACCCGCAGACATTCTCGGATGAAGTGCTGCGCAACATTGGCCGCCGCCACACGGCGCAGGATATCCTGGATTGTTACCGGACCGCCCGCCGCGTGGGGCATGATAACATCAACATGGACTTGATCGCGGGTCTGCCGGGGGATACGGTGGAAGGCTTCCGCCATAGCCTGCAGACGGCCATTGACTTGGACCCGGAAAATATCACCGTGCATACCCTCACGCTGAAACGGCGTCCAACCTGGTGGTGGAGCACCGCGCTGCGGATTATGCCGATGTGGCCGCTATGGTGGAAAGCTGCGAGCTGCTGGAAAAAGCCGGTTACCGCCCCTACTACCTGTACCGCCAAAAAGGCACCCTGCAAAACCTGGAAAACGTGGGCTGGTGCAAGCCGGGGTACGAGTGCCTGTATAATATCTATATCATGGAGGAAGTCCACACCATTCTTTCTGCCGGTGCGGGCGGTTCTACAAAGCTGGTGGCCCCCGGTGCACGTCACGGCAAGATCGAGCGTATCTTTAATTATAAGTACCCGACAGAATATATCGACCGTTTTGACACGATCCTTGCACGCAAGGAAGGAGTGAAACAGTTCTATGACCAATATCCCAACTGTGGTGAATCCGCGCGCCCCCAAGCGCATGGTGGGGTGTGAGCTGCTCAACCTTGCCGCGCACAACCCGGCTGATTTGGTGCAGCTGAGCGAACAGCAGTACCAGAGCCGCATTGATGCCGCCGCGGCCTATGTTCTGGCATCCGGCCGCCGTATTGTCATGCTGACGGGGCCTTCCGCTGCGGGCAAAACCACCAGCGCCAACAAGTTGGCCGCCGCCATGCGCAGCAAAGGCGTGCGCAGCCGGGTATTGAGCCTGGACGACTTTTTTGTGGGCGAGGGCCGCTACCCCAAACAGCCGGATGGCCGGGATGATTACGAATGCGTGGAAGCGCTGGATATCCCGCTGGTACAGCACTGCCTGCAGCAGCTGGCCCAGACCGGCGTGTGCGATGCGCCGATCTTTGACTTTATGACCCAGCTGCCCGCCCCGCAGACCCAGCACATCGACTGCACCGACGGTGTGGTGGTTGTGGAGGGACTGCACGCCTTTAACCCCATCCTGACCGAGACTTTGCCGCAGGATGCTGTGCTGAATATTTACGCCAGCCTGCGGGAAGAATATGCCGGACCGGACGGTGCGCGGCTGATCGCCACCCGCGATGTTCGCCTTGCCCGCCGCATTACGCGGGACTGGCGGTTCCGCGGGCATGATGCCGATTTTACCATCGGCCTGTGGCCCCATGTCTGTAAGGCAGAGGACCAGTATATCAAGACGTTCAAGAATCGGGCGAACCTTGTGCTGGATACTTCATTCAGCTGCGAGGTGGGGATTTGGGAATATTATATTGACCAGCTGACGGCCAGCGCCAATGCGGGCCGCATGGCGGATTTGCGCAGCCGGTTTGCGCATTTTGTACCCATTAATGCCGCGCTGATCCCACAGAAAAGCATGCTGCGGGAGTTCATTGGAGCCGAAAACTAATAAAACTTCCTGTTACGTCCAAATGTTTACGATTTGGACATAATTCTTTGCGCCACAAGATTGAAAACCAGGCAATGATACGGTATAATAAGCCTTACAGGGAAAAGCCGTGAAATCGAAAATAATAAATTTTTACGGCTTTTCATTCCACCCGGCCGGGCTGCGCAGCTGTGGCGCAGTGCCCTGCCGGGGCCAGATGATAACGAGGTGTTACATTATGTTTGAACTGGATATCAATAAGATCAAAGAACAGAGCATGCAGTTTGTGGATACCGCTTACAAGGCAGCCATGGATATTGCAGATAAGGGCAAGAACCAGCTGGATCTGGCATCCCAGCAGAACCGCCTGGCCAAGGCACAGCGCCAGCTGGGCGCACTGGTTTACAGCCTGCATAAGGCAGAAGAGGAAAACCAGCCCCTGGTGGATAAATATATCGAGAACATTGCCGAAATCGAAAAGGCGATTGAGGAAATCAAGGCCCGCATGACCCCCGATGAGGCCGCTGCCGCTGAAGCTGCCGAGGCTGAGCAGGAGGCTGAGGACCCCAACGATCCCACCACCTACCACGATGACCCCGCCGGCCTGACCCCCGAGGAGGAGCAGGCTCTGGCCGATGCGGCTGACCGCCCGCGCGGTGAGACCAAAGAGTGCCCCGTCTGCCATGCAGATGTGGATGCAGACGCACTGTTCTGCAATCATTGCGGCGCACAGCTGTAAACAGGTAACTCGGCTGTCAAACAGCAACTTGTATTGTTTCCTTGACAAAACGGTAGAATGGGAGGTATGATGTTGCCTGTTGTTTTTTCAGGCGGACCCTGGTACATCCTGGGCAGGCAGCATTGCAGCATGCATGGAATATCCGCACAACCGCCCGTACACGGCAGATGATCTTGTCCGCATTATCACCCTTTTGCGGGATCCGGTCAACGGCTGTCCGTGGGATAAAGTTCAGACCCATACATCGATTCGGATGAACTTCCTGGAAGAAGCGTATGAGGCTGTGGACGCATTGGACCTGGATGACCCGGTGCTGATGTGTGAAGAGCTGGGCGATGTGCTGATGCAGGTTGCTTTCCATACCTGCATGGAACAGGAAACCGGCCGCTTTACCTGGGAACAGGTCTGCGATGGCGTATGCCAAAAGCTGATTGAACGGCACCCAAATATTTTTGGCACCCAACCAGGTTACGAAGGTATAACGGACTGGGATGCGCTCAAAAATAAAGAAAAGGGCCGCCGCACCCTGGCCGATGACCTGGAAAGTGTGCCCCGTGCCATGCCCGCGCTGATGCGCGCGGCCAAGCTGCAAAAGCGCGCCGCACGCCATGGTGCAGCCCTGCAGGGGGCCGATGCTGCAGCCTTGGCAGACGCGGCGAAAAACCTGCAAACGGCGCAGCCCGCCAGCGCGCAGGCAGAACAGGCTGTGGGCGAACTGTTGTTTGCCGCCGCCAATCTGGCCCGGCAGGCAGGGGTAGACCCCGAACAGGCGCTGCAAAAAGCCAACGAGGCATTTTGCACAGCAGCCGGGCCGGTAGCCTGAAAAGGTAAAAAAACGCAATTTATTTAATTTGGAGGTATATAACAAATGACCAAAGTTGAACTGATCGCATCCGTTGCCGCTGAAGCTGGCATGAGCAAGAAAGACGCCGAAAAGGCTGTCAACGCAGCACTGGCTGCTATCACCGAAGAGCTGAAGAACGGCGGCAAAGTTTCGCTGGTTGGCTTTGGCACCTTTGAAGTCCGCGAGCGCCCGGAACGCCAGGGCCGCAACCCGCAGACCAAAGAGCCCATGACCATTGCTGCTTCCAAGCTGCCCGCATTCAAGGCTGGCAAGGCACTGAAGGACGCTGTGCAGTAATCTGTTCAGGCGTCAGATACGCTCTGAATGAAAAAGCCCGCCGCACCCAAACGCGGCGGGCTTTATGATATAGGCAGCGCCGCATGATTCCCGCCTGGTGGCTGGAGTACCGCTGCCATAGAGATGAGGATGAACCATGAGACTGGATAAATACCTGAAAGTCAGCCGCCTGATCAAGCGCCGCACCTTGGCCAATGATGTGGCCGATGCGGGCCGCGTGATCGTGAACGGTAAACCCGCCAAAGCAAGCTATGCCGTAAAGATCGGCGATGTGATCGAGATTACCTTCGGCAACCGCCCCGTCAAGGTGCGGGTGCTTTCTATTGATGAACCCAAGGGCAAGGATGTTGCCCGCGAGCTGTTTGAGATCCTGGAAGGCTGAGAAAAACCAGGGCGGGGGAGTTCTAACCGCGCGGTGTGCGGCATATGGTATAGGGTAAGCAACAACTGCTGCCGGAGGAAACCGCCATGCCAGAACTGACCAGTCCGCACCCGATTGGGGAACATGCTCCCCAGCAATCCGATCTGCCTGTTCCGCCGCGCGCCCATGCCCTGACGATGGAAAACCGCGCCCGGCTGACGGTGACCGGTGTGACCCGTATTGTGAGCTGTGATGAACTGGGCGCAACGCTGCAAACTCCGCTGGGGGATCTGACCATCGGTGGGCAAGGAATGCAGGTCAGCGAGCTTTCGGTTCGCACGGGGGAAGTGCATATCTCCGGCCAGATCGAATATTTGCAGTATACCGAGAACCAGCAGAGCAAAAAACAGAGCGGTGGGCTGCTGGCCCGCCTGCTGCGTTGATGGTGCCATCGCCGCCGTTGTGGGCAGTGCTGGGCGATGTGCTGCTTTGTCTTGGGGCGGGCCTGCTGCTTGGCGCTGTACGGGATGGGGCGACCCTTGCCTTTGGCAGCGGCCCGGTGCGCTGCTTTGTGTGGGATGTGCTGGCCTTTGCTGCCGCAGCCTTTGTCTGCTGCGGCTTCGCGGCGGGGGCTTCGGCTACCGGGGCGGCGCGCTGGTATATGGCCGCCGCCATGGGGCTGGGGGCACTATGCTGGCGGTGGTGCGTTTCCAACGCGGTGCACAGGGCGCTGCGCGGCACGGTGTTTGTTCTGGTCTGGCCGCTGCGCTTTGCGGCGGACCATGCGGTACACCCGTTCAAACAGCGGCTGCTGGCCCGGATCAGAAAGATTCGGCACGCCCGGCGGTACAACGCACAAGATTCATGCAAGAAAAGCGGAAAAAAGCCGAAAAATGTGTTGCAAAACAAGCACACAATATTATATAATTAAACTGTATTTAAGTATGCCTGCATAAGACCTTCTTGTGCGGGCAGGCGGTACAATGGTTTGCACACAACGGCATTTTGATACCTGCCCGGAAGGAGGCGCTGCCGCATGAACCAACACAAAAGCATTGCGCGGCGTTTGCTTCCCTTGGCTGTGGCGGCACTGTTTTGTTCTTTGTTTTTTACTTTGATCCAGTGCCAGATCACCATCGGCTCCAAACAGCAGGAACTCGCCGCGGTGCGCGAACAGCTCAGCGCCCAGCAGGCCCAAAACGAAGAACTGGGACGCGCATTGGCCGATGGCAAAGACGCGATTATTGAACGCAGCGCCCGCGCCGATGGCTATGCCAAGCCCAATGAGCGCATTTGGGTGGATCTGAGCGGCAAGTAACAGCATTACGCCGGATTACCATGCCAGGTACAATGGAAGATGCAAAAGGCTGGCTTCTGTTTTTTGCGGACTCAACCAGCCTTTAACAGTGCAGGCCTTGCCTGCAAGGCATACAAGCGGAATCTGAAAGCAAAGGTTCCATTAATAACGATACCCGGCAGTTTTGCCGGGCAGCAAAGGGGTATTATAGTTTTGGCATTACAGGTTGGAGACATCTTGGAAGGCAAAGTTACCGGCATTAAGCCGTTTGGCGCCTTCGTTGCCCTGCCGGAAAGCAAAACCGGCCTTGTTCACATTTCTGAGGTAAGCTATGAGTTTGTGCAGGACCTTGCTACCGTGCTGGAAGCTGGCCAGACCGTTAAGGTTAAGGTCATCTCCATCGCGCCGGATGGCAAGATTGCACTGTCCATCAAGCAGACCCAGCCCGCACCGGAGCGCGCACCCCGCGCGCCTCGCAGCCCGCGCCCCCAAGGGCAGCAGGGCAGTAACGGTGGTGCACGCCCGGCTGGCGGCCGCCCGCCCCGCCGCGAAGCAGCCCCCCCGTGTCTGGCAACCCAAACCCTCGCAGCCGCAGGGCGACCTGAGCTTTGAGGATATGATGGCACGCTATAAGACCCAGAGCGAAGAAAAAATTGCGGATCTCAAGCGCGTTACCGAGAATCATCGCGGTGGGTATTCCCGCCGCCGCGGCTGATTTCTGCAGCGTACGCCAACTGCAACGCCCATAAGATGCAGGCTCTGCTTGGCAGGGCCTTTTTTGGGTTATGTAACGGCATAATCTAATTTTTATCCCGCGGGGCTGACCCAATATGCCCGGCCCCGCATATCCGGCTGCGCCATGCACAGCCCCAGAAAGGACACACTATGCCCAACATGTATACTTTGGTGGCTCCCTGCTTTTTTGGCACCGAGCATACCCTTTCCTTTGAGGTCAAACGCCTTGGTGCGCAGAACGTAAAGGTGACGGATGGCCGCGTGGCGTTTGAGGGTGATGCCGCCATGATCGCCGCAGCAAACCTGAACCTGCGCACCGCCGAGCGCGTGCTGCTGCTGCTGAAAACCTTCCCCGCCGCAACTTTTGATGAACTGTTCGACGGCGTTTACTCTATCCCGTGGGAGGAGCTGATCCCGGTGGATGCCCAGTTCCCGGTCAAGGGCTCCAGCCTGTCCAGCCAGCTTTCCAGCGTACCTGCCTGCCAGAGCATTGTCAAAAAGGCAATCGTTAAGCGGCTGCAGTACGGCCACAAAACCACCACTCTGCCGGAAACCGGTGCTTTGTACAAATCCGCTTTGCCCTGCGTAAAAACGTGGTGGAAGTGATGCTGGATACCTCCGGCGACGGCTTGCATAAGCGCGGTTATCGCAAAAACGCCACGCTGGCCCCCATCAAGGAAACGCTGGCCGCTACCATTGCCGATGTCGGTTTTGTCCGGCGCGACAGCACTGTGCAGGATCCTTTCTGCGGTTCCGGTACGCTGGTGATCGAAGCAGCCCAGAAAGCACTGAACATCGCCCCCGGCCTGCGCCGCCGCTTTGCCGCCGAGCACTATGACTTTGTGCCCGCTGCTGTTTGGGCGCAGGAGCGCCAGAAAGCGCTGGCGGCTTCCCGCCTGGATGCCGGGTTCGAGGGCTTTGGCTTTGATATTGACCCCAACGCTGTGGCGCTGGCCAACGCCAACGCCAAGCTGGCCGGGGTGGGGGATCGCTGCCGCTTTGAGGTGGCAGACGTAAAAGACTTTGCCCCGCGCCCCAGCTCCATCATCCTGACCAACCCGCCTTACGGCGAGCGCCTGGGTGATGCCGCCGAAGCCGCCGCCCTGGCCCGCACCCTGGGCCAGGTGTGGCAGGCAAGCCCCACCGCAGGATTGTATGCCATTACGGCGGATGCTGATTTTGAAGCCCACTTTGGCAAAAAGGCCGCCAAGCGCCGCAAAATTTATAACGGCATGATCCCCTGCCAGATTTATATGTACTTTGACCGCCCGGTCAAACCGGTAAGGAAGTGAGGCTGCGATGCAGGATCTGAAACTGGCAGTTCTGATCGATGCGGATAACATCAGCCCCAAATATGTAAAGGTGATTTTGGATGAAGCTGCGTCCTTTGGCGTGGCGGCCTGCAAACGTATTTACGGCGATTGGTCTGATGCCCGCCTGAAAAGCTGGAAGGATGTGCTGCTGAACAACTCCATCATTCCCATCCAGCAGTATAGCTACACCACCGGCAAAAATGCAACCGACAGCGCCATGATCATTGACGCCATGGATCTGCTGTATGCGGGCAATGTGGATGGCTTTTGCATCGTTTCGTCCGATTCGGACTTTACCCGCCTTGCCGCCCGCCTGCGCGAAGCCGGCAAGCTGGTCATCGGCATGGGCGAAAGCAAGGCACTTGGTCCCTTTGTGAAAGCCTGCGACCAGTTCAAGTACCTTGACCTGATTTTGGAGCATGGTGGAAGCGAGGATGCCAGCGCGGATTCCACCGCTGCCGCCGAAGCCGCCGCCCAGGTTGGCGCGGGGGACGATACCGCCATCAACCGCGATTCCATCTGCCGCCTGGTCTGCGATATGATCGACGAGATGGACGATGGCACCGGCTGGGTGCGAACCTCCCGCGTGGGAGACCAGCTCATCAAGCGCTACCCGGACTTTGATGTGCGTAACTTTGGCAGCAAGAGCCTGAACAAATTCCTGGCGTCCTTCCCGGTGCTGGAAGTGGAAGAGCGTACCCTGCCCAACGGCAACCCCATCCAGTTTGTGCGGGTACACCCGCAGCCCAAAAAGGCTGCCCCCAAAAAGCAGAACCAGCCCCGCAAAGCCGCCCCCAAGCGCCGGGTGCCGCGCAATAAAAAGTCGTCTTAAATCTTAAAAAATTATAAAATAAAAACTCCGCCGCAGGACCAGCTGAAAACCGGACCCGCGGCGGAGTGATTGTTTATGTTAGGGCAATACCGCATAATTCTAAGTGCCGATACGGCGAGCGAGGTGCGGCAGCTGCTAAGACAAAAGCGCAGATAATACTGGATGTCTTATCGAGCATTTTGGCAACGCAGATGCCGTGCCGCAGCCGCCGGAGCGGTGCTTAAGCCGTCAGGCGGGAATTGTGCGGTGTTGCCTTAGGAAAATTGATACGGAACAAACTTATCCGTTGATTTTATAAATGCGGCTGCCGCCGTTCTCGTACCAAAGGGGATAGCGCGCTGCATACCAGCTCTCGTCCGCATTTTGGATGTTGCTGAACACATAGCTGTCAAACAGCACATAATCAATGCCCCACTGCGCCAGGGAAACTTCATCGGGATTCTCGTACAGCTGGTGCATGGCGTTGTATTCAGCGGTATAATTCATGCCGTGGTAGTATACAAAGCTGCCGGAGCCGCACAAAATGCGCCGCCCGGCCAGGCTGAACACCGGGCAAAGGTGGCTGTCACTGGTCAGGAATACTGCATCGGTTTCCGCATTGTCATCAATATAATCCGCCATGGCAATGTCGTCTGCGCTCCACTGCCAGTAGTCGCTTAACGCTTCGCGTCCAACAGTCAGCACACTGCCAAACATGGCGATAAAGCAGCAAAGGCACAGCCCCAGCGCCCGCCAGGGGATAGCACGAACTTTGCTGAACCAATCCATCAGCAGGCTGGCCACCAACAGGCAGCCCAGCAGATGCCAGATATACAGCAGCTTGTTGTTGTCATAATTGTTGGGCTGGAACACAACAAATTCCGCCAGAACCAGAATGGCCAACCCGCCGCCGTACAGCCAGCGCTGCTTGGGTTTGGCATGGAAAAATGCCGGGATCAGCAGCAGGTAGACAAGGCCGATGTTTTTGATGTAGAACCAGAAATAATTGTCTTTCAGGGTGCCGTCATCCTGCCCGTTGATCCAGTTCAAATGCAGCCGCAGCATGTGCTGCCCGTCCAGCGATTGGGCAAACACGGTGTTCCACATTTCTACCAGCCAGACCACGCCGCACACCAAGGCAAACCATCCCCATGGGGCAAGCACGGCCTTGGTGCGGGGGCGGCAAACCAGGGTGTACACCCCGCACGCCAGGCAGATCAGCACCAGTGCCAGTGCGCTGTGGGTGTGCATCAGTGGCAGGGGCAGAACCAGCAGGGCGAGATACCGCCAAAGCCGGGTTTCCTCCTCCATACAGAACCGCCAGACCAGATACAGCGCGGGAAACAGCACACACCAGCCAAACAGGGTGGCCCGCTGTGGAATCAGCAGATCCACGATGGGGTTGACCCAGACGATGTTTTCGGCAGTGTAGTTGGTGGGGGTGGTGTAAAACCCGGTAAAGATGCCGGCAAACGCCTCGGCGCTGCCAAGGAAATACACAAACCCGAACCCGCTGCCCATAAAGAACAGCCAAAAAGCCAGGCAAGCTTTGCCCGCGCTGCCCAACACCTGCCGCGCCAGCTGCCACATCATGCCGTACACGCTGATGAATGCGGCCAGCATGGGCAGCAGGTAAGCGGTGCGGGCGTCTGCCCCCAGCACCAGAAAAACGCTGGAAACGGTCTCGCACAAAAACGGGTAGCCGAACCGGTGCTCGCCGCCCAGCAGGGGATACACCGGCGGCAGCTTGCCGGTAACGGCAATGTTTTTGATGAATCCCAGGTGCATCGCCATATCGCCATAGCAGCTTTGCCCGGTGTGATAACTGCCGTCTACCAAATGCAGCACATGGGTGTGCAGCAGGTACAGGGTAACAACAGCCAAGGGTAGCACACAGGCCCACAGAGCGGCGGCGTCCGGATCCGGTACACGGGTGAACGGCGTGCCGTGCCGCGCCAACCAAACGGCCAGCGCGGCCACAACAGCTGCGGCCAACAAAAGGGCAGGCAGCCGGAAACCCAGTACCACCGCAAAACAGGCCGGAACAAATGCCAGCAGTGAGACCCCGAACCCGCACCCCAGCGGAATGCTGACCGAAAGCCCCGCCTGCGGCAGCGCCCTGCGTGCAATGCAAAAGCCTGCCAGCAGGAACACCGCCAGATAGACAAAAGAGAAGATGTTCACACAAGACCTCCTTGCGCAGCCACCGCATCAGACCCCTTCCAGGTCAAACGGCGGGGTGTATTCCTCGCGGGCACTGCTTTTTTCCTGCATGTAGCCGTCCGTCAGGCCAAGGGCGATGGCGCGGTCAACCACTTTGCGGTATTCGTAGGTGGTAATGCGCCGCCCCAAACCGTGCTCCGCGGCGCGGTAAAACGGGGTGAACTGGCTCATCAGGCTGGGCACAAACGACACGCCGGTTTCCTGCCGCAGGTCGGCCAGGCACCGCAAAACGGCAAGGCTGTCATCACTGTGGCCGGGCAGGGCAAGGTGGCGCACAATCACGCCTTTTTGCAGGTAGCCGTCGGCATCGTACACTGGGGCACCGGTCTGCAACAGCATTTGGCGGATGGCGGCGTGCGCCACCTGTGGGTAATCCTGCGCGGCGGAAAGCTCTTTCGCCAGGGCAGGGCTGGCATATTTGTAATCCGCCAGCCAGATGTCCACATACCCGGCCAGAGCCTTTATGGTTTCCACGGTTTCGTACCCGCCGGTGTTATAGGCCACCGGCAGGGTCAACCCATTGCGGCGGGCGGCATCCAGCGCCTGCGTCACCCACGGCAGCCATTGCGTTGCGGTGACAAGGTTCAGGTTTTTGGCGCCTTTTTGCTGCAATTCCATAAAAATTTCAGCCAGGCGCTCCGCCGTCAGCGGCTTGCCAAGGCCCTGCTGGCTGATCTTGTAATTCTGGCAGTAGCAGCATTGCAGGGTGCAGCCGGTAAAAAATACCGTGCCGCTGCCGGTCGCGGCGTTGGGGTCCCCGCTCAGGCAGGGCTCCTCCCAATGGTGCAGGGCGGCGCGGGCGGCCAGCAGGGTATCCCCCGCGCCGCAATAGCCGGTGCGGCCCGCCGCGCGGTTGGCCCCGCAGCGCCGCGGGCATAAGGTGCAGTGCTCAGGCAGCTGCATTAACAACACCCCCGAAAAACTTTGTGGTGAATTCATACTAAGTTTACCACAAAACGGAAAAATGTGGTATACTAAATATATATCAGCCCAAATGGAATGGGCCGCAAAACAAACCATAGAACACAGCGGCTGGCCAACCGGCCGCAAAAATCCAACATAAAGGAGCGTATCTGATATGTCTACCCCACACAACCGCGCCAACCCCGGCGATTTTGCCAAAACCGTGCTGATGCCCGGCGACCCCCTGCGCGCCAAATTTATTGCCGAAACCTTTTTGGAAAACCCGCGCCTTGTTACCGATGTGCGCGGCATGCTGGGTTATACCGGTACCTACCAGGGCCACCCTGTCAGCGTGATGGGCAGCGGCATGGGCATGCCGTCCATCGGCATCTACTCCTATGAGCTGTACAGCCAGTACGGGGTAGAGAACATCATCCGCATTGGCTCTGCCGGTTCTTATACCGAAAAAGCCAAGGTCTTTGATGTGGTTCTGGCTACCGGCGCTTATTCTGAGAGCAACTATGCCGTGACCCAGTCCGGCGATACCGACGACATCCAGAAGCCCAGCGAGGAACTGAACAACGCACTGCGTGCTTCCGCCAAAAAGCAGGGCATTCCCCTGATCGAAGGCACTATCCATTCCTCCGATGTGTTCTACCGCGAGGATAGCGGCGCACGCCCCACCTACTGGGAAGTTCTGCGCGACGAAAAAGGCTGCCTGGCGGTTGAGATGGAGAGCTTTGCGCTGTTCCACAACGCCAAGGTGCTGGGCAAACATGCTGCCTGTATCCTGACGATCTCGGACAGCTTCGTCAGCCCCGAAATCACCACGGCAGAAGAGCGCCAGACCAGCTTTACCGCCATGATGAAGGTTGCACTGGGGGCGGTGCTGGAATGAAGCCGACGGATGCGGAACTGATCCGCGCAGCGTTCAAGGCGCGCAGCTTTGCCTACACGCCGTATTCACACTTTAAGGTGGGTGCGGCGCTGCTGGCCAAAAACGGAATGGTATATACCGGCTGCAACATCGAAAACGCCGGCTATACCCCCACCAACTGTGCTGAGCGCACCGCGCTGTTCAAGGCAGTCAGCGAGGGTGTGACCGAGTTTACCGATATTGCCATTGTGGGCAGCCTGGACGGCAAAAAGAACACCCTTGTCACCGGCCCGTGCGGCGTCTGCCGCCAGGCTCTGTATGAATTCTGCGGCCCCAGGCTGCGGGTGCTGATGGCCAAAAGCGAGGATGATTACATCGAAACGACCCTGGGCGACCTGCTGCCCTACGGCTTTGGCCCGACCAATCTTGAAATCGAGCCGGGGGCCGATTAAGGCGGCTCATTTACCCCAATAAAAGGAGATTATTCCACCCATGTCTTTACCCCAGAACAAACGTTTTGCAGCCCGGCGGCTGCTTTGCCTGTTGTTGGCGCTGACCTTTGGGCTGGCGCTGGCGGGCTGCGGCAGCAGCGCTTCCTCTGAACCTGCTGCACAGGATCAGGAACAGGTGCTGACGGACGATGCCCTGTATGAACTTGCGGCAGAAAAAGTGGACCAGCCGCTGGACGGCGCTGGAGCCGCAATCGCGTTGGCAGTTGGTGCCGAGGGAACGGATATCGGTGCCGGTGCGGCTGTATGGCACGGCGTGCAGACGTTTTGCAGCAATTTTAATTATACCGCGCAGCAGTTTACTGCGGCGGATACCAGCTTGGATGCAGCCAAAGCAGCCCTGAACAGCGCCGCCCAAAGCGGTGCGGGACTGGTGGTGTGTTATGGCAGCGAAATGGCCGCCGCCCTGTATGACATCCAGGATAATTACCCCACAGTCAACTACCTGATGATCGGGGATGAGCCGCATTCCGAGGATTACACCGACTACCGCACATCCGCCAACGTGCACTGCGTTCTCTTCCGTGAAGAACAGGCTGCTTACCTGGCCGGGTATGCCGCCGTGCGGGAGGGCAACACCAGCATGGCGGTGCTTGGCGGCGAGCCGCTGCCCAGCACCGTGCGTTACGCCACCGGCTTTGTGCAGGGGGCGGAAGCCGCAGCTGACAGCATGGGCGTGCAGGTGTATATCCGCATCTGGTACAGCAGCATGACGGCCAGCGATGATGACCTGACGGATTATGTCTGCGGCTGGTATAACGAGGGCTTCCAGGTGGTTATGGCGGCCACGCCGGAACTGGCGGACAGCTGCATACAGGCCGCAGAGAAAAGCGGCCGCGAAGTGATCGCCACCGGCTGGGACTGCGCCGGGCAGAGCAGCTCGGTGATAACCAGCGCTGTGAACTGCTACAGCACCGTGGTGCAGAATGAACTGTACCTGTTCGGCACGCAGAACAACTGGGACCAGGACCACAGCGGCCAGACCGAGACCCTTGGCACCGAAGTGGATGCCGTGGGCCTTGCCACGCAGGAATGGCGGCTGAAGACCTTTACCGGCGAAGAATATCGTGAGCTGTACCAGCGTATGGCAGCAGGCACTGTAAAGGTGGAACGCTATTCTGATACCACGGCAATGCCGCAGACCCAGAATGTGACGGTGGATCAGCCGAACCGGTAACAGGAACCAAAGGGCATTGTCATGCTTTTGTAATGCTTTACACATTGAAAAAAGCACTGCCAGACGGTATAATAAGATGTATACGAGGGGATGCAAACCATGCGCCCCTGATAAAAAAATAAGGAGATCACACATGAAAAAGTATCTTGCTTTGACCATGGCTGCCTGCATGGCACTCTCTTTGGCTGCTTGCGGCAGCTCTGCCAGCAGCACCACTTCTTCCAGCGCTGCTGCTTCTACCGAGGCTACCAGCGATTCCGCTGCTACTGCTGAAGCAACCGGTTCTGACAACATCACCGGCATTGCCCAGTGCTGCGATGTTGGCACCCTGGACGATGAAAGCTTCAACCAGGGCTGCTGGGAAGCTGTTAAGGGCTACGGCGATGAGAACGGCATCGAGTACAACTACTACCTGCCTTCCGGCGAGGACGCTAGCGATGAAGACCGCGAGACCCTGATCCGTCAGGCTGTCGCCGAGGGCGCAAACACCATCGTATGCGTTGGTTACCTGTATGGTCCTGCTCTGGCTTGGGCTGCCACCGAGTATCCTGATGTTCACTTCATCGCAGTTGATGTGAACGGCTTTGATATCAACTCTGAGGACGGCACCATCCCCGAAAACGTGTTCTGCGTGACCTTTAAGGAAGAAGAAGCCGGCTACTTGGCTGGCTATGCAGCTGTCAAGGACGGCTTCACCAAGCTGGGCTTCCTGGGCGGCATGGCGGTGCCCGCCGTTATCCGCTATGGTTACGGCTATGTTCAGGGCGCTGATGCTGCAGCACAGGAGCTGGGCATTAACGTTCAGATGAACTACTACTACGGCGGTCAGTTCTATGGCGATGAGAAGATCACCGCTAAGATGGACGGCTGGTACGATGGCGGTACCGAAGTTGTGTTCGCCTGCGGCGGCGGCATCTGGACTTCTGCTGCTGAAGCTGCTGACAAGCATGACGGCAAGCTGATCGGCGTTGACGTTGACCAGAACTACCTGGGCGTTGAGGGTGTTGAGTCCGGCAAGTACAAGGCAAACCCGTTTGTTACCTCCGCCATGAAGGGTCTGGGCGCTGCCGTTAAGAATGGCCTGGATACCGTCAATGCAGGTGACTGGAGCACCATCGCTGGCACCAACGGCAACTTTGGCCTGGAAGAGGGCGACTATGTTGGCCTGCCCACCGACGAAGCAAGCTGGAACTTCAGCACTTTCACCTTGGACGAGTACAACACCGTTCTGGAGAAGATCCGCAACGGCGAAATCAAGGTGGATAACACCTCTGACGATGCCACCAAGCCCACCACCAGCAGCAACATCACCGTGGATTACCAGGTCTGATTTTTGCCTGAACAGGGTTTGAATTAACAAGCACACCGCCCCCGCCGGGAAACTGGCCGGGGGCGGTTATTTTTATGGAGTAAACCTATGAAAACGTCCCTACCGTGAGGTAATCACCATTCATGATATGTACCCGCTAGCGCATTTACGATCTCCCCGCGATTCATATAATAAAGTAGCACCCAAAACCAAAACGAACGCATGCGGCCCCAACGGGTAACCACATGCGTTCGCTTTATATTGATTCAACGCTAAAAAATTACTTTCAACCCCTGCTCAGCAAATATAAAATCCACCGCGCCCACCGCAGCAGCAAATGCTGCACAGGTTGCAAAGCATCAGGTACAGCCAGGCCTGCAAACAAAAGTTCATGCCGTGCTGGCGGCTGCCGGGCTGGGTGTATGCCTGCTGATAAGTGGAGTACGCCCGTCCGGGGTTCTGCAGCCGGTCCAAAAGGTTCTGGTACTCGTAATTGCCGGGCTCCATGTCCACAGCGGTGCGGGCTTCGTTCTGGGCGCGGATGTTGTTACCCAGGCCGGAACTTGCCAGCGCGGCATAATAATGCCAGCGGGCGGCCCGGTCAGCGGGGGCAATGCCTTCCAGAACATTCATCGCTTCTGCATAGTACCCGTTGCGGATATAGTTGTTGGCGGCCTGCATCTCCGGCGATTCCCGGCGGTCATAGCTGCTGCTGGCCCCGCCATAGGTGCCGCCAAAGCCAAAGGGGTCAAACCCGAACCCAAAGCCAAACGGATCCTGGTACTGCTGTTGGCTGCTGCGCTGCCCATAATAGCTGGAAGAGCCGCTGCCGGATGCACTGGGCCCGCCGCCGGAACGCATCCGCATGACCTCGCTGTAAGCGGCCTGTACATCTTTGAACTTGTCCTCGCAGGTGGGGTCGTCCGGGTGTAAATCCGGGTGGTATTGCTTGCACTTTTGGCGGTATGCTTTTTTAATGGTTTCCTCATCGGCGCCCGGCGTAATGCCAAGAACACTGTACGGATCGTTCATTCGTTTGGTTTCCCCTTCCGTGGTGTGCGTGTGGCTTTCACCAGCGCGTACTTGCTCCACACCCCCGCGTAAATCGTGTTGTGCAAAAGCTGACCTTCGGGGGTATCTTTCAAAATCGGCAACAGTTCAAAGTTCTGGGCGCAAAGGGCCATCTGCTGGGTCAGCAGCTCGTGGCAGCGCGCTTCAAACCCGGCGCTGTCGCTGCCAAACGCCTGTTTGGTGGCGGCCAGTGCATTAAAACTGCCGTGCCGGGTATCTCTTTTTAAATCGTCATAGGCATCCATCAAATAGATGAACCCGCCCAACCCGCGGCCCATCTGTGTCAGGGCAGGGAACCAGAAATCCTCCCGCGGGCTGAACACCGCGCCCAGCAATGCGCCAAAGGCATTGCAAAGGGCATCCAAGTCGGTGCTGTTGGCGCTTTCCAGGCGGTTCAGCTCATCCAGCTTGGTGTGGATGGCCTCGCACTGGCGCGGCCACTGGCGGCGGATGTTTTCTAGATGCGGCTCAAGCTGCTTTGCCAGCCGCAGGCGGCTGCGTTTGTGGTCGTCCTGCCAGTCATCCAGATAATTGTAATAGGCCAGCACCACCGTCATGTCCGCAGCGTAATCGGTGAATTCGTTCACGGCCCGCGGCCGGGTGCGCAGCGGATGCGGCGCGCACCGCCCCTGCGAAGTCTGTGTGGGCGGGTCATACAGGGCGGTCAGCAACAGCGCGGCAAAGGTCATGTCATAGCTCAGCGCCATGCGCGCCGCCGTGCCGTATTTGCGGCCCAAAGATTGGCAAAGCCCGCAATAGTACGCCTGGTAGCAGTCCATTGCGGCATTGTCTAAATCTTTCTGATAAATGGTAACATATCCAAACACGCAGCGTCAACCTTTCATCGAAGTGAAGGGAAAACCTTTAGGGCAACACCGCACAATTCCCGCCTGACGGCTTAAGCACCGCTCCGGCGGCTGCGGCACGGCATCTGCGTTGCCAAAATGCTCGATAAGACATCCAGTATTATCTGCGCTTTTGGCTTAGCATCTGCCGCACCTCGCTCGCCGTATCGGCACTTAGAATTATGCGGTGCTGCCTTAGCTTTTTTTAATGAACTGGGTGCCGCATTTGGGGCAGGTGATGGAAATTTTGCCGCGGCCTTTGGGCACGCGTACCTGCTGGCGGCAGTGCGGGCAGGAAAAATAGCGGTAGGTTTTGCGCAGGGCAAACCGCTGCTGCAGCTGGCCGAACTTGGCGCGCACACCAGCGGTTTTCTGCATAAAGGCAATGTTTTCTGCATAGCGCTTGTGTACGTTGCGGCTGAGCATGCGGAAGTACGCATAAAGCAGCAGAAGAAGCCCGATATAATAAAAGATGCCCACAAACAGCCCAATTACCAGACAGACCAGCGCCGTTACGCACAAAAAGTTGCCAAAAGTATCACTGCCGTACCGCCCGGACATAAAACGCTGGAACCATGCCTTCATCTTAAACACGCCATCCTTTTGAATACAGGTGTACCCCAAAAGCCAAAAAGCAGGCCGTTGCGTTGTTAGCGGATACACCGTTTTGTAATATGTCAATTATTATCGCATGTATTTATGGTTAAATCGTGAACGACTTCGGAACAGAATTTGAACAAAAGGGAGTAATAGGGGGGACATTCTGTACATAGCCATGCACGCCCTGTGCAATAAGAAGGAATCAATTACTTTTACGGGTCATTTGAAGTACGCACTCGACAGTTGTTTCAGTTTCCAAGGGAAGTTCTTTCACTTCCTCGCCATCAACAGGCACAGGGAAATTGAATACAATCTTCTTTATCCAGCTTCCGTCTTTCCTTTTCTCCGGGAACATCTCAATTCGCTCGATAAAGGCTTTCATAAACTCCTTCTGCTCCGCTTCCGTTGCGGAATGGTAGACTTCATCAAATGCCAGCAACAAGCGATAGATATTGTCTCCGGAAATCTTCTCCTGCTGGATGCTGCGGATCTGACTTTGCAATTCGCCAATCTGAACTTCGATTTCCTCTATGGTGTCATACTGCTCATCATAGCGGCGCTGCAAGTCCAAAATCTTTCTGTCATAGTGGGCATCATTGATGTCCAAGGTATCCATCTGACGCTCCAAGCGGCTTTTCGTTCCAAAGGCTTGCTTTAGCCGCCCTTGTAGGACAGCAATCTGCTTTTCCATATCTTCTGTATCAACTGCTGTTCCGATTTTCGCCTGAATTGCTTCTACAAATCGGGGATTGTTGACCATAGCGGAGATGACCTTCGCCACAAATTTGTTGATTTCCGTCTGCTCGATATTCAGCCGGAAGCTGCACTCATGCCCTGTCGGTGTAACCGTATTTTTGCAGTAGTAATAATACCGTGTTTTCTTGTCCTTGCTGTGCGCCTTGGCGATATTGCCATACATACTCTTTCCGCAGCATGGGCATTTCAAGATACCGGACAGGATGTGTGCGTGGTCTGGATTATTGACCTTTTCCCGCTTAAAGGAATTGATCTTGCGCTTTTCCTGTGCCAGATACCAATCCTCTTCGGAAATGATAGCTTCGTGCTGTCCTTCATAAACCGGGAACTCCGACTGCTCAACCACGTGCATCTCGTTTCTTGTACCCTGTTTCTTTTCTGTTCTTCGTCTGCCGTAAGCAATCTTTCCCATATAAACAGGATTGTACAATACATTTTTCACAAAATCTCTTGAAAATCCCGGAATGGTATTATTCTGTCTTAGTTTCTTAGTATAACCATTGCGGTTCAGATATTTTGCAACTCCAGCAACCCCCTCGTTGGTGTGAATGTAACGGTCATAAATAACACGGATTACTTCCACTTCATCCTCGGCAATGACAAGGTTTCCGCTTTCCAGTTTGTATCCATAGGGAGCGAAACCGCCGTTCCACTTGCCCTCACGAGCCTTTTGCTCCCGTCCTGCCATTGTTTGGGTGCGGATATTCTCTCGCTCGATTTCTGCCACCGCAGACAGCACGGAAATCATCAGCTTTCCGGCATCCTTGGAGCTGTCAATGCCATCCTCCACGCAGATCAGATTGACACCGAAATCCTGCATGAGTTGCAAAGAATTCAGAACGTCCGCTGCATTTCTGCCAAATCGGGAGAGCTTAAAGACCAGCACATAGGAAACGCCGTCTTTGCAGTCCTGGATGTCATTCAGCATCCGTTGGAAGTCCTGCCTTCCTTGGATGTTCTTGCCGGAAAATCCTTCGTCAGAATACTCCCCGGCAACGACCATATCCTCGTATGCCGCATACTTCCGCAGCTTGTCACGCTGGGCATCCAAGCTGTATCCGTCAACCTGCATCGAGGTGGACACTCTTGTATAAAGATAGCATTTAAGTTGTTTCTTTTTCAGAATCTCCACCTCCCTCATTCCTTCCTTTTACCATAAGTCCCTCGTTGCGGATATAATACTCCAAAAGCCACAGCACATAATCCGGTGCATGGCGGTTATCCAATTCCCACTCGGTCATAGTCCGGTAAGGGATATGGACGAGCTTGCAAAAATCTTTCCGGTTCAGTCCTGTGCTTTCCCGCAACTTGATAATTCTGTTCTTACAATCCATCTGTCTTTTCTCCATAAAAAACAAAAAAATACACGTTGCGTAATTATTATAGCATAGCCGCAACAAGTACGCAACGTGTAAATTGTAAATTTTTACGCAGCCTTATTCGTCAAAGGCTGTGCTTGATTACTTTCCTTGGAATGCTCCACTTTCTGAGGGGCATCCTGTTCCAATTTATCCAAAACCTGATGTCCATATTTCTGGAGCATCTGGCTCATAACATCCACACAGCGGACAAATGCCGCATTATACTTTGCATCCTCATAATATTTCTTCAATAGGCAATTCCTCCATCAAAGTTCCATATCCTGTCCACGCTTCTGGGCAGGGTGTTTGTGTTCCTGCGTTTCCTTTCCTCTGATGAGGATAGAATTGATAAAAGCCCGAACCCTTTCGGATGCAATTTCCAGTGCATCCAGAAAAGGCTGGGCTTTCTGTTTGAGTTCCATATATTTTTCGTTTACTGCTTCATACCGCTGCTTCCAGATGGAAACCGTCTTTTCTGCGGAAGCCAGTTTTTTTTTTCAGACGCTTGTTGTCAGCATTGGCGATAATGCCGTTGACCGCATAGCGTTTGAGCGTATCGCACTGATCCGGTGTCAGCGTGATATTATTTCCGAATGTGGCTTTTTTTTGCCATTACTTCAATATCCTGCACCGTAAGTGCAATGGCCTTTGCTGCCTTGGTTTCCTTTTTGCAGAGCTTCCAGTTTCTTTTTTCTGCTTTTCCGTAGCAGCTTTAGCATCCTCCAAATTCTGTTCCGCCTGTGCCACCTGTCCGGTCACAGCTTCCAAACGCTGCTGTTCTGCCTGAACCTTGAACTGTGTCACTGTCAGATGTTCCTCGGTGCTTCCACGCTCTCCACGCTCCACATCGGTATATCCGGCAGCTCGTATGAAATTAAAAAGTCATCCTGCAACACACTGTAGGACGACTTCAAAATCTTTTTCCCTTTTGCGTTCAACATTGGATTACCATCCTCGTCAAGCACCGGCTTGGACTCCCATTTCTTACTGCGGCTGACCTGTGTGATGACCTCCTTAACGGTTCCCCGGAGGGCTTCATCCTTACAACGCTTCGACCAAAGAATCTGCTTTTCCACCACTGGGATATAAACCACATGAAGGTGGTAGTGGTACACATCCTCGCCCAGCGCTTCGGACATTGCCCGGTTGCGCTCATCGGCGTGCATCACAGCGGAGAGGATATACTGCTCACCGCCTACGATCTCCACGGCGGCTTTGTAGGCATCGGCATAAAACTGTTTTGCAAATTCATAGCCGCCGTGATTGTAGAAGTAAGCGGAGTTCACATCAAAAATCAACTCACCGTATTTGACGGCATCCGGTTTCAGACCTCTTGTGGAGATTACACCGTCCTGTTCCATCTGCTCAAACATTTTTACATAATCGTCCGTGGGTGCTTTGAAATGAACGTTCAGAGAAGTGCGTTCCGGTACGATGTCCTGATTGCTGTAGCTGTCCTTTTCACGCTCATTGTGTTCCTGTATTTTTGCCACATCGGCCGGAGTTTCCAAGTCCTGATTCCGAGCTACGGTGCGGTGGATTCCATCATTTCTTGCCATTGGATTTTTTGTCCTTTCTTTAAAATTTGCAGACAGCGGAGGGCTGGAGAACGGCACTTTTTCAAAGTGTAATAACCCACTATGACACTTTCATCCATACTGGCTGCAAAGTGCCGTGGGCTCTCCCGAGGGGGAATGCGGTCACTGCGGCGACCTCTGCTGACCAAGGCGAAAATGTCTGCACCTTTTCTCATGGTCAGCCCGTCTGCATGAAGCTGTTCTGTGTCAACTTCCTCTTGCAGCCGGTGTCCACAGACACTTTTTCAAAAGCCTGTGGACATAGAAACAGCCCGAACGAGAGGATGTGTGCTGTTTCTATAACAAGCGTTTCACGCTCTTTTGCTGCGTACATACGTACCAGCAATGGGATTTACTCGACCTGCCGCCATTCCTCCGGAATGTCCTCCGGTACGTACGTACACGGCGAATCTCCGTAAAACCCATTTATATGAGGTCGTGCAATGGCTTCCACTCCCATGAATCCCCACACCCGCCGTCCGGCAGAGTTGGTAATGTTGTTGCAATGCTCCAGATTGAATCTCCCGGCATTGGCAATTATGGCGTCGCTGAAGCTACGGGCTTTCAGCGGAGCAAGGGAATTTTCTTCGCACCACATCCGATAGATTTCATAGAAATCCTTGGAGCTGATGGACGCATCCGCTTTACGCCGGATGTATCCCTCGGAATCCATGAAATCAAAGATATTGTTGTTGTCACGTTTGACCGCTTCCCGGTTTTCCCGGATACGGTCACTCTCCGTAAACTTAAAGTTGTTGGCAACAAGCCGCTGCAATCCTTCAAATGCCCAGAGGAAGATGCCCTCCGCTTCGGCCTTCATCTTCTCTGCAAGGTCGGGATCGTCAGCTCTGTCCACCTGCTTTTCCTTGGTGGTCAGCACAAGCTGTCTGCGATAAAATCCGTCACTGCGGTCATACAGAGCTTGCAGATCGCCGTTGCTGAACGCAAGTAGCCGGACGAACATCCAGCCCTGATAACTCTGCTTGCCCTTGCGTTCCAAATCCATCTTGCCTTGTGCTGTCACAATGGATTTCACATAGTTGGTCTGGCGCAGGGCTTCCATTCGCATATCATCATCCACGCACAGCAGGATGTGTTCCAGATCGGCACGGGCGAAGCGGTTTTCAGAAATTTTGCCGATACTGCCGTCTTTCATATTCGTGCCGAATATAGAGGATAGCACCGCACCGATTTGAGATTTGCCCTCGCCGCCATTGCCTTTAATCACCATCATGCGCTGTCCTTGTTGGAGGGGATCAGGCAGTAGCCGATAAACTCCTGCAAAGTGGGAATGTCCTCCGCATGAAGCAGCTCATCCAGAAAGTTCAGCCAGATCACGGGCGCAGGAGCATCGGGATTGTAGGCAACAGGCAGACGGCTCCGCACAATAGCAGGTCTGCCCTCAGTAAATGTGCCGTCCAAAAGTAGCGTACCGTTGGACAAATGAATTCTATCCTGTTCCGGTGGAAAGTCAGGCACTTGTGCTTCCAGTTTCAGCACTTCCAGAATGTTGGTGATCTTCCGGGGGATGTTGTTCACGGCACAGAATTTCAGCTTGTCGTAAATCTCCCCACGCAGAGGGAGATCGTCCGTCACTCGACCATTGGGCGTGAAAAAAGCTCCGTTTGCGAAGATGATTCTGCGCTCCCGCAGAAATTCTTCACAAAACAGAGCTTCGTTGATGTTCTGCCCGTCAAACCAGACAGGCAAATTCATATCAGGCGTTTTCCGGTTCTTCGCCATGGTGCGCCACCTCCTTTTTCTTTCGTGTGATGTACTCTTGCAGAAAAGTAATTTTTCCCTCCTTCATCAGCTCGTCCACCAATGCCACCCGTTCTTCCAGATCACCCACGGTCAGCACATCTGCCATATATTCGATAGGACAGTGCATCTGGCAGGCTTCCACAAAACGGTCATCCAGAGCATCTTCCGGTGTCTTGGGAGCATAGCGCGCACTTTCCATCTTCCAACAGATGCAGATAGTCGGTCAGCACCCGGAAGCACAGCATTTCGTCCTCCCGGAACTGACGGATATAGGGACGCTTCGGCTTGACCATAGCTGCGGCAGTGGGCGGTTTTGGGTCAAGTCCAAAGTCCGCAGCCAGCTTTTGCGCTGCTTCATAACTGCTCAAATCGAACAGCCTTGCCACAAGGTCGATTACGTCCCCCTTGGCTCCGCAGCCGAAGCAGAAGAAATAGTCCTCATTCAGCTTCAAGCTCGGATGCCTGTCGTTGTGGAACGGGCAGCAAGCCATGCCGTTGTGGCTCACTTTCAGCCCGTAGTGTTCGGCGGCTTGCTTGACGCTGATTGCCGCCTTGATGGTTTCATAGATTGTCATAGAAAACCCTCCGTTCATAATATTCTGGAAAGCACGAAGCACCCGCCGTGATTGGCAGGTGCTTCGCTCCTTCTATTATGGTTATGACGGATTTTTCAAAAAACAGGCTAATGACAGGACAATCCTGTTTCAAAAAACAGGACAACTTATCTGAGGGCGTAGATTTCTTTACATTTACATGATATAATTAGAAAAATGAAACAGGACAGGAGGGCAAGCATGAATCAAGAATTGATGACATTGGATTTCTGGCAGGATACGGTCATATATGAGGGCAAAACATTTCCTGTCGGTACGCTTGCCTGTGATGCACTGAATGTTCCTATGCATACCATTGCAAAAATAAACGAGCAATGCGAGAAAATCAATCTGCTGCTTGGAATATTAAACGCCGGACAGGATGCTTCTGCACTCTGTCCTATTGCAAAGGAAGCTGCTCTGACGATGCTTGATATTCTCAGTCAAACACCGCCGTTCTCCTATATGAATATCTCAAAGCACAGAGAACGGATTGAAAAAGTCTTTACTGTGGACAATGCACTGAAATATGTGGAGTTTGCCATAAAAGCCGCAACCAATTCTTTGCAATTTGAAGAAATCCAGAACTTTACCGATGCGATGATGCTCCAACGCTATACCGCAGTTTTCGGGCATCTGGCATACTCCCTTGGGGAATACCAAACGGCCATGCTTGATTTTGCAGAAAAATCAGACAGCAACGAAGCAGACCGTACCGCAGAGGGCTTTGCAAAAATGTTCGGCAGCTATTTCCCGCCGGAGTTTTCTATCACGGAGGGCAATGCCTGGATGTCTACCCTGAACAATTCCGTTCAGTATGTATCCGTCATCCGTCCCGGCGAAAAAGTTGCGAAGCTGGTCAAGCGGATGCACTATGTATCCTTTGTGGGGATGTTCCGGTCTGATCTCTTTGAGGGCTTATGTGTCGGTCATGCACCGAAGAAATGCCGGATCTGCGGCAAATGGTTTCTGACCACCAACGCAAGGCACACCAAATACTGCGGCGGTTATGCGCCGGGGGACAAGCTGCACCGCACCTGTCGGCAGATCGGCAATCTGAAAGGCAGAGAACAGCGGGAGCTTGCGGACGATCATCCGCTGAAGCAGATTTATGAGAAGCGGCTGAATACCATAAACCGCTATATAAAGCGTGGTACTCTGGATGAAGATCTTGCGGAGGTTATGAAGAAGCTGGCAAAAGATAAGATGCTTCGGGCGGTCAGCAATGTTGCTTATGCCAAGGGTGATTATGAAAAAGAGATGGAACAGGCTGCTTTGAAGAAAGAAGCACTAAAAAGAATTTGAATTTAGCTAAGAGGTGAGCAACGTTATGTTAGAAGTAGTATTTAGCGACAGTGCCGCAGGGACTATGGCGGTTGCGATTGGACATAAGGGTTTTTTAGGCGGAGCAACCAGTGTAATTATCTCTGATGGGACAGTTTCAAAAGAAGAAATAGAAAAGTTCCAGCATCAAGCAGAAGAACGGGAGCGTTCTGGTTGGGAGAATGCTATACCGTTGGAAGGAAATCGTAAGGACATAGTTAATCTTCCGTTGGCATTGTCTGTGGGCAACATCTCCGAAGCAGGAATTTGTTTGGAGCGTGAGTCGGCATTATCTTTGCTACTAAGCATACTGCCCGATATGGCATCTGAAATCGTAACTGAACTTCTCAATACATCCCGAAAGAACTATGCTACGCTACTGGAAAAAGCACAAAACGGAGAGCCGATTCGTGTTTGGGTCGGACGAGAACCAGATGATGTGTGCGGATTGTATTGGCTTCTGGAACAACTACGACCAATCGGCTTTGAAAAATTGGATATTACCATTGTGGAGCTTCCAATGTGGGAAACAAGACCAGATGGATGCATTGTCCAGTATAACGGTTGGGGAGAAGTTGAACCTTATCACTTGGGACGGATGGCATCTCTTGGAAAGAAGTTGCCAACAAATTACCTTCGTAGTTTGGCTAACCGCTGGAGAGAACTCCAACAGGAAAATTCTCCTCTTCGTGCTGTTATAAACGGCAAACTGGTCAGCGTATCAGAAACTCTGTATGATACATTTATTCTTCGAGAATTGGATACACTGGACGACGAGTTTAAGGAAAGCGTGCTTGTTGGACAGGTTCTTGGAAAGAATCAATTAGGGATCGGTGATGGGTGGATTGCTTTGCGTGTGGAACAATTTATCAAAGAGGGACTTCTGGTCCCAATCACAACTCCTGCACCAAATGCACCTATTTATCACCGTATGTTAAAGAAAATAAAGTAATAAATAACCCATTAGTTGACCACGGGATATTTATGAGTATTACTAAACTGGAAGGAGGTGCGCTATGCTGAATGATTTTACATGGAATATGACCGGATACATACCAAAGTATCAAGTAAATCCGCACGGTGACGGCATCATTCCCTATGTGGCAGAGCGCATCTTCCAACTGGAGCCGGAACCGCCAGCGGTTAGCAATCCAAATGAACATATCCTGTCTGCCTTGCAGGAAAAGAATTTGCTATATTTTTCGTTCTTCCTGCACCACTACGAACCGCAGCTCAATAAGCGCATCAAATTCTTTCTCGGCGTGGATGGCGGCGATTTGTATGACACAGACCGTTTTATAGATATAAAGCTCTCCTGCCGGGAGCAAATGCTCCAAAAGCTGATGGACTATGATCCTGCCAAGGGTGCGGAGTATGCTACATACATTTTCCCGTTCATCCGGGATGCTATGCTCCGTTTCCGCATGGGCGAAGAAAAATGGTCGGTATCCTCTCTGACTAATTACAAAATGGTGCGGTCAATGGCTTGGCTGTACCACAATACCAAGGATGCGGTCAACGAGTTTTCCAAGAAATACAACTGTGATCTTGCCCTTGCCGAAGAATATCTGAAAGTTGTCCGAGGTATCCGCAATCAGCAGCCTTTCTATGTCACAGACGAGGACGGCGAAGAAACTGGCGAAGATGTCGCCCTTGACGATAGTTGGAACTATACCGACATCCTCTGGAACGGCATACAGGCAGAAAAGGTGCAACGGGCATTTGAGAAACTGAATTACCGGGAGCAGACCTTGCTCGAAAAGCGGCTGGCGATCTGCATGACCTGCGGGCGTGTCGGCTCATGGAAAGGCCGCCCCACCTTTGAAGAACTGGCTGTGATGTTTGAGGGCAGCACAGCCAGCGGTGCAGAACGAGCCTACCGAAAAAGCAGTGGACAAGTTGACGGAATTGTTGGTTGCCGAGGGCGCAATCCATGCAGTCCGGCTAAAACAGAAATCCAAGATCAAGCGAAAAAATCGCCGCCGCAATCTATGAATATCAAGCAGACTGCGACGGCGAATGGGGCGAGATTTCATTGGATTTTGAGAACGGCAAGGCAGAGGTCATTTTGCTTGCCGATTGGGATACAGTGAAAACAAACAAATTTGCAAGCAGAGCAATCGCCTATCTTCTGAACTGTGAGAACGAAAAATTACCCAAGGAAATAATGGTGGCCTTTGAATAACGAGGGAGTGAGATATATGGAGCAATTACTGATTGTTGAAGATGATATCCGTTTGAATCAAGGCTTATGCAAAGCGCTGAAAGCAGATGCCCGTCAGATTATATCCTGCCAAGACCTAAAAACGGCGAAGGAACAGCTTCTTTGCGGCGGTGTATCCCTGATCCTGCTGGATATCAATCTGCCGGATGGCAGTGGGCTTGAGCTGCTCCGGGAGGTCAAGGAAAACATGCCCGGAGTTCCTGTTATTCTGCTGACTGCCAATGACACCGATCTGGACATCGTAGACGGACTGGAGAGGGGCGCTGATGATTATATTACCAAGCCCTTTTCTCTTTCGGTTTTGCGGGCAAGGGTGAATACCCAACTGCGAAAGCAAGCGTCAAGCCATAAAAATGCACCGATCCATATTGATCTATTTCACTTTGACTTTGAGGCTATGACCTTTTATGTGGGAGATTCAAAAGTGGAATTGAGTAAAACAGAACAAAAATTACTGCGTCTGCTTGTTGAAAACCGTGGTCGAACCATGACCCGTGGAGACCTTGTAGACAGGATCTGGACAGATGGCGCAGAATATGTGGATGAAAATGCTTTGTCTGTTACGATCAAGCGTCTGAGGGATAAGCTTGGTGCACAGAAATACATTAAAACCGTCTATGGAATCGGTTATAGCTGGGTGACAAAAGATGAATAAAACCGGCATTGTGATCATACTGCTGTGTTTTCTGGCGGCGGCAGCTGTTGTGTTATGGGAGCGGAGAAAGGCCAGAAAAACGATGGAAGAAATCGAAAGGATGCTGGACGCTGCCATGACCGGCTCCTTTTCTGAAATCACTTTTGATGAAAGCCAGCTGTCTGCTTTGGAAACAAAGTTTGCACACTATCTTTCTGCCGCAGAAGCATCTTCTCGAAATATGGCACAGGAAAAAGACAAAATCAAAACCTTGATTGCAGACATTTCCCACCAGACGAAAACGCCGATTGCAAACCTGCTGTTATACAGCGAGCTTCTGAAGGAGGAAACTCTGCCTGCATCGGCGAAGGCAAATGTGGAGGCGCTGTACAAACAATCGGAAAAGCTGCGATTTCTGATCGATTCTCTCGTAAAGCTTTCCAGACTGGAAAACGGGATCATTTCACTCTCCCCTCAGCAAGCAGCGCTGCAGCCGCTGCTTGAAAGCGTAGTAGAACAATATGCCGCCAAGGCTTCTGAAAAAGGATTGTCTTTGCAACTGCAGGATACAGATGCTTTTGCTGTATTCGACTTCAAATGGACAGCGGAAGCGCTGGTTAATATCGTAGACAACGCCATCAAATATACGGAGCATGGCACCATTACTATTTCTGCCGTAAGCTATGAAATGTTTGCAAGGATCGATATATCGGATACCGGTTCAGGCATCCCGGAAAGTGAGCAAGCGAAGATATTTGCTCGCTTTTACCGCTCAAATAGTGTGCAGAAACAAGAAGGGGTCGGCATCGGCTTATACCTTGCCCGACAGATTATATCCGGAGAGAGCGGTTATATCAAGGTTGCTTCCGTTCCGGGAAAAGGAAGTACGTTTTCCATATTTCTGCCGAAATAACAACAATTCTATCAAAACTGTTAGATTTCATTTTCTGCCGGAAAGAATGTGGAAAGAATCCTATGCGATAATCTGTATGTATCAAAGGATCATTTCCTTTCATACATACAGATTTTTTCATGGAGGTACTCGTTTATGGAGGTTTTACAGGCAAAAACCTGAAAAAAAGATTTATGGCTCCGGCAATAACGCAGTTCATGCGTTGGATGGAGTTGATTTAAGTGTAAAGAAGGGGCGAATTTGTGGCGATTGTCGGCACATCCGGATCCGGAAAATCCACACTGTTACATATGCTGGGCGGGCTGGATCGCCCTACAAGCGGCACGGTCATAGTGGACGGACAGGATATTTTCTCCCTAAAGGAGGAAGCGCTGACCATCTTCCGCCGCAGGAAAATCGGCTTTGTGTTCCAAGCATATAATCTTGTTCCGGTGCTGAATGTGTATGAAAATATTGTTCTACCCATTGAGCTGGACGGTGGCAAGGTCAATAAGGATTTCGTACAGCAGATTGTACAGACCCTTGGGCTAGATGACCGTCTGGATGCCCTGCCCAATCAGCTCTCAGGCGGTCAACAGCAGCGAGTAGCCATTGCCCGTGCGCTGGCGGCAGCACCCGCTATCATTCTGGCAGATGAACCCACCGGCAATCTGGATTCCAAAACCAGCCAGGATGTATTGAGCCTTTTGAAAGTCACCAGTCAAAAGTTCGCCCAGACAATCGTAATGATCACTCACAACGAAGAAATTGCGCAGATGGCAGACCGCATTATCCGTATCGAAGATGGTCGGATCGTCTCCCAGAACTAACGGGAGGTGGCTACGATGAATGTCAAAAACAGAAAATGTATTCGAAAGCTCAGCTTAAAATCTCTTTATGCGAACCGTCGCCGCAATCTGATCGCCATTTTTGCCATTGCGCTGACAACGCTGCTATTTACGTCCATGTTCACCATTGTCTTGTCATTGAACGCCAGTTATGAAACCTACCAGTTTCGGCAGGTAGGCGGCTATGCACACGGCACCTTTAAGGATGTTTCCCCCGAGCAGGCGGAACGTATCGCCGCCCACCCGAAGGTAAAGTCTGCGGGGGCACGGAAGGTGATCGGCATCACTGCGGATGGTGTCTTTTCCAAAACGCCGGCAGAGATCAGCTACATGGATGCCAACTGCACCAAATGGAGCTATGCCACCCCTACTACCGGACGGATGCCCGAAAGCGGCAAAGAGGTGACCATGGATACGGCAGCGTTGCAGCTGCTTGGCGTGACGCCGGAACTGGGCGCAGAGGTCACGGTTTCCTATTCCATCACGGACAAGGATCAAACCGCCTTTACTGTAACAGATACCTTTACGCTGGTGGGCTATTGGGACTATGATGAACTAATGCCTGTTCATTACATCAACATCAGCCGTGATTACGCAGATGATATCGAAGCGCAGGCAGTGAAAACAGGTTTACAGCCCTTCCGCACTGACCTGAATGTCATGATGGCTTCCAGTACAAACATTCAAGGGCAGATGGAGTAGGTGGATACCGATCTCGGCTACACATGGGACAGCTATACCGATCCCAACAGCGTCCGGATCGGCGTCAACTGGGGATATACCTCATCCCAGCTGGAGTCGCAGCTCGATCCGGAACTTGTGGTCGCCATAGCAGCTTTTTTGCTGCTGGTGATTTTCACCGGGTATCTTATCATCTATAATATTTTCCAGATCTCTGTTGCGGGGGATATCCGGTTTTACGGGCTTCTGAAAACCATTGGCACAACGCCCCGGCAGCTCAAACGCATCATTCGCCAGCAGGCACTTCTGCTTTGTCTGATCGGCATTCCGGCGGGGCTGCTGCTGGGCTACGGCATCGGCGCTGTTTTGGTGCCTGTTGTCTTGCGCTCCACCCAGTTGGATGCGGGCATCACCACCATCAGCACCTCGCCTGTGATCTTTGTTGGCTCCGTGCTGTTTGCCCTGCTGACAGTGCTCTTGTCCTGCTCCAAGCCCGGGAAAATGGCAGCCAGGGTTTCTCCGGTGGAGGCTACCAAATATACGGATGCGATGCAGACGAAGAAAAAAACGGCGCAGTACCCGGGGAGCGAAGCTCCATCAGATGGCCTTTGCCAATCTGGGACGAAACAAGAAAAAGACGGTGCTGGTGGTGGTGTCTCTGGCACTGTCGGTGACACTCTTCAATGCGCTGTGTGCCTTTGTGGGCGGCTTCAGCATGGAGAAGTATGTATCCGCCATGACCTGCGCCGATTTTATCGTCAGCACTCCCGACTATTTTCGTTATAACTTGAGTGCAGATGAATTTATCACCCAGGAGCAAATAGAGGATATCTCAGCAAACACAAAGGCCAGTCTTTCCGGCACGGGATATGCTGTGCGAAAACCCGCCTACCTGTGGATGACGGAGGATGCTCTGCGGCAGGACTATGCAAGGTACGAAAGCGCCGAGCAGTTGGACAGCCATATGAGCCGCATGGAGCACCGGGGCGATATGGTGATGGGAGATACCAGAATCGAGGCTCTGGATAACAGCCTGTTTGACAAGCTGCAAGTGTTCGACGGAGATATTTCTTCTATGCTGGAGTCGGATAATCACTCTATTGCCATTGCGGTTTCCTTAGATGACTACGGCAATCTGCCCAATCCTGAATACTACCCCAAGGTGGGAGACACGATCACCGTTACCTATGCGGACGATGTGAAATATATCGACAGCCGCACCGGGGAACTCACCGAAGATACACCGGAGGAGTACCTTCAGACAAAATTGTATGGAGCCAGAGATGTAGAGTACACGGTCTGCGCCTTGGTAGAACTTCCGAATTCCATGAGTTATCGTTATAGTGGTATTGGATATGACGCAGTTTTGTCTGTGGACACCGCACAGAGGGACAGCGGTGGTGCAGCCATTCCGATGCTCTACCTGTTCGACACAGCGGACGAAGTTGACGAGGCCGAAGCAGAGCAATATCTATCGAAGCTCACTGCCGGTGAGTTTTCGCCCTTGATGTATGAAAGCAAAGCCACGGCTCGCTCTGAGTTTGCTCAGTTCCGGCAGATGTTCCTTCTGATAGGTGGTATCCTCTGTGCTATCATTGGGCTGGTGGGACTCTTAAATTTCTTCAACGCCATGATGACCGGTATTCTTTCCCGCCGCCGTGAATTTGCTGTGCTTCAGGCTGTAGGAATGACGAACCGGCAGCTCAAAACCATGCTGATCTACGAGGGATTATTTTACGCAATGTCCTCCGTAGCGGCGGCCTTTATTCTGTCGCTGGCGGTGGGACCTCTTGCAGGAAAAAAAAATGCTGGGCAGTATGTTCTGGTTCTTTGAGTATCGATTCACCATTCTGCCTGTCCTGCTGACAATTCCGGTATTTCTTCTGCTGGGGTGGCTGATTCCTTGCATGATGTATGACAATGCAGCGAAATGCAGCGTTGTAGAGCAATTAAGGGATGCTCAATAACTGTTAAGCAAAAAACGGCCCTCTGCCAAGGAAAAGGCAGAGGGCTGAGTTTTAATCTAAGGGTTTACATTCAGTTACAGTTTTTAGATAAATTTCGGGATCACCGTTCAAAACAAGGTCTGCATATCCAATCGGATCATTGTAGATTAGATAATCCAGTTCTGACCGCTGATACATATTGTCGGCAACCTCATTCTCCACGGCGATGGTATCAATGGCAATCATGCTGCCATCAAAAAATTTCAGTTCCACACAAGCGGTATCCATGTTAAACTCACAAGAAATCAATCTATCCATAAGAAACCTCCATTTTGCGGGATGTTAGATCATCCCAAAATATTTGAATGCTTCTCGGATTGCTTTCTCTTTTTCTGGCGGACACAGGGGCTGTCTGGAATCTTCGGATTTTGGCAGATTGTAGTTCTTGCCAACCTCAATCCCACATTTCCGCTTAATCTGTGAGATATACAGGTTGGACACCTTTAACCCGGTATGCTCCAACACATACTCCTTGATCTGCGGATAGGTTGCCCCATCCTGAAATTCGGACATATCCATATCTTCCAAAGAGAACTCAACCCGAATCTTTTTCGAGTCGACCTCACCCTTGGAAAGCAAGACAACCGTCTCCACATGCCTTGTCCTTGGGAACAAATCCACGGGCTGAACCTTTTCCAGCGTATACCCCTGTTCACACAGGAACTTAGCATCGCGGGCGGCGGTGGAGGGGTTGCAGCTGACCATGACGAGGGTGCGTGGGGCCATCTGGACAATGGCAGTCAGGGTGGCGTTATCGCAGCCTTTGCGCGGCGGGTCCACCACGATCACATCGGGGTGGGCACCCTCGCTGGCAAGGCGGGTCGCGGCTTCGCCGGCGTCCATGCAGTAAAAATCGGCTTCCTCCGGGGGCAGGCCAAGATGCGCAGCAACGGTTTTGGCACCTTCCACTGCCTGCGGCACAACCTCAACGCCGACCAGGCGGCGGCAGTGCGGCTTCATCGAAAGGCCAATGGTGCCCATACCGCAGTAAAGGTCCAGCAAAAAGTCATCCGGCTGCAGCCGGGCAAACTCTTTCGCCTTGGCGTACAGCAGCTCGGCAGCGGGGGTGTTGACCTGATAAAACTCGTGCACACCCATCTGGATGGGCACTCCGGCCAAAGTATCCTCAATCACGCCGGGGCCAAGCACGGTGCGGGTATCCCGCCCTAAAATCACGTTGGTGCGGGCGGTATTGCGGTTGATCAGCACGGTGGTCAGCTGGAACTCCTGCTGCAAGGTGCGGCAGATCTCGGCTTCGTTGGGCAGGCCGTTGCCGTTTACCACAAAGCACAGCAGGCGCTGACCGCTGTGCCAGCCCGCCTTGGCGCATATACAAATGGCGCACGCGGCCCTTGCCGGTTTCCTCGTCATAGGGGGCAATGCCGTTGGCTTCCAGTAACGCACAAGCCCGGCGGGCCAGGGCGTTCATCCACTCCGGCTGCAATTTGCAATCGGGGCAGGGGACGATACGGTGGGTGCGCCCGGCGTAAAAACCGGTCACGACATGGCCATCGGCATCCAGCCCAACGGGCAGCTGGACCTTATTGCGGTAGTGTGCGGTGTGGTCCGTCAGGGCGAGAACGGGCGAAAACTCAAAGCTACTTACATCAAAGCCGCCAAGGCGGGCAAAAGCATCCCGCACAAAGCCGGTTTTCGCCTCGCATTCCGTAGCATAGCTCAAATGGCGCAGGCCACAGCCGCCGCAGGGAGTGCACACGGCACAATCCGGCGCAACGCGGCCGGGGCCGGGGGCTAAAATCGCGTCAATGCGGCCGAAAGCATAGCTTTTCAATGCCTTTACAATGCGGCAGCGGATCACATCCCCCGGTGCCGCGCCGGGCACAAAAACGGCCTGCCCTTCCACATGGGCAACGCCGCTGCCATCGCTGGAAAGGTTTTCGATCGTGGTTTCAAAAATCTGATTTTTCTTCAAAGACATGGTTTGCTCCGTTTGCTCTAATGTTATGGCAAATATATCAGTCTGCCGGTAAAAACTGAGCGGCAGCACCAAAAAGCAAGGTGCTGCCGTATGGTGGGACATTGTGTGAAAATGGCTTATACCAGCCCCAGCTGCGGGTCTTTCTCCAGCGCGGCAAGGTACTTGCTGGGGGAACGCCTTTGACCTTTTTGAACACGCGAGAAAAATAGAACTGGTCAAAAAAGCCGACGGAGACCGCGATTTCGGCGATGGAAAGCCCGGTGTTTTTCAGCAGGGAACACGCTTCGCTGATGCGGTAGCCCGTTAAATAGTCAATCGGGCTTTGGCCTACATTGGACATGAACACGCGGTACAGATGGCTGCGGCTGACCCCAACCGCCTTGGCGATGTCATCTACCGAAATATCATGGGAATAGTTGAACTGAATATACTTGATAGCGGCCAGCACATACTGGCTGCTGGAAGACGGCGTGTTGGGCATGGCTTCGCGCGCTTCCTTCATCAGCTGGGCCATGAACAGGTACAGGTAGCCGGTCATCAGGGCTTCGCACTGCGGTTCCGGGCCGCGGGCCAGGTAGATATTATAAATGGTTTCACGGGTGCTTTGGGGGTCTTTGCAGTGGTGCACGGGCTGCACATCGCTGAACGGGGTCTGCTGCACCAGCTTGTTGGCGCAGGCACCGTTAAAGCCGACCCAGTAATATTCCCACGGGTCGGTTTCATCTGCCGCATAGGTGATGAGCTGGTTGGGTTTGGCGAGGAAGAGATCACCCTCCTGCAAATTATAGGCAGCGCCGTTGACCTGATACACACCTTTGCCCGCAACAACAAGATGGATCAGGTAATGGTCACGCACACCGGGGCCCCAGGTGTGGCCCGGCTGGCAGTATTCGTGGCCACAATTAAAAATGGAAAGCTCTACATTATCGGTATAGCTCTGCTTATAAGATTGCTTTGCGATGGTCGGCATACCAAATCCCTCACTCTTGCAAAATCTGGTTGTGGTTCGCCATTCTGCTCCCGAAACAGGGCCCACCGCAGCAGGCCGGAACAGGATGGAGCATATTTTCTACCATTATATCAGAAGATTCATCAAAAGTCCATAATCGCGTTGAAAAAAGATGTTTACATCCTGCTAAAATTTGTTATACTGAGTACAAGAAGCCGTGATACTGGCCTAAAATGCGCTGCATAGCTAAAAAGAATGCGCGGTTTTTGTGCATATTTTACAAGGGACAGCCAAACGAAGAAAGGTGTATGAACGATGGCAACGAGTGCGGAACTGAAACAAAATATCTTGAACGGCGGTTACGACCAGGCTTTTGCCAAGCTGTATGGGGCAGACGCTGCTACTACTGTGGCAGCCCAGCGTGTCCGTTATGTGGATATGATCGACCATTTTGAAGAAAACTTTGGCACGGGCCGCACAGTGTGTTTGTACTCGGCACCCGGCCGCACCGAGATCGGCGGCAACCATACCGACCATAACAACGGCGTGGTGATTGCAGCTGCCGTAAACCTGGATATCATTGCTGTGGTTGCCAAGAATGACGAGAACGTTGTACGCGTGATTTCCCACGGCTTTGGTAAGATCGACGATGTGAATCTGCGCGACCTGACCCCGCAGCCCGATGAAGCAGAGCACAGCGCCAGCCTGATCCGCGGCGTGGCTGCCGGCATTGTGAAAGACGGCGGCAAGGTGGGCGGCTTTGACTGCTACACCACCTCTGACGTTCTGGGCGGTTCCGGTTTGTCCAGCTCGGCTGCCTTTGAGGTGTGCATGGGTGCTATCTTCCGCGGCGAGTACAACGATAATGACATGAAGCGTTTCGACCAGGTCAAAAACGCCATGATCAGCCAGTATGCTGAGAATGTTTTCTTTGGCAAGCCCTGCGGCCTGATGGACCAGACCGCCTGCGCCGTGGGAAAGGTCATCACCATCGACTTTAAGGAAGTGGGCCATCCGGTCGTGCGCGAAGTTCCGTTTGATCTGGCAGCCAAGGGCTTTGCACTCTGCATCAGCGATACCAAGGGCAGCCACGCTGACCTGACCGATGATTATGCCGCTGTGCGCCGCGAGATGGAGAGCGTTGCCGAATTCTTTGGCAAAAAGGTTCTGCGCGATGTGGACGAGGAAACCTTCCTGAAAGCCATCCCCGAAGTGCGCAAAGTGACCGGCGACCGCGCCGTGGTGCGTGCCATCCATTTTTATAATGACAGCCGCCGCGCCGGGGAAATCTATGAAGCCATCAAGGCAGATGATTTTGACCGCTTCCTGCAGCTGATCATTGAGGGCGGCCATTCCAGCTTTGAGTTCAACCAGAACGCCTACAGCATCAAGAACCCGCAAGAGCAGGGCGTGCCTTTGGCATTGGCCATCAGCCAGAATGTGCTGAACGGCCGCGGCGCATGGCGTTTGCAGGGCGGCGGCTTTGCCGGTACCATCCAGGCATTTGTTCCGCTGGCACTGCTGGAAACCTACAAGAACGCCATTGACGCTGTGTTTGGCGCGGGCAGCTGCCATGTGCTGAGCGTGCGCAATTACGGCGCTGTGATGGTTACGCCGGATATGTAAAGGCAACACCGCACAATTCCCGCCTTGCGGCTTAAGCACCGCTCCGGCAGCTGCGGCACGGCATCTGCGTTGCCAAAATGCTCGATAAGACATCCAGTATTATCTGCGCTTTTGGCTTGGCATCTGCCGCCCCTCGCTCGCCGTATCGGCACTTAGAATTATGCGGTATTGCCTAAAACATTCGGAAAATACATAAAACAAAGGGATCGGCAGAAAATGCCGGTCCCTTTTCTGATAGCAGGCAGAATACAAAACGTGCAAACTTGCTTATTCGGCGTTTTTGCTGTACAGGATCGCCAGCCCCTTGAACAACAGGTCAGAATCATAAATCACCTTGCGGGTGCAGCAGGGCATGATGCAGGGGGCCAGGCCGCCGGTGGCAACCACGGTCAGCGGCTCGCCAAGTTCGGCTTCCACGCGGGCAGCCAGGCCGTCCAGCATGGCTGCGGTGCCAAACATCACGCCGTTGTTCAGGCATTCCACCGTGTTGCGGCCAATCAGGTGATCCGGCGTTTCGGGCGAGATAGGCGGCAGCTGCGCTGTGCCGCTGCTGATGGCCCGCAGGCTGGTCTGCACGCCGGGCAGGATAAAACCACCCAGGAACGCCCGCTTGGAAGAAATGACATTATAGGTGGTGGCCGTGCCAAGGTCCACCGTCATGCAGGGCAGGGGATAGTGGGCGGCTGCGGCGGTGGCATCGGCAATGCGGTCCCGCCCCACGCGGTCCGGAGCGTCCACCGCAAAGGTCAGCCCGGTGTTCAGTGCAGGGCTGACCAGCATGGCTTTGCGCCCGGTCAGCCGGGTGCAGGCATCGGCCAGAACTTTGGTCAGGTCGGGCACCACGCTGCACACGATAACGCCCTCACAGGCTTCAGGGGTAACGCCAAGGCGGCCCAGCAGAAATTTCAGCTCGGCGGTGTATTCATCCCCGGTGCAGCGCGGGCGGGTGACCATGCGCGCGGTGAACAGCACCTTCATGCCATCCAGCCCGCCAATGCAGATGTTGCTGTTACCGATATCAACTGCAAGAATCATAGGGTAAAACCTCGTATCCTTGGCAACCCGGCAATGTTTCCCGTTCGATAGGCTTAGGGCAACACCGCACAATTCCCGCCTGACGGCTTAAGCAACGCTCCGGCAGCTGCCGTGCCTCGCTCGCCATATCGGCACTTAGAATTGTGCGGTATTGCCTTAGAATGATGCAGAATTGCCCTGTTATAAAAGTATAAAATGCGCAGAATGTAAAATTACAGTTTATTATAGCAGTTCGCAGCCCGTTTGCCAACTGTTGAATTCCCTTTAGGCAACACCGCACAATTCCCGCCTTGCGGCTTAAGCACCGCTCCGGCGGCTGCGGCACGGCATCTGCGTTGCCAAAATGCTCGATAATACACAAAGTATTATCTGCGCTTTTGGCTTGGCATCTGCCGCACCTCGCTCGCCGTATCGGCACTTAGAATTATGCGGTATTGCCTTTACTTTTGCCCCCCGGCAGGATATACTTAAAAGCAGAACAATACGGGCAGCCAGAAGCCCGGCCAAATATAAGGATGTGTTATCATGAACCTGAAAGGCAAAACCATTGTGCTGGGCATTACCGGCGGGATTGCTGCTTATAAAATGCCCAATGTGGCCCATGCCCTGGCCAAAGCCGGCGCCAATGTGCATGTGCTGATGACCAAAAACGCCACGGAGTTTATCACCCCGCTGGTGTTTGAAACCCTGACCAACAACCGCTGCATTGTGGATACCTTTGACCGCAACTTCCAGTATGATGTGGCCCATGTTTCGCTGGCCAACGCGGCGGATTTGATGCTGATCGCCCCGGCAACCGCAAATGTGATCGCCAAGCTGGCCCACGGCCTGGCGGATGACATGCTGACCACCGTTACCCTGGCGGCCCGCTGCCCCAAGCTGGTGGCCCCCGCCATGAACACCCATATGCTGGAAAACCCTATCACCCAGGATAACCTGAAAACGCTGGAACATTACGGTTTCACCGTCATTCCCTCCGGTTCCGGCCTGTTGGCCTGCGGCGATACGGGCTCCGGCCGCCTGCCCGATGAGGGCGTTCTGGTGGACTATGTGGCACGGGAGCTGGAACACGAAAAAGACATGCAGGGCATGAAAGTGGTGGTTTCCGCTGGCGGCACCCGCGAACCGATGGACCCGGTGCGCTACCTGACAAACCATTCCACCGGCAAAATGGGCTATGCCGTGGCCCGCGCCTGTATGCTGCGCGGCGCGGATGTGACGCTGCTGACATCTTCCGACTTGCCGCCGGTTCCGTTTGTCAAAATGGTGCCTTTTGCCACCGCGGCAGAACTGTTTGAAGCTGTCAAGGCCAACGCCATGGATGCGGATGCCCTGGTGATGGCCGCCGCTGTGGCGGACTACCGCCCGGCCCAGGTGGCGCAGGATAAGATCAAAAAGCACGATGGTGAACTTTCAATTGAGCTGGAACGCACGGATGACATTCTGGGCTGGGTCGGCGAGCACAAGCCGGAGCAGTTGTTTGTCTGCGGCTTTTCGATGGAAACGAAAGATCTGATCGAAAATTCTACTGCCAAGCTGCACAAGAAAAACATGGATATGATTGTGGCCAACAATGTCAAGGTGCCCGGCGCCGGTTTTGGCGTGGATACCAACGTTGTAACCCTGATTACCGAAAGCATTTCCACCGCGCTGCCGCTGCAAAGCAAGGATGATGTTGCCATGCACATTGCGGACGTCATTGTGGAAGCAAAGCGGAGAAAACAGAAAAAGTAAGGCAATACCGCATAATTCTAAGTGCCGATACGGCGAGCGAGGTGCGGCAGATGCCAAGCCAAAAGCGCAGATAATACTTTGTGTATTATCGAGCATTTTGGCAACGCAGATGCCGTGCCGCAGCCGCCGGAGCGGTGCTTAAGCCGTCAGGCGGGAATTGTGCGGTGTTGCCTAAAGCTGCCCCCCCGCAAAAGAAACGAAGCAGCAAAAGAATAAGCTGATTTGGCACCCCTGCAGCCGCGCAGGGGTGCTTTTGCATGTGCACACAATTTTCACATCCTGGCAAAAAAACGACGCACAATTTTCACAAATAGGCAGTATACTTCTGGATAGTTCAGGGGTACGCCTGCCCTGCGGCGGGCGGCCCCCAAGAAAAGGGGAGTGCATCCATTGATCGAAGTCAAGCATTTGACCAAGCGTTACGGAAAACACACCGCGGTCGATGATATCAGCTTCACTGTGCAGGACGGCTGTATTTACGGCCTGCTGGGGCCCAACGGCGCCGGCAAATCCACCACAATGAACATGATCACCGGGTATCTTGCGCCCACGGGCGGCACCGTTGCCATTGACGGCCATGATGTTCAGGAAGAGCCCAAGGAGGCCAAAGCCTGCATCGGCTACCTGCCGGAAATTCCGCCGCTGTATACCGATATGACCGTGCAGGAATACCTGCTGTTTGTCAGCGAGCTGAAAGGCAAAAAGAAAAAAGCGGACCGCGTGCAGGATGTAGCGCAGGCCGTGCAGCGCGCTGGGCTGCAGGAGATGGAAAAGCGGCTGATCCGCAACCTTTCCAAAGGCTACCGCCAGCGCGTTGGCATTGCCGCTGCGCTGCTGGGCAGCCCCAAGGTGATCATTCTGGACGAACCCACCGTTGGCCTGGACCCCGCCCAGATGATCGAGATCCGCAACCTCATCCATGACCTGGGAGAGACCCACACCGTCATCCTTTCCAGCCATATCCTGAGCGAAGTGCAGACGATCTGTGACCGCGTGCTGATTATTGCGCACGGTAAAGTGGCCGCCCAGGGCACGCCGGAAGAGCTGGCCGCCCAGCTGGCTGCCCGCGGCATGATTGCCGCCACGGCACTTGGCACCAAAGAACAGATTCTGGCCGCTGCCGCCAAGGTGGAGGGCCTGACCGACCTGCGCGTGACCGCAGAAAAGGGCGATGAAGTCAGCTTTACCGCCACCAGCACCGCCGGTGCAGACCTGCGCGCGGCCCTGTCCAAGGCGCTGGCCGAAGCTGGCTGCCCGGTTGTGTCCCTGACAAGCGATACGATGAGTTTGGAGGATATTTTCCTACAGATCACCGAGACTGCACCGGAGGAAGCCCAGCCGGAAGAAACCGAAGAACCGGCTCAGGAAGCGGCTGCCGCACAGCCGGAACAGTCTGCTGAGCCTGCCGAACCGCAGGCCCCGGCGGATGATACTCCGGAACAACCGGAAGCCGAAAACGACCAAAAGGAGGAAGAGTGAGCCATGTTTGCCATTTTTAAGCGGGAACTGCGCAGCTATTTCACCAGCCTGGTCGGCTATGTTGTCATTGGTGTTATGCTGGCGTTTACCGGGTTATATTACTCCGCCAACTGCCTGGTGTATGGCACGTCGGATTTTTCAACCGTTTTGTATTCTACCACGCTGGTCATGCTGTTTTTGCTGCCGGCGCTGACCATGCGCAGCTTTGCGGATGAACGCCGCAATAAAACCGACCAGCTGCTGCTCACCAGCCCGGTGGGTATCCCTTCTATCGTGATGGGTAAGTACTTTGCCCAGCTGGCGGTGTTTGCCGTGCCCATGGCGGCAGCGGCCATCATGCCGCTGGTGCTCACGGCCTTTGGCACCATCTCCCTTACCAGCGCTTACGCCACCTGGCTGGCGTACTTTTTGATGGGCGCTGCCTGCATTGCCATCGGCACCTTTGTCTCCGCCCTGACGGAAAACCAGATCATTGCGTACCTGGCTACTTTTGGTGCGCTGCTGATCTGCTACCTGATGAACGGCATCAAGAGCCTGTTCACCAGCGGCAACACGCTGGCATTCATCGTGTTCTGCGTGGTGCTGGCGGTTGTGGCTCTGCTGGTCGGTCTGGCCTGCAAAAATGTCACGGTGGGCAGCGCGGTGTTCTGCGGCGGTGCCGTGGTGCTGGTGCTGCTGTTTAAGCTGCGCCCGGCCTGGCTGCTGACCGGCTTTAACAGCGTGCTTGGCGCGCTGGCACTGTTCCAGCCGTTTACGGATTTTGTGGGCGGCATGTTCAGCGTGACCGGCATTGTGTATTATCTATCGGTGGCGGGACTGTTCCTCTTCCTGACGGGTCAGGCACTGGAACGCCGCCGCTGGAATTAAAGAGGGGGGGTCCGACGATGAACTTTAAGAAAGAACGCGGCCAATGCCCCTGCCCCTAACCAGGCACAGCAGGCAGCGCGCCGCCGCAGCCTGCGCAGCGGTGCTTACGCCAGCGTGCTGGCCGTTGTGGTGCTGGTGCTGGTAATTCTGCTCAACCTTGTGGTGGGCGCGGTGCCCACCAAGTTTACCCAGTTTGATATTTCCACCGGCAAAATGTTCACCCTGAGCGATACCACCAAAACCATGCTGCAGGGACTGAACACCGATGTGACCGCCTATTACCTGGCGGAAACCGGCAACGAGGATTCCAACATTACGCGAATTCTGGACCGCTATGCGGGCGAAAGCAGCCATTTTACCTGGCAGCAGCGCGACCCCGCGTTGTACCCCACCTTTGCACAGCAGTATGACGCGCAGAACGCAAGCTCCTCCAGCGTGATCCTTGTATGCGGGGATAACCACACTGTGGTGGACTACAATGATATGTATACGGCGGATTATTCCAGCTATTATACCACCGGCAGTTACACAATGAGCTTCTCCGCTGAGAACGCGCTGTCCTCCGGCATTGCCAAGGTCACGCGGGAGAACAGCTATGTGCTGTACCAGCTGACCGGCCACGGCGAAGCCAGCCTGGAAAGCGATTTTACCGAAACGCTGGATAATTCCGGCGTTACCGTGCAGGACCTGAACCTGCTGACCAACGATACAGTGCCCGAAGATGCCGCAGCCCTGCTGATCAACGATCCGCAGGCGGACCTTTCCACCCTGGATGCCGCTGCCATCAAGACCTATCTGGAAAACGGCGGCCACCTGTTTGTGACCACCGATCTGACGGTGAGTACCCCCAACCTGGATGCCCTGCTGGCAGAGTACGGCATGACCCGCCAGGAAGGCCTTGTGATTGAAAACGACAGCAACTATTATGCTTACGGCTACCCGCAGACCTACCTGCTGCCGAGCCTGAGCTCCAACGAGATCACCGCGGGCGTGACCGACGGCATGCATGTCTTTACCCCCGTGGCACAGGGCATTGTGAAGGGCGACAGCACCGATGACCTGACCCTGACCACCCTGCTGAGCACCAGCAGCACGGCTTATGCGATGCAGGCCACCGCCGAGCAGGGGGAAAATGATCCCAACGGCCCCTTTAACATTGCCGTTGCCGCCAGCAACAGCGCTACCGGCGCCAAAGTGGTTTGGGTGAACTGCCCCAACATGCTGAACAGCCAGATGAACAGCGCGGTTTCCGGCGGCAATGCCCAGCTGTTGACCAGCGCCGTGAACTGGATGATCGGCGAAGAAAACGGTGTGGTGATTGACAGCAAGAGTATGAGCGCCGAAACCTTGACGGTACCTGCCAAGGCCACCATGCTGCTTGGCCTGCTGTTTACCATCGTGGTGCCGCTGGCCTTTATCGTGGCCGGTATTGCCATCACTTTGGTGCGCCGCCGCCGTTGATATTTCCAGTGCCGCAGAAACCTTAGGAGATAACAGCCAATGAACACAAAGAAAATGTTGCCCCTTTTTGTGCTGGTTCCCGTGGTGGTTGTGCTGGGCGTTGCCCTTGGCGTGCTGAACCATGCAGACACCGAGGAAGAGGATACCAGCATTGCACTGTGCAGCCTGGATGCTGACAGTGTGACCGCGATTGCCTACAAAGACGCCAGCGATGGCGCAACGTTGGAATCCGCCCTGACCAAAACGGATGATACCTGGACACTGGATTCTGACCCCGCGCTGCCCCTTGACCAGAGTAAGGCCCAAGGCGTTGCCGACAGCATGACCGCTCTGACCGCGCTGCGCGAACTGAGCGATGACGCCGACGTTGCCAGCATGGGCTTTGATACCCCGACTTATGAGCTGAGCCTGAAAACGGCAGATACCGAATGGACGCTGACCGTTGGCAGCAAGAACTCCATCACAAACAACTGGTATGCCCGCCTGAGCGCAGACGGCCCGGTGTATACGCTGGACAGTTCGGCCCTGAGCGGCATCTGCAAAACCGCAAAGCAGCTGTATGCCGCCCAGAGCATTACGGACATAGATGTGGACGATGTGACCAAGATGGTGGTGCAGACCGCCAACGGCGGAACCCTGAGCTTTGCCCAGAATGACAGCACCTGGACGCTGACGGATGATGCGGAGTATAACCTGAATCAGGATATCGTCAAAAGATGGCGAGTACCATCTGTGATCTGAAAACCAAGTGGAGCGTGACCGAACCGCAGGCCGATGCCGTGTATGGTCTGGATACCCCCAATGCCATCGTTACCCTGATCGCATCGGACGGCACCAGCATCCAGTGCAGCTTTGGCGGCAACGATGCCGAGGACGATACCCTGTGCTACCTGCGCAGCTCCGGCGCAGCAGGCGTTGTGTATGAAGTGAGCACTGACGCCCTGAACGCCTTTGCCTATGACAAGGCAGCGCTGGAAGCCGAGGAGGAAGCTACCCCCGAAACCGCCGATGTTGCCGCCGAAGACCCGGTTGGCAATGACAATACCGTTGATGATGAATAATCGGTCCGGCAGCAAAGCCTGAACCAATGCAAAGCCCCCGGCACGGTGCCAAACCACTGTGCCGAGGGCTTTTTGCAGAGTAATGCGGGATTTTACCACTTGATTCCTGTAAATTCCGTTCCATTCTGCCGCGAGACATGGTATAATCAAAATACAATAGGCAATACCGCACAATTCCCGCCTAACGGCTCAAGTACCGCTCCGGCGGCTGCGGCACGGCATCTGCGTTGCCAAAATGCTCGATAAGACATCCAGTATTATCTGCGCTTTTGGCTTAGCATCTGCCTCACCTCGCTCGCCGTATCGGCACTTAGAATTATGCGGTATTGCCAATAAAACACGCCGCAAGGCCAGCATATGCAGCAGGGCGCGTTGTGCGGGGAAAATGGCATTTCCCTATAGTGACCGCAGGGGCGCACATTGTGCGCCCGCTAACTTAAGGCAAAGATATTTCCCTTTATGTAACAATTTGGATGACTTCTTCGTTTATCTTATTAGAGGATACACCCTAGACAAACAGCAGGGGGCGGTAAGCATGAAAAAAAGATTCGCGGCATTTGTGTCAACCATTTTGGCGGCAGTCTTGTGCGCCTGTTCTGCTGCCCCAAAAGATGTACTCCCCAATAAGGCGGCCCAGCCGACCGAAGCACCAACACAGCAAGCCCAAACCACGCAGGCAGCACCCACGGAACAGCCCACCCCGGAGCCGGACCTCATGCAGCAGCTGCTGGAGGAGATGACGCTGGAACAAAAGGTGGGGCAGCTCTTTCTTGTTCGACCCGATTCCCTGGACTTGAGCCAAACGCAGGACCAGATCAACGATGCCAAGGCGGACGGCGTGACCGAACTGACGGATGCCATGCGCCAGACTTTGGCGGAGTACCCGGTGGGCGGCGTGGTGATCTTTGGCAAAAATCTGGAAAGCCCGCAGCAGATCACCCAATTCCTGGACGATTTGCAGCAGGCGAGCGATACGCCGCTCTTTACTGCCATTGATGAGGAGGGCGGCCTGGTGGCGCGCCTTGCCAACAATGCCGCGTTTGACCTGCCCCAATACGAAAGCGCTGCGGCGGTGGGAACATCCGGTAACCCGGAAGATGCCCGCGCCATGGGCCGCACCATTGGCGGCTACTTAAAAGAATACGGCTTTAACCTGGATTTTGCCCCTGTGGCCGATGTGAACACCAACCCCGATAACCCGGTCATCGGTACCCGCGCGTTCAGCAGTGAACCGCAGACCGCCGCTGACCTTGTGGGCGGGGCGTGCGCCGGGTTTGCCGATGCGGGCATTGCCTGCACCCTCAAGCATTTCCCCGGCCATGGCGATACCAGCGAGGATACCCACGTTGGCACCGTAACGCTGAACAAAACGCTGGATGACCTGCGCAGCTGTGAGCTGATGCCCTTTGCCCAAAATGTGAACAATGCTCCGCTGATTATGGCGGCCCACATTACCGTGCCGCAGGTAACAGGGGACGATACCCCGGCCTCCCTTTCCAGCGTCATGCTGACCGATCTTTTGCGCGGGGAGTTGGGCTATCAGGGCTTGATCGTGACGGATTCGCTGGCGATGCAGGCCATCACCGATGTGTATACCCCCGGTCAGGCGGCGGTCAAGGCGCTGCAGGCCGGTGCAGACCTGCTGCTGATGCCCAACGGCCTTGCCGATGCCTATACCGCCGTGCTGGAAGCTGTGCAGGATGGTACCATCCCCCAGCAGAGACTGGACGAAAGCGTGCAGCGCATTTTGCAGTGCAAATACCAATACGGCATCCTGACGCAGTAACGCGGTGCCGTTTATAAGGAGAATGAAAATGCCTAAGTATACAGTAGACGGTTCGTTTTTTGTGCAGCAGCTTTCCGGCATCCAGCGCTATGCGCGGGAAATACTCGCTGCTATGGACCCCATGCTGGAACCCGGCGAGCTGGAAGTGGCGGTTCCACCGGATTGTATCGTTCCCGAATACCGCAATATCAAGGTGGTCACCCTGCCGCAGTCCAGCGGCATTTTGGGCTGGCAGCGGGTGTATGGCCGATATCTGGCACAAAGCGGGCGCTGCTGGCTGGGCATGTGCAACGTTATCCCCATGTTCCACCGTGGGAACGAGGGCATTGCCGTGGTGCATGATGTGTGCTATAAAGCACGCCCGGATTTTTATACCGACCTGCGCGGCCGCACCAGCGTTGTCTGGCACTGCATGCAGTATGCGGCCATTGCCAAAAAGGCCAGAAAAATCGTGACGGTCTCGGAATTTTCCAAAAGCGAGATCGTGAAATATTACCATGTGAACCCCGAAAAGATCACCGTGGTGTATAACGCCTGGCAGCATATGCAGCGCGTGCGCCCTGACCCCATGCTGTTTGGTGAGTACAGCAAGTGGCCGCAGCTGAAAAAGGGCGAATATTATTTCTCAATGTCCAACCTACTTAAAAATAAGAACTTTCCCTGGGTGCTGCGCGCTGCGCAGAGCAAACCCCAGGTTATGTTTGCAATTGCGGGCGGCGGCAGCCTTGCCGAAGAGGCCGCTGCCCTGGGGTTGGACCACCTGAACAACGTGATGTACCTTGGCTATGTGACGGACGGCGAAGCCAAAAGCCTGATGGAAAACTGCAAGGCGTTTTTGTTCCCCACGCTGTATGAGGGGTTCGGCATCCCCCCGCTGGAAGCCATTGCCTGCGGTGCTCCACGCGTGATGGTGAGCAATACCCCCTGCATGCGGGAAATTTACGGCTCCCACGCTGATTACATTGACCTTTCCACCAACCACGGCAGTGTGGACCATGTAACCCCCGGCCGGGATGCCGCCGCCGTACTGCAAAAATACTCGTGGGAAGGCAGCGCCCGCCGCATGCTGGAGGTGCTGCGCGAGCCATGACTGTAACGATACCGGGTGATTTCGATCTGCAAAAAATAGCCGCCAGCGGCCAGGCGTTCCGCATTGCACAAACGCCGCAGGGCTGGCGGTTTTTGGCCGGGGATAAGCTTTTGTACCTGCAGCCCGGCAGCGGCGATACGTATACAGCTAGCTGTACCCCGGAAGAATGGCAGGGCTTCTGGCACCGCTATTTTGATTTGAACCGCAATTATGCGGCCATCCGCGCCGCGGTGCCCAAACAGGATGCCTACCTTTGCGCAGCGGCCCGGGCCGGGGCGGGCATCCGCATTCTGCGCCAGGACGCCTGGGAGATGCTGGTTACCTTTATCATCAGCCAGCGCAAAAATATCCCGGCCATTCAGGCTTGCGTGGAAACGCTGTGTACCCGGTACGGTGCGCCGCTGCTGCAGCCGGGCGGGAATGTGCTGTATGCGTTCCCAACGGCGCAGGCGCTCGCCGCGGCAGGGGAGCAGGCATTGCGGGACTGCGCGCTGGGCTACCGCGCCCCGTATGTTCTGGCTGCCGCCCAGGCAGTTGCAGCGGGAGCGCTGGACCTTGCCGCGCTGGAAACCCTGCCCGATGCCCGGCTGCTGGAAGCTTTGATGCAGCAGCACGGCGTGGGCATCAAGGTGGCCAACTGCGTAGCCCTGTTTGCCTATGGCCGCATGGAGTGTGCCCCCGTGGATGTGTGGATCCAGCGTGTGATCGACCAGCACTACGCGGGCCAGAACCCCTTCCCGGCTTATGGCAACGCCGGAATTTTGCAGCAGTGGATGTTCTATTTCGCCCGTTCCGAAAAGGAACGGGTGAAATAGAAAGAATAATGAAAAAAGAATAAAGAATAATGCAGGTGGACCGCGTTGCTGACGCAACGCTCAAAAAATATTAGAGTTCTGTAATCCATAGAGCACTAATATTTCTGAGCCGTGCGCAGCACTGCGGTCCACCTGCATTTTTAATTATTCTTTATTACTTATTCATTTGGCAAATATTCATTTGCCTACCGCCCTGTCCATTCTCCGGTATTGCAGCGCTTCCATCAGCTCTGCGGCGCCGATCTGTTCCACACCGTTCATGTCGGCAATGGTGCGGGCCACGCGCAGGATGCGGTCATAGGCGCGGGCACTGTAGCCCATGCGTTCAAACGCACCGCGCAGCAGCTTTTCGGCGGCGGGGGCAAGCGGGCAGTAGCGGCGCAGCATACCGCTGGGCAGCTGGGCGTTGCAGGTAAAGCCAAGGCCTTGGTAGCGCTGGGCCTGCATGGCGCGTACCGCGGCCACCCGCGTGCGGATGTCAGCGCTCGGCTCGCCGCCGGTTTTTGCGGCAAGGGCGTCGTACTCCACGGGGCGGGCCTCCACATGCAGGTCAATGCGGTCCAGCAGCGGGCCGGAAATCCGCTGCCGGTAGCGCTCAATCGCACTGGGCGTGCAGCTGCATTCCCGCACGCCGGAACCATAATACCCGCACTTGCAGGGGTTCATGGCGGCAACCAGCATAAAACGGCAGGGGTAGGTGGCGGTGCCGTGTACCCGGCTCACGGAGATGCACCCGTCCTCGATTGGCTGGCGCAGCACCTCCAGCGCTTCGCGGCTGAACTCCGGCAGCTCGTCCAAAAACAGTACGCCGTTGTGGGCCAGGCTGACCTCGCCGGGGCGGGGCACTGTGCCGCCGCCCGCAATGGCTGCGGCGCTGACACTGTGGTGGGGGCTGCGGAACGGTCGCTGCTGCAATAATCCGGTCCCGGCCTGCACCAGCCCGGCAACGGAATAAATCGCGGTGGTTTCCAGCGCTTCCTCATAACTGAGCGGCGGCAGGATGCCCGGCAGGCGCTTGGCCAGCATGCTTTTGCCGGTGCCCGGCGGGCCCACCATCAACAGGTTGTGCCCACCCGCAGCGGCAACTTCCAGCGCGCGGCGGGCCTCCGCCTGGCCGCGCACATCCGCAAAATCGGGGCCAAGCCACTGCCCGGCGGCATCGTATCCTGTGCGGCTGGCGGGGCTGAGCTTTGCCTGCCCCGCCAGGTGGCGGATCACATCCGCAGCGCTGCGGGCGGGGTAAACTGTCAGCTGCTCGGCCACGGCGGCTTCGGCGGCGTTTTCGGCAGGAACAAACAGCTCGGTCACGCCCGCCTTTTGGGCGGCAAGGGCCATGGGCAGGGCACCGGCAATGGGGCGCAGTGTGCCATCCAGCCCAAGCTCACCCAAAAATGCCTGGTGCGGCTCTGGCTGTGGGATGTACTGCTGCGCCGCCAAAATGCCGATGAACACCGGCAGGTCATACAAACTGCCGGTCTTGCGCACATCGGCGGGGGCCAGGTTGACGGTAACATGGCTGGCGGGCCAGGGGCAGTTCAGGTTTTTGATGGCGCTGCGCACCCGCTCACTGCTTTCCTTCACGGCGGAATCCGGCAGGCCCACCATGGCAAATTTGGGCAGACCGCCGCTGATGTGGGTTTCCACGGTAACGGGGTAGCCATCCAGCCCCGTTACCCCCAGGCTGACAACGTGTGCATACATGGCGCAGCCAACTCCTTTTTTTCAACAAATTGCGTACTTTGATTATTTTCAGTATATCCTGTTCCGCCCGCGGCGGCAAGCATATTTTTTGTGCCCACAATCTGCCTTGACGCTGTAGGGCAAAAAAATAGGCAAAGCCCCGGCAAAAAGCCGGAATTCCTGCTTTTTTTGATTGACAACGCAAACTAAAATTGATATATTTAATTTGAACAAGTAAATTTACCCAAAACTTTTACAGGGTAAGAAAGTGATGGTGTCCAAAATGTATAAAGAAATGTACAGCCGTTGGCTTGCTGCCAACCTGGATGACCCCGATCTGAAGCCGGAGCTGGAATCGATTCAGAACGATGACGCTGCCATTCAGGATCGTTTTGCCGTTGCCCTTAAGTTCGGCACTGCCGGTCTGCGCGGTGTGATCGGCGCCGGTACCAACCGCATGAACGTGTATGTTGTGCGCCAGGCTACCCAGGGCCTTGCCAACTGGGTCAAGACCCAGGGCGGCACCCAGACCGTTGCTATCAGCTATGACAGCCGCATCAAGAGCGATGTGTTTGCCAAGGCTGCTGCCGAAGTTCTGGCCGCCAACGGCGTAAAGGTGCGCATTTACAGCGCCCTGATGCCGGTTCCCGCACTGAGCTTTGCTACCCGGTATTATAACTGCAACGCCGGTATCATGGTAACGGCATCCCACAACCCGGCCAAGTACAACGGCTATAAGGCCTACGGCCCCGATGGCTGCCAGATGACCGATGAGGCCGCTGACATCGTGTACGCCGAAATCCAGAAGACCGACATCCTGACCGGCGCCAAAACCATGCCGTTTGCCGAGGGGCTGGAAAAGGGCATCATCGAATACGTTGGCGATGACTGCATCAACGCCCTGTACGAAGCAATCGAAGCCCGCTCCATCCGTCCCGGTATCTGCAAGACCGCCGGCCTGAAGCTGGTTTACAGCCCGCTGAACGGCTCCGGCCTGGTTCCGGTCACCCATGTTCTGCATGACATCGGCATTACCGATATCACCGTTGTGCCGGAACAGGAAAAGCCGGACGGCAATTTCCCCACCTGCCCGTACCCCAACCCCGAAATTTTCGAGGCTCTGCGCCTTGGCCTGGAACTGGCCGAAAAGTCTGGTGCAGACCTGATGCTGGCCACTGACCCCGATGCTGACCGCGTTGGCATTGCCGTTAAGTGCAAGGATGGCAGCTATGAGCTGCTTTCCGGCAACGAAGTCGGCGTTCTGCTGCTGGATTACATCTGCGCGGGCCGCATTGAGCAGGGAACCATGCCCAAAGACCCCGTCATGTGCAAGTCCATCGTGTCCACCCCGCTGGCGGACAAGGTGGCCGAGCATTACGGTGTTGAGTGCCGCAATGTGCTGACCGGCTTTAAGTGGATCGGCGATCAGATCGCCAAGCTGGAAGCTGCTGGTCAGGTTGACCGCTTCATCTTTGGCTTTGAGGAAAGCTATGGCTACCTGGCTGGTCCTTACGTCCGCGATAAGGATGCCATCATCGGCTCTATGCTGATTTGCGAAATGGCTGCTTATTACCGCGCAAAGGGCAGTTCCATCAAGGAAGAACTGGAGCGCATTTACGCCGAGTATGGCCGCTACCTGAACAAGGTTGACAGCTTTGAGTTCCCGGGCCTGTCCGGCATGGACAAGATGGCGGGCATTATGTCCGGCCTGCGCGAGAACCCGCCCAAGGACTTTGGCGGTGACGCCGTTGTAAAGGTTGTGGACTATAAAAAGCCTGAAGAGACCGGTCTGCCCGCCGCCAACGTGCTGATCTACACCCTGGCATCCGGCTGCACCGTTGTGGTGCGCCCCTCCGGCACCGAGCCGAAGATCAAGACCTACTTTACCACCAAGGGCAAAGACCTGGCCGAAGCCGAAGCCAAGAAAGAAGAACTGGCCGCTGCCGTTAAGCCGCTGCTGGTATAATGTGATTCCATAGGTTTGGCGCTTTTGGGCCGCCTGCTGTAATACGCAGACGGCCTTTTTTGTATACAGCCCCCTAGCCGCCGCAGTGAGAAAATAACGCGCATTTTCAGGCTCCGCTTGGGGAATCACCCCTCAGTCACCTTCGGCGACAGCTCCCCACGAAGGGGAGCCAAAGGCTTTGCGGAAAATTGTTGCGGCATCTGCTACAAGGCCCCGGAACGGTCAAGACCGTTCCCTACAGAGCATTTTATTGTGTGCGGCCAACCCACAAACACCCAGTAGGGCGGGGGTACCCGACTCCGCCGGAAACTTACCGGAGCAGATACAAAAAACGTGTGATGTACTTTGCCCCACAGTAGGAGACGGCGTCCTCGACGTCCCGGATGGGCATATAAATGATTGCACTTTTGCTGGCAATTTGCCGCCGCAAAAGATTGCCCGCACTACTTGACAAAGCACAAAAACTCTGGTAAAATACTCTAGCAATCGTTCAGAGGGCTGCTCCACACGCACAGGATGGCGTCTGCTGGTAGCCGAAATTCGAAGATTGTGATGAGCACATATATCAAGTATGGCTCCCTTTAGTCATGATCGAGAAAGAGGTGAAATGAAAATGAAGCAGGGTATTCATCCCAACTATGTGGATTGCACCATTACCTGCGCATGCGGCAACGTGATCCATACCCGCGATACCAAGCCGGAGATCCGCGTTGAAGTTTGCAGCAAGTGCCATCCCTTCTACACCGGCAAGCAGAAGCTGGTTGACACCGGCGGACGTGTTGAGCGCTTTAAGCGCCGCTACGCCAACAAGGCTGGCAAGTAATTGCATTAAGGTTTTGTATACCGCAGATGGCAACATCTGCGGTATTTTTTTCAAATACATCATCTTGCATCTCAAAGGAGAACCCCTATGCCGGACTATCAAACGATCCGCGGTATTTCCACCTTTGAATATGAAGAAAAGCGCTCCCGCTTTATTGCTTCCGCTGCGTTTGCCGATACCGAGGAAGCTGCCCTTGCCCACCTGAACCGCATCAAAGCGGCCAACCGCACCGCGCGGCATAATGTGTATGCCTATGTTCTGCGCGAGGGCGGCCGCACCCGCTACAGTGATGACGGCGAACCCGCCAAAACCGCCGGTACCCCCGTGCTGGAAGCCATCGGCCATGCGGGGCTTTCGGATGTGATCGTGGTGGTTACGCGGTACTTTGGCGGAGTTCTGCTGGGTACCGGCGGGCTGGTGCGGGCCTACACCGCGGCGGCATCCGGAGCCTTGCAGCAGGCGGAAATTGTCAGCATGCGGCTGGTGACGGATTGCGCCGTGACCGTGCCATACCCCAAGTTTGAACAGGCCCAGCGGATGATCGCAGCCGCCGGGGCCAAACTGCAGGAACCGGAGTATGCCGACGCTGTGACCCTGCGCTGGCGCATGCCTGCCGGAACCGAAGAAGCCCTGTGCCATGACCTGAGCGAGCTGACCCGCGGCAGTGCCGAAGTGACGATCAGCAAACCACTTTACGCAGCTTTTTGATGCTGCGCAGTCATTTCTGGCAAGAAAGCAGAATTTCCCATGAAATTTTTACATTTCATACAAGTGTTTGGCGGCTTTTTATCGTATTTATAATATAGAGAGCCGTTTTTGGGCATGATATGCCCAACGGGGAACCGGATAGGGGAAAGGAGGCTGCGCCGTGACTGTGCGGGAAGAAACCCAGACAATTGAACGCCTGACCTTAAGCCCCTATGCCGCTTTAAGTGAGCAGAGCTTTGGCCGCCGCACCCCGGAACCGGAAGATGACCTGCGGACCTGCTACCAGCGTGACAGGGACAGAATTTTGCACTGTAAAAGTTTCCGGCGGTTGAAACAGAAAACACAGGTGTTTCTTTCGCCGGAGGGCGACCACTACCGCACCCGGCTGACCCACACGCTGGAAGTCAGCCAGATTGCCCGAACCATTGCCCGCGCCCTGCGGCTGAATGAGGACCTGACCGAAGCCATTGCCCTGGGGCATGATCTTGGCCACACCCCATACGGCCACGCGGGGGAGCGCGCACTGAACCGGCTGTGCCCCGGCGGGTTTACCCACTACCGCCAAAGCCTGCGGGTAGTGGACTACCTGGAAAAGGACGGCAAGGGCCTGAACCTTTGCTGGGAGGTGCGCAACGGGATTATTACCCACACCAAAGGCGCCTGGGCCCGCACGATGGAAGGCTGTACCGTGCGCTATGCGGACCACATTGCCTTTTTGAACCATGATATTGAGGATGCCGTGGCCGCCGGTGTGCTGAACCCCGCCGCCCTGCCGCGGGATGCCGTGCAGGTGCTGGGAGATACCAAATCCCGGCGCATCACCACAATGATCACCGACCTTGTGGCAAACAGCGCAAACTGCAAAAATGGGAAAATGCAGTTTTCCCCCGAAGTGGAGGAGGCATACGGTGTGCTGAAAGACTTTATGTACAGCACGGTGTATGTGGACAAGGATGCCAAGCGCGAAGAGAAAAAAGTGGACAAGATGATCGAAGCGCTGTATGAGCGCCTTTGCGCGGACCCCACGCTGATGCCTAATTTTTATATGCAGGTGGCATATCACCAGGGAATGGACCGTGCCGTGGCGGATTATATTTCCGGCATGAGCGATGAATTTGCTACCCGCCTGTTTGAGGAGCTGTTTGTGCCGCAAAAGTGGCAGGTGCTATAAAATTGGCAGTATGCTTAGAACACTGCCGCCCGCCCCGAAGGGGCGCACATTGTGCGCCCGCTAACCTATAAATTATTACGATATATACGCGAAAGGAGGCCCGGAGCCCCATTGATCCCACAGGAATACATACAGGAAGTGGTTGCACGCAATGATATTACCGAAGTAATCGGCCAATATGTGCAGCTGCGTCGTCGCGGGCGGACCTATACCGGGCTGTGCCCTTTCCATAACGAGAAAACCCCTTCGTTTACCGTCTACCCGGATACCCAAAGTTTTTACTGCTTTGGCTGCGGTGCGGCGGGGGATGTGATTAACTTTGTGCGCAAAATTTCCAACCTGGGTTATGTGGAAGCTGTTAAACAGCTGGCGGGCCGCGCCGGGATGCCCATGCCGGAAGAGGACGACCAGGAAAGCCGTTCCCGCTCCCGCCTGTTGGAGATCAACCGCAACGCCGCGCGCTATTTTTATGACCAGCTCAACGCCCCAACGCCGGAAGCCGCCATGGCCCGCCGCTACTGGCGCGAAAAACGCGGCCTTTCGGATGCGGCCATCCGCCGGTTTGGCTTGGGCTATGCACCGGAAGATTTTGTGGGCCTTCTGCACTACCTGCGCCACCGCGGCTTTACCGAGCCGGAATTGGAATCCTCCGGCCTTGTCAAGCGTAGCGCCAAGGGCAATCTGTATGATATCTTCCGCCACCGCGTGATGGTGCCCATCATTGATGTGCGGGGCAATATCATTGCGTTCGGCGGGCGCGTGATGGATGATTCCAAGCCGAAATACATCAACTCGCCCGAAACGATGGTCTACCACAAATCCCGCACGCTGTTTGCGCTGAATGTGGCAAAAAAATCAACGTCCAAGCGGTATATCCTCTGCGAAGGGTATATGGACGTCATCTCGATGCACGAAGCCGGGTTTGATACCGCTGTCTGTGCCTGCGGCACGGCTTTGACGCCGGAGCAGGTCAAGCTGCTGACGGAATACGCCGACGAAGTGGTGCTGAGCTATGACTCGGACGAAGCAGGCCAGAAGGCAACGGAGCGCAGTTTGGCGCTGTTTTCCGGTACCAATTTGCAGGTGCGGGTGCTGAACATCCCCGGTGCCAAGGACCCGGATGAATTTATCCGTACCTATGGCCGCGACCGGTTTGAAGCCGTGCTGGAAGGCACCGCAACCCCGCTGGAGTTCAAGCTGGCTAAGGCAGTGAAAAAATATGACCTGCGCAACGATGCCCAGCGCCTGCAATATGTGGATGAAGCCATCGGCATTCTGGCAGGCAGCGCGGTCAGCCCCACGGCGCGGGATGTGTATGCCGGGCGCATTGCGGAGCAGACCGGCATTGATAAAAAGGCTGTGTTGGTCCAGCTGGAAAGCGCCGTGCGCGGGGCCGGGCGCAGGGCGCGCCGCAAAGAGCAGAACGAACTTTCCCGCCAGGGGATTGCGGCGGATATCCGCGTGCCCTATGACCGCGGGGGCGAAGCTGCCCTGGGGGCCGCAAGCGCCGCCCGCCAGCTTGTGGCGGCTATGCTGCAGGATGCCGGCGCCATCCCCTACATCCGGGAGCGGCTGAACCTTGGCATGGTGGTGCTGCCGGAAATGCAGCAGGCAATCAAGGCGATTTACGACTGCGCCGCCCGCGGCCAGCCTGCCAACGCCACGACCCTTTCCCCCTTGTTGGAGGAAAAAGCCTACAGCCAGGTGATGCTGGCCCAGGCCCAAAACGCCGATACCCGCCTGACCCGCCGGGATATTGATATGCTGCTGGATCGTTTGCAGACCGCAAACCCCGAAAGCGCCCAGGTGGCAGGCACCACAGACGATGAATTCCGGCAGAAATTTGCCGCCCTTGCCCGCAAAAAAGTGGGCGAACGCCCGCCGGAAGAATAATTTCCACCCGGCCAAAACCATGTTGTTTTATCCCGTTCCAGTAAGATGGGCAGAATAAAAACCAAAGGAGAAACTACTTATGGCAGAAAAGAAAGATTCGATTCGCAACCTGATTGAACAGGGCCGCCGTGCAGGCAAATTGACCAGCACCGAAATCAGTGACGCTATGGAAGAAAGCAGCCGTGTTATTGACGCGGAGCAGATGGAAAAGCTGTATGAAGAGCTGGAAAGCAACGGCATTGAAGTGGTGGATGATGACGCCACTGATATGTCCGCTGTGGCCGATATGGGCGAGGAGGGGATGGATGACTTTGAGGATACCGTTACCTCGGACGGCATTACCATCGATGACCCCGTTAAGGTTTACCTGAAAGAGATCGGACGCGTGCCCCTGCTGACCCCCGATGAGGAAGTGCAGCTGGCCCTGGATATCCAGAAAGGCGGCAAGGACGGCGAACGCGCCAAGCAGCGCCTGAGCGAAGCCAACCTGCGTCTGGTAGTTTCCATTGCAAAGCGCTATGTGGGCCGCGGCATGCAGTTCCTGGATCTGATCCAGGAAGGTAACCTGGGTCTGATCAAAGCGGTTGAAAAGTTTGACCATACCAAGGGCTTCAAGTTCTCCACCTATGCAACGTGGTGGATCCGCCAGGCCATCACCCGCGCCATTGCGGATCAGGCCCGCACCATCCGTATCCCTGTGCATATGGTGGAAACCATCAACAAGGTCAAAAAGGTTTCCAGCCAACTGCTGCACGAAAACGGCCATGAGCCCAGCGCCGAAGAAATTGCCGAGCGCCTGGATATGCCGGTGGACAAAGTGCGCGAGATTATGCGCGTGGCACAGGAACCCGTCAGCCTCGAAACCCCCATCGGTGAGGAGGAAGATAGCCACTTGGGCGACTTTATCCCCGACGAGGAAGCCCCCGTTCCCGCCGAAGCCGCCAGCCAGACCCTGTTGAAAGAGCAGCTGGCCGATGTACTGAAAACCCTGACCCCGCGTGAAGAAAAGGTCCTGCGCCTGCGCTTTGGCCTGGAAGATGGCCGCCCCCGCACGCTGGAAGAGGTGGGCAAGGAGTTCAACGTTACCCGTGAACGTATCCGCCAGATCGAAGCAAAAGCCCTGCGCAAGCTGCGCCACCCCAGCCGCAGCAAAAAGCTGCGCGACTTCCTGGATTGATGCCGTGATTCTTATATAGAATAGAAATAGCAAATTAAAATCATCTGCACCCGTACTGCTGTTTGCCCGGCGGTGCGGGTGTATTTTTGTGTGCAGCAGGCATAAATGACAAAGCCACAGCATACGATTACCCTGATGATATAGGGGAGGGGATAACGATGTGTGGAATTGCCGGACAGATCAGCGCGGACCCAAATAAGATTGCAGCCAACTACCCAGCTTACTGCCGAATGCAGAAAAGCCTTGCACGCCGCGGGCCGGACCAGCGGGGAATGTACCTGCACGGCCATGCGGCGCTGATCCATGCGCGGCTGGCTGTGGTGGATCTGGAAAACGGCTGCCAGCCCATGGTGCTGGAGCAGGGCGGGGAGAAATACATTCTGGTGTACAACGGCGAGCTGTACAACACGCCGGAGCTGCACGCCCAGCTTGCGGCTCTGGGCCATCGCTTTGTAAGCCATTCCGATACTGAGGTTTTGTTACATGCTTTTGCCCAGTGGGGGCCGGACTGTCTGGAAAAGCTGAACGGTATTTTTGCATTTGCTGTGTGGCAGCAGCGGGCGCAAAAGCTCTTTCTGGCGCGGGACCGCGTCGGGGTCAAGCCGCTGTTCTATGCCCTGCGCGGGGACAGCCTGATCTTTGCTTCCGAGCTGAAAACGCTGCTCTGCCACCCGGAGATCCCGCCGCAGGTGGATGCCCATGGGCTGGCCGATGTGCTGCTGCTCGGCCCCGGCCGCACGCCGGGGTGCGGGGTGTTCCGCAATGTGCAGGAATTGAAGCCCGGCTGCTGCGCAGAATACACTGTGCCACAGGTTGGTGCGCCGCGCCTCACCGTGCGCCGCTACTGGCAGCTGACCGACCACGAACACCCCGATGATTTTACCCACACCGCAGCCAAAGTGCGGGACCTGGTGATGGATGCCGTCACGCGGCAGCTGGTATCGGATGTGCCGGTGGCAACCTTCCTTTCCGGCGGGCTGGATTCCAGCCTGATTTCGGCAATCGCGGATTCCCACTTTACGGCGCGGGGCAAAACGCTGCAGACTTTCTCGGTCGGTTATCAGGATAACAAAAAGTACTTCCACGCCACCCATTTCCAGCCCAGTCCGGATGCGCCGTATATCCGCACCATGAACCAGTTCTTGAATGCGCAGCATACCTGGGTAACGCTGGACAGCGAAGCACTGGCCGCCGCCCTGCTGGAAGCGGTGGACGCCCGCGACCTGCCCGGTATGGCGGATGTGGACTCCTCGCTGCTGCTGTTCTGCCGTGAGATCCGTAAAACAGCCACCGTGGCACTTTCCGGCGAGTGCGCGGACGAGATATTTGGCGGTTACCCCTGGTACAGGGATAAGACCGTGCGGGAGCGGTATGGCTTTCCTTGGGCGCAGAGCACGGCATACAGGGTCAGCTTTTTTAAGCCGGAGGTGTTCGGCGGCATTGACCCGGCGGCGTATATTGATGAAGGCTACCGCGCCACGCTGGAGCAAACTTCCATCCGCCCCGGTCTGGATCCCCTGGAACAACGGATGCGCCAGATGTTTGCCCTGAACTTTAACTGGTTTATGCAGACCCTTTTGGACCGCAAGGACCGAATGAGTATGTACAGCGGGCTGGAAGTGCGCGTGCCGTTCTGCGATTACCGCATTGCGGAATACCTGTACAGCGTGCCGTGGGAATATAAGGATTACGAGGGCCACGAAAAAGGCCTGCTGCGCCAGGCGATGCAGGGCGTGCTGCCCACGGAAGTGTTGTGGCGAAAAAAGAGCCCCTACCCTAAAACATGGAACCCGGCGTATTTGAACGCTGTCAGCGCCATGCTGCGCAGTGCGATGCAGGACCCGGATGCCCCGCTGCTGCGTATTGCCAAGAGGGCAGCGCTGGAACAGCTGTTGACCGCTGCCGAGACTGCGACCCCCTGGTATGGCCAGCTGATGACCACCCCGCAGACCATTGCCTGGTTTGTGCAGCTGAATTACTGGCTGCAAAAATACCGGGTGGAGCTGGTGTAAATACCCATGTGGCGGGCCCGGCATCAAACGCATAACACCAAAAACAGACGAGTGCCCACCCTGCACACGGATAACGGCGGGAAGGGCACTTTTTGTTTGCAAAGCGTAAAAACCGGGAAAATGCAGAAAAAACGCAGGCTGCAACCCATACAAAAAACACACAAGGTAATTGGGCATTGTGCCAATTAGCGGCATTTCAAGGATTTGTCAAGTGGCAGAAGAAATGCAAAAATAGCACTTTGCCAAAAGAAATATGACACGCATCCGGGCGTTCAATTGCCTGATAAAAAAACACGCAAAATGCCAAAAGAGCCCTTGACAATCAGCTTTTTGGCTGGTATACTGGCATAGTATCACAAAATGGAATAGAGCGCCCTAAAGGAATTTTGATTTTTTCGCGTTTTTTCAAACTTTGTTAAAAACGACGAATGTTCCAAGAAAATCATTGCTTCGGCGGAGCGCTTTTGCCAAAAACAAATCTGAACGGAATAGGAGTGGTCGCATTTTATGGTAAAGGTCAAGCCCGTACAAAACGGTCGAACCTCCAGAATGAGCTTTTCCCGCATCAACGAAGTGATTGGCATGCCCAACCTCATCGAGATCCAGAAAAACTCTTATAACTGGTTCCTGGACGAGGGCCTGCGCGAAGTGTTCCACGACATTGACGCGATCGAGGATTACACCGGGAATCTCTCGCTGGAATTTGTCGATTACCGTCTGGACAAGCACCCCAAATATACCATTAAAGAATGTAAAGAGCGTGACGCAACGTATGCTGCGCCGCTTTATGTCACTGCGCGCCTGTTGAACAAGAGCACCGGCGAAGTGAAGGAACAGGAAATTTTCATGGGCGATTTCCCGCTCATGACGGATTCCGGCACTTTCATCTCCAACGGCAGAACGTGTTATCGTCAGCCAGCTGGTTCGTTCGCCCGGCGTGTTCTATGCTTCCAGCAAGGACCGTACCGGCAAGGACCTTTTCACCGCAACCATGAACCCCAACCGCGGCGCATGGCTGGAATACGAAACCGATTCTTCCGATGTATATTATGTGCGCATTGATAAAAACCGCAAGCTGCCGGTTACTACCTTCCTGCGCGCACTGGGTCTTGGCACCGATGAGCAGATCCGCCAGTACTTCGGCGATTCTGAACCCAAAATCAACGCCACCCTGGAAAAGGATATCACCCATTCCACAGAGGAAGCCCTGCTGGAGTGCTACCGCAAGCTGCGCCCCGGCGAGCCGCCGACGGTGGAAAGCTCCCGCAGCCACATCAACCTGCTGTTCTTTGATCCGCGCCGTTACGACCTGGCTCGTTTTGGCCGCTTCAAGATGAACAACAAGCTGTGCCTGTTCCGCCGTATTGCGGGCTATAAGACTGCCGAGGACATCATTGCCCCGCTGACCGGCGAACTGCTGGCCGCCAAGGGCGAGCGCATCAACCACGAAAAGGCTGTTGAAATTGATAACGCCGGTGTTTCCCGCGTTACTGTTATCGTGGAGCGCAAGGGCCAGGATCCGGTCAATGTGATCGTGTTCTCCAACGGCTGTGTCGATGCCCAGAGTTTCTTCAGCTTTGACGTGAAGGAATGCGGCATCAACGAGCGCGCTTCCTTCGCCGAAATCCGTAAGATTCTGGATGCTACCTCCGATCCGGAAGAGCAGAAAGAACTGCTGACCAAGAATCATGATAAGCTCATCAGCCGCACCGTTACCGTTGACGATATCTTTGCTTCCGTCAACTACCTGCTGGGCCTTGACCATGGCATCGGCGTGACCGATGAAATCGACCACTTGGGCAACCGCCGCGTGCGCAGCGTTGGCGAATTGCTGCAGAACCAGTTCCGCATCGGCTTTGCCCGTATGGAGCGCGTTGTGCGCGAGCGCATGACCCTGCAGAACCAGGAATCCGGCGAGATCACCCCGCAGAGCCTGGTCAACATCCGCCCGGTCGTGGCTGCCATCCGTGAGTTCATCGGTTCCAGCCCACTGTCTCAGTTCATGGACCAGAACAACCCGCTGTCTGAGCTGACCCATAAGCGCCGTCTGTCCGCTTTGGGCCCCGGCGGTCTGTCCCGTGACCGCGCAGGCTTCGAAGTCCGCGACGTTCATTATACCCACTATGGCCGTCTGTGCCCGATTGAGACGCCCGAAGGTTCCAACATCGGTCTGATCTCCTATCTGGCATCTTTCGCCAAGATCAACAAGTACGGCTTCATTGAGGCACCTTACCGCCGCGTGGATAAAGAAACCGGCGTTGTTACCGATGAAGTTGTTTATATGCCCGCCGACGTTGAAGATGAATACATCGTGGCACAGGCCAACGAACCGCTGGACGAGAACAACCGCTTTGTCCGTTCCCGCGTTTCCGGCCGTCATCGCAACGACATTCAGGAATTTGCCCGTGAACAGGTCGATTTCATGGATGTCTCTCCGCGAATGATGGTTTCTGTGGCTACCGCCTGCATTCCCTTCCTGGAAAACGATGACTGTAACCGTGCTCTGATGGGCTCCAACATGCAGCGTCAGGCTGTGCCTCTGATGGTTACCCAGCGCTCTCTGGTTGCTACCGGCATGGAATACAAGGCTGCTACCGACTCCGGTGTCTGCGTGCTGGCTGCCCATGACGGCACCGTTGAAAGCGTTGACGCAGATAAGATCGTTGTCCGTCTGGAAGATGGCTCCGCCGATACCTATGAACTGATTAAGTTTATGCGCTCCAACCAGGGAACCTGCGTCAACCAGCGCCCCGCCGTCTATGTGGGCGATGTTGTCAAGAAGGGCGACGTTCTGGCTGACGGCCCTGCCACCAAGGACGGTGAGATCTCTCTGGGCAAGAACGCTCTGATCGGCTTCATGACCTGGGAAGGCTACAACTATGAGGACGCTGTTCTGCTGAACGAAAAGCTGGTCCGCGAGGATATCTACACCTCTATCCACATTGAGGAGTACGAGAGCGAAGCCCGCGATACCAAGCTGGGACCTGAAGAGGTGACCCGTGATATCCCCAACGTCGGCGATGATTCCCTGAAGGATCTGGACGACCGCGGCATTATCCGCATCGGCGCCGAAGTCAAGACCGGCGATATTCTGGTTGGTAAGGTTACCCCGAAGGGTGAAACCGAACTGACCGCCGAAGAGCGCCTGCTGCGCGCCATCTTTGGCGAAAAGGCACGGGAAGTACGTGACACCTCCCTGCGCGTTCCCCACGGTGCTTACGGCATTGTTGTGGATGTTAAGGTCTTTACCCCCGAAAACTCTGACGAGCTGCAGCCCGGCGTGCGCACCTGCGTGCGCGTCTATATCGCCCAGAAGCGTAAGATCAGCGTTGGCGATAAGATGGCAGGCCGTCACGGCAACAAGGGCGTTGTTTCCCGCATTCTGCCGCAGGAGGACATGCCGTTCCTGCCTGACGGTACCCCGCTGGATATCGTGCTGAACCCCCTGGGCGTTCCTTCCCGTATGAACATCGGTCAGGTGCTGGAAGTCAACCTTGGCTATGTTGCCAAGGCCCTTGGCTGGCATGTGCAGACCCCCGTGTTCGATGGCGCGCACGAATCCGATATCCGTGACTGCCTGGCCGAAGCCCGCGATAAGTGGCATGGCGACCATGCACCGGAATATCCCACCAAGCTGCCCCGCCTGATGGGCGATAAGGGCCACATCATCGATTTCAGCAAGATCGACCTGACCGATGATGGCAAGACCACCGTTTACGATGGCCGTACCGGCGAAAAGTTCCCCTCCAAGGTTACTGTCGGTTATATGTACTACCTCAAGCTGCATCACCTGGTTGATGATAAGATCCATGCCCGTTCCACCGGCCCGTACTCTCTGGTTACCCAGCAGCCTTTGGGCGGCAAGGCCCAGTTCGGCGGCCAGCGTTTCGGCGAAATGGAAGTTTGGGCTCTGGAAGCTTATGGCGCGGCTTACACTCTGCAGGAGATCCTGACTGTCAAGTCTGACGACGTTGTGGGCCGTGTCAAGACCTACGAAGCAATCGTCAAGGGCGAAGATGTGCCGAATCCGGGCATCCCCGAAAGCTTCCGCGTTATGCTGAAAGAACTGCAGAGCCTTGGCCTGGATATTGTTGTTCAGGATAAGGAAGGCAACGCTGTTGATATGCGTCAGGAATATGACGATGACGATGCCAACTTTGACAACAGCGATATCGGTGATAACGTTCTGCTGGAAAGCGAGCTGCAGGATGATTACAGTGTCAAGGATGCCGATGAAGGCTTTGACGACGACCTGGGCGATGAGGAGCCGGATGAAGCTTCTCTGGCACAGATCGAAGCCGACAATGGCGACGACCTGTTCGACGGTGAATGATCGGAATGCTGTTTACGTCACGATTAAATGAGAGGGTTCGCTGAATGGAAAATAAAGAGTTCGATTCTATCAAGATCGGCCTTGCTTCTCCCGACCAGATCCGTGCCTGGAGCTATGGCGAGGTCAAGAAACCTGAAACCATCAACTACCGCACCCTGAAGCCGGAGCGCGACGGCCTGTTCTGCGAGCGCATTTTTGGACCTACCAAGGACTGGGAATGCCACTGCGGCAAGTATAAGCGCATCCGCTATAAGGGCAAGATCTGCGATAAGTGCGGTGTCGAAGTTACCCGCGCTAAGGTCCGCCGCGAGCGCATGGGCCACATTGAGCTGGCTGCACCCGTTTCGCACATCTGGTATTTCAAGGGCATTCCCAGCCGCATTGGCCTGATGCTGGACATCGGCCCCCGCCAGCTGGACAAGGTGCTCTACTTTGCAAACTATATCGTTACCGATCCCGGCTTTACTCCGTTGGAGAAAAAGCAGCTCCTGACCGAACGCGAGTACAAGGAGATGCGGGAAAAGTACGAGGATACCTTTGAAGCCGGCATGGGCGCCGAAGCCGTCCAGAAGCTGCTGGCTGAGATCGACCTGGAAGCTCTGTCCGCAGAGCTGCATGAGGAACTGGAAAAGGCTACCGGCCAGAAGCGCGTCCGCCTGTTGAAACGCCTGGAGTGCGTTGATGCATTCCGCCTGTCCGGCCAGCGCCCGGAGTGGATGATCCTGAACGTTGTTCCGGTCATTCCGCCGGATATCCGCCCCATGGTCCAGCTGGATGGCGGCCGCTTTGCGACTTCCGACCTGAACGATCTGTACCGTCGCGTGATCAACCGCAACAACCGTCTGAAGCGCCTGCTGGAGCTGGGCGCTCCTGACATCATCGTGCGCAACGAAAAGCGCATGCTGCAGGAAGCAGTTGATGCCCTGATCGATAACGGCCGCCGCGGCCGCCCGGTCACTGGCCCCAACAACCGCGCCCTCAAGAGCCTTTCCGATATGCTGAAGGGCAAGCAGGGCCGCTTCCGCCAGAACCTGCTGGGCAAACGTGTTGACTACTCTGGCCGTTCCGTTATCGTTGTCGGCCCTGAGCTGAAGATGTACCAGTGCGGTCTGCCCAAAGAGATGGCTCTGGAGCTGTTCAAGCCCTTCGTTATGAAGGACCTGGTCCAGAAGGGCATTGCCTCCAACATCAAGGCTGCCCGCAAAAAGGTCGAGCGTGCTTCCACCGAGGTGTGGGACTCTCTCGAAACCGTCATCAAGGGCCATCCCGTTCTGCTGAACCGTGCACCTACCCTGCACCGCCTGGGCATTCAGGCATTTGAGCCCGTTCTGGTCGAAGGCCACGCCATCAAGCTGCACCCGCTGGTCTGCACCCCCTTCAACGCTGACTTCGACGGCGACCAGATGGCTGTCCATCTGCCGCTGTCCACCGAAGCACAGCGCGAAGCCAAGATGCTGATGCTGGCATCCGGCAACCTGCTGAAGCCGTCTGACGGCGAACCCGTCACCGTGCCCACGCAGGATATGATCCTGGGCTCTTACTACCTGACCATGGTCAACCCCGAAGACCCCGGCCACGACAAGGTGTTCCGCGATGAGGACGAAGCCCTGATGGCTTACGCCGAGCATATCGTCACCCTGCAGGCTCCCGTTAAGGTGCGCCGCACCATGGACTTTGGCAACGGCCCCGAAACCGCCCTTGTCACCACCACTGTCGGCAAGATCATCTTCAACACCCCCATCCCGCAGGATCTGGGCTATGTGGATCGCACCGACCCCGAACATAAGTTCGATTACGAAGTCGATTTCCAGGTCACCAAGAAGAAGCTGCCCGACATCATCAGCCGCTGCCTGACAAAGCATGGCACCAAGCGCTGCGCTATCATGCTGGACCACATCAAGGCACAGGGCTATAAGTATTCCACCCTTTCCGCCATCACCGTTGCCGTGCCTGACGCTATCATCCCCGAAGAGAAGCCGGCGATCCTGGCTGCGGCTGACAAGAAGGTTGAAAAGGTCATGAAGAACTTCAACCGTGGTCTTATCTCTGATGAAGAGCGCTATAAGAACACCGTTGAGATCTGGCAGGCAGCTACCGAGGAAGTTTCCAACGCTCTGTCTACCAACCTGAAGACCCACCACCAGCGCAACCCCATCTATATGATGTCCGACTCTGGTGCTCGTGGTTCTATGGACCAGATCAAGCAGCTGGCCGGCATGCGCGGCCTGCTGGCTAACACCGCAGGTAAAACCCTGGAAATGCCTATCCGTGCAAACTACCGCGAAGGCCTGAACATCTTGGAGTACTTCATCTCTTCTCGAGGCGCTCGTAAAGGTTTGACCGATACCGCACTGCGTACCGCTGACTCTGGCTACCTGACCCGCCGTCTGGTTGACGTTTCTCAGGAAGTCATCATCCGCGAGGAAGACTGCCACGCTACCGAGGGTATCCTCGTCAGCGAAATCAGCGAAGGCAACGCTACCATCGAAAGCTTCTCCGAGCGTCTGATTGGCCGTTATGCTCTGCATGACGTGATGGATCCCAAGACCGGCGAACTCATTGTGTCCAAGGACAAGATGATGGATATGTTCGACGCTGAAAAGATCAAAGCTGCCGGTATTACCGAGCTGGAGATCCGCAGCGTGATGACCTGCCGTGCTCACGTTGGCGTCTGTGCCCGCTGCTACGGTTCCAACATGTCCAACGGCCAGTGCGTTAAGGTCGGTGAATCCGTCGGTATCATTGCGGCACAGTCCATCGGCGAACCCGGTACTCAGCTGACCATGCGTACCTTCCATACTGGCGGTATCGCATCTGCTGAAGATATTACTCAGGGTCTTCCGCGTGTTGAAGAACTGTTCGAGAGCCGCCGCCCGAAGGCAATGGCTATCATGTCCGAGATCGCCGGTACCGTCCATATTGACGATACCAAGAAGAGCCGCCACGTTGAAGTGACCGGTGTTGACGATAACGGCGCACCGGTTACCAAGAGCTACCTGATCCCGTTCGGCCACCGCCTGAAGGTGATGGAAGGCGATGTGCTCGTCAAGGGCGCACTGTTGACCGAAGGCCATGCTTATCCGCAGGATATCCTGGCTGTCAAGGGCCGCATTGCCACCCAGAACTACCTGATCAGCGAAGTCCAGAAGGTTTACCGTCTGCAGGGCGTTGAAATCAACGATAAGCATATCGAAGTTATCGTCCGCCAGATGATGCGTAAGGTTCGCATTGACGATGCAGGTTCCAGCGAGTTCATCATGGGCAGCGTTGTCAACCGCCGCGATGTGATGATCGAGAACGAGAAGATTCAGGAACGCATTGATGCAGGCGAAACCGACCTGAAGCTGGTCCAGGCCAGTCAGATCCTGCTTGGTATCACCAAGTCCAGCCTGGCAACTGACAGCTTCCTGTCCGCTGCATCCTTCCAGGAAACCACCCGCGTTCTGACCGAAGCCGCCATCAAGGGCAAGGTTGACCCGCTGGCCGGTCTGAAGGAGAACGTCATCATCGGTAAGCTGATCCCCGCCGGAACCGGTTTGCCGGAGGTTGAAGAAGAGCTGGCTCGCGCCGAGGAAATCCGCGATGCCGAAGGCAGCGCTTACGACCACGCTGAAAAGTAAGACTATTCTTATCTGATAAGCTTAGCCTGACAATAAAACATAACATCCCCCACAGCATTCTCCGCACGGGCAACTGCGAACGGAAAGGGTACTGTGGGGGATTTTTTATGCTACTTTGCGGGGAATGAAACTGCTTATTGCGGAAAAGTGGCAGAAAAGTGATACAAAGTTGCTTGAAAATAGTAGTACAGCTGTGCTATGCTGGCCCCAAAGAAAGGGGGATAGCACCATGACATTGGGAGAGAAAAATTGCATCCGCCCGGAAAGAAAAAGGCATGACCCAGGAAATGCTGGCAGAGCAGCTGGGGGTAACACGGCAGGCTGTGGCAAGGTGGGAAACAGGAGTTTCCCATAGTTAAAGATACCACACCAAATATGATGAACCCACGCTTATACACTACCAGCTATAATAAACCGCAAGGACAGCAATTTGATGATACTGCTGTCCTTTCTTTTATAAAATTGCAGTACACATAAAAAAGCTGTAAAATGATAAATATATTTGTCCTTGTAACAATTCTCGGACATTTGCCTGTTATACTATCTGCAAAAAGCAAAGGAAGTGAGAATATGGAGCAGATTTTAATTGTCGAGGACGACAGTTTTTTGAATAAGATGTTAGACTATAACCTGACCGCAGACGGCTACGGCGTGACTTCTGCCCTAAATGCCAGAACCGCAGCCGAAGCCATCCGCCAGCGGGAATTTGATTTAGTGCTGCTGGACATCAACCTGCCGGACGGCAACGGTTTTGAGCTGTGCAGGCTGATAAAGCCCCAGCACCCGGACACCATCGTAATCTTCCTGACCGCCAACGATCAGGAGAGCGACCAGATACGGGGCTATGAGGTGGGCGCGGTGGACTACATCACAAAGCCCTTTGTGATCGGGGCCTTGCAGCGGAAAATCAAAGCCATGTTCGCTATGCTGGAACACCATAAACCGGCCAAGGACATTTACGACGACGGGCGGCTGTTTCTGGACTTCTCGGAGCAGACGGCTTCCTTAAACGGCAAGCCCCTGACCCTATCCCCGATGGAGTACAAAATGCTGAACCTGTTCCGTAAAAATCCCCGGCAAGTGCTGACCCGTGGGCAGCTTTTGGAAAAGCTGTGGGATATAGACGAGAGGTTTGTGGACGAACACACCCTGACAACCTCCATCAGCCGGATTCGCAGCAAGATTGAATCCGATGGCGGCGCGCCCTACATCAAGACCGTTTACGGCATGGGCTATCAATGGACGGGAGGCGAGGCAAAATGAAGTTTCAAAACCTCTCGGTAAAGCGGCTGTTTGGTCGGGTGGCAATGGGGCTTGTCCTCTCCATGTCCGGGATCACCATAGCCCTGTTTCTTGTGACAAAACAGACGGCGGTGCTGCTGACGGGCGGGGCGCTGCTACTGTGCGCCCTTGTGGGGATTTTTGTGCTGACGCAGGCGTTTGGAAAGCGGTTGTCACAGTTTACCGCTGACCTGTGCCAGACTTTAGACCACATGATCGCCGGGAATGAAGCGCCCCAGCGGCCAGAGGACAGCGAAACCCAACTTGCCAGAATTGGACACCGGCTGGCAAGGCTTTACCAGATCATGCAGGAGAACCGCCGCCGGGTGGACGAGGAACGGCAGGAGTTGCAGACCCTTGTATCGGATATTTCCCATCAAGTGAAAACGCCGGTAAGCAATCTGAAAATGGCGACGGACACCCTGCTGGAAAAGCCTATGACCGAGGCGGAGCGCACCGACTTTATCCGGGGAATCCGCAGCCAGACGGATAAACTGGACTTTCTCTTTCAGGCCCTTGTGAAAACCTCCCGGCTGGAAACAGGCGTGATCCAGTTGGATAAGAAATCGGGCCGCCTCTTTGATACTGTGGCGCAGGCCATGAGTGGGATCGTGTATGCAGCGGAGAAAAAGGAAATCGCCGTGTCTGTGGACTGCCCGGAGGATTTGACCGTTTCCCATGACAGCAAGTGGACATCCGAAGCCCTCTTTAACCTGCTGGACAATGCGGTGAAGTACACCCCGGCAGGCGGGAAAATCGCTGTGTCGGTGGTGCTGTGGGAAATGTATGTGGAGATCAAAGTGACCGACACTGGCAAAGGAATTTCTGAAAGCAATCAGGCCGCTATCTTCCGGCGCTTCTATCGTGAGGAAGAAGTACACGAACAGCAGGGCGTGGGCATTGGCCTGTATCTGGCCCGCGAGATCGTAACGCGACAGGGCGGCTATATCAAAGTGGTTTCGGAGCCGGGCAAGGGTTCGGAATTTTCCATTATGTTGCCGACTAAATAAAGCACACTTATAACAGGAGAAAACACCATGAAAAAAATCAATTTTTGCAAAGCAACAACAATCATCTTAATAATCAATGTTATTTTATCTATTGTTTTATTTTTCGTTGTTCCTGATAAAATAGCAATTCAATGGGTAGGTACATCCCCCAGCAATGCAGTAGATTCTTACTATGTATTTTTGGTGCCGGTATTGTCAGTGCTTTTTGCTTTTACGGGAAAACCTATTTTTACAATGTTCCTGTTTAGATTGTGGAATAGAACTAACGAGCATTTAGTGACATACTTAAATTTGTGTCTGCAAGTTGTATTTCTTACTTGTGAAATCTATATCGGATTATATAACCTATGTAATTTTAATGTTGCCATTAGTATAATTCTCATTGTGGAACTTATGATAGATGTGGTGATTGGATTGAAATTATTTCACAATCAATCTATCTAAAAGATTGTGTAGTATGATTCGGCGGACGACCATTTCCGGCTGTCCGCCGTGAATTTTTTGAAATGTCCGAGCGTTGTAACATTTCACCCCGATTTTCAATGAAATTTTTTGGCCGCTGTAACATTTCGCGGACATTTGGGTTTTACAATACCCTTATCAACAAAAGTGAGGAGGCGACGCAATGGAACTGACCCCGACATTGATTTTGAATCTGGCGCTGCTGATCGTCCCGCCCGCTGTCCTTGTGCTGGTGTTCCGGCAATGGCTGGCCCGGCACATCCGCTGGACGGTTGCCTTGACTGCTCTCTGTGATGTTCTCCTGTTTTGGGATGAACTGTTCTACTATGAGAGCTTCGGCCTGTTCGCTGTGCTGATTCTGGTACAGTTGGCGGCCACCGGCGCAGCAGCGTTCCGCATTTACAACAAACAAAGAAAGGATTGAATTTTATGAGCATTTTACAGACTATCGACCTGAAAAAGTATTACGGCACAGAGCCGAATATCACCCGCGCCCTTGACGGCGTGAACTTCTCTGTAAATGACGGCGAATTTGTGGCCGTTGTGGGAACCTCCGGCAGCGGCAAGTCCACCCTGCTTCACATGATGGGCGGGCTGGACACCCCTACTTCCGGCAATGTGATTGTCCGGGACAAAGAACTGTCAAAAATGAACGACGAACAGCTCACCATCTTCCGCCGCCGCAACATCGGTTTTATCTTCCAGAACTATAACCTTGTTCCCATCCTGAATGTGTATGAGAACATCGTCCTGCCGGTGGAGCTGGACGGGGACACGGTGGATCAGAAGTTTTTGGACGAGATCGTTCACCTGCTGGGGCTGGAAGATAAACTGAAAAATATGCCGAACAATCTTTCCGGCGGCCAGCAGCAGCGTGTGGCTATCGCCCGCGCCCTGATTACCAAACCGGCTATTGTGCTGGCCGACGAGCCGACCGGCAACCTTGACAGCAAGACCAGCGCCGAGGTGCTGGGGCTTATCAAGCGCACCAGTGCGGAGTTCCGGCAAACTGTCGTGATGATTACCCACAATAACGACATAGCCCGTCTTGCAGATCGGATTGTCCGCATTGAGGACGGCAAGATCGTGGAGTAAGGAGGTGGCAGGCTATGACATGGCCTTTTGAAAATGATACCAGCGCCATTACAAAGAAGCTGGCAAAGAAAAGTTTGCAAAGCGAGAAGCGCCGGAATCTGATGGTGGTGATTGCCGTTGCGCTGGCGGCATTTCTGATCTGCTTTACGGGAATTGTATCTACTTCCCTGACACAAATGCAGCGCAATCAGGTTGTTGATACTTATGAGGCGGTCTGGATGGGCGTAGAGGAAAACGACATTGAAACCCTGAAAGGACTGCCGGAGTTTGAGCGCGTAGGCGGCTACTATATGCTGGGTGAGGAACTTTCAGAACAGGGCTATCATGCCTCTTATGTATATAATGACGCAGAAATGATGGAGATTGGGCGCGACCAAATGAAGCTATTGGAGGAATCTACCCCAAAAAAAGCAAATGAAGTTGTCGTAAGCAAATACTTTCTTTCCACCTATGGAAACAATGCCAAGATCGGGGACACTGTGACCTTAGACACCGAGAGTTTTCATGGTGATTATGTCGTTACCGGCATTATGAACAGTGTAAATGAAAAAGGAAGCGAATACCTGCGCGATCATTCTTTCCAAAGCTGCCCTAACAGAATGGAATGGGTTTGACCCGGCTGGCTATCGCGCCTATGCCCATTTCAAAAACAGCGATCAGTTGGGTGAGGAACTGATGACCTCTTATTGCAGAGAGATTGCAGAGGAATATCAGCTTCCTAATCCCAGCATGAACAACAAGTATTTTGCTTATGCTTCTAAATCCTTTGATTTTTTACCGATTTTTGGTGTGATTGTTATTGTTCTGATCGGCGGCTATATTGTGATTCAGAGTATCTTCCGTATCTCCATCAATGACAAAATCAGGAGCTACGGACAGCTTCGGACGATTGGTGCAACGCCAAAGCAAATCAAGCGGATTGTAAAGCGGGAGGGACGCAAACTCGGCAGTATCGGAATTTTGATTGGTACAGTGCTGGGCGTATGCTGCGGTTTTCTTCTGTTTTCCAAGGGATTTAACGCTGTTTCCTATGCCGTTATGGTTTCCCTGACACTCATAAGCGGTTGGATCATGGTGTCTATTTCCATCCGTAAGCCGGTGAAAATCGCGGCAGGGATTTCCCCATTGAAGCCGTCCGTTTTACCCCAGTGCAAAAGGACATCCGCAGCCGGAAAAAGAATATCAAGCTCAATCCTGTTTCAATGGGAATTGCGAATTTTAAGCGTGACCGAAAAAAGACAATCAGTATTGTAGCATCTTTGAGTATCGGCGGAATTTTGCTGATGGTGGTATCTTCCATTGTTTTAGTGCGCTCACCAGAACAAATTGCAAGATTATATTTTCCTGACAGCGATTACAAAATATATCTCCAAGATCTATCGGAAGAAATGTTAGTAAAAGGTAATCCGCTAAACGAGGAACTAAAGCAGGAAGTTTTATCTGTTGATGGTGTTACGGATATAATCGTAGCCAGACAATCGCTCCATACCAGCATTAAAACAGATGCTAACCAAAATTCAGGAATATGTGATACGCTGACTGACCAGAACTATGCTATGGTTGAGGCTGCATTGACAGAGGGAACGATGCCGACAGATTCTCATAGTATCGTAATTCACGACCAGATTGTAGCGTATTTTGAAGATATGGGCGTCGGTTCCACCGTTGAATTTTCTTCAATAGATGGTAAGCAGTCCATCCCTGTTACAATATCGGGAGTGTTTTCCACTTCAAAAATGCCTGTGATTTTCGGGCATGGACGCGCTCATACAGATGGCTCTGTTTTCTTTGCTCCAAAAGATTTATTCTACGAACTGTACCCGGAAATTACTACCTTTGATTACTCATGGAGCATTGTAAGCAATCCGAAAAAAGCTGAAACTGTAAAAGCTGAACTGAAAAATATTGTAGCCGAACACAGTAACCTTGCTTTAGATGAAATAGATACAGCGATTGCGGCTGAAAAATCACAAAATTCTGCGGTGTTTGGTAGTATGCAGGTTCTTTCATGGTTGGTGTTCCTCTTTGGTGTTATCAACCTCATCAATACGACCCTTTCTAATCAGATGTCCAGAAAACAGGAAAACAGTGTTTTGCGTTCCATTGGTCTGACACAAAAACAGTTATGCAAAATGAATATATGCGAGGGTCTGTGCTATGCGTTCTTTGCAACATTGGCAATCCTGATTGTCGGATTTCCTATTTCTATTGTTGCAAGTAGAGAAATAAGTATAGCTACTTTTGGTGGAAATGTAGTACCTTACAAATTCCCGGTTTTGGAAATGGGATTGTTCATTCTGGTATTATTCGGAATGGAACTGATCTTGTCTGTATGGACAATCCGCAGACAGAAAAAACAATCTCTGATTGAACAAATGCGGACGATGGAATAACCGTATGGGATCGGCGGGGCGGCGTGTGCTGCCCCGCTTTTTTTCGTCATTTCTCAAAGAAATTTTTGAAATGTCCGAGCTTTGTAACAATTCAGCCTGTTTTTCTGTCGAAATCAAAGACGCCTCGGACATTTATAGTTCTTCCAAAAGTTTGATGATAATATTACCATTCATGGAAGAAGCAATCTGTTATTGCAATAATGCGAAATTGACGATAGAAAGTTTTTCATATCTCGGTCAGCTCAACAATTACATTACTCTGCTGATACAGCCAGTCCGTAAATTCTTTCGGGCTGGCCGTTCCTGTTTTTACAGCCTTTTTTCTCTGTAAGGCTTCTTTCTTAAAGTCGGAAAAGGCAGCCTGTATTTTTTCCAGACGGTCAGCCGGAAAGCCTGCGGTATTTTTTACCCGGTTTATTTTGTTGCGCCAGTTCTGGCATTCATTTTTATAAAGCAGGTCATAGTTATTTTCTCTTGCCCTCTCGTCAAATTCCCGCTTGTTTTGAAGCGCCTGTGCTTTTCGGCATTTGTCACTGCACAGCTCATATCGCTGGCTCTTTGCCAGAAAATATTTCCCGCAGACCTTGCACTGCCGGAAACAAAGCCCCCAGTCATTCAGCCTGTTCAGATAATAGGTAATCAACGGGTAGAGGGACGCATAGGCAGACACACATTCTTCTGTGTGCCGGTTGTCCGGGAACCAGAGGTCAAGCCGGGTATCTTCTGACGGTGCGCCTTTGAAATAAAGGCTGCCAGCTTGAAAATGTTTCGGTTTTCCTGTCTCCCTGTCAAAGCTCATGGTTTCGTTTTGGAATACCCCGGTCAGTCTGCTCATTTTATCTATGAAGCGGTCACAGGCAGTGTTACGGTCACGGGTTCTCTGGCAAGCAGATAGCTGTTCCAGATACGGAACGCCACATACATTTTCAGAGGGTCATTGCTAAGATATTTTCCCCAGAGAAATTCGCTTGCCGTCTGCTCCAGCTCCGGCTGTTTCCATCGGTTGGAGCGGAGGGCTTGCCGCAGCGGAGAAAGCCCGTATAAGTTCCAATCTCTGTCCGTGTCACGCTCAAAGTTTATCAAAAAAGTCCCCAGCGGGCGTTTCATATCACAAAGCACCTCGGCGTTTTGGCTCCCGTTCAGCTGGAAGCGGATCTGCTGTTCTTCCCCAATCAAAATCCGCTCTTTCATTTTCTTCCTGTCCAGCGTCAGGACAAATAAAATCCTCTCAAAACATGGCTCATGCCGTATAAACTGATTCTCCATCCCTATCTCCTGCCTTTTCTTATGGTAATTATATAATTTAGTTATATCCGTTACACTCATGGTAACGCAGAAGCATTGTTTTGTCAATGATGGTCCGCTATGATGATTGTAGTTGGTAATTTCGTGCCACACAGTACCTTGACAAGTGAATGACCGTCCAAAAGGGATATGACCGGCAGGAGAAGTGACGCATCCGGCGCACCAATGCAGGGAAACACCGCAGGAATGGGGCAGGAAAACGGCTTTGGGGGAGAACGGCAACAGGAAGCATTTTAACCTATTTGATTTATGGGAGGAACAGAATGAACGATAAAAAGAGATTGAACAGCTACGAGGATTTACCACTGGTTCTGGATGTGGCGGACATCCAGCGGATTATGGGAATTTCAAGAGCGAGCGCCTATGAGCTGGTACACACACCCGGCTTTCCAGCGTTCCGCAGGGGCAGACTTATCAAGGTCAGCAAAATTGCTTTCTTTGAATGGATGGCAAAAGGCTCCGAAACCGTACCGGGAAGCGACAAATAAGCGTGAGGTATCATTCCCTGACTGCAATACTGCCGCACTTTCCAAAGGGGCATACAGAGGGGAAAAAACTTAAAAATGATACCGAGACGCTACATCAAAACAGCCTATCTGCGTACATCAGATAGAAACGGAGAAAGGAGCCGGTTATGGCAAGAATGAGTAACAAGCGGCGGTTGGAATGGTCTTTCTTCTTAAATGACCGCAGCCGTATCACTTACAACGAACTGTGCCGGAAATGCCAGCACGAATGTAAACAGAGCTTCCGGGCGGTTGTGGTTGACTGCCCGAAGTATCTTTCCAAGCGTTCCAAGAAAAAGGACAAGACTGCCGGAAACGGCAAAATCCCTTAGGAACTAAGGGCGCACTTCTATACATAGTCTAAAGACCATGTATCGTGCGTCCTGCGGAGCTTACCTCTGCCGCTGATAAAATCAGCAATCCGAGGTCTGCGTTCGCTTCGCTCCGACAAGGTGGCTACACCCCCTTGCGCCGCTAAAGCGGCTATCCCCTGTGTACCCGCCGCAAAGAGAAATCCGCTCTGCGGTTTTCCCTTTTCATCGGGTTTTATAGAAGCACTGACACACGGACTGTCTGCGGATGGTCTTTCTTTATCTTATCAGCAAAGGATGTGAGAACATGGAAAAATCTTTGGAACAGTTGAAGCAGGAATATGAAAAAACCACTGTCCTGCTGGAACGGGAAAAACGGAAAATGCAGCGTTTGAAAAACCGGCAGGCGTATCTGGAAAGCGGTTCCCGGAAACAGAGGACGCACCGGCTGATTACCCGTGGGGCAGCTATTGAGAGCATTGCGCCACAGACAAAGGAGCTATCCGAAGCGGAATTTTATTCCCTCATGGAAAGCATTTTGAATCTGCCGCAGGCGGAGCATTTCATCCGGTCTGCCACAGAGAACCACGCCCGTATTTCCGGGCAGGAGAAAGGCGGTGACTAAGGATAGCACTTTATCATTTTTCAATCGCACAGATCAAGCGCAGCGCCGGTCAGAGCGCCATTGCCAGCGCAGCCTATCGAGCCGGGGGAGCGTCTTTACAGCAGCTACTATGGAGAAGTCAGCGACTACACCAAAAAGGGCGGCGTGATCGCTTCGAAATCATGCTGCCGCCCCATGCGCCGGAAATATATCTTGACCGGGCGACCCTCTGGAATGCTGTGGAGAACTGCGAGAAACATCCAAAAGCACAGCTTGCCTATTCCTTTGATATTGCCATGCAGAATGAATTGACGCTGGAAGAAAACATGGAGCTGGCGAGGAAGTTCGTACAGGAGCAGTTTGTGACAAAAGGCATGATTGCCGACCTTGCTCTTCACAGCCCGGAGAAAGAGGCCGGCGGCATCCCTAACCCGCATTTTCATGTGATGACAACCATGCGCCTTGAACCCGGATGGCACATGGGGACAAAAACAGCGGCGGGAATATCTTCTTGATGAAGATGGAAACCGAATCCGGGATAAAAACGGCGATTATATGTTTAACGCTGTCCATACAACAGACTGGCATGAGCCGGAAACGCTGGAACACTGGCGGGAGCAGTGGGCGGCTGCCGTTAATACAAAATTTGAGGAAAAAGGGCTGGATGTGCGTATCGACCACCGTTCCTATGTGCGGCAGGGGCTTGACCTGATACCTACTGTCCACGAGGGAGCTAATGTCCGGCAGATGGAAGCAAAGGGCATCCGCACCGAGAAAGGGGAACTGAACCGCTGGATTAAAGTCACCAACCGGCTCATGCAGGATGTGAGGAAGAAGATCAAAGCCCTGTTTGTCTGGATGGCAGAGGTAAAAGAAGAACTTTCCAAACCGCAGACACCGAGCCTTGCCGACCTGTTGATCGCTTATTACAACCAGCGCAACGCAGGGGCATGGAGCAATAAAGCCAGAACCGGAAACTTAAAGCAGTTTGCCGAAGCCGTCAATTATCTGACGGAAAACAAGCTGCTCACATTAGAGGATTTGCAGGAGCGTCTTTCCTCTGTCAACGAAGAATTTGAAGCGTTAAGCGACTCCATGAAAAAGAAATCTGCCCGGATAAAGGAATTGCAGGAATTGATACGGGAGGGCGAGAATTACCAGCGGCTAAAACCTGTTCATACGGAATTGAACAATATCAAGTTTAAGAAACAGAGGGAGAAATTTGAAACATCCCACGATGCGGAGTTACGGCTGTTTTATGCCGCCCGCCGTATTTTGAAAGAAAAACTGGACGGAAAACCCATTGCCCTGAAAGCATGGAAACAGGAATACGCACAGTTAAAAACAGAGTATGCCGAACTGTCTCCGCAGCACAAGCCACTCCGGGAGGAAGTCATACGGCTACGGCAGGTGCAGAACGCCGTAGATACCGCACTGCGCCGGAGGGAGCAGCCACAGGCAGCAGAGAAAGAAACACGAGATGGAATTATGATATAATCGGCAGCTTTACCGCTACCAGTATTTTTATGGAGGGAGCATTTGAATGTATTTGAAGCGGTGAAACAGTCTGTTACCACCCGGCAGGCTGCTTCATTCTATGGAATCCGGGTGGGGAGAAACGGCATGGTCTGCTGTCCATTCCACAATGACCGCACGCCCAGCATGAAAGTGGACAGCCGCTTTTACTGCTTCGGCTGCGGGGCTTCCGGGGATGTGATCGACTTTTCCGCTTTGCTGCATGGATTGGGGAAACGGGAAGCTGCGGTCAGGCTTGCGGAGGACTTCGGCGTTTCCTATGAGAAATCCGGCAATGCGCCGCCAGATAGGAAGCGTCACAACAGGTCACAGCCCCGACAAAAATCAGCGGAGCAGAGATTTCAGGAAACGGAACGGTATTGTTTCCGGGTGCTATGCGATTATCTGCGCCTGTTGGAGCATTGGAAAACAGCACACGCCCCACAGCCGCAGGATGCCATCTGGCATCCTCTTTTTTTTGTGGAAGCGTTGCAGAGGATAAGCTACACAGAATACCTTTTGGATATTTTGTTATACGGAGAAATAGAAGAAAAAAGCGGCATTGATCGCCGCACAGGGAAAGGAGGTGTTGCGGCTTGAACAGCGAATTTCAGAGCTTGCCGCCGGAAACGCAGGAAGCGGTCAAAAGGACGATGGACACAATGGAACCGGCGCAGACACCGACAGAAATCCGGGAAACATTAGAGGGGACGCAGAAAGGCGGCGTGAAGAACAGCATCCGAAACTGCCTGACGGTGTTCCAGCGTGATCCTCTGTTTCGTGGGGCGCTGCGCCTGAACCTTTTGACGGAGCAGATTGACATTGTGAAGCCGCTGGGCTGGGAGCGCACCAGTACCACGCTGACCGACATGGACATGAACTACCTGCTTTTGTATCTGGAAGAAAATTACGGGCTTACCAGCGAGAAAAAAAGGTGCAGAGCGCCATCAAGATTGTTGCCAATGAAAACCGCTACCATCCAGTCAGGGATTACCTGAACAGCCTGCAATGGGACGGCACAGAGCGCATCCGTTACGCCCTGCATCACTTTCTGGGAGCCGATACGGACGAATACACCTATGAAGCCTTGAAACTGTTCCTGATGGGAGCCATCCGGCGGGTATTCAGACCGGGGAGCAAGTTTGAGGTCATGCTCTGTCTGGTTGGTGGTCAGGGAGCCGGGAAATCTACCTTTTTCCGGCTGCTGGCAGGCAAGGACGAATGGTTTTCAGACGATTTGAAAAAGCTGGACGATGAAAATGTGTACCGCAAGCTGCAAGGGCATTGGATTATCGAGATGTCGGAGATGATTGCCACAGCCAACGCCAAGAGTATTGAGGAAATCAAGTCATTCTTAAGCCGCCAGAAAGAAACCTACAAAGTGCCGTATGAGACACATCCGGCAGACCGGCTGCGGCAATGTGTATTTGGAGGGACGACCAACCGGCAGGACTTTTTGCCCCGTGACCGCACCGGCAACCGGCGCTTTCTCCCCGTGACGGTGTACCCGGAACGGGCGGAGGTTCACATACTGGACGATGAAGCGGCGGCGAGGGCGTATATCGAACAGATGTGGGCGGAAGCCATGACGGTTTATCGCAGTGGGAAGTATAAGCTGTCATTCAGCATGGAAATGAACCGATACCTGAACGCCCACCAGCAGGACTTTATGCAGGAAGACACACAGGCCGGCATGATCTACGCCTATTTGGAGGACTACACCGGCGACAGGGTATGTTCCAAGCAGCTTTATGAGGAAGCGCTGGGGAACTTAAATTCCCCGGCAGACTGGGAGACACGGGCAATCTGCGAGATTATGAATACCGGCATTGCGGGCGGCATCATACAGGGCTGGGTAGCCTACAAAAAGCCCGAAGCGGTATAAAAAATACGGTTCTCAAAAAGGCTGGGAGAAATCACGGAAGAAGAAGCCCGGCAAATGGAACTTCCATTCTGAAAAGCCACCGGTTGACAGTTTGGTTGACGCTTTGGTTGACAGCCGGTTGACGGGGAAAAAAAAGCCTGATATTTGGGGCATTTCTCTCCTTTGTCAACCATGTCAACCAAGAAATCAAAGAAAAAAAAGTAAAAAGTAATAATAGAGCGCCTATGGATTGTTTTCAAAGTCTTTTCTGCCGGTTGACACGGTTTGGTTGACACGGAGACAGTCTGCGGCTGTACACCTGCCTGACATTCCCTTGTCGGGCATATTTCATTTATGGAGGTAACTGCCTATGGCAAAAAACAAAAACGAGAGCAATAACGAAAACAGCGGCACCCTGCTTACCGAAAAAGACGGCACCCAGTATTTTGTCATGGGGAAAGTCCGTATCAAGGTATCGGAGCATTTCGCACAGGATGGGAAGCCGCTTGACAGCCTACTGGAAGATGTGATCCAGCACGCTGCCGCCGCCGCTGAAAAAATACGGAATAACGACTGTCAATCAGCCCACGCTTATGATATACTTGTACCAGCGAGTATTGTATAAGCGTGGGTTGTTTCTTTTAGAAGGAGGATTTTTAACCGTGAAACAACCATACAATACAACGATTTATAACACTGCACTATATTTGAGATTGAGCCGTGACGATGAATTACAGGGGGAAAGCGGCAGTATCCAGACCCAGCGCATGATGCTTAGACAGTATGCCGCAGAGCATGGGCTGACCGTTGTAGACGAGTACATTGACGACGGATGGAGTGGGACAAATTTCGAGCGTCCAAGTTTCCAAAGGATGATTGATGACATCGAGGACGGGAAAATCAACTGCGTTGTCACAAAGGACTTATCCCGTCTGGGAAGAAACTATATCCTGACCGGTCAGTACACGGAAATCTATTTCCCCAGCAAGGGAGTACGCTACATTGCCATCAATGACAATGTGGACACCATCAACGGAGAAAGCGAGCTTGCACCGTTCTTAAACATCCTGAATGAAATGCACGCCCGACAGACCAGACCAAAAAGGTCAAGGCTGCCATGCACACAAGATTTGCCAATGGCGCACACTATGGAGCCTATGCACCGCTGGGCTATGTAAAACCCGGACAAAAAAGGTCATCTTCTGATCGACCCGGAAACACGCTGGATTGTAGAGAAGATTTTTGACCTTGCTGTACACGGGCGTGGAGCCGCCAGCATTACACGGATTCTGGTGGAGGAAAAAAGTACCTACCCCGGCTGGCTGAACTATGAAAGATACGGGACTTTCGCCAATATCTACGCCGGTGCGCCCGCAGAAAAAGCCTATGCGTGGACGATAGCACAGGTCAAGAGCATTTTGAAAGAGGAAACCTACATCGGTCACAGCATTCACAACAAGCAGAGCAACATTTCATTCAAGAACAAGAAAAAGGTGCGGAAGCCGCAGGAAGAATGGTATCGTGTGGAAAATACCCACGAAGCCATCATTTCTGAAGAAGTGTTCCAAAAAGTTCAGGAGCTGATTGCAAGCAGACGCAGGAAACGCAGAAACGGTACAACACAGATTTTCGCAGGATTGATAAAATGTGCAGACTGCGGATGGTCTTTAGCCTATGGGGAAAACAAGCAGAATAAGAACCCATACGGGTACTACCATTGCAGCAAGAACGGGCAGGGATTACGCCAGTGTTCCATGCACTATATCCGCTATGATGTACTGTATGCCTATGTGCTTGCAAGACTGCAATACTGGTCTATGCTGGCACAGAAAGACGAGGACAAGCTGCTGAAACGCCTGCTCAATGCCAGCGACAGGGAAAGAAACTCTGCGAAGAAAAAGCAGGCTGCGGAGCTGAAAAAGGCAGAGAAGCGTAAAGCCGAGGTTGACGGGCTGTTTGCTAAAATGTATGAGGACTGGTCTGCCGGACGCATAACCGAGTATAACTTCAATATGCTGTCCGAGAAGTACCAGAACGAGCAAAAGGAGCTTGAAACAAAAAAAAAGACAGCTTCACGAAACGATGGAAGCCGCCGTACAGACCGCAGCGGATGCTGAAAAGTGGATTGCCCTGATGAAACAGTATGTCAACCCTGTGGAGCTGACCGCCGAACTTCTGAACACTCTAATTGAAAAAATAACCGTCCACGAAGCTGTCAAGGGCGAGGACGGAAGCCGTGAGCAGGAAGTAGAAATCTACTACCGCTTCATCGGCAAAATCGACTGACCTTTCTTTTTTACCCAACAATATCTTTAATTAAGGGAGACGGGGAAAGCTCTGCCTGGCACAGCCAACCTGTTTATGCTGCGGCAGCTGCTGGGAATTCCGTTGGAAGCAGCGGATATGGAAGCGACTGATTTAGAAGGGACAACGGGAACGGAAAAATCGGGAACATTAGCAAACACAGAAAAAGCAGAAAGCCTAACAGCAAAGCAGAAGTGGATGCTGCTTGCGGCAGCGGCAATTCTGCTGTGGTTTGCTCTGCAATTTGTTGGGCTTGGCGCGGCAGTGGGGCTTCTGCTGCTCTTGCTGATTCTAATGATTGTGCTCTTTTTGATAGCAACAGGGAAAAGCGGTATTGTGGCGGCTGTAAAATCAACAGGCAAAAGAATGTTGTATCTGATAGCGGCAATGCTGCTGGCACTCGTTCTATGGAGCGTTGCTTTTGTGGCATCAGCAAACTACCAAAGCAAGGCCATCTGGAGTATGCCGCAGGAGGAATGGCAGAGCTTCCCCGAGGTTGCCGCATGGATGCAGCACTGCGAAACAATGGGAAATGGTGTTTATATGCAGCGGGTGGACCTGCCTTCCGACCAGGAGAATACAACCGCATATCTTGTCTGCCGCAATGGCGTGACCAATGAACAGGCGGGAAAAATCACCCCCAATCCATTGCGGCTGCGCTTCTGGGTTACTTATCAGGCAGGGGAGAGCGAGCCCATGATACTGGATGTGCTGACGTTCTGCGGAAATAAGGACTATCAGGTGTTTTTCGGAATCGGGAAAGACCAGTCTGATTGTATCTTTACGACAAATGAAAGCGAAGCGTTGGCAGGAGAAGTAAGAAGCCTGCTGGAAAGCCGGGCAAATGACAAATAAAGAAAGTTAGAGAAATGAGCCTGTGCAGGAACCGTGCATAAACACTGTTTCTGCGCAGGCTTTTTGTTAAGGTAATACCGCACAATTCCCGCCTTGCGGCTTAAGCACCGCTCCGGCGGCTGCGGCACGGCATCTGCGTTGCCAAAATGCTCGATAATGTCGGGTTGCGGTACCCGCATCGTGCTTCGGGGGCAAAAGCCCCTCGCACTCTGCGACCGCTGCCCCTGCTTCGGTTCGCTGTTTCCGCCACTGGCGGCGCTCACCTTTGCAGCATCCAGTATTATCTGCGCTTTTGGCTTAGCAGCTGCCGCACCTTGCTCGCCGTATCGGCACTTAGAATTATGCGGTATTGCCTTAAATAAAAACGGATTTGTTTTTTCTAACATTTGGTGTATAATACTTTTATACTGGGTTTGTCTGTGCAGGATGAATGGTGCCTGCATGGAGGGCAGGGGAGAACGCTTCCCTGACTGGCTCAGAAAGACACCATATAGAAAAGGAGAATCCGCCATGTCGGAAGCATTGAAAGAACGCAAAGAGATGGACTCGCAGTACCAGTGGGACCTGACCAAAATGTACGCCAGCGATGCGGAATGGGAAAAGGCTTTTGCCGCCATTGACCCCAAAATTGAAGCTTTGGCTGCCTGGGAGGGCAAGCTGAACAACGCTGCCAGCATTCGTGAATTTTATGATGTAGAAATCGGCGTGTTCCGTGAACTGGAAAACCTGGCTGTCTACACCAGCCTGCGTCTGAGCGAGGATACCCGTGCTGATGACGCCCAGAGCATGGATGCCCGCGCTACCGCCAAATATGTAAAGGCTGTCGGTACCATCGCCTATGCTCAGCCGGAAATCCTGGCACTGCCGCAGGAAACCCTGGATGCCATCATGGCTGACGAGCAGGTTGCCCCCTATCGTTTTGCTCTGGAAGACCTGCTGCGTGCAAAGCCTCACACCCTGACCGCCCCGGAAGAAAAGCTGCTGGCTGCTTTCGGTGAGGCATTCGGCACCCCGAAAAATGTTGCCGATAACCTGGAAGACGCCGACATGGTGTTCGATTCCGTCAAGGATGGCGAGGGCAACGATGTGGAGCTGACCGCTTCCAACTACATCCTGCTGCAAACCTCCAATGACCGCGTGCTGCGCAAGAATGCCTTTGAAAGCTACTACAAGAGCTTCCGCCAGCACATCAACACGCTGGCTGCCTCTTACTCCGGCGCTGTCAAGACCGCTACCGCCGAAGCCTCCGTCCGTCATTATGAATCTTCCCGCGCCATGTCCATGGCAGGGGAGAACGTGCCCGGCCAGGTCTATGATAACCTGGTGGCTACTGTGCGCAAGCACCTGCCGGATATGTACCGCTATGTTGCTCTGCGCAAGCGCATCCTGGGTGTGGACGAGCTGCACTACTATGATGTGTACGCCCCGCTGACCAAGGGCGTCAGCGCCCATTACACCTATGACCAGGCCAAGCAGATGGTTCTGGATGCCGTTGCACCGCTGGGCGAAGAGTACGGCACCATCGTTCGCAAGGGCTTTGCCGAGCGCTGGATCGATGTGTTCCCCAACAAGGGCAAGAGCGGCGGCGCTTACTCCGGCGGCAGCTATGATTCCAACCCCTATATCATGTGCAACTTTACCGGTACGCTGGACAGCGTTTCCACCATTGCGCATGAGATGGGCCACAGCATGCACAGCTGGTTCAGCCGCCATACCCAGCCTGCCCAGTATGCCGACTATACCCTGTTTGTCGCAGAGGTCGCTTCCACCGTCAACGAGAACCTGCTCATTGAGCACCTGCTGGCAGAAAAGAACCAGGATCCCGCAACCCGCCTGGCCCTGCTGAATCAGTACCTCGAAAATTTCAAGGGAACCGTCTACCGCCAGACGATGTTTGCCGAGTTTGAGCGCGATGCCCACGCCATGGCCGAGCGCGGCGAAGCCCTGAATCCCGCCGCCCTGAACAATCTGTACAAGAAGCTCATTGTGGACTACTTTGGACCGGAGCTGGTTGTGGATGACGAAGTACAGTACGAGTGGGCACGCATCCCGCACTTCTACCGCCCGTTCTATGTTTATAAGTATGCAACCGGCTATTCCACTGCCGTGGCATTGTCCGAGGGCATCCTGAAGAACGGCGAACCGGCTGTTAAGAAGTACCTGGAGTTCCTGCACATGGGCGGCAGCGCTTACCCGCTGGATGAGCTGCGCCATGCCGGTGTGGACCTGACCACCCCCGCCCCGGTGGATGCTGCCCTGGATAAGTTCGGCCGCATTCTGGACGAAGCCGAAGCCTGCGTGGCACAGCTGGAAGCTGCAAAATAAGCAGGGAAAAGTCCTAGGGTGTATCTGAAAAATTCGAAAATTTAGTCTGTTTCTGCAAACACAGCGGGATTTTGCGTTAAAAAGCCTTGGAATCCGCAAAGGATTCCTATGGCTCTTTGCCTTGACATCCTGCTTGCGTTTGCGAAATATCCGTCATGTTCTTTGTTTTCAGATACACCTTAAGCGCAAAATTAGGGCAATACCGCATAATTCTAAGTGCCGATACGGCGAGCGAGGTGCGGCAGATGCTAAGCCAAAAGCGCAGATAATACTTTGTGTATTATCGAGCATTTTGGCAACGCAGATGCCGTGCCGCAGCCGCCGGAGCGGTGCTTAAGCCGTTAGGCGGGAATTGTGCGGTATTGCCTTAGAACCCCCAGTGCAGAAAATCAGCATCTTGCACGATTATTTGAAATATTTTTTGTGAATACTCTTGACAGAGCGTGGTTTATCCGCTATTATTATAAATGCGTGAGTTAAGGGGTCAAGTGCGGCCAAAATGGAAGCACAACCCCCGCAAAAAACTGCGCGGAATAATCAAGAAAGGAGAAAAGAAATGCCTACTTTTAACCAGCTCGTACGCAAAGGCCGTGAGGTCCTGGTAACCAAGAGCACTGCTCCTGCCCTTCAGAAGAGCTACAACTCCCAGAAGAAGCAGTACACCACCATGAACAGCCCCCAGAAGCGTGGTGTTTGCACCGCCGTTCGTACCATGACCCCCAAAAAGCCCAACTCTGCTCTGCGTAAAGTTGCCCGTGTCCGCCTGACGAATGGTATCGAGGTCACCTCCTACATTCCTGGTATCGGCCATAACCTGCAGGAGCACAGCGTTGTCCTGATCCGTGGCGGTCGTGTTAAGGACCTGCCCGGTGTCCGTTACCACATCATCCGTGGTACTCTGGATACTCAGGGTGTTGCAAACCGTAACCAGGCTCGCAGCAAATACGGCGCAAAGCGTCCCAAGGCCGGTGCCAAGAAGTAAGGAAACATCTTTTCGCCATAAAATGGTCAGCTGACCCTTTTGTGGCATAACGGGAGTTTTCTTTAACTTTCGAGTACCGATGATATCATTAATGTGAAGGAGGGAAGAAAGATGCCCAGAAGAGGTAAAATCGCAAAGCGCGAAGTTCTGGCTGATCCTATTTACAATTCCAAGCTCGTCACCCGTCTGGTCAACAGCATCATGCTGGATGGCAAGAAGGGCGTCGCTCAGAAGATCGTTTACGAAGCTTTTGAGACTGTCAAAGAGAAGACCGGCAACGATCCTCTCGAAATGTTCGAGAAGGCCATGGAAAACATCATGCCCAGCCTCGAAGTTAAGGCCCGCCGTGTCGGCGGCTCCACCTACCAGGTTCCCCTGGAGGTCAGCCCCGCCCGCCGCGAGACCCTCGGCCTGCGCTGGCTGACTCTGTACAGCCGCAGCCGTGGTGAAAAGACCATGTCCGCTCGCCTGGCCGCCGAGATCATCGACGCTACCAACAACGTTGGCGGCGCTGTCAAGAAGCGCGAAGATACCCACAAGATGGCAGAAGCCAACAAGGCTTTCGCGCATTACCGTTATTGATCTGCTTACTGAGGAGGTTTAAGCCATGGCAACGCCGAGAGACGTATCCCTGCAAATGACCCGAAATATCGGTATCATGGCCCACATCGACGCAGGCAAGACCACCACCACCGAGCGCATTCTGTACTACACCGGTATTAACCATAAGATCGGCGAAGTTCATGACGGCGCTGCTACGATGGACTGGATGGAGCAGGAACAGGAACGTGGTATTACCATCACTTCCGCTGCAACCACCTGCTACTGGAGCCACACCGAGACCCAGCACGATCCGGCTCTGTTCAAAAAGAACCGTCATCGTATCAACATCATCGACACCCCGGGCCACGTTGACTTTACTGTTGAAGTTCAGCGTTCTCTGCGTGTTCTGGACGGTTCTGTTACCGTTCTGGCCGCAAAGGGTGGCGTTGAGCCTCAGTCTGAAACCGTTTGGCGCCAGGCTGACGAGTACAAGGTTCCCCGCATGGTTTACGTCAACAAGATGGATACCATGGGTGCTGACTTCTTCCGCTGCGTACAGATGATGCATGATCGTCTGCATGCCAACGGTGTGCCTATCCAGCTGCCTGTCGGCCAGGAAGACACTTTCCGCGGCATCATCGATCTGATCGACATGAAAGCTGATATCTACTATGATGATATGGGCAATGATGTGCGCGTTGAGGAAATTCCTGAAGACCTGAAAGAACAGGCTCAGGAATATCATGACAAGCTGATCGAAGCTGTTGCTGAGACCGACGAAGAGCTGATGATGAAGTACCTGGAAGGCGAAGAGCTGACCAAGGGAGAAATCAAGGCTGCTCTGCGTAAGGCTACTATTTCCAACGAGATCGTTCCTGTTGTCTGCGGCTCTTCTTACAAGAACCGTGGCGTTCAGAAACTGTTGGATGCAATTGTTGATTATATGCCCGCTCCGACCGACGTTGCGGCCATCAAGGGCACCAACCCGGAGACTGGCGAGGAAGAAGATCGCACTTCTTCCGATGATCAGCCGTTCTCTGCACTGGCATTCAAGATTATGACTGACCCGTATGTCGGTAAGCTGTGCTTCTTCCGCGTGTACTCTGGTACCGTTGAGGCTGGCACCACTGTTTACAACTCTGTTAAGGATCAGGACGAGCGTATCGGCCGTATCCTGCAGATGCATGCAAACAACCGTAAGGATATCGACATCTGCTACGCTGGCGATATCGCCGCTGCTGTTGGTCTGAAGAACACCACCACTGGTGATACCCTGTGCGATGAGAAGCATCCCATCATCCTCGAGTCCATGAACTTCCCCGAGCCGGTTATCCGCGTTGCCATCGAGCCCAAGACCAAGGCTGGCAGCGAGAAGATGGGTATTGCCCTGTCTAAGCTGGCTGAAGAGGACCCGACTTTCCGTACCTGGACCGATGAAGAAACCGGTCAGACCATCATCGCCGGCATGGGCGAGCTCCACCTGGAAATCATCGTGGACCGTCTGCTCCGCGAGTTTAAGGTCGAAGCTAACGTTGGCGCACCTCAGGTTGCCTACCGTGAAACCATCCGCAAGGATGCTAACCAGGAAACCAAGTACGCACGTCAGTCCGGTGGTAAGGGCCAGTATGGTCACGTTAAGATCAAGATTGAGCCCAACCCGGGTAAGGGTTATGAGTTTGTCAACGGTATTGTTGGCGGCGCTATCCCGAAGGAATACATCCCCGCTGTTGACAACGGTATCCAGGGCGCGATGAAGTCCGGCATTCTGGCTGGCTATCCCGTCGTGGATGTCAAGGTCACTCTGTGGGACGGCTCCTATCATGAAGTTGACTCCTCTGAAATGGCGTTCTCCATCGCCGGCTCCATGGCATTCAAGGATGCTATGAAGAAGGCTGATCCCGTCATTATGGAGCCCATCATGAAGGTTGACGTTGTTGTTCCTGACGAGTATATGGGCAACGTCATTGGCGACTTGAACAGCCGCCGCGGCGCGATCCAGAACCAGGAATCCACCGATGGCACTGCCCGTGTCACCGCTATGGTTCCTCTGTCCGAGATGTTCGGTTACGCTACTGACCTGCGTTCCAAGACCCAGGGCCGTGGCCAGTACTCCATGGAGCCGGCTGATTACCAGCAGGTTCCCAAGAGTGTTGCAGATAAGATCATGACCGAGCGCAATAAGGGCTGATTCTGCACAAATTCGCGCAAAAATACTTGATTTTTCTTGAAAAATCTAGTATGATAGCCTTACAACAGGCTATTTTATCTGTTTGAATTAAAGGAGGATACTTCCAATGGCTGAAAAGGAAAAATTTGACCGCTCTTTGGAGCATGTCAACATCGGTACCATCGGTCACGTTGACCACGGCAAGACCACTCTGACTGCCGCTATCACCAAGGTTCTGGCTCTGAAGGGCGATGCCGATTTCATGGATTACTCCAGCATCGATAAGGCTCCTGAAGAGAAGGCTCGTGGTATCACGATCAATACCGCTCACGTTGAGTACCACACCGCGAAGCGTCACTATGCCCACGTTGACTGCCCGGGCCATGCTGACTACATCAAGAACATGATCACCGGTGCTGCTCAGATGGACGGCGCTATCCTGGTTGTTGCTGCAACCGATGGCCCGATGCCGCAGACCCGTGAGCACATCCTGCTGGCTCGTCAGGTTGGCGTGCCCAAGATCGTTGTGTTCCTGAACAAGTGCGATATGGTTGACGACGAAGAGCTGCTCGACCTGGTCGAAATGGAAGTTCGCGAACTGCTGGACAGCCAGGATTTCGACGGCGACAACACCCCGATCATCCGTGGCTCCGCTCTGAAGGCTCTGGAGAGCACTTCCAAGGATCCCGATGCTCCGGAATACAAGTGCATTTGGGAGCTGATGGACGCTGTTGACAACTACATCCCGACTCCGGACCGTGCTGCTGATAAGCCGTTCCTGATGCCCGTTGAGGACGTTATGACCATCTCCGGCCGTGGCACCGTTGCTACCGGTCGTGTTGAGCGTGGTACTGCTCATGTCGGCGATCAGATGGAAATCGTTGGTCTGAAGGAAGAGAAGCTGACCACCACCATCACTGGTCTGGAAATGTTCCGCAAGAGCCTCGAGTTCGCTCAGGCTGGCGACAACATCGGCGCTCTGCTGCGTGGTATTGACCGTGACCAGATCGAGCGTGGCCAGGTTCTGGCTGTTCCCGGCTCTGTTCATCCCCACACCACTTTCGATGGCCATGTTTACGTCCTGAAGAAGGAAGAAGGCGGCCGTCATACCCCGTTCTTCAACAACTATCGTCCTCAGTTCTACTTCCGTACCACCGACGTTACCGGCATCATCACCCTGCCCGAAGGCACTGAGATGTGCATGCCCGGCGACAACGTTGATATGCACGTTGAGCTGATCACCCCGGTTGCCATGGAAGAAGGCATGCGTTTCGCTATCCGCGAAGGCGGCCACACTGTTGGTTCCGGCGTTGTTTCCAAGATCGAGAAGTAATTTTCGGCTTGTGATATAGCTTTCAAGGCTCCTGCTGTTAAGGCAGGGGCCTTTTTGTTGTGTACGACTTATGGGACGGGGAGGGGGCAAAGGCCGGGTGTGGAAGACCAAGGAAGGCATCATGAAAACATCAGGAATTGTAAATAGGGGAGAGGACACCATTCGGAACTTTGAAAAAGTGGAGCAGAAGGGGGCACTCACACCGCCCTACCTTGGGAAGGTGTATTTCAGGTTGCGGTTAAGGGGCAAGGGCTAAGTTTTCGGAACGCTCAGGAACGCTCTCTACAGTGCAATTTATAATGGGCAATTCTCAACCTCCAATTTTCCCTTCAAGTTTCCTCCAATCTCTGCCAAATCGCTCAACAACAAGCCAAACCGAAATGACAAAAAATGCGCGATAACAATACCGGGTGATTGGATTAAGAGATTGCAAAGAACATTATCGGGGTAAATGTTTAATCATTTGATAAAATCAGGAATAAACCATTCAAAAATGTTAATAAATACCGCCAAAGGGTCACCGCACCGCAGCGCAAATAATGTGCGAAAAACAGGTTTCAGTTGATTCAAGGACAAAAATTTAGATAGAAACCGCGCTAATGAACTATGCAAATTCTGGCAACTGTGATATAATGTATATACCTAGATATGTCGGAAAGATTATCATTTGCGGGATCAAGGCATGCAGCCGGTACAACGTTTTGTCAGCCGCTGTGCCGGGGCCAAAAGCCCCAAAAGCAGGCCGCAGCCCGGCAGGGGATCGCCAGACCGAGGGGAGCACAACCAGGCGTTTTGCAATCAACACCTGCAAAGTGCCGCACATCTGCCGTACCACTTTTCACACAAAAGGGAAAAGTAGTAACACTTAAGGGAGGATAAAACTATGAAGAAAAACCTTCAGCGTTTTGGTGCATCCGTGTTGGCAGCAGCCATGGTTGCCCAAAGCGTGGCGCTTCCCGCAGCAGCCGAAACTACCAAGATTGATTCTTCGGTAGCGCAGTCTGTTGCAGCTAGCGCAGCAAGCGCGGCCAGCGCTGTGCAGTCCCTGCCCAAGTTCACCAGCACCGCAGACCTGATCAAGCAGACAGCCCAAACGCTGGCTGCCCAGGGCGAAGTGCATGAACTGGAGCAGGACGATGCCAAGCTGGAAGCGACTGCACAGAGCAAGGCGGGCATGAGCCTCGCAGCGTTGGAAAATGCATTGGCCGATGCCATGTACGCCAACGCCGCAGCCGGCAAGATCAACACCGAAGCCTATGGCCTGAACAAGGACGAGATGGCATCGGTGATGGCTGCCACCATCAAAACGTATCATCTGTCCAGCGCCGTTACCGACCTGGGCTATGAGACGAACGCCGCAGGCGTTGTGACCGCCGTTACCTTTACCGGCAGCTCCGGCATGACCTCTGCGATGGAGTCCATGACCAACAGCGATGATGAAGTGATTGCGCAGCAGGCTGACAGCTACGCACAGGCTTACGTTGCTGAAAACTCCGATACCTTTGCGGCCAGCGCCGCTGCGGACGGCCATACCTATGGCGAGCCGAAATGGTACTGGAATGACACCAACCCGGAGGATGGCCACACCCACACCTGGAAGGAAACCCCCGATGGTTACTGGACCAAGACCGATGACGGCTGGGCTTACACCGCTGTGTATACCTGTGAAAAGGACGATGCCTACCAGAAGGTAGAAGGCACCGTAACCAAGGATACCACCGAGGCAAAGCCCGGCGCTGCCGGCAAGACCGTTTACTCTGCCAGCGTGCCCGCTGACAAGAGCCCGGTTAAGAAGGAATACAAGGAACCCACCACCCGCACCGACGACATTGCCGCCCTGCCCTGCCAGAGCCATGCCGTGCCCAAGGATGCAGATGGCAACTTTGTTGCTACCTTCAACTGGGAAATGAAGAAGGTCGAGGGCAAGCTGGAAGCTGACTACAGCAACGCCCAGCTGTTCTATGACAGCGAAACCAAACAAATTTCTGCCGGCGCACCCGTTACCATTGACTGGGAATGCGCAAGCATTACTTTCAAGTGCGCTGTCTGCGGCGAAGAAATCAGCACCAAGCCGATGCAGACCATGCCGGTCAGCGTTGTGGTAGACCAGAATGACAATTCCGTCTACATCAATGTGGGCGGCACCCCGACCCTGGATACCACCTCCGGCGGCACCGGCGTTACCCTGGTGTCCGCAATGGACGGCGGCAACTGGTACGATATGCAGAACAACCCGGTTGACGCAAGCAAGGTGAACTTCACCTATCAGAGCGGCGACAACAAGGGCAAGAACAGCCTGCTGCTGTACGACAGCCAGAAGACTGCCGTGTATGTGGACGACCAGGGCAACCAGGTCACCAATACTTACGATGTCTCGACTGCGCAGATGAATTACTACTACTTCCAGCTGTCGCAGTTCAACCAGGACGAAGCAGAGTACTTCGGCGTGGCTGCCCCGTTCTGGACCTCCAAGGGCGTTCAGAAGCAGGGCGAGGATGGCAGCATCACCGGCACCATGGGCGCAATCAAAGTGCTGTGCAACCTGGACCCCAACCAGGATGTGCCCCCGACGACCATGGCATATATGCTGCAGTTCCTGCCGCAGGGCTTTATGTCTTACGTTATGACCTATGGCGAAGCTCTGAAAGCCATCCGTGATGCAGGCTTGGCACAGGTTGCCAAGCTGGGTGACAGCGCTGACTATGTCACCAAACTGCTGATCCTGCACGACTGGATCTCCCAGGTTGCAGAATTCGATATGGGCTCCATGGGCGATATCACCGGCGGCGGCAACAACGACCCCATCCAGATGACTGCTTTCGGTGCCCTGCTGGGCGGCGGGATCGGCGCTTCCGGCGTTGAGTATGGCTGCATCTGCCTGGGCTATGCATCTGCATTTAACTACATGGTCCAGAATTTGCCTGACAACAAGGAAATCTATAAAAAGACCGTTGACGGCAAAGAAGTTTGGAAGACCCCCGATGAAGTAGGCGATAACGCTGTTGTTGACTTTGCCCAGATCCTGTATTACTGCAATACTTCTGATACCAGTGTTGCCGGTAATGCGTTCGGCGGCGGCATGTTCAACAACGTCCACTACTTCAACGCAGTCAAGGTCAACAAGCTGCAGGGCGACAGCAACTCTGCTACGATGACCACCGGCGAAGCCAACAAGAACTGGTACTATGTTGACGTCTGCTATGACGACGTGAACACCGAGTGCATGGCCCAGACCCGCGTTGAGAACGCAGGCGACCTGCGCCATGTCAACTTCCTGGTTTCTCCCTCCGGTCTGGAAGGCCGTTACATCAAGTACTATGATTACATTGACTCGCTGTACGATGGTAAGACCTACACCAAGAACAAGGATCCCGATGTGGATGATGACGGCAATGTTGTGTTGAACAACGGCAAGCCGCATTACTCTTACACCAAGGCGGAGAACAAGAACGAGACCCGTTACACCGATACCTGCTACGAGGATACTTGGTTCACCTCTATCTGCAGCCCCATCTACTTCGACAATAATTACTTCTATTACGTTGATACCACGACCAACCAGAACCTGTATAACAACATGCGCCGCCAGCAGTCCGAGAACGGCAACAACGGCAACTCTGGTTCCGGCAGCTCTGGTAACAACTCCCAGATGCAGCAGTTCATGAAGAAGATGCAGAACCAGGGCCCCGATACTCTGGAAGCACGTCCGCGTAATGCGAACTACTATATCCGCAAAGAGGATTCCAGCAGCAGACCCGGCGGCTTCAGCATGAGCAGCTTTACCAAGACGGATGACCCGTTTGATATCATCCTGATGTACTACAACGATCTGAAGGAAACCAGCAGCAACTTCAATGATGACGACAGCAATGCCAAGGTCCTGGCCGAAGCTGGCACCATCTATAAGATCGATACCAGTGCAAAAGATAAGCATACCAAGGTTGAAAACAACCTGAACACCGAGTGCCTGGCAGACGCTGCTGCAAAGCGGATCTACCCCGCACTGGTACACTCTACCGCACTGTATGATGGCAAGCTGTACTTCAACGTCAACAACGCCATCTACCGTATGGACCCGACCACCGGCGCAGTGGAAGAAGTGAAGGAATACAACACCGTCTATGGCGGCATTAAGCTGACCAAGGATAAGGACGGCAACATGGTTCCCGATACCCACTTTCCCGGCATGAGCATGGTTATCATGGACAGCGCCCAGGATACCAGCAGTGTGAAGTATCTGGGCACCTTCAAGAACCATCCTCTGGCTGGCCTGACCCTGCGTGACAGCTACAGCTTTGCTACCACCACCCAGCAGGGCCAGACTGTGATCACCGGCATCAACACCACCAAGGATCAGCTGGTCGTTTCTGTCGGCACCAACCTGTCCAACACCTATAAGGAACTGGTGGACGGCAAGGCAGAAGTCAAGACCGATGCCTCCGGCACTTCTTATGCAAACCGTAAGAGCTACAAGACCGAGTCCTGGAACTACAACCCGAGTTACAACCAGAACATGGGCAGCTCTGACGAGAAGAACAAGAACGAAGAGTTCATGTGGTGCGCTAACCTGGTTGAAACCATGCCGATGTCCGACATGGTCAGCGACCTGAGCAGCGGCGCAACCACCAATGTTTCCGTTGAAGCATGGTGCGATACCCCCGCTTACACCCAGGACCGCACCACCAAGTACGGCCTGACCAAGGGTGAAAAGAAGTACGCTGACGGCGCACTGCCCAAGGGCCATACCTGGAAGCTGGACGAGCTGGAAACCAAGTCCGTTGGCAACAATGTGTACCTGTGCTCTGATTGCCATACCGCAACCGAAAGCACCCCCCACACTGTTACCCTGCCCGATGCAGTTGAAGGCGTTACCCTGACCCTGGGCACCACCAGCAACACCTACATCAAGGACGATACCGTTACCCTGACCGTAGAAAAGGAAGGCACCGATATCGTTACCGTTACCGCAAAGAACGGCGATACCGATGTTGCCCTGACTGAAGTTCAGGAAGCAGCGCAGGACGAAGCCGCAGCCCAGGCTACCACCGAAAAGGCTAAGACGGTTTACACCTTCACCATGCCGGACGGCGATGTGACCATCAGCGTTGCAAAGAACGCTAAGACTTATGCGGTTAATGTTGCTGCCCTGACCAATGGTGAGATCACTGCTTCCGCTAAAGAAGCAGCTGAGAAGGAAACCGTAACCCTGACTGCTAAGCCCGCAACCGGCTATACCCTGAAGGCTGGCAGCGTGAAGGTTACCTACAAAGACGCTGACAACACCGATAAGACCGTTGAAGTGAAGGCTGATACCGAAAAAGCCAACACCTACACCTTTGCAATGCCTGCTTACCCTGTCAACGTCAGCGCAGAGTTTGTTAAGGAATACAAGGTTACCGCAGCTCCTGCTGAGAACGGCACTGTTACCGTAGACCCGACCGCAGCTGTTGAGGGCACCGACGTTACCGTTACCGTTAAGGCAGCTGATAACTACCAGCTCAAGGCTGACAGCCTGACCTACAGCTATAAGAGCGGCGACGAAACCAAGACCCAAAAGCTGGCCGTGACCGAGGGCAAGGCTACCTTCAAGATGCCTGCCGCTGATGTTACCGTTAGCGCTGTGTTTGAAGCACTGACTGCAACTCCGACTGCAACTCCGACTGCAACTCCGACTGCAACTCCGACTGCAACTCCGACTGCAACTCCGACTGCAACTCCGACCGCAACTCCGACCGCAAAGCCGAAGCAGAGCCGACTGCTGTGCCGGAGCCGACTGCTGTGCCGGAACCGACTGCTGTGCCGGAACCGACTGCTGTGCCGGAGCCGACTGAGGTACCGTCTACTGAACCCGAAACGCGCACCGCTCATGGCGCTGCTGAAAAGACCACCATTACCGCAATGGCTGTCTTTACCTGCACCGATAAGAACTGCGCAAGCGCTCAGTTCGTGGATGCAACGGTAAAGCAGACCAGCGGCGTTACCACCGCTGCTGTCAACTTCAACGGCAAGGACTACACCGCCAAGTACGGCGAGAAGAACGGCTGGGTTGAAGAAAACGGCAAGAAGTACTGGTACGAAAAGGGCGTGAAGCAGGGTACCACCGGCCGCGGCAAAGAGATCTATGATCCCGATTCCGACGCTTGGTACTGGCTGGATGCTGTCCAGGGCGGCGCAATGACCGTCAGCAAGGACGTTTACCAGGAATCCGCCGCCGGCCAGTGGGCTGATAAGCCCGATGGCACCGGCAAGTGGGTCCGTTACGATGAGAACGGCCACATGGTCAAGGGCTGGCAGACGACCGATAAGGGCACCTACTACTTTGACCTGATCACCGGCGCTATGGCTAAGGGCGCAGGCGATATTGACGGTGTACCTTGCGCATTTGACGAGTACACCGGTATCGCTCTGGACGGCCAGTGGCTGACCATCAAAGGCGCTGACTTCTGGTACGAAAAGGGCGTTCGCCAGGGCCTGGATGGCCGCGGCAAGGAAATCTATGACCCGGCTTCCGACGCTTGGTACTGGCTGGATGCCGTTGACCAGGGCAAGAAAGCCACCAGCAAGGATGTCTATCAGGAATCCGAAGCTGGCCAGTGGGCTGACCGCGCCGATGGTACCGGCAAGTGGGTCCGTTACGATGCACAGGGCCACATGATCAAGGGCTGGAGCGCTGACAAGCGTTACTATTTCGACCCGATCTATGGCACCATGGCTAAGGGCGATGCAGTCATCGATGGCCGCACTTATCACTTTGATAAGAACACCGGCGTTCTGCAGTAATCCCACAGCCTGAACAATGAGCTGTAACCCAGCCCATTAACCCCTAAATAGAAATGCCGCAGCAGATGTAATAGTCTGCTGCGGCATTTTTGTATTTGTGGGCATAGGTTCGGTGAAATATTTGCCGGGCCAGTAGGGCGGGGGACCCCATGATTGTGGTGGCTCCCCTGGAGGGGAGCTGGACGCGAAGCGGCCTGAGGGGTGGTTCCTTGCCGCAAACCTAAAGCAATCGAATCCAACGCCTTGGAACAGTCACTGCGCCCGCAGGCACCTTGCCCTGCCACAAATCCCATCACGACCAATCGGACAAGGCCTCGGAACGGTCAAGACCGTTCCCTACAGAACAAATTATAATGGGCAGCACACCCTTAAACAATCAGTAGGGCGGGGGGACCCCATGATTGTGGTGGCTCCCCCCTGGAGGGGAGCTGGACGCGAAGCGGCCTGAGGGGTGGTTCCTTGCCGCAAACCTAAAGCAATCGAATCCAGCGCCTTGGAACAGTCACTGCGCCCGCAGGCACCTTGATCTGCCACAAATCCCATCACGACCAATCGGACAAGGCCTCGGAACGGTCAAGACCGTTCCCTACACAACAAATTATAATGGGCAGCACACCCTTAAGCAATCAGTAGGGCGGGGGACCCCACCCCGCCGAAAGCTAGAAATAGTACACGATTAAAAAATCGCAATTTACCTTACCCGCATAATAAAGGCAACACACAAAAACATGGCGAACACATCAGGCCGGTGCAAGGGCAAAACCTACTAAAAAGCTGCGGCTAAATTTGGCAAATATGGCGCGCGAAGTATAATTTTTGGAGGATATCACAAGCAGAACAAACAAACTTTGTCAGTTCAAACAACAAAAAAGCAACAAACTGGCATGAATGCCAAAGAATGCGGCCGCGAATTGTGAAAGATTTTAATATATTTTCTTCGTTTTCTCCTTACCTGTTATCATTTGAATTTGCAATCGAAATATGGAACTTGTATAATAGAATAAAAGAAAAGTGCAAACTAAATGGGCGAAGAGGATTTGGTGCAATGGAAGATAAAAATAGATTCAGCATTCTGCTGGAGCATTTGCTGGAAGTTGCGGAAGTCAAGAACTATACCCTGGCCAAGCGCCTGCAATACGATGTTTCCTATATCAGCAAAAGGGTCAGCGGCCGCATGCTGCCTGCCAAAAAGACTGAAAAGCGCGTGATGGAGGGCATCAGTGCCTGCGTGGTGGATGAAGCCACCGATGATGGCCGTAACCTGCTGCTGCGGGAATACAGCGTTAGCATCCACAGTGACCTGAAAGCCGCCATTTATGATAACCTGATTGCTGAATATGATTATTTGCAAGAGGAGCTGGACAGCGGCGAGGCGCGCATTGGCCCCTATACGGACTTTTGGGCCGAGCTGAACATGCTGCAATACCTGACCAAAATGGCGCACCCCGTGCTGCGCCGCGTCAGCCAGCTGGACATTGTGGCTGTGATGGACCTGATGGAAATGGCGCGCGAATACCGCCTGAAAGTTGCCAACCTGCAAAACGGCCAGCTGGTGGACCAGCGCAGCTATGATAACGTCTATTTCAAGCTGATGATCGATATCAGCCGCGAAAAATGGGACCCCATCTATGATGCCGCGCTCATTATCAACGTGTTGACCAACTTCAGCCATATTCATTTCAAGCTGTTTGGCAGCACCGCGGCTGCAGGGCGCGCGGTGTTTGTGGTCAAGGGCGATTTTGCCATTACCGGCCTGCTGGTCAGCCACAGCCGCTGCGCTGCTGTTACCGCCACCGAGGACACGCAGAACTGCGAAAGCCTGTATGATAACTTCTCCAAGCTCTGCGTGCGGGATGACCAGCTTTTCCGCGATACCAGCATGCGCCAGCTGATCAGCCAGTACGACTATATGCACACGCTGCTGGCCTCCAATCTGCGGTGGATGTTCGGCCACCTGAATGAGCTTCTGCTGCCGGATGACTTGTTTGAAGAGATCCTGACCGCCCACGAGACCGAACTGAAAGATTTTTTGGGTGCTACCCCTGCGGAGCTGCGTAGCGTACACAACCTTGCCAAAGGTGTGGTGGAGGAAACAAACATCCGCATCCTGATTTATGAAGCTGCATTTTCCTCCATGGCGGTTTCCGGCGAGCTGGACTTTTTCAGTTACAAGGTCAGCCTTACCCCAGATCAGCGCAGCCGGTGCATCAGCTATGTGCTGCAGCTTTGCAAGCAGCGTGAAAAACTTGAATTCCGCTTGATCAGCGGCCGCATTGTGAACGATTTCCAGTATGTGGCGGACCCCAATATGTTTCTTTCTGGCGCTGCATCGTATCTTCGGCTGGATAACAACTGCCCCATCAACCGGATTGCAATGGTCAACAACAGTGTGATGGAAGACCGCCTGAGTGAATATTTTGATCAGGTCTGGAATTTGGATGACCAGAACGTGACAAAAGAGCGCAACGCCATTGCGGAGCACATCCATCATGTCCTGCAGGGAATCCATCTGATTACCCGCGCCCAAAGTGATGAAATGGAAGAACTGCAAGAGAGCTGGATGAACAAAATCTAAAAATACAACATACATACGCATAAACATAAAGCCCTGGCTGCTGCGGTAGCTGGGGCTTTTGTTGCACCGAGGAAAATGAAATTGCAAGAAAACTCCATGCCAAAGCGTGAAAATCCATGTGAAAAAAGTGAATCATGCGGAATCAATTTCTGGAAATTTGTGCCATGGGATTCTCGTGCTTTCCGTAAACAGGAATGGTATACTATGTTCAGCACCGAAGATAATTATAGCATTATGGTTCGGCGACGCTGTGCAACGATGTGCACAGCAGGGGAAAGCGCCATAAAGGTTTGGCGTGATTTGATTTGGATAATTTAATTCCCTGCAACTATAAGGGAAAGACATTTGGAGGAAATTGCAATGAATGAAAACGCGATGTTGACTGGCAAGCCCAGCATTGACCGCCCCTGGATGAAGTTCTATCCAGATGTTCTGCGCGGTATCCAGGTTCCGGCCTGCACCGTGGAGCAGTACCTCTCCGTGCGCGCTGCAGACCCTAACGTGGTTGCCATGCACTACTATGGCGTGGATATCACCTGGGGTACCGTGTTCCGTAAGGTGGACGCCACCGCCCGCGCTCTGCAGGTGCTTGGCATCAAGCAGGGGGACCAGATCCCCGTGTTCCTGCGTTCTGTGCCGGAATTCATTTATCTGCTGCTGGCAGCCGAGCGCATCGGCGCTTCGCTGCTGTGCCGTGACAACACCCTGGAAGAAAACATTGAAGCTGTTCAGAAAGCCAATGCCAAGGTGATTTTTGTTCACGACTTCTTCTCCAAGGCCGAAATCGAAGCCTACCGTGAGCAGACCAACGTGAATACCTATGTTATCGTTCCCGCTCTGGAAAGCGGCGACCGCGCCGCTATGCCGGTTTACCTGCAGCATTCCCTGGATGCCCTGTATCCGGATGTTCCCGCCCGTGGCTCTGATACCATGATGTGGGCTGATTTCTGTAACATGGGCCAGCGTTTTCGCGGCTTTGTGCCCGCTCCTGTCAACATTGACCGCCCGCTGCTGCGCGCCTACACCAGCGGTTCCACCGGCCCTTCCAAGCAGGTCATCCATTCTGCACACAGCATCATCGGCGTGCTGGCCCAGATGAACTTTTATGGCGCTTCGGATAAATTCCGCCCCACCTGGCTGCTGACCATCCTGCCCCCGGCTCTGATCGCTGTTGTGGTTTCCATGATGCTGCTGCCCCTGGCCGGTCGGTATGCTGCTCATTCTGGATCCGTTTGTGGATGTGTACGATGTTGACCTGGAAATGATGCGCTACCGCCCCAACAACTGGCCCCTGATCCCCATGTTTGTGGAGGTTATCCGCCGCAGCAAGCGTCTTCCGGCTGACTATGATATGTCCCACATGCTGGCCATCGGCGCCGGCTGCGAGGCATTCAACAACAAGCAGCTGCGCAATGTTGAGGAGTTCCTCAAGCAGCATAACTGCAACCTGCGCTTTACTGCCGGCTACGGCAGCAGCGAGGCCGGCTCCAACGCCACTCTGCCCATGGCTCCGTTCCCGGTGCGTGACGGCAACGTTGGTGTGCCGATGATCCACAGCGTCATCAGCATCTTCAAGCCCGGCACCCAGGAAGAGCTGACCTACAATACCCCCGGTGAGATCTGCATGACGGGCCCCGGCGTGATGCTGGGCTATGACCGCCCCGAAGCAACCGCCAAGGCACTGCAGGTCCACGCAGACGGCAAGACCTGGCTGCACACCGGCGATATCGGCTATATGTCCGAGGACGGTGTGCTCTACACGATGACCCGCGGCGCATCCCCGCGCTTTGGCGGCGGCGACCTGATGGTGCAGCCGCTGGAGAACATCGTGGCCGATGCCGACATCAAGGGCATCAAGGACGAGTTCTTTGTTATCGTGCCGGATGATGAGCACGAGGGCTGCTTCCTGCCGTACCTGTACGTCCAGCTCAAAGATGGCTACACCTTGGACGATGTGCGCGATAAGATCAATGCCTGCCTGCCGGAACGTTACATGCGTCCGGTGGAGATTTTCACCGTACCGGAACGCCCGTTCTTCCACTTCAAGACCAACCGTATTGGCCTGAGCAAAGAAATCATCGCCAAGCGCAACCAGCAGAAAGAAAAAGCCAAGCGCAACAGCTTTGCCGATGGCTGCATTGCCTGATGACTTTGGCGTGATAAAATCATGATAATGTAACGGCATGTGCCCACCTTATGATAGAGATAAGGGGGCACATGCCTTTTGTTTTGGGGTGGGGGGAGCGGATGAAGATGAACGGTACGCGCGGTTGGGGGATAGGGGAGAAGGGCAATCGGATTCCGGTGCGGGGGAGATACTTGTGAAGGTGTAAAATAAAACTTTGAAATCCATCCGCGGATGAAAAGCACGATAGGGCACTGTATCATTAGCCACATGCTGAAAAAATGCTGAAGTAGGGAACGGGATTGACCGTTCCGCAGCCTTATGGCAACACCGCACAATTCCCGCCTGACGGCTTAAGCACCGCTCCGGCGGCTGCGGCACGGCATCTGCGTTGCCAAAATGCTCGATAATACACAAAGTATTATCTGCGCTTTTGGCTTAGCAGCTGCCGCACCTCGCTCGCCGTATCGACACTTAGAATTATGCGGTATTGCCTTATAAAAAGTCGACCTTTTACGGGGAAAAGAAAAATATCGCTACTCTTTTTTGAAAAAATCACAAAGGAAATTTTGTGTTTTTCTTTTGGAAAGAGGAATTTCGGATGAAAAAGGGGAGTTCGGAAAACAAAAACAGGAAAAACTTTGTAAGATATGGGAAATAAATGACGATGAAACGAACTGTATTTTGACGAAACTAAAAAGGCATAAAATAATAAAAAAACTTTCAAAAAGTGTTGACAAAAGGGGGATACTTGGTTATAATAATATTCGTCGCCGGTGAGGCGGCCAAACAAAAAATAAGCGGATGTGGCGGAACTGGCAGACGCGCTAGATTCAGGTTCTAGTTCCCTTAAAAGAGTGTGGGTTCAAATCCCTTCATCCGCACCAAGAGCCTGTGACATAAAGAATGTCACAGGCTCTTTTTCTTTGTTGCATCGCACAAAATTAGCAAAGTCGATGACCGATTTTCAAAGTGCGTTTTATAGAGATGTCCAACCGTTTTAAAGCGGTTGGACTTTTTTGTTGGGCAGTTTGGGACAGTTTTCCCCCTCCCCTGCCGCCCGCTTTTGCAGTTTTTCAGCAAAAATTCCAACTTTTTTCTGCTGTTTTCAGAATCTTTTCAATTCCCCCGTAGCCAATTTCCTGTTGGCTGCGGGGATTTTTCGTTTTTCCCGGCAGTTTTCAGTTTGTTTTCAGGTTTTCCATTTTATACCTATTATAATAAGGAGGATTTCCACTATGAGCATCATTATCGGCATCGACCACGGCTACTACGCCATCAAAACAGCCCACTGCTCGTTCCCGGCTGGGCTTACCAGTTACGGAGAACACGAACCCTACACCCGCCAAGGACTCTTAGAGTTTGGCGGGTGCTTTTTTGTTTGCGGCTCCGGAAGGCAGCCTATCCAGCGGGACAAGACCGTAAACGACAACTACTACCTGCTGACGCTGGCAGCCATTGCAAAAGAAATCCGGCAGCGCGGCTTGCCGCCCGAATGCTCGGTGCGCATTGCGGCGGGGCTGCCGCTGACCAGTTTCGGACGCGACAAACCCAAGTTCAAAGATTATCTGCTGCGGAGCAACCAGCCCGTGAATTTCAAATTCGAGGGCGTGGAGTACAGCATTACCATCGAGGAAGTTGCTGTCTTCCCTCAAGGCTACGCCGCCCTTATGACCGAAGTAGGGCTTTTGCAGGACGAACCCTCCATGCTCCTCATGGATCTTGGCGGCTGGACAGTGGACCTCATGCGCATAGACAACGCCATCCCTGCGGCCGACACTGCGCACAGTCTGGAACTCGGCATGATCCGCTGCGTGGATGACATCCGGGAACAGGTGCGGCGCGAAACAGGGTTGTCCCTCACGGATGCCCAAATCGAAAATATGCTGGCGGATCAGCCCTGCACGGTCAGCGATTGATAAAATGCCGGAACGATTCTACACCGGATGTGCCACAATGCATACCGGTACAGGGCAGGAGATTCCCGCTTTTTCCGGTTTCAGACGTCCCGTCTTTTCATCCCGGCGGAAGCAGGTGATGCAGCCGCTGTCCTGATTGGCAGTCAGCAGCATATAGGATAACTCAGTTGCGAACACAGGCAAGAATGACCTTGACCTCGCTGCCGTCCGGGCTGGAAATTTCATAATCGCCGGCTGCCTGAGGAACAATACAGGTTTCGGCATAGTGCAGCTCCAGAGGAGGGAACGCATCGCTTTTGCTGCGCAGAACCGCCCGCGTACCATCAACCAGGTTCAGCATATGCACACTGACGTTGCGATGTACCGGCAGGGTAGAAGATGTTGTAAAGCGGAATGTGTCCAGAAACTCCCGTTCATGCAGACCGGTGCGCACAACCGTTCCGTTTTCGCCGGTATAAACTTCTGCCACTGCGTTGACAAGGTTTCTGTGAACCCATTCGGTATTACGGTACCATTGGATGTTGGCTGCACCATGTTCAAGGTGGATGGGGCGCGGTTTGCCGTCAAGGTCAACGCGACCCCAGTCCCAGAGCTTGAATGTGAAAATATACGGCGTAGCGCTGATTTCCAGCACCATGGTATCTGCGCCGGAGCAATGTACAGTGCCGAAGCCGGAATCAGCACATGGTCATGCTTCTTGACAGGAATCTTGTTGACAAATTTTTCTGCAGGGAAAGGCTTGCCGCCGTTCTGGGCTTCCTGCAGGGCGCTGACCATTTCTTCCGGCTTTGTACCGGTTTTAATGCCCAGATAGACGCAAGGGGCTTCGCCGGCAGCATCCAGAAGATAGTAGCTCTCATCCTGTGTATAGTGCATATGGAAATGGCTCTGGATGTATTCGGTCAGGGGATGAACCTGAAGCGAAAGGTTCTGACCGTGCATGGTGTCCAGCATATCAAAACGAATGGGAAATTCCTTGCCGAAGCGCGCATGAACACGGTCGCCCAGAAGCTCACGCGGGTGCGCATAGACAAGGTTGAGCGCCGGTGTTTCCACAACACAGGAACCGAAATCCAACAGCAGGCTGTTTTCTTCCGGAACACCGTCAAAGCTCCATGCATAGTTGCTGCCGTTTTCGGGCAGGTCAAAATGCGTTTTCATCCAGTCGCCGCCCCAGACGCCCGGGTCAAAGTAAGGCACCATGCGGAACGGCTGCGCCGCAGCTTTGGACAGTGCTTCGCGGTAAGCAGCGCCCGGCACAATGGCAGGGTCACCGGCTGATGTGGTATCGAGATAATAGTCAAAAACCGGCAGCAGTTTGTCTTTGATCCGGTCGCCCCAGCGCCATTCGGCAAAATAGCCGCGCTTATATTTCGCGCGCTGCGGCAGGTCATGCATGGCTGTATGCCAGTTGTCCTGCCCTTTGCGGAAACGGAGCTGAATTTCCCACCGCGTAATGTCCGCATAGATGGTGATGTCTGCACGTTCCACAAGAGAGGCACCGACACCGTAAACCAGTACCAGACCATCCGTTACGGCATCAATTTTTCCCCGGGCGGCACACAGTGCTTCTTCCGGGTAAAAATTTTTCATCTGCCAGGTGGTCATGATGCCGAACACAGGGTCGTCCGTCAGTTCGTGTTCGATTTTTGCATCCAGCTCAGCGGGTTGGATTGCCAGATCATCTGCATGAATGATAAGTTCAGCGTGCGGGAACAGCGCAAGGATCTCCGCTTGATCGGTACCGGGGTAGCATTCAACCGTCACAACGGTTTTGCTGCTGCCTGCACACAGGGCGTGCAGTTCCTGTTTTACGGCATCGGTTCCCCGTGCAGCATGGTCGGCGGCGCGGCTTACTGTATGGTGGGGAAGCGCCGGTAAGGGTAAGTAGAGGGATTCGGCATAAAAGGCACCTGCTTTCGGATATTTTGTACGATATAATCAACATACACGGAAGCGGGACAAATGTCAATACATTTCTGAATAAAATTAAAATTAGTAATTACATCTTTACAAGTTGCCGTCTGCATGGTATACTTGATTCAGAAGTTCTGTGTGGTATAAATCTGCGCTGTGACAATATTTTTGCGCGGAGAACGCCGGAAACAGCACATCAGCAGGGAGGTTAGATATAGTATGTCGCAGCCGCGATATCTTCAGATTGTACAGCAGTTAAGGAATCGGATACAGAACGGGGAATACCCGCCGAACACCCGCATTCCCACAGAAAACGAGCTATCTGTTTCTATGGGGGTAAGCCGCCCCACGGTGCGTCAGGCGCTGAACCTGCTTGAACAGGAAGGACGCCTGACAAGGGTCAAGGGCAGCGGCACCTATGTGACAGAACCAAAAATACAGCACGAATCCACGCGGTTCTTGATCGGCTATCAGGAAGAAAGCCGGGAACGGCACAACCACCTGCACACCAGCGTGCTGGCACTGCAAAAAGAAAAACCGGGCAAGCTTGCCGCCAAAGCACTGGGTCTTGCCGAGGGGGAACGCGTGACCCGGATGGTTCGGCTGCGCTGGCTGGAAGGTATGTATAACGGTTGCCCCATTGTGTATACAACGGTGTATGTGCCGGTACGCCTTTTCCCGGAAATGGAAGAACAAAACTTTACGGATGCATCCTTTTACGAAATGCTGGACAGTCGCGGGCTGACCGTCATGCGAACCTCTCAGCGACTGGATGTGCGTATGCCCCCGGCAGAGGTCGCGGCAGAGCTTAAACTGTCGCCTTTTGAACCGACAGTCTATATTGTCTCGACCGGCTATAGCCAGAACGGTATTGCGGTGGAATACAGCGAAAGCTATTATCCGGCAAGCCGGAGCAGTTTTAATATTGAAATCAACCGGGGGAGATAAAATGCAGGAAGTGTATCTGTGTCTGGATGTGGGCGGTACGGAAATCAAGGCTGCGCCTCTGGATAAAAGAGGAAATTTTCTGGCACCTGTCCGCCATTTCCCGGCAATGGCCGGCGCGGACAGGCAAACGTTGCTTGAAAACTTTGGTTGGATTTTTAGCAGTATCTGCCCGGAAAATGCTGTTCCCATTGAAATTGATCTTGCGTTTCCGGGACCGTTTGACTATAAAAACGGCATCTGCCTTTTACAAGGACTGGACAAATACGATGCACTGTACGGCTGCAATCTGCGCCGAGCATTCTCCGAAATCAGCGGCTTGCCGGAGCAAAGGATTCAATTTATCAATGATGCAGCGGCCTTTGCGTTGGGGGAAATGACCTTTGGTCAGGCGACGCAAGCCGGGCGAGCTCTGTTTGTAGCAGTGGGAACCGGCTGCGGCAGTGCATTTGGGGTGAACGGATTTCTGGCTGAAGAAGGTACACCCGGTGTGCCGCCAAACGGATATTTTTATAATGCACCGTTTCGGGACAGCTGCGTAGACGACTATATTTCCCGGCGGGGGCTGGAAAAGCTGTCCGGCGAGATGCTGGGTGTGCCGCTGGATGGTCGTGCGCTTGCTGAACGCATCGCCGCCGGGGACGAACGGGCCAAAGCCTGTTTCCGGTGCTTTGGTGAACAGCTGTGCGATGCATTGCAGCCGCAGATCGAAGCATTCTGTCCGGACACGCTCTGCATGGGGGGACAGATTATGGAAAGCGCGGCATTATTTCTGCACCCGTTGGAAAAACTTTGTACAAACAAGAAGATTACTTTATATATTACACAGGATACTTCTCTGCGGACTATGCAGGGGCTGACAAGAGCTGCCAGCCGGTAGGCATATATCAATCTGCTTATATATCTGGAAAAATTTCAGTCCATGGAGCACTTCAAACAGGAACTCGTCGAATATCTGGATTACTACAACAACCGCAGAATCAGAGCAAAACGAAAGGGCTTGCCGCCTGCAATTCACAGACAACAAGCCCTTTCGGCTACTTGAACAATTTTTACTTCAAAATATGGCCCTGACTTTTTGGGATCACCTCAAAACCGCGGATGTCCTGCTATTTATTTGGTGAAAAAACCATGTAGCTGATTGCTTTATAGAATAGACTCGTCAGGATTTGAAGCTTTTGGATCGGATGCCAGCACGCCGCGGTAAAGCACTTCGGAAGAAACGTAACTGACTTCGGGCGCCGCTTTCGGGTGTTCTATCGCAAAAAGAATTTTGGTGGCCAAGCGAGATCCGATGGTTTTCGGCTTTACATCTACGGTTGTAATACGGTCGGCAACGTTCAAATATTCGCTGTTGTTGTCAAAGCCCGTCAGTACGATACGACCTTCAGGGTCTATCCCTTTTTCTTCAAGATAACGCTGGATGAAATGAGCAATATAGTCGCTGGCACAGACGATACCGTCCGGCATGGTTGGCAAAAAGTCCAGAAAGTGACTGATTTCCTCATAATGGGTACGAAGACCCAATGACCCGGTAAGGTAAAGACTGGGGTTTGGAATGATCCCATGCTCATGCAGCGCATCCAGAAATCCCTCGTAGCGTTCTTTGTTTGTCTGGGCATATTCTACATCGCCTATGAAACTGAGCTTTCGGCATCCATGACGGAGCAGATTGCTTGTAATCTGCCGGATAAGGTCACGACCCTCAATAATGAGCAGGTCCCCATGCAACTGGTTATAGGGGACAGAAGGAACCGTGTCCAGAAAAACCTTTGGTATAGGTAAGAAGATAACAGCCGCAGCAAGGGGGCAGAATACGTGTTCAGTACAATGACACCATCTACTGTACCGTTTGTCAAAGGCTCCGGCAACACATAGCCCGCTTTGTAATTTGTGGGGAGATAGGTGTACATGAGGTTGACATTATGCTTGGAAAGATCCTTGGCAATCTGATGGATAATCTGCATCCAGAAAAGAGAGGACTCCGGTCGGCACACGGCTACCGCTACGGTGCGTGTGTGGGGGAGGCAGTTGAGCAGAGACGGTCGCAGTGGTATCCTGAGAGGGAGTGTGGAAATAGCCCATCTCGGTGGCTTTTTGATGGATTTGGGCACGCATAGAATCCGAAACGCCGGGACGGTTGCTTAGCGCTTTCCATACGGTGATTCTGGAAACAGAAAGAGCATCAGCAATATCCTGCATGGTTGGTTTGCTCATGAAAGAAAGCCTCCGTTTTTTGAGTTTATAGTAAGTATAGCAAAATCATAAGAGAAAAGCAACACGAAAAGTTAACTTTTGCTAATGTTTGATGTTGAAAATGTTGGCCATCTTGCACAAAAAAAACAATGCGAAAACCGTTGATATGCACGAATACAATGAAACGGTGCGCGATTTGTGCAAAATGACGATTGACAGGTACAAAAGTAAATGTTAATATTTGACTAACAAATGGCAACGAATGCTAACTATGGAGTTAACGCTTAGTTAGCACGAAATGCTGGCGGCTGTTAACACTTGGCTCGCCAAAAGAAAGGGGCACATTCTATGAAAAAGGATAAGCCGAAGCAGTTTCAACTTCAACGAAGCCACGCCGCAAACGTTGGACGAGTGATGACACGGAGCTGACACTGCTGGGGCTTCCGGCAGCCATCTGGTATGCGGTCTTTTGCTACCTGCCTATGTTCGGTCTGATTATTGCGTTCAAGAATTTCAAGATCACTCCGGGAAGGGGTTTCCTTTACAGCTTATTTCACAGTGACTGGGCAGGATTTGATAACTTCAAATTCTTTCTTACCAGCAACACCTTTACCATGCTGCTGCGCAATACGCTGTTATATAACATCTTATTTATCGTATTGAACATTGTAATTCCGGTTACATTGGCTGTGCTGATTAACCAGATTTACAGCCGAATCGCTTCTAAAGCATACCAGACCATGATGTTCTTCCCGTACTTCCTTTCGTGGGTTGTTGTCAGCTACTTTGTCTACGCCTTCCTGAACCCCGACAAGGGCTTGATGAACACTATCATACAGTTTTTCGGCGGCGATAAAATCATGTGGTATTCTCAGCCAAAATGGTGGCCGCTGATTTTGACTTTCATGCAGGTCTGGAAATCCATGGGCTATAATATGGTTGTCTACCTTGCAAGTATTACCGGCATTGACAGTACGCTGTACGAGGCGGCAACGCTGGACGGCGCGACCAAGTGGCAGCAGACCAAATATATTACACTGCCGGCACTGAAACCCATCATCGTTATGATGTTCATTCTGAATGTCGGCCACATCTTCTATTCCGATTTCGGCTTGTTCTATCAGGTTACGCAGGGTGTTCCCAACTCACTGTACAACGTTGCCAGCACATTTGACACCTATGTCTACCAGGCTTTGCAGAGCAATGTGACAATCGGCAGAACTGCTGCCGCAGGTTTGTTCCAGGCTGCATGCTGCTGCGCGACCGTTCTGGTTGCCAACTTCATCGTTTCCAAGATTGATGAAGAAAGCGCGATTATTTGATGAAGGGAGAACACACAAATGACTCTGGCAGAAAAGCATAAGATAAAGGCCGAAGAAAAAAAGCTGGAAAAAGAGGAAGCTCGTGCGGCGTTCCGCTTAAACCAGATTAAGCCGACAACGAATGCCTGCTTTAACATTCTGTTTGTACTGCTTTCCTTCGTCTGTCTGTTTCCGGTGTTCTACGTCTTTATGATTTCCGTTTCCTCCACGGATTCTATCACAAAGTACGGGTACAGGCTTTTCCCGGATACATATTCCACGGCGGCGTACACGTTCCTTTGGAATGAACGCGGAACGATTTTTAATTCACTCATAATTTCCGTGGTGGTCACGGTTATGGGTACGGTGCTGGGTGTGCTGCTGACCACAATGATTGGCTATGTGCTTTCCCGCCCGAACTATAAACTCAAAGGCTTCTTCACTTGGATGGTGTTCATCCCGATGATTTTCAATGGCGGCATGGTTGCAAACTATGTGGTTGTTGCCAATATGCTGCGTTTGAACAACACCATCTGGTGTCTGATTCTGCCGCTGGCGATGAGCAGCTTCAATGTTATTATCTGCAAGACCTTCTTCCGAACAACGGTACCGGATTCCATCATTGAGTCGGCAAAGATTGACGGCGCATCCCAGATGAAAATTTTCTGGCGTATCGTGGTGCCCATCTCCAAGCCTGTTTTTGCCACAATTGCGCTGTTTTTGACCTTCGGCTACTGGAATGACTGGTTCCAGTCCGCCCTGTATATTTCGGATTCCAAGCTGGTATCCTTGCAGGCACTGCTGAACAACATGATGAAGAACCTGGAGTACATCGCCAATAACCCCAGCGCAGGTCTGAGTCTGCAGCAGTACCGTAACTCGATGCCGTCCGAATCCGTTCGTATGGCAATCGCAATCATTATCGTCATTCCCATTGCGTGCGCGTATCCATTCTTCCAGAAGTACTTTATTTCCGGTCTGACGGTTGGTGCGGTTAAGGGCTAAGAGAAAGACTCTGAAAAAGAAAAACACTGTATAAGAACATCGATGCTAACAAATAAACCCATTCAATTTTCCCACCACATTTGGTTCTGTTCCCCTATAAGGGGAATGAAGATACACAACTTTACACAAGCAAAGGAGAAAAACAGATGAAAAAGTTCAACAAAGTGCTTGCGCTGGGCATGGCCGGTTCCATGGCCCTCAGCATGGCAGCCTGCGGCGGCAGTTCCTCTACTTCTGCCTCCACCAGCACCGATGGCAGCAGCACCTCTACGGCTGCTCCTACGGCTGCTCCCTCCAAGGACGTCGTTACCCTGAAGTGGGTGGCCGTTGGTTCTGGCATGCCTTCTAACTACGATGCATGGCTGGCACAGATTAACCCGTATCTGGAAGATAAGATCGGCGTCAACATTGACATGGAGGTTATCTCCTGGGGCGACTGGGACACCCGCCGCAATGTTATTGTGAACACCAGCGGTGAATACGACATCCTGTTCACCAACGTCAACACCTATAACAACGACGTCAATACCGGTGCTTTCCTGGATATCACCGATATGGTCAAGGAAGCGGCTCCTGAACTGTACGCTTCCGTTCCGGAAGATTATTGGAAAGCCTGCGAAGTGGGCGGACGTGTTTATGGTGTGCCTACCTACAAGGATTCTTCTCAGAGCGAGTACGTTGTCTGGGATAAGGCAAAGATCGAGGCTGCCGGCTATGACTATACCAAGGAGTTGGGCATCACCGACCTGGATGAACTGACTGCGCCCCTGAAGGCTATCAAGGACACTGACGGCGAGGCTTCCTTCCCTCTGAACAAAAACGGCGGCGGCTACCAGTCCTATATGTATGACCAGCTTGGCGCCGGTCTGTATCCCCTGGGTGTGCGCTATGATGACAGCGAGGGTAAGGTTGTTGCTACTGTTGAGCAGGATGACGTCAAGCAGATTCTGAAAACCTTCCATGAGTGGTACAACGAAGGTATCATCAACTCTGACGCTGCAACCCGTCCCGAAGATGCAAACTACAAGGCTTGCTCCATTGCACAGGGCTGGTCCGGTGCGGCAATCACTTCCTGGGGTCCGCAGCTCGGCGTTGAGTGCGTTGCCCAGAAGTGGGGTCCGACCATCGTTTCCAATGAAACTGTCCGCGGCTCTCTGAACTGCATCTCCGCTAACTGCGCCAACCCCGAAAAAGCACTGCAATTCCTGCAGCTGGTAAACACCGACACCTACGTCCGTGACCTGTTCTACTACGGCGTTCAGGGCGACAACTGGGATTACACCGATGACAGCAAAACCTTCGTCCATAAGAACAACGCGGATTGGTCTATGGCAGGTTACACCCAGGGCAGCTTCTTCGCTATCACCCCGACCGACGATTTCGATTTCAACCAGTTCGACGAAGTTAAAGAGCTGAACGAAAAGGCTGAGCCTTCTGTCCTGCTTGGTTTCACTCTCGACACCACCCCCATCGCTGATGAACTGGCAAACTGCATCCAGATTGCAGAGCGTTACAAGGGCGAGCTGCTGACCGGTACGGCTGATCCCGAAGTTATGGTTCCCCAGATGATGCAAGAACTGCGCGCTGCCGGCTTTGACAAGATCGTTGCTGAGGCACAGAGCCAGGTTGACGCTTTCATGGCTACCAATAAGTAATCTTTAAAAAAAATCCAAATACTATCCCTGCAGGCAGGGAAACCTTCGGGAGCGGGACGCTGAGTTCCCGCTCCCGATTTATTTTAAGTACACAAGGAGAATCAAGTATGGCTAAAATCATCGGCAGCGCACTGCCCAATATTCCGTGGCAGGAACCGCCTGCAAACACCCGCACCCCTTTCTGGCGCTATGATGCAAACCCCATCATCGGTCGTGACGGCAACGCCCGTTCCAACAGCGTGTTCAACAGCGCCGTTGTACCTTTCAAGGATGGCTTTGCCGGCGTATTCCGCTGCGACAGCCTGTCCATCAGCATGGATATTTTCGCAGGCTTCAGCAAGGACGGTCTGCACTGGGATATTGAGGATACCCCGATTCATCTGGTAGGGGACGACCCGGAGGTCACAACCCGTGAATACCGCTATGACCCCCGTGTATGCTATATGGACGGCAAATACTATGTGACCTGGTGCAACGGCTACCACGGACCCACCATCGGCATTGCGTGGACGGATGACTTCAAGACATTCCACCAGCTGGAAAATGCCTTCCTGCCGTACAACCGTAACGGTGTCCTTTTCCCGCGCAAGATTCAGGGGCGCTACATGATGATGAGCCGCCCGAGCGATACCGGGCATACCCCCTTCGGCGATATTTTTGTCAGCCAGAGCGAAGATATGATTTACTGGGGACGCCACCGCTTTATGATGGGTGCTGTAAAAGGCGATGAATCTGCATGGCAGAGCATGAAAATTGGCCCCGGCCCCATCCCCATTGAAACCGATGAGGGCTGGCTGCTGATTTACCATGGTGTTATCAACACCTGCAACGGCTATGTATACCGCATTGGTGCTGCTCTGCTGGATATTGACGAGCCGTGGAAGGTAAAATACCGCGGCAAGGATTACCTGCTGGCTCCTCATGAGCTGTATGAGTGTGTAGGCGACGTGCCGAACGTGACCTTCCCCTGCGCCACCTTGACGGATGCCGCGACCGGTCGTATTGCGATGTACTACGGCTGTGCCGATACCGTGACCGGTCTGGCGTTCACCACGGTGGATCGTGTATTGGACTATATCAAGAAGAACTCTTTCTGATGTTAAAGGGGCAAAGAGATGCCACAGGATAACATTTTGCTGATACCACGATTTCGGTGTAGATACGTTCCACTAACGCAAACAAAAATGCAAAAAACAGCCAGCTTTGAATTGCTGGAAGCCTCGTTATGAGGGAAAGGAAAGACCTATGCGCACCATTGATTTTCTTGACAAGCGCGTCACAGGTATCTGCAATGAGCTGAAAAAGCTTTCTGTAAAACAGAAGTTTGAAACGAGCGACTGGCTCATAAAGCCGGGCAACTTCCTGCGCCCGGAAGATGCCGATGCAGACCCTGCACCGTTTGAACCCTTTGACAGCCGCACCATGCATTGGTACGGACCGGACAAGCATTACTGGTTCCGCGCGGATGTGGCTGTGCCGCAGGAAATGGACGGAAAACCGCTGTGGATGCACGTCTGCACCCAGATTGATGAGTGGGACGATGCCAAAAACCCGCAGTTCCTGCTGTTTGTGGACGGCAAGGTGACACAGGGCGTGGATATGAACCACCGCGACATCCTGCTGGACCGCTGCGCCAAGGGCGGTCAAAAGTACCGTCTGGAATTGCAGTCCTACACCGGAATCCTGCATACCGAATTCAACCTGATTGTAGACCTGCGGGAAATCGACCCCGAAATTGAGGGTCTTTACTACGATATGGTTGTGCCGCTGGAGGCTTTTCCCCGGTTGGAAGAGGACGGCAAAGCCCGCCGCGATCTGGAAAACGTGCTGAACGAGGCTGTCAATCTGATCGACCTGCGCACACCTTATAACGAGAGCTTCTATCAAAGCATTGCTGCTGCCCGCCGGTATCTGGCAAAAGCACTTTATACCGACCTTGCCGGTCATGAGGAAGTCATTGCAAGCTGCATTGGTCACACGCACATTGACGTGGCATGGTGGTGGACTGTTGCACAGACCCGGGAAAAAGTGTGCCGCAGTTTTGCAACTGTGCTGAAACTGATGGACGAATACCCCAACTACAAGTTTATGTCCAGCCAGCCGCAGCTGTATTACTTCCTGAAGCAGCGCTACCCCGAGCTGTATGAGCAGATCAAACAGCGCGTGGCGGAGGGACGCTGGGAACCCGAAGGCGGTATGTGGGTTGAGGCGGACTGCAACCTGACCAGCGGCGAAAGCCTGGTGCGTCAGTTCCTGTACGGCAAGCGTTTCTTCAAGGAAGAGTTCGGTGTGGACAACCGCATCCTCTGGCTGCCGGACGTATTCGGCTATTCGGGCGCACTGCCGCAGATTATGGCAAAGTGCGGCATTGATTATTTCATGACCACAAAACTGGCGTGGAACCAGTTCAACAAAATGCCTTACGACACCTTCAAGTGGCGCGGCATTGACGGCACCGAAATCCTGACCCACCTTGTCACAACGCTGGGGGTCGGTCAGAGCGAGAATGACTTCTTCACGACTTACAACGGCATCCTGCATCCCGATGCGCTGATCGGCGGCTGGCACCGCTACCAGCAGAAGGACATCAACAATGATATCCTGATTTCCTACGGTTACGGTGACGGCGGCGGCGGTCCGACCCGCGCCATGCTGGAAACCTCCACCCGTATGGAAAAGGGCATCGAGGGACTGCCCAAAGTGCGTCAGGCATTTGCACGCACCTACTTTGATGAGCTGGCTGAGCGTGTGAAGGACAACCGCCGCCTGCCCACATGGGAAGGTGAACTCTACTTTGAGTATCACCGCGGCACATACACCTCCATGGCGCGCAACAAGCGTTCCAACCGTAAGATTGAGCTGCACATGATGGACTTGGAACTGCTCAGCCTGCTGGCACAAGCCAAGGTCGCATACCCAGAGGCAGAAATCGACAAGCTGTGGCATGGAATCCTCATCAATCAGTTCCATGATATTCTGCCCGGTTCCTCCATCCACGAAGTATACGAAGTCACCAAAAAAGAGTATGCCGAGATGGAAGCCGAAATCACGGCACTGCGCGAGGAGCGCCTGGATGCACTGACCCCCGCCGGGGAAGGCGTTACCGTGTACAACACTACCGGCTTTGTCCGCAGCGATGTGGTTGAACTGGGTGATTGCAAGGCAGAGGCTTTGCAGGACGAAGCCGGCAATATCTATCCCGTACAAAAAACAGCCGATGGTGCCGTGGCGTTCCTGAACAACCTGCCTGCCAAGGGCAGCAAAACGTTTGCGGTCGTACCGGCACAGGTTTCGGCTGCGCCTTTTGAAATTGCGACCGATGGACATAAGATTGACACCCCGTTCTATACTGTCACCTTTGATGAACACGGTCAGATGACCGGCATCTTTGACAAAGAGAACCGCCGCGAAGTGCTCAAGCCCGGTCAGGCAGGCAACCTCTTCCGCGTATATGAGGATAAGCCCATCTATTATGACAACTGGGATATCGATATTTTCTATACCGAAAAGTTCTGGGATGTCACCGACCTGCAGGACTTCACATGGACGGAGAACGGTCCCGTGCGCGCCACACTGCACATCGAACGCAATTACAGCAACTCCACCCTGGTGCAGGATATCCATTTCTATGCAAAGCAGCGCCGGATTGAGTTTGTTACAACCGTGGACTGGCACGAACACCAGAGCCTGCTGAAGGTTCACTTCCCGGTAAATGTCCATACTGACGAAGCTACGTTTGAAATCCAGTACGGCAACCTGACCCGCAAGACGCACGCCAACACCAGCTGGGATCGCGCACGCTTTGAAAGCTGCGGTCAGAAGTGGATGGACCTGAGCGAAGGACATTACGGCGTCAGTATGCTGAACGACTGCAAGTACGGTCATTCCGTCAAGGATTCTGTGATTGGGCTGACCCTGATTAAGTCCGGCATTGAGCCGAATCCTACCACGGATCAGGAAGTTCACCATTTCACATACGCCATTTATCCGCACGCCGAAAAATGGCAGGCAGCCGGCACGGTGCCGCAGGCGTTCTTCCTGAACCAGCCCGCGTTGGCTGTGCAGGGCGGAAAGCCGGGCGAAAGCTTCAGCCTTGCCGGACTGGATGCACCCAATGTGGTGCTGGAAACCATCAAACGCGCCGAGGATGGCGATGGTGCCATTGTGCGTATGTATGAGTGCGAGAACAGCCTGACAAATGTCACCCTGGACTGGAACCTTCCCTTCCATGCGGCAGAAAGCTGCAACTGTCTGGAACAGCCCGACGGCGAGCCGGTTGAAGTCAAAGACGGCAAGATTACCTTTACGGTAAAGCCGTATGAAATCAAGACAATTCGTATCCGTTAAATAACAAAGTCCGAACATTCTGCACGGGCGGTTGGCAATGCGCCCGCCGCCCGTGCCTTTTTTTGGAGGAAATGATGATGGAGTTTATTCCGAATCCACATAAGATCGAACACCTTGCAGGGGTTCATATGCTGGACAATCAGAGCCGAATCACCCTGTGGCAGACCGAACCCGCCGCGTTGCTTTATGCACAGATGCTGCAGGGCTGCCTGCGGGAGTACGCCGGGCTGGAAGTGCCGTTCACCCGCGGTAAGCCCCGGGCAGGTGACGCCGTACTTACGGTGGATACCGCCCTGCCGCAAAACCGTTACACGCTGAGCATTATGCCGGAATGCATCACGCTGAAAGCCGGCAGCGATGAAGCACTCTGCAACGGTGTGCAGACACTGTGCCAGTATATTGAACAGCACGGAGCCGTACTGCCCGCACTGGAAATTGAGGACTGGCCCGATCTTGCCAACAGAGGCTATTATCAGGACTGCTCCCGCGGACGTGTCCCGAAGCTGGACTACCTGAAACAGGTGGCAGATATTCTCTGCCGCTACAAGATCAACCAATGGCAGCTTTATATTGAGCACACCTATCTTTTCCGTGACCTGAGCGAAGCATGGCGTGAGGATACGCCGCTGACCGCGCAGGAGATCATGGAGCTGGATGATTACTGCGCAGTCCGGCACATTGAACTCGTTCCTTCCTTGTCTACCTTCGGGCATATGTACCGTATTCTCAGCACAAAAACCTGTTGCGACCTCTGCGAGCTGCCTGACTCGGAAAAGATTCCGTTCAGTTATACCTATGCAGGGAATCACCATACCCTGAACGTATCCAATCCCGATGCGCTGGGGTTTGTAAAAGGGCTGATTGACGAATACCGCCCGCTTTTCCGCAGCAGCAAATTCAATATCTGTGATGACGAAACGTTCGATTTGGGCAAGGGGCGCAGCAAGGCACTCGCCGAGGAGCAGAGCGAGCGCAGCCTGTATCTCAGCCATGTGAAGGCGCTGTGCGAATATCTTGTTGCGCAGGGGGTAACACCGCAGTTCTGGGGGGACATCATGTGGCGCTTCCCGGAAAGCTGTGCCGAGCTGCCCAAGGAAACCATCTGCCTGAACTGGGGCTATCTGCCGCATCAGCGGGAAAATGAGATCCGGGATATTGCCGCCAGCGGGATTACGCAGTACGCCTGCCCCGGCGTCTGTGGCTGGAACCGTTGGATGCCTCTGATGTACAATTCTTACCTGAATATCCGTACCATGTGCCACCATGCACACAAGTACAACGCCATCGGCCTTTTGAACACGGACTGGGGCGATTATGGTCATGTCAATGACCCGCGCCTGACGATTCCGGGCATCCTGTACGGCGCAGCGTTCGGTTGGAATGCAGAGCCTGTGGAATTTGACGAGCTGAACGAAGCGGTTTCCCGCCTGTATTACGGCGATACCACCGGGCAATTTGCCGATCTGATGGCAAAGCTGCAGGATTATGAAGTTTTTGACTGGCGGAATACCGTCAACTGGATAGAATGTGATGAGAAAACCCGCGCCGAGATCCTTTCCGAGGTGGACTTTACAAGGATTGACGATGCCAACCGCGCCGTAGAAAAGGCAAAGGCAGATATCCTTGCAGCCGCGGCAAACCTTCCTGCCGGCAAAAAGCAGATTGTACAGGTACTCTGCCAGACGGCAGACATCATTGTGCTGTGGAACCGTATTGGCGCATGGCTCAATGCAGGCTGCCCGCACGGCCCCGAAGCAGATGCCATGGCAGCTGCGCTGGAACACTGGCTGCAGCGCTACCGTGCGCAGTGGCGTCAGGTCAGCAAAGAAAGCAGCCTGTCGGTTCTGACAAACCTAATCTGCCGTTACGCGGATCTTCTCCGCGGACGCGCTTACGGAACCGTGGAGGCGCCTGCCGGGAGGTAAGCCATGGGCTGGCTTTATCAGCTGTTTTTTCCTGCGCATACACCGACCGAAAATGAACTGGAAATGGGGCGCTACCGGATTATTGCCGAAGGCGCAGTGGCCGGCGTGATTTATACCGTTGCCACCGGCAACTTTCTGGCCGGGTATCTGAGCAGCCTTGGGGCGTCCGTATCCTTATGCGCCGCAGCGGCCATGATACCGTCTTTCGGGTGCGTACTGCAGTTTATCTCGCCCTTTGTGTTTGAACGGATGCACCACCGCAAACTGGCTATATGCTTATGTGCGTGGTGTTCCGGCTTTCGGTCAGCAGCATCCTGCTGATACCGCTGGCTCTGCCGGACCCCGGTCATGCCCGCGCTGTGGTGCTGGTGCTTTATACCATCGGCTTTTTCTCTGCGGGGCTTGTTACGCCGAGGCTGGAACACATGGTTTTGGCCATCGCCCCCCAAGGCGGGCGCGGTCAGTTCTACGCCGTCAAGAGCATTATCGGAACCTGCGTTTCCAGCGCGGCAACACTTGCACTTGGTCGCGTACTGGATTATTATCTGGAACAGGGGCAGGGCTATACCGGCTTTCTTATCATCGGTATTGTCAGCCTGTCGCTTACTGTGGTGGATGCCGTTCTGCTTGCTTAGGTAAGAGAGAACCCGGTAAAATTCACCTCCAAAATGCGCCCGGCGGATATTCTGCGCCCAGTGCGCGACCCTGCTTACCGTCCATTGCTTTTTTACTGCATCATCGGCGGGCTGACTGGCGGCTTTGCTTCTCCGTTCCTTTCCGTGTATGAGCTGCGGGTGCTGGGGCTCAGCCACACCTTCATCACATCGGTGGGTGTCGTGTCCGCTGTTGTGGGCATGGCAGGCAGCTGGGTGTGGGGGCGGCTGGCCGACCGCACTGCGTGGAACTGCGTTATTTGGCTTACTGCATTCCTGAATCTTTCCTGCACGCTGGGCTGGTCCTTTGTGCGCCCTTCCTTTGCACATTTGGTTGCGCCGGTTCTGATTGTCGTTGCGGCGGGCTGTGCAGGCGGCGCATCACTGGCAAGCACAAACCTGCAATTTGCATTGAGTCCTGAAAGCGGCAAAACCGCTTACTTTGGCGTAACGGCTGCCATGAGCAGCATTGCCACCTGCACATCGGCCGCAGTGGGAACCGCCATCCAGCCCATGCTGGAAAAATCTATGGGGGACAGCTCAATTTCGCTGCTGTTTTTTGTGGCAGGCATCGGCGGTTTTGCCAACCTGATTATAAATGGGCGAAAATTGCCCTCTGTAACATAAAGGGAGAAAAAAGATGTACCCATACCAGAACCCGGATCTTTCGACAGAAGAGCGCATTAGCGACCTGATGAGCCGGATGACCCTTGAAGAAAAGATCCTGCAGACAGATCAGTATTATTCCGGCGATTTTACAACGCAGGACGAAAACGGCAAGGTTACAGCCGTGGATATGCAGCGGTTTGATGCACTGATGCAGCACAATAGTGTCGGCAGTGTGCAACTGCGCGGTATGACTGCTGCCCAAGCCAATGTTGTGCAGCGGTATGCCATAGAAAACACACGTCTTGGCATCCCATACCTTTTTAGCGAGGAAGCACTGCATGGGCTGATGACAAACAACGCAACCAGTTTTCCGCAGCAAATTGGTCTGGCGGCAAGCTTTGAGCCTGAACTCGGGCGCGAGATGGGACACGCCATTGCGGCAGAGTCCCGGGCTTGCGGGATTCACGAAACATACAGCCCCGTCATGGATCTGATTCGTGATCCACGGTATGGTCGCGCGGAAGAATCCTATGGTGAGGACACATACCTTTGTGCTGAGTTTGCACGCGAAACCGTATTGGGTATGCAGGGGACAGACCTGACGACACCGGACACCGTGGCTGCCGAACCCAAGCACTACGTCGGCTACGGCAACCCTGTGGGGGGACTGAACTGCGCCCCCTGCACCATGGGTCGGCACGATGTATTCAGCGACTGTCTGCCTGTCTTTGAAGCGGCTTTTGCGGACGGCAAAGCGTGCGACGCTATGTGCAGCTACAACTCCATCGACAGTATTCCGGTATCCATGGACCATGAGCTGTTAACGGATGTGCTGCGCGGGCAGTTTGGTATGCCGGGGTTTGTCCGCAGTGATCTGACGGCGGTTTCCCGCTTGTATGACTGGCACTTTATTGCCGAAACGCCGGAGGAGGCCATCCGCCTTGGGCTGGAAGCCGGTGTGGACTTGCAGCTTTACGACTTTCCGCATGATGTCTGGCAGAAAGCGATTGCCCACCTGATTGAAAGCGGTTCCATGAAGATGTCGGTGCTGGATACGGCGTGTCGGCGTGTGCGTATGAAATTTGCACTGGGGTTGTTTGAAAATCCTTATACGGACGAAAAACGCGCCGATACAATCCTGCGCTGCCCGGAACATCTGGCTACCGCGGAAAAAATAGCAGAGAAATCCATCGTACTGCTCAAAAATGACGGCTTGCTGCCGCTCAGAAAAAGACCTGCGCAGCGTGGCAGTCATCGGTCCGGCGGCTGATACGGTTTCTTACGGCGACTATACCGAAACACGCGGTCGTAAAGGCGGGGTTTCTGTGCTGGATGGAATCCGTGCTGCAGTCAGCCCCGAAACCGAGGTGCTGTATGAGCGCGGCTGCAACTTTCTGGGGCAGGCGCTGCACCCGTTTGATCCGTCCATGCTGCGCGATGAAAACGGCGAAGCCGGTCTGACAGGTCGCTATTATAACGGACCTGTGCCGCAGGGCGAACCGGTGCAGGTTCGCACGGATCGCACCGTCAACTTCAACTGGATTTTTGCACTGCCCCATCCGGAGCTTGATGCCAACTGCTTCAGCGTAGCATGGACAGGTTCGGTCATCATGCCGAAAACTATGGATGGTTGTATCGGTCTGAGCACGCAGGACAGTATGCGCCTGTACGTGGATGACAAACTGCTGATTGATGGCTGGGGCAAAGATAAAAGCGCTGACCAGGCACTGGATTTCCACTTTGAGGCCGGACGCACTTATAAAATCCGCATTGAGTTTGTCAATGACCGGCGGGGCGCCCGCGTGATTTTCGGGTACAGCGCCGGGTGGGAAAATTTCCCCGCCGCAGTAGAAGCTGCACGCAAAGCGGATGTCGCCATCCTTTGCATGGGCGACAACGAGGAGACCAGCGGCGAGAACTTTGACCGCATCGACCTGAACCTGCCCGGCCGACAGCTTGAGCTGGTACAGGCTGTTTATGCAACCGGAACCCCTGTGGTGCTGGTGCTGCAAAGCGGACGCCCCGTTACGGCAAATTGGGAAAATGATCATCTGCCTGCCATTCTGGAGGCGTGGTTCCCCGGTGAGCAGGGCGGCACCGCTATTGCAAAAACACTGTTTGGCAATGCAGCCCCGGGTGGACGGCTTCCCATCACATTCCCGCGCAGTGTCGGGCAGATTCCCTGCCATTACAGCCGGCGACCCGGCGGCGGAAAGCGCTATGTGGAGATGGACTGGTTGCCGCTGTATCCGTTTGGCTACGGTCTGACCTACACAACATTTGCTTACCGCGATATGACCCTGAGCCGCAGTGTGATCGGTCCGCAGGACACGGTCACTGTCAGTGTCACAGTCACCAATACCGGCAAGTACACCGGCGATGCCGTGCCGCAGCTGTATGTACGGGATATGTTCAGCTCCGTCGTAAAGCCGGAACGCCAGCTGGCAGCTTTCCGCCGCCTAACGCTTGCGCCCGGCGAAAGCCGTCGGGTGGAATTGACCGTCGGACCAAAGCAGCTGCGTACCCTTGGCTCTGATTATGTATGGCGGGTAGAACCCGGAAAATTTGAACTCCAGCTTGGCGATAATGCAGAGAATATTCTGCTGCGCGCCGACCTGACCGTAGAGTAAAGCAAGGAAGGAGAAACGGCATATGTTGTATCTGGGCGTTGATCTTGGCGGCACAAACATCAAGGCCGCACTTGTGAACAGCGAGGGTGAAATTCTATGTGAAGCCAGCGTCCCCACAAACCTGCCGCGCCCGGCGGAAGCTGTCTGCGATGACATTGCAACGCTGTGCCTGCAGCTGGCGGAAGGGAAAGACGTTGCAGGTGTTGGTATCGGGTGTCCGGGAACTGTGGACGGTGGAACTGTGTTGTATTCCAACAATCTGGACTGGCATGATTTTGCAATGGAAGAATATCTGGCTCAAAAGACAGGGCTGCCGATTGTTGTTGGCAATGATGCAAATGTTGCCGCATTGGGCGAGGCTCTTGCGGGCTGCGCTAAAGGCGCACAGAGTACCGTTGTCGTTACTTTAGGAACCGGCGTTGGCGCGGGCGTTGTACTGGACGGAAAGCTGCTGACCGGCTACACCGGCGCTGCCTCCGAAGCCGGACACATGGTTGTTCTGGACACGCCGGATGCCCCGCGCTGCACCTGCGGTCGCCCCGGCTGCCTTGAAGCACTGGCCAGTGCAACTGCACTGATCCGCATGACAAAAGAAGCACGGCTTGCTCACCCGGAAAGTGCGCTGAACGTGCTGGCCGCAAAGCCGGAGGATGTGAACGGCTGCACGGCCTTTGATGCCGCTGCGCAGGGGGATGCCGCCGCGCAGCAGGTTGTGGATACCTACATTCATTATCTTGCGGTAGGCATTGCCAACCTGATCAACATCTTTTTCCCGGAGGTCATCGGGCTGTCCGGCGGTGTAGCCAACCAGGGTGAAAACCTGCTGAAGCCGCTGCGTGCCGCCGTGGAGCCCATGGTGTTCGGACATGATTTTGCCCAAAAACATACCCGCATTACAGCCTGCACGCTGGGCTACCGCGCAGGGGTCATCGGTGCAGCCCTGCTGGCCAAAAGCCGCATGGAATGAGGAAAATTAAGATGGACATCAAAAAAGAATATGAGCGATGGCTTGCTAATGCAACGGCAGATGCCGATGTTGCCGCCGAACTGAAAACGCTGGACGATGCCAAAATCGAGGATGCCTTCTACCGTGACCTCGCCTTTGGCACGGGTGGTCTGCGTGGTGTCATCGGTGCGGGTACTAACCGCATGAATATTTACACTGTCGCAAAAGCATCGCAGGGCTTGGCTGACTATCTGAAGAAAAACTTTGCAGAACCTTCTGTGGCAATCGGCTATGACAGCCGCATCAAGAGCGACGTGTTCGCAAAAGTTGCCGCTGGTGTGTTTGCAGCAAATGGAGTGAAAGTCAATATCTGGCCTGTTCTGATGCCTGTTCCTACAGTGTCCTTTGCGACCCGTTATCTGCATACCTCTGCGGGTGTCATGGTCACCGCTTCCCACAACCCCGGCAAATACAACGGCTACAAGGTTTACGGCGCAGATGGCTGCCAGATTACCACTGAGGCTGCTGCGGAGATTCTTGCCGAAATCGAGAAGCTGGACATTTTTGCAGACGTCAAGACTAGCGATTTTGAAGCAGGTGTTACAAGCGGCAACATCCAGTACATCCCGGACGAAGTCTATACCGCATTTGTGAATGAGGTCAAGAATCAGTCTGTCCTGTTTGGCGAAGAAGTCAATAAGGATGTGGCTATTGTTTACAGCCCGCTGAACGGCACCGGCCTGAAGCCTGTGACCCGCACACTGAAGGAGATGGGCTACACCAACATCACCGTGGTCAAGGAGCAGGAGCAGCCGGACGGGAACTTCCCGACTTGCCCGTACCCGAATCCGGAGATTAAAGAAGCTATGGCACTGGGCATGGAGTATGCCAAAAAGTGCAATGCGGATTTACTGCTTGCCACCGACCCGGACTGCGATCGTGTGGGCATTGCAGTCAAGAACAAGGCGGGTAAATATGAACTGCTGACCGGAAACCAGACAGGTATGCTGTTACTGGATTATATTTGCTGCCAGCGTGTGAAACACGGCAAGATGCCCACTGACCCGGTTATGATCAAAACCATCGTGACGATGGATATGGGCGAGCAAATCGCTACCCATTATGGTTTGCGGACAATCAATGTGCTGACGGGATTCAAGTTTATCGGTGAGCAGATTGGCAAGCTGGAAAAGCAGGGCAGGGCAGACAGCTATGTGTTCGGCTTTGAGGAAAGCTACGGCTACCTGACCGGCTCCTACGTCCGCGATAAGGACGGCGTGGACGGTGCTTACATGATCTGCGAGATGTTCAGCTACTACGCCACCAAGGGCATCAGCCTGCTGGATAAGCTGGACGAGCTGTACAAGACCTATGGCTACTGCCTGAACACCCTGCACAGCTACGAGTTCGACGGCAGCGCCGGTTTTGCCAAGATGCAGAGCATTATGCAGGCATTCCGCGGCAATATCAAAGCGTTTGGCGGTAAGAAGGTTGTAAAGCTGCTGGATTATGCTTATGGTCTGGACGGGCTGCCCAAGTCCGATGTGCTAAAGTTCCTGCTGGAAGATAACTGCTCCATTGTCGTGCGTCCCTCCGGCACGGAGCCGAAACTGAAAATTTACATTTCTGTCTGTGCCGAAAACAGAGAAGCTGCTGAAAAGGTCGAATGTGAAATTGTGAAAGACGCCGAGAATTGGTTTGCTTAAAGTGGAAATTTTAGCGCCCTATGCTGAGCGCCATAACCTATTTTGGTGCGGCTGCGACCGCACGGGGCATCGGCGGCATAACCGAGGCTGGAATGCGGTGTTTGTACTCTGGCTGGGCATGACACAGTCAGCGTTTATTGTGTGCTATTTTTTGCGAGAACAGGAAACAGAAGATGCCTGAGTAAAAAATGAGAATTTGAGGTAAAGGAGATCCATATGAATATACTGAAATTGACTCCCAGCTGCAAGGATTACCTGTGGGGCGGCAGCCGCCTGCGCAGTGACTTTGGTATCAAGAGCAATCTGAACCCGCTGGCCGAGGCGTGGGTGCTTTCCTGCCACCCGGACGGTCCCAGCTATCTGGCGGACGGCACAACGCTGGCGGACTATGTGACCGCCCACCCGGGCTGCCTTGGCACCGACTGCGAGAAGTTTGAACAGTTCCCAATCCTGACAAAGTTCATTGACGCAAAGAACAATCTGTCCATTCAGGTACACCCCTCCAACGAGTACGCGCTGAAAAACGAGCATCAGTACGGCAAGACCGAAATGTGGTATGTGCTGGACTGTGAGCCGGGTGCCTTCCTGTACTATGGCTTTGACCATGAAATCTCCAAGGCGGAGTTTGAGGAGCGCATCAAGAATAACACCCTGACCGAGGTGTTGAACGCCGTGCCGGTGCACAAGGGTGACTGCTTCTTTATTCCGGCTTTAAGCACGCTGCACGCCATTTGCCAGGGCATCGTCGTGGCCGAGGTGCAGCAAAACTCCAACGTGACCTACCGCGTCTACGACTACGGGCGCGTCGGTGCGGACGGCAAGCCCCGCGCACTGCACATTGAAAAGGCGCTGGACGTGACCCTGCGCACCCCGCCTGTCAAGCATGACTTCGGCAGCCATCTGGCGCAGGGTGAATATTTCACCGTGGATGCCAAGAACGGCGCGTTTGAGGACACAGCGGACGAGAAGAGCTTTGTTTCGCTGCTCGTCACAGACGGCGAGGGTGAGCTGACCTGCGGTGGTGAGACCGTGGTCGTCAAGAAAGGCGACAGCTTCTTCCTGCCCGCAGGCAGCGGCAGCTATGCCGTGCGCGGTACCTGTCAGACCTTGGTGACAAGGGTGTGAAGTAAGACTATTCGCTTGGCAGCAAACATCGGGATAGAAAAACACCGCAACTTAGAAATCAATCTGTGCTGGATACGCAAGCAAAACAGATGAAAAAAGTTTATAAAAGCAAGATGGTAAGGATACACATAATAATAGGTGAAGTAATATAAGGCAATACCGCATAATTCTAAGTACCGATACGGCGAGCAAGGTGCGGCAGCCGCCGGAACGGTGCTTAAGCCGTCAGGCGGGAATTGTGCGGTATTGCTATAAATTTTATGCTGTACCTGATACATTGCAAACAGCAGAAAAACTAGTACAGAGATATTTCATTGAAGAACTTACACTGAATCTCTCTGTTTGAGACAGGAACTTTTCCTCTATTGGCATATAGTCGGAATAAAAAACTTCTAATGCAAAACACCGCTGATTCCTTTACTGAAATCGGCGGTGTTTTTTTAACTTCAAAAATTCACAAAAAGTTCAAATAATTAGTGCAAGGTTTTTGCACTAATTACATTTAAGATGGGGTTTAGAGAAATGAGAGGAGGTGATGGAGTGTCTGACGTCGAAATACGCCGCAATGAAATTATTGAGCTTTTATATACATATAAAAAAAAATATAGCATCGATGATTTTGCGAAACGGTTCGGCGTTTCTCGCCGCACAATCAATTATGATATTGTTTACCTTATGGACTTTTACGAAATTGACACGAAGCCCGGTCCGCATGGAGGAATTTCTCTTATAGACCGCAGACCCAATTCTCATACAGCATACTTAAAACCGATAGAAATTGAGTGGCTTCGCAGGAAGTACAATGAGGCAGAAACAGAAGAAGATCGTATGGCGGCACACTCCATTCTCCGACGCTTTTCTCTTTAGCGGATATAGTCCGTTCCCCAGCACCTTGACAACTGAATACCCAGCATAACAGGTACGTTCCTTTTCCGGCAGACCCGATGGGCGGTTTGGCAAAACCATATGTTGCCAAGGAAAAGGCTATAATGATACACCTGCAGCCTCCCGCGTCAGAGGGGGTGACCGAGCCGGAGTTGTAAGCAGTAAGACTCCGGCAAAGTCAGTGAACGGCCATTGCCAGTGGCCTGCCTGTTGTGTTCCCGGTGTCAGGGGTGCGGGCGGCAAATGTGGCACAGTTTCTTAACTATCTACTTTTGCCGTTTAGGGCAAATCGTGGGCAGCAGGACCCCAAGCGCCTGCTGCCCATCATTTTGCTTTAAACGGGATGGAAAACAGGGGTGTAAAATGCAAACCTATCCAACGGGCTATGCGGAATCCCACCACATGGCCGAACAGATTTTCCGGGAGATTTTACCCCGGCACGGCATGGCGGTGCGCGAGGAACAAATCGCGCTTTGCCATGAAGTTTTAGATACCTTATATAATAAGGAAATTTCCCTGTGCGAAGCAGGCGTGGGTACCGGCAAGACGCTGGCCTACCTCGTGGGCTGTATTCTTTGGCAGATGAACCGTCCCGAACGGATGAAACTGCCTATCGTTATCTCCACTTCCAGCGTTGCCTTGCAGGACGCTATCCTTACTGAGTATCTGCCCGACCTGTCCGCTGTCTTGCTGGACGAAGGTATCATTACCGCACCCATCACAGCCGTTGTCCGCAAGGGAAAAGAACGCTTTGTCTGCGATGCCCGCCTTGCCGAAAGAGCATCGCTGGTGCAGCCAAGCAGAAAACGGCAGACCAACAGCCTGAACATTGCTGCGCACATTTTGGACATGGATCATATCCCGGAACTTTCCCGGTATGACCGCTGCCGAATTTGTGTGCCGCAGTCCTGCCCGCGAGATTGCTTTATGCGCTTGGATTGCCGCTACCAGCAGTATCTGCGGGATTCCATGAAACCCGACATCCAAATTTGCAATCACAATTATTTGCTGGCAGACGCATCGCACCGACTTGAAGATAGGCCGCTGCTCCTGCGCAGCTATCAGGCGCTGGTGGTGGACGAGGCACACAAACTGCCCGATGCCGCCCGTCAGATGTACACGGAAACACTATCCTCGCGCGCCATGGATGAATTGTGCCTTTTATTACAACAGGCGCACTACAAGGATTTTGCCAGACAGCTGCGGACGACGTTCCTTACGCTGTCGTTCTCCTGCACGCAGGGGTTTTCCAAGCTGCGAAGAAAAGTGAGCGAACCGTTCGTGCTTACACCGTTCCGCCGCGCTGCTCTCATCGACTGTATAGCACTGTTGCAAAATGCTGGCGGATTGCCGGATGTGCCGCGATACCTGCTGAACAGGCTGGGAGAAGCAGAAAGCCTCCTGCGCCTTTTTCTTTTGGAGGTGCCGACGCGCATCTTATACATCGACTACGATGCCGATGGCCAGCCCACATTCTGCGCAGCCAGCAACCGCGTACCGCAGCTGCTCCGCAGCGCCCTGTGGAACACACGCGAACCCGCGATTCTGACCTCCGGCACGCTGGCTGCAGCCGGAGATTTCAGCCACACCGAACAGCTTTTGGGGCTGACAACCTACCGGCCGTTGCGCCACTTCCGCGCGGATTCTCCGTTTAACTACAAGAAAAAATGTCTGTTATACTTTCCGCCGCGCACAAAAACGCGAATGGACAACCGCCGAATGGCAGAAGAAATCGTTCGGTTGGTTGGTGCCTGTCACGGTCATGCGCTGGTGCTGTTCACAGCGTACCGCCAGATGGCGGAAGTCCGCGCGCTGACGGACGGTCAGTGGCAATACCCGACCTATCAGGCATGGCGCAACGGCGGCAAAATCATCCAGAAGTTCAAGCAATCCGGCAACGGCGTTCTGTTTGCGGCAGGCTCCTGCTGGGAGGGTATCGACTTTCCCGGTGATATGGTGTCCCTGCTGATTATCGCCAAGCTGCCGTTCCCGATACCGGACCCGGTCAGTGACCATGAGCGCCGGCAGTACCCGAACCTGCGCGACTACATAAACGCCGAAATCATCCCCGAAATGCAGAAAAAACTGCGACAGGGTTTTGGCCGTGCTATCCGTACCGAGCAGGATTTCTGCGTGGTGGCGATTCTGGATGAGCGTGCGGGCATTGGCGGCAGGTATCATGACGCCGCGCTGGCAGCGCTGCCGACTTGCCCAATCACTGAGAAAATTCAGTCATCAACACGGAACAAGCCGCAACTGTACAACACATATTCTATGCGTATACCGAAGGACAGAGTTTTAAGGAAATTGCAGAATACTTGACCACAAGTGGCACAGCCTATCACTTTTCAGATAATAGCTGGAACAAAAATATCGTTGCCCGCATACTTGCAAATGAGATTTACTGTGGAGCCAAAGGATACCCAGCCATTATTTCAAAAGAAGTTTACAGCCAAGCTGCCAGCATCCGAAGCAATAAAACCGTAACATATTCAGCAGTGCTAAAACCATTTCGAAGCGATATGCAGTGTGCCTGCTGCGGTGAGCGCCTATACTGGCGACCTAGAACCCAACAATGGACTTGCCGACAGTGCGGAATGTGGTCAAAGCCGATGCAACCTGAAAACATGGCACAACAAATCGTGGATAGGTTATACCAAATCCAACAGCACCCGGAAATAATCCACAATCCAAAGGAACAATGCAACACCCGGTCAATAGAAGTTGCTCAGCTGGATCATGAGATTCACACAGCCCTTGCATTACCAGAGCTGGATGCAGATGCAATCATCGACAAAATTCTGCGCCGAGCAGAACTGCAATTTAATTACTGCGCAGCAGGGGATGACGATCCGACAACAATGCAAATCAAGCGCGCCTGCAAAGAATTCAAACCCACAGATACATTTCCAGAATCATTCTACAGCTCCATCGTCAGCAAAATCATCGTACACCTCGATACACATATCGACATCAAACTGCGAAACGGACAGACATTATAATAAGGAAGAGCACCATGAGCAACGCAAGAATCATCGAAATTCCAGCCACTAGACAGATACGCAGTGGGAAAAACAACACCATGCGAAAAAAATGCGAGTGGCGGCCTACTGCCGCGTCAGCACCGAGGAAGAAGAACAACAACAGGGAAGTTTTGAAACGCAGAAACTGTACTACACTGAGAAAATCAACTCAACCTCAGAATGGGAACTGGCCGGGATTTATGCCGACGACGGTATCTCCGGCATCCATACAAAAAAGCGTGACGGATTTAACCAGATGATTCAAGACTGCAAAAAAGAAGAAAATCGACCTAATCCTTACAAAATCCATTTCGCGCTTCGCCCGCAACACGCTGGACAGCATCCAATATGTCCGAATGCTGAAAGCAATCGGCATTGCGGTGATTTTTGAAAAAGAAAACATCAACACGTCAACAATGAACTCCGAAATGATTCTGACGGTGCTGAGCGCCTTTGCACAGGCGGAAAGTGAGTCGATTTCGCAGAACGTAGCACGCGGTAAACGAATGGGGTTTAGGCAGGGAAAATTCCCGTTTCCCTATGGACAGATACTTGGCTACCGAAAAGGCTTGGATGGTAAACCAGAGGTAATCCCCGAAGAAGCCGAAGTGATTCGCATGATATTCAACAGCTATCTGCAAGGAGCCAGTCTACTGACCATTAAAAAGAAACTGGAAGCGGGCGGGGTTCTGACTGCAAGAGGAAACAAAAAAGTGGTCGTCCGAGAGCGTACAGCGGATTCTCCAAAATGAGAAATACTGTGGCGATGTGCTGCTGCAAAAGACCTTTATCGAGGATGTACTGACAGGCGTTTCCAAGAAAAACACGGGTCAGTTGCCACAATACTACATTGAAAACAACCATGAAGGTATCGTCACCAAGCAGATGTTCCGTGAGGTGCAGGCTGAAATCGCCCGCCGCAATAGTAAGTCGGCAGCTAACCAACGCAAACGACACCAAGGCCGCTATAACAGCAAATATGCCTTATCCGAACGACTGGTCTGCGGAGACTGCGGCAGCCCTTATAAGCGGGTTACTTGGAACATCCACGGCAGAAAACAAATCGTTTGGAGATGCGTCAATCGACTCGAATACGGAACAAAATTTTGCAGTCATTCACCGTCAATCCCGGAAGAAGAATTGCATCAGGCTATTTTGAAAGCTGTGCAGAATCTGGCCGCAAACTTTACCGATGAAGTTGCTGCACAACTTGACGGTATTCTCCGTCAAATGGAAGCAGGAGAAAACTTGAAAGCCCAGCTTCAAAAGCAGCTAGAAAAAAGCACAGCAAGAATTTGATCGTCTGCTTGAAATGTCACTGGAACTTGACGAGAGTACACCGTTCCTTGATGATAAGCTGAGAAAACTCAGCGGTAAAATCAAAATACTGAAAGCAAATATCGCAGAAAGTACGGATGGTAAGGGGGAGGACGAAGAAGCAACCAAACAGCTGACGGCGCAAGACCTTTTAATAAAGGAATACGATGACATCCTTACCGCAAGAATCATCGAAAAGGTTATTGTCCACTCACGGCAAGAAATCGAAATCTACTTTATCGGCGGTTATACCCAAAAGATTGACCTTATATAGAGCCATTCACTCATACACAAACGCCCGCACTGGCAAGTCGAAAACGCTTGCTGATGCGGGTATTACTTTTTGGGAAAGTGAGCTATTACACGATGGATACAGGATCACGGATCAAACTGGTACGCGAGCATCGCGGCCTTAAAAAAAATTGGGTGAGATGCTCGGATACGGAAAGAGCAGCGCGAACCGCATTGCACAATATGAAATGGGGTATCGCAGCCCAAAGGCAAACCGTTTAAAAGAAATTGCAAAAGCCATGAACATCCGCGAAGAAATTTTCCTTATGCCGGACGAGACACCAATCGACCTGCTTCGAATTTTGATATGGTACGATTGGGAACATGAAGGTGTTTTGCAACTGGCAACGAGTAGAACGGCGAACACACCACCCGGAAAGACAGTCAGCCCGATAATTTATTCTGAACAACTTCCACTAAATAGATTGCTGCTTGATTGGGCTGACAAAAAGCATTCTCTTTCCGTAAGGAAAATAACGCGCGCCGACTATCTGGAATTTTTTGTCTTGGCTTTTAAGTTGTTTATTGCCCTGCCAAAAGCAGAGAGATGATTTACCGCTCCGGTATCAGTGAGGAAAAAAGGCCATATGAAGGTTTACCACAAGCTGTCAGGCGAATTTCCATATGCCTGCGTTTCCCTGTGGCCCTGAATCTGGCTCTAAACCGTGTTCCCAATAAAGCAAGATAAAAGGGCAGTGTATTCGTATGCTGCCCTCTTTCATACAACGAAATGTCCACAGACAGAACACAGATATATTGTCCACAAAAACATTTTTTAAATATTTTTTACTTCGTATCAACGATAAAATAGATTGTTTTTCCACAGGACACACCTGTCCGCCCTCTTGCAATCTTGAACGATTGCGGTATAATGGAAAACATTCCGCGAAACCGTTTGTGCGGGCGGCTGCGGAATGGGCAGGTGCGGAACATCTGCCAAACCCAATTAAAATAGGGAAGAGGAATCGTTATGAATCAACTCACAAAAAAGCGGCCAAAACGCTGGCTGCCAAGTACAACTCCACCAGCCTGATCCTGCGCAT